>Ga0105252_10000003_pt1 | contig 419439 bp, 329 predicted proteins | sample EasRivMeERMZT100_FD_89675 | JGI IMG/M metagenome (GOLD analysis project Ga0105252, IMG submission 89675) | Soil microbial communities from meander-bound floodplain in the East River, Colorado, USA - East River MetaG ERMZT100 | ecosystem: Environmental > Terrestrial > Soil > Floodplain... | reverse complement strand
GCCGCCGCCGCCGCCAACCGCGTGGTGAGTGCCGTGTTCGCATTCGGCGCTGCGAAGAGCCTTGCGAAGCACGACGTGGGGCTCGATATCGACCTTTCGCCGCGCGGCGACGTTGCCTTCGCGCTGACGAAGCGGTTCTAGCTGCGGTTGTCCGCGGCTTCGGCGCCGCGTATTACATGCGAGTCGTCATTTCCATCGTACCGTTGATCGCCGCACTCGCGTGCGCGTCGTCGACACCCCCCGCCGGCGAGATCAAATCCGACCCTGCCGCCGCGTCTGCGGCCACGGATACCCTGACACCGTTGTGGGCCATGCGAACCTGCGAGCGGGTGACGTTCGGGGCACCAGCCGCGTTGTGCGTCGACTTCGGCGGGACGGTGTACGTCGCGGACGGCTCGCCGCCGCGCCTGGCGTCGTACACCGAGTCGTCGGAGCGCTGTGTCGAGTTTCAAGCTCCCGACGACACGCCGGCCTTTCGTCCCTCCGACGTCGCGGTGCGCGGCTTTTTCGTGTACGCGGTCGACGAGCCCGACCGGTCACTGCTGCGCTGGGACGCGAGCGGCAGCTGGCGCGACGTGCTCTTGAACTTCGAAGACCTCACCGTGCCGGGGCGGCGCATATCGCCCTACGGCCTCGACGTCGAAGCATCGTCGGGGCGCGTGGCCGTGACCGACATCGAGAATCACCAGATCATCCTGCTCGATAGCTATCTCGACGTCGACGTGGCTTTCGGCAACTACGGCGCCTTCGCCGGGCAGCTCGACACCCCGCTCGGCGTGTCGTTCACACCCCGCGGAGAATTGCTGGTGGCCGACAGCCGCAACGCGCGTGTGCAATTCTTCTCCGACGCGGGGACGTTCCGGCGTGCAATTCCGGAAGACGGCGTCGCCTCGCCCATGCGACAGCCGCGGCGCGCGGTTGCGACCGAAGACGGTCGCGTGCTGGTGGCCGATCCCGCCGCGGGTCGCGTGTTCGAGTTCGCGCCCGGTGGTGCCCTGATGCGCGCCATTGCACCCGCGGGCGGCGCGCGCTTCGAGCCCACCGATGTCGCCGTCGCGCGCGACGGTCGCTTCTACGTCACGGACGCGGCCTCGCAGACGCTGTACGCGTTCACGATCGATACCGCCTCCGGGACCGACACCACCAAGGAGCAGTGACATCGCCCGGTTGCGCGCGCAGTTCCAACCCCTGCTCGCCGGCCTGGTCGTCATCGGTGTCCACGCGCCCGCGCTCGCGCAGGGCACCCCCGCCACCACAGTCTACGATTTCTCCACCTGGACCGAGGCCGCCGACACGCTGCGCGGTGTGACCACCGGCGCGCGCGTGACGCTGCGCTCGGCGTTCATCGAAGCGGGCAGCGTCCAGGTCGAGGCGAACGGGGTCGAGATGGCGCGCGACGGCTATCAAGTCAACACCCACCTGGGCACGATTCGCTTCGTCGACGAGATCCCCGCCGGTGCTACCGTCGTGGTGCGTTACCGGCGCCGTCCGTTCCTGCTCGCACCCGTGTACACGCTCCGCCCCACGGAAGTTTCGCCGGCGGCACCCGAGGACCCGGCCCCCACTCGCGAAGTGGTCGTGCGCCCGGCCGAGTCCACGATTTCTCCCAACCTGGTGTTCGGCGGGACCAAGTCGGTTTCGTTTTCGACCGGCACCAACCAGGGGTCGACGCTCGACCAATCGCTCGAAGCAACCGTCGAAGGGAAGCTCACCCCCACCATCTCGGTGCGCGCACTTTTGTCCGACAACAACCTCCCCATCCAGCCGGAAGGGAACACCGAAGAGCTCGAGTACTTCGACCGCGTGTTCGTGGAGATCGAAGGACCGCGCGCGCGCGCGGCGGTGGGCGACATCTCGCTCGACAACCAAACGTCGACGTTTTCGCCGCTGGTGCGACAGCTGCGCGGTTTTTCGGGCGGCGCGTGGTCATCGCGCGGCCGCGTCAACGCCGCCGGAGCGGAGACCAAGGGCGAGTTTCGCACCATCACCTTTCGCGGGACCACCGGTTTGCAGGGCCCGTATGCGCTGCTCTCGCCCGCGCGCACCACGCAAGACGTCATCATCGCGGGCACCGAGCGGGTCTCGATCGACGGCGTGCGCGTCGAGCGCGGCCCCAACCGCGACTACACCATCGATTACGACGCCGGTGCCATCACCTTCACGCCGCGACGCCTCGTCACGAGCGACACCGAGATTGCGGTGGACTTCGAGGCGACGGCCGAGAACTACGCGCGCTCGACCTTGATGGGTGCGGCCGAGCGCGTGAAGCTCGGTCGCGGGGTCGCGCTGAGCCTCATGTACGGCCGCGAAGCGGACAACGACTCGGACCCCAAGTCGGTGTCGCTCTCCGAGCAAGACATCAATGTGCTGGAAGCGGCCGGCGACGACGCCGACGCCGCCGTCACCGGCGGTGTGACACAGACCGACCCCGGCAAAGGCAACTACGTGTTGGTCCCGGCCGACACGGTGGCGGGTACACCCGCCTTCTTTCGATTCGAGGAATTGCTCGGCGATTATCTGGTGACGTTCGTCGAGGTCGACGCCAATAGCGGCGATTACCGGCGCGCGGGCATCTCGCAGCGCGGCACGCCGTTTTTCGAGTTCGTAGGCGCTGGAGCGGGTAGCTATGTGGTCGGGCGCTCGCTGCCGCTGCCGACTTCAGTCGACGTCGCGACGGCGCGCATCGCGCGCGAGGAAGGTGCCTTCACCTTCGACGGCGAGTGGAACGTGAGCCAGCACGACCAGAATCTGTTCTCGTCCCTCGACGACGGCGACAACACCGGCACCGCGGGACAGCTTCGCGCGGGTCTGGTGCGCGAGGGCGATTGGCGCCTGGGTGTATCCGGCCTCGCGAGCGTGCTCGAGGATCGCTTTCAAAGTTTCGACCGCGCGCGCCCCGCGTTCTACTACCGCGATTGGAACCTGGAAGACGTCGACCTGGTCGGGCGCGAGACGACCCAGGAAGTCAGCGTGAGTGCCGCGCGCACCACGCTGGGCAGCGCGCGCGTGACGGCGAGCCACCTCGACCGCGACGATTTCGAAGGATGGATGCAAGAGGGCGTGATCACAGCCGGGCGGCTCGACGACCGCGGGTTGTCCGCGCGCGCGTTCACCAGCGACACCGACGGCGACGCCAACCAGCGCACGCGGCGCCATCTCACCACCGAAGCCGCGTACGGGGCGTGGAAAGTCGTCCCCGGCGTCACCTACGGCAACGAGACCTATCGCAACGCGTTCGATGCCGCGCCCGACAGCGGGCGCGCGTACCAGCTCGTGGGCGCGCACCTGACCAGCCGCGGCAATTCGCGCCTGGTGTGGCGCTTGGACGGCGAGCGGCGCGACACGCAAACAATCGATGCGACCACCGACGACTTCGTCGACGCGCGTCGCGACCTCACCGCCGCCGGTTCGTTTACGTACCGATCGTCGGGTGCGACGCGCGCGGAGCTGCAGGTGATCCACCGCCAGGAGGACGACCTCATCGCGGGCGGCGAAACCAAGACCGACCTCGCGCGCGTGAAGGCGGGAAGCGCCTGGGACGGCATTGGACTGCGCGCGGACGCCGATTACGAGGTGAGTCAAAACGACGCCGCCACGCTGCAGCGCTCGGTGGTGTTCGTCGGCGAGGGCAAGGGCGACTACAACGCGATCGGCGAGGCGGTCGGCAAGGGAAAAGGGGCCTACACGCTCGTGTTTCTCCCCACCACCGACACCACGCCCGTGCACACGGTCGGTTTCAACCTGCGCCTGTCGTGGAAACCGTCGCAGCGCGCACACACCGGTGTGGGGTTGGGCAGCTGGATACTTCGCAATGTATCGGTCGACCAAACCCTGGGTATCCGCGAAGAGTCCACCTACGAGCCGGCATGGGAGATCTACCTCATGCTGCCGAAAGCGCTCCAGCGCGACGACGACACCGTGTTCGGCACCACCACCTATCGCATGGATTGGTCGCTGCTAGACGGCTACAAGAACGTGTCGTTGACGCTGCGGTACCTGCGCGAGGACCGCGAGGACAACCGGTTCGAAGGGGTCCGAGAGAGCGCGCAATCGGGCGAGCGCGCGCTTCGTCTCTCGCGCTCGCTGTCGGCGGTGCTGACCGGTGTGATCGAAGGCGGGCAGCGCGTGGACCTGCGCGGCGGCGAAGGCATCCCCGGCGGTACCGGCAGCAGCTACGACATCGTGGAGTGGTTCGGGTTGGTGGGTGCGGGGATGGTACTCGCGCCGGGGGCCAATCTCGACGTGGATGTGCGCGCCGCCAACCTCACCGACGACGAGTCGGGCGCCGAGCAGCGCACTATCAAGGTGACGCCGCGCTTGGTGTGGCGGCTGGCCGATCAATTGAATCTGTTCGGCACCTACGAGCTGGCCGAGGTCACGAATCTGAACCAGACCGTCGTCAAGCCGATCCTTTACGGGCGCGAGGGTACCTCGCAGCGCTGGAGCATCACGCCCAACGTTCGCATTTCGAAAGTGATCGCCATCTTTGCCACCTATTCGGGGCGCAACGAGCGCGTGTTCACCGGGCAGCGCGTCATCGAGCACGACTTCCGCCTGGAAACGCGGGCCTATTTCTGATGATTCGTCGTCGCACGATACGGGTTCTCTGGTGTGTCGCCCTCGTGACGTGCGCGGGCGCAGCGCGCGCGGCGGACACTCCTCCGTCGAAGCCCGTCGAACTGCGCGTGTTGGGAACGCACGCGCTGCCCGGCGAGCGCGCGCAAGTGCTCCTGCGCGACAACGGCTTTCCCAACCCGCGCGCGCTGCGAGCACTACAGGATGCGTACATCGGCGAAGGCTTCGTGTTCGCGTCGATCAGCGTCACGCAGGAAGTGGACTCGTCGTACACCGTGGTGGTGGACGAGTCGGAGCGGGCGCGGATCGGAAGCGCGCGCGCGACCGGTCTGCGGGTGCGTTCCGAGGCGGACGTCCTCGCCGCACTGGGCCTCGTCAACGGGGCGTCGTTCGAGCCCAAGCGACTCGCGCGCGACATCGAGGCGCTCTTGGCATGGTACGACGACAGCGGCTTTCCCTTCGCCCAGGTCTGGATCGACAGCCTCGGTCTCGACGCCGATGCACGATCGGTGAACGTGTCACTCACCTTCGTGGAGGGCGAGGCGCGCAACATCGAAGGGGTGGTGGTGGAAGGGCTCCAGAAGACGCGGCCCGCGCTGGCGCAGAAGATCGCCGGACTCGAGGCGGGAACACCCTACCGCGCGCGGGTGCTGGAAGACGCCTATCTGCGCATGGTCGCGAGCGGTGTCTTCACCGACGTCGCATTCCCGACCGTACGATTATCGGCCGACGGCCGCGGTGTCGACGCGGTGGTCACGGTGGACGAGCCCAAGCGGTCGCACACCTTTGCCGCAGCACTCGGATACGCGTCGAGCGACGGCACGCGCGACCGCGTCTTGAGCGGCTTGGTGCAGCTCCAGCTCAACAACATTGGCGGCACGCTGAAAGATTTTGGCGCATCGTGGAACAACGACGGCGCCGGTCGCAGTCAGACGCGGGTCGCGTATCGCGACCGGCTCTTTCTCGGACGGCGGCTCGCGGCCGGTATCAAGCTCGAGCAAACCGGACAGGACACCGTGTACACCTGGCAATCGGCCGGTGTGGACATCGAGCGCGGTGTCGGACGCGTGGCCGGCATGCTGACCAGCGTGTCGATCGGCGGCGCCGGCGATCGCAACGTGTTCAGCACCGGGGATCTGCTTCGCTCCACGCGCTGGCGCTTGCGCGCCGGCGCCAATGCGCTACTGGGAAGCGAGCGGCGCGCGGCCTTCGCGCGCGTGGGACTGTCGGCCACACTCGCGGAGAAGAACCTCTCGTATCGCGAAGGTGCGACCGGCCCGGGCGATGTGTCGCAATGGATCTACGAAGGAAGGGTGGAGCTGTTGCTGCCGGCCTTCTGGTCGTTGTACTACAGCCTGGACGGAGTCGCGCAATCGCTCGAGAGTGATGAAGACGTGGTGCCGTTGCCGGAGCAGTTCTACCTGGGAGGCGCGCGCACGGTGCGCGGTTACCGCGAGGATCAGTTCCACGGGCGCCGCGTGGGGTACGCGCGCAACGAGCTTCGACTCGGTCGCACGCCGCGCGAAGGTTTCTATATCTTCACGGACGCCGGCTACGTGTTGCAACCGACCACGGCGGCGGATGGCACTCCGTCGCAAGACGGTTTGGGACTCTTGGGCCATGGTTTCGGGATTCGAAGCGCGTCGCGACTGGGACGCATCGACTTGAGCTTCGCGGTGTCCGGCGAGTTCTCGCTCGAGCAAACCAAGGTGCACGTGCTGCTCGAGCAAAATTTCTAGTCTGGTAGCATTTCGCTGGACGATGACCCTCTTCGCTTGCTCAGACAGTCCTCGCCCGCGCATGCAGTGATCGTGGAGTCTTGGTTGCGGGCTGCGGAACTCGCCGCGAAGAGGTCATCGTCCAGCTTTGGACCGTACGTGGTTCGCTTCGAAATGCTGTGAGCGTCCCCCGGCGGGTGTCGCTTGTGGGGCCCCCGCGGCGTAAGTCCGCGGGGTGACGAGTGACAGGACCCGCCGGGCAGCGTTCCCTGCTGCTAGAAATGCACGATGATGTGATAGGATAGCCGCTCCCATGCAGTCCCTCGTCCTCGACGGCCATAGTCTCACGCTCGCCCAGATCGACGCCTTTCTTTCGAACGGCGCGCGCGTTTCGGTGTCGCCCGAAGCCCTGGAACGCGTGCGTGCGTGCGCGAGCTTTTGCGAGCGCCTGTCCGAGAGCGACACGCCGCACTATGGCATCAACACCGGCTTCGGGAAGTTCGCGCGCACGCGGGTTGCTCCGGCGGACGCGCGCGCCCTGCAGTTGAATCTGATTCGCAGCCACGCTACCGCGATGGGCCCCGCTCTCGACGACGACCTCGTGCGCCTCATGATGCTGATGCGCGCCAACTCGCTCGTGATCGGCTACTCGGGGGTGTCGATCGAGTTGGTGTCGCTTCTGGTCGCGATGGTCAATGCCGGCATCGCGCCCGTGGTGCCGTGTTACGGCTCGGTGGGGGCAAGCGGCGATCTGGCACCGCTCGCGCACATGTCGCTGGCGTTGGTGGGAGAAGGCGACGTGTCGGTGAAGGGGAAGCAAATGCAGGCGCGAGATGCTCTCGCGCAAGCGGGCTTGAAGCCCATCGAGCTGCGCCCCAAAGAGGGACTCGCCTTGATCAACGGCACCCAATTCATGGCGGCCTTCGCCGCGCGCGACGCGCTGCGTGCGCGCCGTCTCCTGAAAACATCGATGGCGGCGGCAGCACTTTCTCTCGAAGCCTACCAAGCCACCGATCGCGGGTTCGACGCGCGCTTGCACGCACTCAAGCGCCACCCGGGGCAGGCGCGGGTGGCGTCGGGATTTCGAAAGCTGCTCGCGTCGAGCGAAATCGTCGCGTCGCACAAGGACTGCGACCGCGTGCAGGATCCCTATTCGTTTCGATGCGCCCCCCAGGTGCTCGGTGCGGTCGCCGACACGCTGGAATGGGTCGACGCTTGGATCGAGCGCGAGATCAACTCGGTCACCGACAACCCGATCGTATTCCCGAAGGACGGCGACGTCGTGTCGGGCGGAAACTTTCACGGCGAGCACATGGCGATCGCACTCGACGCACTCGCGATTGCGTCCAGCGAGATTGCATCGATCGCCGAGCGCCGCGTCGACCAGCTCATGGGCGGCGACGGCGATCGCGTCCCGCGTTGCTTGATCAAAGACCCCGGTGTCAACTCCGGCTTCATGATCGCGCAATACCTGGCCGCGGCACTCGTGAGCGAGAACAAGGTGCACGCGCACCCGGCGGCGGTCGACACCATCCCGACTTCGATGGGTTTCGAGGACCACGTGAGCATGGGGAGCATCGGTGCCTTGAAGCTCTCGCGCGTGCTGGACAACGTCGCGCGCGTGGTGACGATCGAGCTGTTGTGCGGCGCGCAGGCGCTCGATTTTCATGAAAAACTCGCGCCGGGCCGTGGATCACGGGTCGCGCACGCGGCGGTGCGCGAAGTGGTGCCCTTCATCGAGCGCGACCAATCCTTGACGCCCCACCTGGCTGCCATAGAAGCGCGCGTCGTGAGCGGCGAGATCGTGAAGCGCGTGGAAAAAGAAGTGGGCGATCTTCTGGCGGCAGAGGCCAAGGCATGAGCAGCGAGTTCGTACCCGGAAACATTCGCGCTGCGCGCGGGAGCGAACGCTCGTGCCGGGGATGGGCGCAAGAGGCTGCGCTTCGCATGCTGTGCAACAACCTCGACAACGAGGTGGCCGAGGATCCCAAGAACCTGGTGGTGTACGGCGGTCGCGGAAAGGCGGCGCGCAACTGGGATTGCTTCCACGCCATCGTTCACACGCTGCGTGACTTGAAGGACGACGAGACGCTGCTCGTGCAATCGGGCAAACCCGTGGCCGTGTTTCCCACCCACCCCGGGGCACCCCGCGTGCTGATTTCCAATTCGATGCTGGTTCCGAAGTGGGCCACCTGGGAGCACTTCTGGGAGCTGGAGTCGAAGGGACTCGAGATGTACGGGCAGATGACGGCCGGGAGTTGGATGTACATCGGGACGCAAGGAATCCTGCAAGGGACCTACGAAACCTTCGCCGCCTGTGCGGAGCACGAATTCAAGAGTTCGCTCGCGGGGAAGCTGGTGCTGACGGGGGGACTGGGCGGCATGGGTGGCGCGCAGCCGCTGGCGGTGACGATGAACGGCGGGGTGGTGATCGCGGTCGAAGTGGATCCGGCCCGCATCCAGAAGCGGCTCGACACGCGCTACCTCGATGTGCGGTGCGACTCGGTCGAGGATGCCGTGACACGGGCGATGGAGGCGAAGCGGGCCCATGAACCACTCTCCATTGGCCTCGTGGGTAATGCAGCCGACATTTTCCCCGCGCTATTCGCGCGGGGTATAGAGATCGACGTCGTCACCGATCAAACCTCCGCGCACGACCCGTTGAACGGCTACGTCCCGGAGGGACTCGACGTGGCGGGGGCCGCGGATCTGCGCAAGCGCGATCCCCAGGGCTATGTCGCGCGCGCGATGGCCTCGATGGCCAAGCAGGTCGAAGCGATGGTGGGTTTCCAACGCGCCGGCTCCGTGGTGTTCGACTACGGCAACAACATCCGCGGCCAAGCGCAAACGGCCGGTTACGAAGACGCGTTCGCGTTTCCCGGCTTCGTTCCCGCGTATATTCGACCGCTTTTTTGCGAGGGGTATGGTCCATTTCGGTGGATTGCTCTTTCGGGGGATCCGAAAGACATCGCGGCCACCGATGAACTCGTGCTCGAGCTATTCCCCGACAAGCCAGCGCTGGCACGCTGGATCGCGATGGCGCGCGAGCGGGTGCAGTTCCAAGGACTCCCGGCGCGCATCTGCTGGCTCAAGTACGGCGAGCGCGCGCGCTTCGGCGAGCGCTTGAACGACTTGGTCGCGAAGGGAAAGGTGCGCGCTCCGGTCGTGATCGGTCGCGATCACTTGGACAGCGGATCGGTCGCGAGTCCGTACCGCGAGACCGAAGCCATGCGCGACGGCAGCGACGCCGTGGCCGACTGGCCCATCCTGAACGCGCTTTTGAACGCGGTCAACGGTGCCGCGTGGGTGTCGGTGCACCACGGCGGGGGAGTCGGGATGGGACTTTCGATCCACGCCGGACTCGCGGTTGTGGTCGACGGCACCGAAGACGCGCGCGCAAAAGCCGTGCGCTGTTTGACCGGCGACCCCGGCCTGGGTGTGGCGCGACACGCCGACGCCGGTTACGCGCAGGCGATCGACGCCGCGCAACGCGATCGCGTTCGCATCCCGATGCTGCGCGATCCTTCCTGAACCCTCCTCGAATTCCATGTCGCCGAACAGCGCCGATTTGATCGTCACCGGTTGCGGGCAGCTCGTGACGCTGGCCAAGGCGGACCGTACGCCGCGCGTCGGGGCGGAGCTGCGTGACCTTGCCATCGTGAAGGACGGGGCGCTGGCGGTTTCTGCCGGGCGGTTGATCGCGGTCGGGTCGCGCGAGCACGTTCTGGCCACCGCAGAGGTTTCTGCGCAAACGCGCCAACTCGACGCGGGTGGGGCGGTTGTGATGCCCGGCTTCGTCGACTGCCACACCCATACCGTCTTTGCCGACTATCGCTTGGACGAGTACGAGTGGCGGGTGGCGGGCACGCCCTATGCGGAGATCGCGGCGCGCGGCGGCGGCATCGCAAAAAGCGTCGAACACCTGCGCGCGATGGCCCCCGAGGAGCTCTTGGCGAGGACCCGCCGGCGGCTCCACAGCGCGATGCGCTGCGGTACGACAACGATCGAAATAAAAAGCGGTTACGGTCTCGATCTAGAGAATGAGATGAAGCAGCTCCGGGTGGTGCGGGCGCTCCGGGACGAGCTGCCGATGGGCGTCGTCGCGACCTTCCTCGGCGCGCACGCGGTGCCGCCCGAGGCGGCCAAGGACCGGGAGGGGTACGTCCAGGCGCTTATCCACGACATGATCCCTCGCGTGGCCGCCGAGGGACTCGCGGAGTTCAACGACGTCTTCTGCGAAGCGGGGGCGTTCTCTAGGGAAGAAGCGGAACGAATCTTGCGGTCCGGGCAGCGGGCTGGACTAAAGGCCAGGATACACGCCGACGAATTGACCGATATGGGGGCGGCCGAGCTTGCCGCCTCCGTCGGCGCGGTCTCGGCCGACCACCTCAAGAAAACGAACGACAAGGGAATCGACCGCATGGCAAAGGCGGGAGTGTTCGGCGTGCTGCTTCCGGGGACGAGCTTCGGGCTCCCGTCGCTGGACTTCGCGCCCGCGCGAAGGATGGTCGAGGCCGGCGTGCGCTTGGCCATCGCGAGCGACTTCAATCCCGGCAGCTCGACCTCGGAGTCGATGCCGATGATGGTGTCGATCGCGTGCTCGCACATGCGCCTCTCGCCGGCCGAAGCGTTGTCGATGGCGACGTACAACCCCGCCTTCGTGCTCGGCCGCGAGGGCGACGTTGGCAGCCTCGAGGTCGGCAAGCGGGCCGACTTCTTGGTGCTGGACGCCCAAGATTTCCGCGAGGTCGCGAACCACTTCGGGATAAACCCCGTCGCGCGCGTGTTCGTGGCCGGTCGCGAATGGAACGCCGCGTGATGCAGGGATGACGAAGCAGGCAACGAAGTGAGCAAGGCAACTACCATCCGCAAGAAAGCCCTCGATCTCGTGCGGCAGCAGGACTGGCCGAACGCGATCAAGGAATACCGGCGGCTGGTCGAGCTCGACCAGAACAATCCCAACGTCCACAACGAGCTGGCCGACCTGTACCTGCGCACGAACCAAAAGAACGAAGCGTTCGACAGCTTCAGCCTCGCCATCGACGAGTACACGCGCGTCGGGTTGTTCAACAACGCGGTCGCGGTGTGCAAGAAGGTGCTGCGCGTGCTGCCCGCGCGCGTCGAAGTGCTGAACAAGCTGGGCCTGATTCGCATGAAGCAGGGCCTGGCCAAAGAAGCCGAGTCCTACTACCTCTCGTTCCTCGACAAGGCGGCCGGCGGCTCCTTCGAAGCGCAGGCGTTTCTCACACTGGCCGGTGCCATCTCCGCGGAGATGTCCACCTCACCCCCAGTGCTGCAACGACTCGCGCAGTGCTTGCTCGGCTACCGCCTTAACGACGAAGCCGCCGAGGTGCTCATCAAGCTCTATCTCTTGCAGGAGAAAAGCGGCGACACCAGCGGGTGCGAAGACACGCGCGGGTTGGTCACCAAGCTCGGCGTGGCAGCCAAGCTCGACGCGATGCGCAACACCACCGGGAGCGGGCCGGACCGAACCGTCGTCACCGAGGACAACCTCTGGACCAAGAAGCATTCGGATGGGGAACGTCTCGACGTCGAATCGACCCCGCGCTTCACGCCGCCGTCCCAGCCTACGACCGCGCCGGCTCCACAACAGCCCGCCGGCGCGGTCTCCGGCGGCCCCTCCGAACGCGACCAATGGCTCTTAAGGTTGGCGCGCGGTGTGGGCGGGGCGGCACCCAAGTCGAAAGCGCCCGCGCCCGAGCCCGCCCCGGTCGCGAGCGCGCCGGTCGAGGAAGAGGCGAAGGTCGCGGCGCCCGAAGAGCCGCCGTCGTTCGCCGCTGCGGACGTCATGGACGAGATGGCCGAGGAAAGCGCGGAGGCCGACGCGGTCGCGACCGCGGTGGAACCCCCGGTCGCCGATACGGCCGACCTCGAAGAGGAATCCGACCTCGAAGACGACATACCGCCGATTCCGCAGGCGCCGCACGAAGGCTCGGGCGCCTACCAGCCGAAAGCTGCCCCGCCGCCGCTCGCGCCAGCCAAAGAGACGGTGCAAATCTCCGCGCTCATCGCGGACGAAAACGATCTCGGTGAGGCGGACTACCGCAGCCACTACGACCTCGGGATGGCGTACATCGAGATGGATTTGCTCTCGGAAGCGATTCGCGAGTACCAGATCGCGTCGAAGTCGCCGCAGTTCCAGGTCAAGTGCCTGGAGATGATTGGGGTGTGCTTCTTGAAGCAGAACCAGCCCCAGCTCGCCATCCGCCAGCTCAACAAGGGACTCTCGCTGCTCGGCCACGACGGCGAGGAGTCGATGGGCATCAAGTACAATCTTGGGTGTGCGTACGAGTTGGTGGGCGACCTCGACAACGCGCGCGCGCACTTCGAGGACGTCTATGTGGTCGACGTCACCTTCCGCGACGTGGCCGAGAAGATCCGCAAGCTTTCGGGTTCGTAGCGACTCGGCACCCCAAGTTTCGGCTTTACCGCGCCGCGCGTCACCCCGTACCCTCCATACGAACTGCTGCCCCCTGGAGGCGCTGCGAGCACCGGCAGTCGTATCGCATGCGTGTTCGGCTCGTCATTCTTTTCGGCACTCTCGCCGTCCTAACGGGGCTCGGCGGCGCGGCCCACGCGCTCGACCCAGCCGCGGTGGATGCCGACCTCACCCACCGATGCGGCGCCGCCCAGTCCCTGGCCGCGGAAACCATCGCCGTCGTTGCGCGACCCTCGTCGCCGTACTCGCTCGCGTCCAACCACTTCATGGTCCACTACCCGAGCGAATCCTTCGCGTCGTACGCGCGCAGCATCATCGACGCCGCGGAGCTCGGCTACGCGGTCCTCGTCGACACGCTGGCACACGACCCGCCGCCGTCCGACGGCGATGCCGGCGGGGATGAGCGCATTGACATCTATGTGCGCAACGCGCTCGAGCTGGGCGGGGCGTACGGCACCACGGTGCCCGACACGCGCATCGGGACGCCCCACTTCAACTCGTACACGTCGTGGGTCGAGATGAGCGACAATTTGGACCCGGTGCGATGCGCGGTCGTCACCGTGCACGAGGTGTATCACGTCGTGCAGCTGGGCTACGACCGGGCGGAAAGCTTGAGCATCCTCGAGATGTTCTCGACCTGGTTCGAAGACCGCGTCTACGACGACGCCAACCTGCACTACATTTTCTTGCGGAACTTCTTCCGGCGACCGGATCGCGGGCTGTTCGAGCAGCTTTACACCAACGTGCCGTGGGCGTTCTTTTTGACCGAGCGCTACGGAGATGACATCATGCGCGGAACACTCGAGTTTTGTGCGCAGACTCCGGGGCCCAATCCGCGCGGCGCGTTCGATGGACTTTTGAGGACGCGCTACGACACGACCTTCCTCGAGGAGTTTCTCGAGTTTGGTCTGTGGAACTACTTCACCGGACCGCGCGACGATGGGGCGCACTATTCCGAAGGAGCCGACTACCCGTCCATGCGCCGCCAACGCGTGAGCGATTGCTATCCGTTCGGGCGTCACGTGACCAACCACCCGATGAGCGAGCTGGCCGTGAACTATTTCATGTTCGACGGAGACGGGCACGCGGCCGGCCTGTGGATTCGCATCGAGCCCGAACCGCTGGCCACGTCGTTTTTGACCGTGGTGCGTTTTCACGGCGGCACGCGTGACCGCTCGATCACACGCTACACGGCCGGATCGCCGCCCGATTCATTCCTGGTAGCGGACTGGGAGCACTGCGACTCGGTGCTGGCGGTGTATCAAATCGATCGCGGCCCGCCCAAAGGCAACATGGTGGTGGTGTCGGCGCGCTACCATCAGCGCCCGAATCCGCCCGCGCCGTGGGTGTTGGTGTTCGACCGCGACGGGTGCCGCAATCCGTTCGACGGAGACGCGGACGAGTTCACCTTGCGCGACGGGGAAGAGGCCCCGGTCGCGCGCGCACTCGCGGCCAGCGGTGAAACGGTGGTCGTCACCGACGCGCTCACGCAGGGGCTGGGCGGGTGTCGCGCCGTGTTCGTGGTGGGCGGTTTCGGGGACGACGGCGTCACGCTCACACCGTCCGACATGGCAACGCTCGCGGGATACATGCGCTCGGGCGGTGACGTGTACTTGGAGAGCACGCGCCTGGGAGCGTGGGTCGACTCGTCGCTCGCGGCCGGAGAACCCGATCTGCCCGCGTTCTGGTCGATGTTCGGCACCGGCTTCGACGCGGGCGAAGACACGCTCAATGTAGCGTCGTGGGAAGCGGTGGGCACCACGCGCGCGCATTCGTTCACCTACGACCCCGGACAACCCGATTACCGCGTGGGGAAATTGATTCCGACCGAGTCGGATGTGTTGGTGCGCGACGAGCGCGGTGTTGTGCGCGCGACGATTCGGCGCGAGGGTAGCTCGACCCGTGTGGTGAGCACCGTGCTGTTGGGAGCTTCGACCGGCCGCGCCGGCTCGACGCGCGACGCCTTCATAGCCGAGGTCATGGCGCTGTTTGATTCTGGCTCGACGGCGGCGCCGTCTTTCGCACCGTTACGATTGGTGGCGACCTATCCCAATCCCGCGCGCGAGCGCGCGGATTTTCTGGTCGAAGCGCCCGCCGCGGGACCGGCGACCGTGACCGTCTACGACGTGGCCGGGCGACGCGTGTCGTCGGCGTCGGTGCGCGTCGACGCGGGCGCCAACACGCTCGGCATCGCCACCCCGCGCGCGTCGGGGATGTACTTCGTGGTAGTCGAAACGGGAGGAGCGTCCGCGCACGGCCGCTTCCTGGTTCTTCGTTGACGGTTGCGGCGGGCGCTTATAGCATCGCGCGAACCGAATCGCCGGCCCTGTGGCGGGTTCGGACCCGTGCGATGAGAACCACCCGCCTGCTCTTGCTCGCGAGCCTGTTGGTCGCGATGATGTACGCGACCGGTCAAGCGCTTGCGGGTATTCCCAACGTCGAGCTCATCACCGCACTCGCGTTCATTTCCGGCTATCTGCTGGGTCCCGTGCTCGGTGCGGTGGTGGGTGCTGCCGGGATGGGAGCGCACTCACTTTTCAACGTGCTGGGCGCGGTCGCACCGCCCATCCTGCTCGCACAAGTGCTGTGCTTCGCCCTCATTGGGTTCGCGGGCGCGGTGGTGGGCCCCATGGTGGCACGCGTGCGCAACCGCACGCGCGCGGCACTCCTCGCCGCTGCGACCGGGGTGGCACTCGTTTTCATCTACCAGCTCGCGGTCAACGTGACTGCTTTCTATACCTTTACCAGCGACGTCGACGTGTGGGTTTACGTGTGGGGCGGGATTGCCTTCGCCGCGGTGCATTTGGGATGGAACGCGGCGGTGTTCGGCGCGGCGGTGCCCCCCATGCTGCGGGTTCTCGCGCGCTATCGCCGCGAGCTTCGTCCGGCGCCGCCGGAGCGCGATCCATGACGCACCGCACGCGCGGAGTCGCTTCGATCGGAATCGCGGCCATGGTGTGGGCCGCATCGACCGTTGCGCACGCGCAAGTCGACACCTTGCGTTCGGCGGCGGACGCGGTTCCGTCCGCGAGTGCGGCGGGTTTCGGCGCGTTCGATCGCATCGCGCGCGAGACGTACCTGCGCCGTCACGCCTTTTCGCTCGATCATTTTCTCGAGCTCGAGCCGGGCGGCTTCGTCGTGCGGCTGGGGCCGATTGGGAGCGAGGCGTCCTACTCGCGGTGGGGAATCGGCCGCGGGCGCGCGCTTTTATTGATGAACGGGATCGCGTTGAACGACCCCCAGGACGACACCGCGCCTCTGGTGCACACCCCGACCAGCGGGCTTGGGACGCTCTCGATGGCGCGCGACACCAAAACACCGTGGATCGAAGGTGTGGTCGAGATCGACGAGGCGACACCGCCGGTTGGACGCCCCAACACGTTCGTCGAGCTGTCGAAGGGAACCAACGCGGTGCGGCAGCGTCGCGTGCGCTTTTCGTCCGAGGCGTCGAAGATCGGCGTCGACCTCGCGTACGACGAAGTGCTCGACGACGGCTATCCGTTCGACGCCGGGGGCGAGGTTCCCTACGTCTCGAATTACGGTAGCGCGCGCTCGCGGCAGTCGACCATCGCGTTGCGCGGCGAACCCGACGCCGGCACGCGCTTCGGATTCGGGGTGCGCAACTTCACCAGCACCACCCAGGGCGACCTCACGAGCAACACCAGCGAGGGACGCAAGAGCGGGCATGTGGCCTGGCTGGACGCATCGGTCGAAAGCACGAAGCTGACACTCTTCGCGCGCGGGTACTCGTCGAGCGTCCCCGATTCGTCGGCCGAAAACGAAACCGTGGGCGCGCAGGCGTCGTGGTCGCGAACGGGTCCGGCGTCGAGCGAGCTTGCGCTGCGCGCGGGCGTCGAACGCACCAACGCCATCCAGGACGTGGGTGCGATCGCGGACGACCACGTGGTGCGCGTGAGCACCGGGGCCGACGCGTCGCGCAACGCCGGCGAGCACGGTCGCGTCACGGCGAGTGCGACCGTCACGGGTGACGAAGAGACCCCCTTCGCGTGGGGCGCGAGCATCGGGGCACGCCGGGAGGACGAGCGCACCGCGCTCGGCGTCTCGCTCGCGCGGTCGTTTCGGCTTCCCAACTTCGGCGAGCGCTATCTGCCCGCGCACGTGGATTCCGTGGGTACCATCGCGGGCGACGCCGACATCGACCCCGAGACCGCGTGGGAGGTGGCCGGTGATTGGGACCTTCGCTTCGGCGGTTCGACGCTCAATCGGGTGCGCGCGTCTTGGATTCGCGCCGAGGGCGCGATCGCATTTCGGCCCCGCGCGGTCGGAACCGAGACCTGGCGCGTCGCCGCCAACGCGGCCGAATCGAGTCGCATGCTGTTCGTCGAAGAACGATTGAGCGGGGTGTGGCATGCGGCGACACTGCGCATTCTCGGCGACGCGGCGTTCCTTTATACCAACGGTGATCGCGAGGATGCGTTCGCGAGTGTGCCCGAGTACCAGGCCAACGCGTCGATCCTGTTCGGGCGGGACTTCTTCGAGGAGACGAGCGCGCTCTTTTTGGGCGCGCAAGTCATCGCCGCCGGCGAGCGAAACGACTACGACGGAGTGCGGCTGCCGAAGTTCGAGGTCCTGAACCTGATGCTCGAGGGACGATTGCTCGACGCGCGCATCTATCTCCAGTATCTCAACGCGCTCGACCAGGCGTACGCCACCCAGGGTGGCTACTTGATGACGCCGCGCACCTTCGTGTACGGTATCGAATGGACGTTGTTCAACTGATGATGTGAGCCGGAGGATGGGTGGATGGGGCGGATGGTGGGCGCGGCGATCCTGATCGCGTTGCTCGGCGGTGCCACCGTGGTTGCCTGGTGGTCGTCGCGCGGGGTCGGCGCGGGGACTCCGCCATCGATCCTGCTTTCGCCTTCATCCCTCGATTCGACCGTCACCGTGCGACCCGCGCGCACTCCCATCGTCACCCTTTCCGATCCGCTCGCGTTTCTCTCCACCGCTCCCGCCGACTCGCTCGAACTCTTGCCCGGCGTTGGTCCGGTGCTTGCCACCCGGCTCGTCGCCGCGCGCGACGACATGGGCGCATTCCGCTCGTGGGATGACGTCGACCGCGTGCGCGGTATCGGCCCCAAGACCATCGAACGACTGAAAGCACTGACCACTCGACCCTGACCTCGTAACGTCCCCCGACGGGTGTCGCTCGTGGGGCCCCCGGGCGCGACGACTACAGATAGACCGACGGGGTGACGAGTGACAGGACCCGTCGGGCAGCGTTACGGGCAGCATTTGCACGCATTGGCATTTTGCAAAGCCCACGGGACGAACGCACGGCGTGTCGCGGCACGGTGTTTCGGAGGATTTCCGATGGCGGTGCTTATGCATGTGAGCACACGCGGGTTCGGCGCGCTGCATGCGTGCATTTCCGTGGCACGGTAATTGCGGATTCGCGCGCAAGTTGGGCAGGTTCTAACCACTTGGATGTCGTCAATCGGTCGTCTTCACGACGCGCAATGCGCGCCGGGGGTCGACCATCGGGTCTCGCTGACGGGAGGGCCACTCTTTGAGAGATCGCATCGCCCAGAAGCTCGTCGAGTCTTCGCTCATTAGCCAAGACCAACTCGCGCGCGCCCTCGAGTCCCAGCAATCGAGCGGCGGAACTCTTTCGTACAACCTGGTCAAGACCGGTGCTATCTCCGAGATGGCGTTCGCGGAGTTCATGGGCCAGGTCTACAACGTGCCGGCCGTCGACCTCGACGCCGTGCCCATCGATCCCAACGCCGTCGATCTGATCCCGTCCGACGTCGCCACCAAGTTCCAAGTGGTTCCCTTGAAGCGCGAAGGTCGCACGCTGACCCTCGCCATGGCGAACCCCGACAACATCTTCGCTATCGACGACATCAAGTTCATCACCGGTTTCGACGTGCGCCCCGTGGTCGCCACCGAGACCGCGATCAAGCGCTGCATCGACCGCATGTACGACTCGGCCGACTCGCTCGCCACCATCATGGGCGAGATCGAGGACGACTTCGAGATCGTCGAAGACGCCGTCGACGACGATCTCAGCGGCGTATCGGCCGCCGCCGACGCGCCCGTCGTCAAGCTGGTCAACAGCCTCATCTCCGACGCGGTGGGACGGGGTGCCTCCGATATTCACATCGAGCCCTACGAGAAGCAGCTGCGCGTGCGCTTCCGCATCGACGGCATGCTGCACGAGATGATGTCGCCGCCGTTCAAGATGAAGAACGCAGTCACATCGCGCTTGAAGATCATGGCCGAGCTGGACATCGCCGAGAAGCGCGTGCCGCAGGACGGTCGCATCAAGATCCGCATGCACAGCAAACCGATCGATCTTCGTGTCAGCACGCTCCCGACCATTTTCGGCGAGAAGGTCGTGATGCGTATTCTCGACCAGAGCAACCTGCAGATCGACCTGGCTCGCTTGGGCTTCCAGACCGGCGCGCTCTCGCGTTTTCTCAATGCCATCGAGAGTCCGTACGGAATGGTGCTCGTCACCGGCCCCACCGGCTCGGGCAAATCGACCACGCTGTACAGTGCCTTGCAGAAGATCAACAAGATCCATTCGAACATCATGACGGCCGAGGACCCGGTCGAGTACAACATCAACGGCATCAACCAAGTCAACGTCCACGAGGACATCGGGCTGACATTCGCAACCGCACTGCGCGCCTTCCTGCGACAGGACCCCAACATCATCAGGGTCGGTGAGATTCGAGACTTGGACACGGCGTCCATCGCCACCAAGGCCGCCCTCACCGGTCACTTGGTGTTGAGCACGCTGCACACCAACGACGCCGCCAGCTCCGTCAATCGTTTGGTCGACATGGGCATCGAGCCGTTTCTGGTCTCGAGCTCGGTGCTGCTCATCATCGCGCAGCGCCTGGTGCGCCGCTTGTGCGAAAAGTGCAAGAAGCCCAGCGTCGTCCACCCGGAAGTGCTGCGCGAGCTCGGCATCATGGAAAACCCGGACGAGCTCATCCTGATGGAAGCGAAGGGCTGCCCGGTGTGCAACGACACCGGCTACAAGGGCCGCGTGGGCGTGTACGAAGTCATGGAGGTCTCGCCCACGCTGCGCGAGATGATCGTCGACCGCGGCTCGAACGCGGAGATCAAGGCCCAAGCCATCAAAGAGGGCATGCTGACGCTGCGTATGGACGGCCTCGACAAGTTCAAGGCCGGCTTGACGTCGCTGGAAGAAATCCTGCGCGAGACGGCCAGTCACTAGCGAGCGACGTCGGTCGCCGGGAATAACGAGGAGCACAACAGAACATGATCAACCTTCGCGACTTGCTGCAGGAAATGATCGAAAAGGGCGCGTCGGATCTGCATCTGACGGCCGGGCTGCCGCCCATGATTCGCGTCGACGGTGAAATCTTGCCCACCGACCGCGACGCGCTCACCCCCGAGCAGACGCAGGCGCTGGCCTACAGCGTCCTGAACGAAGAGCAACAGAAGCGCTTCGAGGGCGTGAAGGAGCTCGACTTTTCGTTCGGCGTCAAGGGCATGAGCCGCTTCCGCGGCAACGCGTATTTGCAGCGCGGCTGCATGGGTCTTGCGATTCGTCAGATCCCGTACGAGATTCGCTCCTTCCGCGACCTAGGACTGCCGAGTGTCATGGATGGGTTGTCCAAGAAGCAGCAAGGCTTGATCCTCGTCACCGGAGCCACCGGCAGCGGCAAGTCGACTACGCTCGCGAGCATCATCGACAAGATCAATAGCGAACGGCGACGTCATATCGTCACCATCGAGGATCCAGTCGAGTACATCCACCAGCACAAGAAGTGCATCGTCAACCAGCGCGAGGTGAAGGCGGACACGGAGACGTTCCAGAACGCGCTCAAGCACGTGCTGCGGCAGGACCCGGACGTCATTCTGATCGGTGAGATGCGCGACCAAGAAACCATGGCGGCGGCCCTGACCATCGCCGAGACGGGCCACTTGACGCTCGCCACCCTGCATACCAACTCGACCTTCGAGTCGATCAACCGCATCGTGGACACCTTCCCGCCCGGGCAACAGAGCCAGGTGCGCGCGCAGCTCGCATTTGTATTGGAAGGTGTCTTGGCGCAGCAACTGGTACCGCGTGCGCGTGGCAAGGGGCGCGTGTTGGTCACCGAAGTGATGGTGTGCACGCCCGCCATTCGCGCGGTCATTCGCGACGACAAGGTGCACCAAATTTATGGACTCATGCAGGCCGGGCAGAAGCACGGCATGCAGACCATGAACCAGGCGCTGTTCAATGCGGTCGTGACCAAGGAGATCAGCACCGAAGAAGCAATGCGCCGCAGCCTCGACCAGAACGAGCTGTCCACGATGCTCGGACAGCCGGTCGGCGCGGGAGCAGGAAGCGGGCGCTAAGCGCGCCCTTTAGACACGATCTCGAAGGGGGTCTCGAACGATGGCGACGACATTCGTATGGAAGGGCCGCAGCCCGAACGGAGAGCTACTCTCCGGAGAGTACCAGGCGGAGAACAAAGAGGACTTGGTCAGCCATCTCCGCAAGCGCAAGATCATCATCACGTCGATGCGGGAGAAGGCCAAGGGCAACTGGGCCCTCAAGATGCCGGGGATGGACCGCGTCAGCGTCAAGGACATGGGTGTGTTCACGCGCCAGTTCGCCACCATGATCAACGCCGGTCTCCCGATGGTGCAGTGCCTCGACATTCTTGCGCAACAGACGGAGAAGGAGTTCTTCCGCACCAGCATCGCGCGCGTCATGGCCGACGTCGAAGGCGGCTCCACGCTGGCCGAGTCGATGGCACGCCACCCGAAGGTGTTCACCACCCTGTACGTCAACATGGTGGAGGCGGGCGAAGCGGGCGGTATCCTGGACGTGATCCTGGTGCGCCTGGCGACGTTCTTGGAAAAGCTCGACATCTTGCAGCGCAAGGTAAAGAGTGCCCTCACCTATCCGAGCGTGGTCGCCTTCGTGGCCATCGCCGCGACCTGCTTCATGCTCATTTTCATCATCCCGACCTTCGCGAGGATGTTCACCGACTTCGGCGGGCAGCTGCCGACGCCCACGCGCATCGTGATGGGCTTGAGCGACTTCCTGCGCGGCTACTGGTGGGTCATCATCGCCAGCATCACGGGCTTCGTGATCGCGTTGCAGCGTTACTACAAGACCGAGAGCGGGCGACTCAACATCGATCGCCTGCTCTTGAAAATTCCCGTCCTGGGTACCGTGATTCGAAAGGGAGCGGTGGCGCGCTTCACGCGCACGCTGGGAACGCTCATCTCGAGCGGTGTGCCGATTCTCTCCGGTCTCGAGATCACCGCCCGCACCGCGGGCAACCGCGTGGTCGAAAACGCGGTCATCGCGACGCGCGAAAGCATCAGCCAGGGTAATACCATCGCGGAGCCGTTGCGCGCGAGCGGCGTGTTCCCGCCCATGGTGACGCAGATGATCGCGGTCGGCGAACAGACCGGTGCCCTCGACGAGATGCTGGAGAAGATCGCGACCTTTTACGACAGCGAAGTAGACACGGCCGTCGATGCGCTTACCGCCATCATCGAGCCGGTCATGATCGTGGTCATGGGTACGGTGGTCGGCGGCATGCTGGTCGCCATGTACCTCCCGATGTTCAAGCTCGTCGCCGTCGTGTCCGGCGGTTAGTCGAGAACCGGCGTGGATGCGGTTCGCACCAATGCCGCCGGAAGCGGTGTGAAGCCGGCTTCGCCACCCGTGCGCGCGCACGAGATCGTCATCACGGGGGACCCACGCGCGTTCGAGCGCTTCCTGGTGCTGCGGACCATCGTGGCCGCGATGATCGTGGGGGCGGGCATCACCATCGTCCAGCTCACCGACGAGCTGACCCAGGTCGGTCCGCTCTACAAGCTTCTCGGCCTGAGCGTGGTGGTGGGTGCGATCGCGTTCGGGCTCACGCGACTCAAGGTAGCGGTCGCGAAATCGGCCTGGGTGGTGGTGACGGCGGACGTGGCCCTGGCACTCGGCATCATGCACTACAGCGGCGGCGTGGGGGGACAGTTCACCACCGTGTTCTGTCTCACGATCGCCGCCGCGACGTTTCTGCTCGCGATGCCGGGCGGGCTGTGGGCGTCTCTCTTGTCGTCGTTGTGCTTCGTGGGCTATCAGATTCTGGAAGCGCAGGGCATCGTCGACCCGCCGGGTCGCGAGTTGTACGCGCAAGGGCGCTCGAGCGGAATCATGGACGCCTACATGCACACCTCGATGTTTCTCCTGGTGGGTACGGTGGGCGGCTACCTGGCCGACCGCATGCGGCACAAGGGACGCGCTTTGCGACACGCGGAGACCGCACTCGAGCAACTGCGCGTCGACACGAATTACATCCTCGAGAACATGAGCAGCGGCGTGCTCGTGATCGATTCGGTGTGCCGGGTCGTGACCATGAACCTGGCGGCGGAAGAGATTTTGGAGACGGCCAAGAGCGACGTGCTCGGCAAGCACATCGACGAAGCGCTGGGACGGCGGGTACCGGACCTCGCGCACGAGCTGGTGCAGTCGCTCTCCATGGAACGCGGCAAACGCCGCCACGAGATCGCGGCCCACGCGCGCGACGGAAAAGACCGGCCGCTGGGCATCAGCATCTCGCTCTTGACCGACAGCGCGGACCGACGACGGGGTGTGATCGCGGTGTTCCAAGACCTGACCGAGGTCCACGAGATGCGCGAGCGGGTGCGCAAGGCGGACCGCCTGGCTGCGATCGGCGAGCTTTCGGCGGGTATCGCGCACGAGCTGCGCAATCCCCTGGCGTCGATATCGGGGTCGATCGAGATGCTCTACGAGGAGCTGAAGCTCGACGGAGAAAACGGGCGCTTGATGGAGCTCATCATGCGCGAGTCGGACCGGCTGGATCGCATCATTTCGGATTTTCTCGACTTCGCGAAGATCCGGCACCCCAAGCGCATGCCGGCGCGGCTCGACAAGTGTTTGTCAGAAACGATGGTTCTCTTGAAAAAGAACGCAGAGAAAAGCGAGGGGATATCGATCCGCCTCGAGTGCGCTGAAGACATGCCCTTCGTCTACATGGACGACGAGCAGATGCGCCAGGTCTTCATGAACCTGGCCGTCAACTCGTGCGAAGCGATGGAGAAGGGCGGGACACTGGACGTGGTGGCGGGGCCCACCGGCGCGGGTCAGGTACGAGTCGCCTTCTGTGACAGCGGCCCGGGCATCAGCCCGGAAGGGATGGAGCGGTTGTTCGAACCGTTCTTTACCAGCAAGGACGGCGGCACCGGGTTGGGCCTTGCGATCGCGAACAAGATCGTCGTGGCGCACGGCGGTGTCATCGAGTACCGAAATCGCGAGCAGGGCGGTGCCGTGTTCACTATCACGCTCCCGATCGTGGTGACGGAAGAGCGCGCGACGCGCGGCCCGGTCAAGAAAAGCAAACAACCCGTAACGGTGGCGGACTAGTTGATCACTCAAGAAGGGAAATCACGCATGGCTGGAGAACGCATTCTGGTGGTCGATGACGAGAAGAGCATGTGCCAGTTCCTTTCCATCATGTTGCGAAAGGAAGGCTACGACATCACCACCGTGAGCACCGGGAAGAAGGCGGTGGAAGAAGTCTCGGCGAGCAAGTTCGACGTGGTCCTGACCGACATCAAAATGGCGGGGATGGACGGGATGGAAGTGCTGCAGGAGATCCGCCGCCTGGATTCGACCATGCCGGTCATCATCATGACCGCGTACGCGTCGCAGAAGACGGCCATCGAGGCCGTCAATCAGGGCGCCTTCCACTACCTCATTAAGCACGCCAAGAACGACGAGATCAAGATGGTGGTCCGCAACGCGCTCGACATGAAGCGTGTGCGCACGGAGAACGTGCTCTTGAAGAAGCAGCTCAAGAAGAGCTCCGACCTTCGCACCATCATCGGTAAGAGCGAAGAGATGCAGAAGGTGTTTCACATGGTGGACAAAGTGGCCGACACCGAGTCGACCATTTTGATCTACGGCGAGAGCGGCACCGGCAAGGAGCTCATCGCGCGCGCGATCCACTATCGCTCGTCGCGCTCGGGCGGTCCCTTCGTCAGCATCAATTGCGGTGCTCTCCCGGAGAGCCTGCTCGAAAGCGAGCTGTTCGGACACGTGAAGGGCTCGTTCACGGGAGCTATCAGGGACAAGGAAGGCTTGTTCAAGGTCGCACAGGGCGGCACATTTTTCCTGGACGAGATCGGGGAGACGTCTCCCACCATTCAGGTCAAGCTCCTGCGCGTGCTGCAAGAGCGCGAGGTGATTCCCGTCGGCGGAACCAACCCCATCAAGGTGGATGTTCGGCTGGTGGCGGCCACCAACGCCGACCTCGAGAAGGCCATCAAGCAGGAGAGGTTTCGCGCCGACCTCTATTACCGGTTGAACGTGATCCCGGTCCAGCTGCCGCCGCTGCGCAAGCGCCGGGACGACATCCCGCTCCTGGTGCAGCACTTCCTTCGCAAGTACAACGAGGATCTTCCCACCGAGCGCCAGAAGGGCATCACGCGCGACTCGATGGAGGTCCTGGTCGGCTACGAGTGGCCGGGCAACGTCCGTGAGTTGGAGAACGTGATGGAGCGTGCGGTAATCCTGGAAGAGACCGATCAGATCACGGTGGAGTCGCTGCCCGAGAAGCTCCGCCAGCGCGACTCGGGTGCGAGCACGCTGATCACCGAGCGCGCCCAGGTGACACTCGACGAGTTGGAGAAGGAATACCTCATCAAGGTACTGAACGACACCAACTGGCAGAAGAAGAAAGCATCCCAGATTCTGGGGATCAACGCGTCGACCTTGTATCGCAAGATCCAGCGATATGGCTTGGACAAGGAATTGGAGAAGGAACTGGTAGAGAGCGAGTAGTCGCATCCCGGCAAACTGCACTTTGCGCCGCCCGTGCAACGGGCCTCGCAACATCGCACACGCGGTGAAACAACGGAAACGGCGAGCGACCCGGAAGGGCCTAGAGAAACTAGCGGGAACGGAACGATCGCGCAAATCGAGTTGGCATACCACTTGCCTTAACGTGGTGCAGGACCGAAGAAAGGTCCGGATGGTTCACATCCTACGCGCAACAGCTAAATAGGAGGTTGTCATGCGTAACAAGGGTTTCACTCTCATCGAGTTGATGATCGTGGTCGTGATTATCGGCATTCTGGCCGCGATCGCGATTCCGAACTTTATCAGCATGCAGTCGCGTGCTAAGGAAGCGTCTTGCAAGTCGAACTGCCACACGACCCAGTTGGCGGCCGAGGACTTCTCGGTCCAGAACGACGGCGTGTATGCGGCCGACCTCGCGGACGCGACGGTTATCGGCGGTCTGACGATTATCGACATGCTGCCGGCGGCCACCTTCCTGCCGAATCCGTTTACCCGTGCGGCCGACCAGCCGCTTGACGGAAACGGCATCGGCACGCCGGGCGCGACCGGCTACCTGGGCGTCGATTCCGACGCTGACGGCGTCGTCGATAGCTACCAGATCGAGGGCTACGGCAAGGACACGAACATCATCCTCACGTTGACGAGCGGTCAGTAAACCGAGCGTCATCTTGATTTGATGATCCGGACGGGGCGGGTGCCGAAAGGTACCCGCCCCGTCGCTTTTTCCCCCGAGAATCGGTACGAACCCTGCAACGCACCAGGTGGGGCGTTGGTTCCGCCCCGAATCTAGCCATGACGATTCTAGAGCTACACGGGATCCACAAGTCCTTCCGGACCGGCTTTCTGGGCGTACGGACGCCGGTCTTGAAGGGCCTCGACCTGTCGGTGGAAGCCGGCGAGGTGTACGGCTTCCTGGGCCACAACGGCGCCGGAAAGTCGACCACCATGAAGGTGATTCTCGGCCTCTTGAAGCCCGACGCCGGCCGCATCTCGGTGTTCGGCAAAAACGGCGCCGGACGCGACACACGCGCCAAGATCGGTTACCTGGGGGAGGAAGTCGGGCTCTACCCGCACAACACCGCGGAAGAGGCGTTGGCCCTGCTAGGCGAATTGTTCCGCATGCCGCGTTCCCAAGCGCGTGCGCGCACACGCGAGTTGATCGAGCGAGTCGGCCTGGGCGACAAGCGCGCGCTCAAGATCAAGCACTACTCGAAGGGAATGCGCCAGCGTCTCGGCATCGCGACCGCGCTCATGAACGACCCCGAGCTGTTGCTGCTGGACGAGCCGTACAGCGGTCTCGACCCCATCGGACGCAAACAACTCCGCGAGTTGCTGGTCTCGTTGAAGTCGCAAGGCAAGACCATCCTGATGAGCTCGCACATCGTCCCCGACGTGGAAGCCGTGTGCGATCGCGTCGGCATCTTGAGCGGGGGAAAGCTCGCCCGCGTGCTGAACCTCCACGAGGTCTATGCGGGCGAAACGGGCGAAGTCGAAGTGACCATCGCCGGTGTGGACCGCCGGCGCCTGCAAGCCGGCGACTACGGTGCTAGGGAAGTGTTCGCGAAGGACAACTTGATGATCATCCGTTGCACGGGCGACCGCAAGCTCCAGGACCTGATCGCCGACGTGTACTCGTCGCAAGGCCACGTGGTGGAAGTGAAGCCACTGCGCACGCGCCTGGAAGACGTCTTCGTGGACGCCGTCCAGTCCGCGAACGACGACGCGACTCAACGCGCCGCGCAAGAATCCGAACCCGCGCTGACACGGCGCTAGGTCGAAAATCCATGCGCATCCTCGCCCTCGCCAAGTTCACGCTCAAGAGCTACCTGCAGGAGAAAATCCTGCTGGTGGTGATGGTGTTCGCGGGACTCCTGATGCTGTCCTCGTATGTGCTCTCTCCGCTGGCGGTGGGCGCGCAGCAGAAGATCGTGGTCGATTTGGGTCTCGCCGCCATTTCGATCTTCGCCATCGCGTTGATCGTGCTCCTGGGCGCCGGTGCCTTTCACCTCGAAAAGGAGCGCGGCATTCTGCGGGCCCTCCTCGCCAAGCCCATCTCGCGGGTCGAGTTCGTGCTGGGGAAGTACGCGGGAACGGTCGCGATGGTGTCGATCGTGGTGGTCCTGATGGCGTCGGTCCACATGCTGGTGGTGGTGTTGAGCGGCGCCGACGTGACCGAAAACATGATGAGCGCGGTCTATTTAACGTTGCTCGAAGGGGCGATCGTGACCGCCTTACTCACGTTGTTTGCCTCCTTCAGCTCGCCCATCCTGGGATCGTTCTTTACCATTTCGTGCGTGGTGGCGGGGCACTTCTCGAGCGACCTCTTGAAGTTCGCCGAGCGCATGGGCGGAATCATGCCGAAGATCGTGGCCACGGGTGCCTACTACATGCTCCCGAACCTGGAGCTTCTGAATGTGCGCTCGGAAGCGGTACACGGCTTGGCACTCCCCGACGGCTTCGTGTTTTCGGTGACTCTGTATGCGGTGGCCTATGCATCCGTGGTGCTCTACCTCGCCACGCTGATTTTCCGCGCCAAGGAAGTCAATTGAGATGAGTGCCGTGCGCCCCATCCTGGTTGGTGTGGCGCTCTTGGCCGCACTCGCTGCCGCGACTACGCGCGTGCAGGCGTACCGCGACCGCCCGTACCTCTACACCAACCTCTATTTGCCTTCGGGCAAGTTCATCGAGCAGACCTCGCTGGGTTATCGCGAGCTGGCCGCGGATTGGGTCTGGTTCGAGGCCGTGCAGTACTACGGCGGCTTCGCCCTCCAGCAGCACGACCTCGCGTACTTCCACGGTCTCATCGACATCGTCACGGATCTGGATCCGCACTTCTCGTTTCCGTACATCTTCGGGGCCGTGATCATGTCGCAGGACATGGGCGACCTGGAACGCGGGGTGGAGATTCTGAAGAAGGGCATGCGTCAGAACCCGTCCGACTGGACCTACCCCTTCGAAATCGGATTCTTGTACTACGTGAGTGCACGCGATGCGGAGCGCGCCGCGCGCTATTTCGATCTGGCGTCGCGCATGCCGGAGAGCGGCGACGTTACGCGCCGGTTCGCGGCCTTCGTCCACTCCAAGGCGGGCCACGAAGAAACCTCGATCCGCATGTGGGAAGAGATCGCGCGCCAGTCCGAGCAACCCTACATGCGGGAGATGGCCAAGCGATACATCGAGAAACTGCGCGCGGGCGACGAAAGCCACGGTACCACCGAAAGTCCGCAGCAGCCCGCCCACCCGCGAGACGGCGATGACAGCTAACACCTGGATGATCGTGGCCGCGGGTGCGTTCGGAGCACTCTTCGGCAGCTTTTTGAACGTGGTCATCCATCGCCTGCCGCGAGGGACGTCGGTCGCGAGCGGCCGTTCGAAGTGTCCGGGTTGCCACCAGACCATTGCTTGGTTCGACAACGTCCCGATCGTGAGCTGGCTTCTGCTGGGCGGAAAATGCCGACGGTGTAGTTGGCGAATTCCGATTCGTTATCCCGTGGTGGAGGTGCTAAGCGCGGTTGGGGCGGTCCTCTGCGTGTGGAAATTCGGGGCCACGCTGCAAGCAGCCTGGCTATACGCCTTCGTCGCCATCATGATCGCGATCACCTTCATCGATTGGGAGCATCAAATTATTCCCGATCCGCTTTCCATCGGCGGAACCGTGCTCGGTTTCGTCGGTGCGTGGGTGTGTCTCGACGTGAGTGTGGTCGAATCGCTGATCGGCGCGGGGGTGGGAGCGGGAATTATTCTTATCATTGCGTTCGCGTACAAGGCGGCGCGCAAGGTCGAGGGCATGGGCGGCGGTGACGTCAAGCTCATGGCCATGATCGGGGCCTTCATGGGGTGGCAGATGGTGCTCGCGGTCCTGTTTCTGGCCGCCGCGGCGGGAAGTGTGTACGGCGTGTGGCTCATGCGACGCGCGGGTGGTGACGGCAAGACCGCGGTTGCGTTCGGTTCCTTTCTGGCACCCGCCGCGTGCTTGATGTTGCTCACGGGCGGCCGATTACTCTCGCTCTACCTCGGCACTTTTTCACCACCCCGCTAATGCGCGGGCTGGATGCAGTTTGCACGGCACGTGTTGTGCGCGCGCTCGAACGCGGCGCTCATCGATCAATAACTTGTTTGGGAAATGAGAGTTATCGCCGGAAACGATGACACCTTGCGCGCCATTCGGCTGGCATGCTTGTTGCGATCTCGGTCGCCGCGGCAAGGTCTATTCACAGATTTTAGTTCGACTTAGCGGGCAACCGCCGCGATTCACGTAGTGCACGGCTAGCAAGGCTGGTGAAGAGATGAAGTTGTTTTCGCGGAAAGCCAAGACATCGGTCGGGCTGGACATCGGCTCCAGTCTCATCAAGGTGGTCGAGGTCGATCACTCGAAAGACGAGCCCATACTCACCAAGTACGGCATCGTCAAACTTCCGCCCGAAGCGATCGTCGAAGGCGAGATCATGGACCAGAGTCTGGTCGTGCAAGGCATCCAAGAATGCATGGCCAAAGCGGGTGTGACGTCGAAAAACGTCGCGACGGCGGTCTCCGGCCGCGCGGTCATCGTCAAGAAAGTCGTGATGGACAAGATGAACCCCGACGACGCCAAGGAAGCGATCTTCTGGGAGGCTGAGCAGCACGTTCCGTTCGACATCGACGACGTGTGCCTCGACTTCCAGGTCTTGAACGAAGACATGGGTGCCAACCAGATGGAAATTCTCCTGGTCGCCGCCAAGAAGGAAATGGTCAACGCGCACGCCGGCATCGTCAGGGACGCCGGATTGAACCCCGTCATCATCGACGTCGACTCGTTCGCGATCCAAAACGCGGTCGAAGCGACGGGCGAGAACGGCGCGGGACGCGTGGTGGGGCTCGTGAACATCGGCTCCGACGTGACCAACATCAACATCATCCAGAACAACATCCCGTACTTCACGCGCGACTTGAGTGTGGGCAGCAACGTGTTCGTGGAGGCGGTGCAGCGCGATCTGGGCGTGTCGTTCGACGAGGCCGAGAACCTGCTCTCGGGTGCGTCGGACATCGACGACCCCGATCGCTTCCGCCAGATCATCACCGACGCGGCCACCGACATCTCGATGGGCATCGAGCGTTCGATCGCGTTCCTGAAAACCGCGGGTGACGCGGAGCGCATCGACCACGCGGTCCTCTCGGGAGGCGGCGCGTGCGTGCCGTTTCTGCGCGAGATTCTCTCCGAGAAGCACGGGATCGATTTCACCATCAACCGGGCGGTGTCGCAAATGGCTCGCGCCGAAGGCGTGTTCGAGTCGGGCGGCGACGACGTGGACAAGGTGGGGCCGATTCTCACCGTGGCCCTGGGCCTCGCGCTGCGAAGGGAGGCGAAGTAGATGATTAGGATCAACCTGCTTCCGTCCGATGAGCGAAAGTCGAGACGGAAGATCAGCCTCCCGACCATCTCGGGCGGTGCCGTGCTGTGGGTGACGCTGGGCTTGATCGTCTACGCGGGTGCGGTGGGCGGCATCTGGGTGCTGCAAGACCGCAAGATCAACGACTACGAGACCAAGATATTGGCGCTCAAAGAGGAGTCCGCGCGACTCGCTCCGCAGCTGGCGAAGATTCGCAAGCTCCAGGCGGAGCGCGAAGAGGTCAACAAGCGCCTCGGCATCATCGCGGCCCTCGACAAGGACCGGTACCTGCACGTTCGTATGCTGAACGACCTCGCGGTCAACGTGCCGGACAACTGCTGGCTCACGGATGTAAGTGAGAGCGGCGGATCCAAGGTGAAGATCGAAGGGATCACGTTCTCGAACTTCATCATCGCCGACTTGATGACGAGCCTCGAGGGTTCGGGGCGCTTCGGCGAAGTGGCTTTGAGCAAGGCCGAGGAAGGCGACATCGAAGGTGTTCGCGTCGTGAAGTTCGCGGTCAGCGCGTCGCTGGTGGCGAACTAACCGCGGCTCTGGAAATAGGGAAGGGCAACCATGAACTTGAAGGAAGCCAAGACACAACGAATCGTCATCGGCGTGATCACACTCGCCGCGGCCGGATACGTGTACTTCGGTACATCGTTCCTGCCGTTCACCTATCCGGTTCGTAAGGCGAAGATCGAAGCGCTCGAGAAGGAGCACGAGAAACTCGCCGCCGAAGTGGAGAAGGCGCGCAAAGTGGTCGGCGACCTGGCGCGACTCGAAGCCGAGTACGAGCGCCTGCACGACCAGTGGCTCTCGGCGCAAGAGCTCCTCCCCGAGGAGAAGGAGATGCCGGATCTCCTGCGCCAGGTCACCATGGCGGGCAGCCGCGCGGGCATCGAGTTCGCGTTGTTCCAGCCCGGCGCGAACGTGGGTAAGGAGTTCCACACCGAGCATCCCATCACGGTCACGGTGCGTGGGAACTACCACCAAGTGGGATCGTTCTTGGGCCGGCTGTCGAACATGGAGCGCATCGTGAACGTGTCCCAACTCGCGCTCGGACAGCCCAAGGAAACCAAGGTCAAGAAGAAGACCAGCACCAAGAAAAAGAAGACCGACGATGCTGCGGGCAAGGGCGGCGTGATGCGGTCCAACAATACCGTGGAAGCCAAGTTCACCCTGACCGCTTACACGTTGATGGGAGGTGTCACCAATGAGACCGTCGATGATCAGCACGCGAGCAACGATTAGTTTGGCCGTGTGTCTCGCGGTGCTAACGGCGGTGGCCGTCGCGAGCGCCGAAGAGAAGGCGAAGGAAGAGACGTCCAAGGACGCTCCCGCCACGACGGCGAAAGACACCCCCGAGGCGACCGCGACCGCCAAGCCCGACTCGGTCCCCGCGCTCACGCCGGCGGTCACACCGTCCGGCAAGGTCGTGCTGCGCGAGAACCTCTACTACTACGACGCGTTCAATCGCCGTGATCCCTTCCGGTCGTTGGTGGACGGCGCGTTCAACCAGAGCGACCGCATGGACATGGTCAATTTGAGCGCGGTCCAATTAGTCGGCATCGTGCGCGGAGAGGTCGATCGATTCGCCCTCCTCGAGGACGCCATGGGGTACAGCTACATTCTCCGCGTGGGCGACCGCGTGCACAACGGAAGCGTGGTTTCAATCGGTGAAGACGAGTTGGTGGCTCGCGTCACCAACTTCGGCCAGACGACGACAGTCAGACTGCGCCTCGTCGGACGTTAATAAGGAGTGGAACGATGAATAGACTGTCCGGTACTCAACTCACAATCATCGCGACCTTCTTCGCGGGCGTGGTCTTGCTCGCGTCGGTCGCCGGTGGTGATGTGACGAACCTCGACTCGATCGAGCTCGCACAGACACCGACCGCGACGACGTACCTGATCAACCCGACAAGCGTGGTCCAGTATCAGGAATACGCGCTGGAAGAGCCCAAGCGCCTGGTAATCGACCTGGTCGGCGTGAAGAACGTCGTCGAGTCGACCAAACTCCAGGCCGACGGCCGCTTCGTCAGCGCGGTGCGCGCGAGTCAGTTCCAGTCGGAACCCGACTTGGTGACGCGCGTCGTCTTCGAGCTGGCCGAAGGCACGAAGTACAAGGTGTCCCGCAAGGGCACGGCCGTCGAGGTCGTGTTCACGGGACCGGCGGCCGACGTCATGGGTGCCAACATGGGTGGAACACCGCCCACCGCACCGACGACGGACGCGGCACCGGAGGAAAACGCCTGGTTCGAAGTCCCGGACGAGCCGACCGACGTCGAGGCTCCGGCCGAGACCACCGAGGAAAAGAAGGCGGAGGAGAAGAAGCCGGCCGACGCGGACAAGCCCGCGGACACGCCTGCTGACGCGACCAAGCCGGCCGATACGCCGGCCCCGGCGCCGAAGAACGCGCCGGCTCCTGCGGCCGCTCCGGCAGTCGCGCCGAAGAACGCCCCCGCGGTGGCACCCAAGAATGCGACCGCGAGCCCGGCGTTCGTCAGCGACATGCCGGCCGGGACGCCGGTCACCAACGACGACAAAGGCGGGTCGTGGGAGGACGTCGAGTCCGCCTGGCCCCAGCCCTCCGAGTTCGAGGCGCAGACCAACGCGACGGACGAAGTCGCCATGAGTCAGAGCAACCCATCGCGCGTGCCCGTGGAGATGTCCACTCCTCTCTACGGCAGCTCGTTGGCCAACCAGCCGCTGACCATCGACGTCCAAGGCGCCGACATCAAGACCGTGCTGCGCAGCATCTCGGAGTTCTCCGGTGTCAACATCGTGGCGGCCCCCGACGTCGAGGGACCGGTCGTGATTCACCTGAAGAACGTGCCATGGAAAGAGGCGCTCGACTCCATTCTCCGTAGCCAAGGCTATGGCTGGCGCGACGACTACGGCATCATCCGCGTCGCCCCCATCGAGCAGCTCCAGGAGGACGAGGTAAAGGCGGTTACGGTCGATCGAAAGAAGGAGGAGAATGCCTCCCTTTCGACGCGCGTGATCAAGCTCAACTATCTCAACGCCAGGGAAGTCAAGAACGCGATGGCTAAGGTGACGTCGCCGCGCGGAACGGTTGAGGCCGAGACGGGCACCAACTCGGTGATCGTGGCCGAGGTTCCCGCGCGCATCGACCGCATCGTTCAAATGATCATCGACATGGACCAGAAGCTCCGTCAGGTGGAGATCGTGGCCAAGATGGTCGACGTCGACCACAAATACACGCGCGAGTTGGGTGTCAGCTGGTCGGCTCTGAATCTGCAGAGCGGTGCCTTTGCCGGCGATATCGTCTCCGGGCAGCGCGTCCTGGCGCCATTCAGCACGGTCCGGGTCGGAACCGTGCAGTCGTGGGGCGACGTGACGGCCATCGTCGACGCTCTCGAGAAGGACAACAAGGCCAACATTGTCTCGAACCCGAAGATCACGACCGCCGACAACAAGGAAGCGAGCATCTTGGTGGGTAAGGAAATTCCGCTCATCGTCAGCGACGAAGCGGGCAATCCGATCACCGAGCTGAAGAAGATCGGCGTGATCTTGCGCGTCACACCGCACGTCAACAGCGACGGCACCATCACCATGGACCTGCATCCGGAGCTGTCGGACCTCGCGTCCGAAGCCACCGTGCAGGGCGGCGTCATCATCAACCTGCAGGAGGCCGACACGCGCGTGGTCGTCAAAGACGGCGAGACGGCGGTCATCGGCGGGTTGATCAGCGACGTCGAGAGCTTGTCGCGCAACGGCGTGCCGATCTTGAAGGACATGCCGCTCCTGGGCCCGTTGTTCCGTTACGAATCGAAGGCGGTCCAAAAGCGCGAGCTTCTCATCTTCGTGACACCGAAGATCGTCGGATAGTACTGGCGCAGGGAGTGAACCCCAGTTCGCCCGAAGGGCGGCGGGCGTCGAAGAGACGCTCGCCGCCCATTCGCTTTTTGGGAGACAGGGTGGCAAGTGAGCCGCTAGTATCGACGCCGGTCTACGCCCATGCGCAGAGGCTCGCGAACGGTCACTATCGGCGGAGGAACGCTGCGCGGTCGCGTGCTGCGCTACCCCGACGATGCGCGCCTTCGGCCCTCGATGCAGCGCACCAAGGCGTCGCTGTTTTCGTCGCTCGCGGGCGAGCTGGAGGGCGCGGTGTTCGCCGACTTGTACGCGGGTGCGGGTGCGGTCGGGATCGAAGCGCTGAGCCGCGGCGCGCGCTTGGTTCACTTCGTCGAACGCGACCGCGCGGCGCTGCACGCATTGCACGAGAACGCGACCGCGTGCCGCATCGAGCCCGGCCAACTCCGCGTGCACGCGCGGGCGGTGGCGGAAGTGCTGGACGCGCGGCCGAGCCCGATCGGCGATGCGAGCATCGTGTTCGCCGATCCGCCCTATGACGCGGACATCGGCGACGAGCTGACCGGACGCATCACGATCGATTCGATGCCGTTGCTCGAATGGCTCGTGATCGAGCACCACACGCGCACGGCCCTCACCGCACCGCCGGGCATGACGATCGAGCGCGCGCGACGCTTCGGCGAGACGACGTTGACGTACTTCGTGAGATGAAAGGAAGCCCCGTGGCGAAAGCTCTCTATCCTGGAACCTTTGATCCCATTACCAACGGCCACGTCGATCTGATTCATCGCGCGAGCCGCCTCTTCGACGAGCTGATCATCGCGGTCGCAGCGTCGAAGCGAAAGGGAGCCTTCTTCACCCTCGCCGAACGGACCCGCTTGGTCCGCGAATCGATCAAGGACGTCGACAACGTCCGCGTGGTGAGCTTCAAGGGATTGTTGGCGGACGAGTTCGCGACCCACAAGGTGGACGTCGTCATTCGCGGCCTGCGCGCTATCTCGGACTTCGAGTTCGAGCTCATGATGGCACTCATGAACCGCAAGCTGAACTCGCGCTTCGAGACCGTCTTCCTGATGCCGAGCGAGCAGTACGTCTACCTGCACAGCTCGCTCGTGCGCGAAGTGGTCACCCTGGGCGGCGACGTCTCGCACCTGGTCCCGAAGCCCGTGCTGGCGGCGTTCAAGGCCAAGCGACGCGGGAAGTAACTCAAGGCGAGTGCCGAGGGATTCCCCGAACGCGATTTCCGCAGCGCGATATAACACCATACTGTCTTTAGCGCGAGGATCTGAGCGAAGGGGAACCCTCGGCGCGAGCCCAAGTTGACTCGAGGCGCCTCCTCTGCTAACTTCCGGCTTCCTCCCAGTGGTTTCATTCCTCCCGACTCATCGTGTTGCCAAGGGTGATTTAGCGTGTTCATCGACCACGTCATTGTAGAAGCGGCCGCGGGCGACGGCGGCGACGGGTGCGTCGCGTTCCGGCACGAGAAGCACATGCCGCGCGGCGGGCCCTCGGGCGGCAACGGCGGTCGCGGTGGCGACGTCGTCATCGTCGCCTCGCGCGATCTGACCACGCTGATCGACCTTCATTACCGGCGTCACATCAAGGCCGGACGCGGCGAGCACGGGAAGGGAAAGAGCCAAACCGGCGCGGACGGAGCCGACGCGACCATTGTCGTGCCGGTGGGGACGGTGGTGATCGACGCGGAGACGCGCGAGCGCGTGGGCGAGCTGGTGGAGGACGGCGTGCGGCTGGTGGCGGCCCGCGGCGGGAGATTTGGCCTCGGCAACGAGCACTTCAAGACTCCCAGCAACCGAACGCCGCGCCAATTCACCTACGGCGGCGACGGAGAGGCGCGCCGCCTCGAGATCACGCTGAAGCTTATCGCCGATGTGGGCCTGGTCGGCGAGCCCAACGCGGGCAAGTCGACCTTGATCAGCGTCGTGAGTGCCGCCCACCCCAAGATCGCCGACTATCCTTTCACGACCACGACACCCGTGCTCGGGATCGTGCGCCTCGATGAGATGCGCTCGTTCGTCATGGTCGACATCCCGGGATTGATCGAGGGCGCCCACCAGGGACGCGGCATGGGCAAGGAGTTCCTGCGCCATGTCGAGCGCTGCCGCCTTCTCATTTATATGGTGGACGTGATGCACCCCGACCCCGAAACGAGCTATCGCATGCTCCGCGGCGAGCTCATGCACCACGACCCCGAGTTGCTGAAACGAAAAAGCATCCTGACGCTGACGCAGTGCGACAAGCTTCCCGGCGGTGTCAAGGGTGTCGACCCGAAGCTGCTCGCCCTCCACGAGCGAACCATCCCGATATCGGCTGTGTCGCGGGAGGGGTTGAGCGATCTGTTGCGCGTGGTGGGACAATTGCTCGCAGGTAGGTGAGGACAGGAGGTGCGGGGTGGAGATCAACGAAATCGCGCTGGCGTTGTCGATGACGTGCAACGTGGTACCGGGGGATTGGAATCGGCTGGACGGAACGCCGAGCGAGATCTGGGACTTGCTGCAACGTGACGACGGTCTCGCTCACTTGGGGAGACACCTCGGTCACGCGGTCGGTCCCGTCGACTGGGCCGGCTTCGAGGAGCAGCGCGCGCGCGTCGCGCGTTGTAACGCACGCGTCGCTTCGCGCTGGGACGCTGCGTATCCGTGGCTGCTGCGCCAGGTGGCGTCACCTCCACCGGTCTTGTTCACGCGCGGGAACACGGCACTCCTGCAAGAACGATCGGTCGCCGTGGTGGGCACGCGCGCGCCCAGCTCGGCCGGGGTCGCGTTCACAATCCGGCTCGCGCGAGCGATCGCGTCGCAGGGGGTGGTGGTCGTGAGCGGTCTCGCGCGCGGCATCGATACCGCCGCGCATCGCGGTGCGCTCGAAGCACCGGAGGGTGCGACGGTCGCCGTGCTGGGTACCGGCGTCGACATCGCGTATCCGCCCGAGAACGAGGGTCTCATGCGCCGCGTGATTGAAAATGGATGCATTGTCTCCGAGCAGTGGTGCGGAATGATCGCCTCGCGGTTCGTGTTTCCGAGACGCAACCGCATCATCAGCGGCATCAGCGAGGGCGTGGTGGTGGTCGAGGGTCGGGCCAAGAGCGGGGCGCTGATCACGGCCCGGTGGGCGCTGGAGCAGGGGCGCGAAGTCGGAGCCGTGCCGGCGTTCCCGGGCGACTTTCGCAGCGCGGGACCCAATCGGTTGCTCAAGGAGGGCGCGTTCGTGGTCGAAGACGCGTCCGATGTATTCGCCAACCTGCCGCGCCTTCGCATCCGATCGGCCCAGCCGGAGACCACGCACGACGCAGCTCCGAGCGCACTCGACGGCGAAACGCGGCGGGTCTACGATTTGGTGGCGCGCGATGTGGACGCGGACGACGTCGCGCGTGCGTCCGGGATCGAAGTCGCGCGCGTGCAAGAGATCCTCGCGCGCTTGGAGATCGACGGGCTGGTGGTGCGCGGCGACAGCGGACGCTTCGCGCGCGCGAACAGGTAGCGGCACCCACGAAATACGATGCAATTCAGCTGGCGCAGCATTCGGCACTCGCTCGAGTACCACGCGGTCCGCGGTGCGCTGTGGCTGGCCGGTCGACTCCCGATCGAAGCGGGCCAGCGCATCGGCGCCATGATGGGATGTCTGGGCTTCGACGTCGTCCGCGCGCGCCGCGAGGTGAGTATCGCCAACATCGAGGCGTCGCTCGGCGTGTCGCGGCGTGACGCGACGAAGATCGCACGCGCGTCCTACGCCAATTGGGGACGGTGCGTGATGGAGTTCTCCGCCTTCGCGCACCTGACGAAAGCCGAAATGTTGGACCTCGTCGCGGTCGAGGGACTCGAGCACTTCGACCGCGTGCGTGCGGAGGGGAAGGGTGGAGTGGTGATCTCGGGCCACCTGGGAAACTGGGAGCTGATCCCCGCGACCCTGTCGGCACTTGGTCGACCGATTCACGGCCTGATCGGTCAGCAGTCCAACACGCGCGTCGACGACGTCATGAACGATCTCCGGCGCCGCCAAGGCATCCCCCTCATCACGAAATCGGTCGCGCTGCGGAAAGTTCTGCAAGTGCTGAAGGCGGGAGAGTTCGTCGTGATGCTGGCCGACCAGGACGCTCGCAAGGGCGGCGTGTTCGTCGAGTTTCTGGGGCGGCCGGCGTCGACCGTGCGCGGCCCCGCGCTATTCGCGATCCGAAGCCGCTGCCCCATCCTACCGACCTCCGTCGCGCGCGCGGGGACGCGGCATCGGCTCATTATCGAGGCACCGCTCTATTCGGCCACGATCGAGAACGAGGACGAGCAAGTTCGCGACCTCACCCAACGGTACACCGACCGTCTTGCCGCGCACATCCGCCAACGCCCGCAGGAGTACTTTTGGCCGCACCGGCGATGGAAGACCAAGCCGTCGCAAACAGCCCAGCAACAGCCGATTACCAGGTCTCCTTAAGACTTTGCTGCGGGCGGAGTCTGGAAGCCGATGGGTCCGCGGCTCAAGTCGTTGGCAGTCAATTTGATCTCCCCGTGCTCGGTCTCGAAGCGCTTCACGTTCTGCTCCAACGTGGCGAGCAGCGCTTTGGCGTGCTGCGGCGTCATGATGATGCGGGAGAAGACCTTCGCCTTCGGGGCCCCGGGCAGCATACGGGCGAAGTCCAACACGAACTCCGAAGTCGAATGCGTAATAATGACGAAGTTGGAGTAGACGCCCTCCCACTCCTTGTCGCCGATCTCGATGTTGACGGTCCGCTGGGGGTCGGGATTCATGGCTCCTCCTTGGTCTCGACGTTCACCGGTCGCCGCCGAATCTACCACGCGGAGTTGGGGTTAGCAAGCCGCCCGGCCGCCTTGACAGCGCACGCCGGGCGTGATAGCGTGCCCGCGTTTACGGGCCCCGCGCGCATCGAAACCGTCCCGCCTCGGGCGATCCGGAGCGGGCCCTTTTTTTGAGGTCCCCACGTTGACCCATTCCACTCCCACGCGCCCCGCCATCAGCCGCGACCGTGTGCGCGAGTACGTGGGCCGCTTCGCGTCGGCCCAGATTGTGGTCCTCGGCGACGTGATGCTGGACCGGTATTTTTGGGGCGACGTCGAGCGCATCTCGCCCGAAGCGCCGGTGCCGATCGTGCACGTGACGCGGCGCAGCCGTCGCTTGGGTGGTGCGGCCAACGTCGCCGCCAACCTACGCGCACTCGGCGTGCAGTCGGAAGTGATCTCGGTGCGCGGGAGCGACCGCGAGGGCCGCGAGATCGCGCGCATGTTGTCGCGACGCGGCATCGGCGGCGAGGGCGTGTTCGAGTCACCCGGACGAACCACCACCGAGAAAGTTCGCATCATCGCGCGCAGCCAGCAGGTGGTGCGCGCCGACTTCGAGACCGACGACGTGGTGGACGGAACCGCGCGGCGCGCGATCTACGACCGCGCGCGAGAGAAGGCGGCCAGCGCCGACGCGCTCGTGATCTCCGATTACGGCAAGGGCGTGGTGCTCGAGTCCGAGATCGCGGACCTCATCGCGGCCTGGCGCTCGCGCGGCAAGCCGGTCCTGGTCGACCCGCACGTCCCGCATTTCGAGTGGTATCGCGGCGTCAGCGTGGTGACTCCGAACACGCGCGAGGCGCACATGGCAGCCGGCATCGACTATCGCAAGGGAAAGAACCCGTCGACCGCCGCCTTCGACCTCGTCGAGCGCTTGAAATTCGAGGCACTTTTGGTCACGCGCGGGGAAGACGGCATGAGCCTCTATTACGGAGAGCGCCAGGAAGTGCACATCCCCACCGTCGCCAAGCACGTGTTCGACGTGACGGGTGCTGGCGACACCGTGATCAGCGTGCTCGCGGCCGGTATGGCGACGCGCGCCGACCTGGTCGACGCGGTCGTGATGGCCAACGCGGCGGCGGGCGAAGTGATCAAGGAAGTCGGGACCTCGACCCTGTCGGCCGACGAGTTGATCGCGGCCTTCGCGTGATGGAACGCACGATCGTTCCGGCGGAGCGCCTGCGCGAGACCGCCGAGGAGTGGCGCCGCAAGCGCAAGTCGATCGTGTTCACCAACGGCGTCTTCGATCTCTTGCACACCGGGCATCTCGAGTTGCTGGAAGCGTCCGCCGCGCAGGGAGACGTTCTGGTCGTCGCCGTCAACGGCGACGCGGCGGTGAAAAAACTCAAAGGTCCCGGACGCCCGATCTATCCCGCGCCCGAGCGCGCGGAGATACTGCTGGCGCTGAAGTGGGTGGACGCGGTGACGATCTTCGAGCAAGACACGCCGCTGGAAACGATTCGGTTGCTTCGACCCGACGTGTTGGTCAAGGGTGCGGAGTACGGAAGCGGCGCCATCGTGGGCGAAGAGGACGTTGTTTCCTGGGGCGGGCGGGTGTGGCGGTATCCGATGCGCGAGGGGTACTCGACGACGCGCATCGTGGAACGGATTCGCGGCGACAAGGGGTAACGCGCCGCGGGCAATGCTAGGAGAATCGGAACCATGAAGGTACACGAGTATCAGGCCAAAGAGCTGTTCGCGCGCTATGGGATTCCGGTGCCGCCGGGGACCGTGGTTACGTCTGCGTCGGAAGCGGAAGCGGTCGCCGCGCGCGTCGGCAAGCCCGTGGTCGTGAAGGCGCAGGTGCTGGTGGGCGGCCGCGGCAAGGCGGGCGGAGTGAAGATCGCGAAGTCGCCCGCCGAAGCGCGCGAAAAGGCGTCGCAGATCCTCGGCATGGACATCAAGGGCGAGAAGGTGCAGAAGGTCCTGGTCACCGAAGCAGTCGACATCGCGCGCGAGATCTACCTGGCCGTCATCATGGACCGGCGCGCGCAAAAGCCACTCATCATGGCGTCCGCCGAAGGCGGGGTCGAAATCGAAGTGACCGCGAAGGAGAATCCCTCCGCCATCCAGCGCGTGTGGGTCGATCCGCTGTACGGGGTGCACCCGTTCGCAGCGCGGCGGCTGGCGATGGCACTCGCGGGTGACGCCGAGCTCGCCAAGCCCATGGCCGACATCATCCAGAAGCTGTACGCGCTCTACGACCAGGTGGACGCGAGCCTGGCCGAGATCAATCCCTTGGTGGTCACACCGGACCGACGCGTGCTCGCACTCGACGCCAAGCTCAACTTCGACGACAACGCGCTCTACCGCCACGCCGACTTCGAAGCGATGCGCGACCTGGACGCGGAAGACGAGGGCGAAGTGCGCGCGCGCAACGAGGGCCTGTCATTCGTGCGGCTGGCGGGCAACGTCGGTTGCGTCGTCAATGGCGCCGGGCTCGCGATGGCGACCATGGACCTGGTGAAGTTTTACGGCGGACAGCCGGCCAACTTCCTCGACATCGGCGGCAGCTCGCGTCCGGAGAAAGTGGTCGCCGCACTTTCCATCATCCTGCGGGACACGAGCGTCAAGTCGATCCTGTTCAATATTTTCGGCGGCATCACGCGCTGCGACGACGTCGCGCGCGGGTTGGTGACCGCGTTCGCAGAGATGAACTTGAAACTGCCGGTGGTGGTGCGATTGACGGGCACCAACGAGAAAGAAGCGCGCGAGATCCTGCGCCAGGTGCCCGCGATTCATCCCGCCGAGACCATGGACGAAGCGGTCAAGAAGGCGATCGCGCTGGCCGCGTAACTCAAGACGATAAGGACGACTGGACACGTGAGCATGCTGATCGATCGTAATACACGCCTGGTGGTGCAAGGCATCACCGGTCGCGACGGTTCGTTCCACGCCGCGCAGATGGCGGCGTACGGGACCAATGTCGTGGGCGGCGTCACACCGGGCAAGGGTGGCACCAAGTTCGAGAACACCGTACCCATCTTCGACTCCGTTCACGAAGCGGTCGATGCGACCGGTGCTAACGCGTCGGTGATCTACGTGCGCGCGCCCTTCGCGGCGGACGCCATGTGCGAAGCCGCCGACGCCGGCATTCGACTCGTGGTTTGCATCACGGAGGGTGTGCCCGTTCGCGACATGCTGCGCGTGATTCCATTTCTCAAGGAGCGCAGCACGCGCTTGATCGGCCCCAACTGCCCGGGCTTGATCGCGCCCAACGCGCGCGTGAAAGTCGGCATCCTGCCCGCCAGCATCGTGCAACCCGGCTCGGTCGGTGTGGTGTCGCGCAGCGGCACGCTCACCTACGAAGTGGTCTATCAATTGACGCGCGCCGGCATGGGCCAGTCGACGTGTCTCGGCATCGGCGGGGATCCCGTGATCGGCACCAACTTCATCGACGCGCTGCGCTTGTTCCAGGCCGACGAAGAGACCGAAGCGGTGGTGCTGATCGGCGAGATCGGCGGCTCGGACGAGGAAGAAGCGGCCGCGTTCATCAAAGAAAAAGTGACCAAACCGGTGGTGGCGTTCATCGCGGGGCAGACCGCACCCCCCGGCAAGCGCATGGGACACGCGGGGGCCATCGTCAGCGGGGGCTCGGGAACCGCGGCCGAAAAAGTCGCGGCCTTGACGGCGGTTGGTATTCCGGTCGCGAAAGTGCCGTCGGAGATCACGTCGCTGGTCGCGTCGGCAGCACCCGCACTCAAGCGGGCATAGATTCATTCCAGGAGGACATCGACCGCATGAAGACATTGTTGATGATCAAGCCCGACGCCGTGGCGGAGGGTCGCGTGGGCGAGATCTTGGCGCTGGTGGAGAAGAATCGTTTCGGCATTCGGCGACTTGCGATGACGCAGTTCTCGCGCGAGCGCGCCGAGCGATTCTACGAGGTTCATCGCGAGCGCCCGTTTTTCAAGGAGTTGGTCGCGTACATCACCAGCGGACCGGTGGTCGCGATCGAAATCGAGGCGGAGGAAGCGGTCAGCCGCATCCGAGAGTTCATCGGTGCTACCAACCCGGCCGACGCGCGCCCCGGGACGGTTCGCTACATGTTTGGTAAGAGCTTGCAGAACAACGCCGTACACGGATCGGACGCGCCCGACAACGCGCAAAAAGAGCTTGAAATTGCGTTCGGGCCCGCCTAGATTCGAGCAGCTTCGGCTGGAACCGCCCATCGCGTCGGCAGTTACGCGGGCGGGTGGGAGTCGAAAATGAAGGTCGACATACGCGAGTTCACCGAAGCGAGCGGAAGCTTCGAGGGTGACGAGAGCGTCTCGATCGAGGATCCGATCGGGGGCGAGATCGTCGCCCCGTGTCATGTTCAAGTCGAGTATCGTCAGGGACACGGGACCATTCATATCAACGGTTCGGTGACGACGACATTGCTGACGCGATGTCACCGTTGTCTGGACCCGGTCCGACAAGATCTAGCGGGCGAGTTCGAAGTGATGGTGCGACGCGGGGAGCACGCGGCGGAAGAGGGCGACGACGTCTTGACGCTGCCGCTCCATCAATACGAAGTTGCGCTCGATCCGTACGTGCACGAGGCGGTCGTGCTCGGAACGCCGATGATCGTTTTGTGCCGCGAGGATTGTCGGGGCCTGTGCCCGACGTGCGGTGTGAATTGGAACCGCGCAACCTGCACGTGCGGCCCGAGTGCCGACCCGCGCTGGGACGCGCTCCGCAAACAAACATGAAAGAAGTGCGCGTCCGCAGACCTCCGCGGCCGCGCGTGGTGTTGTGCAAACGTTCGTGACATTTATTTAAGGAGTAGTCATGGGTCTGCCCAAGAGAAGGCATTCGAAGACGCGCAAGCGCAAGCGCCGGACGCATTGGAAGCTGTCCGCGCCCGGACTCACCAAGTGTTCGCATTGCGCCCAGCCGAAGACGCCGCACAGCGTGTGCCCGCACTGCGGCTTCTACGCCGGACGCGAAGTGGTCCGGATTGAAGAGGAGCTGTAAGAGGTGATGGGTGCGAATCGCTGTTGACGCGATGGGTGGCGACAAAGGTCCGAAGGTCGTCGTGCCCGGCGCGATCGATGCGATTCTTGCGCGACGCGGTGATGCGCGCCTCTTGCTGGTGGGGCGCGAAGAGCAAATCCGCCCTTTGGTGGGCGGCGTCGACCCCGCTTTGATCGAAATCGTGCACGCGTCGGAGATCATCGACATGCACGAGTCGCCCGCGACCGCGATCCGGCGTAAGAAAGACGCGTCGATCACGGTCGCGTTGCGCCTGGTGCGTGAAGGCAGAGCCGACGCGATGGTGAGCGCGGGCAACACCGGTGCGGTGGTGGCGAGCTCGCTCTTGACCATCGGGCGCCTGCACGGCGTATCGCGCCCGGCCATCTCGACCTTGTGGCCCAACAAGCGCGGGGGTGCAGTGGTGCTCGACGTCGGTGCCAACCACGAGTGCACGCCCAAGAATCTGGTCCAGTTCGCCATCATGGGCTCGGTGTTCGCCGAGCACCACCTCGGCATCGAGCGCCCGCGCGTCGGGCTGCTCAACATCGGCGAGGAGCGCAGCAAGGGAAACGAGCTCGTGCGCGACTCGTACGAGTTGCTGGAAGCGGACCGGCGCATCCATTTCGTGGGTAACGTCGAGGGCCGCGACGTGTTCGACGGTGCCGCCGACGTGGTCGTGTGCGACGGCTTCGTCGGTAACGTCATCCTGAAATTCTCCGAAAGCATCTACTCCTTCCTCGCGCACTTGGTGCGCGACGAGATCAAGCGCGGCATGCTGGCCAAGGCGGGGGCGCTCTTGATGGCGCCTGCCTTCAAGTCGATCCGTTCCCAGCTCGATTATGCCGAGTACGGCGGTGCGCCGCTGTTGGGTGTGAAGGGTGTGGTCATCATTTCGCACGGCAAGAGCTCGCGGCGCGCGATCGCAAACGCGATTCTGGCCGCGGCCAAATCGGTCAACGTGGGGATCAATCGTCACATCGAAAATCGTTTCGCGATGTCGGTGGAACATGCAGCCGGCGTCAATTAGATCGTCGCGCATCATTGGGACGGGGCGCTACCTGCCGTCGCGTATCCTCACCAACTTCGATCTCGAGAAGATGGTGGAAACTTCCGACGAATGGATCACCACGCGCACCGGCATTCGGGAACGGCACATCGCGGCCGACGACGAGGCGTGCTCCGATCTCGCGGTGGCGGCGTCGCAGCAAGCGCTCGCGATGGCAGGGATCGGGGCCGAAGACCTGGACGGCATCATCGTCGGGACCATCAGCGGCGACATGCAGTTTCCCGCCACCGCCACCTTCGTGCAGGATGGCCTGGGTGCGGTCAACGCGGCCGCACTCGACCTGAGTGCGGCTTGCAGCGGGTTCATATACGGCCTCGGCGTGGGCAACGCCATGATCGCCTCCGGACAGATGAACCGCGTGCTGGTCATCGGCGCGGAAGTATTGACCAAGTTCGTGGACTGGAGCGAGCGCTCGACGTGCGTGCTGTTCGGCGACGCCGCGGGTGCTGCGATATTGGAGGCCTGCCCGTATGGTCACGGCATCCTCGCCATCCACATGAAGAGCGATGGGGCGCTGGCCGAGTTGCTGTGCCTCCCCGGCGGGGGATCGCGCCATCCATTGACCCCCAACACGTTCGGCGAGCGCACGCGCTATATCAAGATGAAGGGCGACGGTGTCTTCAAGTGGGCCGTGCGCGCCATGGTCGATGCGTCGCATACCGTGCTCGATCAAGCCGGCCGATCGCTGAGCGAGGTCGCAGTCGTCATTCCGCACCAAGCCAACATCCGCATCATCGAAGCGGTCAGCGAGCGCCTGGAGATTCCGCGCGAGCGCATTTTCGTCAATATCGACCGCTACGGGAACACGTCGTCGGCGACGATTCCCGTCGCGTACGACGAAGTCGTGCGTGAGAAAAAGCTCAAGCCGGGCGATTTGGTCCTGTTCACCGGCTTCGGCGGCGGATTCACCTGGGGCTCGGTGTTGCTCGAGCATTCGATTCTACTGTCGTGATTCCTGCCGTCGGCATGTTGTTCCCCGGTCAGGGATCGCAGTTTGTCGGCATGGGGAAGGACTACTACCAGAGCTTCCCCGAGGCGCGCGAATTGTACCGGGCGGCCAACGACGCGCTCGGTTTCGACCTCGCGGAGCTCTCGTTCTCGGGCAATATGGAAGAGTTGACCAAGACCAAGAACGCGCAGCCGGCCATTCTGCTCCACAGCATTGTGATACTCGCCGTCTTGCGCACGCGCGGGTTCGAGCCCGCGGTGGTGGCGGGCCACAGCTTGGGCGAGTTTTCGGCCTTGGTGGCGGCGGGATTCTTTCGCCCGCTCGACGCGCTGCGCATCGTCCGCCGTCGCGGCGAGCTGATGTACGAAGCAGGAGTAGCGCGCCCGGGAACCATGGCGGCGATCATCGGTCTCGACGAAGCCACGGTGGAAGCGTGCGTCGCGGAAGCGGGCGGTGTGGTGGTGGTCGCGAATTACAACTCGCCCGCGCAGTTCGCGATCTCGGGCGACGTCGACGCGGTCGAGCGTGCGTGCGAGGTGTGCAAAGCGCGGGGTGCGAAGCGCGCACTCAAGCTCCCGGTGAGCGGGGCGTTCCATTCGCCCCTGATGGAGCCCGCGGTGGACGAGTTCCGCGGTTTCCTGGCCGGCTTTCCGGCCGGCGACCTGTCCGTACCCTGGGTAGCCAACGTCACCGGCGACGTGGTGACAGAGCGCGATCGCGTCCTCGACTTGCTCGCGCAGCAGTTGAAGTCGGCGGTGCAGTGGACGAAAAGCATGCGCGCGTTTGCCGCCGTGCACGCGGGCCCCAGCTACGAAGTGGGACCGGGCGCGGTGCTGGCGGGCCTGATGAAGCGAATCGTCGAGGGTTCGGAAGCGGTCTCGTTGTCGAGCACGACCGCTCTGCCGTGAAGCGACGCGTGATGGGCGCGGCCGACGACGCGAAGTCGGGGTGCAACTTTCCCTTTTCGGCCCGCGCGGCGGTCTGCTATAAATCGCGGGCGCGTCGGCCGGGCGAATTGACTTGGAACCCGAAGAGCGCATGACCATGGATCTTGTCGGACAGGTGGCGGTGGTGACGGGCGCGGCGCGCGGCATCGGCCGCGAGATCGCCGAGCGATTGGCCGCCGCGGGTGCGACCGTCGCGATGGTCGACGTGGCGGAAGATACCGTGTTCGCGTCCGCCGCGGAAGTGGCGCGCGACGGAAGGAAGGCGCGCGGCTATCGTTGCGACGTGTCGTCGTTCGACGACGTCGCGGCCGTCGGCCAGCGCATCATCGGTGACTTCGAGCGCGTCGACGTGCTGGTCAACAACGCGGGCATCACGCGCGATAAGCTCTTCCTTCGCATGACGCCCGACGACTGGAATCAGGTGATTGCCGTCAACTTGACGGGCGCGTTCAACTTCACCAAGGCGGTCGGCCCCGTGATGCTCAAGCAGCGCGGCGGTAGCATCGTCAATATTGCATCCGTGGTGGGGCAGGTGGGGAACGCGGGCCAAGCGAACTATGCGGCCAGTAAGGCGGGGCTGATCGGCCTGACCAAGTCGCTGGCGAAGGAGTTCGCGCCGCGCGGCGTGCGCGTCAATGCGGTCGCACCCGGGTTCATTCGCACCGCGATGACCGACGCGCTGCCGGAAGAGGTACAGAACCAAATGAAGCAGGCGATCCCGCTGGGCCGCATGGGCGAACCCTCGGACGTCGCCGACATCGTGATGTTTCTGGCATCGAGCCTGGCTGGTTATGTGACCGGCCAGGTCATTAACTGTGACGGTGGACTGGTAACGGCGCGCTAGCGCCGCAGGAGGTGATCCTCGACATGTCGGATATCGAGGCCAAGGTCAAAAAGATAATCGAAGAGAAGCTTTCCGTGAACGCGGACCAGATTACCAACGAGGCTCGTTTCGCGGAGGACTTGAAGGCCGATTCGCTCGATACCGTCGAGCTCGTCATGGCCCTCGAGGACGAGTTCGGTCTCGACATTCCGGACGAGGAAGCCGAGAAGATCAAGACCGTCCAGAACGCGATCGACTACATCACGTCGAAGGCCGGCTAGTCGCGACAACCGGCCGCGCGCGTCGAATCCTCGCCGCGTGTTCGCCGACGGCTGCGCATTTCATATGACTCGCGAGACCCAATCGAGAAGAGTCGTCGTCACCGGCGTCGGTGTCGTCACGGCACTCGGGAATTCCACCGCGGATACCTGGGCCGGGATCGTTGCCGGCAAGAGTGGCGCGAGTACCATTACGAGCTTCGATCCGTCGGCGTTTACCACTCGGATCGGGGCCGAGGTGCGCAATTTCGAGCCCTCCGAGTACATGGACCTCAAAGACTCCAAGCGCACCGACCGCGTCGTGCACCTCGCCACGGCGGCCTCGCGCCAAGCGCTGGCGGGCATCGACCTGGAGCGCCTCGATCGTGACCGCGTGGGGGTCGTGATCGGATCCGGCATCGGCGGGATCGCAACCTGGGAGAAACAGCACGCCAATCTCCTCCAGCGCGGGCCCGACAAGGTGAGTCCGTTTTTCATTCCGATGATGATTTCGGACATGACGTCGGGGTACGTGTCGATTGCGTTCAACTTGCGGGGGCCGAATTTCACCACCGTATCGGCGTGCTCGTCGGGAGGAAACGCGATCGCGGATGCATTTTTGTTGATTCAAGCGGGACTCGCGGACGCGGTGGTGACGGGCGGCGCGGAGGCGGCTATCACGCCCATGTCGTTCGCCGGATTCTGCTCCGCGAAGGCCATGTCGCGCCGCAACGACGCCCCCGAGAAAGCATCGCGCCCCTTCGACGCCGAGCGCGACGGGTTCGTGATGGGCGAGGGCGCCGGCATCCTGATGGTGGAAGAGCTCGAGCACGCGCGCAAGCGCGGCGCCGCCATTCTGGCCGAAGTGGTCGGCATCGGCTTGACGGGCGACGCGTATCACATGACGGCACCCGCTCCCAACGGCGAGGGCGCGGTGCGCGCGATGAAGATGGCGCTCGACGTCGCGCATTTGCCGCCGACCAGCGTCGACTACATCAACGCCCACGGGACCAGCACCGAGCTCAACGACGCCAGCGAGACGGCGGCCATCAAGCAAGTTTTCGGCGACCACGCGTACCAGCTAGCGGTCAGCTCGACCAAATCGATGACGGGGCACCTGCTGGGGGCGGCGGCGGCGGTGGAATTGATCTTCTGCGTGCTCGCGATTCGCGACGGCGTGCTTCCACCCACCATCAATCAAGAGCACCCCGATCCCCAGTGCGACTTGGACTACGTTCCCAACGCGGCGCGCCAGCAGCGCATCGACGTCGCACTTTCCAACGCGTTCGGTTTCGGCGGGCACAACACGGCGATCATTGTCCGTCGGTACGAGGGCGCGTAGACCGCGCATGAAGGGCGCGTTCCGAAGACTCCTCACACGATTCTCGGGACGAAACCGATGGGTCGACGGGGCCGCACCGGGAACCATCGAAAGCCTGATCGACCTGGAAGCCTCGCTCGGATACCGTTTCCGCGACCGTTCCCTCCTGCACTCGTCGCTGATGCACCGTTCGTATTACGCCGGCACCGAAGAAAGCGCCGCGTTGCAGTCGAACGAGCGCATGGAATTCCTCGGCGACTCGGTCCTCTCGCTGGTCGTCAACGAGCACCTCTACACGAGGTATCCCGAACGCACCGAAGGCGAGCTCACCAAGATGAAATCGGTGGTGGTGAGCAAGCAGGTGCTCGCACACCTCGCCACCAAAATGGAGCTTGGTCGTTATGTGCTGGTGAGCGAGAACGCGAAGCGCGCAGGCGTGGGCACCATGGAGAGCGTGGTCGCCGATGCGCTGGAGGCGGTCTTCGGCGCGGTCTTCATGGATGGCGGCTTCGAAGCCTCGCGGCGCGTGATACTTAAAATCCTACCGGACAACTTGGGCGAAGTGGTCTCGCAAGAAGGGACCATCAACTACAAGAGCCTCTTGCAGGAATACATTCAAGCGCTTCACAAAGTACCGCCCCGTTACCGCGTGCACTCGACCACCGGCCCGGACCACGACAAGCAATTCGCGGTCGAGGTGGTGGTGAAGGGGAACATCCTGGGAGCTGGAACGGGTAAGACGAAGAAGGACGCCGAGCAGAAGGCCGCGCGCGAAGCCTACCGCCGTCTCACGAATTCACCCGCCGAGAGTTGATCGAACGCCGCACGGCACGCTTCCTGCAATCTATTCCTGCCATGGGCCGTCCGGAGATCGAAGTCCCTGAAGCACCATACACTTACGGCGGCGACAAGGAGCGGTTGTGCCGCGACTGTCGCCTTCCGTGCCACCTCGACGTCACCAGCCCGGACTGTTTCCGTCGTTTCTTCCTACAGGGCATGCTGCAGTGCACGTACTTCGTGTACGGCTACTGCTTCCTGGCCGACCGCCCGGGCTGTGTGTTCGACAACGGCGGTGACCACGACCAGTACTGGATGCAGCTCTTGAACAACTATTTTCACAACGTGTCCGGGCAAGAAGAGAGCGACGCCGACTTTGCGCGACGTCGCGCCGAGCTGATCCATCTCGTCTCAGAGCAGATCGAAACCCGTCAGGTCTCGCTGTGTCGCTATTTCGAGGAGATCTACAACAAGATCCTCGAAGATGGTGGCGGCATGAGTGAAGACGTGATGGCCCGCTTGGACGAAGCCTACCTGTCGCTGTTGAGCGGAACTTCGCGCAAGCGTTGAGCGCCCGCTCTTAAAACCAATAGCCGAAGCCAATCGACAGCGACGCCGACTCGCGCCGGTCGTCGATGGTGTCGCTCGACCGTTCTCCGCTTCCGTACCACGCGGCCGTGTCGACCACGATCGATTCTCGCAGGAGCCAGCCGGCGCCGAGCGAATAGCGCGTGGACACCGACTCCGCGCTCACTCGCTCGAGTTGGTCCATGTCGATACGATCCGCCTCCAAGAACGACATGGGTCGTCGGGCGCGCGCAAAACCGGCCCGCACGCGAAGCGGCCAGCGCGACGAGGTCCACTCGACGCCCGCCCGCACATCGACCACCGAGCGCAGGACGCTCTCCAAATCGGACGTGATGAGGCGTTGGTCGTCGATGGTCGCTTGCGACCAATCGGCGTACGCCACCTGTGCGGTCAACAAGAGCGAGCGCGAGGCCGGGACGGCCAGCGCGCCTTCGATGCGATACGGAACCTTGTATTCGGTGAGTTCGGTGATGGTCTCGCGCGTGAAGGTTCCCACATCGTTGTCCACTTGGCGCGTCTCTTCCGTCACGATGGTGGCCTCGGTTTCCACGACCAGAGAGGTCACGAGCGAGAGTGCGAGTTGCAGCTTTTCGAGGGCATAGAGTTGAAGCCCGAAGCGCGCGCCATAGCCATCGACGTCCGCCGTCGTTTCCTCGTACACGAAGGTGTGAACGTTGGGATTTATGATCATGCTGCGGGTGTCGTATTGGCGCACCCGGTCCACGTTGCCGTCGAGGAGCATGAAGCTCGCGCCCGCCGAGATGACAGACGAGAGATCGACCGCCGCGCCCACGTGATACGCGTACGTGGCGCCGGACTGGTGGACAAAGAAGCGGTCGTCGCGCGCATCGGGCGCGTTGAAGCCCGCGTACGAGAAGTCGAGCGAGCTGGTGAAGACGCGCTGCACGCCAACGGCAGGCACCAGCGAGCCCCGGAACACGGGGAGCGGGAACGCCGCAGCCATGAATTGGAGCGCGACCTCGTCTTCGTCGGCTGCGCGCGGGCTCCCGTGGTACGAATAATCGAAACTCGAGTGCGTGCCCGCGAACGCCACCGTGGCCGTCATTCGCTTGGCGCGCGCGAGCCCGGCCGGGTTGTAAGCCAGCGCGGCGGCGTCGTTGGTCGTGGCCGCGAAGGCCGACAGCGCGGCGCCGCGCACGCTGGCGTCGAGCCATCGATCCAAGCCCAGGTCTTCGAACTCGACCCCGCGATCGGGGGCTTGCGCGCCACCGCGAGCGACGAGTGCCGCGCACAGTGCCACCGCAACCACGACCGCGTGCGCCGCCCGCGCGATCGCGCTCAAGGGCTGCTCCCGGCATCCGAGCGCGTCGAGTCCGCCGCAGCGGTGTCGGCGGCCGCCCGGGCGTCGAACCACCACGGGTGATTCAAGCGCTCCCAGGCGTCTTGCTCGCGCGCCAATTTCTCGCTCGCGAGGTGCGCGCGTAACGAATCGCGCGTGTGGCAGCTTGCGCAGGGTGTATCTTTGGGAGGTCGCTGGTAATTGCGGCGCGCGATCCCCGGGTGTTGAACCAGCGTGTAGCACGCGGGTGCGGTGAGTATGCCCGCAGCAAGAAACGCGGCCAGCGCTCGCGCGCGCGGGCCGGCGCGAAGACGTGACCGTCTCGTTGGCAGTGCGTGCATCAAACTGTTACACTGGGGCTTGGATAACTTACAGGTTGGTCGGTATCGGACGCAAACTGGGTTTTTGGGACGAAAATGGGCGCTTTTCGAATACAAATCTTTGGCGGAATAGGACGGGTGCTGGTCGCGGCGGCGACGATGGCGTCGCTATGGACGCCCACTTCGGTCCTGGCCCAGGACGACGACGTCGCGGGACGAGAGGCCGTCTACGCGCAGTTCGCAATGGGCGTCTATCTGCTGGAACGAGGAGAAGCCGACCGCTCCATCGCGCTCTTGGACTTTGCGTGGCGCGAGAGCGATCACCATCCCACCGTGGGCGCGCGCCTCGCGGAGGCGTACTACGCGGTGCGAAAGCTCGACAAAGCGGAATCCGTCGTCGGCGACGTGCTGGCCGCGAACCCGGACAACGAGGAATTGCTGCAGCTCAAGGCGCGCTTGCGGTACGCGCAACGCGACCTGCCGGGTGCGATCGAGTATCTCGAGAAGGCGCGGGCAATTCGCTCCTCCTTCGAAACGGAGCGCCTGCTCGGGAGTCTCTACGCCGAGTCGGGTGACACCGAAAAGGCGATCGAGGCCTTCGAGCACTGTTTGCGCATGGACTCGTCGATCGCCTATTTGCACGCCATCTACGGCGAGCTCTTGCTCGACGCCGGCCGCCGCGATGAAGCGGAGGCCGCGTTTCGCGCCGGTTTGGCGATCGAGCCCGAAAACGAGCGCGTGGTCGAGTCGCTGGTGAATCTGTTGGAGAGCGAAGGGCGACTCAAGGACGCGATCTCCGTGCTCGAGCCGGCGGCGCGCGCTCCCACCGCGCGCGAGACGTTACGGCTGAAGCTCGCGGAAGCATATCTCGAAGCCGATCGCATCGACGATGGCATTCATCTGTTGGAGGAAATGAGAAAGAAGGCACCGCTTTCGGCGGAGAGCGATCTCCTCCTGGGACGGCTCTATTACCAGGCGGAGCGCTATCAAGACGCGCTCGGTATCTTCACACCGCTCGCCGAGCGCGCGGGCAACAGCCCCGAGCTGTATCGCATCTTGGGCGAGCTGCACGTCAAGACCGGCGACACCGAGAAGGCGCGCTCGGACTTCGAGCGCGCGATCGCGGCCGCGCCGGACGACTTTCGCAACTACTTGGCATTGTTCTTCGCGTACTCCGAGGAGTTCTCGAAGACCGACGCGCGGGTGAAGCTCTCCAAAGGCGAAGCGACCGCGATTCTCGACAAGGCCTCCTCGCTCGCTCCTCGCGACGACTTCGACGCGAATTTCATGGTCGGGTTGGCGTGTCTGAGCGTCGACTCGCTCGCTACCGCGCGCCTGCACTTGGAGCGAGCCGACGCGCTCCAGCCCGACGACCGCGGGGTGTTGTTCAATCTCGCGACCGTGCACGAGAAGTCGCGCGACTTCGATGGCGCGGAAACGATCTTGAAGCGCCTGCAAAAGGATCACCCCGACGACGCGCCGGTTTGTAACTTCTACGGATACCTGCTCGCGGAAATGGGCAAGGAGCTCAACCTGGCGGAAGACCTGGTGCGGCGAGCCCTGGCCAAGGAACCCGACAACGGCTACTACATCGATAGCTTGGGCTGGGTGCTGTACAAGAAGGGCGACTATCGCGCGGCCGCAAAAGAGCTCGAGCGCGCGATCTCGAAGCTGGGAGAAGACGCCGTGATACTCGAGCACCTCGGAGACGCGTACGCGGCGCTGTCGCGCTACAAAGACGCGCTGGCCGCGTACCGACACTCACACCGACTGCAGGACAACGCCGCCGTGCGCGAGAAGATCGAGTCGACGGAACGGCGCCTTGATTGACGCGCGAAACGTGGCCCGGCGGCTCGCGGTGGTAGCGGCGATACTGTTGGTCGCACCTGCGTGTCGCCAGCGCGTCGACGGGAACGCGTTGTCGGACCAGGCCGCGTGCAGCGCGCTCGATTCGCTGCTGGCCACGGCCGGTCCGGGGGCGCGCTCGATGTCGGGCGAAGCGGTGATCGACGTCGATCAGTTTCGCTTCCGCGGGCGCTTTCGACTCGACACGACCACCGCCGGCGACGCCGTCATCGAGTTGGGTGGCAGCACGCTGTTTGGGGGCCACCGCGAAGACGTGGTGGTCTCACTCGCCGCCGACACGCTGCGCGTCTTCGACCGTGAGCGGGGACGACTCTACGAGGGCGAGACGGTCGACGACTTGATTTGGGACGGCACCCGCGCCCACGCCGATTGGACGCGCGTGGTGGCGGACGTGTTGGCAGCACCGGTGCGTTGCGAGGGTTTCCGCGACGTGGTGTTGGATGGCGATGGTGCCCGCGGCGCCCTCGCTCGCGGCCCCTTCCGGATCGTGACCGAAGGCGGGCGGGTGACCCGTGCCACGTGGCCCGACCCGATCGAGGGCAGCAACTTCGACGACCAGCTCGAAGTGCGCTACGCGTGGCGGGGTGCGGAGCTGGCAGAGATCACCGCGATCCTCCCGACGCGGGGTTGGCGGGTCCGTCTTAGAGCTACTAAGTGACTGTAAAATAAGAAGTTTAGGCTAAGTCCGGCCGAAGCCGGGAACCGTCCCCACGCGGCGTCGTATAAGGGCCGAGGCTGGATGTCTAAACTCGCGAGGAGTCTGGTGTTCACGGACACGAACCGCGAACGCGCCAAATGGAAGGACCACTCGGACGAGGAGCTGATGCTCCGTGTTCAAGAGGGCGATACCGACTGTTTCGACGTCCTGGTCGAGCGCTACAAAGTGCGGCTGTTCAACTATCTGTTGCGGCTGACCAGCAACCGCGACGACGCCGAGGAAATCGCACAGGAAGCCTTCGTCAAGGCGTACATCCACGCCGAGAAGTACAAGACGATCGCGAAGTTTTCGACCTGGCTCTACACCATCGCGACCAATCTGGTGCGTAACCGGGTTCGATCGCGATCGCGCGCGCCGCAGATCGTTTCGTTGTGGACGCGCGCGTGGGGGGACGGAGAGGAAGAACGGCAGCTGGAGATTCCGGATGCGCACCGGTCACCCGACCAGACCATGAACGATCGCGAGTTGAGCGACGTCATCAACGGGGCGATTCAGAAGATTCCGGAAAAGTATCGCGAGAGTTTCGTGCTGCGTGAAATCAACGAGCTCTCGTACGAGGAGATCGCAGCCGTTACCGGCTTGAAGCTGGGAACCGTTCGGTCTCGCATCAACCGGGCGCGCAATTACTTTCGGCAGGTCGTGGCACCCGTTATCGCGAAGGGAACCGACTTCTAGGAGGAATGAATCGATGAAGTGCCGTCGTATTCGACATCTTCTGCTCGACTTCGTCGATGGCTTGGGCAACGAGTCGCTCCACGCCGAAGTGGATCGCCACCTGTCCGAGTGCAGCGAGTGCGAGAGGTTTGCGGCCGAGACCCGGGGCAGCCTGGCGCTGTTGCGTCGCGTGACCGCGGAGCCCCTGGACGAGAACTTCAACTGGAAGGTGCGGCTCGCCATTCATCGCGAGCAGAGGGCAAGCAGCAAGAGCGCGACGTCGACCGGCGCGTGGGTGAAGGCGTGGAATTTCCGTTACGTCGCCAGTACGGGGGTGGCCTTTGCGCTCGTGCTGGGAGTGGGCATCGTCGCGGTCAACCAGGTGGGCCCGAACGAACCGTCGAGCTCGACCGCTAACCGGTATACCGCGCAGCCCTCGACGCCGACGCGCGGCGAAGTGGTGCAGAACCGCGTCACGCGTCCTTCGCCGGGTGAGCCCGTCGGTCCCCGCCGCGTGAACTACGGCGACGAGCCGGTCACAACAATCGTGGAACCGGCCACGCGCGATCCCATCGACCGGTTTGCGCAAGAAGTCGCCATCGACTCGGTGATCGACGCGGGCCTGGTCCGCATGACGCCGGAGATGCGCATGCGCTGCATTCAGCGCCAGATCCACCGGCTGCAGTCCCAGCTCGAGAAGCAGAACGCGCCCGCGCAACGCCCGTAGCGCCAGCCGCGAAGCCAGCAGAGAAAAAACGGCCCGCCCGTCTCACACGGGCGGGTCGATTTTTTTTGCCGGGTCGCCGCCCGTGGGGTTACTCTCCCAGGCACCCGAGCTCTGGTGCCGCCAAAGAGGGCACCACGGGCGCATGCGACTGGCACGGTTGGTGCACGTCGAGCCGAATTGTCATTCTCTTGCAGTTCGGCGTAGTCTGCCAACATGCAGTTACACAATAGGTTACGCGACGTCCCGTCGGCACGAGGGCGGTCGCGCGGAACCGAATTGGACGCAGCGACGGCCAATTTCCTCCACGGACGCAGGGTTGTTCGCATGAAAGAGCCCATCATCAGGACCCACAACCGCGAGATCGACGAGTTGTTCGAGCGGTACCGGCGTGCGCCCGGAAGTCACGTCTTCGCACCGCTGGCGGACGCGTACCGAAAGCTGGGACTCCTGGAAGAAGCGTTGGACATCTGCGCCCGCGGCCTCTCCGCCAACCCCCGCTACGCGAGCGGCTACGTGGTCCAGGGCAAGTGCCAGTACGACGCGGGTCGCGCGGATCGCGCCGAGGATTCGTTCAAGAAGGTGCTCGAGTTCGACCAGAACAACCTGGTCGCACTGCGCTTCCTAGGGATCATTCGCGCGGGCTGCGGCGATTCCGACGGCGCTCGTGGATATTTCGAGCACATCCTGGTGCTCGACCCGGACGACAAGGACATTCGCCAGCGACTCGAAGCCGTGCGCGAGAACGCGGCGGTGCCCGCGAACACGTTGGTCGAAGAAATCGAGAAGGTGTTGAAGCCGGAACCGGCGGTAACGGAAGCCCCCGTCGTGCGAGTCGAAGTGCGCGCACCGGAAATTCAACCACTCGAAGCAGACGAAGAGGATGAGGCCGACGAAGTCATCGAGCTTCGCGACGTGCGCGACGAGTTCGAAGGCTCTCCGATCTTGCTCGGTGATGATTCGGTGACGACGGAATACATCGCCACGGTGACGCTGGCCGATATTTTCGCGTCGCAAGGCTACACCGCGAAAGCACTCAAGATTTACCAGGACGTGCAGCGGCGCCAGCCCGACAACGCAGACCTACAGCGCAAGATCGCCGCCCTCGAAAAAAGCGGTACGGGTGCCAAGGTCGATGACGACGCGCGCGCTCCCAGCGATGCGATTCCCCTTCCAGCGCCGTCAGCGCTCCCAGCGCCGGCCGACGCCTCGCCCACCCAGCCCCAGCCGCCAGCAGCGCCGCCCGGAGCCCCCATCGACGAGGGCCGGAGCTATGAGCAGTTCAAGCGCTGGTTGCGCACCGTCTCCGACTGAGTCGACTCTCGACCCCGGTTCTCCCCGGTCCCAACGCTTCGCCGTCACCCAGCGGACCAAACTTCTTGCTGGAAACCCCCCGGCTCCCGAATTACTATCGGCGGAAACTCCAACCATCCCCAATGATCGCGAAATCAAGGAGATAGAGCAGTGGCCGACACCAGCGACATCCGCAACGGGCTGATTATGAACGTCGACGGGGAGTACTGGTCGATCCAGGAGTTCCTGCACGTCAAGCCCGGGAAGGGCGGAGCGTTCGTCCGCACCAAGATCAAGAACCTCCTCACGGGACAGGTAAAGGACCAGACCTTTCGGTCGGGGGAGAAGATCAACGAGGTGCGCGTCGTTCGACAGCCGTTTCAGTTCTTGTATGCATCCGGCGGCCTGTACCACATGATGGACCGGAACACGTACGAACAGATCGAGCTACCCGAGTCCTTGATTGACGAATACAAAGACTATCTCAAGGAAAACATGAATCTCGACATCCTCATGGACGGTGACAAGCCGCTGTCGGTCGAGCTCCCCAATTTTGTGGAAATGGCAGTCACCCAGGCAGAGCCGGGGTTTCGCGGTGATACCGCGCGTGGCGGCTCCAAGCCCGCGACACTGGAGTCCGGGTTGGTGGTTCAGGTGCCCTTGTTCATCAACGAGGGCGACGTAATCCGCGTCGACACCCGAACCGGTGCGTACGTGACGCGGGTATAATGCCCGTGCCGGCGCCACTCGAGAAAGGAGTTGAATGTGCGTAGAGAAGAAATCGAAGAGTTGATCCGCTTGGTTGAATCGAGCCAGATCAACGAGCTCGAGGTGTGCGAAGGACGGAAGAAGATCCGCATCTCCAAGGGCGGACCCGCGTCGTCGTCTTTCGTGGCCGCGCCACCCGCGCCCGCGATTCAGAACGACGAGGCGGAAGAGACCACCGAACGCCCGCGAGGCGAGGAGAAGCTGGCATCAAACTTGAAACAGATCAAGTCACCGATGGTCGGCACGTTTTACAGGTCGCCGGCTCCCGGCTCCGAGCCATTCACGGAAATTGGGCAGCCAGTAGCGGTGGGGCAGACGGTGTGCATCGTCGAAGCGATGAAGCTCATGAACGAGATCGGCTCGGACTACAACGGGGTCATTCGTCGGGTATTGACCGAGAATGGCCAGCCGGTTGAGTACGGGCAGCCGCTGTTTCTCATTGAAACTAAATAGGTTTGATGAAGCGGAGGGTTCTCGCGAATGAACATCAAGGTACTGCTCGAGAAGATGATCGAGATGGGGGCCTCGGACCTCCACATCAAGCCGGGAATCCCGCCCGTGGTGCGGGTCAATGGCAAACTGCAACGAACGACCTTCCCCGCGCCGACGCCGCGCGAGATGGAAGAGGTGGCCCGTAAGATCCTGACCCCGCTCCAGCGCGAGAAGTTCGAGAGCACGCGGGAGGTCGATTTTGCATTCGGGGTCACCGGTCTTGCACGCTTTCGGGCCAACTTCTACGTCCAGCGCAGCTCGATCGTGATGGTTTTCCGTCACGTTCCGGTCAACATCAAGCGTGTCGAAGAACTCCTGTTGCCGCCCGTGATCGGCGAGCTGGCGCTCCGTCCGCGCGGGCTCATCCTGGTCACCGGTACGGTGGGCAGCGGCAAGTCGACCACCCTGGCCGCCATGCTCTCCACCGTCAATCAGAACCTGAACGCGTCCATCATCACCATCGAAGACCCGATCGAGTTCCTCCATCGGGACGACAAGAGCATCGTCAACCAGCGCGAGGTGGGCAGCGACACGGCCTCGTTCCACGAGGCCCTACGTCACATCCTGCGCCAGGACCCCAACGTGATCATGGTGGGTGAGATTCGCGACGCCGAGACCATGGAGATAGCACTCAAGGCGGCCGACACCGGTCACTTGGTCATGAGCACGCTGCACACGGTCGACGCGCCGCAGACCATCAACCGCATCATCTCGTTTTTCCCGCCCCACCACCACCAGGAGATTCGCTATCTCCTGGCCTCGACGCTGCAGGCGGTGATCTCGCAACGCCTGGTGCGACGCGCCGACGGGGCGGGCCGCGTGCCCGCGGTCGAAGTCTTGGTCACCACCGGCACGGTACGCGAGTGCATCGTGAATGCGGAGAAGACCCCACTCCTGCACCAAGCGATGCGCGACGGTGTCACCACGCACCAGATGCAGACCTTCGACCAAGCCTTGATGAAGCTGTACCAGGACGGCGTCATCACGCTCGACGACGCGCTGCGCGCGAGCTCCAAGCCGCACGAGCTGACGCTGCGCTTGAAGGGGATTCAGGCCACCAGCGACCAGGGCTGGAAGGGCTTCGAGTCGGCGCCGGCCGAGGAACCCGCTCCGGCAGGCCGAAAGTAGGGTTTAACAAGTCCTCCGGGGCTGTGTTACGTTAGGCCCTATGTTCAAAAAGATCCTCGTCGCCAACCGGGGCGAGATCGCGTTGCGCGTGATGCGCGCGTGCAACGAAATGGGGATCCGGACCGTCGCCGTCCACAGCGAAGCCGATACCGAATCGCTGCACGTTCGCTTTGCCGACGAGGCGGTCTGCATCGGGCCCAACCTCCCCGGCGAGAGCTACCTCAACTTCAATCGCATCATATCCGCGGCCGAGATCACGAGCGCGGAAGCCATTCATCCCGGCTACGGGTTTCTCTCCGAGAACGCGGAGTTCGCGGAGGCCGTGGTGTCGTGCGGCATCGGCTGGATTGGACCGTCGCCCAGCGCGGTCGAGAAGATGGGCAACAAGTCGACTGCCAAGGACACCATGAAAGCGGCCGGGCTGCCCGTGATCCCGGGCTCCGACGGTGCTGTGTCCGACGAAAAAGAGGCGCTCGGCATCGCCGAGGAGATCGGCTACCCCGTCATCATCAAGGCGTCGTCCGGGGGCGGCGGTCGCGGCATGCGCGTCGCGCGCGACCCGCAGGACCTCGCCAACGCCATCTTGATCGCGCGCGCGGAAGCGGAGAGTGCCTTCGGCGACGCGTCGGTGTACCTCGAGAAGTACTTGCCCACACCGCGCCACGTCGAAGTGCAATTGCTCGGCGACTCGCACGGCACCGTCGTGCATATGGGCGAGCGCGAGTGCTCGATCCAGCGCCGGCACCAAAAGCTGATCGAAGAATCTCCGTGCGTCGCGTTGAAGCCGGAGGTGCGCGAACGACTGCTCAAGGCCGCCGTGAAAGGTGCGCGCGCGATGAACTACACCTCGGCCGGGACCATGGAGTTCTTGGTGCAAGGCGACGAGTTCTATTTCATGGAAATGAACACGCGCATCCAGGTCGAGCACCCGGTGTCCGAGATGGTCACGGGGCGCGACCTCATTAAAGAAATGATCGCGGTGGCGGCGGGGCAGCCGCTGTCGTTCGAGCAGAAGGACGTTCGCTTCACGGGCCACGCCATCGAGTGCCGCATCAACGCCGAGGACCCGACCCGCGACTTCATGCCGTGTCCAGGGACGATCGAATTCGTCCATCTCCCCGGCGGAATGGGCGTGCGCGTCGATTCGCACATTTACCAGGGCTACACCATCACGCCCTATTACGATTCGATGATCGCGAAGATCATCTGCCTGGGACTGGATCGCGAGGAAGCCGTCCAGCGCATGATTCGGGCTTTGGAGGAGTGCGTGGTGGACGGGGTCAAGAACACGATCGAGTTTCAGCGCGCGATACTATCCGAGCCGCGCTTCCAGCGCGGCGACTTGAGCACCAAGTTCCTCGAGGGCTTCCAGTGGGATGGCAAGACGCTGACGCTGGGCGAGCCGGCGGCGGCGGTTTCGAGATGACGTCGGTGGCGTCACGAGGAGCAGGCGTGATCGATCGAACGCGAGTATTTCTGACCGTGTCGTTGGGTGCGGTGGCGGTCTTCACCGCGGTCGCACTGGCCACACTCCACGCCGGCGACTGGCCCTTCGACCGCAGCGCGTCGTTTCGCGGGGTCGAGAACCTGACCGGTCCTTTCGGCTCCGCGCTCGTTTTCGTCGCCACCGCTCTGTTCGGCCACGTGCTGGCGTGGATCATCCCCGTCCTGCTGATCTTCCTCGCCGCCTCGGTGGCGCGCGACGCCGAAACACCGCTTCGCCGCCTGGCGCTGAAGGGCCTCTTTGCGGTCGTGCTCGCCAACGCGTTCTTCGCGGTGTCGCCTCTCTCTCGCGACGTGTCCGCGCTGCGCGGTGAAGTCGGCGATTTGCTCGCGTCGGGTTTGAAGTCCGTGTTCGGGGAAGTGGGCTCGGCCATCGTGCTGGTTGCAGCGCTGCTGTTGATCGTGCTGGGCGAGATCCACCGCGCGCGCTGGGTGGGGAGCATCGCGTCGGTGGGGGCGGCGAAGGCATCCTCGGCGGCGACGTCCGCGCGCTCGTTGCTCGCCCGTCGCCGCGAGGTGGTCAACGACTACGTGAAGTCGGCGGTGGCGCGTTCGGCGTCGTCGTACGCGAACGAGGCGGGCGAGGAGCAAGCGCCCAAAGCGGCGCGCGCCGCGGAACGTTGGGCCGAGCCCACCGGTCGAGCCGCTACCGAGCCCGACATTGCCATCTCGAAACCCCGCGCGCGCGCGGAATCGAAGCCGCGCGAGAAGAAGGCGGCCAAGGCGGACGCGGCCGACCGCACGACACCGCTCGAAGACGCGTCGCTGCCGCCCATTTCCATCCTCGTGCACCCGCAAGAAGACGGCGCCGGCTTCACGCGCGACGAGCTCAAGGGCTGGAGCGGTGTTTTAGAAGAGAAGCTCATGCAATTCGGCGTCGACGGCAAGGTGACCGCGGTCCACCACGGTCCGGTCGTGACGACGTTCGAGTTCGAGCCCGCGCCCGGCGTGCGCATCAAGGACATCGTGAGCCGCAGCGACGATCTGGCGCTCGCCATGCGCGCGCGCAGCCTGCGCATGATCGCACCCATACCGGGACGTGCCGCGGTGGGAATCGAGATGCCGAACCCGCGCGGTCGCACGGTTTATCTCGCGGAAGTATTGAGCGAAATCACGGAGAAGCAGCGCACCAAGGGGATCGCCATCGGGCTGGGGGTCGACGTGGTCGGTCAGCCCTTCCTCATGAACTTGTGCGACGCGCCGCATTTGTTGATCGCGGGCACCACCGGGTCGGGAAAGAGCGTATGCCTCAACACCATCTTGACCAGCATCCTTCTGCACTATCGACCGTCGGACGTGCAACTGTTGCTGGTCGACCCCAAGATGGTCGAGATGTCGCAGTACAACGGCATCCCACACCTCATGCACCCCGTCATCACCGATCCGAAGGACGCCGCGCGCGTGCTCGAGTATTTGGTGGGGGAGATGAGCCGCCGCAATGATCTGTTCCGCCGCGAAGGAGTTCGCAACATAGACAGCTACAACGCCAAGATCGCGCTGGAGAAAGGGGCCAAGAAAGACGACGTGGCGCGCGAGCGGCTCGCGTACATCGTGCTCGTGATCGACGAGCTGGGCGACCTGGCCCTGGCGAAGGGCGTCGACATCGAGTCGCTCTTGACGCGGCTCGCGCAAATGGCGCGCGCGGCGGGCATCCACATGGTGCTGGCCACCCAGCGGCCGTCGGTCGACGTCATCGTCGGAAAGACCAAAGCCAACTTTCCCACCCGCATCGCGTTCCGCGTCGCCACCAAGGTGGATTCGCGCACCATCATCGACGCCATCGGGGCCGACAAGCTGCTCGGCAAGGGCGACATGCTATACATGGACGCCCACCACCCGCAGCCGGTACGCGCGCACGGCGCGTGGGTCTCCGAGTCGGAGATCGAGCAAGTCATCGCGCACTGGAAGGCGTATCGCTTCGACGAGTCGACCCTCGAGCTGGCCGAGTCGCGCGCGGGTGCGGCGTCGATCGACGGCGAGGTCGACCCGCTCTTCGACGACGCGAAGGGCATCGTCACCCGCTACAAGCAGGGGTCCACGTCGCTCTTGCAGCGGAAGCTGCACATTGGTTACTCGCGCGCGGCCCGTTTGCTCGACCAGCTCGAGCAGCAGGGCGTGGTCGGCCCGCCCGACGGCTCCAAGCCCCGCGAGGTGTATCTCGACGCCCACACTCCCGAGTAGTCCCGCGTCTGCTATCCTTTATAGCTGTTGTGAAAGTCCATCTCGTCACCCTCGGTTGTCCCAAGAACCTCGTCGATTCGGAGGCGACTCTTTCGTTGCTGCGCCGAAGCGGGTGCGAGCCGGCCAGCGATCCCGCGTCGGCCGACGTGCTGGTGGTCAACGCGTGCTCCTTCCTCGACTCGGCCTGGCAGGAGACGGTCGAGGAAACGCGGCGGCTCTCGCGCTTCAAGCGCGGGTCGAAGCGGCTGGTGTTGATGGGCTGTCTTCCCAAGCACCGCGGCGAAGACTTGGAAGCGTCGCTGCCGTGGGTCGACCATTTCTTGCCCACCGGGGCGCACGCGCGACTGCCCGAGATGGTGGCCGCATGGCAAGCGACCGAGCCCGTGGTGCGGACCCTGGCGCGAGGAGACTCGAGCCGCTTCACCGCCTTCGAGGACCGCGAGCTGTTGACGCCGTCGCACACCGCGTACGTGAAGGTGGCCGAAGGGTGCAACCGCAAGTGCACGTTCTGCGCGATTCCATTGATCCGCGGGCGACAGGAATCGCGCAGCGCCGATTCCATCGTACGCGAGGTGGACGCGTTGGTGGCACGCGGGGTACACGAAGTCACCTTGCTCGCGCAAGACATCGTGTCTTATCGCGACCCGGGCGGGGCTCGCTTTCACGAGCTGGTCGATCGCATCGCGCGCACCGGTGTCGAGTGGGTTCGCATCTTCTACATCCACCCCGCCGGCCTCGACGTGGAGTACATCGCGCGCTTGTTCGCGCACCCGCAGGTGTGTCGTTATCTCGAGATGCCGGTGCAGCACGCGTCGTCGCGTCTGTTGGAATCCATGCAGCGATCGTACACGCGCGAGCACGTGGAAGGTCTGGTGACGGGCATTCGCGAAGCGTTTCCCGACGTGGTGATTCGGAGCGAGATCATCGTCGGCTTTCCAGGCGAATCCGAGGACGAATTCGAGGAAACGAAGGCGTTCGTGCAGGATTTCGCGTTTGATTCTTTGGGGGTGTTTCCGTATTCTCCGGAGCCGGGCACAAAAGCTGCGTCCTTCGACGCCGCCATTCCCACCGCGATCGTGGCCGATCGCGCGAGCGAGCTCGCTTCCGTCCAAGAAGCGGCGTCGTTCTCGGCCCGCGCGCGTTTTCGCGATTCTACCTTGCGGGTGTTGGTGGATCGCGCGAGCGACGACGACGCGGACCATCGCTTCGCGGGCCGATTCTACGGCCAGGCGCTCGAGATCGACGGGGAAGTGTATCTCGCTGGAGATGCCCGCGTGGGCGAGTTCGTCGACGCGCGCGTCGACGAGACCGGTGTGTTCGATTTGTATGCGCGCGTCGTCCCTGATCGGCGCGGAGTTGAAAAAACCGAGCCTTGATTGAGGAGTAGACAACGTGCGTTGGACGATTCGACACGGATGGCGGCGGCATGCGTTCCGCCTCACGGCATTGGCGGTCACGGTTGCGCTGCTGGCTTCGACCACGAGCGTGCGCGCGGCCGACGCCCCTCCTAGTAACCTCGACCTCCTGTACCAAATGACGTCGGAAGTGGCGGAAGAGCTGTATGCGAAATTCGGCCCCGAGCTGGGTGGTCGCCCGATCCAGCTGCGAGCGTTCGGGAGCGGGGACGACTACACTTTCGTGCAGAACGTGTTTACCAGCGTGTTGACATCGCACGACGTGCGGACCATCGCGGTGCCGCCGTCGGCACCAGCGGTCGCGCGCCCGACCACCGGCGGTGCTACCTCGGGTGCCACCATCGATCCGACCACGGGGGCGAACATCGATCCCAACGCGGGTACCACCAACCCCGCGCCCGCCACCGGCGGTACCAGCACGCTGCCCACCATACCGACCACGGATGTTCCCAACAAGGTGGTGCTGACGTACCAGAACGTGGCCTTCGGGGTGGCGTATCCCGACGTGTATCGCTCCCACCTGGTCGGCGGCAAGCGCGTGAAGCGGCGCGCCGACGTCCGCGTCCACGCCACCGTCACCGACGGAAGCTCGGGCGAGGTGTTGTGGGTGGGCGAAGCGGCGCGCGAGCGCGCGGACGAGTTCGAGTACGACGACTCGGCCCGAGTGGAACAGGGGCAGTACCAATTTGCGCGCCCCGTTCTGCCCGGAGGAGGCTGGGGGAAATACGCCGAGCCCGTGTTCGTGACCGGAATCATCGTGGGACTCATCTATCTATTCTTCTCCAATCAGAGTGACAACTAGCAGGGCGCGCACCGTTCGCTGGGCGGCGATTCCAGTCGGAGTCGCGTTGCTATCGATCGTTCTCGCCGCCTGCGGCGAGCGCGGTGTGGCGGGCGAGATGCACCGCGCCTTCGACAAGGGCGACTACACGGAAGTGATCGCGCTCGGGCGGCACTCGCTGCGCTCGGATTCGAGCAACGCCGGCGTGCTGCTCTACTATGGAATGGCGCTGGTCGCGAGCGACCGCTTGCACGAAGGCTTCGGCGCCATCGACCGCGCCGTGAAGCTGGAACCCGACTACGCGCGCAAGGCCTCGGAGTTCTTGGTGGAATCGGGGAGCAGCGGCCGCATGGACGCCACCGCCGCCCGCAAGCTGGCCAAGGCCGCCGAGCTCGACCCTTCCATCGACCTGGGAAAGAAACGCTTCGCGATCGCCGACGTTTACTTTACCGAGCGCCGCTACCAAGAGGCGGCGGGAATGTACGAAGAAGCGGTTGCAACCTACCCGGATACGGCCGCGTGCGAACCAGCACTGGCGCGGCTGTCGGAGTGCTACGCCTTCCTCGATCGACCGGCGGACGCGCGCAAGACCATGGAGGCCCTGGTCAAGCGCTACCCGCGCGGCGACGTCGCGCGCGAGGCGTGGACGCGGCTCGACGATATAGCGTTCGCGGAGGCGCAAAAAGCGCTCGACGCCGGCGAGCTGCAGAAAGCGGCGGAGATCGCGGACAACTTGGTGAACCGAACCAAGAATCGATCGTTGCAGCAGAAGGGACGCTTCGTCCTGGGCGAGGCGTACGAGCGCATGGGCGACGGCGGTCGCGCCTACGCGGCCTACCGCGAGATCATCGAGAACGACCGCGGAGACTCGGGCAACGTGGTCGAACGCGCGCGCGCGCGAATCGAAGCCCTGCAGGAAGCGGGGTTGCGTTGAGCACGCGGTTCGCCGCGCGCCACGCGTGCGCAGCCGTGAGGATCGGATTGATGGTGGCGCTGCTCGGCGGGTGCGGCGGTGGCATGCCCAAAGTGCCGGCCTCGCCGACGGCGGTGCTCGAGCGCGCGGACGACTACCTGAAGCGCGGCAAGGAGCGAGAGGCGATCGCGCTCTACACCCAGTTTCTCGAGCGCTTTCCCGGCCACGAGCGCGCCGACTACGCCCAGTTCCAGCTGGCGGAGAGCTACTTCAAGGCCCGCGACTACGCGATGGCATCGATCGAGTACCAGCTGCTCATCGCCAACTACGGCTACAGCGAGTGGGTCGACGACGCCGTGTTTCAGACCGGCGTGTGCAATTGGGACGAAGCCCCCAAGTATCCGCGCGATCAGCAGAAGTCGAACGAGGCCTTGAGCCGCTTCAACCAGTTCCTGCAGACCTACCCCGACAACTCGCGCGCGCCCGAAGCGCGCGAGTACGTGCGAAAAATCAACTCGCGCCTGGCGCAGAAGGCGTACACGTCGGCGAAGTGGTACTATCGCCAGGGCGAGCCGAAGGCGTCCTTGGTGTACTGCGAGAAGATCATCCGCGAATATCCAGACAACGAGTTTTGGGCCGAAGCGTTGCTGTTGAAGGGACAGATACTCGTGGATCGCGGCGACAACGATGGTGCGATCGCGCAGTACACGCAGGTCATCGCTTACCCGGGCGACCTCCCGCAGAAAAAAGAGGCCGAGCGGCGGATTCGCGAGGTACGCCATTGAGTTCCGATATACACGCCGAACACTGGGACGGAGACCGTATCGGCATACTCGGCGGTACCTTCGACCCGCCCCACGCCGGCCACGCGCAGATGGCGATGGCCGCGCGCGACGTACTCGGCCTCGATCGTGTCTTTCTCTCCCCGGCCCCGCACCCACCGCACAAGTCCGAGGCCGAAACCACCGCCTACGCCCACCGCGTGGCGATGGTCGAAGCGGCCATTGCGGGCGCGGAGCGCGTGTCCGTCACACGGCTCGAGGAAGCGCACGCGGTCTCGTACACCGTTGACCTGTTGCGCGCGTGCCGCGAACGAACTAGCGCCGACCTCTACTTCATCTTGGGCGCCGACAGCATGACCGAAATCGGGACCTGGTACGAACCCACCGAGGTGATGCGGCTCGCGACCTTGGTGGTGTTTCCACGCGGGAGCGAAGTCGTGCGCGCACCCGTGCCGGGCGATGCTTCCGTGGTCGTGTTCGAAGCCCCCGTGATCGACGTGTCGTCCAGCGAGATTCGCGCGCGCCTCGCGCGCGGCGAATCGGCGCACGGTCTCGCCCCCGCGGTGGCGGAATACATCTCCCGCCATCGTCTGTACGCGCGGGCGTAACGCCGTGGCCCTCTTTCTCGTCGACGGTCACGCGCTCGCGTACCGGGCCTTCTTCGCGTTCGCGGGAGTACCGCTATCCAACTCGCGCGGCGAGGAGACCGGTGCTGTGTACGGATTCATCAACACGCTGCTCTCGATCGAGGCCAAGCACAAGCCCGAGCATATCGCGGTTGCGTTCGACAGCACGGCGCCGACCTTTCGCCACGATCGCTTCGAGGCCTACAAGGCGCACCGTCCCACCATGCCGGAGGGATTGACCCGCCAGCTCGCCGTCATCTTCGAAGCGGTCGACGCGATGGGGATCGCGCGCTTGGCGGTCGACGGCTACGAAGCGGACGACATCATCGCGACCCTGGCGCGACGCTTTCGCGAGCAGGCGCCGGTCGCGATCGTCTCCGGCGACAAGGATCTCTTGCAGCTGGTCGACGAGCGCGTGCACGTCATTCGGCCCGGCAAGGGTGTGGTGCTCGAGAATGAAATCGATCCCCGCGCGCTGCAAGAGAAGACGGGACTGCGCGCGGACCAGATGGTCGACTTTCTCGCGCTGTTGGGAGACACCAGCGACAACGTCCCCGGGGTACGCGGCATCGGCGAGAAGACCGCAACCGAGCTGTTGCAGCGCTTCGGGACCCTCGACGAGATCTACCGGCGGCTGCCCGAGATCGAGAAAGCGTCGGTGCGCGCGCGGCTGGAAGAGGGAAAGAGCGTGGCCTTCGAATCGCGCGAGCTGGTTCGGCTGCGCGACGACGTCCCCGTCGACGCGACCCTCGATAAATTCGCGCGACGCGACCACCGAACAGAGGCCTTCGCGGCCCTGCTCAGCAAACTCGAGTTCAAGCGCATCCACGAGCAAGTGTTCGGACGCGGAGCAGCACCGGTAGCAACTCCTGTCCAGCCGAGTCCACCCGCCACTTCGTACGCGCCGCCGGCCGCGAAAGACGCGGTCCCATTGCGCTACCGTTGCGTCGACAGTGCGGAATCGTTGCTCGAACTGGCGCGCCGATTGGCGCGCGAAGGTGAGATCGCGGTCGACGTCGAGACGTCCGCGCTCGATCCGATGCGCGCCACACTGGCGGGGATCGCGATCGCCACAGCACCCGGAGAAGCGTTCTACGTCCCGGTCGCGAGCCGCATCGACGACGGGTCGTCCGGTCAATTGCCGGGCCTCTTGCCCGCCGTGCACGCGCCGGGATTGCCGATCGAAACCGTGCGCGACCAGCTCGCACCCCTGTTCGCGGCCGAGCGTCCGGCGAAGATGGGCCAGAACATCAAGTTCGACGCCGTGGTGCTGGCGCGCGCCGGATTGCCGCTGGGCGGGATCGGATTCGACACCATGCTGGCGTCCTACAGCCTCGACCCCGCGCGCAAGAGCCACGGATTGGACGCGCTCGCGCTGGAATGCTTCGGCCACCGCATGATCGCCTTCGGCGATCTCTTCGACCGGCGCGTGCGCGACAAGGACATCCGCCGCGTGTCGCTCGAGCGCGTGGTCGACTACGCGTGCGAAGACGCCGACTATACGCTGCGCTTGAAGCACGTGTTCGCGCCCATGTTGGAAGCGTCCGAGGTACGACGGCTGTTCTACCAGGTCGAGATGCCGCTTTCCGTTGTGCTGACGGAGATGGAGATGACCGGTGTCAAGGTCGACGTGGAGGCACTGCACGAGCTCTCGCGATCGTACAGCCGGCGCATCGGCTCGCTGGAAGAGTCGATCTTTACCGCGGTGGGCGAGCGCTTCAATCCCGCTTCGACGCCCAAGCTGCGCGAAATCCTCTTCGAGCGATTGGGCCTCAAACCGGCCCGCCGCACCAAAACCGGGTTTTCCACCGATGCAGATGTGTTGGAATCGCTCGCGGGCAGTCACCCGGTCGTCACCATGCTGCTCGAGTGGCGGCAGTTGATGAAGCTCAAGGGCACCTACGTCGACGCTCTGCCGCGCCTGGTGCACCCAGAGACGGGCCGCGTGCACACGTCGTACAATCAGGCGGTGGCGACCACCGGCCGCTTGTCGAGTTCGGATCCGAACCTGCAGAACATTCCGATTCGAACCGCGGAGGGTCGCGAGATTCGGCGTGCGTTCGTCGCGCGCGACGGGGAATGGACGCTGCTCGACGCCGACTACTCGCAGATCGAGCTCCGCATCCTCGCGCACCTGTCGGGAGACGCGGCCTTGATCCAAGCCTTTCACGACGACGCCGACGTGCACCGCGCCACCGCCGCGCGCGTCATGAAGCTCGACCCCTCCGGCGTGACGCCCGCCATGCGCGACCGCGCCAAGGTGGTGAACTTCGGCATCGTGTACGGGATGGGCGCGCGCGGCTTGGCGCAAGCGCTGGATATCGAGGTGGCCGAGGCGCGCCAGTTCATCGACGAATATTTTCGCTCCTATCCGGGGGTCAGGCGTTTCATTGACGACACCATCGCGCGGGCGCGACGCGACAAAGTGGTTTCGACCATGCTGGGCCGGATGCGGCGCTTGCCCGACATCGACAGCACCAACCCGGGCCTGCGCGCGTTCTCGGAGCGGGTGGCTGTCAACACGCCCGTGCAAGGAACGGCCGCCGACATCATCAAGCTCGCGATGCTGCGCATTCACGATGAATTGAAATCTCAACGCATGCAAGCGCGCATGATTCTGCAGGTGCACGACGAGCTCTTGCTGGAGGCACCCAAGTACGAAGTGGAACGCGCGCAGGAGGTCGTAAGAACTGCCATGGAGAACGCCATGTCGCTCGCGGTACCGCTCAAGGTCGAAATGGGCACGGGTGCGAATTGGCTGGAGGCCCACTAGTCGCACATGACGAAGCGCACACTGACCATCGGGATGGCCGGCGGCTCGGGGACCGGCAAGTCGACCATCGCGGCGCATCTGGTCGCGAAGTATGGCGGCGTTCATGTCGACGGCGATCGGATTGCGCACGCGGTCCTCGACGATGACGGGGATGTGCGCGAGCGCGTGCGGAAAGAGTTCGGCGCCGAGGTGTTCGACGACGCCGGCGGTATCGATCGCCGCCACCTGGGCCGGATCGTTTTCGCCGACGCGAGTCGCTTGTCGGCGCTCAACGCGATCATCCATCCCGCGGTGGTGGCGCGGAGTGCTGCGGAAGTAGAGAACGCGCGTGACGCGGGCGTCCCTTTGGTGGTGGTGGACGCCGCCTTGTTGTTGGAAGTCGCCATGCCGTTTCGCTTCGACCTGACGGTGGCGCTGCGTTGCGACCGCGAGGAGCGCGTGCGCCGCCTGTTGGCCAAGGGAACGCGATCCGAAGCGGAGATTCGCGATCGCTTCGACCGCCAGGGCCCGATGGAAAAACACTTTTACAAAGCCGATGCCGTGGTCGATACTGGGCGGGATTTAGCAGCCGTTTTGACCGATGTCGAAGCACTCGTCGATGCCGCGCGCCGCCGCGCGAAGCAGCACAAACCGAAATGAAAGCCGTACACGAAGTCGTCGATCATCTCAACGCTCTGACCGAGCGGACCCGCAAGCTCAAGGAGCATCTTTGACGCTCCCGCCCTCGAGGCGCGTCTGGCCGAGCTCGACGCGCGCATGAACGACCCGGCCTTTTGGTCCGACAAGAAGACATCCGACGACGCGGTGCGGGAAGCGAAGTCGCTTCGCGCGCGCCTGGGGCCGCTCAACGCGCTGAAAGCGCGTTTGGGTGAGCAGGCCGACTTGCTCGAGATGGCGCGGGAGGAAGACGATGCGACCGTTCTGACGGACGTGGCGGGCGAGTTAGAGGCGCTGGACGCGCGGCTCGCGGAGCTCGAGACCGCGACCCTGTTCTCATCGCCCGACGACGCGCGCAACGCGATCGTCACCATCCACTCGGGCGCGGGCGGCACCGAATCGATGGACTGGGCGGAGATGCTGATGCGAATGTACACGCGCTTCTGCGAGCGCCACGGATTCCAGGTCTCGGTGCTCGATTCGTCGCCGGGCGAAGAGGCGGGCATCAAGGGGGCGTCGTTGGAGGTCAAGGGCGACTTCGCGTATGGTCGCCTGAAGGCGGAGAGCGGGGTGCACCGGCTGGTGCGTCTGTCGCCGTTCGACTCCGCGCACCGGCGTCACACGTCGTTCGCCTCCGTGTTCGTTTACCCCGAGGTGGAAACGAACCTGGAAGTCGAAGTGAAAGACGACGACCTTCGCGTCGATACCTATCGCGCGAGCAGCGCGGGCGGGCAGCACGTCAACAAGACCGATAGCGCGGTGCGCATCACGCACCTGCCGACCGGCATCGTGGTGCAGTCGCAGAACGAGCGCTCGCAGCACCGCAACCGCGACAACGCGATGAAAATTCTGCGCGCGCGTTTGTACGCGCTGAAGCTCGAGGAAGAGCGCGCGCGCAAGGACAAGTTGATGGAGAACCAAAAAGACATCGCGTGGGGCAGCCAGATTCGATCCTACGTGGTGCACCCGTACACGATGGTGAAGGACCACCGCACCGATTGGCAATCCAGCGACGTGCACGCGGTGCTGGACGGCGATCTGGACGGCCTCATCGACGCCTACCTGCACAAGTTCACGGACTAATCACCATGGTCGAAGAAGAACACGAAGGACACCCGGAAGCGCTGCACGGCTTCGAGAAGCTGCGCGCGACGCGCATCGAGAAGGGCGAAGCGCTGCGAGCCCAGGGCGTCAACCCGTATCCGTACCGGTTCGACGTGACGCACACGGTCTCGAGAGTGCGCGAGAACGAGAAGGCGCTGACCGAAGCGGGCACCACGGTACGCGTCGCCGGGCGCGTGATGACGCTGCGCGGGCACGGCAAGACCGCCTTCGGTCACATCGAGGACGCGACCGGGCGCTTGCAGTTCTACGCCAAGCGCGACGACTTCGGAGAAGAGAACTACCGGCGCTTCGAGCTGGCGGAGATGGGAGACATCATCGGCATCGCGGGTACGGTCTTTCGCACCCGCACCGAGGAGCTCACCGTCAAGCTGGAGTCGTTCGAGATGCTGGCGAAGGCCATCCGTCCCTTACCCGAGAAGTGGCACGGCCTCACCGACAAGGAGATCCGCTACCGGCAGCGCTACGTCGACCTGGTGGTCAACCCGGAGGTGCGCGAGGTTTTCATCAAGCGCTCGCGCCTGGTCGAGAACATGCGACGCTTTCTGTTGGGGAGGGGTTTTCTCGAAGTCGAAACCCCGGTGCTGCAGCCGCTCTACGGCGGCGCCAGCGCGCGCCCCTTCACGACCCACCACAACGCGCTCGACATGACGCTCTACCTGCGCATCGCGAACGAGCTCTATTTGAAACGATTGTTGGTGGGGGGATTCGAGCGCGTGTTCGAATTTTCGAAGGATTTCCGCAACGAAGGTATCGACCGCTCGCACAACCCCGAGTTCACCATGATGGAGTGCTACGCGGCCTACCTCGACTACATGGACTACATGGACATGATGGAAGAGATGGTGCGCGCCATCGCGCTCGAATTGACGCCCGACGGCAAGGTGACATTCGGCGGCCAGACCATCGACTTCTCGAAGCCGTGGCGACGCGTGCGCTTTTTCGACGCCCTGCGCGAGAAGACGGGCATGGAGTTCTTCGGCGTTCCTGAAAAGGAGCTGGCCGCTCACGCGAAGAAGCTGGGGGTGTCGCTGGAGAAGGGGGGCCCGGCGCCGGTCATCATCGACGAAGTATTCGGCGCCACGGTCGAGCCCGATCTCCAGCAGCCGACGTTCATCTACGACTATCCGAAGGAGCTCTCGCCGCTCGCCAAAGACCACCGATCGGTCGCGGGCTTGGTGGAGCGTTTCGAGGGATACATCGGCGGCTTCGAGGTGTGCAACGCGTTCTCGGAGCTCAACGACCCGCTCGAGCAGCGGCGCCGCTTCGAGCAGCAGATGGAAAACCGCGCGCGCGGCGACGAAGAAGCGCAAGTCCTCGACGAGGACTACTTGCGCGCGCTGGAGTATGGGATGCCGCCCGCGGCCGGCCTCGGGGTCGGCATCGACCGTCTGACCATGGTTTTTACCGACAGCCATTCGATCCGGGACGTCATTCTTTTTCCTCATATGCGCCCCGAGGACGGCCGATGAACTACGCGCTGTTCATCGCGCGGCGATACCTTCAGACCAAAAAACGATCCGCGCTCGTCTCGCGCATCACGTCGATTGCGGTGGGCGGTGTGTTCGTCGGCACCATGACGCTGGTCATCGTGCTCTCCGTCATCAACGGCTTCGAGACCGAGCTTCGCCAGCGCATCGTCGGCTTCAATACCCACGTGCTGGTCTTCGCGCGCACGCCGGAGGCGTGGGCGAGCGTCGACACGGCGCTCACCCGTATCGAAGCCGAGCCCGAAGTGGTGGCGACCGCGCCCTTCGTGCGCTCGGAGGCGTTGGCCGCCTACGAGCTGATTCCCGGACGTCGCACCAAGCTGCGCGGCGTGGTGGTCAAGGGCATCGACCTCGCGCGCGAGCACGCGGTGTCGTCGGTGGTCGACAGCATTCGTCCCGCCATCGATTCTTTCGATACCAGCGGGTTCGAAGACGAGAAGCCGCGCTTGGGAGCGGTGCTCGGCTTGGACCTGGCCGTCGACCTTGGAATTGGGCTGGGAGAAGAATTGAGCATCGTCACGGCTCCGGGCACCATTCACGGGTCGGACGTGGAGCCGGAGACGTACGTGTGCCGCGTGCTGGGGTTCTTCAACAGCGGCATGTACGAGTTCGACTCGCGCTTTGTCTACCTCGACATCAAGGATGCGGAGCGAATGTTCGACTTCGAAACCGGGCTGCGCGGAGTGAGCGTCATGATCGACGACATGTACCGGGCAGAGGCGTTCGATTCGCGCGTGCAGAGTATCCTCAACATGCGTGACTACGGTACCAACAACTGGATTCAGCTGAATCAGAATCTTTTCAGCTACATGAAGATCGAGAAGATTCTCATGTTTCTCATGCTGACGCTCATCATCTTGGTGGCCGCTTTCAATTTGGTCGGTATGTTGACCATGGTGATCATGGAGAAGCGTCGCGAGATCGGTATATTGCGATCGATGGGGGCGTCGGGGCGGGGGGTCATGTCGGTGTTCATGCTGGAGGGGACGGCGATCGGGGTTGCGGGGACGCTTGGCGGGTTGATTACCGGGATCATTGCATGTTTCGTGTTGGATCGGATTCGCCTGGAGTTGCCGGGGGACGTGTACTTCATCAAGACGCTTCCGGTCCTGGTCCAGTGGCAGGATCTGGGGCTCATCGCGCTGTCGTCGGTGGTCATTTGTTTCCTAGCCACGGTGTACCCGAGCTGGGAGGCAAGCCGCTTGACACCGGTGGAAGCGATACGTGATCTGTAATGGTTAATCGCTTGTCTATAATGCGGTTAAGACTTTCTTGCTAGGGTTTGTGTTGGACTCGAGCCGGGGTTAGATTATGGCAGGCCATGGGGTTCTAGAAGCGGCGGCGGTCGGGCGTATCTATCGCGGAACTGGCGTCGACATCGAGGTTTTGCAGGGCGTCGACGTTTCCGTCGCGGAAGGGCAAGTGGTTTGCATCACGGGTGCTTCGGGTGTCGGCAAGAGCACCTTGCTCCATATTCTGGGCTCGCTCGACCGCCCCGACAGCGGAACGGTGACCATCCGAGGGCAAGACATTCACGCGCTCGAAGGGCGGGCGCTGGATCAATTGCGAAGCAAAACCATCGGCTTCGTGTTTCAGTTCCACTTCTTGCTGCCGGAGTTCACGGCCCTCGAGAACGTCATGATGCCGCAGCTCGTCGCGCGGAAGACCGTGGGCGAAGCGAGCAAGGCGGCGGGGTGGTGGCTCGAGCGGGTGGGATTGGGGGCGCGCCTGTCGCACCGCCCGGGCGAGCTTTCGGGCGGCGAGCAGCAGCGCGTTGCCATCGCGCGCGCGCTCGTCAACGACGCGGTGGTGGTGTTCGCGGACGAGCCGACGGGTAATCTCGACGACGAGACCGGCGAATCGATCCATCTCCTCTTGCGCGAGCTGGCGACGCGCGAGCGGCGGACGTTCGTGGTGGTGACGCACAAGCGCCATTTCAGTGCGTTTGCCGACCGCACACTGGTGCTCACGGACAAGCGATTGCGCGAGGCGGAATGAGTGCCCATGACGACGTGTCAGAATTGCAAGGTTCGCCCGGCGAAGGTCCACTACACGGAGGTCGTGAACGACAACATGGTGGCCATGAATCTGTGCTTGGAGTGCGCCGAGGCGAAGGGCATCGAAATCAACAAAGCGGGGAGCTACGGCTTGGGGGATTTGGTGGCCGGCTTGATCGACGACACCGTCGACTCCGAGGCCGAGCGTATCTCGAAGGTGCGCTGCCCGTCGTGCGGATACGAGTACTCGGATTTCAAGAAGATCGGGCGCCTGGGTTGCCCGGAGTGTTATGACGCCTTCGAAGCCCAGCTGGTGCAGGTCCTGCGCCACGTGCATGGGAGCACGCAGCACGCGGGCAAGAAGTCGACGCAAGTGGGCGAGCGCGCGGCCATTCGCGAGCGCATGTCGGCGCTGCGGGGAGAGCTGACGGAGGCCATTCGTGCGGAAGACTACGAGCGCGCGGCCTCCATCCGCGACGAGATTCGCGGGCTCGAGGCGCAAGTCGAGGACGACGCATGAGTACCTTCGACTCCAGCGACCTGGTCGGGAATCCCGGCGCGTGGCTGGACGGCAGCGGCGACGAGAACGAGATCGTGCTATCGAGCCGGGTGCGCATCGCGCGCAACCTCCACGGGCATCGCTTCACCCATAACTGCGACAGCGCGGAACTCGACGCCATTTTGAGGAAGTCGCTGGACGCGGCCCGCCGGGCGCGGGCGTTTGCGCTTAGCCGCTACATCGCGATGGGGGAAATCTCGACCCTCGACCGCCAGCTGCTGGCCGAGAGGCACCTGGTAAGCAAAGATTTCTTACATAATTCGGCGTCGCGCGGGGTCATCTTCACGCCCGACGAATCCACCAGCCTCATGATCAACGAAGAGGACCACCTGCGAATCCAGGGCTTCGCGCCGGGATTCGACCTCGGGGGCGCGTTTCGGCGCGCGAACGACCTGGACGACCAGCTGGCGCCGGACGTCGAGCTCGCCTACCATGATCGCCTCGGTTTCCTGACCGCGTGCCCCACCAACTTGGGCACCGGGATGCGGGTGTCGGTTCTGGTGCATTTGCCGGGTCTGGTCCACAGCAAGGAGATCCACAAGCTCCTGGAGTCGCTGCGCAAGCTCAACCACTCGATTCGGGGATTCTTTGGCGAAGGATCGGAAGTCATGGGGAACTTCTTCCAGCTGTCCAACAGCGCGGCGCTGGGAACGCCCGAGGACGTGATCGTCAAGAACCTGCGGGAGATGGTGGTCAAGGTCATCACGTACGAGAGGCGCTCGCGCGAGCTGCTTTTTCGCAAGGCACAGAGATTGCTCGAGGATAAAGTCTGGCGGGCCTACGGCCTCCTTCGTTATGCTCGTAGTGTGAATACCAAGGAAGCGTTGAGCCTCATCTCGGCGGTCCGGCTGGGAGTGGGCGCGGGGTTGGTGCGTGACGTACCGATTCAAACGCTCAACGAGCTGGTCGTCTACATCCAACCGGCGCACTTGCAGAAGCGCCGCGGGACGACGATGGACGCCCAAGAGCGCGACGTGTCGCGCGCAGAATGTATCCGCGAAGCACTGACGCGAAGCGGGCGCGGCTAGAGAGAGTAACGAAGACGGAGCAACGATGCAGGATCGCTTTACCGATCGAGTTCGAAAGGTCATCTACTACGCGCGCGACGAGGCCGCGCGTCTCCAGCACGACTACATCGGCACCGAGCACCTCTTGCTCGGCATCGTGCGCGAGGGCGAAGGGATCGCGGCCAAGGTGCTCGCGAAGCTCGAGCTCGATTTCGAACAGATCCAGCAAGCGGTCGAGAACATGGTGAAGAGCTCGGGCGGTACCCTCACCATTGGCGAGATTCCGTTTACACCGCGCGCCAAGCGCGTGCTCGAGTTGGCCATCGAAGAAGCCCGCCTGCTCGGTCACAACTACGTGGGCACCGAGCACCTCTTGCTGGGATTGATTCGCGAGGGCGAAGGGGTGGCGGCCCAAGTGCTGGCCGAACTCGGCGTCGATCGCAAGCGCGTACGCGAGGAAGTGCTGAAGCTCCTCGGCCCCACCACCACCGTCAAGACGCGGAAATCCAAAAAAGAAAAGAGCGACACACCCAACCTCGATCAATTCGGACGCGACCTAACGCAGATGGCGCGCGAGAACAAGCTCGACCCCATCATCGGACGCGAGCAGGAGATCGAGCGCGTCATCCAGGTGCTGTCGCGTCGCAAGAAGAACAACCCGGTGTTGATCGGCGAGCCGGGCGTGGGCAAGACCGCCATCGCGGAAGGACTGGCGCAGCGCATCGTCGACAACAAGGTGCCGGAGATCCTCAAGGATCGGCGCATCTGCACCCTCGACCTGGCGTCGGTGGTCGCGGGAACCAAGTACCGCGGTCAGTTCGAAGAGCGTCTGAAGTCGATTATCAACGAGATCCGCCAGGCCGAAGACGTCATCATCTTCATCGACGAGATCCACACCATCGTCGGTGCCGGCGGCGCCGAGGGTGCCATCGACGCGTCGAACATGCTCAAGCCCGCGCTCGCGCGCGGCGAGCTGCAGTGCATCGGTGCCACCACACTCGACGAGTACCGCAAGTATATCGAGAAGGACGGCGCACTCGAGCGCCGCTTCCAGCCCATCATGGTCAACCCGCCCACACCCGAGGAGACGGTGCAGATCATCTTCGGGCTGCGCGACAAGTACGAGGCCCATCACCGTGTGAAGATCAACGACGACTCGGTGCGCGCGGCCGTGTTCCTCTCGGAGCGCTATATCCACGATCGCTTTCTCCCCGACAAGGCCATCGACGTGATTGACGAGGCCGGCTCACGCGCGCGCTTGTCGGTGGTGACCGCACCCAGCGAGCTCACCGATCTGGAGCGCGAGATCGAAGACGTGGCGCGCGAGAAAGAATCCGCCATTCAAGCCCAGGAGTTCGAAAAGGCGGCGCGCTACCGCGACCGCGAGAAAGAGCAGCGCCGCAAGCTAGACGACGTGCGAAAGAGTTGGACCGAGACCAAACAGGCGCAAGAGACCGTGGTGACCGCGAAGGACATCTCCAAGGTGGTCGCGGCCATGACCGGCATTCCGGTCAGCGAGGTGGAGAAGGAAGAGACCGAAAAGCTGCTTCACCTGGAAGATGCCATTCGCCGGCGCGTGATCGGGCAGGAAGAGGCGGTCAAGGCGGTCGCGCGCGCGGTGCGCCGCAACCGCGCGGGACTTCGCGACCCCAAGCGCCCCATCGGGAGCTTCATCTTCCTCGGCCCCACCGGGGTGGGAAAGACCGAGCTCGCGAAGTCGCTCGCCGAAGTCTTGTTCGAATCCGACGAAGCGCTCATTCGCATCGACATGTCGGAGTACATGGAGAAGTTTGCGGTGTCGCGGCTGATCGGTGCGCCGCCGGGCTACGTCGGCTACGACGACGGCGGCCAGCTCACGGAAAAGGTGCGGCGCAAGCCGTACTCCGTGGTCCTGCTCGACGAGATCGAGAAGGCACACCCCGATGTGTACAACATCCTCCTGCAAGTCATGGAAGAGGGACAGCTCACCGACAGCTACGGCCGTCGCGTCGATTTTCGTAACACCGTGCTCATCATGACGTCGAACGTCGGCGCCAACGAGATCAAGTCGGGCAAAAGCCTGGGCTTCATGAAAGAGGGCAGCGACGCGCAATTCCAGACCGTGCGCGCGAAGCTCATGGACCACCTGAAGAAGACCTTCAACCCGGAATTCTTGAATCGCCTGGACGACGCCATTGTGTTCCGCCAGCTCGAGAAGAACGACATGAAACAGATCGTCGACGTGCTCTTGACGAACTTCGTCAAGCGTCTCGACGTGCTCGATGTCAACGTCACCTTCTCCGACGAAGCGAAGCTGTTCCTGATCGAGCACGGCTTCGACCCCGCGCTGGGCGCCCGGCCGGTCAAGCGCGCGATCCAGCGCTACGTCGAGGATCCGCTCTCCGAGCTCATCCTGGCCCACGGACTGCAGAAGGACGCCGGTGTCTACGTGGGCGTGGCGGCGGGCGAATTGTCGTTCGAGACCGACGGGAAGTCCGAGCAGGCCAAAGAGGACGCTCCCAAGACCTAGCGGCTCCAAGCAGGGTCCGCTCACGAAATACCCCTGGCGTTGGCCGGGGGTATTTTGTTTTCTTTTTGCTTCCACAAGAGACCCTCTGATAGCATCCCGTGGTTTGCGCCCCGACGACTGTAGGTTAATGACAGACAACAAGCTAGCGATTCTCTTGGCGGTGCTCGCGGCCGCGTGCACGACAGTTGCCCAAAACGCGGTCGCGCAGCGCCCGACCTCCTTCATCCAGCGCATCGAGGTGAAGGGGAACCGCCAGGTTTCCTCGCCCAAGATCCTGCGCGTGCTGGCCATCAAGGTCGGCGAGCCGTTCGACGCGGATCGCATCCGGCCCGGGATCAAGCGCCTGTACGACACCAAGCAATTCAGTGACATCCGCGCCTACGGCGACGACGGTACCGCGTCCGACTCGGTGGTGGTGATCCTCGAAGTGACGGAGTTTCCGCGTATCGACGAGGTCCGTTTCGAGGGAGACGACCACATGGGCAAGGACGACTTGGAGAAGGCCATCGCAGTGACCAAGGGGACCTTCGTGCGGCCGTCACTCCTCGCCAAGGATAAAGAAGCGATCGCGGACTTATATAAAGAGAAGGGATACTACAGCGTCGCGGTAACCGACACCGTGGTCAGAGACGAGAAAGCGAACACGCAGGCGCTCATCTACCGCATCAAAGAGGGCGAAAAGATCAAGGTGCGCCACGTCGACTTCGTCGGCACGCGCTTGGTCGACACCGAAACCATCCGCAAGGCGGTCAAGACCAAGCCCAAGGGGTTTCTGACCGGCGGTGACTTCAGCCCCAAGCAGCTGGCCGAAGACCGCGAGGGGATCATCCAGCTCTACAAGACCTTCGGTTTTCTCGACGTCGCTGTAAACGAGCCCGAGTTGGAGTTTGCGGCCGACGGCAAAAAAGTGGACGTCTACTTCGTCATCGCCGAGGGTAAGCAGTACTACGTCGGCGACATCAACTGGAAGGGCAACGAGCTCCTGCCCGACAGTGTCATCGCGTCGCACATCAAGTTTACCAAGGGACAGGTGTTCGACGACATCGCGCTGACCCAGATGCAGTTCGATTTGTCCAACTTGTACGGGGATCGCGGCTACATCTACGCCACCGTGACGCCGGTCAAGAAGGTCCGCGGCAACGTGATCGATCTCACGTTCGAGATCCAGCAGGGCAACCTCGCGCACGTGCGGGAGATCAACATCGCGGGCAACACCAAGACGTGGGAAGAAGTGATTCGCCGCGAGTTGGTGCTGATGCCGGGCGACGTGTTCTCGAGCAATCGATTGCGCCGTTCCTTGCGCGAGGTGTTCAACCTGGGGTTCTTCGCGGGCCCGCCCGAACCGCAGGTGACACAGGCCAACGACGAAGGCGACGTCGACTTGACGCTGCGCGTGGAAGAGAAGTCGGCGGGGCAGTTCCGCGTGGGAGCGGGGTTCTCCCAGCTGAACCGGGTCAGCGGTTTCATCGGCATCACGGAGCCGAACTTCCTGGGGCGGGGTTATCGCGTGAGCGGGAACTGGGAGTTCGCGCGCTCGCGCCAGGACATCAGCCTCTCGTTCACGCAGCCCTGGGCATTCGGAACCCCGACCGAGATCACGGGGTCGGTGTACGCGGCCAACCAGGACCGCGTCTCACAGCAGTTCTATTCCGATCGTCGCACTGGATTCTCGCTGCGCGTCGGTCGCCCGTTCCCGTGGCTCGATTACACCACCGTCTCGGTGCGCTACAGCCTGGAGGAAGTGGAACTCGCCGATTTCACGTCCGGCTACAACGGACCGCTGCGATTCGAACAGTGGCCGCAAACCACGAGCTCGGTCGGGCTGACGTTCTATCGTAACTCGACCGACAACCCGTTCCACCCCACCCTCGGAACCCGCACCACCTTCAACGCGCGCTGGACCGGGGGCGTGCTGGGGGGCGACGTCGATATCCAGCGCTACGACATCGACATGTCGTGGTATCAATCTCTCGCGTGGAAGTTCGTCCTCGAGCTGCGCGAGAACATCGGGGTGGTCGACGGGTACGTCAGCTCCACCGAAGTTCCGGACTACGAGCGGTTCCGATTGGGCGGCAACCGCCGTTACGGTGTGCGCGGCTACGACTTCTACGAGATCACACCGCGCGGGAACGACACCTTCACGGGCGGCCGCTTTTTCGCCATCACCATCGCGCAGATCGAGTTTCCCATCGTGGCCCCGACCGTGTACGGGCGAACATTTCTGGACATGGGCGGCACCTGGAACAGCTTCGGCAGCAGCGAATGGGGCGATATGTTCAAGGGGGCGGGGTTCGGCATCGTGATCGAACTGCCCATGATCGGCCTGTTCGGCTTCGACTATGCCTACGGGTTCGACCGCATCTTTGGGCCCTCGTGGGAGCCGCACATCACGTTTGGATCGTCATTTTAATGCGAATTGATTTCACCTGAAGGAGTGTGTAAGTGATGAAGAGTAAGCTGGTTGTATTGTCGTTTGCGACCCTGGTGGGGGTGGCCGGGGGGGCGGTTTCCGCGCTTGCCCAGGAGGTCAAGATTGGGTACATTGACTCGATCAAAATCTTCGCCGAAAACAAGGAGACGCAAGACGCCGAACGCGTGTATCGTCAGGACGTCCAGCAATGGGAGGCCCAGAAGCAGCGCATGGAGCAGGAGCTCGCGCGCATGGGCGAAGAGCTGAACGCGCAGAGCCCCATGCTCTCGGAAGAGAAGAAGATGGAGCGGCGGCTCGAGATGCAGCGCAAGATGGACGAATACAAGCGCTTCATGGAAGAAACGTTCGGCGACAACGGGCTGGCGGCGAAGCGCAACAAAGAGCTCACCCAGCCCATCGTCGACAAGATAAATAAAATTATCGAAGCGATCGCGATCGAGCAGAAGTACAGCATGGTCTTCGACGTCGCGAACGCGAACATCGTTTACGCGGATAAGAAGCTCGACATGACCGACCTCGTGCTGACGCGCTTGAACCAGCGGTAGTGACCGCTAGTCGGCGTTTTAGGCAGGTGCAGAATTTTTGGGTGCCCGTTCGTACAGGCTGTGCGAGCTCGCCGAGCTCGTGGGCGGAACCGTCGTTGGCGATGGCCAGACGTTGATCCGCGGCGTTGCCGGCATCCGCGAAGCGGAACCCGGCGAGATCACCTTTTTAGCCAATCCCAAGTACGAAGAGTTCCTCGGCGTGACGCGCGCTTCGGCCGTCATCACGGGACGAAATCTCACCGCACCCAAGCCCGTCATTCACATCGATAATCCGTACTACGCCTACCTCCAGGTGCTGAACCTCTTTGCCGCCGACGTCGCGGTTCGCTACCCGCGCGGCGTGCACGAGTCCGCGGTGGTGGACCCGGGCGCGCTCCTGGGAGGAAACGTCGCCATCGGCCCCTTGTGCCACGTCGGCAAGGGCGCCCGGGTGGGCGACAACTCGACCCTGGTGGGCGGGGTGTTCGTCGGCGAAGCAGTCGAGATCGGATCCGATTGCCTGGTCTATCCGCACGTGACGATCCGCGAGGGGAGTGTCATCGGCAATCGCGTCATCTTGCAGCCCGGGGTTGTGATCGGCGCGGACGGCTTCGGTTACGCGAAGAACGGCTCGACCCACCACAAGGTCCCGCAAATCGGGCGCGTGGTGATCGAGGACGACGTCGAGATCGGCGCCAACACGTGCATCGACCGCGCCACTACGGGGGAGACCCGGGTCAAGAGTGGAACCAAGATCGACAATCTGGTTCAGATCGCGCACAACGTCGTAATGGGTGAGAACTGCGTGGTGGCGGCGCAGGCCGGCATCTCCGGGAGCACCGAAGTCGGCAGCAATGTGGTCATGGGCGGCCAGGCCGGTGTAGGTGGACACATCGTGATCGGCGAACGCGCCATGGTCGGCGCGCAAGCCGGGGTCACCAAGGATGTGGCCAAGAACACGGCGGTGTCGGGGTATCCGGCGCGAGAGCATATGGTCGCAAAGAGGCTCTACGCGCACACCGCGTTGCTGCCGGATCTGTTCAAGCGCGTGAAGGAACTCGAGCGACGTTTGCTCGAAATGGAGAAAGGAGGCCGGGATGATCCGTCAGCAAAGAACGATCGCTAAAGAGTTCGTGATCGAAGGACTCGGCCTCCACACCGGCAACACGGTCAAGATGCGGGTCAAGCCCGCGCCCGCGGGAAGCGGCATCAAGTTCATCCGCGTCGACTTGAATCCCGCCGTCGAGATACCGGCGGTGGTGACGAGCATTCCCGAGGACGCGACGTCGTATCGCAACACCTCGATATCGACCGGCCCGGCCGAGATCCACACCGTCGAGCACGTGCTCGCCACGTGCTACGGACTCGGGATCGACAACCTCATCATCGACATCGACGCCAACGAACCGCCCGAACCGGCCGGCGGAACCTACGCGGCCTACGTGCGCGCGTTCGAGCAGGCGGGTGCCGTCAACCAGGGCGCACCCGCCGATGTGTTCACGGTGGATCGCGCGGTGACACTCAAGGAAAACGGGATCGAGATCCACGCCGTGCCGGCCGACGATTTTCGGGTCAGCTTCACCATCCAGTACGACAACCCGCAGATCGGCACCCAGTACGCGAGCTTCACGGTCTCGCCGGACGTGTTCGAGAAGGAGATCGCACCGGCGCGCACCTTCGTCATGTTCGACGACGTCGAGAAGCTCCGCAAGATGGGGCTCATCAAGGGCGGCAACCTGGGCAACGCGATCGTCTTCACGCGCGACGGCGTCATGAACGAGGAGGCGCTGCGTTTCCCGGACGAGTGCGTGCGACACAAGATCCTCGACTTGATCGGCGACCTGTCGCTCTTGGGAGCGCCCATCCGCGGCCACGTGCACGCGGTGCGCTCGGGCCACGCCGCCAATGTTCGTTTCGTACGCAAGCTGTGGGAGATCCACCAGGGTCGCAAGCGCTCCGCGGTCGCGAAGGAAACCGGCGTGTGGGACATCAATTTGATCCAGGAGATCATGCCGCACCGCTATCCGTTCCTGCTCGTGGACCGCATCATCGAGATGGAGGATCGCAAGCGCGTGGTGGGGATCAAGAACGTCACCATCAACGAGCCGTTTTTCATCGGACATTTTCCGGGTCATCCAATCATGCCCGCCGTGCTCATCATCGAAGCGATGGCACAGACGGGCGGGGTCATGTTGCTCAACACCGTCGACGATCCGAAGAAGTACCTGGTGTACTTCACGCGCGTCGACAAAGCGAAGTTTCGTCGCCCCGTAGTGCCCGGCGACCAGCTGCGTTTCGAGCTGGAGATGAAATCGCTGCGGCGTGGAGTCTGTACGATGCAAGGGTACGCTTACGTCGACGGTAAGCTGGCGGCAGAGGCCGAACTGTCTTCCGTCATCGTGGAGCGCTAACAATGAAGGGGGCACTGCGGTGCGCACTTATAATCTGAAGAAAACCGAGATTCACCCGACCGCCGTCATTCATCCGTGGGCGCGCATCGGCGAAGGGGTCAAAATCGGCCCTTACACCGTGATCGGCGAAAACGTCGAGATCGGCGACGAGTGCGAGATCAGCTCCAACGTGCTGATCGAGGGTGCGACCAAGATCGGGCGCAACAACAAGTTTTTCCACGGCGCGAGCGTGGGTACCGCCCCCCAAGACTTGAAGTACGGCGGCGAGCAGACATTCCTGACCATCGGCGACGACAACACATTCCGCGAGTTCGTGACCTTGAATCTCGCCACCGGTGAAGGTGAATCCACCCTGATCGGCAGCCGCTGCCTCCTCATGGCGTACGTCCACGTGGCCCACAATTGCGTCATCGGCAACGAGGTCATCTTGGCCAACGCGGTCAACTTGGCCGGGCACGTGAGCATCGACGACTTCGTCACCATCGGGGGGCTCACTCCGGTGCATCAGTTCGTTCGCATCGGCAAGTACGCGTTCATCGGCGGTGGGAGCCGCATCGAGCGCGACGTCCCGCCTTTCATCAAGCTGGCGGGCAACCCGCCGCAGATCTACGGCCTCAATTCGATCGGCCTCGAGCGCCGCGGCTTCTCGGCCGAGCGCCGCGCGCTGGTCAAGGCCATCTACAAGCTCCTCTATAGAAGCGATCTCAACGTTTCGCAGGTGCTGGAAACGCTCGACGGTGACGACTGGGACGGGGCGGACGCCGCCGAAATGGCCCAGTTCCTCCGCCACTGCGAGCGCGGCATCACCAAGTAGCGACGTGGGACTGCGCGTCGGAGTCGCGGGCACCGGACGCCTGGGCCGTGCCCACGTGCGGGTCCTGCGATCGCTTCCCGCGGTCGATCGGGTCGCGTGCTTCGACGCCGACCGCGAGCGCGCGCGCGCGGTGGCCGACGAGTTCGGCGTCACCGCCTTCGACTCGTTGCCGGCACTGCTCGACGCCGTCGACGCGGTGGTGGTGGTCACGACCACGTCGGCACACGCCGAGGTTGCGTTGTCGGCCATCGCGGCCGGCAAGGACGTCTTCGTCGAAAAACCCATCACCAGCACGCTGTCCGACGGCGAAGCGGTGGTGCGAGCCGCGCGCGAGGCCGGCCGCATCCTGCAAGTCGGCCACATCGAGCGCTTCAACGGCGCCATCCAAGCGGTCTTGCCGCGCGTCGGCACCCCCTTGTTCATCGAAGTCCATCGACTGGCTCCGTTCACCATCCGAGGCGCCGATGTCTCGGTGGTGATGGACCTCATGATCCACGACCTCGACCTGTTGGGTGTCCTGGTGGGTGAGCGCCCGACCGACGTGCGTGCGAAGGGTGCCGCCATCATCACCGCGGAGCCGGACATCGTCAACGCGCGCCTCGAATACGGCGGTGGTTGCGTCGCCAACGTGACCGCGAGCCGTGTGACCGCGGCACCCATGCGCAAGGTGCGCGTTTTCTCCGAGGCGGGTTATTTCTCGATCGACTTGCTGGCCGGTGTGGCGACGCACTACCAAAAGGGACCGCGACTCACCGAGCAGCTCGAGGCGCTGCGAGGTGGTGCTTCGCTGGGGCTCGCCGACATGGTGCGGGTCGAACAGCTGCGCGGCGACGGTGTGGAGCCCCTGGTCAAAGAGCTCGCAGCGTTTTGTAACGCCCTCGACGCGCGCAGCACCCCGCCGGTAACCGGCGAGGACGGCCTGGAAGCGATGCGCTTGGCGACGACCGTCCTCGAGCGCGTCGGTACTGCCCGCGTCTAGCGCCGATGCCGCCCACCGGCCCCATCGTCCTGTGCGCCGGCGAGCTCTCGGGCGACATGCACGCCGCGCACGTGGTTGCAGCACTCCGCGATCGTGCCGCTCCCAGCGTGGTCGGCATGGCCGGTACCAATTGCGCGGCCGCCGGCATGGACCTTCGCTTCCATCATCGCGATTTCGCGGTCATCGGTTTCACCGGTGTGGTCGCCGGACTGGCCAAGTTCTACCAACTCGAGCGTGCGATGAAAGCACTCATCGATCGCGCGTCGTTGTTCATCGCCGTCGACTACCCGGGGCTCAACCTCCGCCTGTGCGAGCACGCCAAACGCCGCGGCGTCCCCGTGCTCTATTACATCGCGCCGCAAGTGTGGGCCTGGGGAGTGGGGCGCGTCGAGCGCATGAAACGCTGCGTCGATCGCATGGCGGTGGTGCTCCCATTCGAGACGGAGATTTACACCCGCGCCGGTATCCCGGTCGAATTCGTCGGCCACCCGTTCGTGGTCGACCACGAGTTGCCGGCGCCGCGACCGGAGTCGGAGCGCGAGTGGGTGGCCCTGCTGCCGGGGAGTCGCGAATCGGAAGTGCGCCATATGCTGTCGCTCTTGATCGACACCGCGCAAGAAGTCGCGAGATTGCGACCGGGCACTTCGTTCGTGGTCGGCAAAAGCCCGGTGGTATCCGAGAGCGTGTATCGGCGCGTGCTGCAAGCGGCGCGCTTCGACGCCCGCCTCGAGCCCGACGCGGTGCTGGCCCTGTCGCGCGCCCGCGCCGCGGTGGTCGCTTCGGGTACCGCCACGCTCCAGTCCGCGCTATTAGAGACTCCGCTCGCCATCGTCTACCGCACGACGGCGATCAACTACGCGCTGGCACGCCGCCTGGTGACGATCGACCACGTGGGCTTGGTCAATGTGCTCCTCGGCGATGAGGTCGCCCCCGAGTTCGTGCAGGCGCGCGCTCGGCCGCGCGACATCGCGGCGGCGGTGGCGTCGTTGTGCGACGACCGCACGCGCCGTGCGAACATGGTGGCTCGATTTCGTGAGCTGCGTGCGAGCCTCGCGGGCGGCGAGGGTGCCGCACGCGTCGCCGACTTGGCGCTCGGACTCCTGCCAGCGGGAATGCCTTCGTGAACCTTTCGCACGCGCTGATTCCGCCCGTGGGCGGTGCTTTCATTCGCGCGCTGGGAGCGACCTGGCGCTACCGCGTCCACGGTCGCGAGCACCTGGAGGAAGCGCGGCGCATCCACCCGCAAGTGGTCTACGCCTTCTGGCACGGTCGTTTGCTGCCGCTCGCGTACCTCCACCGCGACGAAAACTCGCGCGTGCTGGCGAGCGAGCACCACGACGGCGAGCTCTTGGCGCGGACGATTCGCTTCCTGGGCCTGGGCCACGTCAAAGGCTCGAGCACGCGCGGCGGGACCAAGGCCATCCTGGCCTTGGCGGATTCCGTGCGCGACGGTTACAACGCCGCGCTCACGGTCGACGGTCCACGAGGCCCGCGCTTCCAGGTCAAGCCGGGTGCGATCGAAGTCGCCAAGCTCACCGGCAGCGCGATCCTGCCGGTATCGTGCGGATCGCGTCGTCGTCGTACCTTCGCGTCGTGGGACGCCTTCGAGCTGCCGGCGCCGTTCACGCGCGTGGTGGTTGCATACGGCCCGCCGCTGCGCGTGCCGGCGGATGCGGACCGCGAGTCGCAGGAAGCCGTGCGCGTCGAGTTGGAAGCGACACTGCGTCGCATCACGGAGGCGTGCGACGCCGAGGCGCGCGCGTGAGCACGACGCCATGACGTGGGACGGAATCCCCGCCCTATGGCCGTTGTCGTGGGTGTATCGCGCCGGTGTGGTCGCGACGCGCGCGTTGCGAAGCGGGGGGCGGCCGGCAGCACCCACCCCGCGCGTGATCGCGGTAGGCAATCTGGAAGTGGGCGGGAGCGGGAAGACCCCGTTCGCGCTGTGGCTGCTCGAGCAAGCGGTTCGAAGTGGCATGCGAGCCGCGTACGCGAGCCGCGGGTACGGAAGTGCTGCCGAGCGCGGTCCGTTGGTGACGGTGGTCAGCGACCAAGCGCCGGCGTCTTTCGATGGGATGCGGCTGCTCGGGCGCAACGCGCGCAATCTTGCTGACGCAATCGGCGACGAAGGGGCCGTCGTGGCACGGCGCGCGGACCCATCGATGCTCCTATTCGCGCGCGACAAGCGTCGCGCGGTCGAAGCGGCGGCTCGCCTGGGCGCCGAAGTGATCGTGGTCGACGACGCGTACCAAACGTTCTCGATGCCGCGCCACGTCGACGTTCTGTTGCTCGACGCGCGTCGCCCGCTCGCCAATGGGCGCCTCTTGCCAGCCGGGCGCCTGCGGGAGCCGGCATCCGCCATTGCGCGCGCGGATGCGATCGTCTTCAACGGTGCTTCGGATCTCGCCTCCATCCACGAAGCGAGGGGGCAGGTCGCGCGCTGGCTGCGTCCGCAGCAGCGCGTCTACGGACTGCGGCGCGAGGTGACGCTGTCATCGGTCACGGCCCCGGCCGTCGGCACGCCGGTCGAAGCGTTACTCGTGGCCGGTATCGCGCGCCCGGGCGATTTCAAAGACTCGGTGGAACAGCTTGGCGTTCGCGTCCGCGACGTGGTCGCGTTTCGCGACCATCATCGATACCGCAGGGAGGACGCGCGGGACATCGTGGCCCGCGCGCGGGGTGGGGCGGTTGTCGTCACGGAGAAGGATTGGGTGAAGCTCGCGCGCTTCGACTGGGGATCAACGCCGGTGTGGGTGGCGCGCCTCGAGGTGCGCTTGCTGGGCGAGGACGACGATGGGTCTTGGATACTCCAGCGGGGCTAAAAAGACGCGAGCGCCGCAGAGTCTATCTCTGCGGCGCCCGCGGGTTCATCCAAGAGGTAAGCCCGAGCGGTCCCGGAGGAATTCTACTGCGTGTCCGCGAAGTTGACGGTCGCGGAAGCCGCGGTTTTGACCTCGGACTCGGTCCCCGGCTCGCGCGCCGTGAACTCGATGTTCGCGCGCATGGCGATGGTGCCGCCGCCGCCGACGAGGGGAAGTAGAACCGGCCCCGTCTTGTCGGCCCAGGTGACCAGACGAATCGATGCGGTGACTTGGTCACCGACCGGGACGAAGATATTGACCGTTTCCTCGCGCGTCGCCAGCGTTCCGGTCCCGCCGTCGGTGCGCTCCCACGTGATGCGGTAGCTTTCGATGATGACGTCGCCGCGCGGCGCGGTGATGAACTCGTTGAAGGGGCGGCTGACAAAGGCCGCGACGATGAGATCCTCGAAGACCACGCCCGCAACGTCGACGTCGCTCTCGATGGGAGCTCCATCGTTCAGCGTGACGGCGATGGTGGCGCGGCCTTCTTCAGCGGCATCGTCGCACGCAACCAACGCGAGCGATGCGATCGCGAGAATAACCCCAACCAAATGACGCTTGTGCATGGGCACCTACCTCCTGAATATAACCTGATCCTGGATGATCCGAGCATGCTCGGGTAGTTCGAGGGCATCATACGCAACCCTTGTGCCAGAAGTGAGAACTCGCCGGGAGTGCAACGAACAGAAACGTCGTAAGTTACGGCCGCGCGCGGCGCGGCGAGAACACCAACCCGAGGGGCAACACCGGGCCGGATGCAAACTGCGTCGCGGTAACGCGTTCGCAGTTGCAATCCGAGTCGCCGTTGCCTAGCATGGGCCGAATTCCCGGGCTCATATCTATCTGATTCGATCCGTAGTTGCACCGGATTCGGCGTGGTCCAAACCGACTTCCTCATCATCGGCTCCGGCATCGCGGGCCTGTCGCTCGCGCTAAATCTCGCCGAGCAGGGGCGGGTCACGGTCGTCACCAAGAAGGCACTCGAAGACTCTAACACCAACTACGCGCAAGGTGGCGTGGCGAGCGTCCTGGGTCCCGACGACAGCTTCGAATTGCACGTCGCCGACACCCTGGCCGCGGGAGCGGGACTTTGCCGGGGCGACGTGGTCGAGATGGTGGTTCGGGAGGGGCCCGATCGCATCCGCGACCTGGAATCGCTCGGGGTGGCTTTCACGACCGAAGGCGGCCGCTTGGCACTGGGCCTCGAGGGCGGACATTCGCGGAACCGCATAGTGCACAACGCCGACCGTACCGGGCGAGAGATCGAGACCCACCTGCTCGACGCCGTCCTCGATCACGACCGCATCGACGTGCACCCTTACCACATGGCGATCGACTTGATAGCACCCCGTCACTTGGAGCGCGACGGCGCGCGCGGCATCTGGGGCGCGTACGCGATGGACGCCTCGAGCGGAGAGGTGCACGCGTTCGTCGCCAAACGCACCATCCTCGCCAGCGGCGGGGCCGGGAAAGTCTACCGCTACACCACCAACCCCGACATTGCGACCGGCGACGGCCTCGCGATGGCGTATCGCGTGGGTGCTCGCATCGCGAATCTGGAGTTCGTGCAGTTCCACCCCACCTGCCTTTACCACCCGCGCGCGAAGTCGTTTCTCTTGACCGAAGCGCTGCGCGGCGAAGGCGGCCGTTTGGTGGACGCGCGCGGGGTACGTTTCATGGGTGGGTACGACCAACGCGGTGAGCTGGCCCCGCGCGACGTGGTCGCGCGCGCCATCGACAGCGAGATGAAGAAGACGGCGGCGCCGTGCGTGTACCTCGACATCACCCACCTGCCGGCTGCCACCATCGAGCGCCGCTTCCCAAGTGTTTTGGAGCGCTGTCTGGGATTCGGGATCGACCCGCGCGAGGTGCCGATTCCGGTGGTGCCGGCCACGCACTACTTCTGCGGCGGGATCGATGTCGACGCGCGCGGCCAAACCTCGATCGAAAACCTGTTCGCGATCGGCGAAGTGAGTCACACAGGCTTGCACGGCGCCAATCGACTTGCCAGCAACTCGCTCTTGGAAGCGCTGGTGTTCGCGCAGCGCGCGGACACCGCGGTCCGGGAGGGAATCGAAGCGGTGTTGCTGCCGGCGGTCAGGCCGTGGGTGACGCCGGGAACGGGTGCCGCGCCCGATCCCGTGGTGCTCGAGCACGACTGGGACCAAGCGCGCCGCGTCATGTGGGACTACGTCGGCATCGTGCGCAGCGACGAGCGCCTTGCCATTGCGTCCCAGCGTCTGGCCGCGCTCGCGGCCACGGTGGAATCGATCTATCGCGGGAGCCGCGTGACACAGGATCTGCTCGAGCTTCGCAACATCGTGCAAGTCGGACGCCTGGTGGTGGAGTCGGCGCAGAGCCGCAAGGAAAGTCGCGGGCTCCATTTCACCGAGAGCTATCCCTTGCGCGACGACGCGCACTTTCTGCGCGATACCATCTTGCTCGCGGAGACGGAGCAGTAGCGCCATGGAATGGTACAAGGTCGCCTTCGGCGAGGTTTATCCGCTGGTCTATCCCCACCGCGACGACGAGGAGGCGGCGCGGGTCGCGCGCCGGCTGGGTCCGCTCTTGGACGGTCGCGCGCCGGTGATCGATGTCGCGTGCGGGAACGGGCGCTACATGGCGGCCTTCGCGCGCACGGGATTGGATGTCTATGGCATCGACCTGTCGCCGTACCTATTGTCGGACGCGGTGGCATCGCGCGCGCTCCGCGGCCGATTGGTGCTCGGCGACATGCGCGACTTGCCCTTTCGCGACCAGTCGGCCGGTGCCGTCGTCAACATGTTCACGAGCTTCGGCTACTTCGAGACCGACCTCGATAATGTCCGCGTGATGCACGAGATCGCGCGCGTGATCGTGCAGGGTGGCATCTTCCTGATGGACTTTCTGAACGCTTCGGCGCTCGATCCGGCCCTCAAGGATAGGAAACCATCGGTGCGGCGCGAGCGCGGTGCCGTCATCGAGGAGCACCGCGAGATCGTCGACGAAGGTCGCGTGCTGATCAAGCGCGTGCGCGTCCGCGTCGAGAGCAAGGAGCCGGTCGAGTACAGCGAGCGTCTGCGTCTGTACCGGCACGCCGACTTGATCGCGATGACGGAAACCGCCGGGCTCGCGGTGCGGGAAGCGTACGGCGACTACGACTTGTCGGCGTACAAGAGCTCGGTGTCGCCGCGCGTCATTCTGGTGTGCGAGAAGGCGGGTGAACCGTGAGCATTCGCGCCGCAGTTCCGGTCGGCGAGCTGGCGGGGAGCACGGCCTTGTTCCGTGCTTTTGTGGCGGGAAAGAATACTCCGGTGCACCGGCGCCTGGGCGGCTTCGGGGCCGGCGACGACGCGTGGCCCCGCGCGCTCGGGCCGTCGCGCGGTGTGGACGCACGGCTCGTCGAGCGACTGGTCGACGAGAACGCGAGGCTCGGGGTCGCCCAGTCGACCCTCGATCGGTTGCGCGGATTGAGCGAGGGACGCACGCGCGCGGTCGTGACCGGACAGCAACCGGGTGTCGCCTGCAGTCCGTTGCTGTCGCTATACAAGGCGGCGACGGCGGTGACACTCGCGCGCGAGATCGAAGCGCGCTGGAAGACGCCGTGCGTCCCCATCTTCTGGCTCGGCTCCGACGACGACGATTTTCCGGAGATACGCGAGCTTTCGGTCGTGAGCGAGGCGCTCGCGGTGGTGACGGTGCGCTTGGATGCTTCCGCGCACGCGCCCGGCCGCCGGGTGGGCGACATCGATGCGGGTGCTGTGGCGCAGGCGTGGGGTGCGGTTGCATCGTTCTTGCCCGCGAGCGAAGTCACGACGCGGATGGGCGCCATCATGGGCATGGGGGACGATCTGGGGCGCAGCGCCGCGCGCGCGTTGGTCGAATTGACGGCCGGGAGTATCGCGGTGGTCGACGGCCGCGAAGCGATGCTGCGCGAGGCCGCGCGGGATACTATTCTGGCCTTCTTCGACGGCGAGGATTCGGTGCGCGCGCTGGTGGACGAAGGCGGCGCCGCGCTGGTAGCCGAGGGCTATCACGCGCAGCTCGACCCGGGCGCGGACTCCGGCCTCTTTCTCCTGCAGGACGGCACCCGTCGTCGCATTCCACCCGATGCGCGTGCGACCGCGCGCGCCGAGTTCGCGCGCGACATAACGATTGCGTCGCCCGGCGCGGTTGCGCGCAACATCATCCAAGACGCCGTGCTTTTGCCGGTCGCCGTGGTGCTGGGTCCGGCGGAGATCGCGTACCGCGCGCAGCTTTCGCGCGTGTACGACGTGCTCGGCGTCGACAAGCCGGTGGCTTTTCCGAGGCTCGCGGCGACCTTCGTTCCCCCCGCGGTGCGCGACGCGTCCCTGCAGAGCGGCGTCGACCCGGTGCTCCTGGCCACCGATCCCGGGCGTTGGGTCGAGAAGGTAAAGCAGTCTCTGGAGAACCCGCGCGTGGCCGCCGCTGCGCGCGCGTTCGAAGCGGCGTTTCGCGCCCAGTCGGCGCGCTTCGCCGCTGCCGCATCGGAACGCCTCGACCCACGGAGCAAGGAGAAGCTCGAACGGCGCATCGCGGATGTGGCCGCGAGGGTGGAGAGTCTCGCGCAGGCGGCCGCCGAGCAGGACGCGCTGCTGGGTGCCGCGCAGTGGCCGTGGCTTTCGCGGGCGACGGAGCTGTTCACGCGCGACGGCGATCCCCAGGAGCGGTACTTGTCCGCGCCCGTGCCGTTCACCTTTCACGGCCGCGACGCGTGGGATCTGGTGTTCGACGTCGCCGCAGCGCACGTGCGCGACTCGTTAGACGGCCGCGTGCTGCATCGTGTATATTCGCGGTAGTCATGCGCGTTTTGGCCATCGGCATTCACCCCGACGACGTCGAGATCAATTGCGGCGGGACGGTCGCGTTGCTCGCGCGGCGCGGCGAGGAAGTCACCATTCTCGATTTGACGCGCGGGGAGTCGTCGAGCAACGGGACGCCCGAAGAACGCGCGCGCGAGGCAGAAGAAGCGGCCCGCATCCTGGGCACCCAGCGGCGCCTGAACGCGGCGCTGCCGGATACGGGGCTGCGCTCGGAGGAGCCGGATCAGTTGCGCGCCATCGTGCGCGTTATAAGAGAGGTCCGCCCGCACGTGGTCTTGGTTCCCAATCACGACGATCCCCATCCCGATCACATGGCGGGCGGACTGCTGTCGCGCCACGCGATCTTTCTCTCCAACGTGAACGGTTACACCACCGATCAAGGGGCGCGCCGTCAGGAGCGCTGGCGGGTTTTGCGCGCACTCCTTTACTCCGGGCGCCGCGAGGTGCGTGCGGACCTCGTGGTGGATATCACCGACGTGCACGAGACCAAGCTGGCCGCGGTGCGCGCGCACCAGAGCCAGGTCGGCGGTGGGGCAGGAACGATCGCGACACCGCTCACCGACCCGCGCTTTCTATCCGTCATCGAGGCGCGCGACCGTCTGGCCGGCCGGCGCATCGGCGCCACCTTTGGTGAGGCGTTCGAGCTCCTCGCACCCATCGCGCTGGCCCATTTCGAGTCGCTGGTTTCGGAGGCCTGATCGCTTGGCCAACTTGAAGATTGGTATCGTGTGCTATCCGACCCTGGGAGGAAGCGGTGTGGTAGCGACCGAGCTCGGCAAGTCGCTGGCACTGCTCGGCAACGAGGTGCATTTCATCACCGCCGGCCACCCGGCGCGCTTGTCGGGTTACGACCAGCGCGTCTACCTGCACAAAGTCGTCACCGGCGAGTACCCGCTCTTTCAGCAGTACGCGCCGTACTCGCTGAGCCTGGCGGTCAAGATCCGCGAAGTGGCCGAACAGTACGAGTTGGATCTGGTGCACGTCCACTACGCGATTCCGCACGCCGCGTCGGCTTTCCTGGCCAAAGAGATGCTCAAACCGCAGCGGCTGCCGACCATGACGACGCTCCATGGGACCGACATCACCCTGGTCGGCATCATGCCCTCGTATTACGAAATCACGCGCTTCAGCATCGAGAAGAGCGACGCGGTCACAGCGGTGTCCGAGTTCCTGCGGCGGGAGACGGTGCGGGAGTTTCGCATCGAGCGCCCCATCGAAGTGATCCACAACTTCGTCGACACCGAGTTGTTTCGGGTGCGCGACCACGACTGTGCCGCGAGCTCGCGACTTTCGCCGCACGGCGAACGGGTCCTCATGCACATCTCCAACTTCCGTAAAGTCAAGAACCTGCCGGTGGTGCTTGCAGTATTCAATGAGGTCCAGAAGCACCTCCCGGCGCGCCTCGCGCTGGTGGGCGACGGGCCCGAACGGGAGTCCACCGAGCGGCAGGCGGAGGAGATGGGGATTTCCGACCGCGTCGACTTTTTGGGCGACCAGGAGTCGGTGGCCGACATCCTTCCGGCAGCCGACGTGTTCTTGCTGCCGAGCCAGCACGAGAGCTTCGGCCTGGCGGCACTCGAGGCCATGGCGTGCGGCGTGCCGGTGGTGGGATCGCGCATCGGCGGGCTACCCGAAGTCATCGTTCACGAGGAAACCGGATACCTCTGCGACCCGAACGATGTGCAGTGCATGACGACCATCGTCCTGGCATTGCTCCGCGACGAGAAGCTGCGTCGCACCATCGGTCGTGCCGCGCGCGCGCGCGCCGAGAGCGAGTTCAACCGCGACCGCGTGGTCGCGCGCTATGTCGATGCATATCGGCGATTGGTGGCGTCGTGAGCTCGGAATTCTGGGCCACGGTCGAGCGCATCCGCGCCGGCGACGGGCGCTACGCACGCGACGCGTACGGCTTCGTGATGGACTCGCTCGACTTCACGATGCGATCGGCGGGCGAGCGACGCCACGTGTCCGGCGCCGAGCTGGTGCACGCGCTGTGCGCGAACGCGAAGCAGCGCTTCGGCCTCTTCGCCTACACCGTGCTTTCCAAGTGGGGACTTCGATCGAGCGACGACGTTGGGGACATCGTCTTCCAGCTGATCGAGGCCGGGATTCTGTCGCGACGCGAGAGCGACACGCGCGCCGACTTCGAGCGCGTGCTCGATTTTCGCGAGGCTCTGGAAGCGTCCTCTCTCGAGGAAGCCGACGGCTGACGGCTGACCTAACCCGGCGGCCACGCAAACGTTCGTCCGCCGAGCACGTGCAGGTGGATGTGGAACACCGATTGTCCCGCACCCGCGTGCGTGTTCATCACCAGCCGATAACCCGATTGCGACAATCCCATCTGGCCCGCGACCGCGCGAGCCGTCCACACCAATTGTCCCAATAACGCCGTGTCGGCTTCGTTCGCGTCGTCGAGCGTTGCGATGTGCTTGCGCGGGACCACCAGCGCGTGCGACGGCGCGGCTGGATTCACGTCGCGAAACGCCACGGTTGCTTCGTCCTCGTAGAGACGCGTGGCAGGTATCTCGCCGCCGAGGATGCGGCAGAAGACGCAGTCCTTCACTCGGGCCTCCTTGGATGGTGGGTGCTGCGGTGCCGGGGTCGGGTTGAACCGATGGGTCCGGCGCTCGCGCCAAGAGTATAGCCGCACACGGGATGCGTCGCATCTTGGACCCGGGCCGCCGCACGCTCTCGACGGGGACATCGGGGCACCGCCCCATCGGCGGATGGAGGGGGATACGACCGGGCAGCATGAGGAATTCGTTGGTACGTTTTTTGCCCCCTGTCAGCACAGCACTGGGCTGCAGGCTAGCCCCCCCGACGATAAGCTGGTAGTTAACGTGCCCGCTACCACCAAGCAGGAGGATCCATGGGTTCGGCGACCGAAATCATCTCGTTGATTCGCACGCGTCAAGACGTCAATCAGTTTCAGCGCTTGAACTGGAAGGGCACCTTCGAAGACTACTTGGAGGTGGTGGCCAAGACCCCCCGCGTCACGCGCACCGCCTTCCAGCGCATGTACGACATGATCGTGTCGCACGGCGTGGAAGAATTCACCGAGCACAAGCGCAAGGTCTCCCGCTACAAATTCTTCGACGACGCCGAGAACGGCGGCGCGGATGCAATCTACGGCCTCGAGCAGCCCATCATGAAGATGGTGAACATCTTCAAGGCGGCCGCACAGCGCTACGGCACCGAGAAACGCATCCTGCTCTTGCACGGCCCCGTTGGCAGCGCCAAGAGCACCATGGTGCGACTATTGAAAAAGGGGATCGAAACCTACTCGAAGACCCCGGACGGCGCGCTCTATACCTACGGATGGCGCGACGAAAGCGCGGAGGGTGACCGTTTCGTCGATTGTCCGATGCACGAAGAGCCGCTCCATCTGATTCCCGAGCAGCTGCGCGAGGAAGTGATCGCGAACCTGAACGAGCGCTCGAGCGACCCGGCGTTTCCGGTGCGCATCGAAGGCGAACTGTGCCCGTCGTGCCGCTTCCAGTTCAACGAGCTCATGCGGCGCCACGACGGCGATTGGACCAAGGTCATTCGCCACATTGAAGTGCGCCGCATGGTGCTGTCCGAAAAAGATCGCGTCGGCATCGGCACCTTCCAGCCCAAGGATGAGAAAAACCAGGATTCGACCGAGCTCACGGGCGACATCAACTACCGCAAGATCGCCGAATACGGGTCCGACAGCGACCCGCGCGCCTTCAACTTCGACGGCGAATTCAACGTCGCCAACCGCGGCATCATCGAATTCATCGAGGTCTCGAAGCTCGACGTCGCGTTCCTGTACGAACTCCTGGGCGCGTCGCAAGAGCACAAGTTACACCCCACGCAAATCTCGCAGACCGACATCGACGAGGTCATCATCGGTAACACCAACGAGCCGGAGTACCGAAAGCTCCAGAACAACGAGTTCATGGAAGCGCTGCGCGACCGCACGGTCAAGATCGACGTGCCCTACATCACCCGGCTCAAGGACGAGGTCCGCATCTACGAGCGCGATTTCAATTCCTCGCGCATCCGGCACACCCACATAGCACCCCATACCTTGGAAATGGCGGCCATGTGGGCGGTATTGACGCGCATGGAAGAGCCCAAGAAGGCGTCGATCAACCTCGTACAAAAACTGCGCCTCTACAATGGGCAGTCGCTCCCCGGGTATACCGAAGAGAACGTGAAGGAGCTGCGCCGGGAAACGGTGCGCGAGGGCTTGGACGGCATCTCGCCCCGTTACATCCAGGACAAGATCTCCAACGCGCTCGTGAGCGACGAAGCCGATCGCTGCATCAACCCGTTCATGGTGTTGAACGAGCTCGAGTCGGGGCTCCAGCACCACTCGCTCATCAATTCCGACGAGCTGCGCAAGCGCTACCGCGATCTGCTGGCACAGGTGAAGGACGAGTACGAGGACATCGTCAAGAACGAGGTCCAGCGCGCCATCTCGGCCGATGAAGACGGCATCATGAAGTTGTGCGCCAACTACGTCGACAACATCAAGGCCTATACGCAGAAGGAACGCGTCAAGAACAAGTACACGGGCGAGGACGAAGAGCCCGATGAGCGCCTGATGCGGTCGATCGAAGAGAAGATCGGCATCCCCGAGAATCGCAAGGACGACTTCCGCCGCGAGATCATGAACTACATCGGTGCTATGGCAATCGACGGCAAGACCTTCGACTACAAGACCAACGCGCGCTTGCAAAAGGCGCTCGAGCTCAAGTTGTTCGAGGACCAAAAGGACTCGATCAAGCTCACCAACTTGGTCTCGAGTGTGGTCGACAAGGAGACCCAGGCCAAGATCGACGTGGTCAAGCAGCGCTTGATCCGCAACATGCACTACTGCGACATCTGTGCCACCGACGTGTTGAACTTCGTGGCCAGCATCTTCGCGCGCGGCGACGTCAAGCGCTCGAGCTAGCCGGCCGGGGGGCGCATATGGTCCAGCGCATCGAACGCGACCTGAATCGCTTTCGCCACGTGGTGCGGGGCCTGGTCAAAAAAGAGCTCCGCAAGTTCATGGTGACGGGCGAGCTGGTGGGCCGCCAGGGTCGCGAAATGGTCTCGATTCCCATCCGGCAGATCGAGATTCCCACCTTTCGCCACGAGACACGCCGCTTCGGCGGGGTGGGCCAGGGTGACGGCGAGCCGGGGACTCCGATCGGCCGGGCCGAGACCGACGGCAAAGGACCGGCCGGCGACTCACCCGGCGAGCACATGGTCGAAGTCGAGGTCGCACTCGACGAGCTCGCGCGCATCATGGCCGAAGAGCTCGAGCTTCCCAACATTCGTCCCAAGAGCAAGGACGCCATCGAGGCCGAGCACGGCCGCTTCACCGGCATACATAAAAACGGCCCCGAGTCGCTGCGCCACTTTCGGCGCACGTTTCGCGAGGCGCTGAAGCGCCAGATCGCGTCGGGCGCTTACGACTTCGCGCACCCCGTCATCGTACCCATCAAGGACGACAAGCGCTATCGCGCGCGCCGCACCATCCAGGCGCCCGAGACCAACGCGGTCATTCTGTATTTGATGGACGTCTCTGGATCGATGGGGGACGAGCAAAAGGACGTGGTGCGAAACGAATCCTTTTGGATCAACACTTGGCTGCGCCACCAGTACAAGGGTGTGGTCACACGCTTCATCGTCCACGACGCGGAGGCGCGCGAGGTCGACGAGCACACCTTCTTTCACACCCGCGAGAGCGGCGGCACGCGCATCTCTTCCGCGTACCAGCTCGCGGCGGACCTGATCGAAACCGAGTGCCCGCCCAGCGAGTTCAACCTCTATCTGTTTCATTTCTCCGACGGGGACAACTGGGGCGGAGGAGACACCCAAGTATGCGTGAAGCTGTTGGCCGAACGACTGCTCCCGGCCGCGAATCTGTTCTGCTACGGCCAGGTGGCGAGTCCGTACGGAAGCGGCGCCTTTATCAACGATTTGTCGTCGGCTTTCAAATCGGTCGACAACGTGGTGCTGGCCGAGATCGGGAGCCGGGAAGAGATCTACGACTCGATCAAAAAGTTCCTCGGAAAGGGGCGCTAGCGTGACGGTGCTCGACCAGGAGCATTTGACGTCGTTGATCGGAGAGATCGAGGACTACGCGCGGGCCTACGGGCTCGACTTCTTCCCCGTCATCTTCGAGATGCTCGACTACGAAGGGATCAACATGGTCGCTTCGTATGGGGGTTTTCCCACCCGTTATCCGCACTGGCGCTTCGGCATGCAGTACGAATACATGCAGAAGAGCTACGGCTACGGGCTGCACAAGATCTACGAGATGGTGATCAACAACAACCCGTGCTACGCCTACCTCCTGAACTCGAACCAGATCGTCGACCAAAAGCTGGTCATCGCGCACGTCTACGCGCACTGCGACTTCTTCAAGAACAACGCCTACTTCAAGAATACCAATCGGCGCATGATGGACGAGATGGCGAACCACGGCAATCGAGTGGCCGACTACATGTCGACCTACGGGCGCGACCTGGTGGAAGACTTCATCGACGTGTGTTCGTCGCTCGAGAACTTGATCGACCCCAATGCACTGTTCGAGCCCACCGAACGCCGCGAGGACCGCGCGCCCGACGACGCGCCGCCGCCGCGCGATGTCGCGCGCCTGAAGAGCAAGTCGTACATGGACCCCTTCATCAACCCGCCGGCCTACCTGGAACAGCAGCGCAAGGCGCAGGAGGAGGCGCACGCCCGCCAGCAGTTCCCCTCGCGACCGGCCAAGGACGTGCTGCGCTTCCTGATCGAGTACGCGCCGCTCCCCAATTGGAAGCGCGACATCCTGTCCATGATTCGCGAGGAGGGGTACTACTTCGCTCCCCAGGCGCAAACCAAGATCATGAACGAAGGGTGGGCTTCGTACTGGCACGAGAAGATCATGACCGAGAAAGCGCTGCGCGCGAGCGAGCTGGTGGACTTCGCCGACCACCATTCGTCGACGCTCGCGGTGCACCCCGGTCAGCTGAATCCGTACAAGCTCGGCTACGAGCTCTTCCACGACATCGAGCGTCGCTGGAACACGGGGTGCTTCGGCAAGGACTACGACGAGTGCGACGACATCGCGCGCAAAGCGGCGTGGAAGCGCGACGCCGGGGAAGGGCGCGAGAAGATTTTCCAGGTGCGCGCGATCTACAACGACATGACTTTCGTCGACGAGTTCCTCACCGAGGAGTTCTGCCGGCAGCACAAGTTGTTCACGTATTCGCTGAACGAGCGCAACGGCCGCTACGAAATCGCCGACCGCGACTTTCGCGCGGTGAAGGAAAAGCTCCTGTTTCAGCTCACCAACCTCGGGCACCCGTACGTGACCGTGGTCGACGCCAACTTCGACAACCGCGGCGAGCTGTATCTGAAACACCGCTTCGACGGTGTCGAATTGCGCACCGACTACGCGAAGGCCACCATGGAGGCGCTGTACCGGGTGTGGACGCGCCCGGTGCACGTGCAGACGGTATCGAGCGAAGCGGCGGTCGTTCTCACCTACGACGGAACCACGCACCGCGAGCGCGCACTCTCGGCGGCCGAAGCGGCCTAACGCTGCGCCGCGGGTCCTGTCACTCGTCACCCGCGGTTTTGCCGGGAACGGCGCGGGGGCCCCACGAGCGACACCCGCGGCGGGACGCGTGCGATACTAAATCGAATCCTCCGAGAAGATCTCGGCCGTGAACGACTGCAGACGCGTACCGTTGTCGCGCCACGCATCGGCAGTCAATCCCGCCTTCAAACACACCTCATCCAGGAACTGTTCGCGAGACCAGGCATAGTGCGTCGCGACCTGCGGGAGTAGTAGCCCACGGCGGCCGCGGGCCGAGACGATCAAACCGTGGCGACCGACTTCGATTTCCTCCGGCGTCGCAAGCTCCGGCGTCGATAAGACCGATATCTCGATCACGATCGATGCGAGCTCGTGCGCCTGCACGGCGGGGAAGCGCGGGTCGGCCAAGGCGGCCGAGCGCGCGACGTCGGGGATCATGACCCGCAGCGGCGAATCCGGCTCGACGCGCCCGATGCAACCGCGCAGGCGCGAGCGTTGTGACAGGGTGACGAACACACCGCGGCGCTCGCGCAGAAACGGGAGGGTGGGGTCGGGCGGTTCATCGGAGGCGGTTGCATCGTCGTTCACGGCCACGGCGATCGCGTGTCGCGCCAGTTGCAGCAAGGCGCTGCGATAGGGAAAGTCGATCGACATATCCGTCATCGCACTACGGCGTGCCGACGATGGCCGAGGCGTACCCGACCACACTCTCACGCTCGCCCGTGACGTCGCCCGAGTTGATGCGCGCGAGCACGCGGCAGCGGCGCTCCTTCCACACGGTGGTAGCGAGCAACGCGGCCACCACCGGGCCGGCGCCGCAGGCTTCGCATCGACCGGCGCTGATCGCGTCGTGCACGCGCACGGCGTCGAGGGTGGCGAGGACCTCGCAGAACGCGGTGTCGCGGCGAACCGCTTCGTCGTAGTGGTGAAAGTGGGAAAGGTCGGAGCTCGCGACCAGCAGCGTGCGATCCGCGTCCAGCGACTCGGAGAGGGCGCGACCGAGCGCCGCGCACGCGTCCCAATCCTGCGAGCCCATCACGATCGGGATGATGCGCGGTGTTCCGCACGCGCGCTGCAGGAAGGGCAGGAGCACTTCGAGCCCGTGCTCGCCGCGGGCGTGGCGCGGCGCGTCGTGACCGCGCTCGGAAAGGCGAATCGACGCGTGCGACCCGGCGATGCGCCGCGCGCCGTCGAGATCGACTGCGAGGGTGCCCAACGGTGTTGCGTACCCGTCGCCTGGGTACACCGCCGTAAAGGCGAACGCGTCCACGTGCGATGGTCCCACCAGTACTACGGTGTCGAAGGCGTCACGCTGGAGCAGCGCGAACGCGCGCGCGGCCACCGCCCCCGAGTAGGCGTAGCCGGCGTGCGGCGCCACCAGCATGCGCGCCGTGTCGGACGCGGATTCGTGACGCAAGGCGTCCGCGAGCAATCCGTCGACATAGCGCGCGAGCTCCTCGGGCTCGGCGGGATAGAACAACCCGGCCACCGCCGGCGCGCGTATCGAGTGCCAAGGGTCCACCACTACCTCCCCGATGTGCGCATGCGACGAAGGTGATCGATCAGCGCGTGCAACTCCTGCGCTGGCAATTCCGCGAGTGTGCGCGACGATCGGCTGGTGACGATCCACACCGGGTCGGAACCCGGGCGCGGCCGAGCGCGCAATTCGTCGAGAATGGTATCACCCTCGGCACCGATCACAAGCGTAAACGCCGCCGGCTCGACCTCGCGCACCGATCCCGCTACCACGCGCCGGTAACGAAGCGCACGGAGCGCGCGAATGAAATCGGCCGTTGCGCGCGCGTCGAGGCGTCCCAGGGCCGGGTTGGGAAGCGCCCACGTGTCGCCCGCGCGCACCAGGACCGCGGAGGTGTCCGGCGTCACCACCTGAATGCGCGTGGCACGCGGGGGCCAAAACTGCAACAGCCGGCGATCGCGCAGCGCCGCGACGGACGCATCGAGCGCGCTCGGGACGTCGCCTTGCACGTCGACCACACGCGGGTTGCGGTCGATGCGCGCCCAGTACGAACTATCCGGCCGGGCGACGAAGCGAATCGTCACCGGTGGCGAGGGCGCCTGCTTGTGGAGGGTGACGCTTCCGGCCGGGGCCGAGAATGCGCGCGCAGTATCGCCCGGGTCCACGAAACTGCGCACGCGCATGCCGGTGAATCGGCGCAGATAGGTCGGCACTTCCACCGAGTCACCCGCAACCGTGTCGCCGTCGACGACGGTGAACCATTCTCCTTGCGCGCGTCGTGCCCAGTGCGTCGTTGGGTGGCTCTGTCGTCGAACCGTGATGGCCATCACATAGTCGAGGTCGACGCGCACCAGGTGTTGGTCGCGATACTCGGCCGCGGGAAGGTTGGCGGCGGAGAGGATCGCGGGCGGAACCAGCACCACGTCGCCATCAGAGCGGCGGGCATACACGAAAGCGCCATCCACGGTGTATGTTCCGAGCTCGAGGTGAGCGAGCGTGTCGCCGGAAGCGGTCAGCGTGACAACCGCGCGCGCGGGATGAAGCCCGAAGCGCTGCGCGTCGTCCGTGGGTCCTAAATTGCGCTCGACTTCGGCGCGCTGGATAGCATCGATCAGGGTGGCGACGCGCGAATACTCCGCCGCGTCGTGCACCGGCTCGATTACTTCCCAGTGCGTGCCGCGCAGTTCCAGCGTCACACGGTCGTGCGGTCGCGCGATCGAAACGCGGTCGATGGCGGTTTCGAAAGGTGTAAACAAACGCTGCGTCTGGTCGTGCGCGCGGTCGGCGTCGCGACGGCGGGGCAATTCGAACAGGGCGAAGGCCGCGACCGCGACCAGCGCCGCGACGAAAAGCACGCGCGAGGTGCGCGAAAGCATCATAGTCGGCGCCGCCGGGCGACCACCACCGCGCCCGTCACGATCGGCGTCAGGGGCAGGAGAATCAGGCACACCAAGAAAACCAGGCGGCCTTGTCGTTCGGTAATATAGACGCTATCACCCGAGGAACGTCGGGGACGAATCTGGATCAAGTTGTCGTCTTCGGACAGGAACGCGATCGCGTTCAAGAAAAAGTCCGAATTGCCGAGCACGCCGTACATGGCGTTGTTGGCGAAATCCGAGTCGCCGATCAAGACCATGCGGCTCTCGATGCCCGGCGTCGCGGCGCCGCCGGCCGCCACCATCGGTGTCAAGGCTGCCGCGGCCGCGATCGGGAGCGGCCCCGCGATGTCGACCCCGTCGCGCTCCGCCCGCCCGATGCGGAAGCTCTCCATGTCGGTTTCGCCCCAGGACGTGTCGTCCGTGAAACCCAGGTAGCGCGTGTCGAGTCCGGCGCGCGCGGAGTCGGTGCGCATCACGACCGGCCGCGCGCGCGGAAACATGGTGACGTAATTCAAACCTTGCGTGATGGGGTGCGATTCGTAGCGGCGGACTTTGGCCACGGTCGCGTCGAAGGTGCGGTCGCCGGCGTCGAGCGCCAACTCGTCGAGCACCACGGCGTTGAGCAAAGCGAGATGGTAGCGCGCGAAAAGCGCGGACAAGTACGGCACGTCGACTTGCGAATCGATCATGAAGAGTGCTGAGCCGCCCGACCTCAAGTGGCGCTCGATGCTGCTCTGTTCGTCGGCAAAGTAGTCGCGGCGCGGGCCGGCGATGACCAGCACGGCGCAGTCCGGCGGCACCGGCGTTCCGCCGAGCAGCGACAAGGATCGTACCGTGTAGCCCTGCGATTCGAGTCCCAGTCTCGCCCGCGAATACCCCTCGCGGTCGGTGCTCGCGACGTCTTTCTCGCCGTGGCCGGTGACGAAGTACACCGCCCGCGGTCCCGATCGCGTGAGCGAAACCAGCACGTTGGTGAGAGCCTCTTCGTCGAGCGTGCGCACGACACGACGATCGTCGCCTGCTTGCACCACCATGACGTCGAGTGAGGCATCCATGCGCCGCGCGAGTTCGGGTTGGCGGTCGGGGTCCACCAGCGAATAGCGGAATCGCGGGCTTCGTCGCGCGTACATCGACAACAGCTCTTCCGCGCCCGCGCGTTTGGACGACGCTTGTCGAAAAAACCCGGTGACATCGACGTCCCGATCGAGAGTTTCGAGCAGCGAGATGGTTTGGGGCGCCAAGGTGTGGCGGTGGTTGCGGGTCAGGTCGAAGGTATGCGAGCGACGGGCTGAGGTCGCTTGCACGACCACCAAGATCGCGGTCATGAACAGGGTGGCGAGGATGGCGTCGGCGCCGCGCCGCGCGTCACGCCGTCGCACGAAAGCGGTCACCGAGGCGAGGTTGGCAACACCCGCCGCGAGCAGCAGAATGCCGCCCGCAAGGGCGAGATAGACGGCAGCGTGCGCATCCGGGCGCGCGATGTCCACCAGCGCCGCGATGGCCAGGAGTGTCACGCCCAACGCGGCGATGGCGCGCCAGAGCTGGGCGCGACCGGTGCGATCGGGAGCGTCGTGCATGGACCCGGTCAACTCCGCCAACGCTCCGAATCGAGGACGCGCGCGCACAAGAACAGAAAGAACACGATCAAGCCGGCGTAGAAGACGAGATCGTTGGTGTCGATAACGCCGCGCGCGAAACCGTCGAGGTGGCGCAAGACCGAGAGCTGGTCGAACACCGCGCCCACGCGCGACGAAACGAACGGCGTCATCCAACCGATGATGAGAAACAAGAGCCCGCAACCGAAGGTGGCCGCGGCGGCCACCAACTGGCTGTCGCCGAACGAAGAGAAGAAAGTCCCCATCGCGATGAACGCCACTCCCATCAAGAAAAGACCGAGATAGCCGGAGACGATGGGGCCCGGTTCGGGGTTGCCGAAGTGATAGAGCAGCGCGGGGTAGGGGAGCGTCATGGCCAGCATGACCAGGTAGACCGTGACCGCGGCCGAGAACTTGCCGAGGATGACGGACAGGTCGGACACCGGAAACGTGAATAGAAGCTCGGCCGCACCGCTGCGCCGTTCCTCGGCGAACAGCCGCATGGTGAGCAGCGGCAAGAGGAGCAAGAGCACCGTGCTCAGGTTCCCCAAGAGCGGTTGCAGCACCGACGTGGTCAGGCTCAGCGAGCCGGCCTGCAGCGGATTCTGCATGGCCTGCATGGACGCAATGTTGAAGTAGCCGAGCAGATTGTAGAAGAAGTATCCCGCCAGCAAGAGAAAGATCGCGATCACCGCGTAGGCCACCGGCGACTGAAAGTAATACGCCAGCTCGCGCCGGTATATCGCCCAAGCTTTCAGCACGTCATTCCTCCTTCGTCACCAGCTCGAGAAAAACGTCCTCGAGAGTTGCGGCCGCGACCGACATGGAGCGCAGACCCAGACCGGCGTCGACCAGGGCCTTCGCGATCGCCTCGCGCGGGTCGGCGCCGTCGGTGGTCGCGGCGCGGACGCGCGCGTCACCGGGCGACCCCGCCTCGAGCGCTTCGGCCGAAGCAACACCCGGCACCGCACGTACCAACGCGAGCAGTACCTCCACCGACGCGCGCGCTTCGACGTCGATGCGAAACTCACGGGCCGCGTGGGCGCGCAGTTCTTCGGGGCGTGCGTCCGCGATCAAGCGACCGCGGTGGATGATGAGCACGCGACGGCACAGCAGATTGACTTCGGGCAGGATGTGGGTGCTCAATATCACGGTGCGCCGGCCGGCCAGGCTCCGGATCAGTTCGCGAATCTCGACGATCTGCTTGGGATCGAGACCGACGGTCGGCTCGTCGAGAAAGAGGACGTCGGGATCGTTCAACAAGGCCTGCGCCAGACCGACGCGCTGGCGAAAGCCGCGCGAAAGCGTCCCGATGCGGCGCGTGCGCACTTCACCCACGCCGCACGCGTCGACCACGAAGGCGATGCGTCGTGCACGCTCCTCGCGCGCGATCCCTTTCAGCACGCCCACGAAGTCCAAATAGGCGGCGACCGTCAGGTCTCGATACAGCGGCACCGTCTCGGGGAGGTATCCGATGCGGGCGCGAACATCCATCGACTGCGTGACGATGTCGAAACCGGCGACGCGCGCGGATCCGCCGCTGGGCGGTAGGAATCCGGTGAGCATGCGAAGCGTGGTCGTTTTCCCGGCTCCGTTGGGGCCCAGAAAACCGACGATCTCGCCCACGCCGATGGAGAAGGATACGTCACGAACGGCGTCGCGCGCCCCGTATCGCTTGCTTAGAGAGCGCGCTTCGATCATGCGTCGCGCTCTCGCATGTCCCCGGACTCCGCGTTGCGCGCGGTGATACCGGCGATCCAGCAGCCCGGGACGCCCCAGAAAAAAATTGCTTCAAGCCGGGATTGCACGTAACATTCACCGCTCGACCGCGTAGACAGTCGGGGCGGCGGGTAGCCGCCCATAGCGCACTCAACTCGTAGGAACGTAAGGCGTAGTCATGATTCGTGGCAAGACGTTACGTCGAGCGGCGGCCACCGTGGCCGCAATTTTTGTAGTATGCCTGGCCGCACCGGCGTCGGCGGCGGATTCCGTGCTCCTGTCCCTCTTGCTCCCCGGGTTGGGGCAGGCGCAGGACGGTCACTATGCCAAGGCGTCGATATTCGGGTCGGCGGCCCTGATTTCGTGGGTGGGGTTGTTCGGGACCCAGGTCAACTATGCGACCACCGTCGACCGGTACGAAAACCAGAAGAGGCAATACAATTCCTATCTCGAGCAGATCGAAAACGGCGGCACCGTGTACATCGGCGATCTCAACGACACCTACACGGCCATGAACGACGCGTTCTCGCAAGCCGAGGACGACGAGAAGTATCGCAACATGTGGATCGGGGCGTTAGTCGTCACCTACGGGCTCAACATCGCCGACATCCTGCTGACCGATGAAGACACCGGCGAGATCGAGCGCGACGCGGACACGACCTCGCTCGAGTGGCGCGGCGACGGCTTGCGCTTGGTGCGAACGATTCGATTCTAGGAGCTTCGACGCATGGATTTCTCCCGATGGTCTAGTCCCGCCTCGCTGCGCGCGGCAGCGCTCACGCTCGCGTTCATCTCACTCGGCACCCTGGGTTGTCCTGAGCAAGAGAACCTTCCGGCCGCACCCGATTTGGTCGCACCCCCGACGCCGAGCGACTTCGTCATCACGCTGATGAGTGGCACCCAGTACAATTTCGCCTGGGCCGTGAGCGACCCCACTAATGTGGATCGCTACCGCGTGTACCTGCTGGGCGGCGGCTTCGTTCCCGACGAGCTGCTCTTCGAAACCACCCTGACCTCGGACCAGCACGACGCCGGCATTTCGTTGAGAGGCCTGCAGTTCGCGGTCACGGCGGTGAGCCCGGACGGCATCGAGGGCGACGGACCGGTTGCTACCGCTCCTTGATCGACGCAGAATATCTCTATAAATGACAGTTTGTTACAGCTGTCATATCCAGTGTTAGTTTAGATCGTCAGCCACGCCCCCGGGCCGTGGTACGATCCGTGCACTCCAGGGGCGGTCCCTGTGCCGGGGCCGCACCATGCAAGCCCTCATGCGCATCGCCGGTTACGACTCCTTCGAGCAAATCGCCGTCGGGGGAATGGCGGTCGTCTACAAGGCGCGCAAGCTGTCGGTGAAAAAGACGGTCGCGATCAAGGTGCTGTTGCCGCACCTGGCGGCCGACGCGCGCTTCATTACGCGTTTCCAGCAGGAGGCCGAAGCGGCCGCGCGAATTCAGCACGACAACATCGTGAACGTCATCGACTCGGGGAAGTCGGACGGCGCCTACTACATCGTGATGGAGTACTACGACGGGCTCACCGTCGAGGAACTCCTGAGCACGCAGGCCCACGTTCCGCTCGATATCGCGCTCTCCGTCGTCCTCAACGTTTCCTACGGACTCGAAGCCGCGCACGCGCAGAATCTCGTCCATCGCGACATCAAGCCCGCCAACGTCATCTTCACCCGCCAGGGTGGAATCAAGGTCGCCGACTTCGGTCTCGCCAAGGCCATCGACAAGCTCAACCTGGTGACGCACGCGGGCAAGGTGGTGGGGACACCGGCGTACATGTCGCCCGAACAGACGCGCGGCGAGCCGGTGGGAACGGCGAGCGACATTTTCTCGCTGGGGGTGGTCGCGTACGAGATGCTGGCGTCGAAGCGCCCGTTCGAGGGCGCGAGTTACTCCGAGGTGGTCGATCGCATTCAGAATGTCGAGCCGCAGGCGGTGGCGTCGTTCAACCCGCTGGTGGAAGAACACTTCGAACAAATCGTGCGCCGCATGCTGTCGAAGTCGCTCAACGCGCGTTACGCGCACGCGTCGGAGATCGTGATGGACCTCGAAGAAGCCATGGACCAGCACGGCTTGCGCCGCGACCGTCGCGGCCTTTCCGAGTTCTTCAAGGACCCCGCGGGCTATACGCACACCACCAACGCGGCCATGCTCGCGCGACTCAACAACGAGGCGCCGCGCGGAGCGGACAAGAACCGCAACCTCGGTATTCGCCACTACCGCAAGATTCTCTTCCTGAACCCCGACGACGACACCGCGCGCGCCGTGCTCGAGAAGATGGGAGACGGGGGTGCTCCCGCGAGCGATCGCCCTCGCAAGCCGGATGGCGTGCGACGTACCCCCGCCTCGCCGGCCGCCGACCCGAACGCCGACTACCGCGTGGTGCTGGAGGCGATCGACCGTTCCGTCGAATCGCCGGACTCGTTCGCGCTCAAGCTCTCGATTCGATTGAAGTCGCCGGTGCCGCGCATGCGTCAATTGGTGTCGCGGGCGCCGTGTACCGTCGCACAGCGTCTGCCGTACAAGAAAGCGCGCTGGTTGCTGCAGGTGATCGAAGAGTTGGGAGGGACGGCGCGCCTGGAAACGGTGGTGGACGCCAGCCCGGCAGAAGAAAAGGCCGCGCCGCCGATCTCGAAGGAGCTCGCGAAGCCGCTCGAGCGGCGCACGGCGAGCGGCGGGATTCTATGCCCGCGATGCGGGTGGGAAGAGGAACCGGACGCGCGCTTCTGCTCGCTCTGTCTGCAACACTTCAACAAGACGGACAAGATCGACGTCTCGAACTTCATCAACCGTCCCGGCTTCGAAGACCCGGGCGAGAACCCGCACTCCGACGGCGACGCGCCGACCCCTACGCGAGGGGCGGTTCGCGGTGCGATGCCCAAGCGCAACCTCCTCATCGCGGGCGGAGCGGTCGTGGTGGTTGCGGTGTTGGTATTCCTGCTGGCTCGTTAGCGACCGTCCCCGAACAAATCACCCTCGATTCCTTCGTCGTCGAGCGTGGTCGTGCGCTCTTTCAGCGCAGGAAACGCGCGCCGCAAGGGCGCGGGCGCCGGCACCGAACGCCCGAGCAACATGGCGGCGAGCTCGAACGCGTTCGATGTCGCCTGCCCGCGGAAGTGGTTGTTGAGAACGACGAACACGCGCTGCGAATCGACCGCCGCCTTGCGAATGACTTCGGCCCATGGCGAGAGCTCGGATTCCTGGTACAAATAGTCGTAGCGCTGGTCGCGCCCGGCATCGGCGAACCAGTGCTTGTAGTTGCGGCCATGGAGACGGAAGTAGGACCCGGCGGGCCCAGTTCGATAGCGGTAGGGTCTCAGCGATTCGCCGATCACGGGTTGGTCGATGCCGCACACGGAGATCGATTTTTCCGACAGGTACGCTTGGGCGTCGTCCGACTCCCAACTGGCGTGTCGCACTTCGAGCGCCAGCGGCAATGCCGCGAGGTCGCCCACCAGCTCATCGACGCGACGTCGCGACGTGGCGTCGAACCGAAACGACCACGGGTACTGGAGCAGCACCGCGCCCAAGCGGCCGCCCTCGTGCAACGGTGCAACCGCTTTGATGAACTCTGCGCGTTGTGCGGGTCGCGCATCATCGCGATGCGTGAACGACTGGTGGGCCTTGGCGGTGAACAAGAAGCGCGGGTGGATTTCCACGCGCTCGAGCCAGCGCCGGCACGTCGCCGGGGCGGGAACGCGGTAGAAGGTACTATTGATTTCGATAAGGTTGAAGTACGATGCCACGTATGCGAGCGGATCGAACCCGCGCGGGCGAGGCGACGGATACATGGTTCCGTACCAGTCGTCGTATTGCCAACCGGCGGGGCCGATGTAGAGCCGTGATTCGAGGGACACAAACCACTCCTTCGAGCCGCACAACGCGGAGCGCGATTATACCACGCGTCGCGAGAACGGCACCTTTGTTCGCATGAGCAACCATCGCGCTCGCGAAGTGGGCGGATCCCGTGCGCGGGCGGCGTTGATCGGCATCGTCGCCTTGGGCGCCGTCCTGCGATTCCTGCACATCGGGGCGCAGAGCCTCTGGATCGACGAGTACCTCACCCTCGAAGTCGCAACCCCCAAACCCGGATATCCGCTGTGGCAACTCTTGCGCCACAACGTGCACGGCCCGCTGCACACGTTCGTGGTGTTTCTGTTCAGTTTACTACGTGAGGACGACGGATGGCTGCGGCTGCCGAGTGCCATCGCGGGCAGTGCGACGGTACCGCTCCTGTTCGCGTGGATGCGCCCGCGATTCGGGGTGCAGGCCGCGCTGTGGGGCGCCTTTCTGCTCGCGATCAATCCGCTCCACGTCCACTATTCGCAAGAGCTGCGAAACTACGCCTTCGCGGTGTGCTTCGTCATGGCGGGCGCGCTCGCGCTCGACCGGTTGCTGGCCCATGAGACTCGTTCCCGCGTGGTGGGGTTGGCGGTGTGCGTCGCGGCTTCCGTGTTGTCGAACTTTTCGGCTTCGTTTTCCTTCCTCGCGCACGCGCTCTCGTATTTCAAGCGCGCGGGCGTTTCACGTCCGAGTGTGGAACGCTTCACAGCCGTGGTCTTGCTCGTCGGCGTGCTGGTGTCGCCCTGGATCTACCGCGTTACTAAGTACGTGGACTTCAGTCGCCTCGCCACACCGGTGCGGCCGGGAGAGTTGGGGCCGACCGAGCGGCTCCGCGGCGAGACCACGTTTCGACTCGAAGCGGTCCCATACGCCGCCTTCACCTACAGCGTGGGCTTCACCCTGGGTCCGTCGTTGCGCGAGATGCACGAGGTCACTTCGCTTGCGGGCGTGGTTGAGCGCCATCGCGCAGTGGTGGTGTGGGTCGGCGCGCTGTTCGGCGCGCTCGTCCTGGCGGGCGTGATACGAGGCGCGCGCGCTCAGGGACGCTGGGCGATGGTCGAGCCCATGCTTTACGTCGGCATCCCGCTGGTGGCCACGCTCGCGCTCAATTGGCAGAACGCGAAGGCCTTCAACGTGCGTTACGTGCTGGTCGGGCTGCCCATGTACCTGGCGCTGGTGGCGGTCGGCATCACGACCCTGGGCCATCGCCGGCAGTGGCTGGCGGGCGCGCTCGTGACCGCGACGTGCGCGGTGTCGCTGTGGAATCACTACACCAATCCTGCCTACGCGAAAGAAGACGTGCGCTCGGCGGTGCGCGCGATCGAAGCGCGCATCGCGCCCGGGGAATGCATCCTCGCTCCCACGGTGTGGCAAATCGTCAACGTGTACGCGAAGAGCGGCGCGCCGATTCTTAATATTTACGGCCAGCCGGAATCGGTGATGCAAGATCAACTCGCGCGTCTCGTCGTGCAATGCGATTCGTTGTGGTATGTACGCGCGCGCACATGGGTGGACGATCCCGACGGCTACGTTCTTAGTGCAATCGACGCGCGCTATGTCCGCGGTGAGAGATTGGAATTCCCCGGAGTATCCGTGATTCACTTCGCCGGCAAACGCTGATCGTTCCTCGCTCCAAACTGCCCCACTTTGTGCATTAGGTAACAAGGTCGGACGGACGTCCGGGACGTCCGGGGCATTCGACGTTCGCGCGAGTCCTCGCGCGATTTATCCCGACATCATTGGAAACTGGAGGCAACCCCATGGGCCCCCTTGGCGGATATCGCTGCTCGATACTAATGCTCGCGCTCGTGGCCTTGCTGGCTTCGTGCGCGTCCCAACCGCCGCGTCGCGACGAAACCGCGGCCATTCTCGAGATTCGCGACGACTACCTGCGCACGAATCCGAACGGGCGCTTCAACGGCGAGATCGAGCGCGGAGAAGTTGCGGTCGGTATGGGCTACTACGACGTCCTGGCGGCGTGGGGAATGCCCGATTCACGCGTGGCGGACGCGGAGCACGACGAAGAGTGGTGGACCTACGTGATCGCGAGCGACAATGAGATAGACTGGATTCGCTACGACTTCCTGTTTGCGAAAAAGGTCGTGGCCGAGTGGGAGATGACCCGGAATGTGGGCTCCGGCTCTACTCCTTTCGGCGACGACGCGCGCGGCATCTCGACGCGCGTGCCCCCCACACCCGCGCCGAGCCTGGGCGAAGGGGTCCGAAAGGGTGGCGCGGGGTCGATGAAGCCGTAACACACAGTCCCCGGCGGCGGGTATGGCAGTGCACGGCCCCGCGGAAATCACGCCGCGGGGCCCTTGCTTTTCTTGACAGGCGAAACCCGCGCCGGTACAGTCCTTTCGTCGCTGTAATGCGCGACGACGCCAACGGTTAGCGCCATCTTTGCTTCAGGAGTGTAGGGTTATGAACGTTAGGTTGCCGCAGGCCCCCTCGTGGCCTCTCTCTCGCGAGCTCGACGTGAGCGAGTTCGACAACATCCGCGAGCTGCTCGAAATGCTGATGTCCGAGCACACGCCGGCCAAACACAAAATCAAGATGAAGACCAGCTTCGGCTGGGAGCCGGCGATGAATGTGTTCGAGACCGACGGCGACTTCGTGGTCATCATGGATATCTCCGGCATGGATCCGAAGGACATCGCCGTGTTCACCGACGGCAACATCCTGCGCATCAGCGGAGTGCGCAAGGACCTGATCCCCGCGGGAAAGAAACAATTCCACTCGCTCGAGATTCAAGTCGGACCTTTTCAGCGATTGATCGGTGTTCCGGTACCCGTCGATCGCGAGAGCATCACCACGAACTACGCGAACGGCCTGCTCGAGATTCGGTTGAAAAAGCGCGGCGACCACCCCGGCAAGCGTCGGGTCGACGTCGAGTAGCGAGGGATATCGCTAAGCGGCAGAGTGACCCGTGAAATCACGTAGCACCCTCGAATTCGAAGAGCCCGGACTCAGCCCCGGCAGTATCCCGGGCGAGCTCGCCATTCTGCCCATCAACGATGCGGTCGTGTTTCCGCTCATGATGGTGCCGCTGATCCTGCGCGACCCCAATTTGCTGCGGCTCGCGGACGAAGCACTCGCCGAGCACAAGATCATTGGTGCCTTCACGCAGAAGAACGCCGAGACCGAGCACCCCGGCCCCGACGACATTTACGGTGTCGGCACGGCCATCCACATCCAGAAGATGATCCGCTTCCCGAACGGCGAAATGCGTTTGCTTGCGCAAGGCATCGCCCGCATCCAGCTGACCGAGATCACGCAGGTGGTGCCATACCTCAAGGGCAAGGTGCGCGCGCTGGAAGAGATCGAGAGCGACACCGACCTCCACAAGGCGTACGTGCAGAACGTGGTCCGCACCTTCTCCAAGATGGTCGACGAGTCCGACACGCTCGCCGACGAGCTCAAGATCATCATCAACAACATCAAGGAAGGCGGGCGGCTGGCCGACGTCATCGCCACCAACTTGAACATCGAGCTCGATCGCAAGCAAAAGCTGCTCGAAGAGGCCGACTCCACCGAGCGGCTGAAAACGCTCGCGCGCTATCTGGCCGACGAGATGGAGGTCATGAAGCTGGGTCGCAAGCTCCAGGCCGACGTCAAGAAGGAGATGGATCGCGAGCAGCGCGAGTACTACCTACGCCAGCAATTGAAGGCCATCCGTCGCGAGCTCGGGGAAGACGAGGATCGTACCGTCGAGACCGAGGAGCTGCGCGAGAAGATCGACACCGCCAAGCTGACGCCGCAGGTGCGCGAAGTCGTCCTCAAGGAGCTCGACCGGTTGCAGAAAATGTCGCCCGGTGCGGCCGAGTACACGGTTTCGAAAACCTATATCGATTGGATCCTCGACTTGCCGTGGGGTACTTCGACCGACGACAACCTCGACATGAAGGAAGCGGAACAGGTCCTTAACGAGGACCACTACGACTTGGAGCGGGTCAAGGAGCGTATCCTCGAGTTCCTGGCCGTGAAGAAGCTCAAGAAGTCGATGAAGGGGTCGATCATTTGTTTCGCGGGCCCGCCCGGCGTGGGCAAGACCTCGCTCGGGAAGTCGATCGCGCGCGCCATGGGCCGCAAGTTCGTGCGTATCTCGCTGGGCGGAATGCGCGACGAAGCCGAGGTTCGCGGCCACCGGCGCACGTACATCGGAGCGCTCCCGGGACGGATCATCCAGGGCTTGCGTACCGCGGGGAGCAACAATCCCGTGTTCATGCTGGACGAAATCGACAAGCTGGGCGCCGACTTTCGCGGCGATCCGGCGGCCGCGTTGCTGGAGGTCCTCGACCCCGCGCAGAACGACACCTTCGAGGACCACTATCTCAACATTCCATTCGACCTCTCGAAGGTGCTCTTCATCGCAACCGCCAATGTGCTCGACTCGGTGCCGCGCCCGCTCCTCGACCGCATGGAAATGATCGAGCTCCCGGGTTACATCACGATGGACAAGGTGGAGATCGCGAAGAAGTATTTGCTGCCGCGCCAGCTCGAAGACAACGGGATCCCGCCCAAGCTTTTGAAGGTGAGCGACGACGCGCTGCGCCACATCATCCGTCACTACACGCGCGAGGCGGGTGTGCGCGAGTTGGAGCGAAAGTTGGGCGGCATTTGCCGCAAGATCGCGCGTCGTCTCGCGGGCGGCAACAAGCGAGCGGTTCGCATCACCGCGAAGAACCTACCCGACTTTCTGGGCCAAGAGGAATACCACAGCGAGATCGCGCGCAAGCGCCCGATGGTGGGTGTGGTGACCGGCCTCGCGAAGACCTTCGACGGCGGCGAAATCCTGTTCATCGAAGCCGTGAAGATGAAGGGGCACGGCGGCCTCCGCTTGACCGGGCAGCTGGGGAGCGTCATGCGCGAGAGCGCGGAGGCGGCGCTGTCCTACGTCGCGTCGCACTACCTGTCGAAAGCGCCCGACAAGGATTTCTTCAGCAAGTACGACATCCACATTCACGTCCCGGCCGGGGCGGTTCCCAAGGACGGGCCCAGCGCGGGGGTGGCCATCGCGACCACCATCACGTCCCTGCTCTTCGACCGGCCGGCTCGAAACGACGTCGCCATGACCGGGGAACTGACGCTGACAGGCCAGGTTCTGGCCATCGGTGGCTTGAAGGACAAGGTGATCGCGGCCCACCGGGCTGGGATCAAGACCGTGCTATTCCCGGAAGCCAATCGGCGGGACTTGGACGAGATCCCGGACATCATCAAGAAAGACTTGAAGTTGATCCCCATCCACCGCGCCTCCGAAGCCATCGAGAAGACCACCCTGTGGGACTGATTGGCCCTTATTTTGCTGTAGTTACGTCGATTCCACCCCGAGCCCGATTTCACGGAGACCCAGCGTGTCCACCACGACTCTGACCCAGCGACGCGACCAGATGGTCGGGATGCTGACCCCGCTTTTTTCGCGCATGGTCGGTCACGCCAGCTTTTCGCTCCCCGCGGACATCAACAATCGCAGCCGCGTGCTGGTGGTCGACTCGGGAGACTTGACCGAGCTGTTGTTCTTTGCGCCCGTCTTGAACCACCTCAAGCGCCGCTTTCCGGGCATGCGCGTCACGGTGTTGGTACGCGAGGGCAACGGCGAACTCATCCGCACCCTCGAGCCCATCAATGAAATGATCAGCTACCAGCCCGAACACCTGTCGTTTTTCTCGAGCACATACTTTGCACTGTTGCGCCGTATCAAGACGCGCGGCTTCGACGTCGTGTTCCTGTTGGGTCACGAATTCAGCTTCGCGCGCTCGCTGGTGGCGTTGATGACCAAGGCGCGCTTGCGCATCGGCTTCCAGCAAACCTTCACCTATCCCTTCGTCAACTGCGAGATCCGGAACGCGCGCGACGTCCAGTACGAGGCGCCGCGCTCGCTCGCGTACTTGAGTGTGCTCGGGATGACGCCGGGCGATTCGATTCCCGCCTGGAAGCTGCCCGAGGCCGACGTGCGCTGGGCCACACAGATGATTCACTTCCGCCATCCCAACAAGGAGACGTTGCTGATCGCGGTCGACCCGGGGATGGGGAAGGGAAAACACCGCTTGGTGGAGACGGCCTTGGCGCACGTCGCGAGCGAAGTGGCCCGCCGGCAGGGAGCCAAGCTGGTGCTGTTGTCGAACAACCTGGACGCGAAGGGGCTCTTGCGCTTCAAGAGCCTCCTCAAGGGCTCCGTCATCGACATCGAGCCCCGCAACGTCAAGGAAGCGCTTGCGCTGTTGAGTCGCGCGAGTCTAGTCTTGGCCGGGAACACCGATTATTTCCACTTCGCGGTCAGCATGCGCTTGCCCACGATCGGGTTCTTCACGCGCTTCGATGCCGCCAACTGGTTTCCAAAATCCGCTCCCTGGGTGCAGATCATCCAGGGGGTCCGCGGCCAGCAGGTGTCGGTGGACGAGGTCTGCTCCAAAATCGACACCCTGCTCCATCTTACGAAGCGCTAGCGCGGCCCCGGCGGGGGACCCATATTCTCCGACATCCCGGTCCCGGCCGGGCTCCACTACATGAGTACCTACCGTCGTTTGCTCGCCTACGTTCGCCCCTACTGGCCGCGGATGGTGGCCCTCTCGCTGACCATTGCTCTGTTCGCGTCGCTCTCCGGCGTGTCGCTGACCCTCATCCCGCCCTTCTTGCGCGTCATTCTAGAGCGCGACGCGCCGTCCACGACCGCACCGAGCGAAGAGAGCGAGGGTCTCCCGCTGCCCAAGTTCGTCGAGGAGATCCGCCTCGACGCCAAGGGTGGGTTCGAAGGCTGGATGTACGCGGGCGACGCGGACCAACGGCTGGCGCGTTTCATCTGGCTCTTGATCGCCCTGATGATCGCGAAGAACATCTTCGGTTACGTGCAGACTTATTTCACGGAGTACTTGGAGCAGCGCGTTCTGTTTCGAATTCGTCGCGACGTGTACGCGCACATTCTGGATTTGCCGTTGTCCTACTTCGACCGCGAGCGGGCCGGGCATTTGATCTCGAAGGTGACCCACGACGTGTCGATGCTGCGCGGTGCCGTGATCGGGGTGGCGGCCAGTGTCCTGCGCAACGTCCTCATGACGCTCTTGGCGCTCGCCATCTTGCTCACGGTCTCGTGGCGACTGACGCTCTTGGTGCTGGCGATCGTGCCGCTGAACGTGCTCTTGATCAACTGGGTGGGCAAGAAGCTCAAGCGCCGCAGCCGTCGCGCGCAGGAGGGAATGGCGGACATGACGGCCAACCTCGAGGAAACCATCGCGGGGGTTCGCGTCGTGAAAGCATTCGACACCCGCTCGCACGAGCAGGAGCGCTTCGGCCGCCACAGCCGCCGCCACATGATGCACTACATCAGGATGCAGATGTACGGCGCACTGTCGGCGCCGACCTCGGAGCTCTTGGGTACGGTGTCGTTCGCGGTGGTGCTGTGGTACGGCGGCCAGCGCGTGATCGCGGGCGGATTGCCGGCCGAGAACTTGGTGATGTTCGTGGCCGCGATGCTGTTCGTGGTGAGTCCGCTCAAGAATCTGAGTCGCCTGACCACGGTGGTCCAGCAGGCGTCGGCGTCCGCGCAGCGCGTGTTCGATATTCTCGACGTGGCCAAGGAACCGCAGGGAGAAGGAACCCGCACCGCCGCCTTCGAGCGCGAGGTGCGTTTCGACCACGTGTCGTTCGAATACGTGGCCGGCGAATCGGTGCTGCGCGACGTTTCGTTCACGGCGCACAAGGGCGAAGTGGTTGCCGTCGTGGGATCGAGCGGGGCCGGCAAGACCACCCTGGTCGATCTCATCCCGCGCTTCTACGCGCCCACCTCGGGGCGCATCACCATCGACGGCGTCGATACGCGCGAGTGTGCGCTGCCGTCGTTGCGTTCGCTGATGGGCATCGTCACCCAGGAGACGATTCTTTTCAATGATTCGATCCGGAGCAACATCGCTTACGGCAGCCCCAAGGCGACCGCGGCCTCGATCGAGCAAGCCGCCCGCGCGGCCAACGCGCACGACTTCATCGTGGGCTTCCCCGACGGCTACAACACCGTGGTCGGAGACCGCGGCGCGCAGCTCTCGGGCGGCCAACGCCAGCGCCTGGCCATCGCACGCGCGATTCTCCGCGACCCGGCCATCCTGATCTTCGATGAAGCCACCAGCGCCCTCGACAGCGAAAGCGAGCGCCTGGTGCAAGAGGCGATGGACCGGCTGTTCGCGGGACGCACCACCTTCGTGATCGCCCACCGGCTTTCCACCATTCGACACGCCGACAAGATCCTGGTGCTCGAGCGGGGGAGACTGACCGAGCACGGAACCCACGCCGAGCTGATGACCAAGAACGGGACCTACCACCGCCTCTACCAACTGCAATTCGGCCACGCCGGCGCATGAACGCGGTCGCACGTGCGCGACGGCGTCTGGTGATGGTCGCACCCAACTGGCTGGGCGACGCGGTCATGAGCTTCGCGGCTCTCGATCGCGTCGGGCCGGAGTGGGAGCTGGTGGTGGTGGCTTCGCCTTACATCGCGCGCGTGTACTGGGGGGTGGAAGGCGTGAACGAGATCCAGGTCGACACCACGCGCGCACGCTGGGCGCGCGTGCGCGATCGCTTTCGCGCGTTGCGCGCATACCGGGCCGACGCGGTCGTGCTGCTGCCACCATCGTTCTCCAGTGCGGTGCCGCCGTGGGTCGCGCGCGTGCCCACGCGGGTCGGCTTCGCGAGCGACGGACGGCGCGCGTTGCTCTCCGATGCAGTGCCGCTTCCGCCGCGCACGACTCACTTGAGCCGGAGCTACGCGCAACTGATGGATCGAGCGCTGGGCTCCGACGCCGGCCATGTTTCGCACGACACCAGAGTGCGCGCACGGTTGCGCATCACCGATCCAGATCGCGCCGGGGTGGACATCCTTCTCCGCAGCCTCGGGATCTCGCGCGGATCGTACCTATTGGTGGTCCCGGGGGCGGCGTATGGACCCGCGAAGTCGTGGCCGTCCGAGCGCTACCGTCGCGTGTGCGAAAGCCTCGCGCGCGAGGTGCGCGTGGTGCTCGGCGGGAGTACCTCCGATCGCGGGGTGTGCGAGCGCATCGCCGACCAGATTCCTGGCGTGGTGAACATGGCCGGCCAAACGAACCTGGGGGAGTTTTTCGCGCTGGTGGAAGGCAGCGTGGCGACGCTGGCCAACGACAGTGGTGCCCCGCACGTCGCGGCCTCGATCGGCGTCCCGGCCGTGGTGCTGTTCGGATCGACCTTGCCGGAGTGGACGGCACCCATCGGCGATCGCGTCCACGTAATGCAGCACAAGGTGCACTGCAATCCGTGCTTCCGTCGCACCTGCCCCACACAGCTCGAGTGTTTCAACGGCATCGATCCCGCCGACGTCTTGGCGCGGGTGCGCGAGGCCCTCACGGCGTAGCGACACCCACAAAAGCCGTCGCCCGCCGGGCAGGGGGTGGGCTACTATCCCTGCGCAACAAACCACATGACCAGCCGCTTCAATAATCTTTTGGATGCGTTCGCGACCCGTCGCGTTGCGGTGGTGGGGGATTTCCTCCTCGATCAGTACGTTCTCGGCACCACCGCGCGCGTATCGCGCGAAGCACCCATCGTGGTGATCGACTACCAGGAGACCGTCAACCACCCGGGTGGTGCGGCCAACGCGGCGCAGAACGTCACCGCGTTGCGGGGCGCCGCCCTGGCCGTGGGTGTGGTGGGTTCCGATCGCGAGGGCGACGCGCTGGTCACCTTGTTGCGCGAGCGGGGCGTGGATACCACGAGTTTGTTCGCGCTTCCACGCGCGGCGACCTCGCTCAAGCTGCGCATCATGGCCGGCGAGATGAACGCGCAAAAGCAGCAGGTGGCGCGCGTCGATCGATCGTACCGCGTCGAATTGGACGGCGCCGCCCGCGAGACGCTGGCCGCCGCCGTGGAGTCGGCCGCTGCCGGTTGCGATGCCATGCTCCTGGCCGACTACGGTCTCGGTGTTCTCCCCGACGACGTCGCGCGTCGCGCGATCGACGCGTGCCGTGCGCGCGGCGTGCCCGTGGTGGTCGACAGCCGGTATCGCGCACTCGCGTTTCGCGGCGCGACGGTGGCGACACCCAACGAGGTGGAAGCGATGGCGGCATTGGGCCTGGAGAGCGAATCGGATTTGATGGACAGCGCCCGTCTCTCGCGCGCGTTGGCCGGTGCCGGCATCGAGAACTTGATCGTCAAACGCGGAAGCAAGGGCATGATCGTGTGCAACGCGGGAGGTGATATCGCGAGCATCGGAATCGCGGGCAGCCGCCAGGCCACCGACGTCACCGGGGCGGGTGATACCGTTGCCGCCGTGGTGGCGCTGTCGTTGGCCGCGGGAGCGACCCTCGAAGAAGCGGCACGCATGGCCACCTTCGCGGCCTCGGTGGTGGTCATGAAGCGCGGTACTGCGACCGCGTCGCCCGACGAGGTGCGTGCGCTGATCGGAACCGGCGACGCGGTTTGGTCGTGAAGCGCGCGCCGGCGCGCATATTCGCGGACATGGTCGCGCTGCAAGCGTTCGTGCGCGAGTCGGGCGCGCAACGCGTCGTGCTCGCCAACGGCTGCTTCGACCCGTTGCACGTGGGACACACACGCTACCTGTCGGACGCGAAGAGCCACGGCGATCTCTTGGTGGTGGCGGTCAACGACGACGCCGGTGCGCGCCGTTTGAAAGGAGCCACGCGCCCGGTGGTCGCGGCGGCCGATCGCGCGCGCTTGATCGCTGCCCTCGACGCGGTCGACGCGGTGTTGGTGTTTTCGGACGACGACGTCGCTCGCATTCTGGAATCGTTGCGACCGGGCGTGCACGCGAAGGGGACCGACTACACGGCGGAAACGGTTCCCGAACGCGCAGTCGCCGCTCGGCTCGGTATCGAGACGGTGATTGCCGGCGACGCCAAGACGCACGCGTCGCGCGACGTGGTGGCACGTTTGCAAACACGGGACGTGTCGACGGATCGCGACGGCACCCAGTGACTTCCGGCGTGGGAGAGTTGGGCGACGGAGACCGCATTTTGGTGACACGGCTCGACTACCTCGGCGACGTGGTGCTGTCACTCCCGCTGGTCGACGCGCTGCGAATGCGATTTCCGGGCGTCGAGATCGATTATCTCACGCGCCGTCCCGCGGCCGACCTGCTCGCACGCGACGCGCGATTCGCGCGCGTGTGGACGCTCGAACGCGGCGCACGCGCGGCCCTCTCGCTGGTTCGCTCGCTGCGCTCGCGCGGCTACCGCGCGGTGATGGACCTCTATTCCAATCCGAGGAGCGCTTGGCTTTCGTGGTGGTCGGGAGCACCGGTTCGCATCGGCGGCAACCGGCGCGGGCGTCGTTTGCTGTATACGCACCCGATCGTGGTACCGCGCGAGGTGCGGCGCGTCAGCGACGTGTTCATGCACTACGGCGTCCCGCTGGGTATTTCACCGGACGCGCGCGCGGCGAAGCCAACGCTCGTAGTCGCGCCCGACGAAACGGTGGCAGCGAACGAATTGCTCGGGGCCGTCGGGCGCGTGACAGGCCCGCTGGTCGGCATTCACCCCGGCGGCAAATGGAGCGTCAAGCGCTGGCCGACGGGGAAGTTCGTCGAGTTGATTCAACTACTGGAGGGGAAATTCAGCGCACGAGTGGTCGTGTTCACGGGCCCGGGGGAGCGCGACGCCACAGATCGTCTGCGTGGGAGTGTTTCGGAACGCGTCGCGTTCTTTGACGTGCTTCCCATCCGAACCCTCGCCGCCGTGATCTCGCGGCTCGATGCCATGGTCGCGTGCGACGGCGGCGTCATGCACGTTGCCGCGGCGATCGGAACCCCGACGGTGGGAATCTTTGGCAGCAGCGAGCCGGCGGTGTGGTTTCCGTACCAAGGTGCCGGTCCATACCGCGCCGCGTACATCGACGTTGAATGCCGCCCGTGCCACCGCCACGAGTGCCCGCTCGGTCACACGCGATGTTTGAACGAGCTCGACGCCGCAGCCGTCGCGCAAGGTGTGCGCGACGTGTTGGCGAGTGCCCAGGAGGCGCTGTGAGCCGGAATGCCGAATGGCTGCTCGCGATTCGTCTGCGCCAGCTGGGAGACGTCCTGGCGGCGCTCGAGGTGCTGCGAGCGATCAAAGCGCATCGTCCCGAGCGTCGCATCGCCTACGTGGTCGAAGCACCCTACGCGGAGTTGCTCCGCAGTCTCGATTTCGTGGACGCGCTGCCGTCACCGCCGAAGCACGGTGTGGGCGCGTGGCGCGCATACCTCGCGTCGCTGCGGGCACTTCGTCCCACCGGGACCATCGACTTTCACGGCAGCGCGCGCTCCGCGTTGATCACTCGAATCTCGAACGCACCGGTGCGCGTGGGCTTCGACGTGCGCGGTCGCCGGCTGGCCTACACGGTGGTGGAAGCGCGCGGCGAGTTTCGTGACGGGGTGCGCGTGCCGCACACGCCCATCGTGTGGGGGATGCGTCTCGCGCGCCATGTCGGCGCGGCTCCTGCGCAACCGCTGCCACCGCGCCTCGCGATTTCGGACGAAGTGCGCCAGCGCGGGAATGACGCGCTGAACACAATTGGTATCGGCGAGCGCGACGTCGCCTCTCGCGCGGTCGTGGGCTTGAACCCGGGCCGGCCGGTCCCGGTCAAGTCTTGGTCGACGGAACGTTGGATCGAGCTCGCGCGCCGCATCGGCGCCGGTGGTCGTCGCGCGCTGGTGTTCTGGGGTCCGGGCGAGGAAGACACCGCGCGCGCCATCGTCCGGGGTGCGGCCAGCGCGGCCGTGCTCGCGCCGCCCACTCCGCTCGCGCACCTGCCGGGCTTGCTCGACGCGTGCGCGGCACTCGTCACCATCGATTCCGGATTGAAGCACCTCGCGGTGTGCGTGCGGGTGCCGACGGTCACCGTCTTCGGTGCCACCGATCCGCGCGAGTGGCACATGGGGGGCCGACACGACGTGTTCATATGGCGCGGGCTGTCGTGCTCGCCCTGTCGCCGACTGACGTGTCCGTTCGGGGCGCCGTGCATGGAGGTTTCGGTCGACGCGGTGTGGGACGCGACGGTCGACGTCCTGGACCACGCGCCCAAGGGAGCAAGCGCGTGAACGTCGACCGTATCAGCGTCATCGTGACCTCCTTCAACGAAGAGGGCCGCATCGGCCGCTGCTTGGACAGCGTGCGCGGCTTCGGCGAGGTGATCGTGGTCGACTCGTTCAGCACCGACGGTACGGTGGCGATCGCGCGTGAGCGCGCTTCGGTGGTGTACCAGCGCCCGTATTCGTCGCCGCCCGACCAAAAAAACTGGGCCGCCGCGCGCGCACGAAACGATTGGGTGCTCGTGCTCGACGCGGACGAAGCGCTGGAAGCGGACACGCGCGCGGAGATCGCCGCACTCGGCCCCGGAGAGCGCGCGGGCTTTTGGATTCGCCGCCGCAGCGATTACATGGGGCGCACCATCCGCGGTTGCGGTTGGCAGCGCGACAAGGTGCTGCGCCTGTACGACCGAACGCGCGGGCGGTATCCGGACGCTTGGGTGCACGAAGAGGTCGCACTCGACGGCGAGGCCGGATGGCTCGCGGGCCGGCTTCGACACACGCCGTATCGCGACGTGGCGCACCACCTCGACAAGATCGACGCCTACACGACGCAGGGCGCGCGGCAGTACCTCGAGCGCGGCGGGCGCGCGCCGCTATTAAATTTGTTGTTTCATCCGCCCTTCCGCTTCTTGCGCATGTACGTGGCGCAGGGAGGGGTGCGCGACGGCTATCCCGGACTCGTCCTATGCCTTTTGTCCGCGTACAGCGTGTTTCTGAAGTACGCCAAGGCGTGGGAGCGATCGCGCGCGCGATGAGAGGAGTGTGCGTTTTCGGCGGCCACCACGCGGGTTACCCGCGCAGCGGCGTGATTCTGTCGGGTCTCGCGCGGCTCGGTGTGCCGGTGGTGAGTTGTGTGACGAGCCCGCGTGCGAAAGTGATTCGGCGTTACACGAATCTGGTGCATCGCTGGCGCCGGATGGCGCACGACTTCGACGCGCTCTTCGTCCCCGAGTTCCGTCACAAGGACGTTCCCTTGGCGCACGTGCTTGCGCGCGCGGCCGATGTGCCCTGCGTGTTCGATCCCCTGGTATCGCGCTTCGACACGCGCGTGTACGATCGCGGCGATGCCGACGCGCGCGGGCCGCAGGCGTGGCACAACAAGAACCTCGACCGCCTCTCGTTCGGGTTGGCCGACCTGGTGCTGGCGGACACGGCCGCTCACGCGAGTCTCTTCGCAGAGAAACTCGCACCGCCCGGAGCGTTGATCCGGGTGCTGGAAGTCGGGTACGACGACGCCGTGTTCCGGCCGCAACCGGCGCCGCCCGACCACGGGCCGGCCACGGTTCTTTTCTACGGGAGCTATTTACCGCTGCACGGCGTGCCCCTGGTGGTCGAGGCCGCGGAGCGCTTGCGGGATCACCCGCGCGTGCGCTTCGAGCTGATCGGGGGCGGTCAAACGTACCACCAAGTGGAACGAATGGTGCGGGACCGCCGACTCGCGAACGTGTCGATGACGCCGCGGGTGCCGTTGTCCGAGCTGCCGACGCGCATCGCCGCGTCTACCGTTTGTCTCGGAATCTTCGGGTCGACGCCCAAAGCGGCGCGCGTCGTCCCCAACAAGGTTTACCAATGCATGGGAATGGAGCGCGCGGTGATCACGATGGCATCGCCGGCGGTGAGCGAGACGTTTTGCGAGAACGAAGAGATCGTGACCACGCCGCCCGGTGACGGCGAAGCACTCGCGTTCGCGATTCGCGCCCTGGTCGAAAACCCGGCCTATCGCGCGCGCGTGGCGCGCGCGGGTGCGGAGCGCGTGGCGCGCGAGTTCACACCGGTGCCGATCGCACGCCGCTTTCTGGCTTACTGCGAGGAGGCGCGTGCGCGATGAGCGCCAGGCGACGAAACCAGGTTGTAGCCGGCGCGCGAACGCTGCGCGTCCTCATGGTCGACTCCGAGAAGTCGTGGCGCGGCGGACAAGGACAGGTGCGGTTGCTGATGTCGGGGCTGGCCGAGCAGGGAGTCGCGGTGACGCTGGCAGCGCCGGCGGACGGCGAGCTGGCCCGAAGGACCGCGACTCTTGCCATCGCGCAGCGTCCGTTTTCTCCCGGAGTGGCGGGTGTGGCAACACTCCGCCGCGCCATGGCGAGCGGAGAATTCGACATCGTGCACTCGCACGCCGCGCGCGCCCACGGCGCGGTCGCGGTCGCGCGGGTCGGGCTCGCGACGCGCCCTCCGCACGTGGTGAGCCGCCGGGTCGACTTTGGTATTGGTCACGGCATCGTCGGACGATGGAAATACCGGCGCGGTGCCGACGCGTACATCGCCATCTCCGAGGGCGTGCGTCGGGTGCTGCTGGAAGGCGGTGTTCCCCCGGAGCGCGTTCGCGTGGTGCAAAGCGGCATCGATCTCGCGAAATTCGAGGGTCTCAAGCCGCGGCCGCTGGTGCGCGCCGAGCTCGGTCTCGACGCGGCCACCTTCGCCGTCGGCAACGTGGCCGCACTCGCGCCCCACAAGGCGCAGAACGACCTCTTGCGCGCCGCCGCCATCGTGTGCGCCGGTCGCAACGACGTGCGCTTCTTCGTGGTCGGCGAGGGAGATCTGAGACCCGATTTGGAATCGTTGGCGCGCTCGCTTGGAATTACGGAGCGGGTGACGTTCACCGGTTTTCGCACCGACGCGCTCGATCTGTTGCGCGCCTTCGACGTGTTCGCGATGAGCTCGTATCTGGAGGGTCTGGGAACGTCGATCATGGACGCACAAGCGCTGGGTGTCCCGGTGGTGGCGACTCGCACGGGGGGGATTCCGGAGCTGGTCGAAGACGGCGTCACCGGACTGTTATCCCCGCCACGCGATCCGGAGGCGTTCGCGCGTACCATTCTTCGCATTCTGGAAGACGATGGTTTACGAGCCGCTTGCGCGGGCGCGGCGCGAGAGCAATCATACAGGTACGATTACCGGACCATGGTGTATAAAACCCTGGACGTTTACCGCGATCTATGCGAGAAAGTGGGCTCGCCTCTGGGCCCCGGCGGTGTCGCCTAACGCCGTCGCATCGAACACCCCGAGTTACGAGGAAATGCTGATATGAAGTACCGTTGGCTGCTCTTCGTGGGCGTCGTCGCGTCGGCCCTATCGGTGTCGCAAGCGCAAACACCCCCCGCCGACACCACCGTCACCTTCTACGACTCTCTGTACGCGAGCGATCTCGAGCCGGACTCGTTCACCATCGTGAGCCCGGGCCCGGTCGGCTTCGGCGCGGGCGAGAAGCTGATTTTCAACGTGCAGTACGGGCTCATCACCGCGGGAGAGGCGACACTCGAGGTTCGCACCATCGCGAAAATCAACGGCCGTCCCTGCTATCGAATCGTGTCCGACGCCCGCAGCAACGACTTCTTCTCCAAGTTCTTCGAGGTGCGCGACCGTTACGAATCGTACATGGACACGACCGAGCTCTACAGTCTTCGCTACGAAAAGCACATTCGGGAGGGAAAGTTCAAGCGCGACGAGTCGGTGGAGTTCGACCAGGTCGTGCACCGCGCCACCTATAGGGACAAGGTAGTTCCGATTCCGCCCCGCGCACAGGACGTGCTTTCCGCGCTATACTATGTGCGCACACTTCCGCTCGAAGTGGGGCAGTCGATCTCGCTCGCCAACCACACCGATGGAAAGAACTATCCTTTGATGGTCAAGGTGCACGGACGCGAAAGAGTGAAGGTCGACGCCGGCGAATTCGACTGCCTGGTGGTGGAGCCGATTTTGCGCGGCCCGGGCATCTTCACCCAAAAGGGCAGGCTGATGGTTTGGCTCACGGACGACGAACGACGCATGCCCGTCCTGATGAAGAGTAAAGTGGTCATCGGCCATGTGGCTGCAATCTTGAAGTCGTACCAGCCCCCCAAGAAGTGATCCCATAGCCCGCGCACCCGCCCCGGGGCACGGAGCTTGCACGCACAACGCACCATGCAAACCCGCGTCGATTCACAACCGCACTCGCGGGTGAGCCGCGTCGTCGACGCGGCCATGCGGACCGTTCCCGTCGCCGCGTTGGTCGCGGTGGCGGCGTTCTTCGCCGCCCAGCAAGCGGTCGCACCGCACCACCGTGCCATCAAGGGGCTCGTCATCCTGGGCCTGATGGCGCTGATGTTCCGCTTCGATATGGTGTACTCGGTGTACTTGTTCGGGCTCTTGTTCGTGTTCCCGAGCGGCATTTCCATCGGAAGCTCCAACACCGTTCTCATGACCATCATCCCCATGATCTGGGCGGTTCGCGCCACCTCGGCGCGCGCGCCGATCTTGCGCCGAACCCCGCTCGACTTCGCGATCGGCGCGTTCCTCCTGGCGCACGTGGTGTCGCTTTTCAACGTCACCAGCCCGGTCATCCTCACCCAGAGCATCGGCGTGCTGTGGCGGACGTTGTCCGCGTGTGCGTTCTTCTACTGCATCTACATGTTCGTGAACGACGAGGAGCGCCTGTTTCGGTTCACGAAGGTGGTTTGCGTGGCGTGCACGCTGGTGATGCTGACCGCGGTGACGGAGCTGTTCTTTCCCGGGCGGGAGATCATCCCGGGGTGGATCGGCTTGACCAAACAGCTCGGAGAAGGCGAGCTGCACTACCGCGTCGAAGGCTTGCGCGTCGGCGGGTCGTTCGAGAGCCACGGCATGTTGGCGGACTTCGGAACCCAACTCATCCTTTTCATGGTCTACTTCGCGCTGCTCGCGCGCAACCCGATGGAGAAGGTGCTCTGGTTGGGAAGCGTGGCCACGACCTTCATCGCCGTCATGGCGACCGCGAACCGCGGCGCCACCAGCGGGCTGATACTCGCCTTCTTGCTGGCGTTGGTGTTCTTCCGGCGCCGAATGGGAGTCGCGCGCATCGCGTTGATCGCAATCGGCGCCGCCGTGTCCCTGGTGGCAGTCGATACCTTGTTGAGCGAAAAGACCATCGCGGTCTCGGTGCTCGAGCGTTTTGGCAACACCAAGTTCGAGGGACTCGTGCCCGAGAACCGGACCATGACGTGGGGACCCACGCTCGACGAGGCGCTCGAGAAGCCGTTCTTCGGTCACGGGCCGTTCTTTGACACCGGTGTAGGGCTCACGAAGCGCATGTGGCCGCACAACGGGTATCTGTTCTACTTTTTCACACTGGGGCTGTTCGGCCTGCTGACGTTTGTGTGGGTGGTGGCCAAGGTGTTTCGTGAATCGAAGATTTGGCGCGCACCGGGGATTCGTGACACGCGGCTGGGGACGTTTCTCACCATCGCGCAGATCTGGCTCTTCGTGCTGCTGCTGGAACAGATGCGCACCGATCACCAGCGCGACGACATCTATCCCTACATCGTGTGGATGTGCTTCGGCGTGATCGTGACCGGGGCCGCCATCGCGCGCCGCAAGCTGGCGGCGGCGTCTCAGTCCGTCCCCGGGCCCACCGCGTCGATGCGATCGGTGACCTCGAAGAAATCGTAGAGTCTCCGCTGATTCCGGTAGGAGTAGCTGCGGTCGGGCAGCGGCTCCAGGTCGGTGCCGAAGTAGCAGTTCAATAGAATGCGGAACGTGTTCACCGGCGTCAGCGACGGATACAGCCGGTCCTCGCATCCCGGCGCATAGATCGCGTTCAGAATCCTCATCTTCTCGCTGAATTCCTCGTTGGTGGCGGTTTGCCAGTCGAACTCGTGCGGCTGTGTGCGCTGGGGGTAAGGACCTTCGTCGCCCTGGACGACGATCACGGGCGGATTCTCCGGCGGATACGCGGCCAGTAGCGAGTCGACCAGCGCGCGGACGCGGGCGTCGAGATATCCCACTTGCTCGGCGAAGTTGCTGGGCTCGTCGCTCTCGTGCGCCACCTGGGGCAGGCGGTAGCTACCGTCGTGATTGAACACGTAGGGGCCGTGCGGCACCAGGAAGTGCGCAAACACGAACAGCGGCTCGGGCTCGCGGCGGGGAAGATCCTCCAGCACGTCGAGCTGGTATTTCACGCGGCGATACTTTTCGAGGCCCGCATTTCCGACCCCGAGGCGGTACAGGACCGGATAGGCCGCGGTCGTGGACAACAGCATCATGGTGAACTCGGGCACGGTCGCGAAGCGCACGTTCTCGGCGGCGAATCGACTCTGTGCGGTGGGGGTCCAGTCGGGGCCGATGTGAACGTAGCGGTAGCCCTGATCGGAGAGAAAGCGTCGCAAGCGATAGTCGGCCAGCAAGTCGTAGACCGGCAGCCAATCCGAGGACTCGCGCCCGACGGCGTCGGAGAGCGGCAAGAGGTGCGTCATGTTGAGCGACGAAGCCAGAGATTGCGCGGTGACCAAGTAGTTCGCACGGCTGTCGTCCGCGACGAAGAAACCGCGCGCGCGCAAATGGTCGAGCATGCCCGTGTTGTCGACCCCGTAGCGCTGCTTCAAGGTTGCGTTCGACCCGAAGCGATCGAAGATGATGTAGTAGATGTCGGGCTTGCGGGCTGCGCCGCGCGCGACCAGCGGCTCCTCGCGCACCACGGAAGCGGGGTCAAACGGTTTGCGCGACGCCCCCACGCGCACCATGGTGATGAGCGAGGCGCACAAGCTCGCGGCCACGAAAACGAGCAAGACCCGGGAAAGCAACACCGGTTCCCGCCGAGCACGGCGCAGGAGGACGGCGCCCGCGATCAGTACGACACATGTCACCGGCAGCAGGAACTTGAAGTTGGCAGGATTGTGTCCCGCGATGGGGAACTTGCCGATCACGGCCGCGACGTGGCCGTACGAGAAGAAGACCCACCAGAACAACGAGAGCGCGACGGCCGCGCGCAGCGCGCTGCGAAAGAGGGCGACGACGAGGGGAAACAGAACCAGCGTCAGCCCCAGCACCACGCCGATGGGGAGCAGCGTCTCCGAGAGCGCGATCTGGCCCGAGTTGCTCGCGTACAACGTGAGGGTGGGAGCGATCGCGAACAGAAACGGCAACAGCAGCGGCCAGCGCTTCACGCCGAGCTCTCTCCCCGCCGGCGCAGCAGATACAGCGTGCGCTCACTGCCTTCGACGAGGCGCACGTCCACGGTGTCGAAGTAGGGCGCGAACGCGGCCTCGAAACCCGCTCGGTGGTAGTGGGGGAAAACGTCGGTGCGGGTCGCGAAGAGACGTTGTACCTGGGAGTCGCTCTTGGGAACGAACTCGATCACCAACGCGCGGCCCAGGCGCGAGAAGAAGCGGGCGACGCGTTCGAGCGGCACGTTGTTCGAGATGGCAAGATGATGGATGAGGGCCAGCGCCAGCACGAGGTCGGCCGGCGCACGGTCGGCGAGCGACGCGCGCTCCCGGTGGTCCCATCCCAGCGCCGGACTGGGGTTGGTCAGATCCATGAGGAGGGGAAGAATGTGGGTCTCCTTGCGCTCGCGGACGAGACGGTAATTCTTTTCGACCGCCGCCGGGTCCACGTCGAAAGCGACGGTCGCAATGCCGCGCTCGGCCGCGATGCGGCTGAACTCCCCCGTGTTGGCGCCCAGGTCCCAAACCGTGGACGGGGCCACGCGCACGATGAATTCGCGGACCGCTTCCACCTTCTTGCCTCTCGCCGCGTCGGAGTAGTTCGTGTCCGCATAGTAATCGCCCCACTCGGTGCCCGCGGGCTCCCATTTCAGCCCCTTGACGGCGCCGGTGAGGCTGTCGATCAACCCGCGCAATGCGGTCCGGCCCACGCGCCGTTTCTTCACCATGCTCGCGCCCGCGAATCGCCGTTGCGAGCGCGCATGGAGATGGATGTGAATCAGAAGCGACGGCGACCAGCGCGTCGAAACCGGCAGCGCCCGGCTCGCGATCTCGAGGGGAACCCCGTCGATGAACGGGCGCGACAAGAGCGGGAGCCGCGGGTCGACGCGTGCCGCCAGCGCGAGCGGGGCCAGGAAGTGCTGGCAAAACTGGCGATACGCGACCCAGGGCTCGCCTTCGCGATAGCGCTCGAAGGAGAGCGTGTCGATCAGCGTCGCGCACCCGCGGTGAAACTGAATGTTGAAAGCACTGGCGTCGCGCAGCGAGAAGTCGTGCTCGAGCGCGATGGTTTGGATGGCGAGGGTCGCGAGCGCCGCGTCCTTGAGCTGCGAGAAGCACCACTCGTACGGGTACGACACGAAGCCGACGCGCTCGGGCTCGACGATGCGGTGCGCGAGCGCAGGAGCGGGCGAAACCACGTCGCCGAGCGCGCGCTCGGTGTGCGGGATGAGGAGCTGGTCGCGAACCAGGTGCTGGTACAGTCCGCCGCCGACGAAGGCGTCGAAATCGGCCGCGAAGATGCGATTGATTTGTCGATAGAGCCGCCCGGCGCTCTCGAAGACGAAGCCCGCGGGGTCTCGAAACGATCCGTCGACCGATCGAGACTCGCGATCAGTCGTTGCGGTCATTGCGGGAGAACAAACCCGTGATGAAACGCCTGATTCGAAACCACGACATCTTGATCGCGAAGGCCGCTCCCAAGAGCCCGGCGATGATCATCTGCAGGACGTAACTGCCCGTACCCGGGTCGAGGTACGCGTGGGCGTCCAGGGGGATCAAAAGTACGGTAACGACTGCAACCGGCGCTAGGACCCAAAAACGCGACATCTCTTTCCTCCGTTGAACTTCGGTGCCCAGCGCGGTCCGGCGCGGCGAGCAATCCTGACCGAAATATTACCAGATCGCTCGTGGACCTGGCAATCGCGGGCCTCGGGCGGCCCGGATACCCGGCTTGACGCTAAACGACGTTTCCTGCTACTATTGCGGCCTCTTTGGAGGTGTGCGACAAGGTCTTCTGTTAACGCATAAGGCTCCGCGCTCGAGCCCTCGGCGAGCCCGGCTCCATAATTACAACCGGCGATCGTGATGCTGCACCGCGTGTGCGGCTCGGTTGCGTTTGCAGACGACCATGAACGGCGACACACCTTTGCGCTTGCGACCCGGCACGCCGTCTCGGGTGCCACCCCCGCCTTCCTCGCCCGCCCCAGAAGCGGCGGCGGTCGAGGTCATCGAACCGTTCGCATACGTCGTCACCAAGCGCGCGTTCGACCTAATCGTGGGTGGCGTCATCGTGCTGCTGTTGGTGCCCGTGATTCCGCTGGTCGCGATAATGATTCGGTTCGACTCGGTGGGCCCGGTGTTCTATCGGCAAGACCGCGTGGGCAAGGGCGGCCGGCCCTTCAAGTTTTACAAGTTTCGGTCCATGCGCGCGGATTCGGAGCGGCTGCGAGCGGACCTCGAGTCGCGCAACGAGCTCGCGGGGCCGGTCTTCAAGATGAAAAACGATCCGCGCGTGACCGCGGTGGGACAGTTTCTGCGGCGCTCGAGCCTCGATGAGATTCCGCAGATATTCAACGTGCTCAAGGGCGACATGAGCATCGTCGGTCCCCGGCCCGCGCTGCCCGGCGAAGTCGCGAGGTACGAAGCGTGGCACCGCCGGCGCCTGGATGTGAAGCCGGGCATCACGTGCCTGTGGCAAGTCGCGGGGCGAAACCAGGTCGCGTTCGACGAATGGATGCGGCTCGACCTGGAATACATGAGGCGGCGCAGCCTTCGCGCCGATGTCGGCATTTTCCTGAGGACGATCCCCGCGGTGATCGCGCGCCGAGGGGCATACTGAAGCGTGGCATGGCGATTGCGTTTGTGAGGTAGACGTTTGCGTACTCGTTTGTTTTTCTCAATGCGTACAATCAGTTACGTAACCCGGTCGGCGCCCGTCTGCGCCAATCGACTCACGCCTGGGTGCGTTCCCGCTCGTTCCAGAGCGCTGCGCCCGGTGTGCGCGCTGTTGCTGGCGGCGGTGCTTCCGATCGCGGTGACCGGCTGCGGATCGGGTGTCAAAGGGGCCGATCGGTCCGAGGGCTGGTACGACGCCGATTCGGTGCAGCAGTTCGCCGCCGAAACGTCGGCTCTGGTTGCGCCCACGCTGGCGCCGGAGTACGTGATTGGCGTCAACGACCTGCTCGAGGTCGTGTTTCTGTACCACTCCAATCTGACCACGCGCAATTTGATCGTGCGCCGCGACGGTCGCATCTCGATGCCCTACGTCGGCGACCAGATGGCGGCGGGCATCACGCCCATGGTGCTCGACTCGCTCTTGACGGCTAAATTCAGCGAGGTCTTGCGCGACCCGAATCTCTCGGTGATCGTGACCCGCCCGGCTCCGCAGAAAGTGTACGTGCTGGGAGAGGTGAACACGCCGGGTCGGATCGAATTCGACGACGAGATGTCGATGCTGCAGGCTCTGGCTGCGGCGGGCGGGCCCAAGTCGGGCGGCATGGCCAACCACTCGGTGCTGATTCGGCGTCACGGTGTCACCCAGATCGTCGGTGTGGAAGTCGATTTGCGCGCGGTGATGAACGGGTCGATGATGTCGAACGACCTTCGCATGCGCAACTACGACATCGTGTACGTGCCCAAGCACCCCATCTACAGCGCAGCCGATTTCATGCAACAGGTGGGGGACATCATTAATGTCCCCTTGGATGCGGTCTTCAAGGGCTGGCAGATCGCGAACCTGAAAGAAAACTACCAGTTCTACCGCACCACGGTGCCGACGGGACAATAGCATGCACGATCACAACCAGACCCGCCAGGAGACCAGCCTCCGCGACTTTTTGGACGTCGTGTTTCGCCGCAAGCGGATCATCCTGTCCATCTTCGTGCTGTCGGTGGTGTTCGTGGTTTTCCTCGATTCGCGCAAGCCGGAAGTGTGGGAGTCGAGCTCGCGGGTGTTGGTGCGGCGCGGGGAGCAGTCCAACATCCTCTCGCAGAACATCCGCACGCTCGGTTGGGAGGAGGAAGTGGCGTCGGAGATACAAATCATTCTCTCGGACGACGTGTTCAAGCGCGCGAAGGTCATTTTCGCCGACTCCGCACGCAGCCACGGCCTGCCGGAGGAGGTGGCGTTCAACCCCGGGGGCGCCCGCGCGGACGTAATGGGCGAGTCGAACGTGTTCGTCATCGGGTACGTGGACGCCCGTAAGGAGCTGTGCCGGATCGGTTGCGACGCCGTTACGCTGGCCTTTCGCGACTACTACCGCGAGCGCAAGGCGCCGCCCAAGCTGGCGGACTTCTTCCAAGGCGAGATCACGGACGTCCGAAGCGAGCTAGATTCGTGGCGCATTCGCCGCAACGACTTCATGAATCGGGAAAAGTTCTTCGGCGCCGAGGAAACCAGCAAGTTCCTTCTGAATCGAATCGCCGGCTTGGAGTCGCGCCTGAGCCAGCTCAACGGCGATGTCTCCTCGCAGGAAATGCGAACGGCCAACCTGGAGACGCTGAGCCAGAAGACCGGCCCCGAGCTCGAGCAGGAGCTCGCGTTCTCGGTCAGCCAGCACATGCTGCAATCGGGGATCGTGGGCAGCATCAAGTTCGAATTGCAAAAGCTCAAGCTGCGACGAGAAGAATTGATGCAAATGTACACCGACAAGCACCCGGAGCTGCTGGCCATCAGCCAGCAGATCGACGACCTGCACGCCGACCTCAAGCGCCAGGTCGTCAACTCGTATCGGGTGGAAAAAGTGACGCTGAGCGAGATGCAAGCGCGTCGTGCTGCGCTGACGGAGGAGTTGGAACTCGCACGGCGCAAGCTCGACACCATTCCCGACAGCGAGCGCCAGTTGGCGGAGATCGACCAGATGATTCGCAGCCTGGATGACAAACACAGGATGTTGGTGAACCGGCAGAGCGAGGCGGAGATCGCGCGCGCCAGCTCTCCCGAGTGGGACGTTTCCGTACTGGCCGGGGCGGGCGCGCCCTACAAGAAGAAGACCCGCGACTTCGTTCGCCTGGCGCTGGGACCGATGCTCAGCATCATCATCGGCCTGGGTCTCGCCTTCTTCCTGGAAAGCATGGACCACTCGGTGAAGAGCCGCGCGGAAGCGGAAGAGTATCTCGACGCTCCCGTCTTGGCGACCATCTCGGAGCTGGGCGAGCGCAAGACGAGCGCGGGCGGGAGCGGCTAGCGATGTACGAGGCCTTTTACAGCCTGCGCGAGAACCCGTTCGGGACCACGCCGGACCCGCGCTATCTCTACAAGAGCCGCGCTCACCGCGAAGCACTCGCGTATTTGGCGCAGGGGATCTTCTTGAAGAAGGGCTTCCTGGCCGTTACCGGCGAAGTGGGGGTAGGGAAGACGACCATCGTGCGGGCGTTCGTGCAGACGTTCAATCCGTGTTTGGAAGTCTCGTTCGTCATCAATACCAAGGTCGACTTTCGCGAGATGTTGTACATGCTCCTCACCGACTTCGGCATCGAGATCAAGAACGAGTCCAAGGTCGCGATGCTGGCGCAGCTGAACGAGTTCCTCATCGGACGCTATGCGGAGAACCAGAACCCGGTGGTCGTGATCGACGAGGCGCAGAATCTCTCGCCCGAAGTGCTGGAAGAGCTGCGCATGCTGTCCAACTTGGAGACCAACCAGCAGAAGCTGATTCAAATCGTGTTGGTGGGACAACCCGAGTTGTGGGATCTCCTGCAGCGCGACGACCTGCGCCAGCTCCGGCAGCGCATCCCGGGCGTGTGCCAGATGAAACTGCTCTCGCGCGACGAAGTGTATCGATACATTCGCTACCGACTGGCGGTGGCCGGGCTTACCAACGGCCAGATCGTGTTCTCGGAGCACGCCATCGACACCATTTTCGAAGTGACGGCGGGGATTCCGCGCTTGATCAACATGCTGTGCGACCGCGTCCTCTTGCGCGGGTACCTGCAAAGAAGCCGGACCGTCGAGTCCGATTCGGTGAGTGCCAGCGCCCACGAGCTCGGAATGTCCGCGTCGCCGCGGTCCGAGGGCCGGCGCGCGGCCGGCGGGGGTGCGCTGAATTGAGCAAGATGTTCGACTCACTGCGCCGCGCCGAAGCGGACCGCAAGCGCAAGGTGACCGAAAACGGCCCCACTCCGGTGCTCGAGCGCGTCGACGTCGGTCGGGTCGAGCCCGGTGCGATTACGCGCGAGAGCGGGCGCACGGTTCCGCTGCGCGATCCGTCGATTCCTATCGCCGCGCTCCGGGGCGAGTTGCTGCGCGAGCTGGGAATCCTTCGCAACTCGCTGGAGTCACGGCTGGAAGCCAACACCAAGCGCGTGCTGCTGTTCACGTCGGCCATGCACGACGAAGGTGTGACCACGCTCGCGGTCGCTTACAGCCGTCTGCTCGCCATGCACAACCACGAGCGCGTGCTGCTGGTCGAGTTGAACGCGCGCCGGCCCGCGTTGGGAGAACGCCTCGGCATCGGAGCGGGCGACGGCGTTACCCACTATTTCGCCGAGTCGCGCTCGCTGTCCGGCTTGATACGCCACCTTCCGAGCGACGGCTTCGATGTGCTGCGCGTGGGGGAACCCGACCCGACCCAAATCCAGATTCACTTGGAGAAGTTGTTCCCGCGGCTGCGCGAGGAAGCTTTGAAGAGCTACGACACCATCATCGTTGACGCACCACCCATCGTGCTCTCGCCGGAGACGCCACCCATTGCACCCCTGGTCGACGGAGTCGTCATCGTCGTGCTGTCCGGAAAGACCAAGCGCGAGACGGTGCAGCGCTCGATCAACTTGATCCAGCAGTTCAACGGACGAGTCCTCGGCCTGGTGCTCAATCGCAAGCGGTACTTCATCCCCGACTTCATTTACCGCCGGCTGTAGCGCGCGGACCCTTTTCGTCGCTTTTTTTCTCGCCCGGGAGTTGCGGTCGATACCCTTGAAGCCCGCAATCGAGATCATGCACGAGCGGGCCGCGGAAGCGGTGCGTAATCTCGTTTCACGTGTGCCCGCGGGTGCGATTCGGGCCGCGTTCGCGGGTGGCAGCGTGGGCCGCAACGAGGTGTGGTCGGCGGTGGAGGGGACGACACTCGCGATCTATTCCGACCTCGACCTTTATGTCGTGCTGTCCGACCATGCGGACGAAAACGCCGTGCGCCGCGCGGCCGCCGCGCTGGTGGTTGAAATCCCGAGCGGGTGCCACGGCGTGTTGTTCCACCGCGGCCTCGACGTCGGCGTGTATCACACCGACGACCTGCTCGCGCAGCCCGTTCGGCCCGGGACCATCGACCTGGCCGAGCACCATCTGTGGCTCTACGGCGACCGTGCCATCGTGGAGCGCTTGCGGGCCGCGATGTCCGGATCGATCAACGCCGGGGAGGCGCTCTATCTGCTGGAGAACCGATCGTGGGACGCCCTCGAGGCGGTGGCGGAGGCGGGCCAGAGCCGCGCGCCGGCGCGTGCTGCGGCGACCGCCGCCAAGGTGGTGCTCGACGTCTTGTCGGCGCACCTGATCGCGGAAGGACGGTTTCGTCCCACCCACGCCGCGCGCTACGCCGAAAGCGCGCAGCGCGCCCCGGCCCAGCTCTCGCGCGAGGAGATGGGGACGATCGCGCGCGCCGAGCGCTTTCGATCCGGTGACGCGGCCAGTCGCGTCGAGCCCGCCGTCGCGCTGGCGATGGTCGCCAACGCGTGGTGCGTGCTCGCGCCCGCAATACTCTCCTGCGCGCACTCGGCGCCGCAGGCACCGGCCACACTGCTGGCGGCGCGCTGCAACCGCGGCGCCTGGTCGGAGAACTACCGCGAATTCGTCCGTCTCCGGCATCGTGCGCGCCTCTCGCTCCCGCTCGCCGCTGCGACCGGCTGGCGCTTCGCGGCCCTCGCTCCCCGTGCCGCCTTGCGCACCCACGCGCTCGTGCGCGCGCTCATCGAAAGCGCGCGCGTTGCGGACCACGCGGTCGCGTTTCACGCCGCCTACGTGGCACGCATGGCGTCGCGACTCGGGTTTCACCAATCGACCTTGGACGAGCGCGCGCGTGCGGCGTTGCGCGCGGTGTCGTAGGGCGCATGGGCCGGCCGATCATTCTGGTTTTCCTCATCGACGCGCTCGGGTGGGAGATCGCCGAGCGCTTCGGTTTCGGCCGCGAAGAATTCCCGGTTCGCGCCCCGCTGGGGACCGTGTTCGGCTACAGCTCGGCGGCTATTCCCAGCTTGCTCTCGGGCGCGACACCCGCCGAGCACGGCTCGTGGTCGATGTACCGGCGCGCGGAGGCGGGCGCGTCGTTCGCGTTCCTCTCGCGGGCGCCGCGCTTGCCGCGCGCGCTGGAGTGGCGCGCGCGCCGCTGGGTGCGACGGTACGCGGATGCGCGCTTGGGTGTTCGCGCCTACTACGACCTCTACGAAGTCCCGCTCCACCTTCTGCATCGCTTCGACTTGGGGCACAAGGGCGATCCGTTTCAGCCGGGGGGACTGTCGCGCGAGACCGTCTTCGATTGGATGCAGCGCGAAGGCGTTCGTTACAAACTGTGGTACCACCGTACCGGCGAGGCGGACAACCTAGCCGCGGCGCAACGCGCGCTGGTCGAAGATGTCGACGTGTTGTTCGTCTACACCGCCGAGCTGGACGCGCTGATGCACCGAGTCGGTATCTTCGACCGGTCGGTGGAAGCGCGCTTGCGTCGCTACGCGGAATTCCTGGCGTCGATGAAGCGCGCGTCACGCGAGCAGGGAAGAGCGCTCACGACCATCGTCTTGAGCGACCACGGGATGACCGAGGTCGCGCGCGTGGCCGACCCGTGGGGTGCGCTGGAGCGCAGTGGGCGCCGGCTGGGGCGTGACTACCTGGCGTTCTTCGACTCGACCATGGTGCGGATATGGGGCGATCGCGCAGTGGTCGACGACACCGCCGCCGCACTCGGCGGTCAGGGCCGCGTGATTGCAGACCACGAGCTGCGACCGCTCGGGTGCTGGTTTCCCGCCCGCGAGTACGGCGAAGCGATCGTGCTCGCAAACCCCGGTGTGCTGATCGTACCCAGCTTCATGGGCTCGAGTCCCCTTGCCGCCATGCACGGCTATCACCCCGACGACGTGTATTCGAAGGGATGCTTCATGACCGACGCGGGGCGCGCGGCGCCCGCGTCGCTCTTGGGATTCAAGTCGTACTTCGAAGCCGTGGTGCGAGAGTCGCGATGACGTCGACGTCGGCCAAGATCGGCGCCGCAATGGCGTGGACCATGGTCTCGCGCGCCGGGCGTATGGCGTTGGGACTGCTCACCAGTGCCTTGGTCGTGCGCGGACTGGGCGATCACGACTACGGCGTGCTGAGCTTGGTGCGGTCGATTCTGATGTTCGTGGTGCTACTGGCGGGGGTCGGTACCGGACAGGCGGTTCTAAAGTTTTTGCCCGAGCTGCGCGTCGCGGGCTCGCGCTCCGGCGCGCGCAAGCTGGTCAAAGGCGTCTTCCTGGCCCACGCGCTTGCGTGGCTCGCACTGCTTCTGTTCGCGCTCGCGGCGCGCGGAACCGTAGGGCGCTTGTTTCACGCCGAAGGAGTGGGACTCTACGTCGTCATCGCGGTGGCGCTGGCGTCGTTCGAGATCGCGTTCACGGTCGCGACCCACGTGTTGAATGCGAGCTACGACGCGGCGCGATTGGCGATGGCTGCGCTCGCCAGTCACGTGCTGTACGCAATCGGGCTGGTGGTGGGGTTTCAACTCGAGTGGGGCATCATCGGGGTATTGATCGCGGCGGCGGCGGGAAATCTCCTGGCAACGGTGATGGTCTGGGGCCGCGTGCGAGCCGCGACCCAATTCGACGAGCAAGGAACAGCACCGCCCGCCACACCAATGACACGATCGCGCGTGCTTCGCTACTCGTTGCCGTTCGCGGCCATCGGCGTGCTCAACCTGGTGGTGTGGCGCCAATCGGAGACGCTCCTACTCGCGCATTTTCGCAGCGCCGAAGAGACCGGCTACTTCGACGTGGCCTACCGACTTCCGCAGATGGTGCTCGAATTCGTGCCGGGCACGGTGTGGCCGCTGGTGATGGCGGGCATGTCGGAAGCCTTCGCGCGCGACCGCGAGAGCTTGCGCCGCGCGGTGCGCGAGTACTACCGCATGCTGTTTGCGTTGTGCGCGCCCATCTGTGTGGCGGGCGCGATCGCGGGCGGTCGCTTCGTCGAAGTGCTCTATGGCGAGGCCATGAAGCCGGCCGCCATCCCCGCGCAGCTGTTCTTCCTGATCTTTACGGTTTCGTTTCTCTCCACGCCGCTTTCGATGGCGCTCTACGTGCTAGAAAAAGCCCACGTCAATCTGCTAGTCTACCTGCTCCTCGCGGTTGTCAACGTCGGCTTGGATCTCGTGCTCATACCGAGGTACGGGGTATATGGAGCGATCATCCCTGTCGCCCTCGCGATCTTTCTGCAACCGATTCTCTACTATCGCTTGGTGCGGCGCAGCGGCGCGGGGATTGAGATTCCGATGGCGTACATCGGCCGCTGCTTCGTGGGCGCTTCGCCGGCGTTGGTGATGGTGCCGTTGCTGGTGGTGATCGACGGCGCGGCGGGTCTTTTCGTCGCGGCCATCGTGGGCGCCGCCGCGATGATCGCTGGATATCGCTGGGCGCGCGTGCTGGGCGCCGACGAAATTCGAATGCTCGTCACCATGCCGGTGCCGTGGGCCGCAAGGGTGGCGGCCCTGCTGGACGCGACCGGTTCCAAGTCGACTCGTTAGGAAGGATTCACATGCATCGCGAACTCAAGATCAGCGTCGTCATCCCGTGCTACAACGAAGAGGAAGGCGTGCGTATCACCATGGGCCAGCTGCCTTCGTGCGTCGACGAAGTGGTCGTGGTCGACAACAACAGCACCGACCGCACCGCGGAAGTGGCGCGCTCGCTGGGCGCACGCGTGGTGAAGGAAACGCGCAAGGGCTACGGCGCCGCCTATCAAGCCGGGCTGCCGGCCGTCACGGGCGATATCACGGTTACGCTGGACGGCGACGGCACCTATCCGGCCGACCAGATTCCGGAATTGGTCGACTATTTGGTCGACCAGAAGCTGGACTTCGTCAACGCGTCGCGCTTTCCGCTCAAGAACCCGCGCGCGATGAACTTCTCGAACAAGGTCGGCAACGGGATTCTCACCGTCGGCATGGCGGTGCTGTACGGAAAACCGGTGCGCGATTCCCAGTCCGGCATGTGGGTGTTCCGTAGTGCAGTCTACCCGAAGCTCCGCCTGACCAGCGACGGCATGGCGTTCTCCGAGGAGATCAAGATCGAAGCCATCCGGCATCGCGAGGTGCGTTTCGGGGAATACTGCGTCGACTACCGGCCCCGCGTCGGTGAGGTCAAGCTCGACAAGTGGCGCGACGGTTTCAAGAACCTCGCCTTCCTGGTGCAGAAGCGCTTCTCGTGACCAACCGTCTGCGCGCGGTTGTCGCGCTCGCAGGATTGGCGGCGTTAGGGACCACTTCGTCGGGGATTCTCGACACCGGCTCGGAAGCGCTGCGCGTGGCGTGCGCGCTGCTCGGCGGTTGGATCATCCCCGCGCTCCTGCTCGCCCCGCTCGCGCGTCGAATGCTCGGCGCATCGCTCCCGCCCGCGTCGGCGGTTTCGATCTTCATCGTACTTTCGCTCCACGCGATCCTATCCGAGCTCTTTCGCTTGGCAGGGGCCTCCTTCACGACCTACGCCAATGCGGCGACGTGGGGTCTTCTGCTCGGGATGCTCGGAGCTCTTCTGCGGGCGTGGTTTCGCAGGCGCAGACGATCGACGAGCGCTGCGTCGCCCGGGTCGTGGCGGCGTGCCATGTTCGCGTTGGTGATGCTGGCGGGTCTGGTTGCGATCGCCGCGTGGTCGCGCGGAGAATACACGGTCGAGGAAGACGCTTTCGATCACATCGGCTACGTGCGACGCATCATCGACACCAACTCGATGCGTCCCGACGGCGTGTTGGCGCTACCGGCCGATGCGGCGGAATCTCTTCCGCCCGACCCCCGCAAGGGCGCGCTGCACCCGACGGTGGCGTGGATCGCGAGCCTATCGTCTGCCAACCCCGCCACCGTGTGGCCGATGCTGCCGCTGGTGTTGTACCCGGCCTTCGTCCTGGCGTTGGTCTCGTTCTCGCGCGTCTTGCTTCCGTCGCGGCGCCTCCTCATCGCGTGCGTCGCTCTGTTCATGCTTTCTTACGGCGGAACCGCGTTCCAGTTCGCGCACGCCGCGGCCTACGGTCAGAACCTCGCCGCCGCGTGGTACTGGATGATCGCGGCGGCCGTGCTTTCCGCAACCGGCCCGCACATTGGCCGCCGCGCCGTAGTAATCGCCATCCTGGCCCTCGGAGGAACCCTCGTGCACGTGGGTGTGGCACTCCACGGGGTCGTGCTCGCGGCCACCTTGCTGATGTTTTCGAAATGGCTCGGCATCGACGGTCGCCGTGCGCGCATGGACGCGCTGGTTCTCGTCGTGGCCGCATTCACCGGCGTCGTCGCGCGCGTGGGACTTTCGCCGAACACGGCCAATCTCATTCACTCCCACGTGCAGGGCGTCTTGTTCGTGGGCGACAAGTTGTTCGTGATGAGCCCCATGGAAATCCTGCGTCAGTACGGGATGGTATTTCTGGGCGGCTTGCTCCTCGTTCCCGGGTTGGCGCTGGTCGCGAGGCGCCGTGGCGACGCGCGCGCGGTTCTGGCGCTGTGTACCCTCCCGTTGCTCATCGCGTTCGTTCCGCCGCTGGCATCCGCATTGTTCGCGAAGGGGAGCTACATGGTGTTTCGAAGCCTGCTCAACGCGCCCGTCTTTGCGGCCAGTGCGATGGTATTGGCGTGGGCGATCGGCAGCGCGCGCCGGCGCGGAGTGCTGACGCGCGTGCTGACAACCATCGTCATCGCGGCGTGGGTGATCGCGTTCGTGCGCCCGGCCTTCGACGCGACCGTTTCAGACACGAGCCGTCGTCGCTCGCCGACCATGGACGACGGGACGCGCGCGCTGATTCGATACCTCGAGTTTCTTCCCGGAAATCCGACCATCGCGTCGGACCCGGCCACGGCGTACCGACTGAGCGCGTACTGCCCGAACAAGTTCGTCGCCCTCTACGAGCAGCACGCGAACCCGCGCGACCCGTACGCGATCGATCGCTTGCAAGCCGCGCGCGACATCGTGTCGCCCTTCGCAGACGCGGCGCGCGCGGTGGACGCGTGCCGGCGTTACGCGGTCGATTATGTCGTCTTGAGCTCGCAGGCGTTGTCGAGCTCGCCCGGCTTCATGACGTCGTGGGACCCGATGCTGTTTCCGGCCGCCGTCGCGCGACTGCGCGGAGCCGCTTTGGGGTTGGAGCAGAACTCGATCGATGACGACTTCGTCGTGTTTCGCGTGTTCCCGGTCCCGCCCACGATGCCTCCGGATGGAGCAGCGCCGCCCGTGTTCGCGGCCTCGTCCGAGCTCGAGCCGTGCACGGTGATGGCACCGGATCGTGCGTTCGAGATCACCGGAGTCGAGGTCACGCCCTCGCCGGCCGCACCTGGGGATTCGATCGTGATCACGATCGGCTATCGCCGCGACGAGGACATTCCGTTCGGGTTGCCGGACCTGGCCCACGTTCGCTTCGATCACGAGTCGCTGGGGTCGAGTCGGCCGTTCCCGGGAGAAAAGTACGCGCGTCGATTCGAAGACCGGCGGCGGGGGATCGTCACGCGCTTTCGCGCCGACTTTCGACCGGGACGGGGCGTGTACGCGCTCGACCTGTGGCCGCACGGGATTCCGCTTCGCGAGCGCGTGGGCGTCGTCGTCCCCGCCAACGCGGTGCCCGGGCGCTACCGCGTCGAGGTGCGCGTGGTTCGCGATTCGCTTCTCCCAAACTTCCACGCGCGCGATCTCCTTTATAACCGCGACCACTATTCGGGGACGGCGTGCGGATGGTTGGACGTGGGAGGAGGCGACCGGTGATTCGCGTCGTATACACCGTGGACGCGCCGTTTCTGGGCGGCGCCGAACACTACGTGTCCCGCCTCGCGACCGGACTGGACCCGCGCGAGTTCGTCGCGTCGGTGGTCATGCGATCCAACGACGTGGACCCATCGCTCGACGCGTGGGCCCGCGACCTCGAGTCGAAGGGAATCGCGGTCGCGCGCGTGCCGATGCGGCTCCCGTTTCGCCCCTGGGACGCGGTCCTGATTCAACGCGCGCTCGCGGCACTCGAGCCCAACGTGGTCCACGTCAACATGCCGGGGCCGTACGGCGGGCAAACCGCTCTGCTCGCGCCCATCGCACGGCTGACGGGCGCGCGGGTGGTGGTCACCGAGCACCTGCCGATGGTCCCGCCGCTGTGGAAGCGGGCCCTGGTCAAGCGCGCCGCGATCCGCTTCGTCGACGTCGCCGTCACCATGACGCGGGCGAACGAGGAGCTCTTGATTCGCCGGCAGGGGTATCGACCCGATCGCGTGCGCGTGGTTGTGAACGGCGTTCCGCGCGACTACGGCACCGGCCCCGACATCCCGCCCCATGAGGGGCGGGGACCCATCTTTACATTCGGATTCGTCGGCAATCTGATTAGACACAAGGGCCTACGGCTGGCAATTGAAGCTCTTTCCACAATTACCGCGCCCTGTCGCTTGGTGGTCGTTGGCACCGGCCCGGACGAACCGGATGCGCGCCACACGGCACTCCGCCACGGGGTCGCCGAGCGGGTGGAGTTCCTCGGCCGTCGCTCGCCGCGCGAGGTCGAGGGAATCATCGGGGCGTGCGACGCGCTCGTCTTGCCGTCGTCCGTCGAGGGATTGCCCTACGTGATCCTCGAGGCGATGGCGTGCTCGAAGCCCGTCGTGTCGACGCGTGCCTTCGGCATTCCCGAGGCCGTGGTCGACGGGGTGACCGGATTCCTCGTGGAGCCCGGCGACGTCGCGGCGCTGTCGCGTGCACTGCACGCGCTCGCGACCGATCCGTCGTTGTGCGCGCGCATGGGTCACGCGGGGCGCGCGCGCTTCGAGGAGCGCTTCACGCTCGAGCGTCAAATTGACGCCATGTCCGCGCTCTACCGCGGGCTCGCAACCGGCCGCGCAACGCGGGAGAGGTCGCCGTGAGTCGCATTCTTCTCGTGAAGCCGGTGCTGCCGTACCCGCCCGATTCGGGGACCAAAGTCGTTTCGATGGGATTGATCGAGGCACTTGTCCCCGCGCACGACGTCACCGTGCTCGCGCGCATTCTCTCGCGCGACGAGGAAGCGCATGTGCGCGAGCTCGAGCGGCGTTGCGCGCGCGTCGTCGCGGTGCTCCCGGCCAACCGCGTTTCACCGATCGCGCGCGTCGGGTACAAGCTCGGCTACGGCGTGCGGTCGTTGTTCACCGGCCGCTCGCTGAAAAGTCTCTACGACTGCCCGCCCGCCACGGTTCGCGCCGCGCGCGACCTCGCGCGCGAGCCGTTCGACCTCGTCATTGTCGAGTATTGGCAAATGTACCCGCTTCTCGATGTGTTCCCGCGCGCGCGAACGGTTCTCTTGCTGCACGACATCGACGCATACGTCCATCGCGACCGCGCGCGGATCGAGCACGATCCGCTCACGCGGGTACGCACACGCTCGACGTGGAGAGTCGAAGACAGGGAAGAGAAGCGCGCCTTTGCGCGCGCCGCACGCGTGTGGGCGTTAACGCGCGCGGATGCGCGCGCGGTTGAGGACATCGCCGGGCGCCGCGCGGAGGTCCTGCCGCTGGGGCTTCCGGCGGACGCCTTCGTCGACGAAGTCACCCCGCGCACCTCGGGCGAGGTCCTACTGGTGGGGGCGATGGACTCCACGTTCAACCGCGACGCCGCGGTCCACTTTGTCCGCGACATCTATCCGGCGCTCGCATCCATCTCGTCCGTTCGATTCACCGTGATCGGCGGCGCGCTGCCGTCGGATATCGCAGACTTCGCAGAGCGTCCCAATGTCGAGATCGCCGGCCATGTGCTCGATCTCAAGCCGCGGCTGTCGCGCGCGGGTTGTCTGGTGGTTCCACTGCGATTCGCGGGCGGGATCCGGATTCGGATCCTGTTCGCGATGGCGGCCGGGCTTCCGGTGGTCTGCTCGCCGATTGCCATCGAGGGAATGGGGTTCGAGCCGGGCCGCGACGTGCTGGTCGCGAATACGCCTGCCGAGTACCGCGTCCACATCCAGAGAATCCTGGACGATCCCGGCTTCGCGGTCCGAATCGCGCAGGCGGCGCGAGAGCGCGTCTGGAGGGCATACGGGCCCGACGCGCGCGGGCCGGGGTTGCGAGCTTTCGTTGCGCGCGCAATCCGTGAGGGGGCTTCGTGACGCCTTAAAGTGCCCGTAAAGACCTCGAGATGGCCAAAATTGGGGCTGGAACCACCGTCTGTAACTATGCTAGAATCAACCGACTCGCGTCAGGGGCAAGGGTCAACTATCCGGGTGTCATCGATGGGTTTTAAGCAGACGGTTCCCTTCCTGGACCTAACGCTGCAGCATCGGGCTCTCCGAAACGAAATTTCCACGGCCGTCGAACGCACACTCGACCGTGGCGACTTTATTCTGGGGGCCCCGCTCGAAGAGTTCGAGCGTGAGTTTGCGCGCTACTGCGACTGCGAATATGCGGTCGGCGTGAGCTCGGGTACCGCAGCGCTGCATCTCGCCTTGGTCGCTTTGGGCGTCGGAGCCGGTGACGAAGTGGTCACCGTACCCAACTCGTTCATTGCGACGGTCGAGTCGATCCTCTATACCGGGGCCACACCGGTACTCGTCGACGTCGATCCGGATACATTCTGTCTCGATCCAATCGAGTTCGAACGTGCCATCACGCCGCGCACCAAGGCGGTCATGCCGGTTCACTTGTACGGACAGCCGTGCGACATGGAGTCGATCAACGCAATTGCATCCCGCCATGGGATCGCGGTCGTCGAAGACGCATGCCAGGCGCACGGCGCGACATATCACGGTCGCAAGACGGGTTCTCTGGGAACCGCGGCCGCGTTCTCGTTCTATCCGACCAAGAACCTGGGTACGATCGGTGACGGCGGGGCGCTCACGACCAACGACCGGGAGCTCGCGACGACGGTGAAGGCATTGCGCCACCACGGTCAGTTCGAGCCCAACGTCTTCCCGAAAGTCGGTTTCAACTACCGGCTCGACACCATGAAGGCGGCGGTCCTGGGTGTCAAGCTCGCGCACCTCGACGGTTGGAACGAAAAGCGACGCGAGATCGCGGAACGGTACCGAACACGCTTGAAGGGCACTGAATTTACATTTCAGGAGCGCGTGGCGGGATCGAATCCGGTCTTTCACATTCTGGCGGCGAAGCACCCCCGGCAGCGCGCGGTTCAGGAAGCGCTCAACGCGGCCGGCGTCGGTTGGGGGAAGCACATCGTCGCGCCTGCGCACCGTCAACCCGGGTACGTCGAGATCGTTCGCAAGAACGGCTCGCTCCGGGCCAGCGAAGCGTTGTCGCATGAGCTCGTCTCGCTTCCGGTTTTTCCGGAGCTCACCGACGAGCAAATCGACTACGCCGCGGAGGTTCTATCCAAGGTCGAAGTCTCGGTCTGAATAGGAATTGCACCCACCAGCTTTAAGAAGGTCAGCAGCCGTGAAGAAGAACCTTGCAGCCTTCAGATATACCGATCAGAAAGTGGTTCCGTTGTACGCGTCGGAAGGGGCGCGCGGCGCATTCCCGTTGGCTCCCGCCTCGGTCGGCTCGCGTTACGCGAGCTACGCCGCCAAGCGCTCGGTCGACGTTTTGTTCTCGCTCGCAGTGATCGTGCTAGGACTCCCGTTCTACGCGCTCATCGCGGCTTTGATCAAGCTCACGTCGGAAGGTCCCGTGTTGTTCGTGCAGGACCGCGTCGGCAGGGACGGTCGCCCGTTCAAGTTCTACAAGTTCCGCACCATGTTGGTCGATTGCACCGACGCCCAGCACCGGAACTTCGCGGAGGACTTCATCAAGGGCCGCCTCATGCACGATGAGGAAAACGGACGTGTCTTCAAGCTCAAGAACGACCCCCGCATCACCGCGATCGGCCGCTTCCTGCGCCGTACCAGTCTCGACGAGCTGCCGCAGTTTCTCAACGTTCTGCGCGGCGAGATGACGCTGGTAGGGCCCCGTCCCCCCTTGGCCTACGAGCTCGCGCATTACAAGGAGTGGCACCGCGGGCGCCTGGCCGTGAAGCCCGGGCTCACGGGGCTTTGGCAAGTCAGCGGCCGCAGCACCGTCCCATTCGATGAGATGGTCATGCTCGACCTTTACTACATCGAAAATTGGTCGCTCGCGCTCGACATGAAAATAGTCCTCCGGACCGTTCCCGTGATGGTGTTCGGTCTCGGCGGTTATTGATTCCGTCCTCATCCACAGGAGTACCGCTGCTTTGGTTCGCATCGGAGTCATCGGTTGCGGCTATTGGGGCCCCAACCTCATTCGAAATTTCTCGCATCTGAAGGGCTCGCAGGTCCTGATTTGCTCGGACTTGGGCGAGGACCGCTTGTCGCACATGCGCAACGTGTATCCGCAGATCGAGACCACGACCGACTACAAGCGCGTGTTGGCGCGTAAGGACGTGGACGCGGTGGTGGTCGCGACCCCGCCCGAGACCCACGTGCGGCTGACCATCGAGGCGCTGCGGGCCGGTAAGCACGTGTTCGTGGAAAAGCCGCTAGCACTTTCTTCCGCGGACGGCAGCGCCATGGTCGACGAGGCGCAAAAGGCCAAGCGTGTTCTCATGGTGGGTCACACCTTCGTGTACACGGCCGCCGTCAACAAGATCAAGGAAGTGATCGAATCGGGCGAACTGGGAGATATTTTCTACATCAGCACCACGCGCGTGAACTTGGGCATCTTTCAGGAAAATATCAACGTGGTGTGGGACCTGGCCCCACACGACGTGTCCATTTTGAACTACATCCTCGACGCGGCGCCCGAGTCGGTGGCCACCCAGGCCAGCTCGAACATTCGCAAGAACGTCGAGGACGTCGCGTTCCTCACCCTGCGCTACCCGGGCAACGTGCTGGCCCACGTTCATGTGAGCTGGCTCAACCCCAACAAGATTCGCTCCACCACCGTGGTGGGGAGCAAGAAGATGCTGGTGTACGACGATGTCAGCGCGCTCGAGAAGATTCGCATCTACGACAACGGCGTGACGGTGACCCCGCACTACGACACCTTCGGCGAATTCCAGCTTTCGTACCGATACGGCGACATCTTGATCCCGCGCTTGGACGATTCCGAGCCCCTCAAGGTGGCGTGCCAGCACTTCGTCGATTGCGTCGAGAAGGGGTTGGCGCCGCGCAGTTCCGGGGTGCACGGTCTCAACGTGGTACGCGTGCTGGAAGCGGCCGTCGAATCGATGCGCGAAGACGGGCGCATGATCAGCGTCGAACCGATCGAGAGTGGATTGACTGGAACGGACGAGGGGTGAAGCACCCGTCCGAAAAAACCCGCATCGCGGTGGTGGCGTCGACCTTCGGCGTGGGTGGCGCCGAGCGAGTGACGGCGGATGTGCTGCGACGCCTCGACGGCAGTCGCTTTCACTGCGAGTTGTTTTTCCTGCACGACGCCGGCGACGTGGGCCGCGATCTGTTTCGCGAAGGATTCGGGGGCTGTGAGCGCCTCATGAAGCGCCGCCGCGATCGCCGCGCCTTTGTTCGATTGCTCGCGCACCTGCGCTCGTTTCGGCCCCATGTGGTGTTTTGTCTGGACCACCACGACGCCATGACGGTGGGCCGTCTGGCCGGCTTGGCAGCGGGGGCGCGCGCGCTGGTCGTCGCCTCGCACGCGACCGGATTGGTTGGACGCGAGCGCGCGTTCGGAACCATCGACCGGTTGCTGATGGAGTTCACCCGGCGCGTGGTCGCGGTATCGCATACCCACGCGCGCTACCTGTCGGAGTCCGAGCACATCGAACGGGATCGGATCACCGTGATCGAGAACGGAGTCGACTTGTCGCTTTGGCCCCTGGCGTCCAAGGAAGAGAAGAGAGCCGCACGCGCGGCGCTGGGGCTCGACGCCGATCGACCGGTGGTGCTCATGGTCGCCGCCATGCGGCCGGAGAAGGCGCACGAGGCGCTCTTGCACGCGGTGGCGCGCATGAAGGTGGACGGTCGACGGCCGCGAGTGCTCCTGGCCGGAGACGGGGAACGCCGGGGTGCGCTGGAGGCGCTCGCGGAATCCTTGGGCGTTCGCGGAGACGTCGAGTTCCTGGGCGTGCGACGCGACGTGGCGCGATTGCTGCATGCCGCGGATGCGGTGGTATTGCCGTCGCGCGCGGTCGTGGAGACCCTGCCGCTCGCCGTTTTGGAGGCGATGGCCTCGGGCACGCCGGTGATCGCGAGCGCGGTCGGCTCGGTCCCCGATGTGGTCCGCGACGGCGAGACGGGATTCTTGATCCCGCCCGCGGACGCCGCTGTCCTCGCCAGCCGGATCGGATATATACTTGATGACGGCGACCGCGCGGACGATATGCGGGCCCGCGCCCGCGAATGGGTGGCTGCCCGCTATTCGATCGAGTCGACCGCGGCGCGCTACCAAACGTTATTCGAGGAGGTGATGGCGGCATGATCGTGAACAACGAAAAGCCCGCGACCGACGGGCACCGGGTCGGATACCCGACCGACGCCATCATCGCGCTCACCTACCGCTGCGACGCGCGCTGCGAGATGTGCAACATCTGGCAGCTCAAGCCGCAGGAGTTCCTCTCCATCGACGATTACGCCAAGGTCCCGTCCTCGCTCCGGGATATCAACGTCTCCGGCGGAGAGGCCTTCATGCGCAAGGACGTGGTCGACATCGTCAAGGTGATCCACCAAAAATGCGGCGACCCCCGCATCGTGGTATCGACCAACGGATTTCGTACCGAGCAGATCATCGCGGCCATGGAAGAGCTGCGCAAGACGATCCCCAACATCGGCATCGGCGTCTCCCTCGACGGCATCGGCGAGACCCACAACCGCATTCGCGGTGTGAAGCACGCGTGGGAGAACGCCACCGCGACCCTGCGCCAGCTCAAGGAGCGCGGCTTCACCAACGTGCGCATCGGCTTCACGGCCATGAACGAAAACGTCCACGAGATGCGCCAGGTGTACGACATGGCGTGCGAGATGGGAATCCAGTTCACCACCGCAGTGGCGCAGAACTCCGACATCTACTTCTCGACCCAGGTGAACCGCGACGTGGCCAACGAGCAGCTCTACGACGCGCTTGGCTACGTGATGAAGCACGAGCTCATGAGCTACCACCCCAAGAAGTGGTTGCGCGCGTACTTCGAAAACGGGACCCTGATCTTCAACAAGGAGAAGCGGCGCATCCTCGAGTGCCGGGCCGGCATCGAGTTCTTCTACCTGGCGCCGGAGGGAGTCGTCTACCCGTGCCTCACCATTCCGTCGCCGATGGGCGATCTCAAGGGACGGTCCTTCGAGGACGTGTGGGAGTCGCCGGAAGCGGACACGGTTCGGCACCAGATCGACGGGTGCGAGCAATGCTGGATGATCTGCACCGCGCGCTCATCGCTGAAAAAGAACCTCCCGCGCGCTCTGGGGTGGATCGCCCGCGAGAAGCTCCGCGCCCACGCGCACTAGTGCCCGCGTCATCGTCCGTGTCCCCCAAATCGATCGTTCATACCCGGCAGGCACCGTTAGCGGAGTTGTCTCGATGACTCGTCGCACCGGCATGCGACCACTGCGTATCGCCATGGTGGGGCAGAAGGGAATCCCCGCCCGCTATGGCGGTGTCGAGACCCACGTCGAGAACATCGCGGTGCGGCTGGCCGCGCGCGGTCACGATGTGAGTGTCTTCTGTCGCGCGCGCCTTAGGGCCACCAACCCTTCGCCGGGCGCTAACGGAACTTATCGCGGCGTACACCTGCTGTATCGCGGAAGCCTCAACACCAAGCACCTCGACGCCGCCAGCCACACCTTCTTCTCCGCACTCGAGTCGGCGTGGCGCCACCACTTCGATGTTGTGCATCTGCACGGCATCGGCCCGGCCGCGTTCGCGCCCGTGGCGGGGCTCTTCGGTCGTAAAGTCGTGTCGACCTTTCATGCCCTCGATTGGCGCCAGGTCAAATGGGGACCGAGCGCAAAATCGTTTCTCCGGCGTGGTGAAGCGATCGGCGCCCGCAAGAGCGACGGTGTGATCGCGGTTTCGCGCCTCATGCAGGCGCACATCCAGTCCGCCCACGGCGTCGGTGCCGCCTACATCCCCAACGGCGCGTCGCTGCCGGTCCATCCCATACCGACTGCACCGCTGGCGAAATGGGGCCTGGTACCGGGCGAGTATCTGCTAACCGTCGGCCGCATCATCCCTGACCGCGATGTGGAAACGCTGCTGCGCGCGTTTGCCGAGATGCGCGCGCGCCATCCACGGCTGCGTCTGGTCATCGTGGGATCGGAGACGCCGCGGACACCGTACTCGGACGCCTTGGAAAAGCTGGCCGGCGAGCGCATCGTCTTCACGGGGGACGTGTTCGGCGAGGGGTTGGAAACGCTCTACGCGCACTGCATCGCGTACGTGCTCGCATCGCGCGTCGAGGGATTGCCGATCACGGTGTGCGAGGCCATGGCCCATGGCCGCGCCTGCGTGCTCAGCGATATCCCGGAGAACACCGAGGTGGGAGGCGACGCCGCACGGTTTTTCAAGTGTGGAGACGACAAAGCTTTGGCCGCCGAGCTTCAGACCTTGATCGAGGACACGGCGGCACGCAATGCCTTGGGCGCCATCGCGAGGTCGCGCTGCGAGGTCCACTACAACTGGGAGACCATCGCGGACCAGGTGGAGTCCTACTATTATCGCGTGCTGACGGAAGCGTGAGTGCGGGGACACCGGTGCCGCTTTTTTGCTTCGGCGATGTGCGAGGTGGGTGGTATGGTCGCGCGTCATGAAGTCGGCGACGGTATCGACAGGGATCGCGTGGGTTGCAGCGCTGGCACTGGCCGGGTGCGCCGGCGCACCGCCCAAGGGTGCGGCGCCGAAGAAACCAGCTCCCACGCAGCGCGCGAGCGACGACAAACCCTACGACTTTCGTTCGGAGGGGAAGATCCCGCCCCTCAATCCTGACGACGCAGCCAACGAGCCCGATATCGAAGAGATCGGCGTCACCGAGACCGCGATCGACGTCGCAGACGCGGAGGCTCCGCCCGACACGATTCGAGAGCCGGCGCCAGCGGACACGCTGATCGACGGCTTTCGCGTCCAGGTCTTCGCCACCGCGGACCGAGAGATCGCGGAGAATGCGGCGAAGGTAGCCCAGGGGAAATTAAGCCTCACGAGCTACGTCGAGCTCGAAAGCGGGATGTACAAGGTGCGCGCGGGCGATTTCTCCACCCGCGCGGAGGCCGACCAAGCGCTCGCCCCGGTAAGACGCCAGTACCCGGACGCATGGGTGGTGCCGTCGAAAATCCGCGCGTCGCGCACCCCGTAACCGCGCCAAGGCCCGATGCGCGCGGCGGTTGACAACGTCGCGGGCGCCGGTATAATGGGGGCTCGCCAAACGATTAAGAGCGGGAATAGCTCAGTGGTAGAGCACAACCTTGCCAAGGTTGGGGTCGCGGGTTCGAACCCCGTTTCCCGCTCCATTCTTCTTCCATTTCAATCAGCGTCGGTATCGGGTGCGGTTGCCCGTGCGACTGCGAAAGCCCGGGTGGCGGCATAGCCAAGTGGCTAAGGCGACGGTCTGCAAAACCGTTATCCCCGGTTCGAATCCGGGTGCCGCCTCCACCTTTTGCATCGTCTCATCGCACTAGCACCAAACGCCGCGTCTCGTTGAACGAGCCCGCCACCATGCGGCAGAAATAGACGCCGCTGGCCGCTTCGGTGCCCTCGTCGCCGCGCCCATCCCAGCCGACCGAGCTCACTCCCGCGTCGCGAACGTCGTCGAGCAGGCTGCGAACGCGTGCTCCGAGCGCGTCGTAAATGACCAACGAGACGCGTCCGCGCGCCGCGAGCGAAAACGCGATGGTGGTCGACGGATTGAACGGGTTCGGGTAGTTCTGCTGGAGCCGATTCACCGCTACCGCGACCGAAGCCGGTTCGGGTCGCGTGGGCCGCACAGCCGCTGCTTCGACGTCGTTCGCCAGCTCTTCGGCAACCAGGGCGGCGGGCTCCTCGAAGATCATCACGGGCCGTCCGCTCGGCACTTCGCGCGGGATCAACTTCATCAAGTTCTTCGGCAGTGCCCGCTTGTCCAGCAGTCCCTCGCGCAGAAACGCCACCAGATCCTCGAACTCCGACTCGGAGAGTTCGATCGGTTGGGACAGCAATGGATCGACGCGCGCGAGCGCAGGCTCGATCGGTCCCACTGGTCCCCGGAGATCTTCGTCCAGGTGACCGGGGTCGTAGTTCCTCGCCGATTCGAATACGTCGAGGTGGTGACGCACCGCGTCTTCGATGGTCGTGAAGGCGCCGTTGTGGAAGAACGACGTTTGCATGGCCAGGTTCCTAAGCGGCGACGTTCGGAACATGTAACGGTGGTCCGCATTTCCCGTCACTTGCTCGAGACCGAAGTCTTCGTTTGCACCCGGTCCGTCGAAAACGGAATTGGTCACATCCGGCGATACCTGGGGCACCGCCAAGACATGCTGCTGAAAGTCGCTGAACATCTCGTTCGAACCACCCGAGACCGCGTGACAGGAGACGCACCCGGCTTCTCCGAAGAAAAGGAGCGCGCCGCGCTTCTGCTGGTTCGTCATCGCGCTTTGCTTGCTGCGTGCGAAACGGTCCAAGGGCGTATCGGTGAAGGTCAGCGTGAACTCGAACTCCGCGATGGCCTGGCCGAACATGTCGAAGTCGATGGGAGCACCGAGTTGGACCTCGGGGAATACGCGCCCAAAGAGATGGACGTACTCCGGGATCGCGTTGAGGCGATTCAATACTTCCTCGCGAATGGCGAAATTGTCACCCACGAAGTCGAACCCGGCCACCTCGTTTCGCTCCGTGGGCGGAATGAACGCCTGCGCGGTCAAGAGGTGCGGTAGGTACGAGAGCGTCAGACTCTCCGGTGCCGGAAAGGAGAGCCCGCCGCTGTTGTCGAAGGGATCGCCCGAGAGCGACGCGAAGCGTGAGTTCCACATCAAGGTGGGGAAGAACGCGTTGTTGATCACCATCGGGGCGCGGCGCTGGTTTCGGGGGCCGGTTCGGCTGGGGCCCACGAGGTTGTTGTTCTCGATCCCGATCGCGATCGACTGCGTGTCTCCGAACCCGTTGGTGGGCGAATGACAACCGCCGCAGCTGTTGTCGTCGTTCAACCCGGTGACGGTGTCGAACCACAGCAAACGGCCCACGGTCGCGAGCTTGCGGTTGATCGGGCGCCCCAATCGCTCGGGAAGCGTCGCCTCGACGCTGCCGGTGAAGCCGATCTCGCGGAGACGGTCGCGCAACGCGCGATTGAGCGCATGCGCCTCCGCGCCGAGTGGGTCCTCGACGATCCGTTCTTCGACCGGTGTTGCGAAAGCGGGCGTGGGGCGCAGCACGGATGCGCCCACCAGAACGAGCGCGATCATCATTCTTGCAGGGGACATGACGAACCTCCCAGTGCCAACCGGGCGGCTGGCGCAGGCACGTAGCGCTCCGCAGGGAGCAGTGCCGTTTCTAGGAACAGCATGGGCGAGGCGGTCTCGCGGGGAACAGGGAGCGAGGCGACCCACCCATCCAAGAGGTGAAGCAACCGACGTGAGGCTACACCTGTGTCGGTGGCGCTTCAAGGGGGTTCGCGCGCCGAGCCGTTTCGTGCACGAAGGGTGAAAAGGAAGAGCCCGCCGCTGCGCGCGACGGGCTCTTCCTGTAATGCCTCAGATCGATTTGCTAAGTACTACCGATAAAGCGCTTTGATTCCACCCCAGGTCCTCGTTTGAACCGGGATATTGCCGCAGTGGCCCGGTCCGATGATCCCGTTGTTGTAGTCGTCCAGCGTCTGCGTGAGGCTGCTCGTCGTGCTCGGATCAAGGTAGCCGGCGCCCACCGGGGGAACGACCAAGCCGCCGATCATCGCGTCCGCGTCGGCGATCGCCGAAGCCGCAGCCGTGGGGTCGGCGCCGTTGGCGACATTCAGCTTGGCGGCGATCAGCTGGTGCGCGAGGCTGACCAGACCGTTGCCCTCAACCGACTGGCCGAGGATGGCGTCGGCTTGCGCCGCGGTGTAATTGACCGTTCCCAACGTCACCGACGTGACCGGCCACAGCTCTTCGTGGTTCTTCCAGTAACCCTGCGTGTAGGTGCAGTTCGTGCTCGACGTGGTCGAGTTGCTCACGGTGACGGAGAGTTCGCTCGCCGGATTACCGCTCTCGTCGAGACCGAAGGCGGCGTAGTAGTACATCTGCCCGTATTGCAACTCTTCGGTGGTTCCCGACACGCCGGTCTCTTGCAGCAGGTCGCCGATTTCGACCACGATCGACTGATTGGGCGCGAGCTTGAAGGTTGTGTACTGCCCGCCGAAGGTATTGAGCGTGGGCTGGCCGGTAAAGTCGACGCCGCCCATCTCCGCCGTCAAGTCCACCGGCCAGGTGCCGCCGTTGGCCGTGAACGTACTCTGGTCCATCCACCAGATCGCGAATCCATTCGGCAGACCGCTCGGTCCCGCCGTGATCGTGATGGCTTGTTTGCCATGTCCCGGCACACCGGTGCCGATGGCCGGCGTGTCGACCGCGGCAAACGACGCAGCCGCCATGAGCGTCAGCATGGCCGACGCGACAATGATTCGATAGAACTTCAACATTGCGTGATTCCTCCCGAGGAACACGTGTGCACTTCTTGCGGAGGTCTCCCTCGTAAAGCGCCTCCGACGAACGAGGCCCGCCCGGTGTGTATTATGAAGATCCCGCCAAGGGCCCTTGCTTGACCGGTATTATAGCACGCAGATTACTCCCCTTGCTTGCGTTATTTTGCGCCCCCGATGCGATCTTCGCAGCACCCGGGGTTTTCGCGTACACTGGCCGCGGTATGAACGTCGGCGTCGTCGGAGGAGGGCCCGCGGGCCTGTACTTCGCCATCCAGATGAAGCTGCGCGATGCCGGTCATCGCGTCACCGTGGCCGAGCGCAACCGGCGCGGCAGCACCTTCGGGTGGGGAGTCGTGTTTTCCGACGGGACCCTCGACCGTCTCCGGGCCGCCGATCCCATCACGTACTCCCAGATCGCCGATCAATTCGTCCACTGGGACGACATCGACGTGTATTACCGGGGAGTCGTCGTCCGTAGCGGCGGCCACGGCTTCTGCGGCATTTCCCGGCAAGCGTTGCTCGATATCCTCGAAGCGCGCGCCGTTGCACTGGGTGTCGACCTCCGCTTCGAAACCGACGTCGCGGACGAGCGCATCTTCGCCGACGCCGATTTAATCGTCGCTGCCGACGGTGCCAACAGTGCGGTGCGCCAGCGCCACGCCGATCGATTTCGTCCCGACATCGACGTGCGTCGTTGCCGCTACGTGTGGCTGGGAACGAAGAAGCCCTTCGATGCATTCACCTTTTATTTCGTGGAACGGCCCTCGGGCTGGTACCAGGCCCATTGCTATCCCTTCGGCGGCGGCTGGAGCACGTTCATCGTCGAGTGCACCGACCAGACCTGGCGTGCTGACGGATTGGACCGCGCCTCGAAAGAGGAGAGCATCGCGTTCTGCGAGCAGTTGTTCGCACCCCATTTGGGAGGCCACGCGCTGGTTTCCAACGCCGAGCACCTGCGTGGCTCGGCGGCGTGGTTGAACTTTCCGCGCGTCAATTGCCAGTCGTGGCGCGCCGATAACATCGTGCTCCTCGGCGACGCGGCCGCCACCGCGCACTTCTCCGTGGGCTCGGGAACCAAGCTCGCGATGGAGAGTGCGGTCTCGCTCGCCGAGCACCTCCACGCCGGCGGCGGTCACGAAGAGCGATTGACTGCCTACGAGAACGAGCGCCGGGTCGAAGTGGTGCGGCTTCAGAACGCCGCCCGCAACAGCACCGAGTGGTTCGAGCAAGTGGCACTCAAGGCCAACCTCGAGCCCGAGCAGTTCAACTACAGCTTGGTCACCCGCAGCCAGCGCGTGAGCCACGAAAGCCTGCGCGCGCGCGACGCGCGCTACCTGGAATCCTTCGAGCGCTGGTTGTGTGCGCGCGCGACCGACGGTACCTGCCAAGACGCGGTGCCGCCGATGTTCCTCCCGTTTCGTCTGCGCGAGATGACGCTCGCGAATCGTGTCGCGTGCTCTCCGATGGCGATGTACAGCGCCGACGAGGGGCTGGTGAACGACTTCCACTTGGTCCACTTCGCTGCGCGCGCGCTGGGAGGCGCGGGCCTGCTCTTCACCGAGATGACGTGCCCGTCGCCGACTGCGCGCATCACGCCCGGGTGCGCGGGCCTGTGGAGCGACGCGCAAGCGACCGCGTGGAAGCGCATCGTCGACTTCGCGCACGACCACAGCGACGCCCAGTTCGCGTTGCAGCTCGGCCACTCGGGTCGCAAGGGATCGACCAAGGAACCGTGGCTGGCCGGCGGGCGTGACGACGCGCCGCTCGAGGCGGGAAATTGGCGCTTGTTGTCTCCCTCGGCGATGGCATGGGGAGCGGGTAGCCAAACCCCCAACGAAATGACGCGCGACGACATGGATCGCGTCCGCGACGAGTTTGTGGCCGCGACGCGACGCGGCATCGACGCCGGCTTCGACGCGCTCGAGCTCCACTGCGCGCACGGTTACCTCTTTTCGAGCTTCATCTCGCCGCTCGCCAACCACCGCGGCGACGGGTACGGCGGATCGCTCGCGAACCGGGTTCGGTATCCGATCGAAGTATTCGAAGCGATGCGCTCCGCGTGGCCGCGCGAGAAGCCGTTCGGCGTGCGTGTTTCCGCCACCGATTGGGCGCAGGGAGGGATCGCGATCGACGACGCGGTCGACATCGCGCGCGCGTTTCGAAGTGCGGGCGCCGACTTCATCGACGTCTCGACCGGGCAAGTCACACCCGACCAGGCGCCGGTGTACGGGCGCATGTTCCAAGTGCCGTTCGCGGAGCGGATCCGGCTCGAGACCGGGATGGCGACGCTGGCGGTGGGGAACATTTACGAACCCGACCACGTCAACAGCATCGTCGCGGCCGGGCGTGCGGATCTGTGCTTGCTCGCGAGGCCGCATCTGTGGGATCCGTTCTGGACGCTGCGCGCAGCGGCCCAGCTGGGCTACACCGGCGTGCGATGGCCGAACCCGTATCTCGCGGGCCGGCGGCAGATCGAAACGCTCATGCAGCGCGCGCGCCAAGCGCCTTCGGGACCGATCTAGAGCACGCATGCACGAAGCTTCGCCGATAATACTGCGCGATCGGCACGCGATCGTCACCGGCGCCGGGAGCGGCATCGGAGCGGCCATCGCGCGCGAGCTCGCGCGCTGGGGTGCTCACACCACGCTCGTCGGCCGTCGCATCGAACCCTTGAACGCGCTGCGTCGCGAGCTGGAAGCGAGCGGGCCCGGACGGCCGCTCGCGCGCGTGGCCGACGTCACCGACGCGGAGCTGGTTGCGCGCATTATTCTGGACGCGTGCGCCATGCAGGGAAACCCCTTCGTCCTGGTCAACAACGCGGGTGCCGCGTTGTCCGCGGCCTTCCTGGAGACCGACGACGCCGCGTGGCGAGGGATGCTCGACGTCAACCTGATGGGTGCGGTATTCTGCACCCGCGCGACACTGCCCTTGATGCGTGCGAACGGCGAGGCCCGGATTATCAATATCGCGAGCACAGCTGGACTGGAAGGATACCCGTACGTTTCGGCGTACACGGCGGCGAAACACGCGCTGGTCGGACTTACGCGCTCGCTGGCCCTCGAGCTCGCGCGCGACCGCATCACGGTCAACGCGCTGTGCCCCGCGTACACGAATACCGAGATGCTGGGCGAAGCGGCCCAGCGCGCGGCCGCGCGCACCGGTCGCACCGAAGCCGACGTGCGCGCCAAGTACGCCGCTTCGAACGCGGGCGGGCGCCTGATCGAACCGGCCGAAGTGGCGCGCGTGGCGGCGTGGTTGTGTCATCCCCAACAGAGCGACGTGAGCGGTCGCGCGATCTTGATCGACGGCGCATCGGATCCCTGCGCGAAATGAGCATGAACCCGAGCTCGTTTTCACCCTCCCAATTTCGTTGGTCCTTCGACGACGGGGTGGCGACCATCACGCTCGACCGTCCCGAGAAGAAGAACGCGCTGACCTTCGAGTCGTACGCGGAGCTGCGCGACACCTTTCATTCACTAAAAACGACCGCGGGCGTAAAGGCGGTATTGCTGACCGGCGCGGGGGAAAACTTCTGCTCCGGTGGCGACGTGCACGAGATCATCGGACCGCTTCTGGGCATGAACGACGCGGAGCTCCAGGCCTTCACCCAGATGACGGGCGACCTCGTGATCGCGATGATCTCGTGTCCGCAACCGATCGTGGCGGCCATCGACGGCGTCTGTGTGGGGGCGGGAGCGGCCATCGCGATGGCGTCCGATATTCGGCTCGGAACCGCGCGCAGCAAGGTCGCCTTCCTGTTCGTTCGGGTGGGGCTGGCGGGTTGCGACATGGGAGCGTGCGCGATGCTGCCGCGCATCGTGGGACACGGGCGCGCGGCCGAGCTGCTATACACGGGGCGGGCGATGGGGGGCGACGAAGCGCTGCGGGTGGGCTTCCTCAATCGTTTGTGCGAGCCGGGAGGTTTGCAGGAAGAGGCGCTCGCGCTCTCGCGCGAGCTTTCCTCCGGTCCCAGCGCCGCGCACGCGGTGACCAAGCGCATGCTGGTCGAAGAGTGGCACCTGGACCTCGTTCGTGCCATCGAAGCAGAGGCGCGCGAGCAAGCCTCGCTCATGCGGAGCGGGGATTTCAAGCGCGCGTACGAAGCGTTCGTGCGCAAGGAAGCGCCGCGCTTCGAGGGCAACTGATGCCGTCGCGTTCACATTTGGAGTGGCCGTTCTTCGAGGAGCGTCACCGCGTGCTGGCCGACGAAGCGGCGCGTTGGGCGAGCGCGCACCTTGCGACCGCGCCGCACGACGGCAATCTCGACCAGGAATGTCGCCGCTTGGTAGCGGCGTACGGCGACGCGGGCTTTTTGAAACACGCGGCCCCCCGCGAGGGTGCCATCGACGTGCGCGCAGTTTGCATCTGTCGCGAGACATTCGCGCAACACTCGGGCCTGGCGGAGTTCGTGTTCGCGATGCAGGGCCTGGGAAGCGGACCCATCACACTCTTTGGATCCGACGCGCTGCGAGCGGAGTATCTACCCCGGGTCGCTTCTGGAAAGGCGATTGCCGCATTCGCGATCAGCGAGCGCGAAGCGGGCTCGGACCTGGGTGCCATCGCAACCACCGCGCGCGCAGACGGCTCCGACTTTGTGTTGGACGGCGAGAAGACGTGGATCTCCAATGCGGGTGTGGCGGACTTCTACGTCGTGTTCGCGCGCACCAGCGATGGCCCCAAGGGAATCTCCGCCTTCGTGGTCGACGCCGACGCGCGCGGCGTGGTGGTGCGCGAGCGGGTCGACATCTGTGCGCCGCACCCCCTGGGGACGCTTGGTTTGGAAGGCGTGCGGGTGCCGGCGTCGAAGCGCGTATCAGAAAACGGGCGCGGCATGGCGGTGGCACTGGGAACTCTCGACGTGTTTCGCGCTACCGTCGGTGCGGCGGCGTTGGGACTCGCGCGACGGGCTCTGGCCGAAGCGACCGCGCATGCGAAATCGCGGCGCGCATTCGGGACGACGCTGTCCGAGTTCCAGCTCGTGCGCGCGAAGCTGGCCGACATGGCGACGGCGATCGACGCCGCCGCGTTACTGGTTTATCGCGCCGCGTGGATCAAGGACACGCAAGCCGGTCGCGTCACCCGCGAAGCCGCGATGGCGAAGGCGTTCGCGACCGAAGCGGCACAACGCGTGATCGACGACGCGGTACAGATCTTGGGGGCGCTCGGCGTGGTCGCGGGCTCGAAGGTGGAGACGTTGTACCGCGAGATTCGGCCGCTTCGCATCTACGAAGGTGCCACCGACATCCAGCGGCTCGTCATCGCGCGCTCGTTGTTGGAGGACGACGCATGAACCGAATTCTGCGACCGGAGGGCGGCCGGCGACCGAGCGGCTACAGCGACGGTATCGAGGCGCGCGGGCGCTTGGTGTTCGTCGCGGGGCAAATTGGCGCCACGGCCGACCGCGCGCTCGCGGGAGCCGACATGGTTTCGCAGACCGCGCAGGCGCTTCGTAACATCGTCGCCATCCTCGCCGCCGGCGACGCCAAGCCGGCGCACATCGTTCGCATGACGTGGTACGTGACCGATATGAATGAGTACCGGCGCGAGCGCACGCGGCTGGGAGAGTCATACCGAGCCATCATCGGCGACCACTATCCGGCCATGACGCTGGTCGCCGTGTCATCGTTGGTAGAGCCGGGAGCGCGCATCGAGATCGAGGCCACGGCCGTTGTTCCTGACGACTATCGGTGACGGTGCCGAAACATGCGCGACGATCGCGGCCCACCCACGTTTCCCGAAGACTTCAATCTCGCCGACTATTTTCTGTTCGACCGGCTGCGAGAGGGCAGAGGCGCACACCCCGCGATTCGATTCGGTGCCCGCGCGTACAGCTATGACCAGGTCGCGGCGCGCACACGCTCGCTGGCCGGCTACTTCGACGCCATCGGGCTGGCGCCGGAGTGCCGCGTGTACATCGTGCTGCCCGACACGCCGCCCTTCGCCTGGTCGTTCTTCGGAACGCTCGCGCACGGCAACGTCGTCACGATGGGAAACCCCCTCGCGCCGCCCGACGATCTCGCCTATGTGATCGACTACGTTCGCGCCGCGGTGGTGATCACGGTGCCGAGTGTAGCGTCGGCGCTAGCCGAGGCATTCAAGAACAATCCCCATCTTCTTCGAGTCTTGCTGGTTCCGGACGTTACTACCGGAGATGACCCAGAATCGTCCTTCGAGATGCCATCGTCGCTCCAAGGCATGCGGGTCGAACCGCTCGCAGAAGCGATCAAGAAAGGCGCGGTCGAGTCGCACGCGCTGTCGCGCGTGTTACGTGATGACCCCGCGATCTGGTTGTTCACCTCGGGCTCGACCGGGCGGCCGAAGGCGGCCACCCACACGCACCGCGACTTCGCCTTCAACACCGAGGTGTATGCCAAGCGAACCGTCGGTTACCGGCCCGACGACGTGACCGTGAGCGTTCCGCGCTTGTTCTTCGGCTACGCAACCGGAACCAACCTCATGTTTCCGTTCGCCGTCGGCGCCACCGCGGCGCTCTTCTCCGAGCGCGCCACCGCGGAAACGCTCGCGGAAGCAATCAAGACGTACCGGCCGACCGTCGTCACCAATGTTCCCACCATGATGGCGAAGCTGCTCGACCACGACGACGCGCTGCGCGCGCGGGGAGAACGCGGGCTCGACTTCGGCTCGGTTCGCTTTCACCTCTCGGCGGGCGAAGCGCTGCCGCCGCCGCTGCTCGAGCGCTTCGCGGCCCGCTTTCACAACGACGTGTACGACGGGATCGGATCCGCAGAGATGTTCCACATTTACGCGTCCAACCGTCCCGGCGACATCAAGCCGGGATCGTTGGGACGCGCGGTCGAGGGCTACGAGATTCGCATCCTGCCCACGGAAGCGACCGAACCGGGTGCCGGTGAAGTCCCGCGCGGCGAGGTCGGCGTCATGTGGGTGCGGGGCGACAGCGTCGCGATGGCGTACCACGGTGACCGGGACAAGAGCTGGGCAACGTTTCACGGCCACTGGTGCCGTACCGGCGACCTCTTTCGCATGGATGCCGACGGTTACTTGTGGTTTGGCGGGCGCGCCGACAGTCTCTTCAAAGTGGGCGGTGTGTTCGTGGCCCCGCTCGAGATCGAAGAGTGCTTGATGGAGCACGAAGCGGTGGCACTCGCGGCGGTGATTCCGGCCGAGGAAGCGGGGCTCGTGAAGCCGAAGGCGTTCGTGGCGTTGCGCGACGGGGTCGCGGCGTCGGACGCCGGTGACCGCGAGCGCCTGTGTCGCGCCTTGCAAGAGCACGTCAAGGAACGCCTATCGAAGCACAAGTACCCACGCTGGGTGATCTTGGTGGACGAGCTACCGAAAAACGACCGCGGAAAGATCGATCGCAAGGTTCTGATCGATCGCGAGCGCGCCGGGGAAAACCCATGGCACTAGATAACGTTTTTGTCGCACGCATGACCACCGACGAGCTCGATGCGGCCATCAAGAACCGGCCGGTGGTCATCCTCCTCCCGGTGGGGGCGATCGAGCCCCACGGTCCGCATCTGCCGCTCGAAACCGACCTCGTCATCTCCCGCGCGGCTTGCGAACGCGCGGCACACGCCTTGGCGGCACGCGACGTGCTGGCACTCGTCGCTCCCGACGTCGCCTACGGCGTCACCGAGTTCGCGAACGGTTTCACCGGAGCAGTCAGCGTTTCGCGTGGTTCGCTGGTCGCGTACCTGCGTGCCGTCGTCGACGGTTGGCTTGGCAACGGCGCGGCGCACGTTTGTGTCGTCAACAACCATCTCGAACCCGCGCACGACACGGCGGTACGCGAGTCGATGGCGGGACTGACCATGAGACAAGCCTCTGTCGCCAGCCCGCTCACGCGCCGGTGGGCGCGGACGCTATCCGACGAGTTCAAACGAGGCGCGTGTCACGCGGGCGAGTACGAGACCTCGATCGTGCAGGCGGCTGACGCTGCGTCGGTGCGCGAGGATATTCGCCGCCGCTTGCCCGAGGTGGACGTGAGCCTTTCCGACGCGATCGCGCGCGGCGTCGAGGACTTCCGGAGCATGGGACTGTCGAAGAGCTACGCGGGTGCTCCCGCCCGAGCGACCGCGGCCCACGGCGAAGAGATGCTCGATCGCCTCGCGGAAATGATCGTTGGGGAAGTCACCGAAGCGATGGCGTGAACGCTACGTCACTTCACCGCGCGACAATTCCGACAGTCGATAGTGCGAGCGCCAGGCGTAGTACAAGCCCGTCAGCGTAATGGGGAAGAACTGCGTGGCGTGGTAGACGGTGGAGAACGCGAGCGCTTCGCCGCGCTCCACACCGTACATGCCGAGGCCGAGCACGCAGGCGTACTGCAGGGTACCGACGAACGCAGGCGCGGACGGAATCATCGACCCCAGCGAAATCAAGACGATCAAGAACACGCTGGCGAGGAACGGCAGCGTCAAATTGAAGGCCAGCACGCAGAAATAGACCCCCAGCACCGCGAAGCCCCACACCGCCACCGAAAGCGCCGTGATGGGAAGTGCCGCGCGCGGTTGGGTCGTGACCCCGAGGCCGTCGATGAAGGAGTCGGCGGAGTCGTGCACGCGTCGGCGGGTTTCGCTCGGCAGCGGCTTCAGAGCGCGCGCCAGAAGCGATCGAAAGCGCCGGCGCCAGCGCACCATCACGAACAGCAGCACCAGCAGGGCGACGTTGAAAACGATCAATACTTCCGTGCTGCGCGCGAGCCACGTCGGGGCCGAGATCCTGACCATGCAGTACCAAATCAAAATGATGAGGACGAACACGTCGACCACGCGTTCGTAGACGATGGTGGCGAAGGAAGCCGACTTGCTCACGTGCTCGGTGCGGCCGATCGCGATTGCGCGCACGAACTCTCCCACGCGGGCCGGGAGTAGATTGTTGACCATGAAGGCGATCGCCGTCGCCGACCACAGCGGCCCGATGCGACAGTCCTTGATGGGCAACATCATGAACTTCCATCGCACCGAGCGTGAGAAGTGTCCCAGCATGGTGCACACGATACCGGGGATCAAAAACTCGTAACGAGTGGTGGTCAACGCGGCCCGAAAAGCAGACCACTCGATCCCGCGCGTCGCAAGGTACAGGAACACCGCGCTGACGACGACCCCGAGCGCGAGCTTGCGCTTCATCGCGTGCAATGCTTCTCCGCCTAGTTGTAAGTGTGCGCTGCGTAGCGCCGGCAAGTATCGCGGTCGATGCGTACCAAAGAGATCTCCGGGTCCTGAAATACAACCACGAAAGGCAATACCGTGATGACGGACGCGATGGTGCGATGCTCCGGTCGCACCACTGCAAACAACGGCTCTTCGATAGCACCCAGCGCTTCGAAGGCGCCGGAGAGGGCATCGAGCTCCGCACCCTCGGCCGGCCACGGACGATACAGTGCTTCCACCGCGTGGCGGCGTCGAGTCATTTCGGGAAGCGGGTAGCCCCACTGTTCCGCGTAAGGGGTGCTACCAAACAGGTAGCGACGCGGGCCCGTGACGAGCAGCGGTGCGCGGTCGTGGTCGTCGATGAACACGGCGTCGCGAGTGGTGTTCGCGCGCACCCATTCGGACAGGCGCCACTCGGCGGGCGTCACCACGACGGCGTCGGGAGTGCCGAAGCAGCTCACGAACGCGATCGCGTTGACGGGCACGAAAAACAGCAGCACCCACGCGGCGGCGGTGATGATACGCGCGCGACCGGCCTTGGCCGCGACCGAATCCGCGATGGCGAATCCGGCCACAATCGAACAGGGAATGAAGACGAAGTATCCCAGTTTGTCGTACGTGTTCGCCCCCGGGAGAGCGATCGATAAGCAAAAAGCGGCCACGGCGGCGGCACTCCAGGCGAGAAAGCGCGCACCCATCGAGCGATCGGACCAAAAGGAGCGGGCCCGGATCGCTAGCACGAGGACGAATGCGCACGAGATGAAAATACCGGCCATCTTTCGGAAGGAGAAATCGAGCGGAAACGCCTGCTCGCTCTCCTTGGATACCTGGTAGAGGTAAGGAGACACGGCCAGGAGGCACAGCACACAGACGGCCACCAGCACCAGCGGGCGGCGCGGTTGATACGATTCGATGCGGGCGCGCGTGGCGTGCAGCAGGCTGGCTCCGCCCACGACGCCGACCAGGAACACGAACCCCACCAGGCTGTGAAAGCCCAGCATTCCCACCACCGACGTCGCCACCAGCGCCAGTCCGTAGCGTCGCCCGTTCTGCAAGTAGTCGATCGCCCCCGCCCACGCGCTAGTCATGAACACGAGCGCGATTCCGAAGGCGGTCGCCACCATGAACTTGTCGAGAAAGAATTCCTGGTTGAAGTAGATGTTCAGGAAGCGGGACGCCGTGTCGTAGTGGAGCGGCGTCAGCGCAAGCGTGCGTCTGACCTCGTCCATCCCGCGCACGTCGCCCATGAACGCCTTCACGAGCTTCACGGGCAGAAAGATCCAGAAGGCGGCGTTGAACGCGAGCACCAGCGTCGCGGCGGCGACGAAACGGTGTAGAAAGCGCGCGCGCAACGCGCTCGCGAATTGATAGCCGGCCAGCACCAGAGCCACCACCGCGTGCGCGTTGAACATTGCCATCGCGCCGAAGGGGCCGACGCGCAGGGCGTCGGCGAGTGTGGTCAACAGGACGTGGTAGAACCACATGTATTGGAGTCGCAGGCCCAGGAAGTACGGGTCTTCGGGGGGAAGTCCGAAGTCGCGGATTTGCGCGACCACCGCGGCGTGGAACCACGCGTCCGACCGAATGCGCCACCACTCGCGCGTGAAAGGGAGCGTCGATGTCAGGAGCAGCAACCCGGCGATGAAGCACGCCAACACCGCAGCGTCGCGGGAACGCATGGCGGCCGGCGTCGGCCGGCGCACGAGTGCAGCGGCCAGCAAAAGCCCGGCGCTCGCCACCACGACCGCCAGCGATGCGGCGTGGGGCGAGCCGCCGGCGAAGAGAATCCCCGTGGCGACCAGCGTCACCACGAGCGGTGATGCAACCACGCCCGCGAGCAGCACCTCAAGGAGGCCCTGGCGGCTGGAATCGAGCAGCCGGAAGAGCGACGCCCCCGGCACCACCATCAAGAACAGCCAAACAGCCGCGAGCCGGAGAGCGTGAAGCGGGCCCCCGGTGGACGGCACGAAGTAGACCGCGGCAACGGCAACGAGCACCAAGACCAGCGCCGGGGCGACGCGGCCTATTGATGGGGCGGTAGCGGATTGACTCAAGCGGGCAATTCCTGGACTTCCGAGGGTGTCATAGACGGTGTAAGAAGCTCAATTATATAGGCTGGTTCGACTTTGGCTCAAGTTATGTCTTAGGCCTACGAACCCATCACGGTCACGTCAATGGGGCGCACGGCCGGGCCTCGCGCGTCGAGCAGGACCACCGCTTCCCAATTTCCGAGCCCCATCGCACCGTCGCGAACCGGTACCGAGACGCAGTCCGCGAGCACACCCGCCGGCACATAGCCGGCTTCTTCGATGTCGACACGGTCCGAGCTTTCCGGACCCGTGGTCTCGTCGAACTCGTCCTTCGGCGTGGAAGCAGGAGCCGAGAGCTGGGCCCACGCCAGCCGCAATAGATCGTCGACGTCGTCGTCCAGCTCGGCGCTCAGCGTGAGGCATGATCCTTCGGACGCCGTGCTCAATACGCACAGCCCGCTAGCGATCCCGCTGGCTTTCACGAAGGCGTTGACTTCGCCTGTGATGTCCGAAAGGGAGACGCCTTCGTCGGTCGCAATCTCCAGGCGCGTGGTGGCGACGATCATCGGACGGTCGCCGCGCGCGTATCGGCCGGGGGGAAAGCGTGTTGCATGTTTTTCGACGGCATCGGATACTAGGCTTCGAAGGTCCCGCGGCCCGAACCATCGAAGCGATAGGCCTTTGAAAGCGTGCCCGCCCCGATCTTCTTCCGCGCTCCCTTACCCGGCGCGGGAAGCTGGCGCACGTGCAAGCGCGCCCCGACTCTATCAGAGGGCTCCAATGACCAAAAAGGCTTTTCGACTCCCCTTCGGTCGGGCCGAGGAGGCGACTGCCGACGAGATATCGTTGCTCCGCGAGGAGAACCATCAGCTCAAGCGCGCTGTCGAAGAGCTGTCGATCCTGAACGAGCTCGCGCGCGCCATTGGTGCCTCGGTCGATTCCGAGGATATCATTCGCAAGATCGTGGATCGGTCGATGCGCGCGGTCCAAGCCGAACAAACGGTGGTGACGCTGGTGGATCGTAACGCCAGCCAGTCCATGAAAACCCTGGTGCGCGCGATGACGAGCTCGGCCGAGCACCCGCACTACCACGTCAACGAGAACCTGCTCGGGTGGATGCACCTCTACAAGAAACCGCTCCTCACCAACGATCCCACCACCGACGAGCGTTTTCGCGGGCTCAAGTGGGAAAAGACCATTCAATCGATTTTGTGCGTGCCGTTGATGGTCAAGTCGGAGCTGATCGGCGTCGTCACCAGCTACAACAAGAAGGGCGAGCGCGGCTTCAACGAGCAAGACCAGCGTTTGCTTGCCATCATCGCCGGCCAATCCGCGCAGATCATCGAGAACGCCCGCCTGTACGAAGAAGAAAAGGCGTTGGTCACGATGAAGGAGCAGATCAAGCTGGCGGCGCAAATCCAGCAAGACTTGTTACCGAAGTCGCCGCCGCACCTCGACGGGTACGACATCGCGGCGTGCAGCATCGCGGCCCAAATGGTGGGAGGCGACTACTTCGACTTCGTCCGCGTCCGCGACGGGCGCTGGGCGGTTTGTCTGGGCGACGTTTCGGGAAAGGGCCTGCCCGCGTCGCTGCTGATGGCAACCCTGCAGGCGACGTTGCGCGGACAGACCGCGCTCGACACGGCCGTGCGCGAAACCATCTCGCGCTCGAACCGTCTCATTTACCAGAGCACGGATCCCGAGAAGTTTGCCACGCTGTTCTACGCCATCCTCGATGCGCCGGTGGGTTCGCTCTCTTTTTGTAATGCGGGACACGAGTATCCCATGCTGTTCAAGAGCGGGGGAGCCGCGCCCGCGCGTTTGGTGACGGGTGGGATGGCGCTGGGCGTGCTCGAGGAGTTCCCCTACGAAGAAGACGTCGCCCGCATGGACCCCGGCGACACGCTGATCGTCTATTCCGACGGTATTCCCGACGCAGTCGATGAATTCGACCAGCCTTTTGGGGAGGAGCGCCTGCGATCGTGTGTCGACGAGCACGCAGGCCAGCCCGCCGCCGACATCATGGCGCGTGTGGTGGATGCGGTAAAACGCCATGAGCGCGGCGGGCCGCGCATCGACGACCTAACCCTGATCGTGGTAAAGCGCGTCTCCTAACGGCCCCCTCGAGGGGATTTCGTCTGAAACCGATACCGGGCGCAGGCGTATCTAGGAAGGCCGCACCCGGGCTCGCGACGGGGTCATGAAAATCAAGAACCCATACGTATGATCGGTCAGCGCATCCAGCATTATCAAATTACCGAGAAGCTCGGCGAGGGCGGCATGGGCGTGGTCTACCGCGCCCAGGACACGCGCCTGAATCGCGCCGTGGCACTGAAATTCCTGCACGAGGCGATTGTGGCGAGCCCCGACGACCAGCAGCGGCTGGTGCACGAGGCGCGGGCCGCGGCGGGCTTGAGCCACCCCAACATCTGCACCGTATACGAGATCAACGAGCACGACGGCCGCACGTTCATTGCGATGCAGTTCGTCGAGGGAACCACGCTGCGCGATCGCGTGCTCTCGGGGCGCATCGAGACCGTGGATGCGCTGCGGTATCTCATCCAGATCGCCGACGGCCTCGAGCAGGCGCACAAACAGGGCATCGTCCACCGCGACATGAAGAGCTCCAACATCATGATCACTCCGTCCGAGCGAGCGGTGATCATGGACTTCGGGCTCGCGCGTCCAGCGGGCGCCGGCCGTACCGACGAGCGTTTCTCTTCGCGCGGAACGTCGGCCTACATGTCGCCGGAACAGGCGCGCGGCGAATCGGTCGACCAGCGCACCGACATTTGGTCGCTGGGTGTTGTGCTGTACGAGATGCTCGCGGGCCAGCTTCCATTTCGCGGCGACTACGAGCAGGCGGTCGTGTATTCGATCTTGAACGAGCCCCACCGCTCGATTGCCGAGTTCTGCCCCGGGTTGTCGCCCGCGGTGATGAAGATCGTCGAAACGTGCCTGGCCAAGAATCCTGCCGATCGGTACCAAAGTCTCGACGCGTTGATTCGTGCCCTGCGCGCTGCGCTCGACCAGGTGACGGGCGGCCGGCGATCGGGCGGCGAGCGCTGGCACCGGGCGCGCGTCGCCGGACTGGCAGCGGCCGCGGTGCTCACGGTGGCAGCGGGCTTCTTCACCTACGACTTCGTGCGCGGCCGGCGCGCGGGAGGCCACGCGCGCGTTCCCATCGCAGTCATCGACTTCAACAACGAGACCGACGAAGCCGCGCTGGACGGTTTGTCCGGGATGCTGATCACCGCACTCGAGCAGTCGCAGCGCTTGTCCGTGATGACGCGCGGTCGCATGTTCGACATCGCGAAGTCGATCGGCCGTGGGGACGCGGAACGAATCGACGAAGCGCTGGGACAACGGATCTGCGACGCGGCCGGCGTCGGCGCCCTCGTGATTCCCACCATTCGCCGCTTCGGCGACTTGTATTCGATCGACTTGAAGGTGATGGATACGCGCCGTCACGATTACATCTTCCTCACCAAGGAGGAGGGACGCGGTCTCGAGAGCATTCCCCACATGCTCGACACCATCGCACGCGACATTCGCATCGACTTGCGCGAGACATCGGAGTCGGTGGCGCGCACCGCATCGGTCGCCGACGTGACGACCCCCGACCTGGGCGCGTATCAAGCCTACTTCGAGGGCGAGGAGCTGCTCGGCCGGCTGCAATTCGGACCCGCGGGTAAGGCCTTCGAGCGCGCCATCGCGCGCGACTCGACCTTCGCGCTGGCCTACTACCGCCTGGCGTACACCGAGTGGTGGTCGCGCCAGAATGCGCAGCAAGCGATGCAGCACATCGACTACGCGATCGCCAACCTCGACCGCGTACCGTTGAAGGAGCGCTACCTCGTGCGTGCGCTCAAAGTCGCGCTCGACGACGGATTCGAAGCCCAGCTTCCGGTGCTGCAGGAAATGCGCGCGTTGTATCCCGACGACAAGGAGATGCTCTTCGGATTGGGCGACGCCGAGTTCCACTCCGGCAAGTACGACTCCGCCGCGGTCCACTTCCGCGCCGCGCTGGCGATCGATCCGGAGATGGAGCGTGCGCTCCAGCACCTGTCGTGGACGCTGTTGCAACAGGACCGCTTCGACGAGGCGCTCGCGGTGAGCGAGCGCTGGGTACAGGCGACGCACGCGGGCGAGGCCTACGAATACCTGGCCATCGCGAATTTGCGGCTTGGGCGTCCGGACGCGGCCATGAAGGTGCTGGAAGAAGCGCGCCAACGAGACCCGAAGAACCCCAAGCTGCTCGCGCGGGCCGCGCACGTGCTGTACGCGACGCACCGTCCGTACGAGGCCCTCGAGAAGGTCGACAAGGCCGACCGGATGGGGAGCAAAGATCCGCTCGCGTTGTTGGATATCGGTCGCATGCGGTCGATGGTGCTCTATCCGTACCTCGGACGCTTCGACGATTCGGCGAAGTGGTTAGGGCAGGCGCGTGCCGCGGCACTGGAAACGTTCAACGACTCGACGACGGCGATCAATCTGACCGTGGCCGAAGCGGTCCTCGGCTACTGGGCCCACCAGGATGCACGCAAGACCCTGGGTGAGTTGCAAGCCTTACAAACGGCCCGCAAGAAGTTCTTGTCCGAAGATTACTGGCGGTCGGTCGCGACGTTTCATTTGATCCTCGGCGACACGGCCCAGGCCGGTACGCTGCTGCGGGCTCACTCCAAAGACCTGACTCCCGGGCGCCGCGCGGCCCTCGGCATCTTCCAAGCCGCGGCCGCCGGCGAGTGTGCACGCGCTGCCGCGCTCTTGCAATCGACGCGTGCGTCCAAGCTCTTGCTCAACTCGGCCGAGGACCCGGTCAGTTTTGTGCTCGCGCGCTGCCAGCTCGAAGCCGGCGCGTACGACGCAGCCATCGCGTCGCTGCGCACGATTGTCGATCGCGAGATCTATTTCGCCGACTCGGCCGCGATCATCCCGGTGGCGTGGTTCTTCCTCGGCGAAGCCTACGAGCGCAAGGGCGACGTCGCGCGCGCGGTCTCTTCGTATGAGCGGCTGCTGGAGTTGTGGAAGAATGGCGACGCCGACTTGTATTGCCGCAAGGAAGCACGGCTTCGACTCGACCGACTGGCCGGGATCCGATCGATGTGATGGCGATTCGAAGCGCTTGCTGTCTCGCGCTCATCGCTCTGGCCGCGGTGGCTTGCGGACGGGACGCGCGCCCACCGGCCGATCTCATCCTCGCGAACGGAATCGTCCACACGTTCGCCGATTCCAAGTCATCGAACGAAGGCTACACCGCTATCGCGGTGTCGCGTGATCGCATCGTGTACCTGGGCGACGACACCGGCGCGCGTGCGTATCGCGGCCAGAAGACGCGTTGGGTCGACCTCGAAGGGAAGACCGTGCTGCCCGGGTTGGTCGACGCGCACGGGCATCTCGCCAACTTGGGACGATCCCTCGAGGAAGTGCGCTTGGTGGGCACCACGTCGCGGGACGACGTTCTACAACGCGTGCGCGACGTGCAAGCGGACATCCCGCCGGGGCAGTGGATCCACGGACGCGGCTGGGACCAGAACGACTGGGCCGACGCGACGTTTCCCACCTGGCGCGATCTGGCCGGCACGGAAGCGAATCCCGTCTATTTGGATCGCATCGACGGCCACGCGATGTGGCTCAATCGAACCGCGTTGGAGGCGTGCGAGATCACGCGCGCCACACCCGATCCGCCGGGCGGCCGCATCGTTCGCGACGCGACCGGCGAGCCCACCGGGGTCCTCATCGACGAAGCCGAGAAACTGGTCGAGGCACGCGTAGCCGCGCCGAGTGACGCCGACCTCGACCGCCGTCTCACGCGGGCGATTGCGGAGTGCAACCGTCTCGGCCTGGTCGGAGTGCACGACGCCGGAACCAGCGAAGCGGTGCTGGCATCGCTGCGACGGATCGGCCAACGCGGCGCGCTAACGCTCAATATCTACTGCATGCTCGAGTCCGATGAGCCCGCGTTCGTGCGCGCCTTCTTCGCGAAGGGCATCTCTTCCGAGTTCGACGGCAGCCTGGTAATGCGCTGCCTGAAGCTGCGCGCGGATGGTGCCCTCGGCTCGCGCGGCGCGGCACTCTTGCGCCCGTACCAAGACGATCCCGGCAACGAAGGCCTCCTGGTCGATCCACCGGATTCGTTGCTGGCGTGGACACGCGAAGCGCTGCGCGCGGGATTCCAGGTGGGCACGCACGCCATCGGGGACCGGGGCAACCGCGTCACGTTCGACGCCTACCAACAAGCTCTGTCTGAAGTACCAACGAACGACGCACGCTTGCGCATCGAGCACTGCCAAGTGGTCGACCTCGCGGATCTCCCGCGTTTCGCATCGATGGGTGTCATTGCGTCTATGCAACCCACCCATGCCACCTCCGACATGCCGTGGGCGGAAGCGCGGGTCGGGAATGACCGCCTCGCGGGTGCGTACGCGTGGCGGACACTGCTCGACTCGGGTGCCACGGTTGCCTTCGGTTCCGACTTTCCGGTGGAAGCAGTCGATCCCTTGTGGGGCATTTACTCCGCGGTGACGCGCATGGATCACGAGGGGAATCCGCCGGGCGGATGGATGCCCGGCCAGTGCCTGACGGCCGAGGAAGCGGTGCGCGCGTTCACAGTCGGCGCGGCCTATGCGGCCTTCGATGAGAATGACGCGGGGACGATCGAGGTGGGAAAACGCGCGGATCTCACGGTGCTCGATCGCGGCCTGCTCACGATTGCGCCGCGCGAGATCCTGGACACTCGAGCGGCGATGACGATCGTGCGCGGCCGCGTGGTGTACGAAGCCACCCGCTAGATACAAAAAGGCCCACGCGTTTCGGCGCGCGGGCCTTTCTGTTTCGTGGAGCTAGTCGCTGTCTCCGCCACCGAGATCAAAACCGCAGCACTCCCGCGAAGGTGATGCTGTCCAAGTCGTCTCCGGTGAGGCTTTCGAGCTGGTCGTCGTTCCAAAACTGATACGTGGCGTAAAGGTCGAGAGCCATGGCCGAGAGCGGGAGCTCGACCCCCGCGCGCAGATTGTAGAAGGGGTCGTTGGACCACTCGCCGTCGTATTCGACCGTGCCGATGCCCAGGCCGCCATAGATCATCCCGCCAACGAGAACGTATGCCTGCGGGAGCCAGGCACCCTGGTCGGTTCCCATCAGGTCGAACATGTATTCGAGATCGGCTTCGAGCTTGAGCATCGACACGCCGAACTGGAGAGAACCCAGGACGGAAATCGAGCCCTTCTCGAATCCGTTGTCTTCGATATCGCCGAGATTCCTGAGATAGTGCACGCCGGCGCCGAGGCTGGTGTCCGCGGCGGCGTCACCGGCGAAAGTCGGGAGCGTCGCGGCCACAGCCGCAAGCGCGATCACAATGGCTTTCCTCATTAACGGACCTCCTGTTAATACCAAGCAATGAACGTCACCCAATGCATCACACGATCTAAAGCGGTACCGTGGAAATATGTCAAGGCGGGGAGGGCCAAGGGTGTAAGGGACCCGACTAGGGGGCTCCGTTCGAGACTGGGTGATAACCAGCACTAGGGCGCGTGCTGCTGAACCCCCCAATCGAGGCGGCCGACGGGATAGGCCCCGACGCGTCCCTCGGCATACCGCGAACGCTGGTAGAACCAATCGAGGATGCGATCGGGATGGTTGGTGAGCGAGGTGTCGCGCTTCGCGGCTTCGAACTCGCGCGCGATCACTTCGTTGTCGCGCAGCATGTCGCGCGCGATGCCTTCCATGACGTACGACTCGACGTATTCCTTGGCTTCGAAGATCGAATCGAAGAAGCCCCACTTCACCAGTGCATCGGGCGCTTGGGGCTCCAAGAGCCCCGCAATGATCTTGGCGCGCTTTTGCGCCGTATCGACCACCACGGTGCCGGCTGGGAAGTTTCGTTCCTCCTCGCTTCGCACGGTGGTGAAGGTGACCGTGTGTCGGCCCTCGAACGACGCTTTCGCCCAAGTCGGTTTGCTGAGCCGATACGACGCCACGCGTGGCGTGGCGGCTGTTTCCAAGCGCGTGAACTCAATGCCGTGCAGCTCAAGGCGCGCGATGACTTCGGTCCACTGGGGGGGAATCCAGTATTCCTTCGGAATGAGAGTCGATGACGTGACCTTCTGCGTGCCAAAGAGCGGCACTCTCCAGCTCACCGGCGTCTTGCCGTAGCGGTACCAAATCCCACCGGTGACGTCGCTCTTGGCGGCTTCGACCTCGTACCCGTCGAAGTCCATCATCACGCTGTCTCGATACGAAAGCTCGAACGTGAGTGCCAGCGTATCCATGTCGGCGGCGGCGCGCGCCGTTCGTTGGTCGGCCTCGGTGTTGATGCGCCGCAGGGCTTCGCGGTCGCGCCCCACGATCTCGAGCGTGCGCGAGAGGATCGAGTGCGTGCCCCGCACACGCGACGGGTAGTCTTTGAACATGTGGGTCTCGATCAAGAGCGCGGGCCGATTGGCGAGCGTCACGTAGCCGGTCGAGAAGCGCGGGGTCGACGGCCCCGTCTTCAGGCCGCTGCGCGGGTCGTGCGAGATGCGAAAATCGCTGTAGAGCATCAACGAGAATCCGTCGTCGCGCATGCGCGCCTTGACCTCGGGCACGTAGCGCTCGTTTGTCCACGCCGCCACACCGGGGTCGGCGTTCTGGAACCCTTCCGCGAAGTAGGTCACGATATATGGATAGTCCGCGCCGTCGGTGACGTGGCAATCGGCGAAGAAGTCCGGATCCCATCGATTCCACAGCGATAGCCACGCGCGCGTCTCGGGCGCGTCGGCCTTCATGTAGTCGCGGTTCAGATTGAGCGCGGTGGCGGTGGCGCGAAAGCCCGCGTTTTCGGGACCGTTCTGGTTGACGCGATTGTACGCGCGCACGAGCTCGTGCCCGTCCACGTTGTAAATGGGAATGAGAAGCAGTGTCACGTGATCGAGGAGGCTCGCGCGCTCTTTCGTGATGACCATCTGGCGGATCAAAATCAACCCGGCGTCCTTGCCGTCGATCTCGCCCGAATGAATGCCCGCCTGCACCAGCACGATCGCTTTGCCGCGCTTGTGCGCGCGCTCGGCGCTCTTGTCACCGTCTTTGTCGACGATCAAGAGCGGCAGGTCGCGGCCTTCGCCGCTCTTGCCGAAGGATTCGAAGCGAACCCACTTCGATGCCTGGTCGAGACGCCGGCAGTATTCGATCGTCTCGTCGTACGTGGACGTGCGGCGACCGTTGGATCGCTCGAATTCGATCGTCCAGTCGTCGTCCGCGCGCGCGGGCGTCGCCAGGGTCAAGAGAATCAGAAACAGCGCGACCATGGCGCGCGAGTATACGGATGTAACCGCCGGCGCGCAAATCTTCCGTTGCGCGACCGCGGCCTTCGCTTTAATCTTAGAATACCCCACGCAAGTAAGCTTGCGTATGCACCCCCTGAAACTCATCCTAGCGCTCTTCCTTGCGACTTCGTTCGCCGTGCCGGCAACGGCCCGCACGTGGCGCGTGCGCGTCGATGGCAGCGGCGACGTGCCCACCATCGCTGGCGCCGTCGCGGCCTGCTCCGACGGCGATTCGATTGTGGTCGGCCCGGGCAGCTACACCTGGACCAACCAGAACACGATCCCGCCCGACTGGTACGCAATGATTCAATTCGAGCGCGGCCTCGAACACGTCACCATCGTGAGTGAAGCCGGTCCGCACGCGACCTTCATCGACGCGCAATATCAGGGGCGGGTGCTAGTCACCAAAGGGCAGAATTACCTCACCGTGGACGGGTTCACGATGGAGGGCGGCGTGGCGCCGCCCATCGGCGATCCCATCGGCGGGTGCATGGTTCTTCACATATCGCACGACACCTTCAAGAATTGTATCTTCCGCAACAATTCGGCCACCCAGGGCGGCGTCGCGTGGGTCGGCGGGCTCGCACAACCCCGCTTTCTCGATTGCGAGTTCGCGTACAACAACGCCACCTATGGCGGCGCCCTGTTGCTCGTCAACACGTCGACCTTGATCGACATTCAGCGCTGCCGATTCCACCACAACACGGCCGAAGTCGGCGGCGGCGCGATCTACATGGTCCACATCCTCGGGAATGTCGAGGACACCGTGTTCGCGTTCAACAAGGGTCCGCAAGGCGGTGCGGTCTTCATGCGCAGCATGTGGGCGGCGACGTTTTCGCGCTGCACGTTCGTTCGCAACGAGGGAGCGGAGGCGGGTGCGCTCTACATCGTTGCAGCTCCCGGTATCCGGATCGAGAATTCGATCGTTTCGTACGGCGGGGAAGGCACACCGTATTTCGTCTCGGCCAACAGCTCTGTCACCTTCGCTTGCAACGACACGTATCGAAACCCGGTGACCAACGATTTGCCTCCGACCGCGATCGACGGTGGGGGCAACTTCACGGCCGATCCGCTCTTTTGCGGGTCTGTGGATTCGATGAATTACACCCTCGCGCTCGCCTCGCCGTGCCTCCCTGGCAACCACCCCGACGGGGCGCCGTGCGGTCAGATCGGGGCCTACGGGCAGGGGTGCTCCCCGGTGTCCGTACAATCGCGTACCTGGGGCCAAATCAAGGCGATGTATCGCTAGCCTCGAGTTGTCTACCAAGCCTACGGCCGCCTTTTGAATGGTATTGACACGCCCAGAGCATGGGTCCATGCTCACGGGGTCGTAAATGCGAAGTCCGTCGGCGGCGGGCTTCTATTCTCGCCGCCGCCTTTCTTTCGCAGGAAGGAGGCCGTCATGCGCCGAGCCCCACAATGGCTCTTGCCGGTTTCTAGTGTCCTGCTCGTCGTGATCGCCGCGTGCGGAGCGTCGACCCTGCGTCGCTCGCAAGTCGATTTCTCCGACCTCGCCGACCTACGCTCCGAGTACACCACACGCAATCCAGATAGCCCCTATCGCGATAACGTCTCCCGCGGGGAGATCGTGAAGGGCATGGACGTCTTCGGCGTTCTCGCATCCTGGGGCTTGCCCGAACGGCGGGTCCCGGACGGTGCCGAATTCGAGCGTTGGCTCTATATCGACTCCGAAGATGCTGCGAATCAGCCGGTCGGCTATGCGCTGGAGTTCGAGAAGGGTGTACTCAAATCGTGGGACGTGCAGCGTAGCGGCGTCGGGCTGAAGACGCGAGAAACCACGGATATTTCGGGACCGCCTAAGCAGGAGCCCCAAAAAGGCAAGACGATACCGACCGAGTGAGCCGCTCCGTCATTGCCCGCGCCCTTGTGACTGCTTACAATCGCGCCGGGCCGGAGTGGCGTAACAGGTAGCCGCAGCGGACTTAAAATCCGCTGGGGGCTTAACCCCCCGTGCCGGTTCGATTCCGGCCTCCGGCACCACTACATCTGAATCTTGAGCAGCCACGCGGGGATCGCTGCACCCGCGAGCGATCCCACCAAGAACACCGCGAGCCAATCCAAACCCGCGCCGAGCAATCGATAGCTCGCCGGCGGATACGACACGCGAATCGATGCCAGCGCGGAATTGTCGGGCAGCGCCGGCAAGCCCGCGTGCACGAACGAATCCCACCCGCTTCCGGACCGCTCTTGCCCCAGCGCGCGCGAGCTCCATTTCGCGCGCAGCGGGAATCGATAGTCGACGTCGTACACGCGCGCGACCATCTCATGTGCGAGGTCGTTGTTCGACTCGACGCGCCACACGACCTCGCGCGATGCGCGCGACCGCAGCGAGCGCGGGTCGACGGTGACGCCTTCCGACCCGGTCAACGTGGCCGGTACCGCCATCGCATCGAGACCCGACTTCAGGGTGGCGGTGACCAGCGCGCGCTCGTGGGGGCGGAGCGGGCGCCTCGCGAATCGAGACTCGAGCTGGAAGAAAACCGGTAGCGCCAGCACGAGCAGGATCAGGATTGGCTTTCCCGCGGCGCGGAAGTAGTCGACCTGGGTCGCCAGGGCGCCCAAGAACGCACGCGCGAGCAGCACGAAGTCGTCGGGGTAGAGCCGCATTTCGAGCACGCGCGCTTGGAAGCGATTGCGCGCGCGGCGGATTCGGTCCGGTTGGGACGCCGCGCGGAACACGAGTGCGAATGCCGCGCCGCTCACGATGGAGAGAACAACCAGCGCGAGTGTGCGGTGGCTTCCGAAGGGGAGCACCAACGCGTCGAAGAAGATCGTGATCAGGCGCGCGATCGAGTCCACGTCACGAAATGTATCCCAGGCCCTCGAGCTTCTTCTTGATATCCTCCGCGTCGGCGCCGGTGTCCTCGCTGCGGCTCAATTCGCGCTCCACCAAATGCGCCACGTACTCGTCGACGGACGCGTACCCGGCTTTGGCGGCCGCTTGTTTGGCGCGCTCCAACAGCGCCGGGTCGAGCACGATGCCTTTTTTCCCGAACATGCAATTCTCCTTCTATTGACTGGAAGCGGCGGCGAACAGGTCGCGGCCCGTCATCGCGGGCGGCGCAACCACGCCGAAGGCCGAGAGAATCGACACCGGCATGTCCAACAGCGACGGGTCGCCGATGGCCACGCGACGGTTGGCGAGCAACACACCCGGCACCCAGCGGTGATCGATGCAGTGGTCACCGGTCCACTTGCCGAGGTTGGGCGTGACGATGTCGCTGGTGATGGTCCCCAGCGCCGAGTCGTCGCTGGAGCGATACCCCCGATTGTACCCGACCACCAAGTCGGGCGCGTTAGCGGTTTGGTCGCCGTGGTAGATGTCGCGCCCGCGATACACCGTGGTCACCACTTGCTCGCCCGTCTCGGGGTCGCGAAAGGCCAACAGACCGCGGGAGATTTCCTCGAGCAGGGCGTCGTATTGGGCGCCCGGCGTCACGATGCCCTTGGACTCGCGACCCGCGAGGTTGAGGTAGAGACCGTTGATGCCGGCGGCGTAGGCGCGCGTGTGTCTCCAGAACACGTTCCCGAACAACGGGTGCTGCCCGATCTCGTCGGAACGAACCAGCGCGAGATAGTCGTTCTGATGCAACCACGAGTTCAGGTTGACCTTCTTGTAGAAGGGCGCAAAGCCGTGGTCCGACATGACGATGAGCATCGCGTCCGGCGGAATGCGTTCGCGGATCTTTCCCAGCATCGCGTCCATCTCTTCATAGAGCTCGCCGAAGCGATCCGCGAACGACCCGTCGGTCGGGTGGGCGGGGTGCGCCGCGTCGGCGTTACGCCACAACGCGTGGCACGATTGGTCGACGGTCGAGACGTAGAAGAAGAGGAAACCGCCCCGATAATCGTCGAGCACCGCGTCGAGCATGCGCGACCGTTCGGCCAGGAGCGTGTCGGTCTGGGCGACGAATTCGGCGTCGTCGAACACCCCCGCTTCGAGTGCCTTGGTGTCTTCGGCGATCCCTTGCGTGTAGTAGCGCCCGACGCGCGCAGCAAGGCTTTCGGCGTAGTCATCCGGGGTCGAAATAGGGAGGGCGGGTGCCGTGGGGTCGATGTTGATCGGCGACGTGTACAACGCGAACGCCGGCGAGGTCGAGCGCAGGTAGAATCGAACCATCCCATGCAGTTTTTTGAACGGTCCCGCCACGCGGAAGAAAACCGGAACCCACTCGCTCCATTCACCCGCGTGGAGAAACGTCTCCGAATCGCCGACGGTGATGCGCGCCGCGTCGTGCTCGGAGTCGACGTCGAGCACCATGTCGCACGACAGCGGCGCACGGTCCCTACGAAGCGTGTTGCGAGGGCCTTCGATAATCGCGCGCGCGCGTCCGTCCTCGAATTTCACCTGGGAGACGCGACCGCCGCTCACCTGCGCGCCCTCCCAAGTCGGATCGTCGGTGTAGAGCGAAAAGGTTCCATACGAGCCCAGGAGGTCCGGCGTCCCCATTCCGGCGAGCGAAAGTGCGCGCGTCTGTGCCGGCGGATAGTTGGCCGGTACTCGAATCACCGTACACGACACACCCGCGCGATCCAGAATCTGCCAGAACGCCTCGCCCTTTCGTAGTAGAACCGTGCCGCCTTTCGACAGCGGAAACACCCAGTCGCCGAGCGACAACGTCCGCTCGGGCTCGATCACATCGGCGGCGGAGAACAGCGGCGTGTACGTCGATGGATCGCGGTGGATGAAATCGAAGATGCCGTGACCGCCGGGATCCATCCCGGTGATAAAGTTCGACCACGCCACCGGACTCTGTGGAGGAATCGACGTCTCCAAGCTATCCAAGGATCCTTCTTGGGCCAGGCGCGAGAAGTTCGGCATGCGACCCTCGGCCATGAAACGCGAGAGTAGCCCCGGATCCATGCCGTCGATTCCGATCACGACCACCGATGTGTTCTGGTCCGCAAGCGCACCGCCGGCGCCCACCACGAGCGCGATCATCGCCCCCCACCACACGCGCCGCAATCCCATCACCGCGCGACCAGACTCCGGCCCGTCATGTAGTCGGGCACGCCCACGCCGAAGAGGTCGAGCACGGTCGGGCCCAGGTCGATCAGACGGGCGCGCCCGTCGGACAGCGGCACGTTGGTGAACATGACGCCGGGAACGATTTCGGAGTCCATGCAGTGGTCGCCGCTCCAGCGCTTGGTGTTGTCCTCGAAGAGCTCGGGGCGAACCGCGCCCTTGGCGCAGTCCCACGAGACGCGATAGCCGACTTCGTACCCGGGAATCAAATCGGGGCCCGCGTCGCGATAGGGACCGTTCCACTCCTGCGCCACGTCCACGACGCGACGGATGCAGCGCACGCCCCCGTCCTCGAGTCGCACCAGCCCGTCGGCGATGCGGCGCTTCAACGCGTCGACTTCGGAGACTTCGACCACGCCGTGCCGCTCGCGACCCTTCTTGTTGATGTAGATCCCGCCCAAGCCGAGCGCGTACGCGTGCGTGCGCGACCAATCGATGGCGCTCAAGTACTCGCCCGGTGCGTCGCCGTCGCGCGTCACCAGCAATCCTTCGCGTTCGAGCCACGCGTTCAAATTGACGCCGCGGCGGAAGGTCTTGAAGCCGTGGTCCGAAATGACGAACACGGCCGTTTTCGCGTCCACGTGTCGCAACGTGTCTTCCACCAACGCGTCCATGCGCCGGTACATGTCCTCGACCGCGCCCGCGTGGCGCGTGAGGTCGCGGCCCGCGTTGGCGGGATGCGAAGGATCGAGGTAACGGAAGAACATGTGCTGCAGGCGGTCGCTCACGTCGAACACGCACACCGCCAATCCGCTCCGCAGGCGGTGCAAGGTGTGCGACCACATCGCGCGGCGCTCGTCGTGGTACAGGTAGGCTTGGTCCAAAAAGCCCTGCTCGTCGATCGCACCGTCGTTCAAGGCACCGGTGTCTTCGAGGAGCCCGAGGGTGCCGAACGGACCCATGAGCTTGGCGAGGTACATCGAGAAAACGGGCGGGTGCGACACCGGCATGGCGGGGCGCTCGGGATCGATCTGGATCGGCGTCATGTACACCGCGATGGATCCGTTGAGCGAAACCGGCAAGAAGCGAACGATGCCGTTGAGTGTCACACCGCGCGCCGCGCGAAACGCGAGGTGCACCCACGGGGTGTAGGCTCCTTGGGTCAGCGTCACGCGTTCTTTTCCGGCCACGAGCTCGAAGCGCTCGCCGCCTCCGCGGACCGCGACGCGGCGGATTGCAACCTGCGTGGTGAGCGTCCCTTTCTTGACTGGGCTTGCGGGTCCCGGGATCTCGATCTCGCCACCGTCTTTTGAAATTGCGACCGTCACGCCGCTCTGCGGCGTGTACCCGGGATTGCTGGTGATGAAGGTGAACGATCCCTGGCTCCCGCGCATGTCGGGTACGCACATACCGGCCACCATGACGCCGTCGATCTTCTCCACCGGAAACGTGATCGGCACCCGCAGCACCGAGCTGAACACGCCATGATCGCTCAGCACGCTCCAAAAAGTGCGGCTGCGCCGAAGCCCGCGAACACCCGCGCGCGCGATGGGGATCGAGATCGGCCCCAGGCGCAGGAAGCGCGTGTGGCCGTACACCTCGCTCGAAGAAAGCTTGGCTGCGTAATTGCGCGGATCGCGGGCGATGAAGTCGTAGATGCCGTGGCGAGACGGGTCGGTCCCGGTCGCGAAGGTCGACCACGCGACCGGCGACAGCGCGGGCATCGACGTCTCGAGTCGCCGGTAGGTCCCGGTGTCACGCAAGCGCGCCAGGTTCGGCAGCTCACCGCGCTCCATCATGGCTTCGCAAATTTCGGGCTCGAGGCCGTCCAATCCCAGCACGATGGTCTTCTTGACCCGCGCAAATTTGAGCGACCGGCGCCGGCGCGAGGCGCGGATCGCAGCGCGCACGGGAAAGGCGAGGAATGCGAACAAGGCGGCGGTGAAGGCCACCGCGATGGTCACGAACGACGAAATGAGCGCGAAGCCCGCGCCCGGGCCCACGTACGCGTGCGCCGCGGCGGGAAACGCGACCAGCGCGAATGCAATCGCGGTATGGCTACGATGCCAGCGCATGGACGTCGAGGCTCTCGAGGATCATGCGGGGAACGTCGATCAGCGTGGTTGCGCGGTCGCGCGGCACCAGGTCTGCGCGGGTGGTGGCGAGAAACGCGTCCTCCCAGGTGTGCATGCCTTGCAGGCGCCGGGGTACGACGACCTCGCCGGGTCCAACGCGTCCCTTCAAGTCGAACCCGGGCGTCGGTACCAGGAGAAGGTCGGGGCCGTGTTGAGTTTCCGGCCCGGAGTACACGTCACGACCGTAGAAAACGTGTCGAATCACACGCTCGCCTTCGTGGGTTAGCGACGCGAACAACGCCGCCAGCTCCGACAGCAGCGCTTCCTCCCGCTCGGGAGCGACACCGCCGCGCGGAAACTTGCCCCGCTTGTGCAAGTAGATGCGAGCCGGGTCCAGCGCGAAGGCGGTGGCGCGCTCGGAAATGGCGTCGATCGAGTTCGCGCCCGGCGCGGCGAACGCAAGATAGCCGCGCTCGGCGAGCACGGTATTGATGTTCACTTCGAAGCGCGTGCGGCAGAATCCGTGATCGGATAGGACGAAAAACCCCTTCGCCTCCGCGTCGGCCGAAAAGCGATCGAACACGCGTCCCACGAAGGCATCGACGGCCCGGTAATAATCGAGGAACGCGCCGTGGTAGGGATGCGCTTGGTCTTCGTACGCGTCGAACAAGAAGTGGTGCAAGCGATCGGTGCCGGTAATGACGACCTGCATCAAGTTCCACTTCTCTTCCTCCCACAAGACGTCCATCAGGCGCTCGCGCACGCGCAAGAGGTCGTGCAGCTTGGGGAAGAGAATATCCGGGCGACTTCGTACCGCTTCCAGGTCGAGATCGATCTCGTAGCCGAGGTCGCGCACCGTGCGCAGGTAGCGTGCGGGGAACACCGACTTGTCGAGGTGCACCGCGACAAAACCCGACACCAGCGCGCCGTGTACGGGGCGTGCCGGGTAGGTGGCGGGCTGATTGATCACGACACTTCGCATCTTGTGCTCGCCGATGCGGTCCCAAATGGTGTCGGTCTTGAGGTCGCGAAAGCTCGGGAAGCTCTGCGTGTAGGTCCCCGGGTGCAGGTCGGTGAATCCGAAGATGCCGTGCTCGCCCGGGTTCTTGCCGGTCATGAAAGTCGACCAACTCACCGATGAAATCTCGGGAAGAGAGACGGTCATGTCCTGCAATGCACCGGCACGCGCGACCTCCCCGATGCGCGGCATGACGCCCGCTTCGACGAAGCGTCGGATCATCGAGCAGGGCACGCCGTCGAGTCCGACGACGCACACCCGCTGGGTCGGTTGCTGGGACCACTTCGCCATCTTGACGCTAGATGTAGCCGAGGTCCTTGAGGCGGCTCTTGATGGTCTCCTCGTCTTGCTCGGAGTAATCCGCACCCACCTCGCGGGGAATGAACTCCATCAGCTCGAGGGTGCGAATGATCTTCGCAACACTCGCGTCGACCGTTTCCTGGTCGCTGTCGATCACGATCTCGGCCCGCGTGGGCGCCTCGTAAGGATCGTCGACGCCGGTGAAATGCTTGATCTCGCCCGCGAGTGCCTTCTTGTACAGACCCTTGACGTCGCGCTCCTTGAGGACGTCGATGGGACACTGCACGTACACTTCGACGAAGCGGCCGATGGCGCGACGCATTTCGTCGCGGACGTCTTTGTAGGGCGAAATCGCGGCCGTAATGGCCACCACGCCGTTTCGCGACAGCACCTTGGCCACGAATCCGATGCGCCGAATGTTGGTGTCGCGGTCTTCCTTCGAGAAGCCGAGGCCCTTGCTCAAGGTTTCGCGCACTTCGTCGCCGTCGAGCACTTCGACATTCATGCCGCGCTCGAGCAGGACTTCTTCCACCCGGCGTGCCAGCGTAGACTTGCCCGAAGAGGGAAGCCCCGTGAACCACAATGTAAACCCTTTCATGAATCCTCCATCGGTTGTTGCTAGAGCGGACGCCCGATCATGTCGGGCGGCGCCGGGATCGAGTAGAAATCGAGAATCGAAGGCGCCACGTCGTAGATCGACACGCGATCGGTCGGGCGCGCGGGAGCCTTGCCCCGATTGTGCCACACGAAGATGCCTTCCGGGGCGTGGTTGGCGTCGTCCGGGCCGGTGTCGTTCTCGAACAGATGAATGCTTCCGTTGCCCACCGTACCCGCGCTGCGCCAATCGAGGTCGCCGAGGTACACGATCATGTCGGGCGGAATCCCGCGGCACTCGCGATAAACATCCTCGGGGAAGAAGACACGCGTGCCGATGGGCTGGCCGTTCTCATCGCCCAGCCCCTCGAGCTTGCGCTTGAGCTCTTGCTTCACGCGATCGACATCGGCCGGAGCAATCTGTCCGTTGGGCTCGCGACCCTCGATATTGAGGAAGATGCGCGCGTAGTATCCGCCGTCTCCCCAGGCCCGCGTACGACTCCAATCCACCATGTCGGCGGTCAGGCGCTTGGGGCTGGTCGGGTTCGACTTGAGGGTAAGATAACCCTCCTGCATCAAGAACTCGTTGATCGCGACCGCACCCACCATGCGTTTCGCACCGTGGTCCGAGACCACGATCACCGAGGTGTCGGCGGGCAGGATTTCCAACGTACGGCCGATCTCCGCGTCTACTTTCAGATAGTAGTCGTGGACCACGTTCTCGAACTCGTTGCCGCGCTGGTAAAGACGATGCTCGGGGTCGATGAAGCGCCAGAACGCGTGATGGATACGATCCGGTCCCATTTCAACCATCATCGCGAAGTCCCAGTCGTCCTCTTTCATGAGGGCACGGAAGGCGCGAAATCGGCGCTCGGTCATGATCTCGATCTGGGCCAGGGTCTCGCGACGCTGGTCGTTGCGGAAGTCCTTCACGTCGATCAGGTACTCGCCGCCGGCCAGCGTATCCAGGCGCGATTGCAGCTCCGGGGGATAGGTGAAGATCGCGTTCTTGTCGGGGGTCAGAAAGCAGCCGACCATGGCGCCGTTCAGCGGCTTCGGTGGGTAGGTCAGCGGCACCCCCATGACCAGCGACTTTTTCCGGTTCACCGAAAGTATATTCCAAACAGTTTTCGCAGTAATGTGCGTCGCATTGACAGTGAACGTATCGTCGTACGCGTGCGACTTCCGGTTTCGAAAGCCGTACACCCCCAGGGTGCCGGGGTCGTGCGACGTCATCATCGCCATCCAGGCCGGCACCGTGATGGGCGGAATGGTCGACTGCAGGCGCCCGTGGATTCCGTCGGCCATCAGGCGCCGGACGTTCGGCATCTCGTCCAGCCAGGGGCCGAACAGGAGCTCCGGTGTCACGCAGTCCAGGCCGATTACGACCAAACGTTGCGTCATGCAAGCCGTGCCTCCGTGTAATGACGCTCGAGGATGTCGGAGACTTCGCGGCGTGTGAATTCTTCCGGCAGCGGCGTCCCGGCCGCCAAGAGCTCGCGCACCTTGGTACCGGAGAGCGTCACGCGCTCGGCGGCGGCGTGCGGACACGTCTTCTCAGAGGCCATACCGCCGCAACGGCGGCAGTAGAACGAGTGCTCGAAGAAGATGGGGGTGATGCCGAGCTCTCCCGGCTCGAATTGGGAAAAGATTCGCTGCGCGTCGTACGTTCCGTAGTAGTTGCCGACGCCGGCATGGTCGCGCCCGACGATGAAGTGGCTGCTGCCGTAGTTCTTGCGCAAGAGCGCGTGCAGGATCGCTTCGCGCGGGCCCGCGTAGCGCATCGCGTACGGAAACACGGAGAGCGAAACGTGCGAGGCGGGGAAGTAATTCTGCGTCAACGCGAGGTAGCACTCCATGCGCGCCGCGGCCGGCACGTCGTCGGATTTGGTTTCGCCCATGGCGGGGTGGATCAGGAAGCCGTCGACCGTCTCGAGCGCACACTTGATCAGGTACTCGTGCGCGCGATGGATGGGATTGCGGGTTTGGAACGCACACACGCGCTCCCACTTTTTCTCCTCGAAGAGCGCGCGTGTCTCGCGAGGATCGCGCTCGTGGGCCTCGAACGGACCCGCCTTCGAGCGCTCGATCATCCACACCTTCCCGCCCAAGTATGTGTCCCCGGTGGACTGCAGGTATTGCACGCCCGGGTGCTTGGTGTCGTCGGTCAAGAGCGCCGCGCGCGCTTCGCGCGCCTTGTCCGGCGTGTACACGTCCTCGACCAGAATCACGCCGACGATCTGGCCTTCCGATTTCAGCGCTGCGGTAAACGGAGCGCGACGGCCGCGGAGCGACGGCGACGAAACGCCCAGCGTCACCGGCAAGGACCACGGCAAGCCCGACGGCAAGCGCATCCGATCGAGCACCGATTCGTATTCGTCGCGCCGCATGAACCCTTCGAGCGGGCTCATGGCACCGATGGCGATCAGCAAGAGATCCGACGATTCGCGCGCATTGAGGTCGAAAGCGGGAAGCGTCGCGGCGTATTCTCGGAACGCCGCGCGCTCTTCGGCAGGCACAATGCGGGAGACCAGCGTCCCGCCGTGCGGGGTAATCATGAAGGGAGTCCTCCTTCGGGGAACAGAGTCAGTCGAGGTAACCGAGGCGGCGCAGCTTCTGTTTGATGGCGGCCAGCTCGTCGGGAGTGAGTCTTTCCGGATCGACGACGCCGCGTTCGCTCAAGACGTCCCGCAGCACATAGACGATGAAATCGGTGGGGGAATTGAATCCCGACTCGTCGATCAGCTGCTGCACCTTGGTGTACAGTGGCCGCGGTATTTTGATCGTCACCTTGTCGTGCTTCACAATTAGGCTCCTTGAGCACTAAGATTGGAGTATTATAAGGGTGTCCCGTCTCGCGAATCAAGCCCGGTTTCCAAGGGGAATCGAATGGAAGACCGCTCGTCGGTGAAGCGCATCCTGCCGTGGATCATGCCGCTCTTCGGGCTCGCGGTCTTCGTCGCCGTGGTCCAGCACGCGGGCCCGTCCCGCATCCTGGCCGTTCTCGCCCAGGCCCACACGCCCCAGCTGGTGTGGGCCCCGCTGCTGGTAACGGCCATTGCGATCGCGCGCGGCATTCGCTGGCGTTACGTCACGCGATCGCTCGGCATCGAGTATGGCCTGGCGCGCGCGACGCTGGTATGGACCATCGGGTTCTTTGCCTCGTCGGTGACCCCGGCCAAGGCCGGTGACGCCTTGCGCGCGGTCTACCTTCGCAACGACACCGGCCGACCACTGGGCGAATGCTTTCTCACCGTCTTCGTCGATCGGTTGTGGGACCTGGGCTTCGTCCTCGGCGCGGGCATCGCGAGCGCGCTCGTGTTCTCGCGCCGCTACATCGAGATTCCATCCGCGTCGCTCTTGATCGCGGGTGTTGCCATCGTGGTTGCCGTCTCCGCGCTCAGCATGCATCGCGGCATCATGCGCGCGCTGCTGAAGCCCACTTTCATGCTGCTCGCACCGGCGCGCCATCGCGACCAATTGAGCGTGAGCTTTCACAGTTTCTACGACGCCCTGCGCGAGTTCGGTTCCAGCAAGCGGCGCGCGCTGGTGATGGCCGCTCTGACGCTGCTCGGTTGGGCACTCATCTTCGTGCTCGGCGTCTACGTGGCGCGCCTGCTGTCGATCCCCGTCGACCCCGCCTACATCGTCCTCATCATGCCCATCGTGACGCTGGTCGAATTGATTCCGTTCACGGTTTCCGGCTTGGGAACGCGCGACGCCACCGTGGTCTACTTTTTCTCGGTGGTCGGCGTCGGCAGCGCCGAGGCAGTCGGTTTTTCGATCACCTATCTGCTGATCGGCACCTATCTCACCGCGCTGGTGGGACTGGCGTTGTGGATTCGCTACCCGGTTCGATGGCGCGCCGCACAGGAAACCACGTGACGCTGGCCCCATGGCAGGAGGACATCCTCGCTGCCGGCGAGCTCTATCGAGTGGGCGGCGCGGTACGCGACCGATTGCTCGGATTGACGGACGTCGCCGACACCGACTTTCTCGTTCGCGAGATTCCGCCTCCTGCGCTCGAAACTATCCTCGCGCGACACGGCACCTGGTCACGAGTGGGGAAGGCTTTCGGCGTCTACAAGTTCACGCCGCACGACGCCGGCGAGCCGGTCGACATCGTGTTCCCGCGCACGGAGTCCTCTACCGGGGCCGGGCACCGCGACTTCGAGATTCGCTTCGACTGGACGCTGCCGGTGGAGAGCGACCTCGGCCGTCGCGACTTCACCATCAACGCCATCGCCGAGCGCATTCCCGATAACCACGTCATCGACCCGTTCGACGGTGCCAACGACGTGCGCCGCCGGGTCCTGCGCATGATCTTCCCCCAGGCGTTCGAGGAGGACGCGCTGCGCATCCTGCGCGGGGCGCGCTTCGCCGCGCGATTCGAATTGACGGTCGACGATGCCACGCGCGCGGCCATGACGGGCGCCGCGGATCTTCTATCGACGATCAGCGCCGAGCGCGTCCAAGACGAGTTGACCAAGACGCTGACGCAATGCGCCGCGCCGAGTCGCGCGCTGCATCTCTTGCACGAGATCGGCTCGCTGGGGGTCTGGCTCCCGGAGCTCGAACGGTGCGTCGGCGTCGCCCAAAACGAGTACCATCCGGACGACGTTTACTGGCACTCGTTGAAAACCTGCGACGCGGCGCCGCAAGACCGCTTGGTGGTGCGCTGGGCGGCGCTGCTCCACGACGTGGGCAAAGTCGATACCCGCCAGACCATCGTCGAAGGGGGCGCGGCGCGCGTCGTGTTCTACGGCCACGAGGTCGTGAGCGCCGAGCTCACCGACCGAGTGCTCACACGGCTCCGCTATTCCAACGAAGTCGTCGCGTCGGTTCGGCACCTGGTGCGCGAACACATGTACCGCTTCGAGCGCTCGTGGAAAGACGCCACCGTGCGACGATTCATGCGCCGCATCGGAGACGACGCGATGGACGACTTGCTCTCCCTTCGCGAGGCCGATTGTCGCTCGCGGACTCTCGTCGACGAGCTCTCCAGCTTGGACGAGCTGCGAGCGCGGGTGGCACAGGAACGGCGCGCGCGCGCTACGCTGTCGGTGGATGATCTCGCGATCGATGGTCGCGACGTGATACGAGAAGGAGAAATTGCACCCGGTCCGGTGGTGGGCGAGATTCTTCAGGAGTTGTTAGAGCTCGTTACCGACAACCCTGAGCTCAATCGACGCGAGACGCTGCTCGATGCGCTGCGAGAACATCTAATGAAACGTAGGGAAGAGAAGCGCGGGGAAAACAAAAGCAGAAAGCCTGCGTAAGGGGTGTCAGGGGGTCCTTTTTGGCAGGTGCTAGAGGACGGATCCTCTTACCAACAAAAAGGTCGAGTAGGTACTGGGGCAAGAACGTCCCTACGCTAGGCTTTCTGCGATCATGAATCTATCGGCTCCGCGATTTCGCTGTCAACCATTTTGTTTCGTTGCGGTTAATCTCGCACACACCTTGACGACGCCGGCCGACGCGTATCACCGGCGCTTCCTTGACGAGGCCGGCGTCCTTTCGTATCGCTCCGGCAGGCGAGGGTACCTAAGGGCTGACACCACGGCAGTTTTCCCAGCCAGGTTGGCGCGGACCGGTTTCTGGTCCGAGCGGGATTGCGCCGCAGCCGCAGGTATCCTTAATCTATCCAATGTGTTAGCGAATCCATTGCGATGGCACGTGACTTGTAATAGACAGAGCAGTTAGCGGCACTGGGGCCATAGACGGTCCGGGCGCCAGCAGCATACTCAAGGAAGGAAACGCGATCAGTCATATGGCAAAGACTATCGGTATCGATCTCGGAACCACCAACTCGTGCGTCGCGATCATCGAGGGCGGCGAGCCCAAGGTTATTCCCAATCCGGACGGGGCCCGCACGACGCCGTCCATCGTCGCCATCACGAAAGATGGAGAGCGCCTCGTGGGGCAGCTGGCCAAGCGCCAGGCCATCACGAATCCCGAGAACACCGTGTTCTCGATCAAGCGTTTCATCGGGCGCAAGTTTTCCGAAGTGACGCAGGAGACCAAGCTGATCCCCTACAAGGTCGCGGCCGGACCCGAGGGTGCGGTCCTGATCGAAATCGCGGGGCAGAAGTATTCGCCGCCCGAGATCTCAGCCATGGTGCTGCAATACTTGAAGAGCGCGGCGGAATCGTATCTGGGAGAACCTGTTACCGATGCAGTCATCACCGTTCCTGCGTACTTCAACGACAGCCAGCGCCAGGCGACCAAAGACGCCGGCAAGATAGCCGGCTTGAACGTCAAGCGCATCATCAACGAGCCCACCGCCGCGGCCCTCGCCTACGGCCTCGACAAGAAGAAGGATGAAACCATCGCCGTCTACGACCTGGGCGGTGGCACCTTTGACATCAGCATTCTCGACTTGGGTGAGGGCGTCTTCGAGGTGAAGGCGACCAACGGCGACACCCACCTGGGCGGCGACGACTTCGACCATCGTGTCATCGAGTGGCTGGTCGCGGAGTTCAAGAAGGAGCAGGGTATCGACCTCTCCAAGGACGCGATCGCGCTCCAGCGGTTGAAGGAAGCCGCCGAGCGCGCGAAGCAAGAGCTCTCGACCGCGATGCAGACCGACATCAATTTGCCCTTCATCACCGCCGACGCATCGGGTCCCAAGCATCTCAATGTGAAGCTAACGCGCGCGAAACTCGAGCAGCTCATCGAAGACTTGGTAGAGCGCACGGTCTCGCCGTGCAAGCGCGCGCTGGAAGACGCGGGCCTCTCCCCGGCCGACATCGACGAAGTGATCCTGGTCGGCGGCTCCACGCGCATTCCGATGGTGCAGCGCAAGGTGAAGGAGATGTTCGGGAAGGAGCCGCACAAGGGCATCAATCCCGACGAAGTGGTGGCAATCGGCGCCGCGATCCAAGCGGGCGTGCTGGGCGGCGACGTGCGCGACGTCCTTCTGTTGGACGTCACACCGCTCTCGCTGGGAATCGAGACGCTCGGTGGCGTGATGACGAAGCTCATCGAGCGCAACACCACCATCCCCACCCGCAAGAGCGAGATATTCTCGACCGCAGCGGATAGCCAGACCGCGGTCGACATCCACGTGCTGCAAGGCGAGCGGGAGATGGCGGTCGACAACAAGACCATCGGGCGCTTCCAGCTCGCCGGTATTCCGCCCGCGCCGCGCGGCATGCCGCAGGTCGAGGTCACCTTCGACATCGACGCGGACGGCATTCTGCACGTTACGGCCAAGGACAAGGCCACCGGCAAGGAGCAGAAGATCGTTATCAAGGCGTCGAGCGGATTGAGCGAATCGGAGATCGAGCGCATGGTCAAGGACGCGGATCAGTTCCGCGCCGAGGACAAGAAGAAGCGCGAGGAGATCGACGCGCGAAACGCGGCCGACAGCCTGGTCTATCAGACCGAGAAGAACATCAAGGAGTACCAGGACCGCATCGACGCGGGCGACGTCTCGAAGCTCGAAGCCGCGGTCGAAGGTGTCAAGTCCGCTGTGAAGGGAAGCGATGCCGACGACATCAAGTCGGCGACGGAGCGGCTGAACGCGACCTGGCAGGAAGTGTCACAGCGCATGTATCAGCAAGCTTCCGCCGCGGGTGCGACACCGCAAGGCGACGGGGCGGGCGCGCAGTCGCAGCCGGCCGAAGGCGGAGAGGGACCGGGCGGAGTCGCCGACGCCGAGTACGAAGTCATCGACGAAGACGGCAAGAAGCAGTAGCGTCGTCGGCTCGCGCGGCGCAGCGTTTGTTGGCGCCTTTTCCCTTGACCTCTCTGCGTTTACGGGCTTACCCTACCGGGTCTCTAACGTAACCGGGCCGGGCGATTAGCTCAGTTGGCTAGAGCGTCTGCTCGACACGCAGAAGGTCAGAGGTTCAAATCCTCTATCGCCCACCATTCTCGTCCTGCTTCGTCCATGTGGAGTCAAGTCGTTGATGGTTCGCGTCACCCTGCCGGACGGTTCCACCCGTTCCTTCGATAGCTCCGAAGTCCCCGTCTCCGACGTGGTCGCGTTGCTGGGCGCGCGCGCCCAGGGCGACACCACCGGCGTGTTGTTCGGTGGACAGCTCCGCGACGTCTACCAATCGGTCGCTGGAGAGGGAACGCTGCGCGCGCTCCGCGACGAGGACGAGCAGAGTCTCTATCTCCTGCGGCACACCGCGGCCCACGTCCTCGCGCACGCCGTTCAAGAGCTGTTACCCGACGCGAAGTTTGCCATCGGTCCTCCCATCGACGACGGCTTCTACTACGATTTCGACGTCGACAAGCCGTTCACGCCCGAGGATCTGGCGCGCATCGAGGCGCGCGTGCACGAGCTCCTGAAGGGCGATCTCCCCATCACGCGCGAGGTGTGGGACAAGGCGCGCGCGCGCGAACACTTCGGGCGCCTGGGCCAGCGTTACAAGCTCGAGCTCATCGACGACATCCCCGGCGACACGGTGTCGATCTACACCGTCGGTCGCTTCGTCGACTTGTGCGCAGGACCCCACATCGATTCCACGCGCCGCATCAAGCACGTCAAGCTGCTCCACGCCGCGGGCGCGTATTGGCGCGGCGATTCCAAGCAACCCATGCTGCAGCGCATCTACGCCACCGCGTTCTTCAAGAAGAGCGAGCTCGACGCGTATCTGACCCGGCTGGCCGAAGCGGAGAAGCGCGACCACCGAAAGCTTGGGAAAGCGCTCGATCTGTTCGACGTGAAAGACGAAGCGGGCGGCGGTTTGGTGTTCTGGCACCCCAAGGGTGCCATCGTGCGCGAACAGATGGAGCAGTACTTGAAGCAGGAGTACCGCAAGCGCGGCTACCAGATGGTGTACACGCCCCACATCGCCAAGGCGGATTTGTGGAAGACCTCGGGACACCTCACGTACTACCGCGACCACATGTTCACCATGGACGTCGAGGGGCAGGAGTACGTGGTCAAGCCGATGAACTGCCCGGGACACATTCTCATCTATAAGCGCAAGCTTTACAGCTACCGCGAGCTCCCGGTTCGCATCGCCGAGATGGGAACCGTCTATCGACGCGAGCTTTCGGGGGCGCTGCACGGGCTGTTGCGCGTCCGCGGCTTCACCCAGGACGACGCGCACATTTTCTGCGCTCCCGAACAACTTCCGGGCGAAGTCGATTCCACGCTCGAATTCGCGCTGTCGCTCCTGACGCGCTTCGGATTCGACAAGTTCGCGGTCGAGCTGTCGGTGCGCGATCCGGCCAACCCGTCCAAGTACGCGGGCACCGACGAAGAGTGGACCATGGCCGAAGCGGCACTCGAGGACGCGGTGAAACGCCGCGGGCTGGCGTACAAGCGCATGGAAGGCGAAGCCGTCTTCTACGGGCCCAAGATCGACGTCAAGGTGATCGACGCGATCGGGCGTCCGTGGCAGCTCTCGACCATCCAGTTCGACTTCAATCTGCCGCGCCGCTTCGACGTCAACTATGTGGCGAGCGGCGGAGAACGACGGCCCGTGGTCATGGTGCACCGCGCCCTGTTCGGGTCGATCGAGCGCTTCATGGGCATTCTGACCGAACATTATGCGGGTGCCTTTCCCACCTGGCTGGCACCCGTCCAGTGCGTGGTGCTTCCGGTCTCCGCCGACGCGCTGCCGTTCGCAGAGCGCGTGCGCGACGCGCTGGCCGAGCGCGGCGTGCGGGTCGAGATGGACGTTCGGGAGGAGAAGATCGGGTACCGCGTGCGGGACGCGGAGGTGCACAAGATCCCCTACATGGCCGTGGTCGGGGAGCGCGAAGCGAAAGAGGGTGTGGTCGCGGTGCGGGCCCGGGGCAAGGGGATGGTCGGCACCCGCCCGCTCGATTCCTTCGTCGCGGAAATCGTTGACGAAGCCGTGGCGGGTCGCTAATATACGGCCTCACATCGTCGGGCCATACCATCGCCGGCGGTGCAACATTATCGGCGAAAGCAGGGGAAGTTCCCCTCACCGGCCGTCCGGCAGTGACGGGCCAGGTTGTTTCGATTCCTTCGCCTTGGTGCGAGGGTAAAGCGGATGCCTGGCGTCCGCTTGTTTTTTTGTACCTCGAGGGAGGAACAGGTATCAGCTTCGACCGCAAACGGGCACCTCGCATCCGAGCCAACGAGGGCATCCGGGTGCCGGAAATTCGGGTCATCGATGCCGAAGGCAATCAACTCGGCGTCATGGCCACCCAGCAAGCGCTCCAAATGGCGCGCGAACAAGCACTCGATCTCGTCGAAGTTTCGCCGACGTCACGGCCGCCCGTGTGTCGCATCATGGACTTCGGCAAATACAAATACGAGCTAAGCAAGAAGACCAAGCAATCGAAGAAGAAGCAGCACACGTTCCAGGTCAAAGAGGTGAAGTTCCGCCCCAAGACCGAAGAACACGATTATCAGTTCAAGAAGCGTCATGCCGAGGAATTCCTCGAGAAGCACTACAAGGTGAAAGTGACGCTCATGTTTCGCGGCCGCGAGCTCGACCACAAAGAGCTCGGGTATCGAATGCTGGACCGGCTGATCAAGGACCTCGCGCACGTTGCGGTGGTGGAGAGAAACCCGGAGTTCGAAGGCCGTTTGATGGTGATGTACTTTTCGCCGTTGTCGACCAAGTCGCCCGCCAAGCCGCGCGCGCCCAAGGCGACGCCAACGCAGACCAAGAAGGAACACGACGATGCCAAAGTTGAAGACAAGCCGATCGGCGAGGAAACGCTTTCGTAAGACGGGGACCGGGAAGATCCGTCGCTACCACGCGTTCAAGAACCACATCCTGACCAAGAAGTCGGCCAAGCGGAAGCGCGGGTTGCGCAAGGCGGCGTTGGTCCACCCGGCCGACATGAAGCGCATTCGTCGTCTGATTCTGGTCTAGCGAAGCATTCCCGAACGCACACGAGATCGACCCACGGAACGAGGGCCGGCGCCGCCCGCGTGGGAAAGGCGCTCATAAGGAGGATTCGTCATGCCACGCACAAAGAACACGGTCGCCGGACGCGCACGACGCAAGCGCGTGCTCAAGCAAGCGGAAGGATTCCGCGGCGGCCGTGGCAAGCTCTACCGCACTGCTCGCGAGACCGTAGACCGGGCCCTGGTCTACGCCTACCGGGATCGCAAGCAACGGAAGCGTCACTTCCGTTCGTTGTGGATCGCGCGCATCAACGCGGCGGCCCGCTTGAACGGACTCTCATACAGCCGTTTCATGAACGGACTGAAGAAGGCATCGGTCGACATCGATCGTAAGATGCTCGCGGAGATGGCCGTCAACGACGCCGCCGGATTCAAGAAGCTCGCCGACGTCGTCAAGGCGTCGGGGAGCCCGGGGCGTTAAGTCGTCTTTGCCCGATGGACCCACGGCCCATCGAGAGCTCGCTGCGCGCCGACATCGCCGCGTCCACGACGCCGGACGAGTTGGAAGCCGTTCGCGTCAAGTACCTCGGCCGTAAGGGCGTGCTGACCGCGTTTCTGCGCGCCATCGGCGAAGCGCCCGCCGAAGAACGGCCGCGCCTGGGCGCGGAGTCGAATCGTCTCAAATCGCTGTGCGAATCCTTGCTGGACGAGCGCCGCGCCCAGATCGGCGGGGGCGACGACAGCTGGTATCAAGCGCCCATCGACGGAACCCTCCCCGCCACCAACGGCATCGTCGGGCGCCGCCACGTGATCTCGCAGACGTTTCGCAAGATCGGCGCCACCCTCGAAGGCATGGGGTACCGTCTTGCGCGCGGGCCCGAAGTCGAGCTGGAGTACTACAACTTCCAAGCCCTCAATTTTCCCGACGAGCACCCGTCGCGCGATCTACAGGACACGTTCTACGTCTCCGACGACATCCTGCTGCGCACGCACACCTCGCCCATCCAGGTGCGCTTCATGCAGGAGAACAAGCCCCCGCTCAAGGTGTACGCGCCCGGCCGTGTGTACCGCAACGAAGCCTTGGACGCGTCGCACCAGGCTGAGTTCCACCAGGTCGAAGGTCTCTACATTGACACCGACGTCACCATGGCCGACCTGCGCGGCGACTTGCTGTTCTTCTTGCGCGACCTGTTCGGCGCGGACATCCAGGTACGCTTCAAGCCGCACTTCTTTCCCTTCACCGAGCCCAGCGTCGACGTCGACATGTCGTGCTTCAGCTGCCACGGCAAGGGCTGTGTGATCTGCGGGCAGTCGGGATGGATCGAAATCCTCGGCGCCGGCATGGTGCACCCGAACGTGCTGCGCGCGGTCGGCATCGACCCCGACCGCTACAGCGGGTTCGCATTCGGCGTGGGAGTCGATCGCATTGCGATGATTCGCCACGGCATTCCGGACATTCGGATGTTCCTCACCAACGATTTGCGCTTCTTGGAGCAATTCGCCGAGCGCTGACGCTCGCCCCCCATGCAAGTCTCCCTCTCGTGGCTTCGACGCTACGTCGACATCAAGGCCGACGCCGCCACACTCGCGCACGACCTCACCATGCACGGCATCAAGGTCGAGCGCCTGGAGAGCTCCGGACTCACCGAACGCTTGGTGGTGGTGGGCGGGGTGTTGGAAGCCAAGCCCCACCCGGAAGCGGATCGACTGCGCGTGTGCCGGGTCGACACCGGGCAGGGCGAGCCGCTCGAGATCGTGTGTGGTGCATCGAACGTTGCGGCCGGCCAGCGCGTCGCCGTCGCACTGGTGGGTGCGAAGCTCCCCAACGGGGTCAGGATTCGCAAGAGCAAGATCCGCGGCGTGGCATCGAACGGGATGATTTGCTCCGAGGTCGAGCTGGGCCTGGGCGCGGAGAGCAACGGCATCATGGTGCTCGCACCCGATACGCGTGTGGGTGTGCCGCTCGCGGACGTCCTCGGCGAGACCGACGCCGTCCTCGAGCTCGAAGTCACGCCCAATCGCCCCGACCAACTCTCGCACGTCGGGGTTGCGCGCGAGATCGCCGCCATGTATCGCACCCCGTTGCGCATGCCCGAAGCCGGCACGCCCAACGAAGAGCCCGACGACACCGACGTGGAGGTGGAAATCGCCGACCCCGCGCAGTGCTTCCGATTCGTGGCGCGAGTGATCCACGGCGTCGAGGTGAAACCATCGCCCGGCTGGCTCAAGGGTGCGCTCGAGCGGGTCGGCGTCAACAGCGTCAACAACATCGTCGACGTCACCAACTACGTGATGCTGGAGCTCGGCCAGCCGCTCCACGGCTATGACTTGAATACGCTCCCGTCGGCCCACATGGGTGTGCGCCGGGGTCGGCGCGGCGAGCGGCTGGAAGCGCTGGACGGAGCGTCGCATGCGATCGACGACGCGCACCTCGTCATCACCGCCAACGACGAGACGGTCGGAGTCGCGGGTGTGATCGGCGGCATGCCGACGCGCATCACCGATTCCACCACCGACGTGCTGCTCGAATCCGCCGCCTTCGATCCCAAGACGGTGCGGCGCACGCGGCGCGCGCTCAACATCAGCACCGACGCGTCGTACCGATTCGAGCGGGGGAGCGATCGCGACCTGTGTCGCTTCGCGTCCGACCGCGCCGCAGCACTCATCGTCGAGGTCGCGGGCGGCCGGGTGGGGAAATGCATCGAGGCATTCCCGGCCCCAAGACAGCCGCGCTCGATCACGCTGCGTCGCAGCACCGTGAGGCGCCTGTTGGGCGAAAATCTTTCGAGCGACGCGATCGCGGACACCCTCGGCCGTCTCGACTTCGCGCTCATCGGATCCGACGCCGACCTGGTCACGGTCTCGGTGCCGTCGTTTCGGTGGGACATCGAGCAGGAAGCCGACCTAGTCGAGGAAGTGGCGCGCGTTTATGGTTACGACAACATCGGCAAGGCGTGGCGCTTCCGCACCACCGTTCCATCGGTGCCCGACGCCTTTGATCGCTTCGTCGATCGCATTAGCGACCATTTGGTGGCGCGCGGTCACACCGAAATCCTGACCACCTCGTTCAGCGACGGGCGCGAGCAGAAATGGTTCGCGTGGGCGGACTCCGACCCGCGCAGCCACGCCGTCGCCATCATGAACCCGCTGTCGTCGAACCAGGCGCAAATGCGAACCCACCTGCTCCCCGGAGCACTCGACGTGGTCGCGCACAACGTCGCGCGCGGTCGCCGCGAGCTATATTTGTTCGCCTTGGGCCGCGTCTTCGTCCGATCCGCGGCCAAGACCGCTCTCCCGGATGAGCCCACGCAAGTGTTGATCGTGCGCACACGCCCCGAAGCATCCGCGTTCTGGCGCTCGGGATCGGGCGCGGTCGATTTCTTCGAGATCAAGTCGGAGGTGGAAGTATTGCTGGGCACGCACGCCCCCGACGCCTTCGACGATCTCGCCTACGAATTCGAGCCCACCCACGGCTCCTTTCGGTATTCGGACCGCCGCCGCGCGGTGATCGAGGGAGGGATCGCGCCTCCGCGCGCGATGCACGACCTGGATCTCGCGCAACCGGTCTGGTACGCGGTGATCGATGTATCCGCTCTCTTCGAGCACCTGGTGGCAACGCCCGTGTTCAAGCCCTTCTCCGAGTACCCGCCGTCGCGCCGCGACCTCTCGTTGGTGGCACCCTCGGGCATCACTTGGGCCCAGATCGAAAAACATGTGGCGAAGGTCGGCGGGCGGTTGCTAGAATCCGTCCACGTGTTCGACGTGTATCGCGGCGACGCGCTCGGCGAGGGAACCACCGCCTACGGAGTGCGCCTCGCGTTTCGCTCGCACGAGTCGACGCTCACCGACGCCGACGTGGAAGGTTTGGTCGCCAGGCTCGTGTCCAAGCTGGAATCCGAGCTCGGCGTGATGCTGCGGTCCTAGCGTACAGAAGAAATACGAAGGAGACGGGTCGATGGAGACCACGCCCGCGATCGAGAAGCTGTCGATGCTGGAGAGCCGCATCGCGCAGACCGCCGAGCGCTTCGCCCACCTGAAGGACCAGTACCGGGCGCTGCAGGAACAACGCAGCTCGCTCGAGCGCGAGATCGACAAGCTCAAGAGTGCGAACCGCGAGTTGAACGACAAGATTAATCATCTCAAATCGAATAACGAAAAAACATTGAGCTCGTTTCACAAGGAGGAAGTCAGGAAGCGTATCGACCGCGTGCTGGAGAAGCTCGGAGAGCTGCAGCTATAGCGGGTGCGGGCGACTTGACTAGGTGTTGAAAACGGAACTCGGCGACGAACAGGTCGAGATGGAAAATATCAAGGCAACGACGGTTGAGATCATGGGCCGCGAGTACCGTATTCGCGGAGAGGCCGACGAACAGTACGTTCGGGAGGTGGCGCGCTTCGTCGACGCGAAGCTGCGCGAAGTGTCCCAAGGGTCCTCGTTGCCGGCCTCGGACCGCGTGGCTATCCTGGCCGCGATCAACATCGCGGACGAATTGTTCCAGTTGCGACGCGCGTCCACCGAAGAGATGTCGAGCATCGCGAGGAAAGCGGAGAGCTTGCTCGAGTTGCTCGATGAAGGCCTGGGCGTCGACGGATGAATGAAAAGAACATGGCAACGGTCGCGTGACGAACGCGCCGGGGTCACCATGAATGACGAAAATTCCCTACCATGTTCGTGATGAAGTAAGGTAATTTTTGAGCCAACACCTTATTCAGGGAAGCCTTATTCGGATCGCGCTGTAGCCACTTTCGGGTGGCATGACAAGACGATCCGTACGGGTATCCACGTGGACCGACTGGTTCATAAGTTCCCTTGCACACGGCATAGCGTGGGGAATTTTCTTTTCTCTCCCTTCTTCACGACTTCCTGACCGATCGCGTACGGGTTGAACCGGCTTCGCGGGCCGGTGTCCTCGAGGGCCGGCGCACTCTGGTGCGCCGCGTCACACGGGAGGTCCCCGTGAATCCAAGTTTACTCACCGCCGTTGTGGCCGGCGTGGCGGCCATCGTCGCCGGGCTAGGCTTCGGTTTCGTGGCCGCGCGTCGCGTCGCCAGAGCGGGCATGGCCAGGGCCGAGGAACGCGCGGATCGTGTGGCCGAGGAAGCGCGGCGCAGCGCCGACTCAATCGTGCGCGCCGCCGAGCTGGAGGCCGGGCAAGCCCTGGTCGCGCGCAAGCTCGATCTCGAGCGCGAGATGATGTCGGCCCAGGAAGACCTTCGACGCCGCGTGCACGATGTCGACGCGCGCGACGTGACCCTGGTGAAACGGCTCGAAGTGCTCGATCGGAAGGAAGCCGGGCTGGGCGAGCGATCGTTGGCGCTCGACGCCAAGCAAAAGGTGTTGGAAGAGAGCCTCAAGGAATCGCAGCAGCTGATCGCGGAAGAAAACGCCCGGCTGGAGCGAATCGCAGGGCTGCGCAAAGAGGACGCGAAGCGCATGCTGATCAAGAACCTGGAAGACGAGGCGCACGTGGATGCGTCGCGGCGCGCGCGGGAGATTCGCGAAGAAGCCGAGCGCTGGGCGCAGCAAGAGAGCCGGAAAATCATCGCACTCGCGATCCAGCGCTACGCGGCCGAGCAGTGCGTGGAGACCACGGTGGCCGTGGTCGACCTCCCCTCCGAAGACATGAAGGGACGCATTATCGGGCGCGAGGGTCGCAACATCCGCGCCTTCGAGAAGGAAACCGGGGTCGACGTCGTCATCGACGACACGCCGGGCGCGGTCTTGATCTCGAGCTTCGATCCGGTGCGCCGCGAAGTCGCGCGCTTGTCGATGGAGCGCCTGGTGCAAGACGGCCGTATCCACCCGGGGCGCATCGAGGAAGTGATCGCGGAGGTTCGCGCCACCGTGGACGCCCGCATTCGCGAAAGCGGCGAGCAGTCGCTGCTCGACCTCGGCATCAACGGCATGTCGCCCCCGTTGGTCGACCTGATCGGGAGCATGAAGTTCCGGACCAGCTACGGGCAAAATTGCCTCGCGCATTCAATGGAGGTCGCGTATCTCGCGGGTGTCATGGCCTCCGAGCTCAACCTCGACCCCAAGATTGCGCGTCGCGCGGGGCTCCTGCACGACATCGGAAAGGCGACCTCGCACGTGGCGGAGGGCTCGCACACCCAGGTGGGCGCAGAAACCGCGCGACGAAACGGCGAGCCCGAGGAAGTGGTGAACGCGATCGCCGCCCACCACGGCGACGTGCCCGTGACCTCGCTCTACACCCCCATCATCGCGGCCGCCGACGCGATCAGCGGCGCGCGCCCCGGCGCACGCCGTGAATCCATCGAGCATTACGTGAAGCGCCTTACGCAACTAGAGCAAATTGCAGATGCTTTCGAGGGAGTCGACAAGTCCTACGCGATCCAGGCCGGGCGCGAGATTCGCGTCATGGTGAGCGGTCGAAAGGTCGACGACGAGCAGGCCAAGCAACTCGCCTTCGACATCTCTCGCCGCCTCGAGAAGGAGATCGAATACCCGGGTCAGATCAAGGTGGTCGTGATCCGCGAGACGCGCGCCATCGAATTCGCGAAGTAATGCCGGACTCATGATCATCGCTTTCTTGGGAGACGTCGTGGGGAAGAGCGGTCGCCAGGCCGTCGCGTGGTGTGCACCCCGCATTCGCGACCGTCACCGCCCCGCGCTCCTCATTGCCAACGCGGAAAACTCGGCGGGAGGATTCGGCATCAATCCCACCGGAATCGCCGAGATGGAAGCCGCCGGCATTGCGTTCTTCACCACCGGCAACCACGTGTGGGACAAGCGCGAGGCGATCCCGCTACTCGACAACAAGCCCAACATCGTTCGCCCGGCGAATTATCCCGGAGCACCCGGCCGCGGATCGGCGCTGGTCCCCAACACCGACGGGCGCGTGGCCGTGATCAACATCCAGGGGCGCGTGTTCATGCCGCCGCTCGATTGCCCGTTTCGCACCGTCGACCGCTTGCTGGCCGAGTTGCCCGCGAGTGCGAGGATCATCCTGGTCGACTTCCACGCCGAGGCGACGAGCGAGAAGATCGCGATGTCGTACTACCTCGACGGGCGCGTGTCCGCCGTACTCGGCACCCACACCCACGTACCCACCAAAGACGCGCGCATCTTGCCCGGCGGCACCGGCTACGTGACCGACGTCGGCATGACGGGCTCCAACGATTCCATCCTCGGCGTGGTCAAAGAAGACGTGATCGAGCGCTTCTTGAGCATGCGCCCCACGCGCTTCGAAGTAGCGAAAGGCGACGTGCGGTGCGACTATGTGGTGGCCGACATCGACGACGAGACGGGAAAGACGCGCACCTTCGAGCACCACCAACTGGCGATGGAGAGCTAGATGCAGCTTCTCGACGGCAAGGCGTGCGCCGCCGCCATCAAACAGGAAGTGACACTCGAGATTGCCCGGCTCGCATCCGCGCGCAAGCCCACCCTGGCGCTCGTGCGCGTGGGAGAAGACCCGGCCTCGCGCGTCTATGTGGCGGCGAAAGCCAAGGCGTGCGAAGAGTGCGGGATCGAATCGCGCAACGTCCACCTGCCCGACGACTCGTCGCAGGCGCGCGTACTCGGCGTCTTGCGCGAGTTCAACGACGATCCCGCCGTCGACGGGATTCTCTTGCAGCTCCCGCTCCCGCGCCAGGTCGACGCCGATCTTGCCATCGCGACCATCAGCCCCGAGAAGGACGTCGACGGATTCCACCCCGAGAATTTGGGAAGACTCGCGGCCGGAGCACCGCGCTTCGTGCCGTGCACACCGCTCGGCATCCGCGAGCTCTTGGTGCGCAACAGCATCGCGACCGCGGGTGCCAACGTGGTGGTGTTGGGGCGCAGCGTCATCGTGGGCAAGCCCATGGCCTTGCTCCTGTCGCTCAAGGGAAACGGTGGCGACGCCACCGTCACCATGTGCCACAGCAAGAGCCGCGACATTTCGGCCCACACCCAGCGCGCCGACGTTATCATTGCGGCCATGGGTGTTCCCAGGTTCTTGAAGGGCGACATGGTCAAGGAAGGCGCGGTGGTGGTCGATGTCGGCATCAATCGCGTCGATGACGCCACCACACCCAAGGGATACGCGCTGGTGGGCGACGTCGACTTCGACCAGGTGGCGCCACGCACGTCGTTCATCACACCGGTCCCCGGCGGTGTGGGCCCCATGACCGTCGCCATGCTGATGTCCAACACGCTGGCCGCGTTTCGCGCGCGCAACGGGAAGTAGTATGCACGGCGAATCCACCGTCTTCTCGGTCTCCGAGCTCAACCTGCTGGTGCGCGAGGTGCTCGAGGGCGAGTTCGCCGAAGTGGCGGTGGAAGGCGAGACGTCGAACGTGCGCGCCCACGCGTCGGGGCACGTTTACTTCAAGCTCAAGGACGCCTCCGCGGTCTTGAACGCGGTCTGCTTTCGAAGCGACGCGCGGCTGCTCGATTTTGATTTGGCCGACGGCCAACGTGTGGTGGCGCGCGGACGGCTCACGATCTACGAGGCGCAGGGGAGCTATCAACTGGTTGCGCGCGCCATCGAGCCTGCCGGCCGCGGCGACCTCGAGCGCGCGTTTCGGCTCCTGCTCGCCAAGCTCGACCAGGAGGGACTGTTCGACGAAGCGCGCAAGCGGCCGCTGCCGCGCTACCCGCGCACGGTCGCGGTGATCACCTCGCCCACCGGTGCGGCGGTGCGCGACATCCTGGCCACACTCGCGCGCCGCTTCCCGTGCGTGGAAGTTCTGTTCGTGCCGGTTCAGGTGCAGGGCGAACGCGCGCCGTTCGAAATCGTGCGGGCACTCGACGGGCTCGCGGAGCACGAGGTCGACGTCGTGATTTTGGGTCGCGGCGGCGGCAGCATCGAGGACCTGTGGGCCTTCAACGACGAAGCGGTGGCGCGCGCCATCCATCGCAGCCGCGCGCCGGTCGTGTCCGCGGTCGGCCACGAGACCGACGTGACCATCGCCGATTTCGTCGCCGACCGCCGCGCCGCGACCCCGACCATGGCGGCGGAGATCGTGGTGCCCGACCGCCACGAGGTCGCGCGGCGCGTCATGTCGTGCATCGAGCGCAGCGGGGCTCGCGCGCATTCCCGACTCGTACTCGAAAGACGGCGCGTCGCCGAACTGGTGCGCAGCTACGCGCTAGGACAAGTGCGCGGGCGCGTCGAGCGCAGCATGCAGGCGCTCGATTTCATGGTGGAGCGCGCGCAGCGCGCGGCGGGTGCCTCGTCGCTCGCGCGACGGGCCGCGATCGAGAACGCGTGCGCGCGCTTGAGCGGGCTCGACCCGCGCGACGTCTTGCGGCGCGGCTACGCGGTCTGCCACGACGAATCCGGCGCCCACGTGCTGCGAAGCGCCGGCCAAGCGATCGAAGCCGGGCGCATGCGTGTCACCTTTCACGACGGCGTGGTGGCGGCGGCCGTCGACGAACCTGCAATTCACACCGCCAAGGAGGCAGCGTCGTGAGTCAGAAACCACCGATGATTCCCCCGGCCGGCGAGGGCGACGAGCCGGCGTCGTTCGAGGAGGCGATGAATCGCCTCGAGCGCATCGTGGCCGACCTCGAGGGGGGACGCTACACGCTCGAAGAGTCGCTCAAGAAATTCGAAGAGGGCATTGCACTCGGCAACCGCTGCCGAAAGATGCTCGAGCACGCCGATCTTCGCGTGCGCACGCTGGTCGAAGCCGGCGATCGCCTGGTCGTTTCCGACCCGTCCGAATCCGCCCGCCCTGCCGGCGCCGATGACGCCTAGCGATTTCGAGGCGGCCTTCGCGCGCGATCGCGCGACGGTGGACCATCGCCTGCGCGCGATCGTCGCGGCGCGCGCGTCGCACCACGATGGCATGGCGGACGCGATCCGCTACGCGCTGCTCGGCGGTGGAAAGCGCGTGCGCCCGCTCTTGTGCCTGTGGACGCACGACGTCTTCGCGGGAACCAAGGCGTCCACGCGCGACACCGCACTCGATGCAGCGTGCGCGCTCGAGTGCGTGCACACCTATTCGCTGGTTCACGACGATCTTCCCTGCATGGACGACGACGACTTGCGCCGCGGGCAGCCCAGTGTGCACCGCAAGTTCGACCAAGCGACCGCCGTCTTGACGGGCGACGCGTTGCTAACCCTCGCCTTCGAGATACTCGGCAACTTGAAAGCTCCCGCGGACACAGCACTCGAGGCGGTGCGGGTGCTGTCGGCGGCGGCAGGAACATCCGGTTTGATCGCGGGTCAGGCGCTCGACCTCGCCCACAGCGCGGGCACCGCGGGTGCCTCGATCACTCTGGTCGAGCGCATCCACGAGCACAAGACCGCGCGCCTGATCGCGGCCGCCATGGATATGGGCGCGCTGATTTCTGGGCGCGCGGATGCCGACGCGCGCGCGCGTGTGCGCCGCGCCGGCCTTCTGGCCGGGAGTGCCTTCCAGATCGTGGACGACCTGCTCGATTTGGAGGGCGATGCAGTCACGCTGGGCAAAACACCGCGCAAGGACGTCGAGAAGGCGAAGCTGACTTTTCCCGCCGTCGCGGGTGCCCCCGCCGCGCACCAGGCGGCGAGCGAGCGCATCGAGCGCGCGTTGGGAGCACTCCCCGAGGCGACGGGCACGCCGCTCGCAGCCTTGATGGGGTTTTTCGCCGAGCGGCGGTCCTGACATGAGCTGGATGTCACTGCTCGACGGACCGCTGGCGCGCCCCCTGATTGTCGGGGTGGTCGCGGGCTTGGCCGCGCAGACCCTCAAACTGTTTTCTTTCCTCGCCTTGGAAAAGCGGATAAACTTCCGGCGGCTGGCCGAGACCGATGGTGCCCCCAACATGCACAGCGCGGCGTTCGCCGGGCTCACCGCGGCCATCGCGCAGAAGGACGGCGTGGGGTCGCTGGAGTTCGCGTTGGCAGCCGGGATCACCGCACTGGTGACGGTGGACATCTGGAACGTCAAGCACGCGTCCGCGCGCCAGGCCGACGTGGTCGATTCGATCGTGCGGCGGCTCAAGCCCGATTGGAAGGGCGCCGAGCGGCGAAAACTGTCGTACACGGTGTTCGACGTACTTGCGGGAACGGGCGTGGGCGTGGCACTGGCCTGGATCATTCGGTAGTAACAAGGAATCCTCGCATGAGCATCCTCGACGGCATCCAGTTTCCCTCGGACCTGAAGCGCCACCCGGTAACGGATCTCCCGGAGGTCGCGCGCGCGTTGCGCGACGAAATCCTGGTGCAAGTCGGCAAGAACGGCGGGCACCTGGGCGCCAGCCTGGGAGCGGTGGAGCTAACACTCGCACTCCACTACGTGTTCGACGCGCCCCGCGACCAGATCGTGTGGGACGTGGGCCACCAAGCCTACGGGCACAAGATCATCACCGGGCGCCGCGAGCGCTTCGCCACGCTCCGCCAGCGACACGGCATTAGCGGCTTTCCCAAGCGCGACGAAAGCGAGTACGACACCTTCGGGGTCGCGCACGCGTCCACCGCGATCAGCGCGGCACTCGGGATGGCGATCGCGCGCGACTTGCAGCACGACGATTTCAAGGTGGTCGCGGTGGTGGGCGACGGTGCCTTGACCGGCGGCATGGCGTTCGAGGCCCTCAACAACGCGGGCGTCCTGAAGAAAGACTTGATCGTGGTCTTGAACGACAACCGCATGTCGATCTCGCACAACGTGGGTGCCTTGCACCGCTACTTGACCCAGATCACGTCGGGTCGGGTCTACAACCACCTCCAGGCCGACGTGTGGGAGCTGTTGGGACACCTGCCGCGCGGCGCCGGCAAGGCGCGACGCGTCGCGCGCAAGATCAAGGAGAGCATCAAGACGCTAATCGTCCCCGGCGTCATCTTCGAAGAGCTCGGGTTTCGCTACTTCGGGCCCGTCGACGGACACAACGTCGAGTTCTTGGTGGAAACACTGCAGCACATCAAGGATCTGAACGGCCCCATCTTGTTGCACGCGATCACGCAAAAGGGGAAGGGCTATCCGTTCACCGAGAACGACCCCTTCTGCGCGCACGGTGTCACGCGCTACGACAAGATCCCCGGCGACATCCCGGCCAAGAAGGGGAATCCGTCGTATACCGGGGTGTACGGAAAAACCATCCTCGAACTCGCCCAGGGCGACGATCGCATCGTCGCCATCACCGCGGCCATGCCGGACAACACGGGCTTGACCGAGTTCGCGCGCGTCCTGCCCGAGCGCATGTTCGACGTCGGCATCGCCGAGCAGCACGGCGTCACCTTTGCGGCCGGCCTCGCCACGCGCGGCATGATTCCCGTGGTCACCATCTACTCGACCTTCTTGCAGCGCGCGTACGACCAGATCATCCACGACGTCGCCATTCAGAATCTCCCCGTGCGCTTCGTGCTCGACCGGGGCGGGATCGTGGGCGAGGACGGACCGACCCACCACGGTGCTTTCGACCTCTCCTACCTGCGACTGGTGCCGAACTTCGTCATCATGTCGCCCAAAGACGAGAACGAGCTGCGCCACATGCTGAAAACCATGGTGGTATACGACCGCGGTCCCATCGCACTGCGCTTTCCGCGCGGCGAGGGTGCCGGGGTGGCACTCGACGCGCGCCTCGAACCCATCCCGATCGGTGTCGCCGAAGTGCTCGCGGAGGGAAGCGACGTCGTCTTCGTCGCCATCGGTGCCATGGTGCGGCCCGCGGTGGCCGCGGCGGAAGCACTCCACGCGCACGGCATCGAAGCCGGCGTGGTCAACGCGCGCTTCGTCAAGCCGCTCGATACGGGTGTATTGGACCGCATCGCCTCCAGCGACGCGTTCGTGTTCACGGTCGAGGACAACACCATCCAGGGCGGTTTCGGCTCCGCCGTGAGCGAGCACTGGGTGGCGCGCGGCTTCGACGGTTCGAAGCTCAAGAACCTCGGCCTCCCGGATCGCTTCATCGATCACGGCGACCGCGACGGCCTCATGGCCGAGCTCGGGCTCGACGCCGCCAGCTTGGTCAAAGCCGCCATCGCGGTGGTGGGCGCGCGCCGGGGAAGCGTGCGCTCTGCGTCCTAGCCGTGGCGCGTAAGATCGAATCCACGATGCCGCGCTCGCAATCGAAACCGGCGGCGAGCGAGAAGCCCGCCATTCAGTCCGTCGGTGTTGCCGCCAATCTCCAGAAAGAACACGTGCGTCCGCTCTTGCGCGAGCTCGTGGCCGCACTCGCGGCGGCGGGGTTTCGCGTCGGCCTGGACCAAGACCTCGCATCGGAGGATTTGTCCGGTGCATCGGGCGGCATTCCGAATCCGTGCGACGTTTTGATCGCGGTGGGCGGTGACGGGACCATTCTCAAGATCGCGCGCCGCTACGTCGACCAAGAGATTCCCATCATCGGTGTCAAAGGCGGGCGTCTCGGGTTCTTGTCCGAAGCCACCCCAGAGCGCGTGGTGGCACTGCTTCGCGGGGGTGGTTTCGTCATCCAGCGCCGCATGCGCATTCACGTGCGCGCCGCCGATACCGCGTTCACGGCGTTGAACGACGTCGTCGTGCACAGCACGGGCTACTCGCGCATGGTGCGGTTGCGAGTGGAAGTCGGCGGCAAGCTCATGCGCGAGTTCTCCGCCGACGGATTGATCGTCGCCACCCCGACCGGCTCGACCGCATACTCGCTGTCGGCGGGAGGCCCGGTGGTAGAACCCACGCTCGACGCCATCGTGCTGACCCCGCTCAATCCGCACACCATGAGCATCCGTCCGCTGGTGGTTGACGCGGCCGAGACGGTTTCCGTCCGCGTGATATCGGCGCCTTCCGGTTTGATGGTCACGGTCGACGGACAGGAAGGCATCGAGCTGGACGTCTCCCAAACCGTCGAGGTGTCGCGCGACCCTCGCGTCACCAAGCTGGTCGTGGCCGACGACTACGACTTCTTCGCGCTCCTGCGCGAGAAGCTCTAAGCACCTCGCCCTGTACAAGCAACTCGGCGCGGCGTACCATCGCCGCGCCATGCTCACGCGACTTCGTATCGAAAATCTCGCCGTGGTCGAGAGTGTCGACGTCGAGCTCGGGCCCGGCTTGAATGTGCTCACGGGATCCACGGGTGCAGGCAAGTCACTGGTCTTGAGCGCGCTCAATCTCCTGCTGGGGGAAAAATCGGACGCCTCCGCGATCCGTGAGGGAAGCGACGAGGCGCGCGTGGAGGCCGAGTTCGCGCCCACCGCATTGCCCGCCCATCTGGTGCTCGCCAGGCCCGACACCGGAAACGCGATCGTCGTCGCGCGTCGCGTCACGCGCGCGGGACGTTCCCACGCCTCCATCAACGGGCGCGCGTCGGCGCTCAAAGAGGTGCGCGCGCTGTGCGCGCACCTGATCGAGCCCCACGGTCAAAACGAGCAGTACCGGCTGCGGGACCCGTCCACCCACGTCGAATACGTCGACGCGTTCGCCGGCAACGCACGCGAGCGCGGGCACTTCGCCGCAGCGCTGGCCGAGCTGCGCCGCGCACAAGCCGAACTCGCGCGCTTCGAGTCCGAGATTGCGGCCGCGCGCGAGCGACGCGAGCTCCTCGCGCACCGGGTCGACGACATGGATCGGATTTCCCCGAAGGTGGGCGAGAAGGCGTCGCTGGAAGCAACCGCGCGCGTGCTCGCGCACGCGGAGAAGATCCACGCCGCGATGGCGGCGGCGTGCGCGTCGCTCTACGACGACGAAGCCTCCGCGTCTTCGGTGGTGGCGCGTGTCGAACGACAGGTGGCGCCGCTGGCGTCGCTCGATAGTCGCATCGCGGAGGTGTCGGCTCTGCTGTCGGAAGCGCGCGCCGCACTCGACGAGGCGGCTTCGCGCGCGCGCGCCGTCATCGACGGCCTCGACTTCGAGCCCGCGGAAGTCGAGCGCCTGCAAGAGCGCCTCGACGCGCTGACGCGCCTCGAGCAGCGCTACCGCATGGACGTCGACACCCTCATCGCGCAGGCGGGGGAGTGGAAGCAAAGTCTGGGGGCTTTGGACGACGCGGAGGACCGCCGCCGCGAATTGACGCGCGACGTCGCGCGCCGCGCGAGCGCGGTTGCCGAATCAGGCACCGCCCTCACCCACACGCGCGTGCGCGCCGCCGCCGAGCTCGATCGCCGCGTGACGGCGGAAATTGCTTCGCTGCACATGCGGGGCGCCACGTTTCGAACCGTGGTCGCGCACCACCCAGATCCTGCCAGCCCGGTGTGCGTCGCGCACACAGGTGTGGCCGCATTCGAAGACGGACTCGACGTGGTACGCATGCGCGCCCGCACCAACCCAGGGGAAGCGGAGGGCGGAGTCGAGGCCATCGCGTCGACCGGCGAGCTCTCGCGCATGGCGCTCGTGATCAAGTCGCTCACGGGATCGGGACCGGCGGGCACCACACTCGTGTTCGACGAGATCGACGCCGGTGTGGGCGCAGATCTGGGCGATGTGCTGGCCGCGAAACTCCTTGCGCTGTCGGCGCGCCATCAAATACTGTGTATCACGCATATGCCGCAGATCGCCGCCAAGGCTCCGGTGCACATCGGTGTGGTCAAAGAGATCGAAAAGGCCCGCACGCGCGTGACGTTGCGTCGTTTGCAAGGCGACGATCGCACGCGCGAGATCGCGCGCATGCTGGGCGGCGACCAAGGTAGCGATCGCCGGTTGGCGCTCGCGCGAGAGCTGCTCGCTTCCGAGCCGCGACGGGCTTCGACTTCGACTCGCGTGCGCCCGTAGCTCAGCCTGGATAGAGCACTGGCCTCCGGAGCCAGGTGTCGCAGGTTCGAATCCTGCCGGGCGTACCATTTACCTCACCAGGTTCCAACGTGATTCGCTGGCTCTTCCGATTGATCCTGACCACGCTCGCCGCGCGACTGTTGCTCCACGCGACGCGACGCGCGGGCTCAAAGCCGGGCCAAACGCGGCCGTTTGACCCAGGCCCGCGCCCCGGGCGGGAAAATTCGCCCCGGGCCGAGGCGCTTTCTCCGCATCCGATCGAGGACGCGGACTACGAAGAACTCCCGCGGTCGAAGGGCTGACCGTGTTCTTCACCCCCAAGCGGCGCTCTAGCGCGCGCCGGCTCCTCGGCCAGCAAGACCGCGATCGCAGAACCCGTCGCGAGCACGCGACCGCCCTGTTGGTGACGGCTTCGATCCAAGCGGCACTCGCGATCGCGTTGTTGGTGGCCGCGGCCGTCGCCTACGGCGCGGTGCAAACCCACGCCCGGGACGTCGATGCGACACTTCGACTTGGCCTCCCCGGGCTGTTCGTGGTCGCGGCGTTGATCACCACCCGCAGCGCGGTTCGAAACCTCCGGCTGGCCCGCGCCGAGCGCGCGAGCGCGGACCAGAACGCCGACCCGACGCCCCCGTAACGCAGACGCCATCCGTGAGTGCCACCCCAATACCTAAGTAGTCGCATTCACAGCAAGTTAACTTCCCCGATGGCATGCGATTTGCACGCGTTCACGGGGCCTCTGTCACCGTCTTCGCACTTCACGTATCGAGCGAGGCATGACAGGCAACATATTGTCATGAAAAAGATTATTAGACATCGGGACGTCTTGTTCTCGACCCTTTCCGAGATCACTAGCTTGATCGTGGCGGGGCACGACAAGCGGCTCATTTTCCGGCGGGTTCTCGATTGCGCCACGCGCGTGCTCGACGCCGAGAAGGTGTACCTCTTCGAGCTCGAAGGGAATCAGATCGTTCGCTACACGCGCGACCACGAGAGCGCCGACGCGGAGCCGAAAGTCGAGCTGCTCGAAGAGACCGCGGGCCTATTGGGTTGGATGATCAAGGAGACCGAGAACGAGCCCTTCACGCCCGGCCGCGAGCTGGGCCTCGATGTTCCCATGCTGGCGGATAGCTTGGGCCCGGAAACCGCCAATCGCGTCATCATTAGTGCTCCGCTGGTCGCCAAACGCTCGATGTTCGGGCTCTTGATCGCGATCCATCGCGACGGTGCGATGTACCGCCCCGACGACATCCAGCTCTTGACGCTGCTCGCGAACCAAGCGGCCATCGCGGTGGAGAACGCGCTCCTGTATCAGAAGCTGGAAAAGGAAGCCATCACCGACGCGCTGACGCAGGTGTACAACTACCGGTTTTTGATGTCGTCGCTCGAGGGCGAGATCAAGCGCGCACGCCGCTTCAAGCAAACCTTTTCGTTCGTCATGCTGGACGTCGACAATCTGAAGTCCTACAACGACCGCCACGGCCACTTGAGCGGTAGCCAGGTCCTGCGCGAGGTGGCGGGGATCATCAAGGCCAGCTGCCGCGAGATCGACTTCGTGAGCAAGTACGGCGGCGACGAATTCGGCGTCCTCTTGCCGCAGACGAAATTCGGCGGCGCCGAGAAGGTGACGCAACGCGTCATCGACGCCGTGCGCGACTACAAATTCGACGGCAAGCGTAAGAGACTCATCACCTGCAGCGCGGGCATTTCTTCGTTCCCGCGCGACGGACAAACCGCGCAAGAGATCATCGACGCCGCGGACAAGGCGCTCTACCAAGCCAAGCGGACCGGCAAGAACACCGTCGTCACGACGGAGAGCTTGATCGAAGAAATGGCGTAGGCGCCCTCGCGAGGGCTCGCGCGCCAAAAAGGGCTTGTCGGTCGAGCGTAACTCCGTATAGGCTCGCCGCATTCATTATGGAAAGGAAGTCAATGTCTCTCATCGCAAGAATTCGTGCGCGCGACGCCACCGTGGGCGTGATCGGGTTGGGTTACGTCGGGCTACCGCTGGCGGTCGAGCTGGCGCGCGCGGGCTTCAAAGCGATCGGCTTCGACGTCGTCGACGAAAAGGTTCGCCGCGCCAACGCAGGCGACAGCTACATCAAAGATGTTCCATCCGACATCCTGGCCGACTGCGTCAAGTCGGGACGTTTGCAGGCCACCACCGACTTTGCGCTGCTCGCGTCGTGCGACACCGTGAACATCTGCGTGCCGACACCGCTGCGAAAGACGCGCGACCCGGACATCTCGTACATCGTGTCCGCGGTGGAAGAGATCAAGAAATACATCCATCAGGACGTGCTGGTGGTGCTGGAATCAACCACCTACCCGGGCACCACGGAAGAGGTCATCTTGCCCATGCTCGCGCGCGACGACTTTCGCGTCGGCGAGCACTTTTTTCTGGCTTTCTCGCCCGAGCGCGTCGATCCGGGTAACCCGCGCTTCAACACCAAGAACATTCCCAAAGTGGTGGGGGGCATCACACCCCAGTGCACCGAAGTCGCGAGCGCGCTGTACGCGACCTCACTGACCACGGTGGTGCCGGTAAGCTCCGCTAAGGTGGCAGAGACGGTCAAGCTGCTCGAGAACACGTTTCGTAGCGTCAACATCGGATTGGTCAACGAGATCGCGCTCATGTGCAACAAGATGGATATCGACGTGTGGGAAGTAATCCGGGCCGCGTCGACCAAGCCCTTCGGCTTCATGCCGTTTTTTCCGGGGCCGGGATTGGGCGGTCACTGCATTCCCATCGATCCGTTCTATCTGTCGTGGAAGGCCAAGCTGGCCGGATTCGAGGCGCGCTTCATCGAGCTCGCGGGTCAGATCAACGGTGCCATGCCCGAATACGTGGTCGGGCGCGTGGTCGAAGCGCTCAACCGGCGCAAGAAGGCGGTCAACGGGTCGCGCGTGCTGGTGGTCGGCGTTTCGTACAAGGCCAACATCGACGACATTCGCGAGTCGCCGGCGCTCGACGTGATGCGGCTCTTGAAGCGCCACGGCGCCGAGGTGGTCTACCACGACCGGTTCGCCAACGCGGACGACCCCGAGCTCGCGCACGCCGAGGTCTCTCCCATCGAGCTCACGCGCGAAGCGCTGTCGCGCTGCGATTGCGCCGTCATCATCACCGGCCACGAGGGCGTCGATTACCAGGCGCTCCTGGCCATCGTTCCCGCCGTGGTCGACACGCGCAACGTCTACGCCGGCGTCGCGTCTGACAAGATCGTTCGCCTCTAGCGCTCCAGGAACCATCGAAGCATGACTACATATCTCGTGACAGGCGGCGCCGGGTTCATCGGCTCGAACATCGTCGACGAACTCCTGCGACGTGGAATGCGCGTGCGCGTACTCGACAACTTCTCGACCGGCCGCGCGGAGAATCTGCGCGACGCCATGGACCGCATCGAGCTGGTCGAAGGCGACCTGCGTGACGCCGACGCCGTCGATCGCGCGGTACACGGCGCCGACTTCGTCCTCCACCAGGCGGCCCTGGCCTCGGTGCCGCGTTCGATCGCGGACCCGGTGTCGAACAACCAGGTCAACGTGCAAGGCACCTTGAACGTGTTGGTGGCGGCCCAGCGCCATCGCGTCAAGCGCGTGGTGTACGCGTCGTCGTCGTCGGTGTACGGCGACAGCGAGGAGCTACCCAAGGTCGAGACCATGACGCCGAATCCCAAGTCGCCGTACGCGGTGGCCAAGCTGGCGGCGGAGCAGTACTGCCGCGTCTTTGCCGACCTGCACGGCATGACGACCATCTCACTACGGTATTTCAACGTATTCGGACCGCGCCAGGATCCCAGCTCGCAGTACAGCGCGGTGATTCCAATCTTCGTACGCTGTCTCCTGCAGGGCCAGGCCCCGACCGTTTATGGAGACGGGGAACAGTCGCGCGATCTCACCTTCATTTCCAACGTGGTGCGCGCCAACCTGCTCGCGTGCGAGGCGAACGTGTCGGGCGGGCGGGTGTACAACATCGCGTGCGGCGGGCGCTACACCATCAATCACGTGTTCGAGGCGCTCGAGAAGCGCATCGGAGCGGGAGTCAAGCCGCGCTACGAGGCGACGCGCGCCGGCGACGTCAAGCACTCCATGGCCGACATCACTCGCATACAACGCGAACTGGGTTACCAACCGACCGTGGGTTTCGAGGACGGTATCGACGCCACCGTGCGCTGGTACCAAGACGCGGGTTTGAAGGCGCTCGGCTAGCGCGGGATGGTTTTCTAGAATGAAGTACATTTCGAATTTTCTGCGCACTCCGGTGGGTCGCGCGTTGTGCGGGCTGGTTGCTTTCGCATATGCCAGCGCCGCATTGGGGGTCGCGAATGTGCGCGCACAAAACCCGCAGCAGCAACAGCAGGCGCTGCCCGCCGACTACCGCGTCGGACCCGGCGACAGCATTTTTCTTTCGGTACCGCAGCGCCCCGACTTGAATCGCGACCTGGTGGTCGACGCCAACGGAAACGTCAGCCTCCCGCTGATCGGCCGCGTGTTGGTGCGCGGGATGAGCGACAGCGAGATCGAGGCGCGGCTCCTGCAGGCGCTGCGCGAGTACTATCCGAGTGTGAATCGCGTCGAAGTGAACATCACGCGCGCGTCGAGCAACGTCATCTGGGTGAGCGGGGACGTGAAGATCCCGGGCAAGTACTCGTTCTCGCAGGCGGTGAACGTGTGGGAGGCCATTCGTGAGGCGGGCGGACCCAACCCGACCGCATCGCTGGACGCGGTCCGCATCATCAAGGACCGCACGCGCGGCGGCAGCACCACCGTGGTCGACGTGTCGGCCGCGATGGAGAGCGGATCGGTCGACAAGCTGCCGGGGCTCGATCCGGGTGATACTATCATCGTGCCCGCCAAGCAGCAGGAGTACACCGGCAGCCAGGGCATCAACGTGCTGGGCGGTGTGGTGAGGCCCGGCGTGTATCCGATGCAGGGGCGGCAAGATCTCATGACCGCGCTCCTGCAAGCGGGCGGACCGAGCGATCGCGCCAAAATGGACGAGGTTCGTCTGATCCGTCCCAACCCCGACGGCACCGCGCACACCATGAAAATAGACCTCACTAAATTCATCGAGAAGGGCGATGTCGCCAGCAATCCGCCCCTGCGTCCGGGCGACACGGTCAGCATCGGCCGCAAGGGCTTTACCGCCACCGAGATCACGACCCTCCTCGCGGTGGTATCCACCCTGGCGACGCTGACGCTTCTGTTCCTGACCATTCAAGACGAGCTCGACGAGAACAATCAGCCCGTGAACTGACGCGCTGTAGTAGCCGTGCGCAAGATAAACGAAGCCCAAGAGCCCGAATCCGGTTTTCGACTGAACATCGGTGACTACGCCCGCGTGCTGTGGCGTAAGAAGTTCTTCCTCCTAATCCCGCTCGTGATCTCGGTCGCCGTCACCGCCATCGGCTCGCGCTTTCTGGTACCCGAATACGAATCGAGCTCGGTGGTCCGCATCGCGAGAAGCCGCGACACCGGCGATATGGAGCGCTTCCTCGGCGCCACGCGTTCGCGCGACGACGAAATTGGGGCCCAGCTGGAGGCGGACTTGCTGGGGAGCGACTTTCTCGACGAGATGATTCGCTCGCTGGGAATGGACCGCGATCCCAACCTCATCGACATCGCCGAATACCAGCGCCAGAATCTGTACCCCGGCATCACCACCGACGAGCTCGTCATGCGACGCTTGCGGAATTTTTTCAAGCGCAGCATCGGCCTCCACCGCGAAGGGCCCAGCATGTGGCGCCTCTCGTACGCAGACGCGAGCCCCGAGGCGGCCTACGTGATCGCCGACGCGATGACGCGCCTCTATATAGAACGCCAGCAACGAAACATCATGAGCGACCTGGCCAAAGTCAGCCAGTTCAGCGAGGAGCAGCTCGCCGTTTATAAGGAGCGCCTCGACCGGTCGGAGCGCGAGCTCGAACGCTTTCAGGAGCAGATGGCGTCGCGCGGTGCGGAAGCAAACCCGGTGACGCAAGCCAACGTCGCCTTGGCCGAGAAGGCCCGCATCGACTTGGATTTCACGATTCGAAACGCCGAAACGACCCAACAGCGGATTCGCGAGCGCCTGGTCAGCGTGCTCGGCGGCGTACCCAGCGGCGACCAGATCTTCGCCGACCCGGAGATCCGCAAGCTCGAGAGCAATTTGGCCGCGCGACGCGAGGCCGAGTTGTTGGCGGATTTGTCGTCGACCGTGACCACCGCGCCGCTCTCCGAGTCGGACGACATCGTGGCCAGCGAGCAGGCGATTCAACACCACCTGGGAACCTTGGTGACGGAGAAGCTCCCGGACGTCCCGGTCGATTTTCGACCGCTCGTGATCGAGTACTTCTACCAGCAGATTCAGATCAACGCCCACCGGCAGAAGAGGGCGCGACTAGAGACCTACAGCCAGGCGTTTCGCCAGCAGATCGCGGTCGCACCGCAGCTGGACACCGAGCTCAAGCGGCGGCAGCAGGAAGTCGAACGCAACCGGGAGCTCTACAACACGTTTCGCAGCACGCAGTCGCAAGCCCAGATCAGCGAAGCCGCCCAGAGCAACCCGCTCGCCGCGACGGTCGTGCTGGTCGAGGGAGCAAGCAAACCGCTGGCGCCGGTTCGTCCCAACAAGGTGAAGATTCTGGCGCTGGCGTTCATCTTGGGCTGTGCGATCGGCGGCGCCGGCCTCCTGCTCACCGAATTCTCCGACGCGTCGTTTCGCTCGGTCGAGGACGTGGAAAAGCAGCTGGGTCTCAAGGTTCTGGGGACCGTGCCGCGCTTCGAGCGCACGCGCTGGTTCCACGATTCGGCGCGCAAGCGCGCGGTCATTTGGAGCGTCACCTGCATTGTGGTGACGGCGGCTTCGCTGGCGGGTTTCTACATGTTCGGTAAGTCCGAGCGCGAACAATTGATCGACCTCGACTTGAGCCGCGCCGCCGCCACCACGCAGGAGCAAACCCAACCATGACGACCATGGCGCCGCCCAAGAAAACCGAGACCATCTTCGAGCTCTACGACGGCGAGTCGCCGGTCGCGACCGAGCTGCGCCGTCTGTACCACAACGCCAAGCGGCGCGAGGACGGGGGACAGAACCGCACCTTCCTCGTCACCAGTTCCAACCGCGGCGAAGGGAAGAGCACCATCTCGTCGTGGTTCGCGATGACCATCGCGCAGTTCCCGACCAAGAAGGTGGTCATCGTCGATACCGACCTGCGCCGCCCGCGCATTCATTCCATTTTCGGTCTCAACAACACCATCGGGTTCAAGGACTGCCTGGCCGACCATGTCGACCCCATGAACGTGTTGAAGAAAACACCGCTCTCCAACTTGCACGTGATCACCGCGGGCGATCGCACGCCGCAGCCGGGTAAACTGTTCGAGTCCGAGCACCTGCGCGACGTGCTGAACAAGCTCGCGTTCTACTTCGACATCGTCATCGTCGATAGCCCGCCCGTCCTGGCCGTCAGCGACACCTTGTTTCTGTGCTCCGAGATCGAGTCGGTGTTGCTGGTGGTGCTGGCCGGCATCACCCCCCGCCAAGTGGTGATGCGCGCCCGCAACGTGCTCCTGGATTCAAACGCGCACATCGGCGGGGTCATCCTCAACAACGCCTCGCAGGCGCTTCCTTTCTACTACGACTACAAGTACTACGGCGCGCAACGGGAGAAGTAGTAGGTGGCGTCGGGAGTGGGTCGAGTCGTGGACACGCCGCCATCCGGATCCGTCGCGAATGCGCGGCGTCTGCGCGTGTTGATTTCGAGTGGGATTTTTCCGAATCGAGCGCTGGTGAACCGGGGCATCTACAATCTGAAGGCGGCGACCGCGCTCGCGCGTTACTGCGACGTTCGCGTGGTGGCTCCGATTCCTTACTTACCGTCCTTTTTGCGCGCGCCCGGGTACGAGTGGTACGCGAGTGTGCCGCGGCGCGACGACATCGGCGGATTCGCGGTCGAATACCCGCGCTACTTCGTGACCCCGAAAGTGGGGCGCAACCTGCACGGCCTGTTCCTCTATTGGTCGGTGCGCCGGCACTATAAGGAGGTCGTGCGCCGCTTCGCGCCCGACGTCATCCTGGGCTACTTCGCCTATCCGTACGGCTTCGCGAACGTCCTGTTGGGACGCGAGGCGGGCATCCCGGTGGTCACCTTCTGCCGCGGTAGCGACATCCACAGCATCGCGGCCAAGCCGTCGCAGGCGCGGCCGATCGCGTGGGCGCTGCGACGATCGGCCAAGGTGTTCGCGGTGAGCGAGTCGCTCAAGAATGACGTGGTGTCGCTGGGCGTCGACCCGTCGCACGTGGTGGTGATCCCGAACGGTATCGAGGTCGAGCGATTCGCGCGCGTAGGCCGCGGGGAAGCCCGCGCGCGCGTGGGTTTGCCGGCCGAGGGACGAGTCGTGGTGTGCGTGAGCCGCTTGAGTCGCGAGAAGGGGGTCGACGTGTTGATCGACGCGGCGCGAGAGATGACGACGCGCGACGTGCGGGTCGTGATCGTGGGCGATGGACCCGACGAAGTCTCATTGAAGGAACGCGCGCAGCGCGCGGGTGTGGCGGATCGCGTGCTGTTCGCGGGCGCGCGCGCTCACGACGAGGTGCCGGCCTGGATCGCCGCCGCCGACGTGGCCGTGCTTTCGAGCCGCAAGGAAGGTTATCCCAACGCGTTGGTCGAATACCTCGCGTGCGGCCGCCCTGCGGTGGCGACGCGGGTCGGAGGCGTGCCCGAGATTCTCACCTCGCGCGAGCTCGGGATTATGGTGGCACCCGAGGATCCGCGCGCGCTGGCGCGCGCACTGGACGAGGCACTCGCGCGCACGTGGGACGAGGAAGCGATCGCGCGCGCCGGACGCGCGCGCGATTGGGACGCGGTCGCGCGCGACTTGCTGCGCGAGTTGGAACGGGTCGCCGCGCGCACCGGCGCACAGGAGTCGCGCGCATGAGTTCCTCCAAACTCAAAGTCGCTATCGTCGGTTGCGGTAAGATCGCCGACGCCCACGTGGAAGAGATCGGCAAGCTTCCCAATGCCGAGGTGGTCGCGGTGTGCGACCGCGAGCCGCTCATGGCGGAACAGCTGGCCGCGCGCTACGGTGTGGCGCGCCACTTCGCCGATTTTTCCGCGCTGCTGGCCGGAGCGCGCCCCGAGGTGGTCCACATCACCACCCCGCCCCAGTCGCACCTGCCGCTCGCGCTGCAGGCGATCGACGCCGGGTGCCACGTCTATATCGAGAAGCCGTTCGCTTTGAACAAATCGGAGGCGGCTCGCCTGGTCGATCACGCCACGGGGGCGGGACGGAAGGTGACGGTGGGCCACTCGTTCGCCTTCGACCCGCTGACGGTTGCAGTACGAAAGCTGCGCGACGAGGGATTCCTGGGCGACACCGTGCACGTCGAGAGCCACCTGGGCTACAACTTGTCGGGCGCCTTCGGCGCCGCTCTGATGGGCGACCGCGCGCATTGGGTGCACGGCCTTCCGGGCAAGCTTTTCCAGAACAACATCGACCACGTGCTGCACAAGATCGAAGACTTCCTGCCCGAGGACGCGCCGCGCATGGTCGCGCGCGCCACGCGACGGCTTCCCGCCGGCCTGGGCGACGAACGCGACGACTTGATGGACGAGCTGCGCGTCATGATCGAGGGACGCCAAGCGACCGCTTTCGGTTCCTTTTCCTCGCACGCGGTTCCGGTGCGTCACTTCTCCCGCGTGTGGGGAACGCGCAACAGCATCACCGCGGACTACACTTCCCGCGTGCTGGTGGTCGAACAGGGAGAAAACTTTCCCAGCGCCATCGGCAGGTTGCTGCCCGCGTTCACGCAGGCGCGACAATACGCGCGCGGGGGATTCAAGAACGTGCGCCGGTTCATGAAGTCCGAATTCCAGTTCTTCGCCGGCATGAACGAGTTGATGGTGCGCTTCTATCGGAGCATCCAAGAAGGAACCGAGCTGCCCATCGCCTACGACCGAATTCTGCGCGTCGCGGGATGGATGGACGACATCTTCGCCCAAGTGGAATCGCAGCTCCCGCGCCGAGAGGGGCCACGATGAAACGACTCGTCACCGGTGGGGGGGGCTTTCTGGGCCGCTCGCTGATGGAGCGACTGCTCGCGCTGCCCAACGCCGATGTGCGGTGCTTGGTGCGCTCGGCGTCGCAAGCCGATCGCTTGCGCTCGCTCGCCGCCACTCATCCGCGCGCGCGTTTGGAAATCGTGCCAGGCAACCTCCTCTCGCGCGCGGACGCGGCGCGCGCGGTCGAGGGCGTCGACATGGTGTATCACTTGGCCGCCTCGCTCAAGGGCTCGCCGGCCGACATCTTCATGAACACCGTGGTCGCGTCCAACAACGTGCTCGAAGCGCTGGCCAGCCGCCCCGTGACCATCGTGATGGTCAGCTCGATGGGTGTTTATGGAACCGCCGCGTTGCGGCGGGGTTCCGTGGTCGACGAGCGCACGCCGCTGGAGCCGCACCCCGAACGGCGCGACGTGTATTCGCACGCAAAGTGGCGCCAGGAGAAACTATTTCGCGACCGCTGTGCGCAAGCGGGGCATCGCTTGATCATCATACGTCCCGGTGTGGTGTACGGACCGGGCGGTTCTCCCATGTCGGCGCGCGTGGGATTGAATCTCTTCGGGTTGTTCCTCCACCTCGGTGGCAGCAATCGCATCCCGCTCACCTACGTCGACAACTGCGCCGACGCCATCGTGACGGCATCCGAGAGCCCGGACGCGATCGGGCACGCGTTCAACGTGGTGGACGACGACCTGCCCACCGCGCGCGGCTATCTGCGTAGGTATCGCCGCGAGGTGTTGCGTGTGCGCTCGGTTTATGTTCCCTACGCGGGAATGTGGCTGGTGTCGCGCTCGGTCGAGTGGTACCACCGACGCTCGCGCGGCCAGCTCCCGGCGGTGTTCACGCGCTACAAGACCGCGACCCTGTGGAAGGGGACGCGCTTCGACAACACCAAGCTCAAGTGCATCGGGTGGTCGCCGCGCGTCAAGACACGCGAAGGACTCGCGCGCAGCTTCGCCCATTTGCGATCCGCGGCGAGGAACTGAGGCGTGGCGTGGCGGGTCGGTCGAGGGTGGCGGTGACACACGTGGTACAAAACCTCGCCATCGGGGGACTCGAGCGCGTGGTGCTGAATCTCGCTGTGCATGCCGATCGAGGCCGCTTTCATCCCGACATCGTGTGCCTGGGCCCGGGGGGTCCGTTGGTGGAGCAGGCGCGAGACGCCGGCGTAGCGGTCTCGGTGATGGGCAAAGCGGCCGGCTTCCGTCCCGGCGCGGTCCTCGCGCTGGCACGCCGCTTTCGCAAGCGCGGCGTGGACGTGATTCATTGTCACAACGCCGCCCCGTTGGTGTACGGCGCGCTGGCCGCGCGCCTTTCCGGGGCCGCGGTCGTTTATACGGCGCACGGCATGAAAACGTCGGGCGCGCGCCAGCCCGTGAAGCTCGACCGGTTCGGGCTGGTCGACGAGTTCGTCACCGTCTCCGACGACGCGCGCAGGATCGCGATCGAAACCGCAGGCGCCGACCCGGCGCGTGTTCGCACCATCGTGAACGGAGTCGACACGCGCGCGTATCGGTGCGCCGAGCCCAAAGAGCGCGCACATACGTTGAACACGCTCGGGCTCCGCGAGGACGCGTTCGTGTTCGGCATTGTGGCGCGCTTGTCACCCGCCAAGGATCATGCAAACCTGTTGCGCGCGTTCGCGGGGTTGGCAGCCGTGGATACGCGCGTGCGCCTCGTGGTGGTGGGCGACGGCGAATTGAGAGCCGATCTTCTGCAGCTCGTGCGCGAGCTGGGCGTGAAAGACCGCGTCGTGCTGACGGGGAGCAGGGAAGACATCGCGACCCTGCTGGGCGCGTTCGATTGCTTCGTGCTCTCGTCGTACACGGAGGGGCTTGCGATGACGCTGCTCGAGGCGATGGCGGCGGAGCTGCCCCTGGTCGCGACGCGTGTGGGCGGGAACGCCGAAGTGGTGGTCGACGGGGAGACCGGTATCGTGGTTCCGGCCCGCGATACCGCGCGCCTCTCTGAAGCGATGCAATGGATGTCGACCCACCCTGCCGAAGCTCGAGCCATGGGTGCACGCGGTCGCGAGCGCGCGCAAGCACGTTTCAGCGTCGAGGCGATGGTGTCTGCGTACCAAGACGCGTACGCGCGGGCCCTCGCTCGGCGCGGGGGGTAGCAACGATGCTGCGCGACCAGGAGATCGTGTACGTCGGCAACGATTGGTTCGCCGACAATCGAACCAGCAGCCACCAGATCGCGCGGCTGCTCGCACAGCACAATCGCATGCTGTACGTCGAAGCGGCCGGCCAGCGCGCACCCACCACGTCGAAGCGCGACCTGGCCAAGATCGTCGCCAGGCTCAAGAAGGTGTGGTCGGCCCCGGTGCGCGTCGACCCCAACGTGCACGTGTTCTCGCCGTTGATCATCCCCTTTCACGGGTCGGCGCTCGCGCGCCGTATCAACCGAACGCTGTTGGGAGCTTCGATCCGCCGCGCGTGCCGACAGGTCGGGTTCGAGCGACCCATCCTCTGGATCATCCTTCCGCACTACAGCTCGATCGTCGACACCGTCCCGCACAAGGGAATCGTGTACTACGTGGTCGACGAGTACTCCGCCATGCCGGGCGTCGATGCGGATCGCATTCGCGAGATGGAACAGCTGGTGCTGCTACGGGCCGACGTGGTGTTCACCATCTCGGAGCAGCTCAAGTCGACCAAGGGACGGACCAACCCCAACACGTACTTCAGCCCGCACGGTGTCGAGAGCGAGCACTTCGGGCGCGCGTATCACGAGCCATTGTCGATGCCGCGCGAGTTGGAAGGCATCGCGCGCCCCATCGTCGGCTTCTTCGGTTTGATCGAGGACTGGCTCGACTTCGTTCTCTTGGAGTACCTGGCCGAGCACAGGCCGCACTACTCGTTCGTGATGGTGGGGCGTGTCGCGCGGGATGTGACGCGCTTCGCGCGCTTCAAGAACGTGATCTTCTTGGGTAAGAAATCTTACGAAAGCATTCCTTCGTTCTTGCGTGCCTTCGACGTATGCCATATACCCTTTCAATTGAACGACGTCATCCTTCACTCGAGCCCGCTGAAGTTGAAAGAGTACCTCGCCGGTGGGAAACCGGTTGTCTCGGTTGCCATCGATGAGGTAAAGAAGCTCGACGGCCTGGTCTACGTGGCCACGGATTACGCCAGCTACCTCTCGGCCATCGATCGCGCCCTCGCCGAGGATTCGCCCGCGCGTGCACAAGAGCGGGTCCGGGCGATGGAGCAGGAGTCGTGGCGGTCGAAGGTAGAGACCATCTCCGCGCGAGTCGCGGCCCACGTCCCCGGTGCTCACAATGGGTGATCACCGCAATGTGCCCCCGCAAGAGACGCAATGCGCACGAGGCGCACGGCCATCCCAGCCGTGGCATATTCTCGGGGCGCGCGGTGCCTCCCCCGTCGCATGAAAGACTTTGCCCATCGGGGTAGAGTCGTTTTAACCTTTGTGCAGCGCCGCGTGGGCGGCGCACGAAGTGTTCTTTGACTCGAATCGCCCTCCCTTGGCGACGCGTCGGCCGCTCCAGACGCGCCCCGGGGGTATGAAAATTGCTGAAATGGCAATGATAAACCACTGTCAATCAATGGGTAACATGACACGACCCGAGGGGCAACGGGGCGCGCGAAGGACCTCTTCGCCGCCGCTTGTCGTTTGGTGAACACCAAGGAGTGGGCGATGAGACTGACCACCAACCGCAGCAAGACTCTCCTTATCTGCTTCTTCGCTTGCGCCACGCTGGTCCCGGCGGGGCAGGCACTGGCGACCAATTACTACGTCGCGACGACCGGTAACGACGCCAACGGCGGAACCTCCGCGAGTCCGTGGCGCACGCTCCAGAAGGCCGCCAATACGGTTTCGGCCGGCGACGTGGTCCACGTCGCGGACGGCACCTACGTCGGCATGAACGTCACGCGCAGCGGCACCGCTGCGTCACCCATCACCTTCAAGGCCGAGGGTGCGAACGTCCTCGTCAATGCGCGCAACGCGACCACTGCCGACAACATCAACCTCGAAGGCGCGAGCTACGTGGTGATCGACGGCTTCGTGGTCGAAGACTCGCCGCGCGCGGGCATCCGCGTGGTCGAAGCGACCGGCGTGGTCGTGAAGAACAACCGCGTCGCGCGCAGCGACCACACCGGAATTCTGACCGGTTGGACGCCCGGCATCCAAATCATCGACAACATCAGCTATGGCGCGGTGGCGCAGCACGGCATCTACGTCGCCAACAGCCGCGTCAGCCCCGACAACGTCGTCATTCGCGGCAACGAGTCGTACGGGAACGGCCAGAACGGAGTACAGCTCAACGGAGACTGCTGGGAGGGCGGCGACGGCATCATCTCCGGTGCCACCATCGAGGGCAATTTCGTCCACGACAACAATTGGAAGGGATTCTCGCTGATCTCGGTGCAGGCGTCCTTGATTAGCAACAACGTGATCTGGGACAACGGCATCTCGGCCGGCGCGGGCGGCATCCATCTGGTCGACCAGCCCGACTGCAACAAGCCCAGCAATGCGAATGTCGTGGTCAACAACACCATCGTCGAGCCGCGCATCGCGGGCGTTCGCGCCAACCTCGGGTCGACCGCCAACGTGATCTTCAACAATGTGGTGGTGGCGAGCTCGTCCGACTACACCATCGTCGACGAGACGGGCGGGAACTGGATCGACACTTCGTCGAACATTCTGCGCACCTCCTCGACCGGCTTGTTCGTCAACGCGGGTTCCAAGGATTTCCACCTCGCCGACGGCTCTGCCGCCATCAGCGCCGGGCGCGCCGGCTACCAGAGCGCTTCCGCGCCCACCGTCGACCGCGATGGTGGTGCGCGTCCCCAGGGCGGCGCGTACGATTCCGGCGCCTACGAGAAGTCGGGGACGCCGCCGCCGGTCGACACCACACCACCCACGGTCAGCGTCACCTCGCCGACACCGAATGCCAACGTGTCCGGTGTGATCACCATGGCGTCCACCGCCACCGACAACGTGGCCGTGACCGGCGTCCAGCACATGGTCGACGGAACCGCGCGCGGTCCCGAAGACGTGCAGGCCCCGTATCAGGCATCACTCGATACTTCGACCTTGGCCAACGGCGCGCACGCCGCGACTGCGGTCGCGCGCGACGGGGCGGGGAACACGCGCACGTCGGCAGCGGTGTCGTTCCAGGTCAACAACGCGCCGCCGCCGACCGGCATTCTGGTCGGCCACCCGCGCCTTGCCATCAACCCAACGCGTCTGGCCCAGATCCGCGCGGCGGCGTGCTACGACGCCAACGGGAACATCATCCCCAATTGCACGCCCACGCCGCAGTGGGTGAAGATCCGCGACTACGCGCAGCTGTGCTACAACACGCCCGGTAACTGCTACTACTTGGAAGCAAGCCAGTTCGCGCTCGCCGGTCTGATCAGCGGCAACGTCAATTACATGAACCGCGCCATCAGCATGGTCGACGCGGAGATCGCCGACGGCTTCCAAGACGAGCGCGATAATTTCTATCTGCACGCCGACGACAAGATCGCGGACTGCGCCTTTGTTTTCGACTGGCTCTACGACCGTTTGACGCCGGCCAAGCGCGCCGGCTACATCGACTACATGAATCGCGTCGTGCAGGAGATCTACGTCGAGGACGAGCACAACAACCCGTTCTATGAAGGTGATCGCTGGTCGCGCAACGATCCCGGCAACAACTACTACTACGCGCAGATGCTGTGCGCGTTTCTCACCGCCTTGTCCACGTACGGCGAGAACGACTACACGGTGCCGCTGAACGGTCAGAATGTGCCCATCGAGCTGTACCTCCACCTCGAGGATCGCGCCTACAACGATATGCTGCAGTTCGCGTACGACAAGCTCGAGCACGAGGGGCAAACGACATGGATCACGCCGCGCGGCGTGGGCGGCGGGTGGCACGAGGGAAGCGACTACGGCATCGCGGCCAAGAACCAGATTTTCGCCATCTATCTGTATCTCAAGTTGGCGGGTGGAAAGGACTACTTCACCACCACCACCTTCCCACGCCAATCCGCGCTGTTCCACATCTACGTGACACAGCCCGGCGGCGACGTGCGCTACAACGGCGGCGATTCGGGGCGCGAGAAGACGGTTCCCATCACACCGTTCGAGCGCGAGACCGCCATCCAGCTGGCCCGAGGGCTGGCCGGCACCAACGAGAGCCGATACATACAGAACTGGGCCCGCCGCATCATGCCCGACATGAGTACCGGTTGGCAGTTCATGTATGAAGCCGATCTCCTGTGGACCGACGTCAATTACCCGGAGACCGACTTCAACACCTTGCCGCTATCCTATTTTGGCGGCTCGCCGACCAGCGACGCGGGCCTGGGATTCGTCAACAGCCGCTCGAGCTGGGCCGACGACGCGGTTTCGGTGACGTTCGTGTGCGGCGACCGTGTCCAGAGTCACCAGCACAAGGACCAGAATTCATTTCAGATCTACAAGGGCAGCGGCACCGACGGGTGGCTCGCCATCGACGCCAACTTCTGCTCGGAGTCGAACGGCTTGAGCCAGGAAGGTGCCATTCACAACATCATTCTCGTCAACGGAGAGGACCAGCGCTTCGACGACTACGCCCGCAAGCCCGTGAAGCACGAGTTCACCAACGAGTACAGTTACGTGCTGGGCGACGCCGCCGACGCCTACTGGACCAATCCGGGCGGGTACCGAACCGGCGACGAGCCCTATCTCAGGACCTACTTGCGCGAGGTCGTGCACGCGCTGCCCAACTACGTCATCGTGTACGACCGCGTGACGCCGCTTGCGAAGTTCGCGACCGTGCCTATCACGTACCTGCTGAACACGCGCATCGAGCCGACCATCAGCGGCAACACCGCCACGGCCACCAGCGGCCCCAACAAGCTGGTGCAGAAAACGCTGTTGCCGTCGAGCGGGTACACCATGACGACCGCCAACAGCAAGGGTTGCCGGCGTCTCCAGCTCCGGCGCAACACGGCCGTTGCCAACACGCAATTCCTGAACACGATCTGGGTGGGCCCGTCGAACGGAACCATGCCGCAGACCGATCTGGTCACCAGTGCGACCAACAACATGGTGGGGGCGCACGTCAAAGAGGCGGGGCGCAACATCGTCACCATGTTCTCGTCGGAGCCGACGGGCGACGTTCCGCCCGCCAGCGTCCAGTTCCAGCTCAGCACCATCGAGAACACCACCAATTACCTCTTCGGTCTTTGGCCGGAGACGGAGTATAAGGTGGAGGTGACGTGCACCGAAGGACGCCAGACGATCTTGGTTGAGCGCGGGCGGGGACATTTCACGTCGCCCCAGGGGACGCTTCGTTTCGAAGCCGCGTACGCGCCCAACGCCCCGGTCCAGGCCGTGTTTCGCGAATAATGCCCGGCATCGTGGGACTCGTGCAGTCCGACGGCGCGGACGTGGCCGACATCGTCGCCGCTGCCGCACGGAAGCTCTTGCACCTCGATTCTCTCACGATGCGTTCGGTTGCTTTCGATCGGGTCGGCCTGGCGCAGGTATGGCGCGACGAGCCCCGAACCGACCGCGACTGGTTCGACGACGACACGGTCGCGGTTCGCATCGCGGGGCACGTCCTCGAAGACGGTCCCACGCCCCGGCGTTTGGACGCGCGCGCTCTCGCCTCCGCTTATCGCGCCGCCGGCCAGCTCGCGTATCAAGATTACGACGGCGCCTTCACGATCGTGGTCGTGGACCGCGCCCGTCGCCGCCTGGTGGTCGCGAGCGATCGTGTGGGGGCACTCCCGGTCTACTTCGCTCGCAGCGACAAGTCCTTCGCCTTCGGCCCGGAGGCGAAGACCGTATTGACGGCGGCCGGGCTCACCCCGCGACTCTCCCAAGACGGCGTGGCCAGCTTTCTCATCTTCGGCTACTGCCTCGGCACCGCCTCACTCTTCGAGAGAGTGTCCCATCTCGAGCCGGCGAGCACCCTCACCGTCGATCTCGATTCACTCGCGTATCGCACCGAGCGCTACTGGAACCTGCGCTTCAAGCCCTCGCGCGCGCTTCGCAAGCGCAAGGACGCCGAAGCCGCGATCTACGACACGTTCCTCGCCTCGCAGCGACTCATTCTGTGCGACCAGCCGGCGTCGTACGACGTGCTGCTCTCGGGCGGTCTGGACTCGCGCGGTGTGGTGGCGTTCGCCGACGTGCTCGGCCGCCCGCCGGCGCGAACTTTCACCTGGGGTTTGGCCGACAACGTCCCCAATTCGGACGCCTTCGTCGCGCGCCGGGTCTCCGAGCACTTTTCCGTGCCGCACCGATTCCTGTCGTACCAGAGCGGCGAGTTCGTCAACAACGCGCGCGACTGGGTCTACGTCTCCGAGCTCGCGAACGACAACGTGGGTTGGTTCGCCGAAGGACAACCGACGCTGGCCAAGGTGTATCGATCGGGAGCCGCGTTCGCCGTCGCGGGCGACGTGGTGTGGGATTCGGGTGGCTTCGCGTTCAACGAGACGGAGATGCGACGCGCGGTGTTGCCGCCCGGTCTTCCCATCCCCGTGGCAGCGACGCTACGCCCGAACCAGGCCGCCGAGTATCAGAGGGTGTACGACTCACAGGTCGCGCACGTGCTCGCCGCGTGCGAGCACCGCGACCTCACCGATCGCAAGGAATACCTCTACCTGAACGCGCGCATCGCTCGCTACATCCTCTCGCTCGGCTACTATCGCGAGCACGCGGTCGAGGTGCGGCGTCCGTTCCTTACCAAGGCCGCGCTCGATATGTTCGCGTCGCTCCCGCAATCGCATCGCGTCGAGAAGAACGCCTACGCGTCGATGCTGCAGCATCGTTTCCCAAAGTTGATGGAGATTCCCGAGCAGTCCATGTGGAGCCTGCCCGATTGGGACCGTGACGTGCGCGCGCCGGGTGCCTTGCGCGATTTCTGGCTCCAGTATCTCGATCGCGGGCGCGTCGAGGCCGGCGTGCTCGGCGGCGTCCTCGACGGCGACGCGTTCGTCGCGCGGCGCGACGCGTATTTCGCGGCCGCAGCACCCCCGCCGCTTTCGAAACCGTTCAAGGCGCGCTTTCCGCTCCGCTCCCGCGTGCTCCCCATCGTCCAGCGCAACCGAGCCATCGACCGGGTGAGCCGCTTGGTGCGCACCGGGCCGGGTTTCCTCCCGCGATCGGACTTCGACCTCATGCGCTGCGTGGCGTTGGTCAACATACTCGAGGAATCGCTCGACCGCTTCGGCGCCGCACCCGCGCGTTGACAACCGACCGCGTTCCGGCGGAAGCTTCGTCCATGGGTCACGGCATCCCCGTCTTGATGTATCACAGCGTCGGTCGCGTGATGGTGGACTGGCACTGGGCGCTCTTGACGCTGCTCGCGGCTACCTTCGAAGGACACCTACAAGCGCTGGCGCGCGGCGGCTACACCACGGTCGGATTGCCCGAGCTCTTCGAGTACATGTCCGGCCGCCGCTCGCTGCCGAAGCGCACGGTCGTCCTCACGCTGGACGATGGCTACCTCGACAACTGGACCTACGCGGTGCCGCTTCTTCGTCGCTACGGTTTTTCCGCCACCATCCTGGTGACACCCGAGTTCGTCGACCCGCGCGACGTGCAGCGGCCGACGTTGGAAGACGTCTGGGCCGGGCGCGCGCGCGAAGGCGACCTCGAGGTTCGCGGGTTCATGTCGTGGCGAGAGCTCGCGGCCGCGTCCGCGGACGGCACACTTTCGGTGCAATCGCACGCGCTCACGCACACGTGGTATCCCACCGGCCCTGACGTGATCGACTTTCACCACCCGGGCGACGGGCACTATTGGCTGGACTGGAACGCGTTTCCCGCCGACAAGCCGTTTTATCTCGAAAACCTCGGCCGCAGCCGGGTGGGGTGGGGAACACCGGTGTACCAACACGCGAAGTCGTTGCAGGCCAACGTGTACCGCCCCGACCCTGGGGAAACGGATTACCTGACCGCCCGCACCGCGGAGGCCGGGGGCAAGACGTTGTTCGAAGGCGGCGATTGGCGCGAGGTCTTGAAGAACGCGTTGGCAGATTATCGCGCGCGTCACGGGACGCGCGGAGAGGTCGAAAGCGACGCCGAGCGGTACCTGCGCTTCGAGCGCGAGCTCTCCGATTCGAAGCGGACCATCGAATCGAAGCTGGGCCGGCCCGTTCGCCACTTCATCTGGCCCGGCGGCGGATACTGCGACGAATCGCTCGAGATCGCACTCGGCGTATACGATTCGGTGACGTGGAGCGGGCCCGATCGCTGGACGCTGCGCAACCGGCCCGGCGAGGATGCGCGCCTGGTCACGCGTCGCGGCATCCACTATGTGAGCGCGGGGAGCGAGCGCGTGTTCACCGGAGGGCGATACTTGGCCGCATTTCTCGACGAGTACGCGGGGCGCCCGGGGGCGCGCCTCGCGCGCCAAGCGATGAAGCTCGCGGCGACCGCGGGCTTGCACACCAAGCTCTGGCCCCGCGACGGCAACGGGCGCATCCCCGCGAGGCCGCGTCCGGGAGACGCGTGAACCGGTCGCGCGCGATCGGCCCCGAAGGAACGACCGCCGAATCCATGTCCAACGCACCGGAGACCGCGCGCCACCTCTTGGTGGTCACCTATCACTTTCCCCCCATCCAATCGGCGGGCGTCTATCGACTGGTCGGCTTGGTGAAATACCTCCGCGAGCGCGGCTGGCGCATCACCGTGTTGACGGTCCGTCGCTCGAGTTTGGAAGCGAGCGACGACGCGTCGCTCGAATTGATCCCCGAGGGTATCTCCGTGGTTCGAACCGATTCCATCGAGCCGGCGGCGCGCCTCTTGCGCGCGGCGGAAGCGCGCAACACGGCGGCCGCGGGTACCACGTCCGATAGACCGACGGGTGCACCCGCACGCAGGAACCCGCTTCGCCGCGCGCTGGCGGGGCCGTGGGGCGCGCTCGTGCGTGCGCTGTCGTACCCCGACCACCAAGTCGGGTGGGCGCCGCGGGTGGCACGCGACGTGGCGGCCTTCGCGCGCCGCCATCCGGGTGCGGTGGTGTTGAGCTCCACACCTCCGCACTCGACCCACCTCGGCGTGCGGGTCGCGCGCGCGTTCGCGCGCTTCGGTTGGGTGGCGGACTTTCGCGATCCCTGGACGTCGCCGCTGCGGCAGCCGAAGGGAAAGTCGAACCTCGCTTTCCAGCTCGCGCTGGAGCGCTGGGTGCTCCTCGGGTGCGATCGCGTGATCGCCAACACCAACGGCAATCGCGAGGCGCTGCTGGCGGCGTTTCCGCGCCTCGATCCGTCGCGCGTGAGTGTGATCCCCAACGCCTTCGACACCGACACCATGCCCGAGGCCGCGCCCGCGGACGACCCCGCGCTTGCGTGCGACATCGCCTACTTCGGCGAAGTGTACCCCGGCATGCTCGACGCCTACCTCGACGCATTGCGCATCCTGGTCGCACGAGATCCACACGCCGCGCCGCGACTCCACGTGTTTGGACGCGTCGGAGCCGGCGACGTTCGCCGCGTGCACGACCAGGCGCTCTCGTCGCACATCGCGTTCATGGGCATCGTTTCTTACGCGCGCAGCCTCTCGCTGATGCGCGCGGCGCGCTCGCTCTTGCTCTTGCTTCCCGACGGTGAATCGATGGCGACCTGCGTTCCCAGCAAGCTCTATCCGTATTTGTTCACCGGCCGCCCGATATTCGCGCTGGTGCCGCCGGGAGACGCGGCGCGCGTGGTCGAAGAGACGGCGTCGGGAGAGGTGGTGGCACCCGGCGATCCGGCGCTCGTGGCCGACCGCATGGCGGCCTTCGTCGCCCGGGTGCGAAAGGGAACAGCCGTTTCCTTGCCGCGCGGCGAAGCGACCGCTGCGTACGCGATGGACCGCGCGGCGCGGCGGGTCCACGACATCCTTGACGAGGCCGCACCGCGTGGCTAATCAGCGCGTCGTCGTCGCGACTACGATGCTCGGCGTGTGTCTGGCTGCCTTCGGCGTCGGCTATCTTCTCTTGCAATCGACGTCCTTCGGATTGGCCGCCGCGGCCGCCCTCATCGGGATGGTTGTGATCTTCGTCGATCCGTTCGTCGGGTTGGTCATGTATCTGCTCCTCTTGTACACGCGTCCGCAGGACTACGTGCTGGCACTCCAGAACATGCCCATCATGCTGGCACTCAGTGCCGCCACCTTCGTGCTCATGATCCTGCACATGGCCGTCCGCCACCGCACGATCGCGTTCGCGCGCGTTCCGCAAAACTTCCTAATGCTGTGGTTCTACGCCGCCATCATCATGTCGCACGCGGTGTGGATGAACCCGGCAAGGACCGTCGAGGCCGCGATGGACTTTCTCCCCACGCTGGTCATGTATTTTCTGGTCGCCACACTGGTGTCGTCGAATGGAAAACTGAAATTCACCGTCAATCTGATGGTGATGGCCACCTTGTTTCTCGCCGTCACCGGCTTCATCCAGTACTTCACCGGGGTGGGCCTGGGCGGGAAGGAGACCTACGAGGGGCGCATCCAGTCGGTCGGCATCTTCTCCGACCCCAACGACCTCGGGCTCGCGCTGGTGGTGGTGTTGCCATTCTTCTACCTGAAGCTGACCGAGTACTCGCCGCTGTGGCAAAAGCCGCTCGCGCTGATCGGACTCGGTACCATCATGGTTGCGCTGTTTCTGACCCAATCGCGCGGCGGCATCCTCGCGCTGGGCGTAGTGCTGGTGCTCTTGCTCACCCGGAAGTTGGGAAGGACGTTCGGGCTGGTCGCGGGCGGAATCGTTTTTCTCGCCATCTTCGCGCTCGCCCCGCGCATGGGCACCATTTCGACTGGGGAAGCGTCCGCGCACGGCCGCGTTGAGGCGTGGAGTGTCGGCCTCGACTTGTTCGAGGCCTACCCGTTATTCGGAGTAGGTGCCCACAACTTCACCGAGTATCATTTTCGCACCGCGCACAACTCTTTCGTGCTGTGCGCCACCGAGCTGGGAATGTTCGGGCTCTATCCGTGGATCATGCTGATCTATCTCTCGATTCGTAACAACGAGTTCATCGCGAGCGAGGTGCGCCGCACGCGCATGCGCGACGTGGCGGTGTACGTCGAGACCATTCGCTACGGCTTGATCGCCTTCGCGACCGGTGCGTACTTTCTCTCGCGCACGTACAACGAGGTGCTGTTCCTCCTGGTTGGATTATCGGCCGCGGTGACGAATATCTTCGTGCGGGACAGCGGCGAGCGCTTCGCCTTGATCGAGAAGCGGGACTGGATCAACGGACTCTTGTGGACCGCGGGCGCGTGGGTGTTGACCAAGATGTTTCTCATACTCACATGGTAACTCCGCATTTCAATTTTCACCTGGCGACGGTGGTTCGCATCCTGCTGTCGGCGGCTTTCGCGGCCGGGGGCTTTCGCGCCTACCGAATCCTCTCGCGCAAGAACGTCGACCGCATCGCGCGGGCGGCGGTGTCGCGGAAAAAGGAAACCCAGGAGGGGACCACGCACCTGTTCGTGTGCGTGGCCGATCACTTCGAGCCTTATTGGCTGGAAGCGGATCGCACGCTGGCGCACGCGCGCGTGCAGCGATGGGTTGACCACTACCCGCGCGCGGTGGAGACGATCCGCGACAATGGCGGCAACGCGCCGCGTCACACGTTTTTCTATCCGGCCGAAGAGTACGACCCGCGCTGCATGGACAAGCTTGCGGAGTTGGTGCGCGCCGGCCTGGGCCAGGTCGAGATCCACTTGCACCACGACCGCGACACGGCCGACGGACTGCGCGACAAGCTCGCGCGTTTCACCGGCGCGCTCCACCATCAGCACGGCTTGCTGCACGTCGATCCCACGTCGCGCCGCCCGGTCTACGCCTTCATCCACGGCAACTGGACGCTCGACAACTCGGACCCGCAGGGAATGTACTGCGGTGTGAACGGCGAGCTGCGCGTTTTGGCCGAGACCGGGTGCTACGCCGACTTCACCTATCCCTCGGCGCCGCATCCCACCCAGCCGCCGGTCATGAACACGATCTACTACGCCACCGACGATCCGCAGCGTTCGCGCTCGCACTGGAAGGGCGTCGATGCGCGCTACGGCCAGCGGGGCGACGGCACCTTGCTGCTCGTGACCGGACCGTTGTGCGTGAATTGGAATCGCCGCCGTCGTTTGGTGCCCGCCATCGAGAACGGAGACATCACGGACTTGAACCCGGCGCTGCCCTCGCGGGTCGATGCATGGGTTCGGACGGCCGTGCACGTACGGGGCTTCCCCCGCTGGGTGTTCATCAAGGCTTACACGCACGGGGGACAGGAGCCCAATGCGGCCCACCTGCTATCCGACCAGCCGGGCGGCCTGGCGGCGCTGTATCGTGACCTGCTGGCGCGCTACAACGACGGCGAACGCTTCGTCGTCCACTTCTCCACGCCGTGGGAGATGGTGGGGGCCATTCGGGCCCTCGAGTCGGCGGACGAGGCGAAAATTCGCGCGATCGAGCGGTTCGAGCACAATTTCGTGTAAGGAACTTCACACGGAATGGGGTCGTTCAGGGACGCGACCGCCCCCGAAAGATATTCTGCTTGACCCCAAGCCCTTCGATCGCCAAACGTACCTCGGTTGGCGACACGACAGCGACACGTGCACGGTTTTTGCAGCCCCTGCCGTCACGATCCTCATTCGTACATCGTTGCCAAGCGCAGGTTTCGGCCTTTCCGAGACCGCTCGCACACGACCGACTTCCGGGAGTTGACCATGGTTCGTCAAGGATTCGTAACCCATCTCGTGACGGTGTTGGTCGCGTGCGCGCTCTCGAGCAGCGTGGTCGAGGCCGCGAAGGCACCCGCGCCGAAGGGCAACACCGCGGCGGGCAATACGCAATTCTTGATGTTCGGCATGCAGCCGGCGGGGAGCTACGACGTCCTGCAGAACGGGACCTCGAACGGCAACGTGGTGGCAAGTGTGGTGGGAGGCGTCGCGATGGACGATGTCTTCGCGGTAGGGGACACGTACCTGTTCACCCTGACCGGCGTGCAGCCGGTGACCCCGACCACGCCGACCGGGTTCGCGGCCACCGGTTCCACCAACGGTTGCGCGACCCTGTCGTGGAACACGCCCTCGGGCACGGAATACGTCACCGATTACCGGCTCTTGTGGCGCCGCACCGGCACGGTCTTCACCGATTCCGCGCTCGTCAGCATGACCGACATCATCGAATCGGGCGGCCGGTGGAGTACCTTGCGCTGTGGCTTCCCGAACGGGACCTATACCTTCGCCATTCGCGCCCACAACGCGTTCGGCTTGTGGAGCGGTCTGTCGAATACCGCCAGCGCCACCGTTACCAACGAGAATACGCAGGGGCCCCCGCCCCCGACCCAGGTGGCCGGGAGCGAGAATCCCGTGGGTTGCCTTCGAATCACGTGGACGCGCGTCGGCGATCCCACCGTCACCGGGTATCGCATGTACTTCGCGACCCACCCGCGCAACCAGGGCGCGTACACCGATTCGGTCGACGTCGCCTCCAACGCCAGCATGGCCTCGCGCTGCGGGCTCGCGGCCGGGACCTACTACGCCGCGGTCCGTTCCTTCACGGACACCGGGCTCATGAGCGTGTACACGAACGAAGTCACGGTCACCTTGCAGGGACCCGACGTGACACCGCCCGCCATCAGCCAGCGCGATCCAGCCAATGGTGCCAACAACGTGCCGCTCAACAGCGGCGTCTTTTTCGTGATCACCGACGATCGCAGCGGGGTCAACTTCGCGAGCATCAGTGTCCGCATCAACAATGCGATCGAACCCGCGACCGCCACCGCGATGGCGTCGGGTTACGCGGTCCAGGTCAATCCGGCGGCAGATTTTCCGCCCAACTCGACCGTCACCGTGCGCGTGACGGCGTCCGATCAGGCGTCCACTCCCAACGTGCTCGACACGTCGTGGACCTTCAATGCCGGCAATGCTGCGAGCAACGACGTGACGCCGCCGGCCATCTCCGCGGTCTCGCCGCGGCCGGGCACGGTCGATGTTCCTGCGAACACGACCATCGACGTCGATATCACCGACGCGGGCCTGGGCGTTTCGCTGGGCTCGGTGGTCTTCCTCGTAAACGGCGTCAACGTAGCGTTCACCGTGCAAGGAACCCCGTCCAACGTGCGCATCAGCCATCGCCCGGCAAGCCCGCTGTCCCCGGGGTCCGAAGTAACCGTGCACGTGGAAGCGTGCGATCGCGCCTCGACGCCGAACTGCGCGCTGCCGCTCGAGTACACCTTCACCGTGGGCGGCGCCGTTGCCGGCACGGGAGCGGGCGACATCATCCCCAACGGGTACTGGGCCGGGGACCCCTCGCGACCGCTCGAAGTCCGCAATATTCCGTACGCCTGGGAAGTCCACATCTTCGACGCGGCCGGCTTCGCGGTGCGCCGATTCGACAACGGCGCGTCCGAGGGTTACAACTGGACCTGGGACTTCAATAACGACGGGGGACAGCGCGTGGCACCGGCGCTCTATCTGGTGCGCGTGACCGATTCGAAGGGTTCGCTGCAACGCACGGGCCGCTTCCTCGTCCAATCGGCTCGATGACCACCGCGGCGATTTCACCGCGCCGCATCGCCGAAGCACTTCTTCTCGCCCTCCCGCTCGCCGTTGCGTACGGGCCCGTCCTTGCGGGATTGATCCGCCAATGGGCGGAGGATCCCAACTACGCGCACGGGTTCTTCGTGCTCCCGATGGCGGGGTGGCTCGCGTGGCGCCGGCGCGGGCGAGTGAACGCGACCCCACGCCATCCCGGCGCACTCGGCTTGGCACTCCTCGCTCTGGGTGGGGTGGCGTTTGTCGCGGGAACCGCGGCCGCGGAGTTGTTTACCACCCGCGTCTCTTTCGTGCTCGTGGTCGCGGGCTTGATTTGGGTCCTCGAAGGTCGCGAGCGCCTACGCACCGTCGCGTTCCCGGTCGCGTTCCTCTTGTGCATGATTCCGCTCCCGTACGTAGTCTACTACCAGCTCACGTTTCCGCTTCAAATCGAGAGCTCGCGCTGGGCGGCAATGCTGCTCGACCGCATCGGTGTTCCGACCGTACGCGAAGGCAACATCTTGAACCTGGAGGGGTATTCGCTCGAAGTGGTGACGGCGTGCAGCGGGCTGCGCTCGATCATGACGCTGGGGACCATGGCGCTGTTTCTCACCGACCTCGTGCATCTCTCGCGCGGGTCGAAGGTACTGCTGGTGGTCGCGTCGATTCCCATCGCGGTCGCAGCCAATGTGGCGCGGCTCGCGGTGACGGCGATCATCGCCACCGTCGGCGGCCCCGAAGCGGCCGAGAGTTTCCTTCACGAGCTCTCCGGCGTCGTGGTATTCATCCTCGGGCTCGTCGCCCTCTTCGTGGTCGGGAAGGTGCTCGCATGGATCGATCGCGCGCGACGATAACCACGGCCGCCATGCTCTCGGCGATGGCGCTGGCCGGCCACGCCATACGCGCCGACCCACCGCGCGCCACGACGCCGATCGGTCTTTCCGACCTCTCGATCGGCGAGCGCGCCTTCGTCGACGAGGCGCTGGACGCGGACTTCCTCGACGTGTTGCGCGCGCGCGAAGTCCTCTTCCGCATATACGACCCCGACGCGGACGAGCCCGTGTGGGTGTTCCTCGGCTACTTCGATCGTCAAAAAGAAGGCTCGCAGGTCCATTCGCCGCGGCACTGCTACCCGGGCGCGGGGTGGAACATCGAGCAAGAGCTGCGAGTACCGGCCGCGTGGCGCAGCGGCGAGTTGCCCGCGTTGATCGTCAACGACGGCACCGAGAGACGCCTGGTTTGCTTCTGGTATCAGACCCCGTTCGCGATCGAAGACGACGTGTTTCGCCTAAAACTCTCACTGACCAAGCAAGCTCTCATGCGGCGCCCGCAAGACGTTGTCTTTGCAAGCGTTTCGACGCCGGTGGGGGACAGCATGGAGCGCGCGACGGAGCGGGCCGCGACCATCGCGCGCCAGGTCGAGGGTGAAGTCGGGCGCCTGTATGCGAGCCTGGCAGGGGATCGCTCGTGAACATTGCGCGCGCGATCGACGGCTATCTCGACGCTCTCGCCAACGCACAGCTGGCGCTGCGCAGCCCCAGCATTCTGGTCCCGTTTCTCGCCTTCGGTCTGGTGCAGTGCGCGATCCTGATACCGCTCGCATTCTTTGCGGCAACACCCTTTGGCGCGTTCATGCCGCCGGTCGTGGAGGCGCTGGGCGGGGAGGAGTCGCTGCACTATCCGACTCACTTCGTACTCTTGCCCGCGACCTACCGAAACATCTATCTGCCGTTGGTCGCCACGGTCGGCTTCGCGTTGTGGTCGCTCGCACTCTGGTCGATGATCGGGCACCACGAGGCATCCGCCACCATCGAGAAGCGATCGTTTCGAAAAGCGCTCCCGAGCATCGTCGCGGTCGGGCTGATCTTCGTCGGCGTAACCGTGCTGGTGGGACGCGGGCTGGGCCTGGCGAGCGCGAAATTGCCGCCGGCAATCGCACCCCGATTGGCCATGCTCGTCGTCATCGTGGTGACCGCGTGCGCACAGGCCCTGCTGGTGTACGCGCCGGTCGTCTTGCGAATGCGCGGCGGAGGTCCGCTGTCGGCGATTCGTTCCAGCGCGCGCTACGCCCATCGTAACTTCCTCGCCACTGCGCTCCTGATCGGTACGGTGCTGCTCGTTCACCTGCCGATCGACGCGATGATCGCGAACGCGGACGTGATCGCGGCTCGCTTTCGCCCCGAAGTCGTGTTCCAGCTGATGATGGGGTCGGTGGTCCTGGAAGTGATCACGGCCCTGTTCCTGTTCGCGGGTGTCGCGGCGCTGGCACTCCCGCAGGAAGGCGGTTTGCGATGAGGCGGGCACTTCTCGCCGCCGCGACGCTACCGCTAATGGTCGCGTGCTCGCAGCATGAGGATGTCCTCGCTCGCTACCGGCTGGAGCAGAAGCTGTGGCGTGCACAGTACTACCAACGCCGCATCAACATCTCGGTTGTGCGCGCATCGCAGAACGACACGCGCCTCGCCATCGCGGCTTTCGACGCGGTGCTGCGCGACGATCCCCTCGCCTCGGCGGAGGCGGCGCGGTGGCGACCCGAGGTCGTCGCCGATATCCGCGAGATCCATCTCCTGTCGCGCGCCGCACTCGCCAACCTCTACTTCTTGAGCGAGCGCTACGCCGACGCGGGGCACATGTACGAAAGCACGCTGGAGGCGGCCGAGCTCGGGTTCGGCAACGCGCTCGACGCGCGCCTGGGCGCTGCGCGATCGATGTACCTGGCGGGCGAGACGTCCGATGTGATGCGCCAGTGCGCGGAGATGTTCCGCGAGATTTCGAGCTCGGAGGAGTTCTGGTCCGGTCGCTTCGTTCCCGACCCGGTCTTCGTCGACATCCCGGTGGTCGTGACGAGACTCTATCGCGAGGCGCGCGATTCAACCGGCTACGCCGAATACCGGGGCTTGGCAGGAAATTTCTACCGGCGCGTCGTCGACACGTGGCCGGGGACAGCGATCGCGCGCCAGGCCGCACTCGGCCAAGTCCAGCTGTGTCTGGTCGACGAAGATTGGCGCGGGGCGGTAGATCGAATCGAGTCCACTCTCGCGGCACCCGAGCCGGGGGAAGACTTCGAAGGATTGCGACTCCTGCTGGGGGAAATCTACGCCTTCGCCCTCGATGAACCGGAGCGGGCGCGGGCCATCTTCGTCGACATCGAAACGCGCGTGCCCGGCACTGCGCTGGCGGCGGCGGCGCGCTACGATCGCGCCGCTCTCGAGCTGGATTTGGGTGACGAGGCGGGAGCGATGAATGCGTTTCGATTGCTCGAGCAGGACTCCGCGACACCGGGAGACGTCGCCGCGCGGGCCATGTACGCGCGCGCCACCATTCTGGAACGACGCGGCTCGTGGGACGAAGCGCTCCAACTCCTGCGTCGCATGCAGCAGCTCTACCCGCACGCGCAACCGTCGATCGAGGCACCGATACTGATCACGCGCCACTATGTGGCCGCGGGAGAACCCGAGTTGGCGCAGCGAACCTTGGAGCGCGCGCGCGAGTACTACTTGTCCTTGATCGATCGCAACAGCCCATACCAAGGGGATCGCATGGGCGTACAGGACGCGATGGCGGCCAACTACGCGACCGCGGGGCGCGCGGCGGAGGGCGCGGTGCTGCTGGGATCGGGTCCGTCGTCGTGGGACGACGCGAGCACCGCGGCCGGATTGCTCAAAGCGGCGGAGGTCTACGCCACCACCTTGGGGGACACCGCGCACGCGGAAGAAATGCTCAAAAAATGTGTTGAGCGATTCCCGGAAACGCGGTATTCGAGGATGGCCCAGCGTCGACTGGCCGAGCTCGAGAGTCGACGCGTTCGCCGTTGACCCGGTGTTCTCGCCGCGCGCTTCCGGCCCCTTCGGAATCGCGACGAGCTTGTTTGGTGCTGCCGTCCGCAATGTGGCAGTGCCATCCGCCCCAGACTTCCGGGTTAGTAATTTTGCTTACGGCGCCCCACCAGGAGACCTAGACAGATTCCCCGGCGTGGCCGCAATTCGGCCGTGCAGATTCGAATGCGCTTTGAACCCACGCACGGGGTAGGTGAGGGACCGCTCTAAATCGAATTACGGCACGCCGCGGCATTCTGGGGCACGTCCCAGCGCACCGCGGCCTGCCGGCACCGCGCAACCCGGCATTGGCCCCGTGTTTGCTGGTTGTGCAGAGAATCCAACGACTTTCGCTTTCACCCGTGTTTCGACGCGGCCAGATCGGTGACATGAGACGTAACCGACCGTACCGTCGCTCCGCATCGTTGCTCGCCCTGGCTCTCCTGGGCGTCTCGTGGGCTATTGGAGACGCCAACGCCCAAAGCGGTGCGGGTACCAACGCGGCGTCGTTCCTCAAGATTCCGGTCGGTGCGCGGCTGATGGCGTCGCCCGACGTGGTCGCGGGCCTGTCCCCCGACGCCACCCTCATGTACTCGAACCCCGCTTTTCTCTCCGAGCTCCCTCGCGCCGAGGCGTTCATCACGACCAGCGAATGGCTGGACAACTTGGTCTTCTCGTCGGCCGGGGTCGCCATTCCGATCGGGCAGAAGGGAACCGTACTCGGTCTCGGGGCGACGTTCCTCTACTCGGGCGCGGTGCAGGGTTTCGACTCGGGGAATAATGTCGTCTCGGAAGAGAGCTTCTACGACGTCGGCTTCGACGCCACCGTGAGCCACTCGTTTCGCGGCACCGGCCTGTCCCTCGCGGCGGGCTCGACCATCATTCGCGAGCACGTGCTCCCCAACGACGGGTCCGGCTACGCGTTCCACCTGGGAGCATCGTACTGGATGGAGCGAAATCTCTTCCACGTCGCCGCCCGCGACATCGGCGGCTCGGTGTCGTTCGACTCGGAAAGTTGGAGTGTCGCGCCCGAGTACCTGCTGGGCGCCGGGCGTATCTTCGGTTCGCGCGTGGGGCAGTTCTTCGGCGGCGCCCAGGTCGCGGAGTCCTCGGTGTACGGAACGCGGGTCCAGGTCGGCGTCGACTATCAATTCAACTCGTCGCTCACACTCCGCAGCGCCCTGACCGACAACCTCGACGATAGCCAGCGTGGGTCACCGTTCAACGCCGGCTTCGGATTCCACTACGGGGTCATGACCATGGATTACTCGTACACCCCGCAAGAGTACTTCTCGAGCGTCCACACCTTCTCGCTGTCCTATGCCTTCGGCGCGGCAGCGCGCGGGACCTCCGTCCCGGCGATGGTGCCGCAGGGCGACTTCGCCCCGCCGATCGCCGATTCGGAGCCCGTCCCCCCACCGACCGCGATGCCCAAGGAGTCCGCTTCCGCGCGCTCGGGCGGCGCCTACGTCCTGCTGGGTGGGTCTCACGCGTGGCTCGAGAGCGCACGCGCCGAAGTTCGCGCGCTCGAGCTGTTGAAGGTCCCGGCCAAGATCGAGTCCAACGGGTCCCGCTACCGGGTTGTCGTTGGGCGCTACAAGACCGCCGACGACGCCGAAACGGCTCGCCGCGAGTTCGCAGCCTCCGGCCACATCTTCACGGTCATCTCCGAGTAGCTCACCCTTCCTTCTTGATCCTCGCCGTTTCGTGCGGCGATGCGCCGCTTCATTGCGGCGATTTCCCCCAAAGACCGCGGTGTGTTTGCGCGCCGCTGTAATTCCTTACGCTCCTTTAGGTTGCGAGACCTTCGCGCAAACCGCGTGGGTGAATTCCCCAATGTAGTCTGTAAGACCGACACATATCCACATTCGAAGCGTTCGAGTGACACCTCTGCAAACACGATTAACACCCTATTACTAAGTGGATTACCACACGTGCGATTACGTGCGTAAGGATTGTGACAACGAGCATCACGGTGGCACCAAACCTGCTGAACGCCGTTGCACTGCGAGATCGGGGTACGCCCCCGGGGCCCCTGAAACGGGCCCATCACCCCGATCCGCAGCGACATTTCTAGAAGTAGAAATCCGAACCCGAAGCCGGACGCGCCCCCAATGAACGACTTCGCGCAAAGATTCGCACGCAGACCCGAGTTCGTGATTCCGTGGTCGACACGCCCCGGAATCGTGTTTCGCGTCCAGCAGGCCGAGCGCGTACGCCACCCGTACGACGTCATCGGCCGGCTGGGCTGGAAGCGGGCTCTGGATGTCGCGCTTTCTTTGGGCGGGCTCATGCTCACAGCTCCTGCGATGGCCCTGGCCGCGCTGATCATCAAAGGCACGTCGCCGGGCCCGGTGTTTTACCGCCAGGAGCGCATCGGGATCAACCGCCGCAACCGCGACCGCCGCGGTCTGGGTGCGCGCAACGACGCCGATCGCCGTCGCCGCGACCGACGGGTGCTCGTCAACTTCGGGCGGCCGTTCACCATCTATAAGTTCCGCACCATGGTCGTCGACGCCGAACGGGGCACACCCCCGATGTGGGCCAAGGAGCGCGACCCCCGCATTACCGGCGTGGGGCGCGTCCTGCGCAAGACCCGCATCGACGAGGTTCCTCAGTTCTTGAACGTGCTGCGCGGCGAGATGAGCCTCGTCGGCCCCCGTCCCGAGCGCGCGTACTTCATCGGCCGCATCGAAAAGGATCTGCCCGAGTTCCAGCTTCGGCTGCGAACCAAGCCGGGGATCACCGGCCTGGCTCAGGTTCACCTGGGCTACACCAACACCGACGACGGGCTGCGCGACAAGCTGCACCTCGATCTGGAGTACATTCGTCGCCTGAGCTTCTGGACGGACTTCAAGATCCTCTGCCGGACCATATTCGTGGTCTTTACGGGGAAGGGCGCTTGCTAACGCCCGTCCGCTACTCCCTCGCTTAGATTTCTCTTTGGTTGGAGGCCGCGTCTCACGCGCGGCATGTAACTTGCTTATTTGTAAGGTCCTAGCCGCGCCTCGCGGGTAACGCTTGCAGGTGTGCGAAAGTGGAGTGCATGCTGTGCGAAGCCCCCTGGCCCCTAACCCTCGTGAACGTGAGATGCCGGTAGACGCGTCGATGCCCAAAGTCAGCGTGGGAATGCCGGTCTACAATGGGGAATCGTTCCTGGGGCAATCCATCGAGTCGGTCCTCCAGCAGACCTTCCGCGACTTCGAGCTGATTGTTTCCGACAATGGATCGACCGATCGCACCCGGGACATCGCCGAGCGCTACGCGGCCCTCGATCCCCGCGTGCGCTACGTGCGAAGCGATGTCAACCGGGGCGCGGCGTGGAACTACCGCCGCTCGTTCGAGCTGGCGCGCGGCAACTATTTTCGATGGGCCCCCGCGGACGACCGCTTCGCCCCCGATTCGATCGCGACCTGTGTGGCGGCGCTGGACGAGGATCGGGATGCCGTGCTGTGCTACCCGAAGACCGACCTCGTCGACAGCGACGGAAAGGTGATTCGTGCCTACGATGACAACTTGGACCTGCGGTCGCCGGAACCCGCGCAGCGCTTCGCGCGCGCGCTGGTGCAAATCGGCCTGGTCAACGTCATCTATGGACTGATGCGCACGGAGGCCCTGGCCAAGACACGCTTGATGGGGACTTTCGTCGGGGCCGACGAGATCCTCGTGTTCGAGCTCGCCCTGCAGGGAAAGTTTTTGGAGCTGCCGACCTCGCGGTTCTATCGAAGGATCCACGAGCAGGCCTTCAGTCAAATGAAGACCACCGAAGACAAGCAGGCGTTCTTCGATCCGCAAACGCGCGGTCGCTTTTATCTCTATCTGTGGCAGCACTACTTTCAGTGCTTGCTCGGGATTCTCCACGCACCGATTTCGATCGGCCACAAGGCGCGCGCGATCGCGGTGCTGGCTCGGTCCGCGGTCTCGGTCCGCCGTCACTTGCTCAAGGAAGCCGTCGCGGGGACGCGTCGTCTGTGGCGGCCGAAGTTGCTCTTGTTCTAGCACGCGCCCTGCCGGAGGTAACGCTTGGTGACCCGAATCGAAGGAACCCGCGTGGAGCCGCTCTCGGAGCTCCTGAATCGCGACCTCGACCACATCACGACCGCGCTGCGCGATGATTACGCCACCATGGCGGGCAAGCGCGTCTTGATCACCGGGGGCGCCGGATTCCTGGGCTACTACATGGTGCAGGGCGTCCTGCACTGGAACGACGGCGTCAAAGAAAAGGACCGCATCCACGTCACCGTGTTCGACAACTACGTGCGCGGTGTGCCGGCCTGGCTGGAGTCGCTGCGCGGGCGCGCCGATCTCACCACGGTACGCTTCGACGTGCGCGACCCGTTGCCGAGTCCCATGCCCGAGTTCGAGTACATCATCCACGCGGCGGGCATCGCGTCGCCGATTTATTATCGCCTCCATCCGTTGGAGACGATGGACGCCAACATCGACGGCTTGCGCGGCCTGCTCGAGTACGCGCGCGCGCGCGTGGAAGGGAAGCGCGACTTCGGCGGCTTCATCTTTTACTCCAGCAGCGAGATCTACGGCGACCCGGCGCCGGACCGCATCCCGACCCCCGAGGACTACCGCGGCAACGTCTCGTGCACGGGGCCGCGCGCCTGTTACGACGAGTCGAAGCGCTACGGAGAGACGCTGTGCGTCGTGTTCGCGCGCCACTACGGCGTTCCGGTCAAGATGGTGCGGCCGTTCAACAACTACGGGCCCGGCTTGAAGATCAGCGACCGGCGCGTCATTCCCGACTTCGCGCGCGACGTGATGAACGGACGCGACATCGTCATGCTGTCGGACGGGAAGCCCAAGCGGACCTTTTGCTACGTGGCCGACGCGGTGGCGGGTTACTACAAGGCACTCGTGCGCGGCGGGATCGGCGAGGCGTACAACGTCGGCGTCGACCGGCCCGAGATCTCGATGCGCGAGCTGGCGGAGAAGGTCGTCTCCACCGCGCGCGATCTGTTCGGCTACGGCGGGCGCGTGGTGCTGCAAGCGCCCAAGGAGAACGACTATCTGGTCGACAACCCTAACCGGCGTTGTCCCGACATGACCAAGTCGCGGGTACAGCTCGGCTACCACCCGTCGATCCTGGTCGACGAGGGCCTGCGCCGATCGCTGGTTTGGTACCACTATCACCGCGAAGCGGAGGACGCCTGATGCGCGTCTCCGTCATCGGCGCGGGATACGTCGGCATCGTGACCGGCGTCTGCCTGGCCGAAAAAGGTCACAGCGTGGTGTGCGTCGAAGTGGACGCGGCCAAGGTGGAGCGCATCCGCCGCGGCGAGCCTCCCATCCACGAGGAAGGCCTTCCGGAACTGCTGCGACGCCACACCGGCACCGCCTTTCGCGCCACTACGTCGCTCTCGGAAGCGGTCGGCGAGACCGAGATCACGCTGATCGCGGTGGGCACCCCGTTCGACGGGCGCGCCATCGACCTGTCATATGTGACGCGAGCGGCCACCGATGTCGGCCACATCCTCGCGCTCAAACGCGAGCGTCACACCGTGGTCGTCAAGAGTACCGTGGTGCCAGGAACGACCGACGGGCCGGTCCGTGCCGCGCTGGAGACCGCATCGGGCAAGCAGGCGGGGAAAGATTTCGGTTTGGGCACCAACCCGGAATTCTTGACCGAGGGAACCGCGGTGGCGGACTTCATGCACCCGGACCGCATCGTGATCGGGGGCATCGACGCGCGCACGCTCGAGGCGCTGGCCGGGCTCTACGCCGGTTTCGACGACGTGCCGGTCATTCGCACCAACAATTCCACCGCGGAGATGATCAAGTACGCCTCCAACTCGCTGCTCGCCACCATGATCTCGTTCTCGAACGAGATCGCCGATTTGTGCAGTGCGATCGGCGGCATCGACGCCAAGGACGTCATGGCCGGCGTCCACGAATCCGCGTACCTCAATACCGGGGCGTCGAAGAACGGACGCGCACGCGCGCCCATTGCGAGCTTTCTGGAAGCGGGGTGCGGCTTCGGCGGGAGCTGTTTGCCCAAGGACGTGAGCGCCCTGGTCGCGCACGGAACCAACCACGGCGTCGACATGCGCGTGCTGCGCTCGGTGCTCGACGTCAATCGCGCGCGACCCGACCGCGTGCTGGAAGGCATCAAGCAGAGCGTGCCGTCGCTGCGCGGCAAGAAGGTGGCCGTGCTCGGCCTCGCGTTCAAGCCCGACACCGACGACGTGCGCGAATCGCCTGCGTTTCCCATCATCGAGCGGCTCCTGGCCGAGGGTGCCATCGTCACCGCCTTCGATCCGGTGGCAGTCGCTCCCGCCCGGCGGGCACTCGGCGACCAGCCGGTGCGCTACGCGGAATCGCTGGAGGGAGCACTCGCGGACGCCGACGTGGTGGTACTGGTGACGCGATGGCGCGACTTCGCCGCGGTCCCGGATCTCTTGCGCAGGCTGGGGCGGACACCGTTGGTGTTCGATGGCCGTCGCATGCTGGACAAGAACGCGATCGACCATTACGAGGGAATTGGACTATAAGGGAGTGCGCGCGCACGGGAGCCAGCAATGAAAGTCGTACTGTTTTGTGGCGGGCAAGGGATGCGAATCCGGGAGTACTCGGACGAGATTCCGAAGCCCATGGTGCCGATCGGCTACCGTCCCATCCTGTGGCACGTCATGAAGTACTACGCGCACTTCGGGCACCGCGAGTTCATCCTGTGCCTCGGTTACAAGGCCGACGTCATCAAGAACTACTTCTTGAACTACGACGAGTGCATCTCGAACGACTTCACGCTCTCGGGGGCGGGGAAGGTCGAGCTCGCCAACAGCGACATCCACGACTGGAAGATCACCTTCGTGGACACGGGCATCAACACCAACATCGGCGGCCGCCTGCAGGCGGTGCGCAAGTATGTCGAGAACGACGATGTGTTCCTCGCCAACTACAGCGACAACCTTACCAACTTGCCGTTGCCGGAGATGATCGGCGACTTGCAGGCCAACGGTCGCGTCGCGAGCTTTCTCGCCGTGCGGCCCAGCCAGAGCTTCCACATGGTGGCGTTCGACAAGGCGCGCTCGGTCAGCGGCATCACCCACGTGTCGCAGTCGGAGGTGTTCATCAACGGCGGGTACTTCGCACTCCGCAAGGAGATCTTCGACTACATGAAGAACGGGGAGGAGCTGGTCGAGAAGCCCTTCGAGCGCTTGATCGCGAAGCAGCTCTTGTCCGCCTACCGCTACGACGGGTTCTTCGTCAGCATGGACACGTTCAAGGAGCGCCAGTCGCTGGACAGCATGTACACGCACGGCGAAGCACCGTGGGAGCTGTGGTCGGCGAAGCGTCGCTAGTTACCATCGATTCCCATGAAGACACTCTCGCTCGTGAACGTGAAATCGCTCCTGTGCCTGGGCGCGCACAGCGACGACATCGAGATCGGATGCGGGGGAACGGTGCTGAAGCTGGCCGAATCGAACCCGGGGCTTGCCGTGCACTGGGTCGTGTTTAGCGCCACCGGCGAACGCGGCGGCGAGGCCAAGGAGGCCGCGGCGCGCTTTCTCGCTCGCGCCGCTTCCAAGGCGGTCGAGCTGCACCAGTTTCGCGACGGGTACTTTCCGAGCGAGCACGCCAAGATCAAGACCTACTTCGAGGAGCTCAAGTCGAAAGTGGAACCCGACGTGATATTCACCCACACGCGCGCCGATCTACATCAAGACCATCGCGCCGTGTGCGAGCTGACCTGGAACACGTTTCGCGATCATTTGATTCTCGAATACGAAGTGCCGAAATGGGACGGCGACCTGGGCTCGCCCAACGTGTTCGTTCCGCTCGACGAGAAGCACGCCGAGGAAAAGGTCGCGATCCTCATGGAGTGCTTCGCCACCCAGCGCGGCAAGCGCTGGTTCGACGCCGAGACCTTCGAGGCCTTGATGAGGCTGCGCGCGATGGAGTGCAACTCACTCTCGCGCCGTGCGGAAGCGTTCTACGGGCGCAAGGTGGTCGTATGAACGCGGTCGCGCGCTCGGTCCCGGTGGAGTGGCTGTACGAGTTCGTCCGCTACCGCGAGCTCTTTTTCTTCTTGGTGTGGCGAGACGTCAAGATTCGCTACAAGCAGACCCTCCTGGGGGCGTCGTGGGCAATTTTGCAGCCGTTCTTCCTGATGGTCGTGTTCTCGTTCATCTTCGGTCGCATCGCCAAGGTCGACACCGAGGGTGTGCCCTATCAGGTGTTCAGCTTTGCGGCGTTGGTGCCTTGGGCCTACTTTCAGTATGCCGTCCCCCTGGCCGGGAACAGCCTCATCTCGAATACCGGCCTCATCAGCAAGGTGTATTTCCCGCGCGCGATCATTCCCGCGTCGTCGGCCCTGAGCGGTGTGGTTGATTTTGCGATCGCCTCCGCGATGCTGATCGCCCTCATGGTCTACTTCCACATTCCGTTCACGGCGGAGCTGCTGCTGTGGCCCTTGCTGCTCTTGCCGCTGGTCGTTTTCACGACCGCCGTCGGCATGCTATTCGCTGCGTTGAATGTCAAATTTCGCGACATCAAGTACACGATACCGTTCTTCATGCAGGCCATGCTGTTCCTGTCTCCGGTCGCATACCCCACGAGCGCGGTTCCGGAGCACTTGACCTGGCTGCGCTATCTGAATCCCCTGGCGGGAATCTTGGACGCGTTTCGTGCCAGCGTGCTCCCGGCGCGTACCATCGCGTGGGGTGAACTGGGAATCGCGATCGGGTTGACGCTGATATTGTTCACGATCGCGAGCGTCTATTTCTATCGCACCGAGCGCTCGTTCGCAGACTTGATTTGACGTCGTAGCAGGAGACCGATTTTGCGCGAAGCGATCCATGTCGAACACCTGACCAAGCGTTACCGCCTGGGCTCGCTGCGCCACGAGACCATGCTCCGGGAAGCGCTGATCGGCATGTTTCGCAAGCGCGAAAAGAAGCACGACGAAACCATTCTGGCGGTCAACGATTTAAGCTTTAAAGTCGACGAAGGGGAGGTGGTCGGTCTCATCGGTCGTAACGGCGCGGGGAAGAGCACCACCCTCAAGCTCCTCTCCAAGATCACCTATCCGACCTCGGGCCGCATTCACGTCAAAGGGCGCGTGGCGTCGCTGATCGAAGTGGGTACCGGATTTCACGACGAGCTCACGGGCCGCGAGAACATCTACCTCAACGGTTCGATCCTCGGCATGCGCAAGAAAGAGATTGATCAACGCATCGATCAGATCATCCATTTCGCCGGCGTGGAGAAGTTCATCGACACGCCCATCAAGCGCTATTCGTCGGGGATGCGCCTGCGCTTGGGCTTCGCGGTCGCTGCGCACATGGAGCCCGACGTCCTGTTCGTGGACGAAGTACTCGCGGTGGGCGACGCCGACTTCCAGAAGAAGTGCTTGAGTGCGATGGACGACCTTCGTTCCGGCGGCCGTACCGTGATCTTCGTGTCCCACAACATGGCCGCCATCGAGAATCTCTGCCCGCGTACGATTTGGATCGATGGCGGCAAACTCCGCATCGACGGGCCGACCGATCAGGTGATCGCGTCCTACCTCGCCACTTTCTCCGATGCGCAGCGCTCGGGGTACGATCTCGAGCACGTCGCCAATCGGGGCGGCAACGGGATGATGCGGTTCACGCGGATCGAGTTCCTGGACGACAAGGGCGCGCCGACATCCGTGTTTCGCAGCGGCGAACCCATGCGCGTGCGCTTCCACTACAAGGTTAACGAGCGGATGAAGAATCCCGACGTGGCACTCGCCATCCACTCGGACTTGGGAACCCGCATCACCACCGTCAGCACGTGGCAAGCCGGCTACTACATCCCGGAGATCGAGCCGGGAAGCGGGAGCATCGATTTGGTGATCGACAGCCTCGTCCTGCAGCCGAACCGCTATTATCTTTCCATGTGGATATCGGCGGTCGAGGAATGGTTCGACGTCCTCGATCATTGCATCGCCATCGACGTGGAAGCCTCGGACGCCCACAGCAATCAGGGGCGCGGCCTCCACGCCAAGTGGGGACTGGTGTATACACCGTCGCGGTGGAACCTGGGGCCGCCGGTCGGCGCGCGCTAGACCCATGCAGCGCGCAAGGAACCCATGAGATTCTTCGCGTATGTCCCTCGCAGCCGTTTCTTCCTGATCGTCGCCGCGCTCGCCGCCCTCCTGGCCGTCCTCGCTATCCTGCTGCCGTGGTGGGCGGTGGTACCGATCTCCGTCCTGGTGTGCGCTTACTACGTCACGCGCGAATCGATCTGGGTACGCAATCGCTACGAGGCAGTGCTCGAGGGCATTCGCAAGATCCACGGCGACGCCATCAGCGAACTGTCGCACGTGCGCCCCGGCGAAGTGGACGCGGCGGTGTACAAGGCGCTCAAGGAGATCGCGACCGAGCTCGAGCGCAAGAACTTCCAGCTGGTCGAAAAGAACATCCAGCTGCTGAGCATCAAGGAGATCGGGCTGACCTTGGTGTCGTCGCTCGACGAGTCGAAGGTGGTCGACGCCGTTATTAATTTTCTCTCGAAGGGGCTCGGGTATCGCGAGCTCTTCGTCGGCATCTTCCACCCCGACGACGAATCGTTCAACCTGTACATCTTTCGCGACACGCCCGAGGGTCATGTGCACGCCCAAGTGCGGGTGATGCTGCCCGAGCTGGATGGTCTTCTCCGAAAGTCGGTGCAGATGCACCAATCGGTCCTCATTCGCGATCCCGAGATGCACCCGGTGGGCAGCGCGGGCGGGGGACCGCTGTTTCGCGACAGCACCATGAGCTCCTACATCGTCGTGCCGCTGGTGAAAAGCGGCGCCACCCAGGGGTGCGAAACGCGCGAGGATTGCGTTCTGCGCATGACACAAGTCCGGCGCGAGAGCGCTTCGATCGAGTTCGGTTTTCGCTGCCCGGCCTGCGATCGCATCCCCCTGCTCGGCGTGGTCGGAGTCACGGACGGCTTCAAGGCCGCGTCGTTGTCGCGCGTCGACCTGGTGTCGGTCGAAACCCTCGCGGTCCAATTGAGCACCATGCTCGAGAACAACCGTCTGTTCGCCGAGCTGCAGCACGAGGAGAGCTTTCGCGACAACGTGATCAACAGCATGATGAACGGCCTCATCACCGTCGACGAGCGGGGGCGCGTGCTGTTCGCGAACGCGCTGGCGGAGGAGATCACGGGCTACGCCCAGGCCGAATTGCGGCAGCTGCGCGTTCACGACCTGATCGTCGACAGCCCCACGGGGACGGGGGAGAACCCGGTCATGCGGACGGTACGCACGGGCCGGCGCGCCTTCCAGCAGGAGGCGTGGCTGGTCAAGAAGGACGGCAGCAAGGACCCCGTCGTTCTCAACACCACCCTGCTCATCGACGAGCGCAAGCAGCCGCAGGGTGCTTTGGCCGTTTTCAGCGACATCACGCGCCAGAAGCGCATGGAGGAGCAGATCTCCCACCTCGACAAGCTGGCAGCACTCGGGCGCCTTTCCTCCAGCATCGCGCACGAGATTCGCAATCCCTTGACCGGCATCGCGGCCGGGATTCAATACCTCCAGCGCGCCGGCCAGGTCGCCGACAGCCAGCGCGAGAACATCGAGTTCATCTTGGATGAAGTGAAGCGCATCGACCGCTTGATCGGCGACCTGATGTCGGTCGTGCGCGTGAGCGATTTGATCTACGAAGAAACCACCCTCGAGCACTTGATTCGCGGCAGCATCTCCATGATGGCAGACCTCGCCAAGCGCAAGGCGGTGGCGGTCGCCACCGAGTTTCCGGGCGAAGAGCGCCCCATCGTGGTGGATGCGGATCGCATCACGCAGGTCATGATCAACTTGCTCAAGAACGCCATCGAGGCCAGCCCCGACGACGCCGGCGTCACCGTGTCGCTGTCGTTTTCGCCCGACGCGCGCGACGTTCTGTTTGACGCGGTGGGTGATTTTGCTATCATCCGCGTGCGCGACAACGGGTTGGGACTCACCGAAGAGGACAAGCAGAGGGTCTTCGAGCCGTTCTTCTCCAAGAAGTCGGACGGCACCGGCCTGGGCTTGTATGTCACGCACAGCATCATCGAGCGCCACGGCGGCTACATCTACGTGGACAGCGAGTACGGCGTGGGGACGACGTTCTCGGTTTATTTACCCGTGAAGCAGGTGCACCATGGAGACTCCCGTGAAATCGGTCATTCTGTTGGTGGATGACCAAGACACGATCCGCTTCTTTCTCGAAAAGACTTTGAGGCAGGAAGGGTACGAGGCCGTGACCGCGCGCACGGGTGCGGAGGCCATCGAGAAGGCACGCGAAGTCGTCCCCGATCTGGTCTTGCTGGACTTGAAGTTACCCGACATGGACGGGCTCGAGGTGCTGCGACGCATCAAAGAGGTGTTCCCCGAAATCGGCGTGGTCATGATCACGGCCTTCGGCGACATCGAGACCGCCGTCATGGCCATGAAGCACGGCGCCTACGACTTCGTCTCCAAACCCATCAACTTGGACCAGCTCCTGATGGTGATCCGCAAGGGCCTCGACAGCGAGCGCCTCAATCGCGAGGTCCTCGAGCTCAAGCGACAGATGGACCCGGAGGTCGGGTTCGACTACATCCTGGGCGAGAGCGGGTCGATGAAGAAGGTCTACGACGTGGTCCAGCAGGTGGCGAAGAGCGACACCACCACCGTCTTGATCGAAGGGGAGAGCGGGGTCGGGAAGGAAATGATCGCGCGGCTCGTTCACCGCTATTCGAACCGCGCCAACAAGCCGTTCATGGACATCAACTGCGCGAGCCTCCCCGAGCAGCTGCTGGAGAGCGAGCTGTTCGGTTACGAGAAGGGTGCCTTCACCGACGCCAAGAGTCAGAAGACCGGGCTCCTCGAGCTCGCGAACCGCGGGACACTGTTCCTGGACGAAATCGGCGAGATGAGCCTCACCATCCAGGTGAAGCTCTTGCGCGTGCTCGAGCGCATGGAGTTTCGCCGCTTGGGTGGAACGCAAGACATCCACGTCAGCGTGCGCGTCGTCAGCGCCACCAACCGCGATCTGCAAAAGGAAGTCGACGAAGGCCGCTTTCGGGCCGACCTCTTCTATCGCTTGAAGGTGGTGCCGATGTACATCCCGCCGCTGCGCGAGCGCAAGGAGGACCTGCTCAAGTTCGTCAATTACTTCATCAATATGTTCAACACGAAGTTCACGAAGAACTTCAACCAAATCTCCGACGACGCGCGCCAGGCCCTGCTTTCGTATCCGTGGCCGGGGAACATCCGCGAGTTGAAGAACGTGATCGAGCGCGTGGTATTGCTCGAGAACGGCCCCGTCATGACGCGCGAGATGCTGCCGTTCGCGAGCCCGCGCTCGGACGAGGGGAGCCTCGGGCGCCGCATCGACGCCATTCTGTCCGTGCCGCTGCCGGAAGACGGCGTCGACTTCGAGGGACTGGTGGGCGACTTCGAGCGCGCGTTGATCATGAAGGCCTCCGAGGAATCCGGTTGGAACCAGAGCAAGACCGCGCGCCTCTTGAACGTCAAGCGCGACAAGCTCCGCTACCGCATGAAGAGCTTCAACATCGGCGATGAGCACGAAGAAGTCCCCTCGACGTCGTAGCGGCCGCGTGGGCGTTCGGCTCGCGGTCGCGTGGGCCGTCCCTTTGTGGATGGCGTGCGGGTACAGCACCAGCTCGCGGACGGCGAAGGACATCAAGTCGATCTACGTCCCGTTTTTCGAGAACCTGACGGCCGAGCCCAACCTCGAAATATCGGTCACCGAGCGAGTGATCAACCTCCTCGTCACCGACAATACCCTCAAGGTGGTGTCCGAAGACGCGGCGGACGCGATCCTCGACGGACGTATCATCGAGTTCAAGAATCAGCCTTTCTCCTTCAACCAAGATCTCAACGCCGAGGAATACATCGTTGTGGTGAAGGTGGTTGTAACCTTGTTCAACCGCCGCACCAACGAGCCCATCTGGCAGGATCGGTCGTTCCAGGGCGACGGGTCGTACTTCATCGAGCAGGTCGGAGAAGAAGGCCGCACCTTCGACGACGCGGTCGACGAGTCGCTGCGCGAGATCACCGACCGCATCCTCAATCTGACCGTGCAGGATTGGTGACCATGGCCGGGCGCCTGGCGGGGTACAAGCGACTCTTCGACGACGTGCGCCAGGGGCACCTGAAACCGCTCTACTTTCTGCACGGGCCCGAAGAGCACATGAAGCGCGAGTTCGTGCGCGAGCTCATCGAGGCCGCCTTACCGGACCGCGAGCGCGCGTTCAACCTCGACATCATCCACGGCGACGATTTCGACAGCGTCGCCTTCGACGATCGCATGCAGGCGTTTCCGCTCTTAGGCGGGCGACGCGTCGTCATCCTGCGGAATTTCGACGCGCTGTCGGTGTCCAATCGCGACCACGTGATCGATCGCGCTGCGGCACTGCCGCCTTCGATGACGCTGGTGGTCGAATCGAGCGACGAAAAGCTCGAGACCGCCGCCCACAAGCGCCTGGCAGCGGTGGCGTCGAAGGAGGGTGTGGCCTTCGCATTCGCCTCCCTCGACGAAACGGAAACGTTGGAGCGCGTGCTGGGACGCTTCCGGCGCGAAGGGATTGCGATCGAGCCCGAGGCACTTGATTTACTGGTCGAGAGTGTCGGCACCCAGATGATGGATCTGGCCAACGAGGTCGACAAGATTCTCTTGGCGGCGTCGGATTCGAAGCAGGTCACGCGTGACTTGGTGGCCGACGTGGTAGGGAAGTACCGGACCGAGAGCCTGTTTTCATTGCTCGACAGCGTCGGTGTGGCGGCTCCTTCCACCACCCTTTCGCGCCTCTCCTCGATCGTCGACGCGGGCGAGGAGCCCGTGTTCGTGGTCGCCATGATGCTGCGCCGCGTGGTCGCACTGCTGGAGGTCCGCCACCTCGTCGCCGAACGAGGACGCGCGGTGGCCACCGACCGCGCGCTGGCCGAGTTGCTTGCCGCCACCCAAAGTCCGTTCTACGCGGGGAAGCTTCGCGAGCAGGCATCGCGCACGAACACGCGCTCGCTGGAGCTCTTGCTCGGCAACCTCCGCTGGGCCGACCTCAAGCTCAAGACCACCAACCTCGAACCCAAGTGCCTGGTGGAAGAAGCGTTGCTCGCGACCGACGTCGGGAAAGCGCTTGCCACCCCTCTCGTCTGACCGTAGAGTTTCCGCCTTGGGAGCGAAATGCTTGCGCACGGGGGTTCGCCTCCAGGCGCTTGACACACTGGTTTAACAGGCGGCCGTAAATCCCAGATGGAAGACGAGATTCGAGTCAACGCGCGTGGGCTATCCGTGCCCGGCCCCCGTCTGATGGTCGACGCCGTTCTCGACAAAGAGCAACCCACGCTGATGCGCGTCGTGGTGAGCAACGCACCGGCCGCCGAAGACGTGCGGAGCTTCCTCGAGGGCCGCGGTGCGGTGGTCGAGATCGACGGGGTCGGCAACGAATTCCACGTGCTGGCGCGCTTCCCGCGCCCCTGAACGGCATCGCATTCCAACATGGCCAAGTATCCCCACGCTGAGATCGAGGCGAAATGGCAGGAGCGTTGGGCCCGCGACGGGCTCATGCGCTGCGATCTTTCCCGCACGGAACAGAAATACTATTGCCTGATGATGTTCCCGTACCCGTCGGGCGAGCTGCACGTGGGGCACGGGCGCAACTACGTCATCGGCGACTCGCTCGCGCGCTTCAAGAAGATGGAAGGCTTCGAGGTGCTCGCACCCATGGGGTGGGACGCCTTCGGGCTCCCGGCCGAGAACGCCGCCATCCAGCGCGACATCCATCCCGCGCAGTGGACGCGCGACAACATCGCGCGCATGAAGCAGCAGTTCTACCACTGGGGTGTGGTGTACGACTGGACGCGCGAGGTGGCGTCGTGCGAGCCCGAGTACTACCGCTGGACGCAGTGGCTCTTTCTGGAGCTGTACCGCGCCGGCTTCGCATACCGCAAGGCCGCGTCGGTGAACTGGTGTCCGAAAGACAAAACCGTGCTGGCCAACGAGCAGGTGGTCGACGGGCGCTGCGAGCGTTGCGGCACCCCGATCGAAGAGCGCCACCTCGACCAGTGGTTCTTCCGCATCACCGCGTTCGCCGATTCGCTCCTCGACGACCTGGCGACGCTGGCCGATTGGCCCGAGCGCGTGGTCACGATGCAGAAGAACTGGATCGACAAGAGCGACGGGGTCGAGATCGACTTCGAGATCGCGGGCACCGGCCGCAGCGTCACCTGCTTCACGACCCGGCCCGACACCGTGTTCGGCGCAACCTTCCTGGTGCTGTCGCCGCAACACCCCGAAGTCGAACGCTTGGTGGCGGGCTCCAAGCGCGAGCGCGAATTCCGGGAAGCGATCGCGCGCTGGAACGCGGAGCGATTGAGCGGGAAGGCGCGCGTGCAGCCGAGCAAAGAGGGGATCCCGCTCGACGCGAACGCCATCAATCCCATGACCCACCAGCCCATCCCGGTCTACATGGCGCCCTACGTCCTCATGGAATACGGGACGGGTGCCATCATGGCGGTACCCGCGCACGACCCGCGCGACTTCGAGTTCGCACAGCGCTACCAGCTTCCGATCCGAGAGGTGGTGCGGCCCGCGTCCGGCGACAGCGCGCTGCCGACATCGTCGTATGCCGGAGATGGAATGCTCGTCAACAGCGGTGCGTTCGACGGTCTGTCGCAAGCGGAAGCCTTCGCGAAGATCGCCGCCGAGCTCGAGCAGACGCGGAGAGGGAAGCGGCGCGTGCACTATCGCCTGCGCGACTGGCTCATCTCGCGCCAGCGCTACTGGGGAGCACCCATTCCCATGATCCACTGCGTCACGTGCGGCGTGGTCCCGGTGCCGGACGAACAGCTCCCGGTGCGTTTACCCAACGACGTCGATTTTCGCCCGCGCGGCGACGGCAAGAGCCCGCTCGCGACCAGCGAAGCCTTCCGCCGCGTCGCCTGTCCGCAGTGCGGCCAGCCCGCCGAGCGCGACACCGACACCATGGACACCTTCGTCGATTCGAGCTGGTACTTCCTGCGTTACTTGAGCCCGCAAGACGACACGCGCGCGTTTCGCAAGGACCTGTGCGACGCGTGGTTGCCGGTCGACCAATACATCGGCGGCGTCGAGCACGCCATTTTGCATCTACTGTACGCCCGGTTTATCGTCAAGTTTCTACACTCGCGGGGGCACGTGTCGTTCAAGGAACCCTTCGCGCGACTGTTCACGCAAGGCATGGTGTGCAAGAACGGCGTCAAGATGTCGAAGAGCAAGGGCAATGTGGTGCCGCCCGACACCATTATTGGTCCCATGGGTGCGGACACCATGCGGCTCTACATTTTGTTCTGCGGCCCGCCCGAGCGCGACACCGAGTGGAACGACGAGGCTGTCGAGGGGTGCTATCGATTTCTGAACCGCGCGTGGCGCTTCCACGAAGCGAATCCGAACGCGCTGGCGACGCCGTTCGTCGAATCGATCGACTATGCGGCGTTGGACGACGCCGAGCGCGCGCTGTTTCGAAAGACGCACCAGACCATCCAGCGCGTGGTGGCCGATATTAACAATCACTTCCATTTCAACACCGCGATCAGCGCGCTGATGGAGCTCTCGAATGCGATGGGCGATTTCAGCGAGCGCCCGGGTGCCCGCGCCGACTCGCCGGTGTTCCGATTCGCCTTCGACGCGCTGGTGCGTCTGTTGGCGCCCATGACCCCGCACCTGTCGGAAGAATTGTGGGAGCGAACCGGCCACGATCGGAGCGTGTTCGTCATGCCGCTGCCGAAAGCCGACCCGGCTTACACGCGCGACGAAACCTTCGACCTGGTGATCCAGGTCAACAGCAAGATCCGCGCGCGCGAAACGGTGGCGGCCGAGACCGACGCCGAGGGCATGAAAGCGATCGCACTGGCGCATCCGCGCATCCAAGAAATCCTCGAAGGACGCACACCCAAGCGGGTGGTCGTCATTCAGAACCGCCTGGTCAACATCGTCGTGTAAGACTTCGGTGCTTGCGTACCGGCTCAGGCGTCGTTCAGTCCCAGGGCCTAGTTAACATAATGTATCTTATGCGCCACACGGTCTTGGGCACGCGGCACCCCGGCGCGCGGCCCGAGCGCTTCCCTCGGCCTCTGATGGGGTCTACGAAAGCGGCGGGATCTTCTCGCGGTACGGCCCGAAGAACGGCATCTCCCAGCGTTCTCCGAACAACGCCTTCACGAATCCCATGACGGATAGAAACAACGCGGTCAGGTACACGAACACCTGTGCGATGAGGACGACGATCAGCCCCAGAAACGGAAGTCTCCCCACCGTGCGGTCGATGACCGCGATGGCGACGAAGGCCACGCATTCGGCGAGGAACAACAGGAACGCCTGGCGGGCGTGGAAGCGCACGAAGCGGCTCTCCTTCGACTTCCACAGTGCCAGGAAGCACATGAAGAACAGATAGCCGATGGCGGCGAACCAACGCTCCGCGTCGGTCGGTGTCGTTCGCTCGGAAGATGGTGTGGTGGGTGCGGTCAATGCGATTCCGCGGTACCTCGGGTGCGCGCGCCCGCTCGGTCTCGCGCGCTACTGGATCAGCTCGACGGCGACCTGTGCCCGCGCCTTGATGTCGCCCGTTCCGTGCTCGGCCGCGAGCGTGTAGTACGTGAGCGCCTCACGAGAATTACCGGCCACCGTGTACAGGTCGCCGGCCGAGAACGCAGCGTCGCCGTAGCGCGGGTCCTTCGGGTCCAACTTCGCCACCGCGGCCGCCATCGCGGGCGCGGCTTCGGTGTAGTTTTTCATGGCTTCGTAGCAGAGCGCCTTGCCGATGAGTGCTGCGGCTTCGAATGCCGGGTACTGGGAACTATCCGCCAGGTAGCCTTCGTAGTCGGCGAGCGCCTCTTCGAAGCCGCCCTGTTTGGCGGCGCACTCGGCCTTGAAGAAACGGGCCGCAGCCGCCGTTTTGCCACCGTGCCGCTCGGCCACCTGCTGGAAGCTCGACTTGGCCGCGGTGTAGTCGCCTTGCAGCATGAGCGCCATCGCGGACCCCATCACGCGCTCCGCCTGGCGCGCGTTGTTCTCCCGGCTGTTGGCGGCGAAGACCAGCACGGCGACCACCGCCACCAAGGCGACGATTCCGACCATGACCTGGTTGAAATGGGTCTGCGCCCATTCGGTGAATCGAAAGGTGGTGGTGACCAGCTTGTCTTCGCGCATCTGCTTGCGTGTGACCCGTTTGGCGGTGGCGCTCATGTAGAACTTTAACTCCTGTGAAATGGAATGTAATTCGTTTAGCGACGGTAGACTAGCACACGGCACCGAAGCCGGCAAGGGTCCCGGTACGCCTTCGGAGGCGTCGCCGCGCCGCAAAAGACGTTGACACCACCGCAACGGCGTCCGCACGCTATGGTGTCCACTCGCCCCACGCGGGTGTCGGAGGCAGCATGACGACTCCCCCAGCCCACGATTCTCGCAGACGAACGCTGACGGTCGGCGATCGCGCCGCTCCCTGGACGCGCGCGCTCCTGTTCGTCTTCGTACTGACGACGGTAGTGCTGGCGTTCCCCGGCGCGCGCGAGCGCTTTCAGTCCCCGTACTCCGGCATTCAGTCGCGAAATCTCGTGCTTCAATCCGTCGCCGCCGACGGGCCCAACGCCGGAGCGGACCTGCGCCCCGGCGACGAGCTGTACGCGATCGACGGCGAGCGATTGCGAAACGGCGCCCACTACCAGCACGTGGTGGCGTCGAACACGAGCTTCGAGCCACAGACGTACGAGATCCGGCGCCACGGTGCGGTCCTGCGCGTACCCGTCGCCTATCGCGCCATTCCCCGCTTCCACGCCGCCGAGCGCTTGGTGTTGATCGTCCTCGCGATGGCGTTTCTCATCGTCGGTTTGTGGGTTTACTTCCGCCGCTCCGACGCGCTCGGGACCTTGTTCGCGTTCAACTCGGCCATCCTCGCCTCGTTCTTGACCGACGGTCCCTCGACCGGCAACCCGACGTTACAAATCGCGAGCGAGCTGTTGGGCGACGCGATCATCCTCGCCTTCCCTGCTACCTTGCTCCACTTCTTCCGGCGCTTTCCCGACCGCCCGCGCCAGAGCGGCGCGCGACGGCGCTCGCCGTGGCTGTATACCCCTCCGGCTGTGATCTTCGCCGTGAGTGCCACCGTGTCGGCGCGGCGCTTCGTGTTCGGCGTCACCAACCAAGTCGAAGAGCAGATCGTGCTCGCGCTTTCGACCGCGTACTTCGTGGTCTACGTGCTGGCGTCGCTGGTGGTGTTCATCCGCGCCTACCGCGCGGCCGCACCCGCACAGAAGCAGAAGCTTCGCGTCGTCATCGCGGGCACCGTGGCCGGCTTGTTGCCTTTCGTCGCCGCCACACTGCACGCGAGCATCCGTCCCGAAGCGGGTGCCATGGGCTTCACGCTGCCGGCCGAGCTGTGCCTGGGTTTCGTTCCTGTCGCCTTCGCGTACGCGATCCTGAAGCACGGCGCCATCGAGCTCACCTCGGTGGTGCGCGAAAGCTTGGTGTACGCGCTCCTCACCGGACTGTTGATCGCGGTCTACTACGCGATCGTCCAAACCGCGGGTGCGTTTCTCTCGCGCGAATTCGGCGTCAACGAAGCGGTGTGGGTCACGGTGGCCGTGATCGTGGTCGCGATTGCGTTCGCGCCCGTGCGCGAGCGGGTCCAAGCCGTGGTCGACCGGCTGTTCTATCGCACCGAGTTCGTCTACAAGCAGGAGGTCATCGACTTCGGACGCCAGGTGGCGCGTACGCTGACGCGCGAGGAAATCCTCGATCACTTCATCGGGCGCTGCGACGCCCTCTTGCACCCGTCCTTCGTCGTCGTCTATCTGCGGGGCGAAGGCAAGGACCTGGTGCGCGAGCGCGCGCACCAAGCGGCCCCCGATACCGGACCCGGCTTCCCCGCCGAGTCGTTCTTGGGGCGCTACCTGACTCGCTATCGCACGCCGCTCCTGATCGAGTTCCTAGATCGCTCGTGGGAGCGCCCGCACCTCGATCCCGACGCGCGGCGACTCCTGTCGATCCCAGGCCTCGCCGCGTGCGTGCCGATTGCCGCACCCGATCGACTGCTGGGCGTGGCACTGCTGGGACAAAAGAAATCGGGGTTGGCCTACCGTCGCGCGGACTCCGAGCTCTTGGAGACCTTCGCGGAACAATTGGCACTGGTGATCGAGAACGCCGACCTCATTCGCTCGTCAATCGAGAAGGAACGCCTGAAAAGCGAAGTCATGCTCGCGCGCGACATCCAGCAAGCGCTCCTCCCCACTATCGCGCCGCGCCTGCGCGACGTCGAGATTCGCGGACAGATGATCAGCTCGAGCGAGGTGGGCGGCGATTACTTCGACTACTTCATGCTCGACGAGCGCCGCATCGTGGTGGCGATCGGCGACGTGATGGGAAAGGGGGTTCCAGCCGCGATGCTGATGGCCTCTCTGCAGGCCGTCTTCAAGAACCGGGCGGCCAAGGGGGGCCTCGCCCCGCACGAGCTCAACGCCGAGCTCAACGACTACATGGTCGAGCACGCCAAGCCCGGCCAGTTCGCGACCTTCTTCTGCGGGGTCCTCGACGTCTCCACCTCGACCTTCACCTTCTCCAGCGCGGGCCAGTGCCCCGCCCTCCTCGCCACCAACGGGTATATCGACCGCCTGGGCAACGGGGGCACTGTGCTGGGGGCGAACCGAAGCCAGGGCTACACAGAGGGGTCGGTCGCCTTCCACCCGGGCGACCTCTTGTTTCTCTACACCGATGGGATCACCGAGCAGATGAACGCGCAGGGCGAGCCCTACGGCGAGCAGCGCCTGGTCGACTTCCTGGGAGCGAATCGAAACCTACCGCCCGACCGGCTGCAAAACGCACTGCTGCGCGACGTGCTCGATTTCGGGGGGGGCCGCCAGGATGACGACATCACCAGCGTAATTGCGGTCCGTAGAAGCGCTTAGCGTCTTTTCGCTCCCTTTTCAATCCGGCCGTTTCCCTAGGGGGCACGCCCTATGCACGACCCCACCCCGACGCCCCGCCAAACGGGTGTGGCGTCGATGGGTTGAATCCCGTGACTCCTCTCTAAGGGGGTGCCCAACATGCGGATCGAACTCGTCGACCTTCTCTGGTGGCTAAGAAAGCGATAACTCGCGCGGTGTTCCTGGATGCCCGTTTCGCGAGCGTGACACCTGGGAACACCGCAACCACCTTCTCCAATTCCGCGCTTTTTTTTCGCCCAGCTAAACCGCGATGCCTTCGTGTACTACTCGAATTGACCACCGACGCGGGCCGTTGTCAGGCCACAAACTAATCTTCCCCTCCCGTTGACAATTCTTTTGACCCGGGACTATACTCCCTCCTTGACGAGAGTCCTCCCTCTTCTGCGCGTGCGCCTGCTCTCAAGCTAGTGGATAGCGAAGCGGTTGCCGCATGGGCCTCTGACGGGCGAAATAGCGTCACGGCAGCTCGGGGGCGAACTCTCGTTCTTTTTTTGTCCCGCCCCATCCCGCGTCTTCTCTGATGTTCCGCGTCATCCTCGGAATTCTCGCGAGCGTCGCTGTGGTCGGCGTGCTCTTGGTGGCATTCGCACGCCCGCTCGATCGCACCATCGACGCACGCGCCAACGCGGTCGCTTCCTCTTCGCCGCGGGATCCCGCCAGCCAGGCCGTCGAAACGCACCGGCGACTCTGGATCGCCGACCTTCACTGCGACGCGGCGTTCTGGGACCGCGACCTCGTGGCCCGATCGGAGCGCGGTCACGTGGATCTTCCCCGCTTGCGGGAGGGCAATGTCGCGCTGCAGGTGTTCTCGTTTCCCAACGCCTACCCGCTCGCGTCCAACTACCGTCGCACCCCCGCACTCCTCGACATCGTGGGGGTGGCAGCACTCGCCCGCCGCTGGCCCCGCTCCACGTGGTACTCGCCCGTCGCGCGCGCACGCCACCAGGCGAGCATCGTTTACGATGCGGCCCGGGAGTCAGAAGGCCGCCTCGTCGTCATAACCGGGGTCCGCGACCTGACCGGGATCGGCGCCGCGTCGAGCAACTCGGCCAGAACCGTCGGCGCCATTCTCGCCGTCGAAGGTCTCCACATCGCGCGCGGTGACGTCGAAGCGGTCGACGATTTGTTCGCGAGTGGCGTGCGCGTGTTCGGCCTCGCGCACATGAGCGACAACAGTGTCACGGGTTCCGCGCACGGATGGCGAAAACACGGGCTCACCGATTTTGGGCGACGCGTGGTGGCGCGCATCGATTCGTTGGGCGGCATCGTCGACCTCGCACACGCCTCCGAGACCACCGTCGACGAGGTTCTCGCCATGCCGTCGGTCGCGGTGATGGTGTCGCACACCGGAGTCGACGGGACCTGTCCCGGCGAGCGCAATCTCTCCGACCATCAGCTGGCAGGAATCGCCGCGCACGACGGCGTAATTGGAATCGGCTTCTGGCGGGGTGCCGTGTGCGGCGACGACGCGGCTGCCATCGCGCGCGCCATGCGTCACGCCGTGGGCGTAGCGGGGATCGACGCGGTCGCGTTGGGTTCCGATTTCGACGGGGCGGTGCGCACCCCGTTCGACGCCGCGGGGATGGTCTACATGACGGAAGCGCTGCTGGCGGAAGGCTTCGACGCCTCCGAGATCGCACGCATCATGGGACTGAACGTGCTGGAGTTCTTTCTCCGCTCGCTGCCACCAGAGGGTTAGCCGCACGTTGTCAGCTTGTAGCGGGACGACGACCCACTTCGCTTGCTCAAACAGTCCTCGCCCGCCAACACATTGCCCATTTCACCCTGATTGCGGGCTGCGGAACTCGCCGCGAAGAGGTCATCGTCCCGCATCATAGGTGAGGGTCGTACGCCACGGCGGCGCCACCCAAGGACCATCTATTCCTGCGCGAACTGCCTAATATCCTTCTCCAATCCCGCCAGACTATGGCTGGAAGGAACGTTCAAATTCTCGAACAAGTCAGTCCCAATTACTCTGAACGCGGAACGTCTTCCCGCGGTCGGCACATACACGTCATCGAGCTTCATGAGAAAGAGATACCACGGCGTCCCCGCATCCAGATCGAATGGAAGCATTTCCCTCCACCCCTCGTCGCCCGAACCTATCGTTCGCTTCGCTGACACGCGGATACTATCGATATTCGGTCCCTTGAACACTCTGTCAGTGCGCACGACGTAGGCTCGATAGCTGTTTCCGGGCGCACCCACGTCCTCCCCGGATACGATGGTTCCCCGAATTACAAGGTCGGACTCTCGTGTCATTGACGGTACGCTCACGCTGGCTACGCGATCCTCAATTTCCTGGTGAGCGATCGAGCTGCCCCACCCCGTCTCCCCGAGCTTTGACAGCCCTCATCCGATTTTGCAAAGACGGTGTGCATCACAAAGCCGTAACGGTCCGAATGAAACAATCCCGTCGCGATGATTTCTGCTCCTGGAGTTACCCGTTCATTGAAAAGCAGCTCCGCGTGCATTGCTTTCGGTCGGCGCGCATACAGAACGAGCTCCGCCCCCTCAACTTTCCCGCGAAGAACCTTCTCAACAGAAACGGTAATCTTCGCGACGCGGACCGGCTCGTCGTGATACTGGAGAAACGCGGGTGAGTACCAGTCCTCTGCTGGGATAGTTTCGTAAGCCACGCCTTTGACCACCCCGCGGACAACTAGGTCGTCCCAGCGAAGAGGGTCGTCCGCTATGCCCGACGAGGGTCCGTGCCCTGATGTGGAAGTCTCGGGACCGGTGAACGACAAGAGCAAGCACAACATGAATAGGAAGAGCGTGCGCATTTGCGACCCTCGGCGCTCGCCCTAAGCTGACGCCGGCTTGATCCCTTCCGCCCAGAACGTACAGTACCAAATGGCGGCGCTCGGCAAGCGACTCCAGCGGTCGTAGGCGGCCAGGGCCCCGTCGAACGCGGCTTGAGACAGGCCGCCGTGTGTGGTCACCGACTCGCGCGCGCCCGACATGACGCCGCGGCAATTGGTCACGATGATGGGGAACGTGGGTGCCCCCTGGCACGCCCCGAAAAACGGCCAATCGCTCGCACTCGGTCTTGCACCCGCACCGACCAGAAGGGCGGGAAGCTTGCGACCGATCCACGGATCGTTGCCGACCGCTTGGTAGGCGCGCACGTACGCGCGCCACGCTTCCTCGAACTCGGGTATGGCGGGATGAAAGCGCAGCACGTCGTGGTCGTCGTCTTCCAGCACGATGCGACCACCCGGTCGCACGGCGCGCACCATCGCGCGTACGACGCGCCCCGGGTCGGGCACGTGCTCCAAGATGAAGCGCGCGTGGGCGACATCGAACGTCCCCCACTCGTCGTCGCGAAGCGGCGGGGTGGCGGCGTCACCTTGGCGAACGTCGATGCCATCCAGCTCGCCCGCAGCGACCGCTTGCCGGTTGCCTTCCTCGATCTGTGCCTGACTGCGCTCGATCCCGACCACGGTACCGCGCGGACCGGCGGCGCGTGCGATGGCGCGCGAGAGCTGCCCCATCCCGCACCCGATGTCGAGCACCCGGGCCCCGGGCTCGATGCGCAGGCGCGCCATCGACTGGGCGTTCAACAAGTCGTTGAGTCGCGAGAGGCGCTCCTGCTCGGCGGGATCGGTCCCGTGGATGTATGCGTCGCTCTCGCTCGTAACCCCTCCCCTTTTACGATTTGAGCAGCGACTTCAGCACGTAGCCGGCGATCTTGGGATTCTTACGCAGTCGCCGCAGCGAATACGGGTACCAGTTGGGGCCGTAGGGAACCGCCACCCGGACCGGATGCCCCGCCTCGCGTATCGTCTTGCGTAGCGGCGCCAGGACACCCAGCAGCATCTGAAATTCGTAGCATTCGCGCGGGATGTGCAATCGATCGACGATGCGAGACGCTTCCCACACCAGGCGCTCGTCGTGGGTTGCGAAGGCCACCGTGCAGCCCCCCGCCAGCAACTCTTCGGCCAGCACGATGTAGTTGCGGTTGATGATCTCGGGGTCGGTATAGGCGATCGCGTACGGCTCGATATAGATCCCCTTGCACACGCGCACGTTTGCCTTCACCTTCGCGAGCTCGCGCACGTCGGCGAGACTCCGTCGCATGCGCGCCTGCATGACGACGCCGACGTTTTCGAAATCGGGGCGCAGGCGGTAGTAGATGTCGAGCGTGTCGTCGATGCAGGGGGAATCCTCCATGTCCATGCGCACGAACAATCCCTGTCGCCGCGCGGCCACCAGGAGTGTGCGCACGTTCTCGAGGCAGAATTCCTTGTCGAGCTTCAAACCCAGGTGGGTGGGCTTGACGTGGATGTAGCCGTCGATGCGGCCATCCCCCATGCGCGCGAGCAGTGCCTCGTATTCGCGCACCGCTTCTTCGGATTCTTCGCGACGCGTGACGAACTCGCCCAAGATGGCGGCCGCGACGCGATACCCGTCGCGGTTCAATTGCTGGGCGATGCGCAGCAGATCGTCCATGCGCTCGCCCGCGATATAGGGGCTGGCGACGCGGCGCACGACGGGCTTGGGAACCAACGGCAGCGTCATGGCGACGACGCGGTCGAAAAGGCTCATGCGATGGATAACTCTTTCCGGTCGAAGGTTTGCTCGGTGTATCGCGCCCGCGGCGCGATCGGATGGCCGCAGTATAACCCGCGATGCCCGGCCACGAAAAGCCCGTGCGACGCCGCCGTCATGGCGAAGGATCCGGCGCTGCATTCAGCGGAAAGCTCTTCCCCACTTCGAGAACGTGCAGCCGCTCGCCCAGGACGCGCGAGAGCGTTTCGTAGTCGCGCGGGCGCTTATTCCCCCCGACCACCCAATACTTGAAGCCGCCCCAGTGGGTCGGGATGACGACGCGGGCGCCGGTGGCCCTCGCCGCGCGGGTCGCGTCGGTCGAAGGAAGGTGTCCGTTGACGTTCAGAATCGCGACGTCTGGGTGGTAGGTCCATCCCACGTCCGCGAACCCGGAAAAATAGTCGGTATCTCCGCTATAGAAGATGGTCGCGCTGGGGGTTTCGAGCACGTAGCCGAGCGCGTCGCCGGCGGCGGATGCCCGGGTTCCGAACCGCGACCCCGCATGGTGGGCGGCCACCGCGATAATACGAGCGTCTCCCGTTTCGAATACGTCGCCCGGCCGCATCACGCGCACCGTCCGCCCCACGTCATCGAGGTGCCTGGCGCACGGCTCGGGACACAGAATGACGACGTCATCGGGAAAGGTTCGCAGCGTTCCCGGGTCCAAGTGGTCGTCGTGCGCGTGCGAGATCAACACCACCTTCGCCCCCGCGTACGACGACGCCGGCACCGCGGGAATTCTTCGCGTGCGAAAGAACACCGTCCGCTCGAAAACGGGGTCGGTGACGATGCCGACCCCGCCCACGTCGATGTAGGTGCACGCGTGGCCCCAAAACGTGATGGCGTCGCGCGGCGGAGGCGGAAACAATTCCGCGCTCGGCTTCGCAAGACCGGTGCACCCGGCGAACACCAGCGAGCCTATCGCGACGACAAGGTATCTCATAAGCGCTTGCGCCTGAAGATCACGACACTCGCCGTCAGCAACACCACCGAGATCACGGCCAGTGCGACCACTTCGCGCAACAAGTCGTCGAATCCGGCTCCCCGGATGATGATACCGCGCGAGATGGAAACAAAGTGGGTCGCGGGAAGGACTTCGGACAGCACGCGCAGCGGCGCGGGCAGCGACGACAACGGGAAGATGTAGCCCGAAAGCATGATCGACGGCAGCAGGATACCTTGCGCGGCCTGCGTCGCTTCGACTTGGGTCGCCGCGCGCGCGGAGATCATGAGCCCCAGCGCCAAGAGCGACGTCAAATAGATCAGCGACAACCCCGCCAGCAAGAGCACGCTCCCGTGTATGGGCACGCGAAAGAACACCTGCATGCAGAACAGCACCAGGATCAGCTGCACGAAAGCGAGCACCAGATACGGCACCAGCTTCCCCATCACCATGCCGAATGACGACACCGGCGTCACCATGAGCTGCTCCAGGGTTCCGCGCTCGCGCTCGCGGACGATCGCGTACGCCGAGAGCAGCGTACCCGAGAACGTCAGTAGAATTGCGATCAGCCCCGGTATCAGGAGATTGGCACTGCGCGTGTCGGGGTTGAAGAGGATCTGCGGCCGCGGGGCCACCGGCAGGTCGCTCACACCGGTGCGTCGCTGCAACTCTTCGAGCGAGCGCGTGAGCGCCCAGCCGTCGATCGCGGCCAGGCTCTGCGACGCGATGGTGTTGTCGGACCCGTCGATCAGGGCCAGAAACGTCGCCTGCGTTCCTTCCAGCCGGCGGCGCCCGAAGTCGGGCGGAATTTCGAGCCCCACCTTCGCCTCTCCCGCCACGATGGCATCGCGCAGCGCGGTTCGCGACCACACCGTGCGCGCCACTCGGAAGGTCTTGGTCGACACCAATTCGTCGATGAGGGCGCGGCTCTCGGGACAGCTGCACTGGTCGAACACGGCGGTCGGCACCGAGGTCACGTTGGTGTCGATGGACCCGAACAGGATCAATTGAAACACCGGGATGCCGAGGGCGAGACGCAGCGTGCCCTTGTCCCGGCGCATGTGAATCGCTTCCTTGCGCAGCACGGCGAGGAAACCCGTCATGGCCGTGCCTCCCGCGCGGCGCCGTTCTCCTGCAGCGCGGTCAAGCGCACGAATACGTCTTCGAGCGAGGGCGTGATGGGCCGAATCGATACCGAGCCCGGGGCCGCTTGCGCCAAGTCGCGCTGGATGACGTCGTCCCCGATCGACGCGGGGACGAGCAGGTGAAGGCTGTTGCCGAAGATGGTGACCTCTTGCACGTACGAAAGCGTGCGCGCGCGCCGCATGACCGGCGCGGGATTGCCGTCGATGGCCGCTTCGACGCGGCGCATCCCGGGTGGGGTGATCTCGGGGAGTCGCACCAGGTCTTCGGGTTCTCCCTCCACCAATAGACGCGAGAGATACAAGTACCCCACGCGACTACAGCGCTCCGCTTCGTCCATGTAGTGCGTCGACACGAGCAGAGTCACACCGCCCGCGGACAGATCGAACAGCAGATTCCACAGCTCGCGTCGTGCTACGGGGTCGATCCCGGCCGTGGGCTCGTCGAGGAACACGATGCGTGGCTCGTGCATGAGGGCCGCACCCAGCGACAGGCGCTGCTTCCATCCACCCGAGAGTTGACCCGCCAGACGATCGCGGTACGGTTCGATCCCCGTCAGCCCGATCACCCACTCGCGCCGCTCGGTCATGCGCTCGCCCGAGAGACCGTACACGCGCGCGAAAAAGTTCAAGTTCTCGATCACCGTCAAGTCTTCGTACAGCGAGAAGCGCTGCGGCACGTAGCCGATGCGTGTGCGCACCGCGGCGGCATCGCGCGTCACGTCGATGCCGTCGACGAACGCGTGCCCCGACGTGGGCCGCAGCAATCCGCACAGAATGCGAATGAGCGTCGACTTGCCGGAGCCGTTGGGGCCGAGGAGGCCGAAGATGGTGCCGCGCGCGATGGAGAGCGTCACCTCACGGAGCGCACGCACCGCGCCGTAGTTGTGCGAGACTGAGCGCACCTCGATGCCGAAGCGATCGTCGGCGGGTGTGGGCGCGGTGCCGTCGGCGAGCGGACTCATTCGGTTGGTAATGGGTCGAAGCGGACGGTGGCCGTCATGCCGGCCTTGAGCTCGGGGGCCGGCTCGACGTCGAGCTTGATCGCGAACACCTGGTCCTCGCGCTGCTCGGCGGTTTGCACGTTGCGCGGCGTGTATTCGGCGCGCGCGCTGATGGAGATCACGCGCGCCGGAAAAGCGCGCTCGGGGAAGGTGTCGATGAAAACACTCGCCGCTTGTCCGACGCGAACCATCCCCAGCCGCGTCTCCGGGACGAAGACGCGCACCCACAGCTGGTCGGGTTCCAGTATCGAGACCACGGCTTGGTTGGGCAGAACGAGGTCGCCGGGCCGAAGATCCATCGTTTGCACCATGCCGCGCGCGGGCGAGCGCACCTCGGTCTCCGCCAGCTGCCGCTTCAAGTACGCCAGACGACTTAGCGCCTCGTCGTACGCGGCGCGCGCTTGGCGCTCGTCTTCGCTTCGGCTTCCCTTTCGCAGCTCTTCGTACGCTTGGAAGGCGGATTGGGAGGCCGCCGCGGCCGCGTCGTAGGCTTCATCCGACGTCAGCGCCTGTTTGAGGAGCGATTCCTGCCGCTTGCGTTCCTTCTCGGCGCGCTCCCATTCGATGCGCGCGCGCTCGATTTGCTCGCGGCGCGGCCCGCTCACGACTCGGTCAAAAGCGGCCTTGGCCTGCGCGACGCGCGCTTCTTGCTCCTTCACCTGCGACGCGATCATCTCGCCGTCGAGCCGCACCAAGAGCTGCCCGGCCGCGACCGAGTCGCCTTCCTCGACCAACACCTCGAGCACGCGGCCGCCGACCAGTGAGCCCACGCGCGCGTCGCGCGCTTCGATGGTCCCCGAGTAGACCAAGTCTTCGCCGCCTCCGCCGCGCAGCACGAGCCACGCGAAGATGCCGACGATGAGAATGAGTGGGAGAATGAGACGTCGCATGCGGAAGCGATCGGAACCAGCCCCGAAAAACGCGAGGCGCAGTATACCACACGATCGTTCGCGGACGACGTTGGCCGCAAAAGGCCGCGGGTGCCGGCCCAACGGACCGACACCCGCGACTCGAGATTCAGCCGAGCCTTGGCTGCCCGGTTACTTCAAGAGCACCATCTTCTTCGTCTGCGTGAACTGGCCTGCCGTCAGTCGATAGAAGTAGACGCCGCTCGCGACTTGGTTGCTCGACGCGTTGCGACCGTCCCACACCATCTGATGACGTCCAGCCGGTTGCGTCCCGTTCACCAGCTCGCGCACTTGGCGACCGTGTACGTCGTACACCACCAAGCTGACTTTGATGCCTTGCGGCAAGTCGTACGCGATGGTGGTGGTCGGGTTGAACGGGTTGGGCCGGTTCGGGTACAGCTCGAACTTGGTCGGGACCATGTCGTCCCCGATGCCCGTGATGCGCTGATCGACCCCAAGCGTTACCGGAACCGTGACCTCGGGGTTCAGCGGGTCGTTGCTACCGACCACGATGTTGGCGTTGTAGACACCCGCGACCAGGTCGGTCGCGTCCAAGGTCACGTCGACGGTGGCACTGGAGCCGGCCGGAATCGAGCCCGAGCCCGGCGTCATCGAAATCCACGCTGGTGCCAGGCCCATCGCGTTCAAGAACGCTTCCGCGATCGACAGCGTCGTCGCGTCGTCCACGTACCCGCCGTTGGCCGACGCATACAGCACGTAGTAAACACGCGTGCTGCTGGAGAGGCCGAACGCCCGATGGTAATCGTCATCGGTGTTCATGGCGAACTCGTGGCTCGCACCCGGATTCTCTTCGACCAGAATGATGTGATTCACCGACGGGTCGAACGCGTTGTAGATGCGCTTGACGAAGCCGCGGAAGCTGATGCCCGAAACCTCGGCTGCCAAGGTCGCGCCGTCCACGTTTCCGAAGCCGTCCGCGCCCACGTTGCCGAAGGTCTCGAAGTACTCGACACCGCTCATGTCCGCCACCATCACGAACAGTCCGGGGTACTTCCGTGTGAAGAAGCGGCCCTCCGGACCGAACGCGCTGTTGGCGACGATGGCGTCGTTGGAGTAGTTGAAACCTCCGCTGATGTTGGTGCCCAGCAGGTTTCCGCCGTCGTACATGTCGTTGCCGCCGTCGCCGATGTTGTTCCCCACTTCGCCCTCCGAGAAGTCGAAGCGATTCGGGATCAGCGAATTGACGGATCCGAAGTTCGCGTTCAGGTTGGCCAGGATGTCTTCCAGGCTGGTGCCGCTCTCGATCGCGGGCGTCTTGTCTCCGCTGGACGCGAAGGTGAACACCTCGTTCGAGTTCGGCCTCGCCGCCGACATGGGCCGCTTGGCGTCCTTCTCCTTGTCGACCTGCTGTCCGTTGCCCAGTCTCGGGCTGGTCGCGACGATCGTACTCGCGTTGCTCGGGAACTGTGCAGAGACGCTCCAATCAAGGTTCGATCCGCCGGCGGAGTTGTCGATCGTCAGTTGATGAACCACGACGTCGCCGACCGAGATGTCATCGGTGATGGAGCTGGGCGACACCGCGATCACCGGCGGCACCAAGCCCTCGCCCGACATGGCAATGACGACCATCGCCTCATCGGGGTCGTTGCTCGTGATGGTCAGGTCGCCGGAAATCAGCGCCGCCGTCGTGGGACTAAATGTGACCACGACGTCCTGGCTGGTCTCGGGAGCCAGGCTGAACGAGGAAATATCGACCGTGAAGTCCGAGTTGCTCGACGCAATCGAGCTCACGTTCAACACGTCGGTACCTTCGTTCGACACCACGAGGGTGTGGGTCGCGCTGCCGCCGATGAACACCGGCCCGTACACGATTGGGCTGGGTGGCACCGAGATGTCGGTGGCGCCGGTGACGTGCAACGTCGCCGAAGCGGTCACGATGGGTGACAGCGGGTCGTTGCTCTCCACCAAGATGTTGGCGGAATAGTCGCCACCGAAGAGGCCGTCGGCGTCGAACATGACCGCCACACCGGCCGAGCCGCCTGGTGCGACCACGCCCTCGCTAGGCGTGATCTCGAGCCACGCGACACCACCCAGGGACAGCGAATAGGCCACCGCGTTCCCCATCATGGCGCCGGCCGGGTATCCGTTGAAGTAGAGGAACTCCCAGGTCATGCCGGTCAGGACCACGCTCCCGGATCCAAATCCGTACTCGACCGTGGTCGGGTCGCCGGAGTCGGTGGTTTCGGTGATCAGCACTGCATCCGGCGGCAAATTGGAGATCGTGGTGTGGTTGGCCGAGTTGCCCTCGAGCGGCGAGGACAGCCCTGCGACGATCGGATGGCCCGGCTCAACGATGTCGTTGAAGTTCTCGAACGGGCCCACATTGACCTGTACCCCTCCCACGACCGAGACCGCGTCGCCTTGCGTCGCCAGCTGATACTGCACCACACCGCCGCCCGACACGTAGCTCTCGAACTTCGCGACGTTGATGCTGAGCGCGTTGTAATAGTCGAAGCTCTCATCGCCGACCGTGATGACCAAGTCGAACGAATCGAAGTCCGTGCCCCCGATTTGGTTCGAATTGATCACGGTCGCTGAGAACCCGAAGTTGTCGAAGATGAAAGTCGCCATGTCGACGCCCCAGGCATCGGTATTCTGGATGACCAGAATTTGCGGATCAGCCACCGCAAAGGCCGGGCTCCTGGGTGCGATCGGCGTATCGCTGTGCGGAGCACGCGAATCGCCGGTCCCGGCCCCGACCGTACCGCCACCCTTGTGCGAGCGATCCAACCACGGCCGCCCGCGCAGCAGCATGGCGCGCGAGGCGCCACTGGCCGCAGTGAGCTCTTCCGTGTTGATCGAGAACACGAGGTCGCTGGCCCCGGTGTTCGAGATCGACATGAGCTGTATGTCCGTATCGCCTGTGAAGAGGTCCGCGGCGAACGACAGCGGGTCGACGCCGATGATCGGGGGCTCGAGAGCTTCGCCTTCGAGCGCCACGTTCATAACGGGCTCGTCGGGATCGTCGCTCGCGACCGAAAGCGTCGCGAGGTTGGTGCCCGGCGAGGTGGGCGCATACGTCACCACTACGATCTGGGTCGCGCCCGGTGCCAGCACGGCGCCGGTCACGTCCACGGAGTAGTCCCCGTCGTCGGCGGTTATCGAAGTCACCGTCAACAAGTCGGTGCCCTCGTTCTTCACCGAGACGTTCTGGCTTGCGCTACCACCGACGAACACGGTTCCGAAGTCGAGTATGGTCGGTGTCACCGCGATGTCGGGCGCTCCCGTCACATGGAGGTGCGCGTCTACCAACACCACGGGCGTTATCGGGTCGTTGTTCTCGACGATCAGGTTGGCGTTGTAATCGCCGCCGAAGAGTCCCGCCGCGTCAAACGTCACCGCGACATCCATGGACGTCCCCGGAGGCACCACACCTTCGCTCGGGTCAGCGCTCAACCACGACACACCACCCAGCCCCGGTATCGCCAACCATCCCAGCTGCACCAGACCACCCGGCACATCCTGTCCCAACACACCGATCAAGGCGGTGGCACCCGTCGTCACGTCGGCGACGCGCAGCTCCGCTTGGAAGGTGAAGTTGTTGAACGCCGCTAGGTAGAGCTGGCCGCTCTCCGCGTCGAAGCCCATCCCCTGTCCGAAGTTCGCGTCATAACCGAGAAAACCGATCGGCGTTCCTACGCCCGTCGCCTTGTCGATCGAGACCAGCTCGTCGGTGACGAGGTCGTGGGCGTACATGTTGCCGTCGGCGTCGATCGCGCACGCGATGATACCCGGCATGTTGATGGAGCCGATGCGCGTCGAGGACGGCACCGTCACATCGATCACGTACAAGGACGAGCTGAAAATGTCCGTCCCCGTTGCATACATCAATCCATCGGTCGGGTCGAACGCCATGCCGGTCCAGATCTCAAAGCCGAACGGCACGATCGTTCCTAGGATCGTCTGCCCTCCCGTCGTGGTGTCGATGGTCATGAACTGATTTTGATCGTTCACCGCGTACGCGAACGAATTGTCCCCGGCGGCAAAGTCGCCCGCCCAGATGAAGTTCGGTGCCGAACCGATGAAGTTGAGCACTTCGGGATTATTAAGGTTGAACCGCGTCGCTTGGCCGAACGCGGACTCGGTCGAGAAGGCCGAGCCCACCGACGCCAACGGCGACTGATTCTCCGGCACGGGGCGCGTGCCCCAGTCGCCCGGCGGAAGCAGCGCCGACGCTGGATGCGTGCCGCGTGAGAAGTTGCCGTCGTTACGCGGGATCGAGATCTTCTGCTTCACCGACGCCGTCGCGAGCGCATCGGTTTCCTCGGTGCTGATTGCAAACGTGAGGTTGCTACCACCCGAGTTGCCGATCGTCACGGTATGGACCGCGATCTCGCCGGTCACCAGATCCTCGTCGAGCGAGGTCGGCGACACCGAGATGATCGGCGGCTCCAATCCTTCGCCCGACATGGCAATGACGATCACGGCTTCATCCGGATCGTCGCTCGTGATGGTCAGGTCGGCGGGAATCGACGCCACACTGGTGGGCGCAAACGTCACCACGACGTTTTGGCTCGCGGTGGGCGCCAGAGTGAACGAAGAGACGTCGACCGAATAGTCGGCATGGCTCGACGAGATCGAGCTCACCGTCAACAGGTCGGTGCCCGCGTTCGCCACCACCAGGGTCTTCGAACTCGACCCACCCACGAACACCTGCCCGTAGGCGAGCGGATCGGTGGGCACGTCGATGTCGGGAGCGCCGGTGACGTGCAACGTGGCCGAAGCAGTCACCACCGGTGACAACGGATCGTTGCTGCCGACCAATATGCTGGCCGCATAATCGCCACCGAAGAGACCGGTAGCGTCGAAAATAACCTCGACGTCCATCGAGCCGCCCGCCGCCACCACACCCTCGCTCGGCACGATTTCGAGCCACTGGACACCGGCCAGCGTCAGCGAGTACGCCACCGCGTTCCCCAGCATGGCGCCGGCTTCGAAGCCGAAGTTGAACAGGAACTCCCACGTCATGCCGGTCAAGACCACCGCACCGGATCCGAACTCGTACTCAACCGTGGTCGGATCGCCGGAGTCGGTGGTTTCGGTAATCACCACAGCGCCCGCCGGCAGATTGCTGATACTGGTGTGGTTGGCCGCGTTGCCCTGGAGCGGCGACGACAGTCCCGCGACGATCGGGTGATCGGGGGTCACGATGTCGTTCAAGTTCTCGAACGGGCCGACATTGACCTGCACGCCACCCACGACCGAGACCGGGTCTCCTTGCGTCGCCAGTTGATACTGCACCACACCGCCGCTCGACACGTAGGCTTCGAACTTCCCGACGTGTGTCGTGATGGCGTTGTAGTAATCGAAGCTCTCGTCTCCGACCGTGAGCACCAAATCGAACGGATTGAAGTCCGTCACTGCGATTTGGTTGGAATTGATCACGGTGGCCGAGAACCCGAAGTTGTCGAAGATGAACGTCGCCATGTCGACGCCCCAGGCGTCGGTATTCTGGATCACCAGAATCTGCGGATCATCCACCGCCACACCCGGGGTTCTGGCGTGGGTCGGCGTATTGCTGTGCGGGTCGCGCGAGTTTCCTCCCGCCTCCACTCCCCCACCGCCGCGCGACGCGCGATCCAACCATGGCCGCCCGCGCAGCAGCATGGTGCGCGAGGCGCTGCTGGCCGCGGTGAGTTCTTCGGTGTCGATCGCAAACACGAGGTTGCTGGCCCCGGTATTCGAGATCGTCATGGTCTGAGTATCGGTCTCGCCCGTGAAGAGGTCCGCGGCGAACGACAGCGGGTCGACGCCGATGATCGGGGGCAAGAGACCTTCGCCCTGGAGCGAAACCGTCATCAGGGGCTCGTCAGGGTCGTCGCTCACAATAGAGAGCGTCGCCGAGCTCAAGCCCACCGAGGTCGGTGAGAACGAAACCACCACGTCCTGGGTCGTCGACGGCGCCAGCACCACGCTGGAAACGTCGGCCGTGTAGTCGCCGTGGTCGGTTGCAATCGAGCTCACCGTCAAAACGTCGGTGCCCTCGTTCTTCACCTTCACGGTCCGGCTCGACACTCCGCCGATGAATACCTGCCCGTAATCGATGGCCGTCTCCGACACCGCGATGTCCGGCGCTCCCGTCACATGGAGGTGCGCCGACGCCAGCACTACCGGCGACAGCGGGTCGTTGTTCTCGATCACGAGGTTCGCGTTGTAGTCGCCGCCGAAGAGTCCCGCCGCATCGAATATCACGTCGACATCCATGGACGTCCCCGGAGGCACCACACCTTCGCTCGGGTCAGCGCTCAACCACGACACACCACCCAGCCCCGGTATCGCCAACCATCCCAGCTGCACCAGACCACCCGGGACGTCCTGTCCCAACACACCGACCAATGCGGTGTTACCCGTCGTCACGTCGGCGATGCGCAGCTCCGCTTGGAAGGTGAAGTTGTTGAACGCCGCCAGGTAGAGCTGGCCGCTCTCCGCGTCGAAGCCCATCCCCTGGCCGAAGTTCGCGTCGAAGCCGAGCGAACCGATCGGCGTTCCCACACCCGTCGTCTTGTCGATCGAGACCAGCTCGTCGGTGACGAGGTCGTGGGCGTACATGTTGCCGTCGGCGTCGATCGCGCACGCGATGATGCCCGGCATCTCGATGCCGCCGATGCGCGTCGACGACGGCACCGTCACATCGATCACGTACAAGGACGAGCTGAAAATGTCCGTCCCCGTCGCGTACATCAATCCATCGGTCGGGTCGAACGCCATACCCGTCCATATTTCGCCACCGAACGGGAAGATGGTCCCCAGGATCGTCTGCGCTCCCGTGGTGGTGTCGATGGTCATGAACTCGTTGAGATCGTTCACCGCGTACGCGAACGAATTGTCTCCCGATGCGAAATCACCCGCCCATATGAAGTTCGGTGCGCTTCCGATGAAGTTGAGCACCTCGGGATTGTTCAAGCTGAACTGCGTCGCTTGGCCGAACGCGGCCTCGGTCGAGAAGGCCGAGCCCACCCCCGCGAGCGGGTTGTTGGCACTCGTCGGTGGCAGCATCTTTCCATGCGTTCCCGGAGCGAGTCGCGCCGACGAAGCGGCGGCGCCACGCTGGAAGTCGCCATTGCTGCGCGGGATCGAGATGCGCTGCTTCACGGTCATGTTGGATGCGAGCGCTTCGATTTCCTCGGTGCCGATCTCGAAGGTGAGGTTGCTCGCCCCCGAGTTACCGATCGTCATGTTGTGCGTCGAACTCTCGCCCGTGAACAGGCTGTCTTCGAACGAAGTCGGGTTCACCGAAATGATCGGCGGCAAGATGCCCTCGCCCGACAAGGAGATCGCGATCACCCCTTCGTCGGGGTCGTCGCTCGATAGGGTGAGGGTCGCGTTCGCCACACCGGTCGAGGTGGGTGCATACGACACCACCACGTCCTGGCTCTCGCCCGGGTTGAGGGTGGCACTCGAGACGTCGACGCTGTAATCCGGGTGATCGGTCGCGATCGAGGTCACGTTCAAGAGATCGGTTCCCGCGTTGGAGACTTCGATCGTCTTGTTCGAGACTCCACCGATGAAGACCTGCCCATAGGCGAGCGGATCGGTCGGAACTTCGATGTCCGGGGCCCCCGTGACGTGCAGGCTGGCCGGCACGACGGTTTCCGGTGTGAAGGGATCGTTGCTCGCGATCCGGATGTTGGCGGAGTAGTCGCCGCCGTTCAACCCGGTCGCGTCGAACGTCACCGCGACGTCGATCGAGGCACCCGGAGGCAGCACGCCTTCGGTCGGGTCGGCACTCAACCACGCCGCACCCACGCTCCACAACACGGCGTTGTGCAAGATGAGCGGGATGTCGCCGCTCCAGAACCCGCCGTCTGCGACGAACACGTTGACACCGGCGACGTGGTCGCCCTGGGTCGCTACACACGGCTGGCCGTTGGCCCAGTCCGCCACCCACTCCGCGCCGGGAGTGAGCGAGGTGGCACCCAGCAAATCGCCGCCCGCTGTCGACACGCCGGCCATGATGGGATGGCCCGCGTCAAAAGCAGCCAGGGTTGAGAAACCGAGCGGGCCGCTGCCCAGCGTGAAGGGGAAGTACCCGTCGGCCAGCAAGCGTCCGCCGACGTGGAAGCCGTCGATGAACGCCGCCAGCGTCATCACGATGCCGCCACCCTGGTCGACATAATCGGCCAGGACGTCACCCAGCGCTTCGCGGTCGGCAAATCCGAAATTGGCGATCAGAAGGACCGCGTCGTAGTTGGAAAGGGTCGGGAGATCGGGCGTGTTGGAGCTCGCGTCGAACTCGTCGACCACCACCACATCCGGGAAGGCGAGCAGCTCGCTCTGTATCTCACCGACGTCGGCCGAGTGCACGATGAGGATCTCGAGTGCGGCCGCACTGGTGATCACCGGCGTCGAGCTCGAGACGTCGCGTTCGCGCTTCACGGCGTTGGCAGGCGCGTACGGCGAGCCCTTCGCCTTGGTCTGGCCGCTGGTCGCGGCCGGCGTGATGTCGTTCTTGCGATCGGGACCGGCGTCGGCCAAGCCCACGCGAATGCTCTGCGCGATGGGACCCCCCAGGTCCTCGATCGCCAGCGAGAACTCGAGGGTGGTCCCGCCTTCGTTGATGATATTGAGCGCGTGCGTTGCGATGCCGCCGGTGAACAGGTCCTCGGACAGCGAGGGCGGGTTCACCACGATGACCGGCGGAGCCACGCCCTCGCCGTATAGCGGCACGGACAACGTCGGGTGGTCCGGATCGTTGCTGGTGAGCGTCAGCCTCGCGTCGCTGGGACGCGGCTGGTGTCGCGGCATGGTCGGGAGAATGTCCTCCTGCACGGGGCAGAAGGTGACCACGAGCACGCGTTGCTGCCCGGGAGCCAGCACGAACGGGGTGGGATCCACCGCGAATTCCGAATTGAACGAGGTGACGTTGCTGACGTTCAGCACCTCGGCACCGATGTTCCGGATTATGACGTCGCGCGGCTCGCAGGTGTCGAAGTACTGCAGACCCCAATCGATCTCGGTCGGCGCGGCCGCGATGTCGGGAGCACCCGTGACGTTGAGCGTCACCGGGATCGGCGCGCTTCCGTTCGACGGGTCGTTCGATTCGAGGAGTATGTTCTGGTTGTAGACGCCGCCGAACAGTCCGGTGGCGTTGAAGACCAGGTCGACGTCCATGTCCTCGCCCGCGTTGATGCGCCCACTGGAGGGATCAGCCGTGAGCCACGACGGTAGCGAGGCGAACGAGAAATCGAGCGTGCCTTCCGCGACGTTCTCGATGGTGAGGGTCTGGGTGGCAGTGCCGCCCGTGAGCAGGTTTTCGGTGAACGATGCGGGCGTGAATTGGACAGCCGGTGCGCCCAGCGTGGTGCCGTTGGGAACATTGGAGATTCCCGAGCGATTGGTCTGCTCGTCCACCGCCACGAGCGCGAAGTAATAGCTGGTGCTGAAATCGAGACCGCCGACTTCGAAGGTCTCGTGCGTGCCGGCCGGATTGGGCGCCGGCAGCGTTCCCGCACTCGTCGCGAGGTCGAAGTTGCCCGCGTCGATGGGCGAGGTGGAATAGCGCAGGTCGTAAAGCGACGCGGTGCCGACGTTACCGTCGTCACCCGTGGCCGTCCACGACAACAGCGCGTGGCTGGAACCCGTCGATTCGACCGCGAGGTCGGCAATCGCGTCGGGCGCAACGTCGTCGAGGCTCGACAGCAGCGTGTGCACGTTGAGCCGGCCGCCGGTGACGGTGCGCCCTTGCAGCGACGGAATGACGTCGACGGTGGCCATGATGAAGTCTTTGACTTCCAGGTGCGTCAGCGCCGGTGCCGAGGCCCACACCAGGGAGACCGCGCCGACCACGTGTGGCGTCGCCATCGACGTGCCGGAGATGGTCCCGTACGTGTTGCCCGGGAACGTGCTCAGGATGTCGCTTCCCGGGGCACCCAGGTCGACGGTCGTCAAACCGAAGTTCGAGAAACCGCTCAAAAGATCGCGGTCATCCGTGCTCGCGACCGCGATGATGTTGTCGAGCGGATAGTTCGACGGCCAGTTCGCAAACACGTCGTTGTTCGAGGACGCGTTGCCGGCCGCCGCGACGAAGAGATACCCGGCGTCGCCGGCCGCTTCGATCGCGTCCTGGAGCGCTTGCGAGAATCCCCCGCCGCCCCAGCTGTTGTTGGTGACCTGGGCGCCTTCCATGGTCGCGTACTCGACGGCGAGAATGGCGTCGGAGGTCGAACCGAATCCGCCCGAGTCGAGGAACTTGAGCGGCATGATGCGCGCCGTCCAGCTGACACCCACGACACCGATGGCGTTGTTGCCGGACGCGGCGATGGTACCCGAGACGTGGGTCCCGTGACCGTGATCGTCCATCGGGTTGTTGTCGTTGTTGACGAAGTCCCAACCGCGAATGTCGTCGATGTAGCCGTTGAGGTCGTCGTCGATTCCGTTGGCGGCAATTTCGTCCGGGTTGGTCCACTGGTTGGCGGAAAGATCAACGTGGTTGTAGTCCACACCGGTATCAATGACGCCGACGATCACCTGGCCGCCGGTTCCGAGCGACCACGCTTCGGGCGCGTCGATGTCCGCGTCCGGCGTGCCGCCGGTTTGCCCGGTGTTGTGCAGGCCCCACAAGTCGTCGAAGCGGGGATCGTTCGGGAACACGTCCAGTGCCCGCACGACGTAGTTGGGCTCGATGTAGTCGACGCGCGGATCGTCCTTGAAACGAGTCACGGCGTCGGGAACCGCGAGTCCGCGGATTTCCCACAGTTCGGCTCCGATGCTCTCGAACCGATGCCGCACGGTTGCATTCAAGCCCGCCCGTACCGCCTGCGCGTCAGCCGCGGGGACGGATGGATCGAGCTTGATGATGACCTGTTGCGGTATGTAGCTCGGTGGTTGCTGGCCGCCCGCAGTGAGCGCCCACGTGGCGATGCCGATGAACAATGCTGCAAAGGCACCCAAACGGAGGTAGCGGTTCGACATATTGGTCCCTCTCATGGTGTAAATGCGCACGGATTGCGCAGTTGTCGTTTGAGAGCAGGGGCTTCGCGCGAATATAGGAAGGAGACGGTCGCGGGATAGGATCGGGCGCGAGCCTGTTCGGTCCGCAGGGGCGGATAAGCGAACGTGGAGAATGGAGCCGAGGAGGTACCGGGGGCAAGCCGTACAACCTTCACACGGACCTCCTTTAATGGTACGTGAAAAGCTACGCCTGGTACTCCAAGCGCGCAGTATACAGGTGCGCGCAACGGTTGTCTAGCAGATCATCAAATGTTTTCGTATACTGCGAGGGAAAATTTCAATGTGCATGCGTTCACGCATGCATAGTTTCGCTCGCCTGTGTGGCCCCGTAGCTCAGATGGATAGAGCAGCGGTTTCCTAAACCGCGTGTCGTGCGTTCGAATCGCGCCGGGGCCACCACTTCTTATCCCGGCATCTAATCGAAGCGAACGATTGCGAAGGTAGGAATGTCGCCCAAGCGCTCGCGCCCGCGCAGGAATGCGAGCTCGACCAGGAACGCGATCTCGATCACTTCTCCCCCGGTCTTCTCGACCAGCTTGACCGCGGCGGCGGCGGTGCCGCCGGTCGCGAGCAAATCGTCGATGACGAGCACGCGCTCCCCGGGATGGATGGCGTCGGTGTGGATCTCTAGAGTTTCCGCCCCGTACTCCAGCGTGAACGATTCCGCGAGCGTGGTGTGCGGAAGCTTCCCGTGTTTGCGAAGCGGGACGAACCCCGCCCCGATCCCCGCGGCCAGCGGTGCGCCGAAGATGAAGCCGCGCGACTCCATCGCCGCCACCTTCCGGATGCGCTGGGGACGATAGCGCTCGACGAAGAGTTCGATCGCCGCTGAAAACAATGTCGGATCGCCGAGAATCGGCGTGATGTCCTTGAAGATGATTCCGGGTTTGGGAAAGTCGGGGATGTCGCGGATGGCGGCGCGAAGCCGATCGGCCGCGCCTACCGTGCTGCTCAATTCGTGCCTTCGCGCGCGGTGCCCGTGCGTTTCCGTCCCGATAGTACGAGGTTGAGTTTTTGCAGCGCGCGCTTCTCGATCTGGCGCACGCGCTCGCGCGAGACACCCACTTCGCGGCCTGTCTCGCCCAGCGTGCGCGCTTCGCCGTCGTCGAGCCCGAAGCGAAGTGTGAGCACTTCCTGCTCGCGCGGATTCAAACAGCGCTCGAACAGCGTCGACATCTCCTCGTTTTCCAGCTGCAGCGTCACCAGCGACTCCGGGGATCCGTTGTGGCGATGGTAGGCGTCGGACGCCAAGCGCTGCAGCGCATCCGCGCTGGCCAGCGGGTCCTCCGCGCGAATGCCGTTGATCAGCGTGCGCACGAGCTTGACGCGGCGCACACTCACGTCCAACTCGCCCGACATGGTCTCGTCGTCCAGCGAGCGCCCCGCCTGGCGGTCTTCGACTTTGAGATATTTATTGATCAGGTGATAGATGTGGACCGGGATGCGAATGGCGCGCGACTGGCTCGCGATTCCCCGCTTGATCGACTGCTTGATCCAGTACGAGGCGTAGGTGCTGAAGCGAAATCCCTTGGTGTAGTCGAATTTCGCGGCGGCGCGAATGAGTCCCAGGTTGCCGTCTTCGATCAGGTCGAGGAGATTCTGGCTGCCGCGCTGGTAGCGCTTCGCAATGGTGACGACCAAGCGTAGGTTCGCGATGACGAGTTGGCGCTTGGCCTCTTCGCTGCCTGCGGCGAGCTGGCGGCCGAGCTCGATTTCCTGGTCGGGCGTGAGGAGTGGATAGCGACCGATCTCCGAAAGATACCGCGCCTGGATATCGTAGGAAGGCTGGGAGCGTTCTTCGTCGTGAGGGCGGTCCTTGCTCATCGTTATCGTGCCCCGCGACCGGACGTGCCGGGATGAATGGTCGGGGCGAGAGGATTTGAACCTCCGACCTCCTGGTCCCGAACCAGGCGCGCTAACCGGACTGCGCTACGCCCCGACCGAGCCCACACCAATCGTTGCCCGCGCCCGTGACACCATGAGGCCAGTCGGTGGGCGAGGCTCTAAGTTCGCTCATCGTAACATGTTTTCGCGACGAATCAACCGCAAGTTCTAGGCGCCGGATACCCCCGACTCGGCCGGCGTCGAGCGGGGCTTTCTTTTGCCGTCGCGGACCAGGGGGACGAACGAGCAATCGATCAGGCGCTCGATTTCGACCTTCCCGCCCCGTCGAATCAGCCGCACGATCTCCTGCTTGCCGTCGGCGCGGATGACCGGACCCAGCAGAAACCCGGTATCCGACAACTGCGAGAGCAGTGCACGCGGCACCTGCTGTGCTGCCGCCGTCAAGAGCACGCGGTCGAACGGTCCCTTCTCCGGCCAGCCCTTCCAGCCGTCGCCCACCGTGACGTCGATGTTGGAGAACAGAAGGTCCCGCAGAACCTCCTGTGCGCGCTTGGCCAGCTCGGGCACGCGCTCGACGGTGGCGACTTGGCGCGAGAGTGTCGCCAGCACGGCGGTGTGATACCCGGATCCGGTGCCGATCTCGAGCACGGTCTCTTCCCCCGACAGTCGCAACTCTTCGGTGAGAAACGCAACCATGTAGGGTTGCGACATGGTCTGCTGGAAGCCGATCGGATACGAATGATCCGCGTACGCTTCAATCCCGGCGTCGCGACCGATGAACAGATGACGCGGCACGCGCAGCATCGCTTCCAACACGCGCGGGTCGCGGACCCCGCGGTTGTACACGTGCTCGCGGACCATGCGCTCGCGCGCGATCTTGTACTGTCGCCATCTCATCGGGGTAATCCTCTCACAGTTCGAACCGCCAGCGCTCCATTTCGACGATCGCCTTGTAGTGCGTGGGATCCAGTTGCAGCGGGGTCACCGATACGTAGCCCAATCGCACCGCCGAAATATCGGAACCGTCGTCGTCGCGCCACACCGGTTCGCGCCCGCCGATGGTGTAGCTCTTCTGCAAGGGTCCGCCGCCGGTCTCGATGAAGTTCTCGTAGTGGCGCGAGCCCAGTTTCGTGATGCGCAGCCCCTTGATGGGTGCCACATCCGGATTCGGAATGTTGACGTTGAGCAGCGTCTCTTTCGGGAGTCCCTCCGCCAGCGCGCGCTCCACCACCATGCGCGCGAACTTCCCGTTGACCTCTTCGTTCGCGACCGTGCGTTGGAGGGCCGAGATGGCGATCGAGGGCACGCCCAGGATCGTCCCCTCCGACGCCGCGGCGACGGTGCCGCTGTACTGCACGTCCTCTCCCATGTTGGGACCGTGGTTGATCCCGGAAACGATCAAGTCGGGCTTGTGAGCCAAGAGCACCTGGAGCGCCAGCACGATCGCGTCCGTCGGTGTCCCCACGATGCGAAAGTGCCGATCGTCGACTTTCTTGACGTCGATCGGCCGCCGCACCGTGAGCGAATGGCTGCTGGCACTCTGCTCGGCGTCGGGTGCGATGACCGTAATCTCCCCCAGCGGCGCCAAGGCGCGCTCGAGCACTTGGATGCCGCGCGCGTCGAACCCGTCGTCGTTGCAAATCAATATGTGCTTGGCCATCTAAGCGCGCAACTGGGAGGGAGTTCGCATTCTACCAGAAGAACGACTTCCCGACCATGCGCAAAAACCGCATGGTGTCGACGAAGGGGTTGATGAAGCTCGCCTCACCGGCATAGATGGTCTGGATGGGCACCGACGCGAAGCGTCCCCCCGCGCGGCCGGCCCGGATGATCATTTCGGATTCTATCTCGTAGCGCGAGGTGGTCAGCGGAAACTTCTTGAAGTGGTCGAGCCGAATCAGGCGGTAGCCGTTTTGCGAGTCGGACACCCGCCGCCCGGCCAGGAACGACACCACCGCACTCGTCACGTAGTTCGTGGCTTTGCGAAGCCACGGCATGTTGGCCGGGTTCTCCAGCCGGTTCCCCACCACCACGTCGGCGTGGGTTTCCTTCTGGCGTTCGACGAAGGCCGGGATCTCGTCCGGGCTGTGCTGCCCGTCGGCGTCGAGCAGGACCGCGAGCGGGACCCCGAGCTCCTGGGCGCGGGCGATCCCCGATCGAATGGCCCCTCCCTTGCCGCGATTCTCGGGGTGGACGACCACCACCACCCCCGACTTCTCCGCCACCGCGCGGGTATCGTCCTGGGAGCCGTCGTCCACCACCACGATGCGATCGCGGGGGACAAACCGCGCCACCCGGTCGAGGACAAGGGCGAGGTGCTTCCCCGCGTTGTAGGCGGGGATGATGGCGGCGAGGTTTGGGTAGGGGTGATCGGGCGTGTTCATTATATAGCGCGAATAGGAGCTATCCCTCCGTCCGAACGATGGGCGCGAAGCGAAACCACTGGTCGGCGTGGTCGTGGATCAGCCGTTCGAGATCGCGCAAGCAGTGGTCCTGCAATCGTTCCAGCTTTTCGAATTCGTCCTCGTGATCCTCGGGAAAGTGCGTTCCGCCGTGAACGTAGCGGAAGCGATTGGACCCGTCAAACACGAGTACGCCGGTCAGCACCGGCGCGTGCCCGCGCGCCGAGAGCACCAGGTGTCCCAGCGGGAACTCGTGCTCGACGCCGAACATCGTGAAGCGCTTCTTGGCCTTTCCGTACGCGCGGTCGATCATGAGCGCCACGCACTGGCCGCGGTCGATCGCCTCCTTGAGAAACGGAAAGCTCCCCGACATCGCGTGGGCGTAGATGCCGACGTAGCCGCGGCGCTCGCTGTAGAACTTGGTCACCTGCGGGCTCGGGTGGTCGAGTGCCACCGTGTGCACGGTGTACCCCATTCGCTTGAGCGCGAAGCCCCCCAGCTCCCACGGCCCCACGTGCGCGGTCGCGATGATGAACGCCTTCTGCTCGCCGAGCTTCCCGATCGCCTCGCGCAGCGCGGACATGTCGCAGCGCGCGAACAGCTCATCGGGATCGAGGAACGGGAGCTGGAGGAACAGAAGGATGCTGCGCGCGAAATAGTGGGTGACGCGCCGCGCAGCCCATCGGCGCTGGCGCGTATTCCAATCGGGACGAATGATGCGCAGGTTCTCCATTACGACCCGGCGCGAACGCGGGCGCAGGTACCAGTTCATCTCGGCCAGGGTCCACGTAATCCAACGGCAAAACCAGTCGGGGGTGAATCGCGCGAAGTAGGCGCCGAGGTGGTACGGGAGGGCCTGCAGCATGGGGCTGGACGGACCATAACCCCGCCCGCCATCCCCATCAAGTGTCTCGCTTACATTCGATTAGCTCTTTTTGCCCGAAAAATCGCACTGACTCACAAGGGCAACGAGCCGACGCCGACCGACGGAGGCTTGGGAGTCATGCGAAGGGCATTTTCGATCGTGATGGGGCTGGCACTGTGCGCGTCGTATGCCTACGCCGCAAATCCTCCCGAGCCCATTCGCACCGAAACACCCCCGAACGCCGCCGACCCCCGCGACGGATCTCTTACGCCCGATCCGCGCTTCGCGATGGCCGCAGCCAACACCACGCTCCTCGCGAGTTTCTCCTTCGACATCGGCGCCACCTGCGCGACGCAGGGCTGGACCGTGGTCGACGCCACCGCCCAGACCGCCACCTTCTGGCACGTCGACAACTTCGTGGGCGCCAACGTCGCCCCAGCCGACTCCTATGAACCGCTGGCCGGCAGCAAATCGCTCTGGTGTGGCGCCCGCGCGTCGACCAACGGTGTCACGTGCGGGTATCTGGTGCTCCCAGGATACGGCAGCAACTGGGATCAGCTCTGGCAGACGAAAACCTGCATCCCGGTCACCGGAATGCTCGACGTCTCCTTCCTCGTGGAGGTCGATTCCGAGCCCAACTACGACGCTACATTCCTTGAATACAGCCCCAGTTGCGGGAGTTCCTTGAGAAGCTGGATTCATATCGACGGCGGCATTGGCGTGTGGGACGGCCATCAAGGTCCGCTTCTCGCGGGTGGGTCGTACACGGCCACGAACGACTCAGTGCGCGTGCGCCTGCGCTTTCGATCGGACGGCGGATTCGACGACGCCGACGGCCTCTACGATACCCACGAAGCGGGTGCCGTCGTCATCGATAACCTGCTCGTTGAAGGACTCGCGATGGAGACCTTCGAGGACGAAGCGCTCAACGCGACCGTGTCCAATGACTGGGAGTCTCGGCTGTATCCCGGTTACGGCGCGTCGTACATGGCGCTGTTCAAGGGCTCGACGCTCGTCCAACAGGACGCGTGCGCGAAGAACTTGAGCTGCATGTGGGCGGCGATTCAGGGGTCGTCACAGACCTATGCGTGCGGGGGCTTCCCGCAACAGAAGGCCGTTCCTCTGGGAAACGGCGACGGCCAATACATCAGCGCCTTCACGGAATCGCCCGTCTTTCCGCTGGTTGGAACCGGAAACGTGATCAACATCCAGTTCAGCGTGTACCGCGACATGACGCTGGACGGTCTGGTTTTCTACGTGTGGGACGTGCGCGGGATCTCGGCGAGCGGTTGTGTTGGGGCCTGGCGCAGTCGCGGCTTCGTCTACTTCGGCCCGCAGAAGGATTGGCTGGTGAACACGTTTCCAGCCGGCGATCTGGTCGGTCCTTCGTCGGTGAGCATGCAGGTCCGATTGGGCGTGGTCGATATGTGCGGCGTGTGGTGCTGGGGCGGAGGCACATGTCATAGCCACGCTCCCCTACTCGATAACGTCCGCGTCTATCGCGTGGATATCTTCGGGCCGGTGTGGAGCACGCGCGACATCGACATGTTCCAGGACACGTTCCCCGAAGATGGGAGCGACACCGGCATAGCGCGTGCGGATGCCGCGTTGAGCATCACGGCGTCCTCGAGCACTACCATTCTCCCGGGCGATTCCGCGCGCGTCATCGTGAGCGATCCGATTACCGCCGTCGCCGTCACCAACCCGAGCGGGCTGGCGGAGGACAACTTGGGCGGGACTGGAAACCAGAGCGGAACCAATGGCAACAAGGCGTGCTACATCTGGGTGCACGTCATGGATAACGGCGTGCCGAGTGCAACCAAGACCGGTGCCGCGCTATCCGGTGGCGCGCAATACCCCTTCAAAGACACGGTGGTCGCCCATGGTAAGACGTGGACGCGTATCCAATGTTGGTTGCGCGTGCTCGCCACCAGCACCTTCGTGATCGATCTGAACGACAACCTGTTCGAAGCCGGAGATGTGGTCGAATTCTTCTTCGGCGCCACCAGCACGTCGGGTTACACGAGCTACTGTTCGGGATCGGCGCTCAACTTCGTGCAGAGCGACGTCGACCTCGCGGCGGAGGTGGCGTCGGAGTTCACCGTACTTCCACTCAACGGCGGCTCATCGACCGATGTCCTGTACGTCGATGGAATGGACGGGCGCAACGCACAGGTCTATTGGGACACCGCGCTCCAACAAATCGGCGTGACACCCGATCGCTACGACGTGCGCGGGCCGACTTCGAGCGTCTCGAATCGCCCTGCGACGCACGTAAACGACGTCGCCCAACAACTCAACGCCAACTACAAAGTCATCCTGTGGGATGCGGGAGACTTGACGCAAAGCTTGGGCGACGGGACCGGTGCGCCCGAAAAGTCGAACGACTACGCGATGGTCAACTCGTTTCTCGCCGGCCTGTCGAATCCGGGCGGTCTCTACGTGTGCGGCGACGACTACGGCGCAGGATTGAACGCCGCCACGGGCGCCTCCGCGGTCACGTTCAAATCGACGTACATGACCTACCAACTCGTGACCGGAAACCATCGCACGACGTACGGCATCGCGCCTGTCGGGATCGGTGTTGCCGGCGGTGCGTTCGCGGGCGACACGTTCATCATCCAAGGCGGCTGCCCGGTCATTAATGATTTCGATGTGATGACGCCGGTCGGGACGTCGGTCAAGCAGCTCGCCTACAAGCTTCCGGCCAACAACGCGGCCGTGCTCTCGAAGGTCACTGGCAACGCGCGCGTCATGATCAACGGATTCAGCTTTATCTACATCCGCGACGACGAGGAAGACGGCGTCATGGATCGCGCGAAGCATCTCTACCAGATTTTGGTCTATCTCAACGGCACTCCCGAACAGCCCACCGGCGCCGCACGGGTTGCCGTCAACCGGCTCGAACAGAACTACCCCAACCCGTTCAATCCGCAGACGACGATCGCGTTCTCGCTGAAAGTGCGCGGTCACGTCCGGATCGACGTGTTCAACGTCGCCGGCGAGCGCGTTCGCACCGTGCTCGACGAAACCCGTGCGGCCGGTTCTTACTCCGACGTGCGCTGGGACGGCCGCGATGCATCCGGCTCCGCTGTCGCGAGCGGTGTGTACTTCTACAAGCTCGTCACGGATGGATTCTCGGATACGAGGAAGATGGTGTTGTTGAAATGAAGACATTCGCGTTGGTTCTCTTGGCTCTCGTGATGGTTCCCTCCCTCGCCGACGCGAAGCGGGGCGACGATCCCATTCCGACCTCGGACATCGCGCGTCCCATCGGCGCCACTGACGGTTTTATTTCGCCTAACCCGCGCTTCGCGATGGCGGCGGCGAACACGACGTTGCTCGCGAGCTTCACCTTCGACGTCGGCGCGACCTGCAGTCAACAGGGCTGGACCGTCGTCGACGGCACCGCGCAGGTCGCGGAGTTCTGGCACGTCGACGACTTCGTGGGCGCGAACGTAAACCCAGGCGATTCGCTCGCGGCGCTCGCGGGATCGAAGTCACTCTGGTGCGGGCTGCGTGCCTCGACCACGGGGCTCGGATGCGGCTATGCGACGCTTCCCGGCTATGGAAGCAATTGGAACCAACTTTGGCAGACGAAGACTTGCATTCCCGTGACCGGAACGCTCGATGTCTCCTTCCTACTCGAGACCGATTCGGAGCCCGGATACGACGCCACATACCTCGAATACACAACGGATTGCACCGCTCCCTTCACGGGATGGATCCGGCGAGACGGCGGCGTCGGCGATTGGGATGGACAGCAAGGTCCCTTCCTCGCAGGGGGTTCGTATTCTGTGACCGGAAGCCCCGTCAAGGTGCGACTGCGATTCTGGGCCGACTACTTCTCGGACGAGGATGGGCTCTACGACAGCCACGCGGGAGCCGCGGTGGTCGACAACCTCGTGGTCGAAGGCTTGGCGCTCGAAGACTTCGAGAACGAAGAAATCAACGCGACGGAAACCGAAGACTGGGAAGCCGACACACCGCCCGGCTACGGCGCGTCGTTCATGGCATTGTTCCCAGGCTCGTCGCTGGTCCAACAGGATGCGTGTGCGAAGAATCTAAGTTGCATGTGGGCCGCGATCAGCGGATCTATCGCCACGTACGCCTGCGGTGGCTTTCCGTCACAAAAGGCCGTTCCCTACGGGACCAACGACGGGCAGTACATCAACGCGTACATTTCGTCACCGTTGATTCCCCTGGTTGGAACTGGGAGCGTTGTGAATCTCCAATTCAGCGTCTACCGCGACATGACTCTCGACGCGCTCATTTTTTACACTTGGGATGTTCGATCGGTAAGCCCGAGCGGTTGCGCAGGGCAATGGCGGAGTCGTGGCTTTGTCTACTTTGGCGCGCAGAAGGACTGGTTCGTGAACACGTTTCCCGCCGGCGACCTCGTCGACCCGGCGTCGCCTTTCGTGCAAGTGCGCATCGGTATAGTCGACCAGTGCTACATATGGTGCGGCATTGGGATTTCTCAATGCCACTCACACGCACCGCTCATTGACAATGTCCGCGTCTATCGGGTCGACATCGCGGGCCCAGTCTGGAGCACCCGCGACATCGACTTATTCCAAGACACATTCCCGACCAACGGCACCGATACCGGCATCGGTCGTGCGGATATGGCCTTGAGCATCACCGCCTCCGCCAGCCCGACCATTCTGCCCGGCGACTCGGCTCGCGTCATTTGCAGCGATCCGATCACCGCGGTCGCGGGCACCAACCCCAGCGGGTTGGCGACCGACAACCTCGGCGGCACCGGCAACCAGCAGCCTGGTAATACCAACGGTAACAAGGCCATCTACATCTATGTTCACGTTATCGACAACGGCGTTCCGAGCCTCACCAAGACCGGTGCGGCGCTCACGGACAGCCCGCATTATCCGTTCAAGGACACGGTTGTGGCGGATGGCAAGACCTGGACCCGTATTCAGTGCTGGCTCCGTACTTTGGGCACGAGCACCTTCGTCGTCGATTTGAACGACAACTTGTTCGAAGCCGGTGACGTGATCGAGTTTCTTTACGGCGCCACGAGCACCAACGGACACACCAGCTATTGCTCCGGCCCCAATCTCACCTTCGTGCAGGACGACCTCGAGCTTGCGGCTGAAGTGCCCGCCGAGTTCTCGATCCTGCCGCTCAACGGCGGCGACACCACCGAGATCCTCTACGTCGACGGGATGGAGGGTCGAGGCGCGCAGGTCTATTGGGACACCGCGTTGCAACAGCTCTCCCACGTTCCCGATCGCTACGACGTGCGCGGACCGACATCCAGTGTGTCGAACCGCCCCGGTGCGCGCGTGACCAACGTCGCCGCGCAGCTCATAGCGAACTATCGCGCGATCCTGTGGGACGCCGGCGACCTCACCCAGGGTCTCGGCGACGGGACCGGTGCTCCGGAGAAGTCGAACGACTACGCGATGGTGAACCAGTTCCTTGCCGGGCTAACGTCGCAAGGTGGCATCTACATCTGCGGCGACGATCTGCCGCAGGGCCTGAATGCAATGGCCGGAGCGTCCGCGGTGACGTTCAAGACCACCTACATCACGTACTCGCTGACGAGCAACAACCATCGCACCACCTACGGCATCTCGCCCACCGGCACGCCGACCGGGGGCTCCGTATTCGGCGATAGCTTCGTGGTCCACGGCGGCTGCCCGCTGCTCAACGACTTCGACGTGATGGCACCGACGGGCGCGTCGGTGATGCAGATCGCGTACAACACACCCGCCCCGAACAACGGCGCCGTTCTCACCAAGACGACTGGCAACGCGCGTGTGATGCTCTCCGGATTCAGCTTCATCTACATCCGCGACGACGACGAAGACGGCACCATGGACCGCGCGCTCCACTTGGACGGCATCCTCGACTATCTCGTGGGTAACCCGGGCGGTCCGACCGACGCAGCGCCGATCTTCGTCAACGCGCTCCAGCAGAACTACCCCAACCCGTTCAACCCGCAGACCACGATCGCCTTCTCGTTGAAGGAACGCGGACGCGTTCGCATCGACGTCTACAACGTCGCGGGACAGCTCGTGAAAGCGGTTCTCGACGAATCGCGCGCAGCCGGGTCGTACACCGATGTTCGTTGGGATGGACGCGATGCAGCCGGTTCCGCGGTCGCGAGCGGCGTGTATTTCTACAAGCTCGTCACGGATGGATTCTCGCAGACGAGGAAGATGGTGTTGCTGAAGTGAGAGTCGTTGCGCTTACTCTTGCTGTCTTGCTTCTAGCGCCCAGCGTTTCAGGAGCTAAGCGCGGCGAAGAGTCCGTACCCACTTCGGAGCTCGCGCGGCCCGTTGGTCCGACCGACGGTTCCCTCTCGTTCGATCCTCGCTTCGCGATAGCGGCGGCGAACACAACGCTGCTCGCCAGCTTTACCTTCGACATCGGTGCGACATGCAGCGCGCAAGGGTGGACCGTCGTCGATGGCACCGCGCAAGTCGGGGAGTTCTGGCACGTCGACGACTTCGTGGGCGCGAACGTGAACCCCGGTGACTCACTCGCAGTCCTCGCGGGATCGAAGTCACTCTGGTGCGGACTGCGCGCGGCGGCGACTGGGCTCGGGTGCTCGTACCTCCTGCTCCCCGGTTACGGGAGCAGCTGGAACCAGGTCTGGCAGACCAAGTCGTGCATTCCCGTCGTCGGAACGCTCGATGTCTCCTTCCTATTGGAGATCGATTCAGAACCTGCCTACGACGCGACATTCCTCGAATACACAACGGATTGTGAGGCTTCCTTCGATGGATGGGTGAGGCTCGAAGGCGGCATCGGCGAGTGGGACGGTCGTCAGGGGCCATTCCTCGCGGGCGGATCCTACGCGGTGACGGGAAGTCCCGTGCGAGTCCGGCTGCGATTTCGGTCCGACGGCGGCTTTGCCGACGACGACGGCTACTTCGACAGCCACGCAGGGGCCACAATCGTCGATAACATTGTCGTCGAAGGATTGGCGCTCGAGGATTTCGAAGGCGAATCGCTCAATGCGACGGAAACCGAAGACTGGGAGGCGGACGTTGTTCCCGGTTATGGCAGCTCTTACATGGCGCTGTTCAAGGGTTCGACTCTCGTTCAACAAGATCCCTGCGCCAAGAACTTGAGCTGCGTGTGGGCCGCGATCAATGGGTCGCCCAACACGTACGCCTGCGGCGGATTCCCCCAGCAGAAGGCGGTTCCGAGATATCCCATCAATGACCAATACATCAACGTCAGGGTGGAGTCTCCCGTGTTTCCAATCATCGGCTCGGGAGGCGTCGTGAATCTTCAGTTCGCCGTCTACCGCGACATCACCCTCGACAGCATGATCTTCTACATTTGGGACGTGCGCTCGGTCAGCGCCGAAGGATGCGCCGGCCCGTGGAGAAGCCGTGGGTTCGTGTACTTCGGTCCGCAGAAAGACTGGTTCGTGAACACATTTCCAGCCGGTGATCTGCTCGGCTTGCCTGCGTCGTTCATGCAAGTGAGAATGGGCGTCATCGACCAGTGCGGTGTCTGGTGTGGCCTATTTGGTAGAGGCTGCGTCAGTCACGCGCCTTTGCTCGACAATGTCCGCGTCTATCGCGTCGACATCGGGGGACCCACGTGGAGCACGCGCGACATCGACATGTTCCAAGACATCTTCCCGACCAATGGGACCGACACCGGCATCGGCCGCGCCGACGCCGCGTTGAGCATCACCGCGTCCGCCAGTCCGACCATTCTTCCCGGCGATTCCGCGCGCGTCGTCGTGAGCGATCCTATCACCGCGGTTGCCGGTACCAATCCGAGCGGCTTGGCGACCGACGTCCTCGGCGGAACCGGTAATCAGAACGGCACCAACGGCAACAAGGCCTCCTACCTGTACGTCAACGTCAGCGACAACGGCGCGTTCAACCCCGCGAAGTCGGGCGCTGCGCTATCGGGCGGGGCGTCGTATCCATTCAAGGACACGGTGGTCGCCCACGGTGCAACCTGGACCCGCATTCAATGCTGGCTTCGTGTTTTCAGTACCAACACTTTCGTGGTCGACCTGAACGACAACTTGTTCGAAGCCGGGGATGTGATCCAATTCTTCTTCGGCGCCGTGAACACAAGCGGTCAGACGAGCTATTGCTCCGGCCCGGCTCTCAACTACGTCCAGGACAATATCGATCTCGCTGCGGAGATCGCGGGCGAGTTCACCATCCTTCCGCTCAACGGCGGCAACACGACGAATATTCTCTACGTCGACGGCATGGACGGGCGCGGTTCGCAAGTCTATTGGGACACCGCGTTGCAACAAATTGGTGAGCTCCCGGATCGCTACGACGTGCGTGGACCGACGTCGAGTGTTTCCAACCGTCCCGGCACGCGCGTCACGAACGTCGCCGCGCAGCTGAACGCAAACTACAAGGCCATCCTTTGGGATGTGGGAGACATTACGCCAAGCCTCGGCGATGGCACCGGCGCGCCCGAAAAGTCGAACGACTATGCGATGGTGAACTCGTTCCTCGCCGGACTGTCGAGTCCCGGTGGCCTCTACGTTTGCGGCGACGATTACAGCCACGGCTTGAGTTTCGCGGCGGGTCCGTCCGCGGTCACGTTCAAGACGACGTACATCACCTACACGGTCACGACCGGCAACCATCGTCCGACCTACGGGATGGCGCCGGTCGGTGTGGGCGTTTCCGGAGGTGCGTTCGCCGGCGACACGTTCATCATCCAGGGTGGGTGCCCTCTTATTAATGACTTCGACGCGATGGCGCCCACCGGGACGTCGGCCAAACAAATCGCCTACAACGCGCCAGCCAACAACGCAGCGGTTCTTTCAAAGGTCACCGGCAATGCGCGGGTGATGATCAGCGGATTCAGCTTCATCTACATCCGCGACGACGAGGAAGATGGCGTTATGGATCGCGCGAAGCATCTCCACGACATCTCGGCCTACCTTGGCGAGACGGTCGGGCAACCGACCGATGCGTCGCCCGTTGCGGTGAACCGCCTCGAACAGAACTACCCAAACCCCTTCAACCCACAGACAACGATCGCGTTTTCGCTGAAGCAACGCGGACGCGTTCGCGTCGATGTCTACAACGTCGCGGGACAGCTTGTGAAGACGCTCCTCGACGAGACGCGCGCGGCGGGTTCGCACACCGACGTCCGCTGGGACGGGACCGACGCGCACGGATCGCGCGTCGCGAGTGGCGTATACTTGTACCGACTCGTTTCCAACGAGTTTTCGGACACGCGAAAGATGGTTTTGCTCAAATGAACCGATTCCTCGTTGCATTCGCTCTTGTGCTATTCGCTACCGCAGTGGCCGCCCGCCCGCCTGCGGAGCCGATTCGGACCTCCGAGCCCCCGAAGGCGCCCGGTCCTCGCGACGGTTCCCTTTCGCTGGAGCCCCGTTTCGCCATCGCGGCGCCCAACACCACCGTGCTCGCGAGCTACAGCTTCGACGTCGGCGGGACGTGCAGCCAGCAAGGCTGGACGGTGGCCGATGGCTCGGCGCAGATCGCAATCTTTTGGCATGTCGACGACTTCGCAGGCGCGAACGTGAACCCGGGCGATTCGTACGCGGTGATCGCCGGATCCAAGTCACTCTGGTGCGGCGCGCGCGCGGTGTCCACCGGTCCCATCTGCGGCTACTTGACGCTTCCAGGTTACGGCAGCAGCTGGAATCAAGTCTGGCAGACGAAGACGTGCATTCCGGTGACCGGCAACCTCGACGTCTCCTTCCTAATGGAGACCGACTCCGAACCGGCCTACGACGCGACCATCCTCGAGTACACCAGCGACTGCGTGGATCCCAAGCCGCTCTCCGATTGGGACCAGCTCGACGGAGGTATCAACGACTGGGACGGTGTCCAGAATATCTCTCACTCGGCGTCGTACTCGGTCGCGGGGAATCCGGTGCGCGTGCGTCTCCGCTTCTTCGCGGACGGGGGCTTCGCGGACGACGATGGACTCTCCGACAGCCACGCGGGACCGGTCGTGATCGACAACCTAACGGTTGAGGGTCTCCCACTGGAGGACTTCGAAGGCGAGTCGGTCGGCGCGCCCGCTTCCAACGATTGGGAAGGCGCCGTGATCCCCGGCTACGGCTCATCAGCCTTGGCGCTGTTCCCGGGGACGACGCTGGTTCAAACCGACCCCTGCGTGAAAAACTTGAGCTGCATGTGGGCCGCGATCGCAGGCTCGCCGGAGACGTATGCGTGCGGCGGCTTCCCGCAGCAAGCCGCGGTTCCGAAGATGAATTCCGAGGGTCAATACATCAACGTGAACACGTACTCACCGTTGATTCCGCTCGTCGGTACCGGGAGCGTCATCAACTATCAGTTCACCGTCTACCGCGACATGACGCTGGACGGGCTCGTCTACTACATTTGGGACGTGCGCGGTGTGGTGAACGGATGCGAGCACCCGTGGCGCAGTCGCGGGTTCGTCTACTTTGGTCCCCAGAAGGACTATCTCGTGAACTATTTTCCGGTGGGCGACATGTTACCCGCCGGTTCCACACACATGCGCGTGCGCCTGGGTGTGCTCGACCAATGCGCTGTCTGGTGCGGCGTGTTCGGAACGGGAGCCTGTCACAGCCACGCGCCGCTTCTGGACGCCGCCAAGGTCTATCGTGTCGACATCGTGGGACCCGTTTACTCGACACGCGATATCGACATGTTCCAAGACACCTTCCCCGAAGATGGAACCGACACCGGCATCGCTCGCGCGGACGCTGCGTTGAGCATCACGGCCTCCGCGAGCCCGACGATCCTCCCGGGGGACTCCGCCCGCGTTATCTGCAGGGATCCCATCACCGCTGTCGCTGTTTCCAACCCCAGCGGATTGGCCACGGACATCCTCGGCGGCACCGGTAACCAACAGCCGGGAAACACCAACGGCAACAAGGCCTGTTACCTCTGGGTGCACGTCCTTGACAGCGGTGTCCCGAGTGCAACCAAGACTGGTGCCGCGCTTTCGGGTGGCCCGCAATACCCCTTCAAGGACACCCAGGTCGCATTCGGCAAGACGTGGACCCGCATCCAGTGCTGGCTCCGTACTTTGGGCGCGAGCACCTTCGTCGTAGACTTGAACGACAACCTGTTCGAAGCGGGCGACGTGATCGAGTTCTTCTTCGGTGCCACCAACACCAACGGTCAAACCAGCTATGCGTCGGGTAGCGCGCTCAACTATGTCCAAAGTGACGTCGATCTCGCGGCCGAGGTCGCGGCCGAATTCAGCGTCCTCCCGCTCGATGATCCGACCGACATCCTCTACGTCGACGGCATGGACGGCCGCAGCGCGCAGATCTATTGGGACACCGCGTTCGAGAATCTCGGGCTCACGGTGCAACGCTACGACGTGCGCGGTCCGACCTCGAGTGTGTCGAATCGGCCCGCGACTCGCGTGAAGAATGTCGCCCAGCAGCTCAACGCCAACTACAAGTTCATCCTGTGGGACGCGGGTGACCTCACGCAAAGTTTGGGCGACGGAACGGGCGCGCCCGAAAAGTCGAACGACTACGCGATGGTGAACCAGTTCTTCGCCGGTCTTACGACGCCGGGGGGGCTCTACGTCTGTGGCGACGACCTGGGCGCGGGATTGAATGCCGCCGCCGGCGCTTCTGCGGTAACGTTCAAGACGACGTACCTCACCTACACCCTCACGACCGGCAATCACCGGCCGACCTTCGGCATCTCGCCGACCGGCGTGGGTGCGGCGGGAACGCCGTTCGATGGCGAGACGTTCGTGATGAGTGGCACCTGCCCGCTGCTCAACGATTTCGACGTGATGACGCCGACCGGCACCACCGCGATGCAGGTCGGCTACGGAACGCCCGCGACCACCAACGGTGCCGTGATTCGCAAGCAGACCGGTAACGCACACGTTGTGTGGTCGGGATTCAGTCTCATCTATCTTCGCGACGACGAGGAAGACGGCACACTCGACCGCGCGCTTCACGTGCGGAACATCTTGTGCGCGCTGGGCGATTGCGAAGGCACCCCGACCAGCGCCACGCCGGTGTTCTTCGATCGACTCGAACAGAACTATCCCAATCCGTTCAACCCGCAGACCACGATCGCGTTCTCGTTGAAGCAGCGCGGCCGCGTGCGTGTCGACGTCTATAATGTTGCCGGACAGCTCGTGAAGACGTTGCTCAACGAGTCGCGCGCCGCGGGTTCGTACACCGACGTGCGTTGGGATGGCCGTGACGCACGCAGCCAAACGGTCGCCAGCGGGGTCTACTTCTACAAGCTCGTCACGGACGGGTTCTCGCAGACGCGAAAGATGGTGCTTCTGAAGTGAAGCGAGTCCTGGTTGCATTCGCTGTGGTACTGATCGCGACAGGCGTGGATGCGCGCAAGCCGCCCGAACCGAATATCACCGCCGATGGAGCAACGCCGAGCGGCCCCTTTGACGGCTCCCTCTCCCCCAATCCCCGCTTCGCGATCGCGGCGCTCAACACCACCGTGCTCGCGAGCTTCACCTTCGACGTTGGCGCCACATGCACCCAGCAAGGCTGGACCGTCGTAGACGGCACGGCGCAAGCTGCGGTCTTCTGGCACGTCGATGACTTCGCGGGCGCCAACGTGAACCCGGGCGACTCGCTCGCTGTCCTCGCCGGCACGAAGTCGCTGTGGTGCGGCGCGCGCGCGGCGACTTCGGGCCCGACATGCGGTTACTTGACGCTCCCGGGATACGGCAGCAGTTGGAACCAGTCGTGGCGTACCAAGACCTGCATCGCGGTGAGCGGTGACAACATCCTCGACGTCTCGTTCCTGCTGGAGACCGACTCCGAGCCCGCGTATGACGCCACCTTCCTCGAGTACACGACGGACTGCACGTCGCCGTTTACGGGCTGGGTCCAACTCGACGGTGGCATCGGCGAGTGGGACGACATTCAGGGTCCGATCGCGGCCGGCGGTGCGTATGCGGTCGCGGGTAGCCCGGTCAAGGTTCGATTGCGCTTCGCGGCGGACGGCGGCTTTGCCGACGACGACGCTCTCTATGACAGTCACGCCGGCGCCACCATCATTGACAACCTCGATGCCGAGGGTCTTGCGACCGAAGACTTCGAGGGTGAGGCTTTGAACGCGACCACCTCGAACGACTGGGAGGGCGTTGGCGAGCCCGGTTACGGGGCCTCGTACCTGGCGCTCTTCTCGGGTTCCACGCTCCTTCAACAGGACGCGTGTGCCAAGAATCTGTCGTGCATGTGGGCAGCTATCGCGGGGTCGTCCGAAACCTACGCGTGCGGCGGCTTCCCGCTGCAGGCCGCGGTACCGAAGAGAAATTCGGAGGGACAGTACATCAACGCCCAGATTTGGTCGCCATTGATCCCGTTGGTCGGGACCGGTTCCGTCATCAACTTGCAGTTCTCGATCTATCGTGACCTTCAAATCGACGGATTGGTGTTCAACATCTGGGACGTTCGCGCCGTCATCGCCGGTTGCGACGGTGAGTGGAGATCGCGCGGCTTCGTCTACTTCGGGGCACAGAAAGACTGGTTCGTGAACACCTTCCCCGTCGGCGATCTGATTCCCGCCGACGCGACTCACATGCGCGTCCGGCTGGGCGTCATCGACATGTGCCCCGTGTGGTGCGGTCCGTTGGGCACGGGTTCGTGTCATAGCCACTCGCCGCTTCTCGACACCGTGAAGGTGTATCGCGTCGACATCTTCGGTCCTGTCTACTCGACGCGCGACATCGACATGTTCCAGGACACCTTCCCCGTCGACGGGACCGACACTGGAATCGGACGCGCGGACGCTGCGTTGAGCATCACCGCACAGGCAAGCCCGACCATTCTGCCTGGAGACTCGGCGCGCATCATCGTGAGCGATCCGATCACCGCCGTGCCGGTCACCAATCCCAGCGGTTTGGCGACCGACAACCTGGGCGGGAACAACGGCGACCGGGCGTGCTACCTCTGGGTTCACGTGCTGGACAGCGGCGTCCCCAGCGGCACCAAGACGGGTGCGGTGCTTTCGGGCGGCCCGCTGTTTCCGTTCAAGGACACCCAGGTGGCCGACGGCAAGACGTGGACGCGCATCCAGTGCTGGCTTCGTGTCAACGCGACGAGCACGTTTGTCGTGGACTTGAACGACAACCTGTTCCAGGCCGGCGACGTGATCGAATTCTTCTTCGCCGCGCATAGCACCAGTGGAGACGTCAGCTATTGCTCCGGCAGCGCGCTTACGTTCGTTCAAAGCGACGTCGATCTGGCCGCGGAGACCGCATCGGAGTTCACGATTCTCCCGCTCTTCGGCAATGGCGCGGCAAACGCGGACGTCCTCTACGTCGATGGTATGGACGGGCGCGGCGCACAAGTCTTTTGGGACACCGCATTCGAGCAAGTCTCCACGGACGTCGACCGATACGATGTGCGCGGGCCGACATCCAGCGTGTCGAATCGCCCGGGCGCGCGCGTCACCGACGTCGCGCAGCAACTGAATGCCAACTACAAGGTGGTCCTTTGGGATTCCGGCGACCTCACCCAGAGCCTGGGTGATGGCACGGGTGCTCCGGAAAAGTCGAACGATTACGCGATGGTGAACGCGTTCCTGGGCGGTCTTTCCAGCCCGGGCGGCATTTACATCTGCGGCGACGACTTCCCGGCGGGGTTGAACAGCGCAGCGGGCGCGTCCGCGGTGACATTCAAATCGACGTACGTCACGTATTCGCTGGTCACCGGCAATCACCGACCGAGCTTCGGCACGTCGCCGCTGGGCGTCGGCACCGCCGGCAATGCGTTCGCTGGAGACACGTTTTTCATCTTTGGCGGCTGTCCGCTGATCAACGACTTCGACGTGATGACACCGGTCGGAACGACGGTCAAGCAGCTCGCGTACAACGCGGCCGGCAACAACGCCGCGGTGGTGTCGAAGGTCACCGGCAACGCTCGCGTCATGATCAGCGGCTTCAGCTTCATCTACATCCGCGACGACGACGAAAACGGCGTCATGGATCGGGCCAAGCATCTGTACGACATGTTGCTGTGGCTCAATGGCTCGCACGCGCAGCCGACCGAAGTCCCGGTTACCCTCGTCGACCGCCTCGAGCAGAACTACCCGAACCCGTTCAATCCACGAACCACAATCGCGTTTTCTATAAAGGAACGCGGCCGCGTTCGCATCGACGTGTTCAATGTCGCGGGACAGCTCGTGAAGTCGCTGCTCAACGAGACGCGGGCGGCGGGTTCGTACAGCGATGTGCGGTGGGATGGGACAAACGACTTTCGTCAAGCAGTTGCCAGTGGAGTATACTTTTGTCGTCTGGTCACCGACCGATTCGACCAGACGAGGAAGATGGTACTCGTGCAGTAAGGGCCCCGACTCGCCGACCGAAGCTTGGAGGGTGCACGATGTTAAGGGCACTATTAACCGCCATTTGCGCGGTTTCTCTCACCTATTTCCCCGCTCACGCCAAGCGAACCACCGACGCGTTGATCCCGATCGCGGAGCCCGCCCGAACGGCCGGACCGACGGACGGCTCGCTCTCGCCGGATCCTCGCTTCGCGATCGCGGCGCTCAACACCACCACGCTCGCGAGCTACACCTTCGATGTCGGCGCCACGTGCAGTCAGCAAGGGTGGACCGTGGTCGACGGCACCGCGCAGATTGCGGTGTTCTGGCACGTCGACGACTTCGTGGGCGCCAACGTCAACCCGGGCGACTCGCTCGCGGTGCTGGCCGGCAACAAGTCGCTCTGGTGTGGCGCGCGCGCGTCGACATTCCCTCCGATATGCGGTTACTTGACGCTTCCGGGATACGGCAGCGGTTGGAACCAGTCGTGGCGTACCAAGACGTGTATCGCCGTCAGCGGCGACAACGTCCTTAATGTTTCGTTCCTCTTGGAGACCGACTCGGAGCCCGCGTATGACGCCACCTTCCTCGAGTACACGACCGACTGCACGTCGCCGTTCAGCGGCTGGGTCCAGCTCGACGGTGGTATCGGCGACTGGGACGGCATCCAGGGTCCGATCGCGGCCGGCGGTGCGTATGCGGTCGCGGGCAGCCCGGTCAAGGTTCGCCTGCGCTTCGCGGCGGACGGCGGTTTTGCCGACGACGACGCTCTGTATGACAGTCACGCCGGCGCTACCGTCATTGACAACCTCGATGCCGAGGGTCTCGCGACCGAAGATTTCGAGGGCGAAGCGCTGAACGCGACCACCTCGAACGACTGGGAAGGCTTTGGCGAGCCCGGTTACGGAGCCTCGTACATGGCGCTGTTCCCCGGGGCGACGCTCGTGCAGCAGGACGTCTGCACCAAGAATCTGTCGTGCGTGTGGGCGGCGATACTCGGTTCTTCCGAGACCTACGCGTGCGGCGGCTTCCCGCTGCAAGCCGCGGTCCCGAAGGGAAACTCGGAGGCCCAGTACATCAATGCACAGATTTGGTCGCCGCTCATTCCGGTGATCGGCACCGGGTCGGTGATCAACTACCAGTTCTCAATCTATCGAGACATGACGCTGGACGGATTGGTGTTCAACATCTGGGACGTCCGCGCGATCGTCAACGGGTGCGAGGGCGCGTGGAGATCACGCGGCTTCGTCTACTTCGGTCCGCAGAAAGACTGGGCCGTTCAAACATTCCCCGTCGGCGATCTGATTCCCGGCAACGCGACCCACATGCGGCTCCGGCTGGGCGTCATCGACCAGTGCTACATTTGGTGCGGCGTATTCGGCACCGGGGCGTGTCACAGCCACGCGCCCTTGCTCGACAATGTGAAGGTGTATCGCGTCAACAGCTTTGGTCCCGTCTATTCGGCGCGCGACATCGACATGTTCCAGGACACGTTTCCGTCCAACGGGACCGACACCGGAATCGGACGCGCCGACGCGGCGTTGAGCATCACCGCCTCCGCGAGCCCAACCATTCTGCCCGGAGATTCCGTGCGCGTCATCGTCAGCGATCCCCTCACTGCCGTGCCGGTCACGAATCCGAGCGGTTTGGCGACCGACAATCTCGGTGGCACCGGCAACCAGCAGCCTGGTAATACCAACGGTAACAGGGCCATCTACGTCTATGTCCACGTTATCGACAACGGCGTTCCGAGCCCCACCAAGACCGGTGCGGCGCTTACGGACAACACGTCGTATCCGTTCAAGGATACGGTCGTGGCGGATGGCAAGACGTGGACGCGTATTCAGTGCTGGCTCCGTACTCTGGGCACGAGCACGTTTGTCGTGGACTTGAACGACAACTTGTTCGAAGCCGGCGATATGATCGAGTTCTTCTTCGGCGCCACGAGCACGAGCGGAGAGACCGCCTATTGTTCCGGCAGCGCGCTGACCTTCGTCCAGAGCGACCTCGATCTCGCCGCGGAAACTGCATCGGAGTTCACGATACTCCCGCTCTTCGGCGACGGCAGCGCCGTCACTGACGTCCTCTACGTCGACGGCATGGACGGGCGCGGTGCGCAGGTGTTCTGGGACACCGCACTCCAGCAACTCAGCCAGGTCCACGATCGCTACGATGTGCGCGGACCGACGTCCAGCGTGTCGAACCGCCCCGGGACACGGGTGAGGGACGTCGCGCAACAGCTCAACGCCAACTACAAGTTGATCCTGTGGGATGCCGGCGACCTCACTCAGAGCCTGGGTGACGGCACGGGCGCTCCTGAGAAGTCGAACGACTACGCCATGGTGAACGCGTTCCTGGGCGGCCTTACGAGCCCGGGAGGCATTTACATCTGCGGCGACGACTACGGCGCGGGCCTCAACACCGCAGCGGGCGCGTCCGCGGTCACGTTCAAATCGACGTACGTCACGTATTCTCTGATCACCGGCAATCATCGGCCGAGCTTTGGCACCTCGCCGTTGGGAGTCGGCCCCACCGGGAGCGCATTCGCTGGAGATACGTTCTTCATCTACGGAGGCTGTCCGCTCATCAATGACTTCGACGTGATGACAGCGGTTGGGTCGTCGGTGAAGCAGCTCGCGTACAACGACGCGGCCAACAACGCCGCCGTGATTTCGAAGGTCACCGGCAACGCCCGCGTCATGATCAGCGGCTTCAGCTTCATCTACATCCGCGACGACGACGAGAACGGCGTCATGGACCGGACCAAGCATCTGTTCGACATCATGGTCTGGATGAGCACCTCCCCCAATCAACCGACCGACACCAAGCCGGTTGCTGTCAACGTGCTCCAGCAGAACTACCCGAACCCGTTCAACCCGCAGACCACGATCGCTTTCTCGTTGAAGGAACGCGGTCGCGTGCGGATCGCCGTCTTCAACGTGGCCGGGCAACTCGTGAAAACCTTGCTCGACGAATCGCGGGCGGCCGGGTCGTACACCGACGTGCGTTGGGATGGAACAAGCGGTGTAAACCAACCCGTCGCGAGCGGCGTCTATTGGTATAGGCTCGTGGCGGGAAGCTTCTCCCAGTCCAGAAAGATGGTCTTGCTCAAGTAGACGGAGTCGGCTGGGCTTGACCACGGGCGGGGGCTGCATCAATCGTTGCAGCACCCGCCCGTTTGCGTTATGTTCGCCCGTGATTATCTTTAGGAGCGGCCGGAGCAAGCCCGTAAATGATGCTCCAGCATCCGACTCCAGTTGGTGTGGATCGGTTTCCCTCCCCACGACACCGCGGCCCTTGGCCTGAAAAATGCGGCGTTATCCCTCACGCCGAGAAAGACTTGCAGGAGGCTTTTTGGTGGGACGCATTCCTCTGTTTGTAGCGATCGCCACCCTGGTGGCTATCTTCGGCGCGTGCGCCTCGGACACCTTGAGCGGCGACCACGTCGAGAATCAGCCGCCCAACGTGTGGCTTTCCTCCGGGCCTCCGGAAGGCTCCACGGGCTCCTACACGGTCCAATTGTTCTGGGGCGGTTGGGATCCGGACGGGGAGATTCAATACTACGAGTACCTGGTGACCGACAACGTCACTGGTGTCTTCAACCCCGCGGACACGGTCGGCGTCCCTTGGTCGCCGGTGGTCGGCAACGACTCCATCTTCGTCTTTACCGCCGACTCGCTCTCGGAGGACACCAACAACGGCGACCAAACCTACATCTTCCTGCGCTCGCACACGTTCTTCATTCGTGCCGTCGACGAAGACAACTCTCGGTCGAAGGAGCCGGCCTATCGCTCGTTCACCGCACGCACCATTTCACCCGAGGTGCGCATCACGACCCCGCGCGCCGAGCTCGGCATCACGGCCGCCGACATGCCACCCATCTCGACTTTGCAGTGGAACGCGATCGACTACATCGACGACGCAGACAGCAAACAAGACCCCGATTCGGTGCAATGGGCCATGGTCAGCACCGCGGCGCACGGCAACGAATACTCTAAGACCATTGAGTATCTCCAACAGAACCCGGACGCACCCGAATGGTACCCCTGGTCGTGGTACAAGGCGCCGCAGGACTCCGGCAAGATGTGGACCACGCCGCCGCTCGAGTTCGGCCAGTACGTCTTCGCAGTTCGCGCCAAGGACGAGGCGGGTGCAGTGACGCCGGTCCTCCAAGAGCCGGTCAACGTGCGCCGCATCAAGATCGCACCGAGACTCTCGGGGCCGACCTTTGTCGTGACGAGCTCTTTGATGGGGAGCATCATCGCGTCCTCGTGCGACTATCCGCTCACCATCGTCGACGTGCCGGCAGGGGTCGACCTTGCATTTTCACTGAGCGCGTGTGCGGAGCACTACGGCGGCACGGTGGCCGGCTACCGGTACGGGTGGGACATCCTCGATCCCAGCGACCCCGATCAGTGGGAGATCGACTACACGCCTTTCATCGGGTCCATCGCGCACACGCCGGGACGCTCCTTCAACTTCGGCACCCACACCTTCACCGCCGAAGTGATCGACAACTCGGGTTTCTGCTCGCGCATCGAAGTGAAGGTGAACATCATCCGTTTCACCGGCACGCGTAATTTGCTCATCATCGACGACTACCGCTCGGACGAGGTTCCCGGACAATCGGGCTGGGTGTTGACCAACGGCGGCGTGCCCAACGACGCCGAGCACGACCAGTTCTGGATCGCGATGGTGTCGGACCTCGACGGCTTCGACCCGGGCGTCGACATGATTGCGTCTTCGGTCGACCGCGATTTGCCGCTGACCACGCTCGCTGGCTACAAAAACATTATCTTCAGCGTGTACGGCGACGTCGACACGCGTGCCGTGTCCGATCTCCCGCTTCTTTATACCTACATCCAGTATCGCTCCCGCCGCCCGCCGCCGAACCCTCCGGGCGCGTGCAGCGACGGCGGCGGCGTCTCGGGCAAGGTGCTCCCGAATTTGATCAGCCTCGCCATGCAGGCGGGCGTTCACGTCCTGATCGCGGGCAACCATCCGATTCAGAACACGCTGTCGCGGACCGTAAGCCCGTCCGTGCGATGGCCGGCAATCCCGTTGTACGAGTTCGAGCGCGGTAGCACGCAGCAAGGCACCGCGCCGACAGACGTTGAAAATCCTCCGGGCGGTCATTCCTTCCCGGTGCAAGATCTCTGTGTCGACGTGATCGACTATGGATTTCAGAGCAATTCCCGCATGCGAGTTCGCGGGGGCGGCGTGGTGACGAATCAGCGCTACTGCAATGTCTCCGGAGTGCGAACGCCCAATCCGGCAACATCGCGCCGCGACGACACCATGCGGGCAGGGATTCCGGCGGATCCCAACTTCCCGGCCATCACGCTGCGTCCGGAGGTGGCTGGGACCGGGCGCCTTTTCGCGCCCACGTCGCAGGGCATCGACGTCGAAGTCTACAACCCGGCGTACTTCCGGAATCTGTGCCAGTTTGTCGAGCCGCTCCGGCCGTGTTTCCAGCCCATCTATTTGTTGGACTGCCTCGACCACGCCGAGGTGACCTACCAGCAGCCGGTCGCTTTCTGGACCGGTGCGTACCAGGACGTCGTTTCCGAGGACATTCCTAATGCGGTGGGTGCCCGCAGCGTCGTGTTCGGATTTCCGCCGGTGTATTTCACCCCCGGTGAGATCAAAGGCGCGATCGAGTACATCCTCTTCGACGAGTGGCAACTGCCACGACGCCCGGACGCGCAAGCGCGGCTTGACTGAAGAAGCGCGGCACCCTAAGATGCTGGCACGAGCCGTGCAGCGGCTCCAACCGAGGTTATCCAATTCGATCCGAAAACCCACTTCGTGACATCGTCTCCCGCTAGCGGCCTCGCGCGCGCGCGCGAACGGGCAGCACTCCTCGCTCGCATTCTCTCCGAGCGCGTCCTCATCCTGGACGGCGCGATGGGGACGATGATCCAGCGCTATCGCCTCGACGAGGCCGCGTTTCGGGGCGACCGCTTCCGCGACCACCCCAAGGACCTGAAGGGCGACAACGACCTTCTGTGCCTCACCCAACCCCGCATCGTCGGGGAGATTCATCGCCAGTACTTCGAGGCCGGCGCCGACGTCGCCACCACCAACACCTTCAACGGCACCTCCATCTCCCAGCACGAGTACGGGCTGGAAGCGTTCGTGTACGAGATCTCGCGCGAAGCCGCCCGCATCGCGCGCGAGGAGGCCGACGCCGCCGAGACGCGCGACCCGTCGCGGCCGCGCTTCGTCGCGGGCTCGCTGGCACCGACCAATCGCACCGCATCGATTTCGCCCGACGTCAACGACCCCGGCTTTCGCAACGTTACGTTTGCGGAGCTACGCGACGCGTACCGAGAAAACGCGAGCGGCTTGATCGACGGCGGCGCCGACATCCTCCTGGTCGAGACCGTGTTCGACACCCTCAACGGGAAGGCGGCGTTGTTTGCGATCGAGCAAGAGTTCGAAGCGCGCGGGTATCGCCTGCCCGTGATCTGCTCCGGCACCATCACCGATCTTTCCGGTCGCACACTGTCGGGACAAACGCCCGAGGCCTTTTACGCCTCGGTGTCGCACGTCCCGCTCCTCGGGGTGGGATTGAACTGCGCGCTCGGGTCGGCGCAAATGAAGCCGTTCCTCGCCGCACTCGCGACCGTGGCGCGCGTGCCCGTGAGCGTGTACCCCAACGCCGGACTGCCCAACGCCTTCGGCGGCTACGACGAGACCCCCGAGGAGATGGCGGCCAACCTCCGCGACATGGCGGACGACGGCTGGGTCAACATCGCGGGCTCCTGTTGCGGATCGACCCCGGAGCACACGCGCGCCATCGCGGAGGCGATGCGCGGTGTGACGCCGCGGCGCGCACCGGAACGGCCGCGTTACACCCTGCTTTCGGGACTCGAGCCGCTCGAGATTCGTCCCGACTCGAACTTTATCAATGTGGGCGAGCGCACCAACGTCACCGGCTCGGCGCGCTTCCGATCGCTCATCAAGGAAGACAACTACGAGGCGGCGCTCACGGTCGCGCGCCAGCAGGTCGAAGACGGCGCGCAGATCATCGACGTCAACATGGACGAAGGCCTGCTCGACGCCGAAGCCGCCATGCGCCGCTTTCTCAATTTTGTGTCGACCGAACCCGCCATCGCGCGTGTCCCCATCATGATCGACAGCTCCAAGTTCAGCGTGATCGAAGCGGGACTCGAGTGCACGCAGGGCAAGTGCGTGGTGAATTCGATTTCCCTCAAGGAGGGTGAAGCGGCTTTCTTAGCGCACGCGAAGATCGTGCGACGCTACGGTGCGGCGGTGATCGTGATGGCCTTCGACGAGAAGGGCCAGGCCGACACGACGGAGCGCAAGGTCGACATCTGCCAGCGCTCGTATCGCATTCTGACCGAGCAACTCGACTTCCCTCCCGAGGACATCATCTTCGACCCCAACATCTTCGCCATTGCGACCGGCATCGAGGAGCACAACGGGTACGCGGTGAATTTCATCGAGGCGTGCCGCGAGCTGAAGAAACGTTTTCCGCTCTCGCACGTGAGCGGCGGGGTGAGCAACGTCTCGTTCTCGTTCCGCGGCAACGAGCCCGTGCGGCAAACGATCCACGCCGTGTTTCTCTACCACGCGATTCGCGCCGGCATGGACATGGGCATCGTCAACGCGGGCCAGCTCATGGTCTACCAGGACATCCCGCGCGATCTACTGGAGCGCGTCGAAGACGTGGTCTTGAATCGGCGACCCGACGCCACCGAGCGCTTGCTGGAAGTCGCGGAGTCGTTACGGCGCGGTACCGAAACCAAGAAGAAGGACGACGAGGCGTGGCGATCGCTCCCGGTCAACGAGCGCCTGCCATACGCGCTGGTGCACGGCTTGGACGCCCACATCGTCGAAGACGTCGAGCAAGCGCGGCTGGCCGCGAAGCGTCCCATCCACGTCATCGAAGGGCCGCTCATGGACGGCATGAACGTGGTCGGCGATTTGTTCGGGAGCGGCAAGATGTTCCTCCCCCAGGTGGTCAAGAGCGCGCGCGTCATGAAGAAAGCGGTGGCGCACTTGATTCCGTTCATCGAGGCCGAGCGCGGCGGGACGATCCAGAACAACGGCACCATCGTGATGGCCACCGTCAAGGGCGACGTGCACGACATCGGCAAGAACATCGTGGGCGTCGTGCTGCGCTGCAACAACTACCAAGTGATCGACCTCGGGGTGATGGTCCCCTTCCAAACCATCCTCGATACCGCGCGCCGCGAGAAGGCGGACGTGATCGGGCTCTCGGGATTGATCACGCCCTCGCTGGACGAGATGGTGACGGTGGCACACGAGATGAAGCGCCAGGGCTTCGATTTACCGCTGTTGATCGGGGGTGCCACGACTTCGGTGGCGCACACCGCGGTCAAGATCGACCCCGAATATGACCGCGAAGTGGTGCACGTGATGGATGCGTCGCGCGCGGTGGGGGTCGTGAGCCAGCTTCTCGGCGAGGAGACGCGCCCGCGCTTCGCCGCCAAGACCAAGGACGAGTATCGACGCATTCGCGAGGCGCGCGAAGCGAGCGCCGGCCAAGCGAAGCTGCTTTCGATCGAAGACGCGCGCGGACGTCGCGAGCGCCTCGACTTCTCGCAGGCCGCTTCCGCACCGACCTTCCTCGGAACCCGCGTGCTCGACGACTACTCGCTGGCCGACCTGGTCGAGCGCGTCGACTGGACGCCGTTCTTTCAGACCTGGGAGCTGCGCGGTCGCTATCCGGCGATCCTCGAGGACCCCGTGGTCGGCGAGCAGGCGCGTTCGCTCTACGACGACGCGCGCGCGATGTTGGAGACGTTCGTGCGCGAGAGGCGATTGAAGGCGCGCGGCGTAGTCGGCTTGTTTCCTGCTGCTTCGGTGGGCGACGACGTCGAGCTGTATCAAGACGCGTCGCGCGAACGCGTGCGAACGACGCTGTATTTCCTGCGCCAGCAGGCTGCGAAAACCGACTCGCGCCCCAACTTCTGCTTGGCCGACTTCGTGGCGCCGAAGGATTCGGGCGTGGCGGATCACGTGGGCGCGTTCGTCGTTACTGCGGGCATCGGCCTCGATGCGATCGTCGCCGAATACGAGAAGGACCACGACGACTACCGCGCCATTCTCGCCAAAGCACTCGCCGATCGACTCGCCGAAGCCTTCGCAGAACGATTGCACGAGCGCGTGCGCCGCGAGTTCTGGGGCTACGCGAACGACGAGGCGCTGACCAACGAGGAGATCATCAAGGAGGGATACCGTGGAATTCGTCCCGCGCCCGGCTACCCCGCCTGCCCCGACCACACCGAGAAGCGCACGCTGTTCGAACTGCTCGATGGCGAGCGTGCGACGTCGGTGACGCTCACGGAATCTTTCGCGATGTGGCCCGCGGCCTCGGTCTCCGGCTGGTACTTCGCGCACCCGAAGTCGCACTACTTCGGCGTCGGTCGCATCGCCCGCGACCAGGTCGAAGACTACGCGCGCCGCAAGGCCATGACGCTCGCCGAAGCGGAGCGCTGGCTCGCGCCCAGCTTGGGCTATCGGGCGTAGTTCGTAACTTTCGCGAGCGAGCCGACCCTTGTATGCAGTTCGCCCCTCGGACGACGGTCCGCTCGTGCCGCCGTCCTCCCCACCCGTACGACCCCACGAAAGTAGCATTCGTATTTCTGCGCGTCCCCTGCGACCGGCGGATCGTGGTGTGCGTCGCGCGATATGGGAGTCGTCATGCGCAATTTCGATTGGCCATGGTTGATGCTTGGCGTCTTGTTCGTGGTCGCGTGCGAACCCGATCTCCGAGTGGACACGCACGAAAACGTCGCTCCCAACGTGTGGCTCTCGTCGGGACCGCCGGAAGGATCGGTCGGGACGTACAGCGTGCAACTGTACTGGGGCGGATGGGATCCGGACGGCGAGATTTCGCGCTACGAGTACCTCGTCAGCGACAATGTCACGGGGGTGTTCAATCCCGCCGATATCGTGGGTGTCCCGTGGAATCCCGTGTTCGCGAACGATTCGACGTTCACGTTTTCGGCCGATTCGTTGGCGGAGGATCCCGTCTCCCAAAAGGCTGTTTTCATGCGCTCCCACACCTTCTTCATTCGCGCCGTCGACGAAGAAGGCCTTCGCTCGGTGGAGCCCGCCCACCGCTCGTTCACGTCGCGCACCCTCTCGCCCGTGGTCGACGTCACCACGCCGAGCGATGATCTAGGGCTGACACCTGCGGCCATGCCGCCCATCTCGACCTTCGTGTGGAACGCGACCGACTACATCGACGGCGACGACAGCAAGCAAGATCCGGATTCGGTGCAGTGGGCGTTGGTCAGCACCAAAGCGCACGGCAACGAGTACGGGCCCACCATCGAGTACCTTCGCAACAACCCCCACGCTCCCGACTGGCGTCCGTGGGTGTGGTATCGCGCGCCGCTCGACAGCGGAACGACGTGGACGACCCCGCCGCTCGAGTCTGGCGACTACGTGTTCGCGATTCGCGCCAAGGACGAAGCGGGCGCGGTTACACCCATCCTCGAGGAACCCGTCAACCTGCGACGCATCAAGATCGCGCCGAGGATTTCGGGCCCGACGTTTCTTATACAAAACGTCTTCATCGGCCGAATCATCGCGTCGTCGTGCGACTTTCCGGTGACGATCGCCGACATTGCGGCCGGTGTTCCCCTCTCGTTCGCTCTGAGCGCGTGCGCCAAACATTACGGTGGCACGGTGTCCGGTTACCGCTACGGTTGGGACATCATCGACCTCAACGATCCCGACCAGTGGGAAATCGATTACACGCCGTTTGTGGGGTCGTTCGCGATCACGCCGCCGCGGCATTTCAACTTCGGTACCCGAACCTTCAGCGCAGAGGTCATCGACAACTCGGGATACTGTTCTCGTATCGAAGTGAAAATCAACTTCGTGCGCTTCACCGGCCAGCGCAATCTGATCATTGTCGACGACTTCCCGGTCGACGAACGGCCGGGAGCGGGGTGGGCGGCGAGCCGCGGCGGACTCCCGAACGACGCCGAGCACGACGCCTTTTGGCTCGACATGGTGTCGAATCTCGATGGCTTCGACGCGAGCCGCGACATGATCGCGACCACGGTGGACCGTGAGATCCCGCTGACCACTCTGGCCGCCTACAAGAGCATCTTCTGGAGCGTCTACGGTGCGGTCAACACCAGCGAGATCAGCGATCTTCCCTTCCTTTACACCTACATCCAGTACCGATCGAAAAACCCGGCCTCCAACCCGGAAGGCGCATGCAACGCCACGCCGGAGGGCGGCGGGAAGGTGCTGCCCAACGCCCTGGCGCTGGCGATGCAAGCCGGCGTGCACGTGCTGATCGCAGGACGACACCCAATCCAGAACGTCGTGCGGCGCGGCACGAGCAGCAATACCGCTTTGCGATGGCCAATGATCCCGCTCTACGAGCTGGAACCCGGGGCGACGCAGACCGGTTCCGCTCCCACGTTTCAGGCCATTCGTCCCGGCGATTTGGGTTTCGCGTACAAAGAGCTCTGCCTGGAAGCGATCGACTACGCGTTTCTTTCCACGCAGCGCGCTCGCACCGCCGGCTCGGGGGGCAATCCTCGCTACTGCCCGATCAACGGATGGCGGAACCCGGGCAGCTCGATCGAAACGCTCCGTGACCACACCATGCGCGCCGGCAACCCGCTCGACCCGAATTTCCTCCGCATAGAACTGCGCGCAGAGGCCGCGGGCACGACCAGCGCGTTCTATCACGAGAGCAAACAAGGGATCGACACGGAGATGTACAACCCGGCCTATTTTCGAGCCGATGCTGCGTGCTCGTTCGTTCCCGAACCGCGGGATTGCTTCCAGGCCATTTACGGGCTCGTGTGCCTCGACACGGCGGAGTTGTCGACCAACCAGCCGGTGGCGTTCTGGACCGGTGCCTTCGCGGACGTGGTGAACCCGGATATCCCGGGTGCGGTGGGGGCGCGGAGCGTCGTGTTCGGATTCCCCCCGGTGTATTTCGATTCCGAGCAGTTGAAGCCCGGCATCGAGTACATCCTGTTCGACGAGTGGCAACTGCCGAGGAGGCCAGCTACAGCGTCTACGATCCGTTAAAAGGGCCGACCCGTAATCTCAGATCCGACGCCGACTCTACTCGACGACCCACCTCTCCGAGTCCGGCAATGCGGCACGCAATCAAGGAGCCGACATGCGACGTCTCGATCCCCGCTGGTTGCTGATCGTTCTGGCCATCGCCGCGTGCAGTCCCGAAAGTCCCGACGAGCAAGCCATACCCAATCAGGCACCGTCGGTTTGGCTGGCGGCCGACACGCCGCAGGGCTCGGACGGGACCTTTTCCGTGCGTTTCGAATGGGGCGGATCCGACCCCGACGGCAAGATCTCGCACTACGAGTACCTCGTGGTCGAAAACGTCACCGGTCAATTCAACCCCGACGACATCGCCGACGCGGCCTGGACGCCGATCCACTCGACCGAGTCCACATTTGAGTTTCCCGATTCGCCCCAAGAGCTGGCCGACCGGCCGACGACCGAGTCCGAGCCCGTGCGCATGTTCATCATTCGCGCGGTCGACAACGAGTTCGTGCCATCGGAGGAACCGGACTATATCGCGTTCACCCCGCGCAGCCTCTTGCCCGACGTCCGCATAACCGTCCCACCGGCGCATCTTGGTCTCACGCCCGCTGCGGTCCCACCGATCTCCACGTTCATGTGGGTGGCGTCCGAGCCGGAACCCGATTCCGTTCAGTTCGCGATGGTGAACACGGCGCAACACAACAATAGCTACTCGGAGACGGTCGCGTACCTCCGCACCGTCGAGTCGGCGCCCGATTGGTATCCCTGGCGGGCGTACGTGCACCAGAGCATCAAAGACAACTCTTGGACCACGCCCCCTCTCGACTTCGGAGATTATGTGTTCGCCATTCGCCCAAAGCGCGTCGTTGGCGGCATGAACCCGATACTGCAGGAACCGTTAAACGTACGTCGCATCGAAGTCGTCGCGCGAGAATCCGGTCCGCTGTTCGTGGTGGAAGAACCGCTCATAGGGCGCATCGTAGCCGCGACGTGTGACCATCCCCTCACCATCGTCGATATCGCGGCGCATCTGTCGTTGGCGTTCACGTTGAGCGCGAGCGCCGATGCCTACGGCGGGTATGTGGTCGGATACCGCTACGGTTGGGATATTCTCGACCACGACGATCCCTCGCAGTGGGAAACCGACTATGTGCCTTTCAGGGGAGCCCTGGCCACCACCCCACCCCGCTCGTTCAGCTTCGGTGTTCACACCTTCAGCGCGGAAGTACTCGACAACTTGGGCCACTGCTCGCGCATCCAGATCAGGATCAACATCGTTCGCATGACCGGTGAACGGAATCTTCTCGTGATCGACGACTTTCGCGCCGACGAGAGTCCGAATTCCGGTTGGGAGCTAACCAACGGCGGGATGCCGAATGACGCCGAGCACGACGCGTTCTGGCTCGACATGGTGTCCAACGTCGACGGATTCGACCCCGCCGTCGACGTGGTATCCACCACGAACACTCCGCTGATCCCGTTCGCGACCCTCGCGCAGTACCAGGCGATCGTGTGGAGTAGTTTTGGCGATTTGAGCATGCTCAATCCCTCGGATTTGCCGCAGCTCTATCAGTTTATCCGCTACCGTTCGGCCCGCGTTGCCAAGGAACGCGCTATCCCGTGCAGCGGAGCGACGACCAGCGTGTTTGGCTATGTCATTACGAACTTCGTGGCGCAAGCGATGCGGTCGGGCGTCCACACGCTCGTAACCGGCCAGCACCCGGTGCAAAACGTGGTGCCGTGGGATGGGACCCTCAATTTGCGCTGGCCGATGATCCCGCTCTACGAGTTGGAGCCCGGTTCGACTCAGATGGGAGCTCAACCGCGATACCTCGAGTGCCGTCCGGGCGAATATCAATTCGCCTATCAGGATCTCTGCATCGAAGCGATCGACTATGGGTTCCTGACCAACCAGCGTCGACGTGCGTTGGGTGGGGGTGTCAACACGCGCTATTGCCCCATCAACGGTTGGCGCACACCCGACGCAAACTCGCTGCGCGACGACACCATGCGAGGCGCGGCACCACTCGATCCCAACTTTCCCGTGATCTCGCTGCGTGCAGAAGCCGCAGCGCCCGGACGGTTCTATCAGCCGTCGGCGCGCGGCCTCGATGTCGAGGTCTACAACCCGGCCTACTTCCGGCAAGGCGCCGCGTGCGCGTTCGTCCCGGCTCCGCGATCGTGCTTCGAGCCCATATACGGTTTGAGTTGCCAGGACACGGCGGAGTTGACGTACCAGCAGCCGGTGGCGTTCTGGGCCAGTGCATATGCGGGCGTAGTCCCGGAAGACTTCCCGGGCGGTGTCGCGGCGCGCAGTGCGGTGTTCGGCTTCCCTCCCGTCTTCTTCACGCCGAGCGAGATCAAGCCCGCCATTGAGTACATCCTGTTCGACGAGTGGCAACTGCCGAGAACGCCGCTTCGCTAAACAACAAAAAAACGGGAGCCGACTTTTCGGCTCCCATTTCAATTAAATGGTCGGGGCGACTGGATTCGAACCAGCGACCACAGTGGTATCCCTGGGTGCGGTTCGGCGCCTCTGCCGGTAAGGGCAGGTCCTGGACGACGCCTCCGCTCGATTTGGGCAATTACGTCTTTGCGATCCGTGCGAAGAGAGTCGGCGACGCAATGAACCCGGTATTACAGGAACCGGTAAATGTTCGGCGCATTCGAGTCGTCCCGCCGAGCACAGCCGGGCCCACGGTCGTCGTTCAGCACCCCCACTTCGCGTACGTCATTGGGGCTGGGTGCAGCTTTCCGTTGACGATCGCCGATATGGCCGCACACTTGCCGATATCGTTCTCCATCGGCGCGTGCGCCGACCATTATGGTGGGACCGTGGTGGGATATCGCTACGGCTGGGACATCCTCGACCTCGAGCGGTCTTTCGTCGCCTTGCGGCGAACGTGAACGTTGTAGTATACTCTGACCACGCCCGGCACTTGCCAGTACACCAGCGCCACTCACCCCGCCTCGGCGACTGTTTCCAAAGTCAATCGACTCGTCTCAAGCTCACTACGCTCGCAGTGTTGTCCGATTTCCAGGGGGATGGACATGCGTACCCTCATTTGCACATGGATATTGGTACTTTCGGCAAACCTGTTTGCTTTCACGGCCCCGGGCGAGGTCCACGCGCAGGATCGCGCGTCCGTTCCAATTGGCACGTCGCGCAATCCGGACGCGCTGGTACAGCCGCCTGCTCCAGCTCCGGCGCCAGAGGTGGTCCTCTATACTACATCGTTCGACGTGGGCGCGAGTTGCACGCTGGCCGGTTGGACGAAGGTGGACCTCTCCGGTCACGGCCAATACATGCAGCTGTACCCGGGCCTGGTTCTGGTTCAGCAGGACCCGTGCGATAATAATCTCACGTGTGTGTGGGCGGCCATCGCCGGCTCTACCGAAACCTACGCCTGCGGCGGATTCCCCGCCCAAAACGCGGTTCCACAAGAAAATGCGCTCGGCCAGTATGTTGCCAACCAGATCTGGTCGCCTATTATTCCCGTCCCCCCCGGCTTTGGTTCGGAGGTGCGCCTCGAGTTCTCCGTGTACCGCGACAATCCGCTCAACACCCTGGTCTTCTACGACTGGCATGTCCGCACGATCGATGCGCTGGGGGTACCCGGCGCGTGGAGGGACATGAACTTCGTGTACTACGGCGGGAAGGACTGGTTGCGCCAGACGCAGTCCGTGGGCGCATTCCTGGACCTGCCCCCCGGCCCCGGAAATTCCGTTCAGATCGCCCTGGGCGTGGTCGACCTGTGCGGTGACTGGTGCGGCGTCTATGGCACCGGCTTCTGCCACAGCCATGCGCCCCTGCTCGATAGCGTGACGCTGATTCAGGTGGTAAGGGACGGACCGCAGTGGGCCATCCGCGACATCGATCAGTTTCAGGACAACTTTGCGTCCGACGGCACGTCGACCGGGACGGTCCGCGCCGACATGGCGAAGGATATCCTGCCGGCCACAAGCCCGGGTGTTCTGCCGGGTGACAGCGCCGTGGTGACCGTGAACGATCCGGTCTGGGGGCTTGCGGTCGACCCGTTCGTCGGTGGCGCGGAGGTCTACATGTTCGTCACCGTCAAGCCGTCGGGTCAGCCGGGCAAGTCCGGTGCGGCACTCTCCGGCGACCTGGTTCGCTGGCCCCACGTGGCCCCGGAGGACTTCGTAGACCCGGCGGGGGTCTCTTGGACATGCTTGCGTCTTGACCCGGTGATCCCAGCGGTTCCCAACACGTTCTGCATCGACCTGGACGACGACCTCTTCGAGCCGGGCGACACGGTGTGCTTCTTCTACGCAGCAAGAAATGGCATCTTTTTTTTCACAACGTACGCCTTCGCTTCGGACCTGAGCGCAAGCGGCTCCGTCTTGGCCGAAGCGGCGGCGAACCCATCCGAGTTCACCTGCCTGCCGACCGGCGCCGGCGATATCCTTTACGTCGACGGCATGGATGGCCGCGGCGCGCAGCCGTTGTGGGACGCGGCATTCCTCAACCTGGGCATCCTCGACGAGGTGGACCGCTACGATATTCGCGGACCGTCGTCCGGTGTGAACAACGCCCTCGACAGTCGTGTGGTGGACATCCAGACGCAGCTGAACGACTTCTACCGCAAGATCCTCTGGGACTGCGGCGATCTGTCGGTCACGCTGGGCGACGGAGGCGGGACCTTCCCAGGCCACAAGACCAACGACTACCACCTGATCAACACCTTCCTCGACAACTTGAGGTTCCAGGGTGGCGTGTATGTCTGCGGTGATGACGTGGTCTCTCAGTTGAACAGTTACGCCGGGGCGTCGGCGGTGACGTTCAAGAGCACGTACATCACCTACACATTGACGACAAGCAACCACGTTCCCTCCTATGGCATTTCGCCGCTCGGCCGGGGCATTGCGGGCGAGTGCTTTGACGGCGACACATTCTTCCTGTATGGCGGATGCCCGCTGATCAACGACTTCGACGTAATGAGTCCGACGGGGGCGTCGGTGATGGAAGTCAGCTACGGCGCTCCCGCCGCCACCAACGGCGCCGTGATCTCGAAGCTTACAAACAACAGTAACGGCGTCGACGTCGGTGTGTTGCTCTCCGGGTTCGCCCTCGAATACATTCGCGACGACGAACACGACGGCATCGCGGATCGCATCGATCACCTGTACGACATCGTCACCTGGCTCGGCAACGTGGTGAACCAGCCGGTCGACGTATCGTCAGTTGGCAAGAACAGCCTCTCGCAGAACTACCCGAACCCGTTCAATCCGCAGACGACGATCGCGTTCTCCGTCAAGGAGCGCGGCCCGGGAAGCCTCAAGATCTACAGCGTCGCGGGCGAGCTGGTCCGGACGTTGGCCAACGAGGAGTTTGGAGCGGGCCCGCACACGAAAGTGTGGGATGGTCGGGATGACGCAGGGCAGACGGTCTCCAGCGGCGTGTACTTTTACCGGCTGGTGGCGAAAAACTTCACGCAGACGAGGAAAATGGTGGCTCTGAAGTAGAAGCAAGGCGCTCCAGCCAAAGCAAACGGGGGTCGATGGACACATCGACCCCCGTTTCGTAAGAAATGGTCGGGGCGACTGGATTCGAACCAGCGACCACTTGCACCCCATGCAAGTGCGCTACCGGACTGCGCCACGCCCCGACCGAACCGCTAGATTAACAGAGGCGCGGGCGTGCGCGCAACCGTCGCGTCACACTTCGGCGACTTCTTCTTCCACCGTCTCGGTGAGCAAGCCGCGGAGTTCTTCCAATTCCTTCTTCACCGATAAGAGCAGGTGGCGCGCCTGCGGATCGCTGAATGGAATCTGCATCTGCTTCAGGATGGGATCCGGATTCCCGAAGTTCACCTGCAGCTTTCTGCGCGCGCCGTTGATGGTGAACTTCTCTTTGTACAGCAGATCCCGAATGGCCAAGACCGCCTTGATGTCCCGCGGTCGGTAGCTTCGGTTGCCGGCCCGGTTCTTCTTCGGGCGCAGCGACGGAAACTCCGTCTCCCAGTACCGCAACACGTGGGGCTTCACCGCGGTGATCTCGGACACCTCACCGATCGTGTAATACATCTTGCCCGTCGTCGTCTTGTACCTCACACGTGTCCTCCTTTCGCGCGTCCGGAGGTCTCGCCGCTCGCCTCCGCGCGCGGCGGGCGCATCATGAGCGCAGTCACGGCTTCTTTCGGGTCGTGCCCTTCGAAGAGCACCCGATGCACCATCTCGATGATCGGGAGCTCCACGTTGTAACGCCGGCCCAACTCGACGGCGGCGCGCGTCGTCCGCACGCCTTCCGCCACCATGACCATGCCCGCGAGCGCCTGCTCCAACGTCTCGCCGCGACCGACGGCCTCCCCCAAGTGTCGGTTGCGGCTGTGGCGACTCAAACAGGTAACCACGAGGTCGCCTACCCCGGCAAGACCGGAAAACGTCTCCGCCGACGCCCCCATGGCGACACCCAAACGGCTAATCTCTGCCAGGCCCCGGGTTACCAGGGCCGCCTTCGTGTTGTCCCCGAGACCCAGCCCGTCCAGGATCCCGGCCGCGATCGCGATCGAATTCTTGAGCGAGGTCGCGATCTCCACCCCCACCACGTCGTCGTTGGTGTAGACGCGAAAATACGGACGGCCGAAGGCCTCTTGCGCTTCGCCGACCGCTGCTGCATTCGTGCCCGCGGCAACGATCGACGTCGGGACGCGGCGGCTCACTTCCTCCGCGTGGCTGGGGCCCACGAGGCTGACGATGCGCCCCGTGTCCACGGGCAGCTCCTCGCGCAGGACCTCGGTCATGCGCGCGAGCGTGCCCTCCTCGAGCCCTTTGGTCGCGCACACTACCAGGGCGCCCGGCTGCAAGGCCCCCGTCGCGCGCGCGCTGCGCGCGGTCTCGCGCGTGGCGTGCGACGGCACCACGAACACGACCGTCACCGCCGCGCGAAGCGCGGCCCCCAGGTCGTTTGTCACCTCGATGGTTTTCGGTATGGAAACGCCGGGGAGGAACTTCGCGTTCTCGCGCTGTCGCGCGAGTGTTCCCGCGAGTCGTGCGTCGAACTCCCACAGTGCGACCTCGTGCCCGTTTTCGGCCAGAACGATCGCGAGGGTGGTCCCCCAGCTTCCTGCTCCCAGAACGGCCGCGCGCATCCGTTATCCCCTCCGGCGTTCCAGCGCCGGCTCGGTACCGGCCACCAAGCGCCGAATATTTCCCCGATGTTTGAAAATGACGGCCAGCATGACGAAGACCGTCACCCACAGAATCGACGCGTGGCGCTCGCCGAGGCCGAAGCCCGGCATCGCCCACACCGCCAGCGGGAGCGTCACCGCCGCCGCGAGGCTCCCGAGCGAAACGATGCGACGGGTCGCGAACACGATCGCGAACACCGCCAGCGCGCACATGAAGGCCCACGGTGCCAAGCCCGCGAATGCGCCGGCCGAAGTCGCGATGCCCTTTCCGCCCGAAAACTTCAAATACGGAGAAAAAAGGTGGCCCAGGATAGCGCCCGCGGCCGCGGCGATGCCGTGATAGGGCTCCGCACCCATGGGATCGAAACGAAGCGCCACCAGCACCGGCACCAGTCCCTTCGCGATGTCGAGAATCAAGACCACGATCGCGATGCGTCCACCGAGAATTCGATACGTGTTGGACGCACCGAGATTGCCGCTCCCGTGCTCGCGCAGGTCGATGCCCTTGGCGAGCTTTCCCGCGATGTAGCTGAACGGGATTCCGCCGATCAGATACGCGGCCAATGCAGCGACGGCGATCGACATCACGACGCCGCCCGCTTTCGCCGCCCGCTCTTCTTCAAGCGCGCGCGTCGCGTCGCGCGCGGCTTGTCTTCCTTGCGCATCGCGGCCCTGCCGTCGCGGCGCTGGGCGAGATCGATACGAATGTCGGTTCCTTCGAAGCCGTACTCGCCGCGCAACTGGTTCGTCAATTGACGCAGGTAGTACCGTCCGAAGTGCGCCACCCGGTTGACGAACAGGCTGAACGTGGGCGGCGCGACGTCGACCTGGGTGCCGTAGAAGATCTTCCCGTTGCCCCCCGCATGGAACGGCGGCGGGGTGCGCTGCGTGGAACGCGTGATGAATCGGTTGAGGTCCGACGTCGGCACGCGGCGGTGGCACTCCTCACGCACGCGCCACGCGGTCTCGAGAACATTGTGAATACGCTGGTGTGTGGTCGCCGATATGAAAATGACCGGCGCGTAGTTCAAGAACCCGCACTTCTTGCGGAAGTCGCGTTCCTTCTGCACGTAGGTCTTGTCGGTCTTCTTGAGTACCGCGTCCCACTTGTTGAAGCAGACCACGACACCCTTACCAGCGCTGTGCGGGTAACTCGCCACTTTGATGTCTTGGTTGCTGATCTCGCGCGTGGCATCGAGCATGACGATGGCCACGTCGCAGCGCTCGATCGACTCCAGGCTTTTCATGGTGCTCAACACGTCGAGGTCTTCGGTGGTGCGGGCCTTGCGCTTGATACCGGCCGTGTCGACCAGCGTCACCTTCTTCTTTTGCCACATGACGGTCGAGTCGATGGAGTCGCGCGTGGTACCCGGACGCGAGTCCACGATGTTCGCGTCGGAGCCGACGATCGCGTTGACGAGGCTCGATTTGCCCACGTTGGGCACCCCGACGATGGCGAGGCGAAGGTCGGTGTGGAGCGCGTCCGCCGATGCACGCGGCAAGAGCTTCACGATGTCGTCCAGCAGGTCGCCGATCCCTTCGCCGTGCAGGGCGCTGATCTCGTACAGATTGTCGAAGCCGAGCTTGTGGAACTCGCCGGCGCCGAGATGGCTGATCTGTCGCTCGGTCTTGTTCACCACCAGAAGGACCGGCAGATTCGTGTCACGCGCGCGCTTGGCGACGTCCGCGTCCGCGGGTGTGAGCCCCGCCTCGCCGTCGACGACCAGGAGGATCACGTCGGCGCCCGCCGCCTCGCGCATCGCCCGCTCTTCGACCTGGGTCACCAGCGGATCGTCGATGCCGGAGAACAGGCCGCCCGTGTCTACCAGGTCGAACGCGACACCGTTCCACTCCGTGGCCCCGCGCTGCGCGTCGCGCGTCACCCCCGGCATCTTGTGCACCAAAGCGCGGCGCTTCGACGTCACGCGGTTGAACAGCGTCGACTTGCCGACGTTGGGTCGCCCCATGATGGCAACGCTTCCCGTGCGCTTCATGTCGCCGTCCCGGACGCCGCGTGCTCGCACAGCGCCTCGACGAACGAATCCGTCGCGACTACGGCAGCTCCGGTTTCTTTCGCGAGGTCGTCGACCGACATCTCGTCGATGGTGACTCCGCTATAGTTCAAGCAGTTGGGCGGAATGAACGTGGTCTTGGCAACACCGGTGTTCGACACCGCCGATACGATATCGCGCCCGACGAGCAGTCCCGAGCACGTGACCCCCGATCCGAAGTACTCGTTCCCAACCACGGTCAATTCGGGCATCGCGCGGATGCCGCGCGCTGCCAGTAACGGAAACAGGTAGCGCTCGAACACGCGCGCGCCCAGCGATCCGGTGGCGATGCGAATCGAGCTGGCGTCGGCGGGCAGCTCGAACGAATCGAGGTCGGCTTCGATCTCGGCGAGGAAGTTTCGAATCGAACCCACGCCGTTGTCGAGCTGCGGAAAGTCCTCGTAGGTGTGATAGCCGGGCGCTTCGCGCCCGGCCCCCACATACCATTCGTCGCTGGCAAACACGAAACGGGACGTTCGCTTCTCGACGAATCGCTGTTGGTACGATTCAACGAGATCGATGACCGGGGCCATCTCCTCGTCGCGATACGACCGAATGCTCGAGAGATTCTCGCGATGCTTCGTCAACCCCACCGGCACCACCGCCAGCGTCGAGACGTGTTCGCCGATGCCTTCCAGGGTCTCGATGGTCTCGCGCAGATAGTCGCCGTCGTTACGGCCCGGCACGATGACCGCTTGCGTGTGTACCTTGATGCCGCCGTCTGCCAGCGTGCGCAGCGTCTTCACGATATCGCGCTTCATCGGGCGCCCGAAGATGAAGCGGCGCATGGCCTCGTCGATGACGTGCACCGACACCCACTGGGGCGAGTTGCGCTGCTCGATGATCTTTGAAATCTCTGCGTCCGACACATCGTTCATGGTGGTGAAGTTGCCGTAGAGGAAACTCAAGCGGAAGTCTTCGTCTTTGACGTAGAGGGTCTCGCGCATGCCTTTGGGCATCTGGTCGACGAAGCAGAAGGGGCACTTGCAGCGACAGCGCCGGAAATCCATGGCCTCGAACCAGATCTCGAGGCCCGCGACCGCACTGGTCGGCAGCACGATGCGGTCGCGCTCGCCGTTGGCGCGCTCGACCAGAATAGTGACCGACTTCCCGCGCGAGGCGTGGAAGTGAAAATCGAGCTGGTCTTCCGCCGGCTTCCCCGCCACCTCGACGATGTGGTCGCCCACGGCGAGAATGCCCGGCGCCAACCCGAAGTCGGCGGGGTTCTTCATCGAGACGATTTTGAGCGCACGATCGGCCATGAGTTCCTATTTGGTCGTGAGCGCGCGCACGCGCTCGAGGACCGCGAGACCTTCCGCACCCGACACGGGTTGCGTGGTGCGCGCCGCGGCGCGGTATCCGCCCGGCATCACGCGGTCGGCTTGATCCGCGCGCCCGGCTTCGGAGAGAATTTGCGCCGCGAGCACGTACAGCGCGGCGTGCGTGACGGGCTCGTTCGCGTGGTCGTCGCCGTCGGCCAGCACCGGCATCCATCCGCGACGCTCGAGCTGTGTGATGGGTGTGGGCCCGGAGGGATCGCCGGACCCGCTGTTCAAGAACAAGCGCGCCACGGCACCCGCCAGCTGGCCGCGCGTCATCACGTCGCTCATGTGGAGCGCAGACGGCTTCCCTTCGACGTACTGCTTCAAGAGCTCGAGATACGCAATGCACGGTCCGCGGTCGCCCATCTGGACTCCGCGCGTGAACGCGTCCACCGCTTCGTCGGTCTCGCCGAGTGCCATGTGCGCGCGGCCCAAGTACGTGTAGGCCTCCCGCAGCACGGCCGTGTCGGTGGACGCGCGCAGCACGTCTTCGAGCTGGGTCACGGCGGAGCGGTATTCTCCGTCGACGAACTCTTCCACCGCGTCGTCCAAACTGGCGCGCGGGCTCGGCGGCGCCGAGGCACACGACCACAGCCCGGCGAGGAGTGCGAACGCCGCGATCGAAATACCGGTTTTGCGCAGCGCTCGACGCATGGGACAAAGGGGGATGGAGCGGGCAACGGGACTCGAACCCGCGACCTTCAGCTTGGGAAGCTGATACTCTACCAACTGAGTTATGCCCGCTCCCCTAACGTGCTGTGATAAAAGCATCTTAGCCATGGAGTGTCAAGTCGTTATTGAGCCCTTGGGGCGCTTCGGACGCGCGCCCAGGAACACGCGCGCGCGGGCCTCGGCGTCGCGCTTCCAGTCGACTGCCGAGACGTCGATCCACACCGCGTCGCGCTCGCTTCGAAAGAAGGTTTCCTGCCGCTTCGCGTAACGCTGTGTCTCTTGCACGACGGCATCGAGGCAGGACGACGGGTCGCGGCCGGCGCCAATGGCACTCGCGATCGCGCGGTATCCGAGGCCGTTCATGGCCGGCGCATCCGAGGGGACCCCCGACGCCAGCAGGCGCTTCACTTCGCGCGGCCAGCCCGACTCGAACAGCGAACGGGTGCGTTGCGCGATGCGCGCGCGTCCCTCGCTGCGCGGCCACGAGAGGACCAGCTTCAAATACAGGAAGTCGCGGCTCGCCACCGGTTGCCGCGCGTAGAGCTCGCTCGGGCGCACGCCCGTGTAGGCGAAAAGCTCGAGCGCGCGCGTGATGCGAACGCGATCGTTGGGCGAGAGCATTTTCGCGCGGTCCGCGTCGTCGGCGCGAAGGCGTTCGTGCAGCTCGCGCGTGTCGCGTCCCACGAAGGTTTTGCGAATCGCGGCGAGATCCTCCGAAGGAATCACGACGTCGACCAGTCCGCCAAACAGCGCGCGAAAGTACAGCCCCGTCCCGCCCACCAGAATCGGCGCACCGCGACGCGCGGCGATTTCGCGCATCGCGCGCTCGGCCAGCGTCGCGTGACGCCCCGCACTCCACCACTCGGTGGGCTCGGCGACGTCGATCAGGTGGTGTGGAATCCGTCGCTGCTCGTCGCGCGACACCTTGCCGGTGCCAATGTCGAAGCCGCGATAGACCTGGCGCGAATCCATCGAGATGATTTCGCCGTCCAGATCGTGCGCGAGTGCCAAGCCGAGCGCGGACTTGCCGGTCGCGGTGGCACCCATGAGCGCGATGGCTCGAATCGGAGTGGCCACGTCGATCGTTGCGCCCGCGTTGCGCCGCGCCGTGAAACCGCTAGCGCCGGTGGAACCAGCGCGAGACTTCGTCGACGGAGAGACGGTGAATGGTGGGACGGCCGTGCGGACACGAGTACGGGTGGTCGGCCGCGAAGAGTTGATCCGCGAGCAGCTTCATCTCCTCGATCGAAAGACGCTGCCCCGCCTTGATGGCACTACGGCACGCGTAGCTCGCGACCAGCTTTTCGGTCTGGGTGTCGCCGGGTGCGCGGTCGGTGAGGATGTCGTCGAAGATCTGCAGCAACAGGCGTCCCTCGGACCAGTTCTTCACACCCTGCGGGTAGCCCCGAACGAGAATGCTCATACCGCCGAACGGCTCCAACGTGAAGCCGAGGCGGTTGAACACCTCGCGCGACGACTTGAACACCTCGAGCTCGCGCAGCGAAAGCTCGATCGGAATGCTGAACAGAATCTGCTGCGACGGCGGCGACGATCCTTCGAGCTGCCGCATGCCGCGGTCGAAGAGGATGCGTTCGTGCGCGGCGTGCTGGTCGATGACGACCACGCCCCCGCGCACCTGGATGAAGATGAAGGTATGGTTGAACTGCCAGTACAAGCCATCGTCGGCGGGGGCGATGTGCGGTGCGGCCTCGGCTGGGACCGGCTCCACGACGGTTTCCAGCGCGAGCTCCATCTCCTTGGCCGCGTTTCCCGCCGGTGCCAGCGCGTCGCGTCGCGCGACGTAGTCCGCGAACGCATCGCGGATGTGCTCTCCCGCGCTCGACGCACCTTGCAGACCACCCGCAAAGGCGGGCGCGCGAGCGCCCGCATCGGGGGTCGCCGGCACCGGTGCGGTCGCCCAAGCCGGCGTCCCCGCTCGCGGCAAGGGCGGGCCGGTACCCGACCGCGCGGCCCGCGCCACAGAAAGGACGCTCTCGCTTTTTGCTGTCAACGCGGTCTTGATCGCCTGGCGCACGGACGCGAACACCGCGCGCTCGTTTTGCACCCGCACCTCGAGCTTGCTCGGGTGCACGTTGACGTCGACTTCTTCGGGCGGCATCGAGAGCGAAAGCACCGCCACCGGGTAGCGCTTGTAGGGGATCACGTTTCGATAGGCGTCCTGGAGCGCGTGCACCAGTGTGCGCTCGCGCACCGCGCGTTGATTGACGTAGAAGAATTGGCTGAAGCGATTGCCGCGCGTGTGCGTCGGCAGGCTCACGAAGCCTTGCACGTGGAGCGACCCCGACTGCAGCTCGACGTCGACCATGTGACCCATGGCACTGGCACCCAACACCGCCGCCACGCGCTCGCGCCAGCTCGAGGCCGGGAGAAAGTCCAGCACGTGGCGCCCGTCGTCGATGTAGTGGATCTCGACTTCGGGCAGGACGAGTGCGAACGATAGAATCGTCTCCAGAATCCGTCGTCTTTCGGTGATCGACGACTTCAAGAAGCGCTTGCGCGCCGGCGTGTTGAAGAAGAGGTCGCGCACGCGAACCGTGGTGCCGCGCGCGTGGGGCGCGGGCGCGCTCTCGACGATCGACTTCCCTTCCACGCGAACGCGCCAGCCTTCGCCGTTAGCGACATCGCTCGACACGATCTCGAAGCGCGAGACCGACGAAATGCTGGCCAGCGCTTCGCCGCGGAAGCCGTAGCTCGAAATGCGATGGAGATCGTCGGCGTCGTGGATCTTGCTGGTCGAAAAGTTGAGCGGCGCCAGCTCGACGTCTTCGCGCCCCATGCCGGTGCCGTCGTCGCGGACGTCGATCAGCGCGTCGCCGCCTCCGGCCACCGTTATCGTGATCGATTTCGCCCCCGCGTCGACCGCGTTTTCAAGCAGCTCCTTGACCACCGAGGCCGGGCGCTCGACCACCTCACCGGCCGCGATCCGGCGCGCAACGTCGTCTGGAAGTGTGTGAATGACAGGCATTTAGCGTCTCCGTTGCAGTAACTGCCACACCTTAGCACGGCCCGCGCGAAGCGGCAACGGCGCCGTGACGGTCCGGAGCGAAATTGTGGGGATAACCGCGCGGCCTAGTCGGGCGAGTGGGGCTTGAGGGTCCGCTCGGCTTCTTGGACGAGAGCGTCGGCCGAGCGCGCGGCGCCGGGGTAGCTGGCCGCACCCACCCACACGTCGCTCGACGACTTCTGGAGTCCCGCGGACGCGAGGTCTTTTAGTAGATACGCCACCAGGCGCGTGACGAGGAACTTGATGCGGCGTGTGCCTTCGAGCGAGAGCAGCGCGTACGTGTCGCGCTTGACCCAGCAGCCGTAGTCGCTCCCGCGCGTGCGGGTCTGGAAACCCTGCCGAATCTCGTCCGCCAGCACCAGCGCCTTGCTCTCGCTCTCCTGGAAGAGGTCGCCGAGCGCGGGTACCCGCACCAACAAGAGCGAGAAGGGATGGTGATAGCGGTCCGCGCGCGACATTTCCGCGTCGGTAATGCGCGCGAGCCGGTGGATGTTCCCGGCCAGCATTTCGTCGTATACGGGGCGCGCTGCGCTGTCGGACGTGGAGAGCGCCTTGATGGCGGGAAGCGCCATCGCGATCACTTGCGCAAGCACAGACTCGTCGTGCGACGAGAAGGCGGCGTCTTCAACCACCGTCGGGGGTCGTTTGTCATATCCGATGATCCCGCCCAGGAAGGTCGCGTTTCGTTCGCCGTGCATGATCGGCACCGCGAGCACCGAATGCGGCGCGCGCGCACCCACACCGGGCGCGTCGAAGTCGAGCACGGCGGTTTGGAACGGCTTGGGCGTTCGCGCGAGCTTCGCGAACGTCTCCTCGTCCTCTTCCAGGAACGACTCATTCGAACGTCCTTCGGCGTCGTAACGCGCGAGGGTCCACGGGTCGTCGGCCTTCGCGCGCACGCGCATCGAGACGCGCTCGCACGCGAGCGCGTCCGCCGCCACGCGCACGACCACGTCGGCCAAGTCCTGCAGCGATCGGCACGCGATGAGTGCGGGTGCCGCTTCCGACACCTTCGCGAGTGCCGCCAGCTCGCTCTTCAAGCGCCGCTCGCGACGCTCGGAGGCAATGAAGCGCGCGAGCTCGAGTGCGACCGAGTCTTTGATCGCAACAAAGTCGTCCAGGCGCACGCGATCGGCGAACTCCATGGTGAGGACACCGACCACGTTTTTCAAGATCAGCGGGACGAAGACGAACGACGAGGCGAAAGTTCCCGCCTGCGGATCGACGGGCTCGGTGAGAATCACGGCGTGCTTCTCGAGGAACGTGCGCGCCAGAGCACCCCGCCCTACGCGAATGAGCTCGGGCTCTTTGGCGATGCGGCGGTTCGACCCGCCCAGGACGAGCCACTCTCCGCCGGGCGCGCTCACGAATACTTCGACCGATTCCGCGCCCGTGAGCCCCGCCACCAACGACGCCAGCAAGCCGAATTTCTCCGCCGTGGTCCCGGGCTTCTCCGCCAGCTCGCCCACCGACTGGCGCAGGCCCATCTCGCCCGAGCGCAGTTGGACTTCTTGCAGCTTGATCGACTCCGCCAGCACGCGCGCCATGCGACGGCTCAAGCGCTCGAGGAGGCCCAAGTCTTCCATCGTGAGCTCGCGCGCGTTCTTGGTCGACGAGACGTTCAGGACGCCGAGCAATCGGTCGACGCCGTCTTCCGGATCGAGCAGCGGGACCGAGCAGGCGGATGCGATGTTGACGCGGTCGCGCGCGGATTCGTACAGCGCTCCCACCGCGGTTTGTCGAATGAGCTTGCCCTTGCGATCGCGCGCCACACCGCCCGCGATCCCTTCGCCGATTTTTTGGCGCGTGTTCTTCACCACGCGCTCGCTCAAGCCGGTGGCGTACGCGATGTAGAGCTCGCGCGCCTCGGGCGAGTACAGCATGATCGATCCGTTGGTGGCACCAGTGGTTTGTACGGCGACGTCGAGGAGGAACTTCAGCAAGCGCTTGCGATCGAACAGGCGCTCGAAGCCGGCCAGCGCGTCGTCGATCGAGTACGGCTCCTTCTCCGCGGCCGCACTCGTCGTGGTTTCGGGGGCCGGCTTGGCGGGCGGCTGCTTGGCCAGTCGCGCGAGGGCCTGCTTGTGATCGAGGACCTCCGCGGGCCCCAAGAGCTCCAGCTCGCGCGCGAAACGGTCGCGCGGCTCGCTCACCACGGCGACGTCGATGGGCAGAAATGCCGCCAGCTCCTCCGGGGTCGAGGCCCGGGGGACCCGGAGGATCTCGGCGATCTCGAGGCCGACGGCGGTCGGATACCGGTCGAAGACGAATGCGATCTCGACGTCCCGGCGCTTATGGAGCTCGCCAAAGACGAAGAGGTCACCCTCGCCGCCGCCGAATATGCCGCAGCGTATTCGCTTTGTGGTCATTGTTTTAGCTATAGCACTTCGAGTGCTTTCGACGCTCCGCCCAAGGCCGGACGGAAGCGCCGTCAAGGGGAGAGCAAATCGCGGACCATGATTCCCCGTCGTGCCGTTGAATGGCCCGGGGCTTGTGTGGTCGGAGCGCACAACCGTAACGGTTGTGGATGTGTGGTGGTCAGCGATCGATGATCGCCATGTTGCCTTCGTCGTGGCGCTCGCTGGAGGCCGGCGTCAAGACCGTTCGTTTTGGCGAAGCGTCTCGCCTGAGCCTCCCGCGCGCTGAGGCTGGCAATACCGGTTGCCGAGCCGCGTTCCACCGTGATATCGTCGCGCCCGTACTCTTGTTAGTTTGACGTAGGGCGATTCGCTCGCGAGTTTGATCGCCGAGGGGCTGAGATTCGCTCGACCATGCCAGACGGCGCTGATATAGACTCCGTCCCTTCGGAAGCCGCAGGCCTTTGTGGCTGACGACCGCGACCTTGTTCCCTTCCAGAGCGCCGCTGGCGACACGCAGCTTTGTTCCACAACAGAATCCCCACGCTTCAGGAGCTTGGGACCCTTTCCCACTTTCCGGAGACGAGCCCCAGGGCGGACGCCTGTGGGCCGCCGCCCGGGACAGCCAAGGCGCCGCGTTTTAGTGCACCCCGCCGATCAATGAGGAGAGGCCGGCATGGCAACGACGCGGTTTTCACACTACTTGCGGGAGCGGCTTTGCGAGAATGGCGAGTTCATTCTATACCGCGCCTGCCCGGCCCGTCGCGAAAACGAAGAGAAGGTGCTCCTCCTGGTGGCGACACGCCCCTCGCGCGAGAGCGCCGGAAAGCTAGAGCACGAATTCTCCCTGAGGATGGACCTCCATCCGGACTGGACGGTCCGGCCCCTCGCTCTGATTGAGGAGAACGGGTGGCCGATGCTCGTCCTGGACGATCCCGGGGGCGAGCCGCTCGACCGACTTATCCGTGGCCCGATGGAGCTGGGACCGTTCCTGCGGCTTGCCGTGAGCGCGGCGCGCGCCTTGCGCGAGCTCCATACCCGACATCTGATCCACAAGGACATCAAACCGGAAAATTTGCTAGTGGATGTGGGAACGGGTCACGTTCGCCTCATGGGCTTTGGGATCGCATCGCGACTCCAGCGCGAGCGGCAGGCGCCCGCGCCTCCGGAGACCATCGCCGGCAGTCTCGCCTACATGGCTCCGGAACAGACCGGACGCATGAACCGCTCGGTCGATGCCCGCAGCGACCTGTATTCGCTCGGCGTCACGCTCTACCAGATGCTCACGGGCTGCCTGCCGTTCACTGCAGCCGATCCGCTGGAGTGGGTGCACTGCCACATCGCGAGGCAGCCGGTTCCGCCCGCGGAGCGGCTGGAAAGTGTGCCGGCCCCGGTTTCGGCCATCGTCATGAAGCTGCTGGCGAAGACGGCCGAGGAGCGTTACCAGACCGCGGCAGGTTTGGAGCACGATCTTCGGCGCTGCCTGGCGCGATGGGAAGCCGAGGGACGCATCGGCGATTTCCCACTCGGCGAACATGATACGCCCGACCGACTGCTGATCCCCGAGAAACTCTACGGGCGCTCGCGCGAGATCGAGGCCCTGCTCGTCGCCTTTGAGCGCATGGTCAACGGCGGCCCGCCGGAGCTCGTGCTGGTTTCCGGCTATTCCGGGGTCGGCAAGTCTTCCGTCGTCAACGAGCTCCACAAGGTGCGGGTGCCGCCGCGCGGCCTGTTCGCCTCGGGCAAGTTCGACCAGTACAAGCGCGACATTCCTTACGACACTCTTTCGCAGGCGCTTCGGAGTCTGATCCTCCCGCTCCTGGGCAAGAGCGAAGCGGAGCTCGCCCGCTGGCGTGATGGGCTGCAGGAATCGTTGGGTCCGAACGGGCGACTCATCGAAGATCTGGTCCCCGAGCTGAGACTCATCGTCGGCGAGCAGCCGCCGGTTCCCGGGCTTTCGCCCCAGGACGCGCAGCGCCGCTTCCAGCTGGTCGTTCGGCGCTTCCTCGGCGTGTTCGCCAGGCCGGAGCATCCACTGGCGCTCTTTCTCGACGACCTGCAATGGCTCGACGCGGCTACTTTGGATCTCATCGAAGACCTGCTGACTCAATCGGATCTGCGGCACCTGTTGCTGATCGGAGCCTATCGCGACAACGAGCTCGATGTCTCTCATCCGCTCAGGCGCAAACTCGATGCGATCCGTCATGCGGAAGCGCCGGTGCAAGAGATCACGCTTGCGCCGCTCGTCCGTGACGACCTGGCGCAATTCATTTCGGATGCACTTCGCTGCACACCGGAGCGCGCGGCGCCGCTCGTTCAACTAGTGCACGAGAAGACAGGCGGCAATCCGTTTTTTACAATCCAGTTCCTGTTAGCCCTCGCGGAAGAGGGGTTGCTCGTCTTCGACCAGGGCAAGCGAGGATGGACCTGGGATATCGAGCGGATTCATGCGAAGGGGTACACCGACAATATCGTCCACCTCATGGTCGGCAAAGTGGGCCGTCTGCCGGCCGAGACTCAGATCACCCTCCAGAAGCTCGCCTGTCTGGGCAACGCCGCGCCAGTCGGCACGTTGTCTCTGGTTTGCGGCACAACGGAGACGCGCATCCACACGGACCTGTTTGAAGCCGTGCGCGCGGAGCTCGTCATTCCAGAGGAAGGCTCGTACAGGTTTATCCACGACCGGGTGCAGGAAGCCGCCTATTCCCTCATTCCAGAGGAATCCCGCGCCGAAACGCATCTTGGGATCGGACGCCTGCTGGCGGCGCATACGCCGCCGGAGAAACGGGATGAGGCGATCTTCGAAATCGTCAACCAGCTGAATCGCGGGATCGCCTTAATCACGTCGCGCGAGGAACGCGAGCAACTCGCCGAGCTGAACCTGATTGCAGGTAAACGCGCGAAAACGACTGCTGCGTACGCATCGGCGCTCACGTATCTCACCACTGGTTTGGGGTTATTAGCGGATGATTCATGGGAGCGTCTGCACGAGCTTAAATTTGCACTGGAGCTGCATCGAGCGGAATGTGAGTTCGTAACCGGCGAATTGGCGCTCGCCGAGGATCGCCTGATCCAGCTTTCGAACCGTGCCGCGGATAAGACTGAACAGGCAACCGTCGCTAGTTTGCGGATCGATCTGTACACGATGACCGATCAGAAGCGTGCGCTTGCCGTCGGCCTTGAGTATCTCCGAGGTGTGGGAATCGAATGGCCGGCGCATCCGGGCAAAGAGGTCGCTCTGCGCGAATATGAAAGAATCCGGTCTCTGCTCGGCAGCCGCTCCATCGAGGAACTCATTGGTCTTCCGCTGGCGAGCGATGCGGCAGCGGTAGCGACGATTCATGTCCTCGTGAGAATGGTTCCGGTTGCCTTGACTCTCGATCCCAACGTCCCCTGCTTGTTGATGTGCCGCGCCGTCAGTCTCATTCTGGAACACGGGAACTGCGACGCTTCATCCTACGCCTATGCCGAGCTTGCCACCTTTCTTGGACCATATTTTGGCGACTACCAGGCAGGCTTTCGGTTGGCGAAGCTCGCCTACGAACTCGTCGAACGACTGGGATTCCGGCGTTTCGAGGCCAGGACGTATCATGTCTGCGGATTCCTCATGGCGTGGAGCAGTCACGTTCGGGCTGCTCGTCCCGTGCAGCGCCGAGCGTTCGAGGCCGCCAATCGGGATGGCGATCTTACTCATGCCGCCTTCTGTTGCTACCACCTCAACACGAACCTGCTCGCCGCCGGCGACCCACTTTCAGAGGCGCAACGGGAGGCCGAAAATGGCCTCGCGTTATTGCGGAAGATTCGCTTCCACTTTGCAGTGGATGTGGCCGCGACCCAGCTCGCATTGATCCGGATGCTACGCGGCTTGACCCCAGTATTCGGGGTCTTCGACGACGCAGATTTTGATGAGCGCCGAATCGAGCGGCGGTTTGCCGAGAACCGGGATTGGGCGTTTGGAGAATGCTGGTACTGGATTCGCAAACTGCAGGCGCGCTTTTTTGCCGGCGACTATGCAATCGCACTCGACTCCGCCTCCAGAGCAGAACGGCTGGTGTGGACTTCACTGTCACAGTTCGAAACGGCTGAGTACCACTTTTATGGCGGGCTTTCACATGCAGCCTCATGCGACCTTGTCGCCCCCGGCGAACGGCAACAGCACGTCGAGGCGCTGGCCGCACACTCTCGGCAGCTCGAGGTGTGGGCGCAGCATTGCCCGGAGAACTTCGCGAACCGCGCTGCACTGCTGCGGGCGGAGATCGCTCGTCTCGAAGACCGGGCGCTCGATGCAATGGACTTTTACGAACAGGCCATTCGCTCGGCACAAGCAAACGGTTTTGTGCACAACGAGGCGCTCGCCTACGAACTGGCGGCGCGCTTCTACGCGGCACGTGGGTTTGAGCAGATCTCGGTCGTGTATCTGCGAAACGCACGCTCCCGTTATGTTCGTTGGGGAGCCGACGGGAAGGTTTCGCAACTCGATGGGCTTTATCCGCACCTCCGGGAGAACGAAACGGTTCCCGGCCCGATGCATACGATGGGGGCGCCGGTTGAACATCTGGATCTCGCGACCGTTGTCAAAGTGTCGCAAGCTGTGTCAGGGGAGATCGTGATGGAAAAGTTGGTCGAGACGCTGCTGCGGACGGCCATCGAGCAAGCGAGCGCGGAACGGGGGTTGCTGATTCTGGCGCACGGTGGCAAACTTTCAATACGGGCGGAAGCGAATATCAGCGGGACATCTGTGACGATTCGTCTACGCGAGGCACCCGTCTCAGCGGCTGAACTTCCCGAGTCAGTTATCCGCTACGTGGCGCGTACACAAGAGAGTGTGATTGTAGACGATGCTTCGGCGCAAAATCCGTTCTCAGCGGATGCCTATTTCCGTGAGAAGCCTGCACGTTCAGTCCTCTGCCTGCCTCTGGTTAAACAGCGTGCTCTGATTGCGCTTCTCTATCTGGAGAACAACCTGGCCGCCCGGGTCTTTACATCAGCTCGGTTGAAAGTCTTGAACGTGCTGGCGTCCCAAGCGGCCATGTCACTCGAGAACAGCCTTCTCTTTCACCATCTCGCCCAAAGTGAAGCTTACCTGGCGGAAGCCCAGAGCTTGAGTCACACCGGCAGCTTCGGCTGGGTCGTGTCCACGGGCAAAATCTTCTGGTCTGAGGAAACGTTCCGGATTTTTGAATACGGCCCTGAAACGGAACCGACGGTAGAACTCGTCATCCAGCGGACTCATCCGGAGGATAGGGCTTTAGTGCGGAAGGTGATCGATCGGGTAGTCCAGGACGGAAGCGATTTCGACGTAGAACATCGATTACTGATGCCGGACAAGAGAATCAAATATCTGCACGTCGTGACCCATCGACGTGGCGATGACTCCGGACATGTCGAATTGATCGGGGCCGTGAGAGATGTCACGGCGGTAAAGATTGCGGAACAGAAACTCAAACAGGACGAAGCCGAGCTTCGGCAAATGATCAACTTTGTTCCAGAGCAGGTTCTGGTCATGGATGCTCATAGCAGGCACCTATACGAAAATCAGGCGATGCGGGACTATTTCGGGACAAGCTTGGAGAACATTCAGGCCCCAGATTTCTATGCGAAGTTTGTTCATCCGGAGGACGTCGCGAGCGGCGTGTTGGAAGAACGCGAGCGCGCCGACGCTCGTGGTGCCCCATGGGAAGGGGAGCTCCGCTTGCGGCGTAAGGACGGCGAGTACCGGTGGTTCTTGATTCGTTCCAGCCCGCTCCGCGATGAAGATGGAAACATCATCCGGCGCTACGCAACGGCGACCGACATCGAAGATCGGAAGCGGGCCGAAGAGCGGGTTCAAAAAGAGAACGTCGCGTTGCGTGAAGAAATCGACAAAACCTCGATGTTCGAGGCAATCGTCGGCTCTTCTTCTGCCTTGAAAGAAGTGCTTTCTCGGGTGTCGCAAGTCGCGCCGACAGATGCCACGGTGCTCCTCACCGGAGAAACCGGGACCGGAAAGGAACTCATCGCTCGCGCCATCCACAAACGCTCACAACGCGCCGCGAAAGCGTTTGTCACCGTCAACAGCGCGGCGATACCAGCCCCGCTGATCGGCTCGGAATTATTCGGACATGAGAAGGGAGCATTTACGGGTGCCCTGCAACGGCGTATCGGGCGATTTGAGCTCGCCGAAGGAGGGACGATCTTCCTCGATGAAATCGGCGAGCTTCCGGCGGAGATGCAAAGCGCGCTTTTACGCGTTCTCCAGGAGCGTGAATTCGAGCGTGTCGGTGGAAGTCAAACGATCCGCGCCGACGTCCGGGTGATTGCGGCCACCAATCGCGACCTGCATGCTGCCATGATGGATAAAACGTTTCGGAACGATCTCTTCTATCGGCTTCAGGTTTTTCCGATCGAGATCCGGCCCCTGCGGGAGCGGAAAAAGGATATTCCCCTGCTGGTGGAATACTTCATCGATCGTTATGCCAGCAAGATGGGGAAAAGAATACGGAGCATCAAGCAAGACTCGTTGGACTTGCTTCAGTCCTACTCCTGGCCGGGCAATATCCGCGAGCTGCAGAACGTGATTGAACGGGCAGTCATCGTCGCTGACACCGAGGTTCTGTCGATTGACGAAAGCTGGTTGTCGCGGCCATCCGTCCCGTCTGCAACCGGGATGGGAAGGATATCTCCCGATCAGGAGAAAAAGATCATCGAAGACGCACTGGCGGAGAGTCGGGGGCGGGTTTCTGGACCTTCCGGTGCGGCAACAATACTGGGTGTTCCGTCAACGACTCTGGAATCCAGAATCCGCTCATTGAAGATAAATAAGCACCGCTTCAAATCCCTCGAATAGTTCGTTTCATTCTCCCTTCCGGAGAGCCAAATATTTTTCACGAAGCTCGTAAATTTACGAGCTCTTCGTGACCGTCGGCTCTCATAGTCATCGAAATATCAACGGGTTGCGATTGGCATTAACGTTGCCCCGTCGAAGCAACGCAAGCGGCGGCCCTTATGGTTAGGAATGATCAAGATTGAAACATCGGTGCGTCGAGATCAAGTGGTCTTCGCTGTCATTGGCCGGATAGAAGTCAACGACCTGCCGGAACTGAAAAGGTTAATCGAAAGTCACGAGCTTCCTGTGATTCTTGATTTGAGACGAGTCAAGCTTGTCGATCGCGAGGTCGTCACGTTTCTGGCGGATTTCGAAACAGATAGCGGGCGAATCACGAACTGTCCGACCTATGTACGAGAGTGGATTCGCAGGGAACGGGAAGAACAATGACGAATGAAGCGTGGGTTGCCGTTTGACACTCGTCCCTTGAAACCCGCGACGACGAAGGAGGTCTTTCAGATGGGTAGTATTTCAAAAGTGCTGCGTGGGGGAGCCGCGATCCTTGCCGTGATCACCGTTCTGGTTCTCGCCACGGTCGCGTCGGCTCAGCCGCCGGCGTCTCCCTGGAAAAAGGGGGCGGCCTTCCCGGAACCCGATGAAGAACTCTACGGCGCTTCCGTCAACGGCAAACTGTACGTGATCGGCGGCTGGGGCGAGGGCAAGGCTCGGGGCATCAACTACGAGTACGACCCGGCCACCGACAAATGGACGAAGAAGACGTCGATGCCCCGGCCGGCCCACCATCCGGCCCTGACGGCTGCGAACGGAAAGATCTACATGGTCGGTGGTTTCGTCTGGCCGCAGCAGAGCACTGTCCCGGTCGGCGGCGCATGGGAACCCATCGACGAAGCGTGGGAGTACAATCCAGCGACTGACTCCTGGAAGTCGCTGGCACCGCTGCCCGGCAAGCGCGGTTCCGCGGTCGCCATCGAAGTCGGAGGCAAGATCTACGCGATCGGTGGCGCCACGACGGTGGAACGATCCACGGATCCGTACTTCACGTTTTTCGGACCGTGTCGCGTTCTCAACGACAACGATGTATACGACCCCGCCACGAACAAATGGGAGAGCCGCACGCCGATGGCGGTGCCGCGAAACCACGCGTTCGCCGGTGCCGTCAACGACAAGATCTACGTCATTGGCGGCCGCACCGGCCACGGCTTCATCCTGTCCGCCACCAACACCGACGTGGTGGAGGAGTACACTCCCGCGACCAACACGTGGAGCCTGAAAGAGCGGATGCCGACGGCGCGAAGCGGGGGCGGCTGGGGCACTGACGGCCGCAGGATCTACGTGGCCGGGGGCGAGGTGACGACCCGAGAGCTCGTCGGCGTGTTTCGCGGCATCGAGGCGTACGAGCCGGCGACCAATTCCTGGATCACGCTGCCCTCGATGCCGATGCCGCGTCATGGCTGCGCAGGCGCGGTGATCAACAATCGCTTCTACCTGGTGAGCGGGATGATGCAGTCCGCCGGGGCGCTGGTATTCCTCGACCCGAGTCTGTCAACCCACACGGCGATGCACGACGTGCTGGACCTGACGTTCAGTCCGAATCCTTCGGGGGACAAGAGGAGCGAGAGGGCGGCACCTGCCGACGGACCGAAGTACGCACGGGTGACCGAGACGCGCGAATCGGGAGGTTCTCCAAATGACTAGTCAGCATGGGACTTCAAGAAAACGGTCAAAATCACTCTCGATGTCGTTTCTGTCAAAGGAGAGTTCTATGTTGAAGGTGCTGCGACGGGGACCCGCGATCCTTGCCGTGATCGCCGTCCTTGTTTCTGCCACGGCCGCGCTTGCTCAGAAGCCGACATCTCCCTGGAGCAAGGGGGCGCCGTTCCCGGAACCGGATGAAGAACTCTACGGTGTTGCCGCCGACGGCAAGTTGTACGTGATCGGCGGCTGGGGCCACGGAAAGGCTCAAGGCGTCACATATGAGTACGACCCGGCCACCGACAGGTGGACGAAGAAAAAGCCCATGCCCCGGCCCGCCCACCATGCGGCCCTGGCCGCCGCGAACGGCAAGGTTTACGTGATAGGCGGCTTCGTCGCGCCGCAACAGACCGCTGTCCCGGTCGGCGGCGCGTGGGAGCCCATCGACGACGCGTGGGAGTACAATACCGCGACCGACACGTGGAAGTCGCTGGCACCGCTGCCCGGCAAGCGCGGTTCCTCGGTGGCCGTCGAAGTCGGAGGCAAGATCTACGCGATCGGCGGCGCCACGACGGTAGAGGGTTCCAAGGATCCATACTTCACCTTCATGGGACCGGCTCGCGTCCTCAACGACAACCATGTATACGACCCCGCCACCAACAAGTGGGAGAGCCGCACGCCGATGGCGGTGCCCCGAAACCACGCGTTCGCCGGTGTCGTCAACGGCAAGATCTACGTCATCGGCGGCCGCACCGGCCACGGCTTCATCCTGTCCGCCACCAACACGGACGTGGTGGAGGAGTACACTCCCGTGTCAGACGCGTGGATACTGAAAGAGCGGATGCTGACGCCGCGAAGTGGCGGCGCCTCGGGCTCGGACGGCCGCTGGATCTACGCGGCCGGGGGCGAGGTCACGACCAAAGAGGTCGTCGGCGCGTTTCGAGCCGTCGACGCGTACGATCCGGCTATCAACTCCTGGATCACGCTGCCCTCGATGCCGATGCCGCGTCATGGCGTCGCGGGTGCAGTAATCAACAATCGCTTCCACCTGGTGAGCGGGATGATGCAGTCCGCCGGGGCGATGGTATTCCTCGACCCGAGTCTCTCAACCCATACGGCGATGCACGACGTGCTGGAGCTGAAGTTCTTCAGTCCCCCACCGGTCCAGAAGAGCGAGAAGGCGGCGCCTTCCGGCGGGTCGAAAAAAGCGTACACGCGCTACGACGTCAACAGCCCCGAAGGTGCCGTAATGCTCGCGAAGTACGCGCGGGCGGTCGAGATCATGCGGTCGTTGCCGGCCCACGACCAACGCTCGTGGACGTGGTGGTGGTATACCCATTGGGTCAAAGGGTTCCCGGCGGCCCTGTGGGATCTGTCCGTGAAGAAGAAAGCGGAAGCGATCGCGTCGCTCCCGGAGGAACATCGAGCCGACGCCGAGGCGGTGTGGAACGGCTGCCAGGCCCACCCTTACAACCCCTCCGACCCCGAGCAGTATCAGCAGTGGTTCTTCCTGCCTTGGCATCGCCTGATGCTGCATCAGTTCGAGGCAGTCATTCGCGACGTGCTTCAGGATGACGACTTTACCCTTCCCTACTGGAATCCCGTCACCGGCAACCCGGCCGATTTCGTCGTCCCCGCCGTGTTCCGGGATCCGAGCAGCACGCTGTACAACGGCACCCGCTGGTTCTGGGTCAACGGCGGTGATCGGATCGACATCATCTACAGAGACTGGATCAGTCTGGACTGTCTCAATGAGAAGTTCTACATCGACGCGCCGACCGGCAGCCTTGGGTTCAATCCGAGGATGGACCTCAACCCTCATTTCCTGACACATTTCGGACTCGGGGGGGACATGGCCGAATTCTCCACGGTCGGAGGTGACCCGATGTTCTATATCCATCACGCCAACATTGACCGGATCTGGGAAAGCTGGAACCAGCTCGGCAACAAGAATCCAACCGATCCCAAATACCTCAACCGCAAATTCGCGTACGGGGACAGAAGCGGCAAGCGCGTGGATCTTCCGGTCAGCGCGGGTGACCGGACTGCGCAGCTCGGCTACGAATATGACAGCTATTCCAAGCCGCCCCGCCCAGAGAAAGGCTCCAAAGACAAAGATGCCAAAGTCAAGGCGCTCTACCAGCGTGCCAACGGCGGCGACCGCATGGCCCGACGTTAGCTGAAAACCTGAAAGAGAGGAGCGCCCAATGTCGTTCGCCTCGATTATGCGGCGATTCACTAGACTTGCGCTGCATCTTGTGCCGGGTTTTCTGGTGATCGGTCTGGTTTCGTTCGGCGGGCTGTGCGTTGCGCAAGAAGTGGAAGTGGACGCGCCTGGTGGCAGTGGTGGATCAGGCTCGGTGGTTGCGCCCTCGGCCTGGCTCGTGCTGATCAACACCATACATGAACGGATCGATCTTAAACTCTACGGGTTTTACATCGGCGAGTTGGAAGTACCATGCGTACAACTTGACGTTACTACTCGGGTGACAAACTTCTTGTTGGTCACTCCCAGCTACATGTATTACGACATCCCCGCAAGCGGGCTCAACGAGCTCGCCGAGGTACCGGTATATACCGACTCCTATGACGAGCACCAGTTTCGAATCGACGGGACGCTCGTGTTCCCCGTTCGCAGGTTCGAGTTCAGCGTCCGCAACATGTTTGTGAGACGGTTTCGTACCGCTCCAACGCCCGATAGCAACCGCTACCGGGGTCGAGTCGGGTTCGTGTACAACCTCCCGGTCGGGGCACAGACGGAGCAGGAACCGGGGATCTATCGAGGCCGCATCTGGAGGCTCTTCGCTACGTACGAAGCCTATTGCGACATTCACAATGGCGGGTGGAACAAAGATCGCGTCTGGGTTGGCGTCACGCTTCCGCTCCTGAAGCGCGTCTCGTTTCAGCCCTCCTACATGTGGGAAGGCAGTGAAGGGCTTAAAGACGTCAACTACTTGTTGTTGGGCGTGATTATCAACACAGGGTAAGAGCAGTCAGAAGCAATGAGCATCAAGGCGGACGAACGTGAGTGAGGAACCACGAGGAGTCAAACGAATGCGATCATTTGTAGGGGCGGCGAGCCTGCTCGCGATCGTCTCGTTCGCATCGCCGGCAGGCGGACAGGAGACCGGTGAAACCTCGGAAAGCCTGGCCGAGACCGGCAGGAGGCTTTCGAACCCGCTCTCGGATGTGTGGGCATTGTTCTCGCGTTTCACCCTCGACTTCGCGGACGGCGACGTGAATTCGGATGACCCGAGGATCGGGGGCAAGATGCTCTTCCAGCCGATCCTGCCGGTGCCCCTCTACGGCGAAGGGGCGAACAAGTGGAACCTCATGACGCGCCCCACCATCCCGGTTCTCTTCAGTGAGCCGGTTCCGACGGGTTTCAACACCTTCGACCACAAGGGGGGGCTGGGGGACATCCAGTTGCCGACCGTGATCGCGCCGCCGACCGGGGGCTGGCTCCTCGGCGCGGGGCCCGCCTTCCTGTTCCCAACCGCCACCGACGATGTGTTCGGTCGCGACCAATGGGGTATCGGCCCGGCCGTGATCCTGGGCCGCCGCACAGAGGGCGCGATTTTCGGTGTGTTTGGCCAGTACTACTTCGGTACCGGTTCAAGCGGCGACGACGAGCCGGACGTCCCCGACGCCAGCTACATGCACCTCCTCTACTTCATGTTCATCAACTTGCCAGAGGCCTGGCAGTTCGGCTTCAGCCCGACCATTACCTACGACGACCGGGCCAGCTCCGGAAACAAGTGGAACGTGCCCGTGGGCCTCACGGTCGCGAAAACCACGAAGGTCGGCGCAATGCCGGTCAAGTTCGCATTCGGTCTCGAGTACTCGGTTGTAAGCGAGGACGCATACGGAGAACAGGCAAAGTTGGTGCTCGAGGTGATCCCGGTGATTCCGAACCTGATCGGCCGCCCGGTTCTGGGCGGTAACTAAACGCTGGCTCCTCGATCCGTCGTCGAGCGAGAGCGTGTGGGGGTGGGTCCCACGCGCAGTAAGGAGGAGGAAAGATGTCACGAAAGATCGCGTACTGGGGAGCCACGGTTCTAGTGGCGATCGAGGCGCTGTTCGGTGCCTTCACCTATCTGACCGCCGCCCCCGAAGCGGTCGAGAACTTCCGGCACGTGGGATATCCCCAGCAGTTGCGTGTCCTGCTCGGCATCGCGAAGCTGGCCGGAGCCATCGTGCTGCTCCTGCCGCGGCTACCGACGTTGAAGGAATGGGTGTACGCAGGCTTTACCTTCACGTGGATCGCGGCATCCGTGGCCCACTATCTGGCGGGCGACGGGGCCTTGTCATTGATGCCCGTCGCGTTGATCGGGTTGCTGGCGGTTTCATACCTCACGCGCTCGGCGAGTCGCCGCGCTTCCGCGAAGGCGACGCTGGCGTAGCACACGCGACGGCGGCGGACGTCCCGTAGCTGATTAACGGTTTAATCCGAGGTCTCAGTTGCGCGCCCGTTGAATGGATGACCGGCACAAGGAGGAAGGTGAATGCGTATGTCGACAAAGAAGGATTCTTTGGGGACTATTCACACGTCGCATCCTGACCCGCACGGCCCGCCGGATCGCACCCCGATAAAAGTCGGCGAAGTCTGGGAGAACCCCGTCACCAGGGAACGCGCCACGATCCTGGAGCGTCCCTGGGACAACCCGGCAGGCCGCGGGACCGCCGAACTAACGGCACTCGTTGGGGCGCGTGTGATGGGGGAACACCTACATCCCGCTCTTGTGGAGCAATTCACCGTGCTCGAGGGTGAGCTGACCGTGATGCGCAACGGGCAGACCAGCATTCTTCGTCGCGGCGAGACGGCCGTCATCGAGCCCGGCGTATGGCACGACTGGTGGAATGCGGGCGACCGCGACACCCGCGCACGGGTGGAGGTCACACCCGGCGAACGGTTTCTGTATATGATCGAAACCTTCTTCGGCCTCGCGCGGCTCGGGCACACAGACAGTAAGGGCATGGCGAATCCACTGCAGGCGGCCCTGACTGCGCGGGAGTTCAGCGACGTGCTCGTGTTCCGTTCGCCGCCCCCGGCGGTGCAGCGCCCGCTCTTTGGCGCCCTCGCACTGGTCGCGCGCGCGCGCGGCTATCGCGCGACGTACCCGCAGATCTCGCGCATCGCACTGGCGCCTCGGACGTAGCACCGAGCGATTCGTGTGCGCATTGATGTTTGCGGCGACATGTTATACAACCAGCCCCTTTCTGATGCATCTCTCGTCGCCTGTCCCCATTGCGATCTCCTGCAGCGCCTGCCGAACCTTGCACCGCGCGAATCGGCGCGCTGCCCGCGCTGCGATGAAGAGTTGTGCCGCCGTCACGAGCATTCGCTCGATCGGCCGCTCGCGCTGACGATCACAGCCGCATTTCTCTACCTGGTGGCGAATACGGTTCCCATGCTCAGCCTCACAGCGGTTGGCCGCGAGGCCTCCACGACAGTATTCGGAGGCGCGGAACATCTCTGGAATGCCGGATTGGAGAGCGTCGCGCTGCTGGTATTCTTCACAGCGGTGCTGGCCCCCGCGTTCCAGATCGGTTTCCTGTTGGCAATCCTGATCTCGGCATATCGCGCGTGTCCGCCGAAATGGGTCGGGACGCTCCTGCGCTATTACCCGGCCGCGACCACTTGGAGCATGATCGAGGTGATGATCCTCGGCGTGCTCGTCGCGCTCATTAAGATCGCGGATTACGCGAAGGTGATTCCGGGGCTGGCACTGTTCGCACTCGGGGCGATGATTTTTCTCCTTGCGGCGGTCCAAGCCGGTTTTGATCAGAGGGAAGTTTGGGGCAAAGTCGAATGGGCAGAACTGGGAGAAGCCGCCGTGAAGCAGACAACGGAGGCACGGCGGTGAGCGCAACTTTCCCGACCGCGATGCAGCAGGGGCTGCAGAGCTGCGATGCATGCAGCCTGCTTTCCCGTCCCGCGCACGGCGAAGATGGAGGGCATTGTCCGCGCTGCGACAAACAGCTTTACTTCCGCAAGCCGGAGAGCGTTCAACGTTCATGGGCGTTCCTGATCGCCGCGGCGGTCTGCTACATCCCGGCCAATATTCTGCCGGTGCTGACGACAACTACGGCCAAAGGCTCCGGGTCGGACACCATACTCGAGGGCGTCGTGCTCCTTTGGTCGCCGACCGGCTGGCCGCTCTCGCTCATCGTCCTCATTGCCAGCGTCATGATTCCCATCGGCAAAATCGCGGCGCTCGCCTACCTGCTCGTCGCCGGACAGCGCGGCTCGGCCGAAAACAATGCACAGCGCGTCCGGCTCTATCGGACGGTCAAGTTTATCGGACGCTGGTCGATGGTCGACGTGTTCGTCGCTACCTTCACGGCGGCGCTCGTGCAACTCCAGCCGCTTATGACGGTGGAACCGGCGCCGGGTCTGGTCTTCTTTGCGGCGGTCGTGGTGCTGACGATGCTGGCTGCTGAGTCCTTCGATCCCCGGTTAATCTGGGATTCTGCAAGCTCAAAGGGAGCTCAACATGCCTGACCGAGACGACCCGCTCTCTCCGGTCCCCGAATCGAGGACAGTTCTCAAAAAGAAGACGCGATTCTCCGTTGTCTGGATCATTCCGATTGTGGCCGCGCTCATCGGCGCCTGGGTGACCGTGACAAGAATCATGAACGAGGGGCCGACGATCACGATCGTCCTGAAATCGGCCGAGGGGCTCCAGCCCGGCAAAACAAAGGTCCACTACAACGGCCTCGATGTCGGCGTGGTCACGTCGCTCCTGCTTGCAGACGATCATAAGCACGTTACTGCCATCGTTAAGATGGTCCCTAAGAGCAGCGACTTTCTCGTCGAAGACACAAAGTTCTGGGTAGTCACCCCCAGGATCTCGGGCGCCAACGTAACGGGCCTGACCACGCTCCTCTCGGGGGCGTACATCGGCGCGGAAATCGGCAAGTCTTCGAAGAAGCAAAAAAACTTCGTGGCGCTCGACACGCCGCCGGTGGTGACGGGAGGAGCTCCCGGCCGTTTTTTCGTATTGAAGACCGCGGACCTTGGTTCCGTCGATTATGGCACGCCGGTCTACTTCCGGCGGCTGAATGTCGGACAGGTCTCGTCTTACGAGCTCGACAAGGACGGCCAGACGCTGACTGTAAAGGTGTTCGTTAACGCGCCATACGATCAGTGGGTCACGCCGGAGACACGTTTCTGGCAGGCGAGCGGAATCGATGTGTCGGTTTCCGCGAACGGCATCAGCTTGCGGACCGAGTCGGTCTTGTCCCTTCTGATCGGCGGCCTTGCATTTGAGACGCCGGCAACCGATCCGGCGCTGCCGCCGGCCGAGGAGGAAACCGTGTTCACCTTGTACGACAACCGGGTGGAGGCCCACAAACCGCCACCCCGCAATCCGCAAACCTACGTCCTTGTTTTTCACCAATCGGTCCGCGGGCTCGCGCTGGGTGCGCCGGTGGAATTCCGGGGGATTCAGATCGGACAAGTGGAGGACATACGTGCGGAGTTCGATCTGAAGGCCTTCGATTTCTCTGTACCGGTGACTGTCACGGTGGATCCGGAGAGGCTCGGGGTGAAGGTGACCGGTCCGGGTGCGGGGGCCGGCGAGCGCACCGCCGCCCACCGGCAAGTGATCGACGCCCTGGTGTCGCGGGGCCTGCGCGGACAGCTCCGGACGGGAAGCCTGCTGACCGGGGCGCTCTATGTCGCGGTCGATTTTTTTCCCGAAGCGCCGTCGGTTAAAACGGACTGGTCGCAGACGCCTGTGCATCTAGCGACCGTTCCGGGGCAACTCGAGGGAATCGAGGCAAACGCAGCCAGCCTCATCAAGAAGCTCGAGAAGCTACCGTACGAAGAGATCGGCGAGGAGCTGCGCAGGGCGATCGCCGGATTAGATCAGACCCTTGCGAGCGGCCGGCGCACTATCGATAACGCGGACAAACTCATAACCTCAAACTCTGGGCTTGACCAGGAGCTGACGAACTCACTCCGAGAAGTGAGCCGGGCGGCACGCGAACTTCGCGTGCTCGCAGACTATCTCGAGCGCCATCCCGAGGCGATCATTCGCGGAAAAACGGCTGATAGAAAATGATGACAGCTCGCAATGCATTCATCTTATCGGTCGCATTTGTCGCGGCCGTATCGACCGGCTGCGGCAGTTCGGCTCCGTCGCGGTTCTATACTCTCGAATCGACGGCGGTCCCTGAAGGTTCATCGTCGGCGAGTTATGCCATTTCGGTCGGACCGGTCACTGTCCCGGGTGCTGTCGACCGTCCGCAGTTTGTGGTCCAGGTTGCTCCCAACCGCGTCGAGATCGAAGAGTTCAATCGCTGGGCCTCACCGCTGGATGAAAGCATCGAGCGCGTCGTCGCGGGAAATCTTTCGGTGCTGCTCGGCACGCCCCGGGTGGCCACGTCGCCGCTTGCCAACTTCGACCCCGCTTATCGGGTGACCATTGATGTTCAGCGTTTCGACTCGATCGCCGGCAAGTCGGCTCTTATCGAAGCAGTGTGGACCGTGCGGCCATTGGCTGGAGGGGACAAACACTCGGGCCGCACCATCGCGCACGAACCGGTGCAGGGTGAAGGCTTCGATGCGCTCGCCGCCGCGCACAGCCGCGCGCTGAAGCAGGTGAGCCGCGACATTGCCGCAGCCATCCGGGCGGCGGAAGAGCAGAAGCCTTAGGCGAGGAAAACAGGATCATCATGAAATCGTCAGATTGTTCCGCTGTGAAACCAAAAACAATGAACTGCCGGTGGTCGATAGAACCATGAACACAACTTCCTCCCCGCTGCCGCAGCGCCGTTGGCCGGGAGCCACCCGCTTCCTTATCGGCCTGGCGATTCTCGCCGTGGCCGTCGTTGCCTTCCTGTTGGGGTTCGGACTGGCACGATCCCGACATCAGACCGGCCCCGTCTCGACGCTGTCGGCTTCCGGTGAGTCCGCGCCGACTCGCTACGCCTGCGCCATGATGTGCATTCCTCCCGTCGAGCATGCAGGCAAGTGTCCCGTCTGCGGAATGGAGATGGTGCCGGTGGAGTCCGACGCGGAGGACAGAGGCGCCGATCCTGCGTCGGTCCGTTTGTCGCCGGCGGCCAGTGAACTCGCCGCAGTCGAACTGGCCACCGTCGAAAGACGCCCGGCGCAAATCGACCTCCGCTTGTTCGGGCGCGTCGCGCTGGACGAAACAAGAGTCCGCACGGTAACCGCAGCGGTTTCGGGCCGACCGGACAGAATCTACGTCGCATACACCGGCGTTCGCGTCAGGGAAGGAGATCCCCTGATCTGGCTGTACACCCCGGAACTGCTCCCATTGCAGGATGAACTTATCCGGGCAGCCCAGGATGTATGGGAATCCAAAGCCACCGGCATCGAAGCCATGCGCGAGCCCTCCCTTCAAGCGTTGGAGGTCGCCCGCTCCAGGTTGCTCGCATGGGGACTGACGCCCGAGCAGCTCGTGGAGATCGAATGGCGCCGAACCCCTTCCGACCACATTACCGTCTTCGCCCCCATCGAGGGCGTGGTGCTGGAGACGTACGCGCAGGAGGGCGTTCACATCGAAATGGGCGACCGCCTTTTCATGATCGCCGACCTGTCCGTGGTGTGGGTCGAAGTGGAGGCCTACGAGGCCGATCTGCCCTGGATCCGCTACGGGCAGGAAGTAGCTTTCGAAACCGACGCGCTCCCCGGCGAAGTCTTCAAAGGAAGAATCGCCCTCGTCGACCCGATGGTCGACCCCAAGACGCGAACGGTGAAGGTCCTGGCCAATGTTCCCAATGAGGGCGGACGATTGAAGCCCGGGACGTTCGTGCGCGGGCGGGTCCGTGTTCGGGCTGGTGATAACGGAGTGGTTTATGCCCCGGAACTTGCGGGTAAATGGATCTGCTCCCTGCACCCCGAAATCATGAAGGCGGCATCGGCAACATGCGATGTCTGCGGCCTGGCACTGGTCACCACCGAGTCACTCGGTTACGTCACCGATGAGACGGCGTCGAGACCACCTGTGGTGATTCCCGCCAGTGCCGTGCTGCTGACGGGTAAGCGGGCGCTGGTGTACGTGGCCACCGGCGATGCGACTTTCACGCCTCGGGAGGTTGAACTGGGCCCGCGTGCCGGCGATTCCTACATCGTCCGCTCCGGGCTGAAGGTAGACGAGCGCGTAGCTGCCCGAGGCGCCCTTCGCATCGACAGCGCGGCCCAGATCATGTCGCGACCGAGCATGATGCAACCCGCTACGGCTTCGCCGGTTGAGGCAACCTCTCCGCAGCGACGTTTCGGCAGTGCCGATCGCGAGCTTCAGGACAAGCTGCTGACCGCCTACTTCAAGTTGGAACAGGCTCTCGCCGGAGACCAACTGGAACGCGCCCGCACCGCGGCCGCGACGCTCCGCGCCGCCGCAGGCGCCGACTCCGGCGTCGCTTTCACACGGACAATCGATCCCGAATGGTCGCAGATCGTCGCGTGGGTGACGACGGAAAGCGAGGCGATCGCCAAGGCCAGGGACATCGCTACCGCTCGCCGACACTTCGAGCCCTTGTCCGTCGCCCTCATACGCAGTGTCCGCACCTTCGGAGCACCCGGCGAGACCGCGCTGCATGTGTACCATTGTCCAATGGCCTTCGACGACCGCGGTGCCGACTGGCTCCAGGACAAGTCCGGTCTTCTCAACCCCTACTTCGGCGCCGAGATGCTCACTTGTGGAGTCCTGAAGGAGACGCTCCAGCCGCCGAACTCCGAGGGCAGGAACTAGGCCGTGTCGCAAGACCAGGCCGCTTCCGCCGCCGGCGGTTCGACCTCCCTCATCGACCGCGTCATAAGGTTCTTTCTGGAGAACCGACTGGTCGTCCTTCTCCTCCTGGTCCTCATTCTCGGCTGGGGCTATCGGGTGATGCCGTTTCGGGTAGACAACCCGCTGATTCCACGCGACCCCATTCCCGTCGACGCCATTCCCGATATCGGCGAGAACCAGCAGATCGTCTTCGTGGATTGGCCCGGCCGATCCCCGCAGGACGTGGACGATCAGATCACCTACCCCCTGACCACCATTCTTCAGGGCACCGCCGGAGTAAAGACCATCCGTGCCCAGTCCATGTTCGGCTTCGCCATCATCTATATGATTTTCGAGCCGCAGTTCGACTTCTACTGGTGCCGGTCCCGCCTGTTGGAAAAGCTCAACATCGCCCAGCAGCGACTGCCCCCCGGGGTGATCCCTGCTCTGGGGCCGGATGCGACCGCACTCGGCCAGGTGTTCTGGTACACCCTCGAAGGATCCCACGGCGGCTTCGACACCATGGAGCTGCGCAGCACGCAGGACTGGTACGTGCGCTGGGCCCTCCAGGGCGTGGAAGGCGTCAGCGAGGTCGCCAGTGTCGGTGGCCACGTCCGTGAGTACCAGATCGACCTCGACCCCGACGCCATGCGCGCCGCCGACGTGCGCCTGCAGGATGTGCTCATGGCCGTGGAGCGCAGCAATCTCGACGTCGGTGCCGCGACCATCGAGTGGAACGGAGTGGAGTATGTACTTCGCTCCCGAGGATTCCTGCGACACGTGGCGGACATCGAGAAGATCGTTGTCCGCGTGCAGGACGACACACCGATCCTGCTTCGCAGCGTCGCCCATGTCAGCATCGGACCGGCACTGCGGCGCGGTGTGCTCCACAAGGATGGCGTCGAGGCCGTCGGAGGAGTGGTCATCGTCCGCTACGCCAGCAACCCCATGGAAGTGATCGAGCGGGTCAAACAGCGTATCGGCGAACTCGCTCCCGGTCTGCCGTCCAAGCGCCTGGCGGACGGCACCGTGTCGCAGGTCCAGATCGTTCCCTTCTACGATCGCACCATCCTCATCCACGAAACGCTGAATACTCTCAAGGACGCGCTGCTGGAACAGATCCTGGTCACCACGTTCGTGGTCCTCCTGTTCTTGCGCCATCTGCGAAGCTCTTTTGTCATCAGTCTCACGATGCCTCTGGCAGTGATGGTGGCCTTCGTCTTGATGAAGGTGGTCGGAGTGGACTCCAACCTGATGAGTCTGGGCGGCATCGCCATCGCCATCGGCACCATGGTGGACATGGGGATCATCCTTACTGAGAACATCGTCCGCCATCTCCAGAGGGACGAAGGCAAGCGGCCAGTTCCCGAAATCGTGTATGAGGCCACACGGGAGATCGGCTCGGCAGTGACGACCGCCATCCTCATGACCGTCGTTGCCTTCCTCCCCGTGTTTGCGCTGGAGGGCGAGAGCGGGAAACTGTTCAAGCCCCTCGCCTACACCAAGTCGTTCGCTCTGCTGGGCTCACTGCTGGTGTCGATTCTGATCCTCCCCAGCGTCGCCGTGATGGTCTTTCGTCGATCCTCAGAACGTCCCCGGTTCCACCGCCAGGTTCTGTCGGCGGCGTTCGTATTAGCGGGATTCGCCCTCGGGTTGTACGGCTGGACGTGGGCGGGGATTGCATCCGCAACCTATGGGGCGTTTCTCCTGGTTGAGTCCCGAATTGTGGGACGAACTGCACGATGGGCCGGGATCGCGGCCAGCCTCCTGGTAATGGCCGTAATCGTTGTGCTCCTGACCGGCCACTGGATGCCCCTCGGGCCCGGCAAGGGTTTCACCGGCAACCTGATCATCGTTCTGGGCATCACGCTCGGCTGGGCCATGGTGCGGGTCGTTTTCATCGACTTCTATCCGAAGCTCCTGCGTCTGTTCCTGGATAACAAGGCGCTGTTCCTGATGGTTCCGATCGCCGTTGTGGTGCTGGGACTGACGGTCTGGCTCGGCTTTGCGACGGTATTCAAGCCGCTTCCCAGACCGAATGTCAGCGAAAGCGATCGTGAGACGCTCTATCAGCAGCTCTGGACTGTGGCCCGTCATGAGTTCCCCGGCCTCGGAAAGGAATTCATGCCGCCTCTCGACGAGGGCTCCTTCCTGTTCATGCCCTCGCTCATGCCGCATGCCGGCATCTCAGCGGCCATCGAGGTCCTTTCAGCTCAGGACCGGGCGATTCGCGCCATCCCTGAGATCGAAAGCGTCGTCGGCAAGATCGGTCGTGCGGAAACGGCCATCGACCCGGCCCCCCTGGGCATGGTCGAGACGCTCATCAATTATAGGACGGAGTACAGACACGACCCGCTGACCGGCGATCTGGTGCTCGACGACAACGGCCAGCCCATCCGGCAATGGCGCGACCACATCCGATCGCCGGAGGACATCTGGAGGGAAATCCAGAAAGCGGCTGAGTTCCCCGGCGTCACCGGCGCGCCGAAGCTGCAACCCATCTCCGCCCGCCTGGTCATGCTTCAGACGGGGATGCGCGCTCCGGTGGGCGTAAAAGTCTACGGCCGCACCCTGCAGGAGATCGAGTCAGCGGGGCTGAAAATCGCCGACATCCTCAAAACCATTCCGGGCGTTCGTGCCGAAGCGGTCATCCCCGACCGCGTGACCGGCAAGCCCTACTGGGAAATCGAGATCGACCGCGACCGCATCGCCCGCTTCGGTTTGAATGTCCGCGATGTCCAGGAAGTCGTTGAAGTAGCGCTCGGCGGGATGCCGGCCACGACCACGGTCGAGGGACGCGAGCGTTATGCGGTGCGGGTTCGCTACCCGCGCGAGCTGCGCGACCACGTGGAAGCCATCGAGCGCGTGCTCATTCCCGCCGGCGACGGCCGCCAGATACCTCTCTCTCAGATGGCCACCATCCACTACGTTCGCGGCCCCGAAGACATCAAGAGCGAGGACAACTTCCTGGTATCGTACGTCCTGTTCGATACCCGTCCGGGCTACGCCGAAGTGGACGTTGTCGAGGCGGCCGACCGGCTCATCCGTGCCCACATCGCATCCGGTGAACTGCAACTGCCGCCCGGCGTGTACTACCGATTCGCCGGCACCTACGAGAGCCAGGTGCGCTTCCAGGAGCGACTCAACATCATCCTACCCGTCAGCCTGGGGCTGCTGTTCCTTCTGCTCTACTTCCAGTTCCGATCGGTTCCGGTTTCCATGATCGTGTTCAGTGGCATCCCCGTGGCGTGGGCGGGTGGTTTCATCGGGCTGTGGCTGATCGCTCAGCCCTGGTTTCTAAACTTCGAAATCTTCGACGTCAATCTGCGGGATATGTTCCACCTTCGCGCCTACCACCTCAGTGCCGCGGTATGGGTAGGCTTCATCGCTTTGTTCAGCGTGACCACCGACGACGGCGTCGTGCTGGCCACCTACCTCAATCGGGAGTTGGCGCGTCGACGGATCGCAGGCGTTGGCGACATCCGCGATGCCGTCGTCACCACCGGCGTTCGACGCGTGCGCCCGTGCCTGATGACCTCGGCGACGGCCGTTCTGTCGCTCATGCCGGTGCTCACCAGCAGCGGCCGCGGTGCCGACGTCATGATCCCGATCGCGCTCCCCACCATCGGCGGGCTGACCATTGAGCTTCTCTCCCTCTTCGTCTTGCCCGTTTGCTACTGCTGGTTCAGGGAGCTGCAATGGCGTTCGCGTAATCGCACAGCTTAGGTTGTGGCCTTGAAAATGTGGACGGAGATGTTGAAGGCCATACGCGAGGAGCGCCCCGCGGCCACCGGGCGAACCAACACTCGTCTTGTTCAAGTAATGTAAAGGGGGAACGACAATGACACCGTCTTCGAAACTTGCCTTGCTGGCTCTGGTGCGGCCCTCGGCACCGTCGTTGTCAGGAGCGGTTAGCGCGGACGGTCCTTGAGGCGGCGGATCAGGTTCAAGGCGTCGAGGGGGGTAGAGCGGTCGACGTCGAACGCGTCGAGTTCGCGCGCGAGTTCACCGTCATTGGAAGCGGAAGGACTAAAGAGGCTCATCTGATCGCGAGCGTTCTTGGTTTCGACAGGATCGAGTCCCTTCGCGACCAAGTCGCGACGGAGTTCAAGCGATTCGAGGATTTCTTCGGCGCGCTTGATGACGAGCGCGGGAAGGCCCGCGACTTTGGCGGCGTGGATGCCGAAGCTCTTGTCACTCGTCCCCGCCACGATCTTGCGCAGGAACACGATGCCGCCTTCCCACTCCTTGATCGCGATCTTGAGATTCACCAGCCGCGGGTAGGTCGACTTGAGCTGGGTCAGCTCGTGGAAGTGGGTGGCGAACAACGTGCGCGGGCGCGCGACCACGCCTTGCAGCAGGTACTCGGCCACCGCCCACGCGATCGCGAGGCCGTCGTAGGTCGACGTCCCGCGCCCGATCTCGTCCAGGATCAGCAAGCTTCGATCCGTCATGTGATCCAAGATGTTCGCGGTCTCGTTCATCTCGACCAGGAAGGTCGATTCGCCGCGGCTCAGCCGATCGGATGCACCGACGCGGGTGAAGATGCGATCGACCAGCCCGATGCGCGCGCGATCCGCGGGGACGAAGGAGCCCATTTGCGCCATCAGCACGATGAGCGCGGTCTGGCGCAGAAAGGTGCTCTTCCCCGACATGTTGGACCCCGTGATGAGCGCGAACTGGCGACGCTCGGGGTCGAGGTGGACGTCGTTGGAGACGAAGGCCTCCGAGATGATGCGTTCCAAGACGGCGTGGCGACCGCCGACGATTTCGATCACCGACGTCGCGTCGACCACCGGCCGGCGATAGCCGTACGAGCGCGCCGCAAACGCGAGCGACTGCACGACGTCGATGGTCGCGATCCCTTCCGCCGCCCGCTGCAGTGCTTCCGCGTGCGACGCCACGCGTGCGCAAAGCGCGTCGAAGACGCGGTTCTCCTCGCGCACGCGCCGTTCTTCGGTGCCCAAGATGAGCTCCTCGCGCTCCTTCAACTCCGGCGTGAAGAAGCGCTGGCCGTTGACCAGCGACTGCTTGCCCACGTAGTCGGCCGGGATCGACTTCTTGTACGCGTTCGAGACCTCGATGAAGTACCCGAAAACCTTGTTGTAGCCGACCTTCAACGACGGGATGCCGGAGCGCTCGCGCTCGCGTGTCTCGAGACCGGCGATCCAGCGCTTGGCGGCTTCGCTCTCGTCGATCAGCGTGTCGAGGGCGGCGTCGAAGCCGCGGCGGATGACTCCCCCGTCGCGCAGGTGCGACGGCGGTTCGGCGACCATCGCGCGCGAGATGGTGTCGCACAACGCCGAATGATCGCCCAGCAACGCGGCTGCGCGTTCGAGCAACGCGGCTTTGGAATCCGTGACCGCCGCTGCCAGCGCCGGAATCTTCTCCAACGAGTCGCGCAGCGCGTTCAACTCGCGCGGGATCGCCTTGCGGGCCGCGATTCGCGACGCCAGCCGCTGCACGTCGGCGATTCCCTTCAACCCTTGCGCGATGGCCTCCGCGCGCGTTGCATCCGAATACACGCACGCGACCGCGTCCAAACGCTCGTCGATCCGGGCCACGTCGCACAGCGGCTTTTGGATCCAGTGGCGCAGCTCGCGCCCGCCCATCGGCGTCGCCGTCTTGTCGAGGATGCGCAGCAGTGTCGCCGCCGTCACGCCCCCGCGCAGCGGCTCGAACAACTCCAAGTTGCCGATGGTCTCGTCGTCGAGCGACATGAACGGCGTCGCGCCCACGCGCGCGATGCCCACCACCTGCGGCATGGCTCCCCCGCGCATGGTCACGCAGTGGCCGATCAACGCGCCGGCCGCGATCAATTCACCGAGCGATAGCGAGGCGGCGATGGCGTCAGCACGATCGCCGAACTGCTTTTCGAATGCTTCGCGCGCGGAGGTGTCGTCGAATGACGTGTCGGGCAGCTCGGCCACGAAGGGCTGCTCCAAGTACTCGTCCAGGTGATTTGCGAACTCCGTCGTCGTGGAGCGCGCGTACAGCAGCTCGCGGATACGCTTGCCTTGCACGAGGTGGAGGAACGAGGTCTGGTCCCCTTCCCCGCACACGAACTCGCCCGTGCTGACGTCGATCCACGCCACCGCCACGCGACCCTCGCCGCTCGGGTGGACACACAGGCAGTAGTTGTTCTCGGCGTCGGCGAGAACTTGGGGCCCGAGCGACGTCCCCGGCGAGAGCACCTCGACCACGTCGCGCCTAACGAGTCCCTTCGCCAACGCGGGGTCTTCCACTTGCTCGCACACCGCGATCTTGCGCCCTGCCGCCAACAGGCGCGGGATGTAGGTATCGGCGGCGTGGAACGGAACCCCGGCGAGCGGGATCGGATTGGGTTTGTTCTTGTCGCGCGTGGTCAGCGTAATATTGAGAATCGACGACACGTCGACCGCGTCTTCGTAGAAGGTTTCGTAGAAGTCGCCGACGCGGAACAGGAGGATGCAGTCGCCGTACCGGTTCTTGATGTCCCGGTACTGCGCCATGAGCGGGGTGGCCTCACTCATCGGCGGCTCGCGTCACGGGCATCACGGTGTAGCGTTCGTCGAGCTCGCGCGCCATGGTCTCGCCGGCGGACTGCGCTTCCTCGCGCGTCGCGTACTGGCCGTAGCGGACGCGAAACACCTCGCGGTAGTTGACCAGCTCGCTGTCGATCCGAACCGCGGGGTACGTCTTCTTGATCTCGGACGCCAGCTTGATGGCGTTGGCGCGATCCGCAAACGAGCCGAACTGGATCGTGAAGCCGGTGCCGCCCAGCGCGGGCTTGCCCGCCTGTGCGCCGGCAACACCTTCAGCCGCTGCGGGCGGTGTCGTTGGTGCGGGCGGCGGCGACAGCTTGGCCGCCGCGCGCAGCGCTTCGGGCGAGTACGGAAACGCGTCGGCGAGGGCTTCGTACTCGCGGTTGGCGGCGTTGGTGTCCCCCGCTTTCTCGAGGCACTCCGCATGACGCAGCCACGCCGTCGGGTGGACGCGGGCGCGCGCCAGCGACGCGTAACGCTCGCACGCAGCGGCGATGTTTCCCATGCCTTCCTCCGCTTCCGCCAGCGCGATGGTGGCCCAGGTCTTGTCGCGGCCGCGCCTGACGCGCTGGAGCGACAACGCCGCCTCGTCGTAGTTGCGGATCATCACACCCGCCATCCCGTCGAACACGCACGCCTCGTCCGACCACGCGCACAGGTCGTTGGTGCGCAGCACGTCGCGCGCGCCTTCGTAGCGCCCCATCGCGAATTGGATCTTGGCCAGCTCGAGCGCGGCGGGGCGGCCATACTCGCTCTCCATGAACTCGTCGACGATGGCTCGATAGAGCGATTCGGCTTCGAGACCCGATTGCACCACACTCGCGCGCAAGAACAGCGCCTCCGCGCGCTCCTCGCCTTGCGCCATCAGGGCCGCGCGCGCGAAGCCGGAGTCGGCGGCGACGAAGCGCCGCGCTTCCATGTCCTTCTTCGCGCGTTTGATCACGTCCCCGGCGTCATCGCGTGGGAGTGCCTTCGCGAACATCGCGAACGCCGCCACCAGCACGGCGACCACCCACGACGCGTTAGCCCAGCGTGCGGACGAAGGTGTCAAACCGGTTGCACCTCGGACAGTGCCAACGCATCTCGTGGGATTCGAACTTGCACGCGTTGCAGCGATAGCGATCGTCGCGCGCGAGCATGCGGTCGCTGCGATCGAGGAAGGTCTCCAGCTCGTCGGTGTCGCCGCGCGCGGCGTAGATCGACGACAACAAGACAGTGCCGGCCACGGTGGTGGGATTCGTTCCGCGATAATCTTCCAGGAGCTGCATGGCGTCGTCCATGCGCCCCTGTTTGCGATAGAACGACGCCAGTGCCAGTGCTGCGTGCTCGTCGTTGGGGCGATTCTCCAATACATCTCGGTACACGGCTTCGATCTCGTTGAAGGTGCCGCGCTGGTAGAGCGCGCGCTCTAGGCTGCGCAGTGCCACCGGGGCCAAGTCGGGCGAAAGACGCGCCGCTTGCCGCCACAGTCGTATCGCATCGACCACGTCGTCGGCTTGCTCTTCCAAGCGCCCCATCGCGACCATCGCGGGCGCGCATTCCGGGTCGTGGCGAAGTGCCCGCGTGAGCGTCTTCCTCGCGTCGCGCGAGCGCCCTTTTTCCGCATCCGCCTCCGCCACCGTCACCAAATACAAAGCGATCTCGCGGTCGCTGGTCCCGCCGCCTTTCTTGAGCTCCTTCAGATGCTCGTAGGCCTCTTCGGTGCGACCGAGCGCGTGGCACGCGCGCGCCGCGACCGCGGACAGCTCCGGGTCGCGAAGGCCGGTCCGGCGCGTCGCCACCTCCACCGTCTCCAGCGCGCGCTCGGGGTGTCCCAGTGCCGCGTAGTCTTCGGCCACGTTCGCGTACACCGCTACTTTTTCTTCGCGCGTGAGGTCCGTCTTCACGGTGAGACTCTTGTGTACTTGCAACGCCTTGGCCGCGTCGCCGTTCTCGCGCAGCATGCGCCCGATGCGCACGTACGCGTCGGCGGGTGCGGCACCGGCCATGATCGCTTCTTGCAGGCGCGCGAACGCCTGCGGCTTCTTGTCGTCGACCAGGAGCTTCAAACCTTCGATGTAGGGGTCGTTGACGCGCTCGCCGCGCTGCTCGCGGTGGTCCTTGCGTACGATCCAGCGCGCACCGACGATCAACAGCGTGACGGCTACACCGGCGAGGAAGGGGATTATGGGAGCATCACCCATGGCATCCGTCGCAATCTCCAGTTAGAGCGGCAACCCGGATTTGATTCCGTCCGTGTCTTCGAGCGGAAGGCTGCGGAGTGCCGCGACCTCGCGGTCCATGCGCGTGAGCTCGCGGCGGGCTTGTGTGAGCTGCCGGCGCAGCGCGATCTCGTTCACCACCGAGATCAGGAACGAGAACACCATCCCCGACACGAACACGAACAGCATCAAGACGGTCAGTTTGAGCCCGGGGTAGAGCTTGGTGAAGAACGAGAAATCGACCGTCTGGTCCGCGTTCTCCATGCCGAGCCAGAGGAAGGCGATGACGCCGACGAGTATCACAAATGAGCGAATGAACCACACGGCTTTGGGCCTCCTTCCGGGACCAACCCCCAGCGGCAACCCCAAGGGGCTTTTTATGATGGACGCCCGCGCGACGAGCGTCAAGAACGGCTTTGGGCGCGGTGTGAGCCCCAACGAAAAAGGGCCGGTCACGCGACCGGCCCTCTTTATCTAGCGCGCTTTCGCGCGCGTTACTCTTCCGAAGACGTCTCGACCGCGTCGCCGGCGCCGAGGTCGGCGTCGTCCAGGTCGTCGCCTTCGCCCGACGGAGTGGCCGGTACCACGAAGTCGCGTGCCGGGTGTGCCGCCACGAACTCGCGCACCGCGTCGTCGCCGCGCGCCTTCAAGTAGGCGCTGATGCTCAAGACGATGCGCTTGTTCTTCGGGTCGACCTTGATGACTTTCAGCGGGACTTCCTCGCCGGGCTGGAAATACTGGCCCGGGTGCATGATGTCGTCGAAGCCCATCTGGCCGACGGGTACGAAGCCTTCGACGTCGTGGCGCAGCTCGACCACCGCACCGCGGTCCAAGATGCGCGTGATTTTCCCGGTGAGTTCGGTGTCGGGCCCAAACTCGACCGCGAGGCGCTCCCACGGATTGTCCGAGAGCTGCTTCATGCCGAGGCTGATGCGCTTCTTGTCCTGGCTGATCTCCAACACCACCACGTCGACCAAGTCGCCCTTCTTGACCACTTCGCTCGGGTGACGCACGCGCTTGGCCCAACTCATGTCCGAGATGTGCAACAGACCGTCGATGCCTTCTTCGATCTCGACGAAGGCGCCGAAGTTGGTCAGGTTGCGAACGATTCCCTTGAGGCGCGTGCCGGGCGGATAGCGGCGCTCGATCGTGGTCCACGGATCGGGCTCGGTCTGCTTCAGGCCCAGCGAAATCTTCTGGCCGTCCTTGTCGACTTTCAAGACCACCGCGTCGATCTCTTGGCCCACCGAGAGAATCTTCGACGGATGCTTGACGTGCTTGGTCCAGGACATCTCGGAGATGTGGATCAAGCCTTCGACGCCCTTTTCGAGTTCGATGAACGCACCGTAGTCGGTGATGCTGACCACGCGTCCTTTGACGCGCGTCGTCACCGGGAAGCGCTCGTTGACGCCTTCCCACGGGTGCGGTGTGAGCTGCTTCAAGCCCAGCGAGATCTTTTCCTTCTCGCGGTCGAAGTCGAGCACCTTGACCTTGACCTTCTGGCCGATCTGCACCACATCCGACGGGTGGCCCACACGGCCCCACGTCATGTCGGTCAGGTGCAACAGACCGTCGACGCCGCCCAAGTCGACGAAGGCGCCGAAGTCGGTGACGTTCTTGACTTGGCCCTCGCGAATCTGGCCCGCTTCGAGCTCGCTCATCAGGCCGCGCTTCAACTCTTCGCGCTTCTCTTCCAAGACGACGCGGCGCGACACCACGATGTTGCGGCGGCGCTTGTTGATCTTGATGATCTTGAAATCGAGCGTCTGGCCGAGCAGGTCGTCGAGGTTTGGAACCTGACGGAGTGCGATCTGGCTGCCGGGGAGGAAGGCGTCGACGCCGAGCAGGTCTACTACCAGACCGCCCTTGATGCGCCGCTTCACGCGACCCTGTACGATCTGATTCATGTCGTGCGAGTCTTTGATCTGGCCCCACACCTTGAAGAAGTCGGCCTTCTCTTTGGAAAGGACGACCAAGCCGTCTTGGTTCTCGAGCTTCTCGAGGTAGACGTCGAACTGCATGCCGACGGTGAGATTGTCGACGCTGCGGAATTCCTGCGCGGGGATGGTACCTTCGCTCTTGAAGCCGACATCGACGATGACTTCGTTCTCGCGGATGTCGGTCACGGTTCCCTTGACGATCTGACCTTCTTCGAAGGTCGTGATGGTCGCTTCCAGTCCCGGAATGAGCATCGCTCCCGCCGGACGGCCGGTTGCTTCTACCGCGGCCTGTTCGGCATCGATGTGTTCGAACAGCGCATACGCCGGCGAACGCAGTCCCGCACCTCCCTTCGCGTGGGATCGTTGGGTCTCCGACCCAGAGGTTCCGCGAACTTCATCGATCATCAAAAGTGTGTCTCCTCAATTGTGAACTGAACATGCGACGGCCGCACCGCGCGGATCGCCGTGGAAACAGGCATTCTAGCGACTTCATATCAGGCTTGCAACCGGAAACTGGGGAAGGAGTTCGGGGCGTGGGGGCGGGGTTTCTGGCGGCGCGACAAGCGCCGCCCCTAGCCCACGACCGTAACGGTTGTAGGAGGTCAACGATAGAGCGCTTTCACGCGGCCCCATGTCGCGGCTCTTACCGTAACGATGACGTCGTCGCGGAGGTTGTTGGTGCCGTCTTTTTGGACGTAGTACTCGATGACGAGACCCACATACGGCTCGAATTCTCTGACGGCGAACTTGAGATACACGCCATCGCCCGTCCGCATGACATACGCCATGCCGAGGGTGGGAGCGACTTCAAATTCATAGCTTGAGATGTCCGGTGGCGCGCAAGTGATGCTTTCGAGCGTTGAGTCCGGAACTGCGAGGAGCCCGGCACCATTCCAAAGACAGAACAAGTCACCAATCGGCGGGTCTACAACAATACACCAAGCAATGTCGATCCATGGGTTGTAGAGGGGATCCTGCGTCTCTGTGGTGAAGTCGAAACCGCCGTTAAACAAGTCAACGGTTCCGCGCTTGAGATCTGCATGAACTCCGCAGGGAGCAACGAGAATACTTCCGAGAACAAGCAGACAAGCAGCACGGCGATTCATGCAAACGAGTATAACACACGCTCAACCTGTATTCTCGTCACGTTAAGTTGTCAGTTGACGAGTCGGAAGATGCGCATATACTTCATTCAACGACGCATCCTCCCGCGTCCATTCTTTTCGTTTTTCGCGTGGAGGTTTCGTCATGTCCCTTCGTTCGCTTTCCGACCAGCAAATCTTATCTCGCATCCAGAGTCTCACCAAGCAAGAGCGGTCGCTAACCTTGCAGGTGTTGCTCCATCTCAACGAGATTGAGCGCCGTCGGCTTCACTTGAAGCTCGGATACTCGTCGATGTTCGATTACTGCACCGCCGGGCTCGGCTACTCGGCGTCCGCAGCCAGTCGACGCATTCGGACGGCGCGATGCGTAGCGCGGTTCCCGGAGGTGTACGCACTACTTGAGTCCAATGAGGTCAACGTCAGTACGATTTCCCAGGTGTCCCGGATTCTCACGCGGGAGAACAAGGACGGGGTTCTGGTTCGGATTCGAGGCAAGTCGCAGCGTGAGGTGGAGGCGATCGTCGCCGACTACGAACCGCTCGCGTCGGTTCCGCGCGATCGAGTAAGAACCGTGGTGGTGCGGGTGCCGGTTGCCACGGCTTCGGCTGTTATGGCGCATCCGCAAACGACACCGCCGGTCTTGTCCGTCGAGAAACCGGCTGTTGAAGCGCCGGTTAGCTCAGGGCCGGACTGTCGTCCGGGCAGTGAGCACGACCGTAACGGTTGTGGTGCCGACACGCGGAACGACAGACCCGCGGGTCAAACGAACCTGCAGCGCCGCGCCCTACTTCAATTCTCCGCCAGCGAAGCTTTCATGGCCAAGCTCGAGCGCGTGCGATCGCTCGCATGGCACCAGCTGCCCGCCGATGCGTCCCTCGAGCAAGTCTTCGAGCTCGCACTGGACTATCTCATCGAACGAAAAGATCCAAGCGTCCGACGCACGAAAATGAAACAGAAGCCTGAGCCGCGCCAGGTAGAGACCGCCTCGAACCCGCGCCACATTCCAGCCGCAACAAGGAACACGATTTACGTGCGTGACAAGGGACGATGCACCTTCGTGGGTTCCAACGGACGACGATGCGGGTCCACGCGAGCATTACAGGTGGACCATGTCAAACCGGTCGCGTTCGGCGGCGCGGGAACACCGGACAACCTGCGATTGTTATGCGCCTATCACAATCGCTTCGAGGCCGAGCGCCTTCTCGGCCCCGCCGTTCGACGCGACCGACCACACGCCGACGAAAGACCTCCCACCAGGTGTGACCACTAGCGCGGGTCACGAGCACGAAGCGCCACGAACGCGCGCATGCGTGCGGATCAAGCCGCCACACGTCGCCCGGCGACTTACCGCTTCCGCTCCTTCAAGGTCTGAATCGCCGCCATCACCATATCGCTGTGGCGTCGGTAGAGGGCGCGGTCGTCCTCGGTGCGGTATTCGGGCAGGAGTGCGGCCGGGATGCGGATGGGCTTGCCGTGGATGACGCGCACACGGGTCTTGCGGAAGAAGCAGTCGCGCAGCCGGTCGGTTCCTTCGACGTAGACCGGGATGACGGGCACGCCCGAGCGCACCGCCAGAAAACCGACGCCGCTGCGGGCGCTCCCGAGCTCGCCTCCCGCGATGCGGCCGCCTTCCGGAAAAATCAGCACTGAGCGCCCGCGCTCGAGAAAGCCTACTGCCGCACCCATCGCCTCGCGATCGAACACGCCGCGCTTGATCGGAAACGCATTGTAAAAGCGAATCACGGGGCCCAAGAGCCAATGCTTGAACAGCGATTCCTTGGCGACGAAGTGCACCTCGCGCGGGAGCGTCACGCTCACCGCAGGCGGGTCGAAGTACGAGATGTGGTTCGAGGCGAAGATGTAGTTCTGCGCCGGCTCGGCCTTGAAGAAGCGCCGTATGCGCATACCGAAGAGCACCGTGTAGATGAAACGCACGAAGGTGATGGTCAGGAAGTACGCCATACGAATTCGTTGCGACGGCTCGGTGCGGGTGAGCGCTTGCGCGCGGACGGCCGCCTCCTCGCGCGCGATCGACGCCACGCGCTCCACTTCCCCTTCGATGGTGGCGTTGGAGGTGTCGACCAGCCACGCGCCCACCGGCCGCACCAGCGGGGACGCTTCGCGCGACGCGTCCAACGAGTCGCGGCGCTCCAGGTCGCGCGCCACTTCGTCGATCGAAGTCTGCACACCCGCGCGCGACAGCTCGACGTAGCGACGCTGGGCGCGAACTTCTATCGACGCATCGAGATAGATCTTCACGTCGGCCCACGGCAGCACCACGCTCCCGATGTCGCGGCCTTCCAAGATGACGCCGCCTGGTTCCGTTAGCTCGCGTTGGCGGCGCACCATCGCGGCACGCACCGACCGATGCGCGCTCACCGCGGAGACCGCGGCCGTTATCGCCGGCGCGCGCACGCCTTCGGTCACGTCGCGCTCGCCGATGCGAACGCGCGGTTCCCCCGCGTCGTCCTGCTCGACCAAGATCTGCAATTCGCCCGCGAGCTCTCCGAGTCGCGCTTCGTCACCGAGGTCGACACCGCGCTCGAGTGCCACCAGCGTCACCGCGCGGTACATGGCACCGGTGTCCACGTGGCGAAGACCCAGTTGTTTCGAAAGCAAACGCGCGGTCGTGGTCTTGCCGGAGCCCGACGGTCCGTCGATCGAGATGGAGAACGTGCGGAGCAATTCCTCCGCGGAGCGAGGAGCGCGCTTCAACTCGAAGCGGGCCGCGTCGCGGCGGGTCGGTGGTGGAAGACTTCGCGCAGCGCGTCGATCAGACGGTCGTTCTCCGCCGGCATGCCGACCGTGATGCGGTAGGTGTTGCGCGCGGAACCGAACTGTCCCAGGCGCCGCACGACGATGCCGCGCTTCAACAGCTCGGCGAACAAATCGAGTTTCGATTCGCCGAGGTCGACGAAGACGAAGTTCGCTTGCGAGCCCGGGCACACCAGACCGAGCGAGACGATCGCGTCGCGAAGACGCGCGCGCTCGGCGATGGTCTCCTGCGCCAGCGGCTTCAACTCCTCCGCGCACGCGAGCGCACCCATGCCGGCAGCCTGCGCGAGACGGCTCACGTTGAACGGTTGGCGCACCTTGTGGATGGCGTCGACCACGACCGGGTGCGCAACCGCGTAGCCCACGCGCACGCCGGCGATGGCGAAAAACTTCGAGAAGGTGCGCAGCACAACGATGTTGTCCCGCTTCTTTCGGAGCGACAACGAATCCGGAAAATCCGACGCGTCCACATAGTCGATGTAAGCCTCGTCCATGATCACCAGCACGTCGGGCGGTATGCCGTCTAGGAAGACGGCGACTTCCGTCGCCGTGACATAGGTCGAGGTGGGATTGTTGGGGTTGCACACGAACACGACGCGGGTGTTCGAATCGACCGCCTTCGCCATTGCGGGGAGGTCCAAGCGATGGTCGCGGCACGGCACGGCCACGCCTTTGCACCCGCACACCTTCGGAATCAGTCCGTACACGATGAAGCTCGGCACCGGATAAACCACACTCTCGTGCGGCTCGACGAACGCGCGTACCAAGAGGTCGATGATCTCGTTGGAGCCGTTCCCTACCGCGATCTCGTCGGGTGAAACACGATGGTGTGCGGCCAGCGCGCGCGTGAGCTCGGGACTTCCCGATTCGGGATAGCGATTGGCTTCCTTCAGCGCGGCGACGACCGCGGCGACGATCTTCGGGTGCGGTGCGCGCGAATTCTCGTTCGACGAGAGCTTCAGCGCGCCCGGGTGGTCCTCGCCGGGCTGGTAGCGCTGGATGTCGCGCACGTTGGGTCGCACGCGCTTATCGATTCCCAACCCCGAGTCCTCCCACGGCCGCTTCGAGACGATCCAACTCGCGCTGATCGAGCGGGCGAATGCCGCCCAGCGGGAGCTTTCGCACCGACACCGGACCGAAGCTCACGCGCTTGAGCGAATTCACGCGCAGGCCCACGGCTTCGATCATGGCGCGAACCTGTCGATTGCGCCCTTCGAGCAGCGTGATCTTGAGGATGGTTTCTTTCGGCAGCTTCGCGACCAGCTCGACACCAGGGCGCGAACGTCGCGGACGCTTCTCGCGGCGACCATACTCGCGCATTCCTTCCTGCGCCAAGCGCTCGAGACGGCGCTGCGTGGTGTCGTCGAAGCGACCGCGCACGCGCACGTGATAAACGCGCGGGACACCGTAGCGCGGGTGCGTGAGCTTGTAGCACAACAGGCCGTCGTTGGTCATGAGGAGCGCGCCGGTGGTGTTGACGTCGAGACGCCCGACGGGAAACAAGCGCTGCCTGCGCGCGATCGGCTTTACCAGGTCCGCGACCGTGGGCCGCCCTTCGGGGTCGGTGACGGTGCTGACGAAGCCCTTGGGCTTGTGCATGAGGAGCACGATGCGCTTGGGGGGTCTTCCGATCACCACGCGGTCGACTTCGATGGCGTTGAAGCCGGGCACCACGCGCGTGCCCATCTCCTTGACCACGCGACCGTCGACGCGTACGCGACCGGCCGCGATGATCTGGTCGCACGCGCGTCGCGATGCGATCCCGACCTGCGCCAGAAAGTGATTGAGGCGAACTTCCTCGCCTGGGCTCCGCGACGCTTCGCGCGCGTTAGTTGCTCGCGTGCTCGTCGTCGTCTTTTTCTTCGGCGTCGAGTCCATCGTCATCCTCCTCGTCCACCGATTCGCGAAGTCGCGCCGTGATCTCGTCGTACAAGGGGCGGTTGACGGGCTCGTCGACGCGCGGGCCGACGGTGGCGCTGGCCGCGAGACCCGCCGCCCCGTCCGCTTCGTCTGCTTCGTTGGCACTTTCCGGCGCGGCGCTCTCTTCCGGAGCGTTCGATTCCTCTCCTTCGACTGCCGAGTCGCTCGCTTCGCGAGCGAGTAACGCTTCCAAGTCTTCCATGCTAGGGAGGTCTTTCAACGAGTTGAGCCCGAGGTATTCGAGAAACGACGGTGTTGTGCCGTACAGAAACGGCGCGCCTAGCACCTTGGCCTTGCCCGTAATCTCGATCAGCGAGCGCTCCATGAGGTTCGCGATGACGGAGCCCGCACCCACGCCGCGAATCGATTCGATCTCGGCGCGCGTGATCGGTTGCTTGTAGGCAATGATGGCGAGTGTTTCCAGCCCCGCGCGCGACAAACGAAAGCGACGACGACCCTGGTAGAGCCGTGACACGTAGCTCGCGTATTCCGGGCGCGTCGCCAGACGATAACCGCCCGCGACCTGCTCGATCGCGATGCTCCACGACTCCTGATCGGCGCGCGCGTTCCACGCATCGATGGCCTGCTTCACGTCGGCGGCGGTTACCTCTTCGATGACCGCCGCGATCTTTCGCGCCGACAGCGGTTCGTCCGCGGCGAAGAGGAGCGCAAGAACGATGTTATCGAGGTTCGGATTCTCCATCGGTCTCTCCTCTTATAGCAGAGATGTCGTCCACCTGCTGGTCCACTATCTCGCCCACTGCGTAGCCTTCCGCTTCATCAAATGCCGTGTCTCCGTTCATGTCCACGGGGGCCGTTACTTCCACCGGCACCTCGATCTCGGTGCTCCAGTCGGTCACTTCGCCCATGGGGCGACCGAAGTTTTCCCCCTGGTAGATCCAGATGGCGCCGAAGGAGCCTTCCTGTTCCACGCGCGCTTGTCCGTGCTTCAACAATTCGAGGATGGCCATGAAGGTAATGATGACCTCCAGGCGTGACCGTGTCCCCGAGAACAAATCGGCGAACATGGCCGGTTGGCGCGCTTCCAATGTCGAGCGTACCAAATCGATCTTCTCTTCGATGGTCCACGCCTCGAGCTCGACCTCGCGCACTTCGGCGCCTTCGAACTGCGTCATGACCTCCTGGAAGGCGCGCATGAGCTGGAACAGATTGAGATCGAGGACCACTTCGCCCGTGACCGCGTCCTTCTCCTCCTGCGGAACCGGACGCGTAAAGACGCGCGCGCGCTCGTCCTCGAGGTCGCGGAAGTTCTTCGCTGCCTCCACCATCTTCTTGTACTCGAGGATGCTGCGCACCAATTCCTGGCGCGGGTCTTCGTCGGTGTCGTCGTCCTTGCGCAGCAGCATCTGCACCTTGATGCGCATCAAGGTGGCGGCCAGGACGAAAAACTCGCCCGCCAGATCGATCCGCATCCCTTCCATGAGATTCAGATAGTCGAGGTACTCGCGCGTGATCTTCGCGATCGGGATGTCGTAGATGTCGAGATTGTCGCGGCGAATCAAATAGAGAATGACGCCCAGCGGCGCGCGAATCCCTTCGAGCTCCGTCGTCCAGGGAGTGTGCTTTTGTGCTTCACCCAACGTGCATCTTCTCCCTTACCTCCGTCATGGTCTCGACGGCGGCTGCGCGCGCCTTGGTATCGCCGGCGCGGATGACTTCCTCGACCGCGCCCTGCTTCCCCTCCAGCGCCTTGCGCTTCTCGCGCAGCGGCGCCAGATACTCCGCGATGGCCTGACCGACGCGCTGCTTGCATTCGACGCAGCCGATCTTCGCGGTGGTGCAGGCGTCGTAGATCTCGGGCGCGGTCAACGGCTGGAACTTTTGCCAATAAGTGTAGATCAAACAGACCTCGGGTCGGCCGGGATCCTGGCGCCGCTTGCGCTGCGGGTCGGTGAACGCGGTCTTGATCTTCTCCTGGATCGATTCCGGTGAGTCCGCCAAGTCGATGGTATTACCGAGCGACTTGCTCATGCGGCGCCCGTCGAGCCCCGGGAAGCGCGCGAACTTGGTCAGCTTCCCTTCCGGAACCGGAAACACCTCGCCGTAGAGACGGTTGAACTTGCGCGCGATCTCGCGCGTGATCTCGATGTGCGGCAATTGATCCTCACCGACAGGCACCACGTGCGCGCGGTAGATCAGGATGTCGGCCGCTTGCAGCACCGGATAGCCGAGGTGACCGTAGCTCATTCCCTCTTCGCCTTCGTCGATCTTCAGGTCGCGCACTTGTTCCTTGAGCGTCGGGTTACGCTCCAAACGCGCGGTGCTGATCAGCATCGCGAGCAAGAGATACAGTTCCGCGTGCTCCTTGATGTGGGACTGCACGAAGATGGTCGACGTGTCGGGATCCAATCCCGCACTAATCCAATCGAGCACCATCTCGCGCGTATTCTCGTCGATCTGGGCCGTGTGCTCGTAGTCGGTGGTCAGCACGTGCCAGTCCGCCACCATGAAGTAGCAGCGGTACTCCTTCTGGAGTGCGACCCAATTCTCCAGCGCCCCGGTGTAGTTGCCGAGGTGGAGCCGGCCCGTGGGGCGGTTACCGCTCAGGATGATCTTGGTTGCTGTTTGGGGGGTCACCAATGCTCCAACCGACGCCGCGACACGGCGTTTTGCCGCATTCTAGGGGGCGGTTTCGAGGGGTGTCAAGGAATGTCGGGAACCCGCCGTGAGCCCAGGACTAGGATGAGGGTAGCGAACATGAGATACCGAAGCGCGATCACCATCATGGCGTTCCTATTGTCCTTGGCCTGCTCCCAGGGAAGGAACCCGGCACCGGCCACTGGCTCGTGGGACGGCAACGTGCAAGTCCACGGCGCGCTGCACGCGATGCTTCACGAAGGGCAAACCGGTCCGAACGTCTCGCTCGATTCGTTGCTTCCCGATCCGGATCTCTACGCGCTCGGCGCGTTGGCAGAACTCTCGGGCGAGGTCACGATTGTCCGAGGAAAGGTCTACTTGTCCTATCCGGCCGGCGACACGACGCGAACCGAGACGCCGGCTCGAACCAACGCGGCCGCAACCCTCTTCGTCTCCTCGCGGGTAGCGTCGTGGCGGTCGGTTTCCACCAAGCGGCTTATCGCGTTCGAGGACCTGGACGAAGAGATCGCCAAGCTCGCCACGGAAGCGGGAATCAGTCGCGATGATCGATTTCCCTTCTTACTAGAAGGCGACTTCGAGGACCTGGAGTGGCACGTTGTCGACGGACGCCGCATGACCGCCGGAGGGACGTCGCATCAAGATCACAAGTCGGCCGCCGTCAACGCGCGGCGCGATCGGGCGTCGGCAACCCTCGTGGGTTTCTATTCGCAATCGGATCAAGGCGTGTTCACGCACACGGGCTCGCGCACGCACGTCCACTGTGTGCTCGACGACCCTCTCGTCACGGGACACGTCGACCACGTCGTGATTCCGGCCGGAACCACCTTGCGGTTCCCCGTTGTCGGGAGCTTTGGGTACCGGTGAGGAACGCGGGCTAGCGTCCCCGCGGGTGAAACGCGCGGTGTGCTTCCAAGATGTGTCGCGTGTCGACGTGGGTATAAACCTGTGTAGTCGCGATGTCGGCGTGGCCCAACAACTCTTGCACCAATCGCAAGTCGGCCCCGCCTTCCAGCAAGTGCGTGGCGAACGAATGTCGCAAGACGTGGGGCGAGACACGGCGCGCGATGCCGGCCGCGGCCGCGTGCGCTTTGAGGTTCTTGAAGAAACCCACGCGCGAGAGGACGCCACCGCGCGCGTTGACGAACACGTGCGGCGAAATCCGTCCTTGCAGGAGATACGGCCGTCCCGCGTCGAGATAGCGCGCGATCGCGCGCGAGGCGGCGCGGCCGAATGGTGCCACGCGTTGCTTCCCGCCCTTCCCTCGCACGACGACCAGCTCCTGGTCGAGTCGCAATTCATCCACCGTGAGGCCGCATAGCTCGGTGACGCGAAGTCCCGCGCCGTACGCCAGCTCGAGCATGGCGCGGTCGCGAAGCCCGAGCGGTGTGGACGTGTCGGGCTGCGCAATGAGCGATTCGATCTGCGGGAGTGTCAGCACCGACGGCATGCGCCGCGAGAGCTTCGGCCGCACGACGTTGCGCGCGACTTTCTCGCTCCCCCATCCTTCGCGTGCGAGGAAGCGGTGAAAGTGCCGAAGCGCGGAGAGCTTTCGCGCGCGTGAGGCCGGAGCGAGTCCCCGTCGCGATAGGCGAACCGCGTGGAGCTCGATGGCTTCGTCGGTGATGCGATGGGGGTCGGTGATGCCGACCTCTTCCAACGTCTCGATGTAGCCGTGGAGGTCCCTCGAGTAGGCGGCGAGCGTGTTGGGCATGAGGCCTTTCTCGACCACGAGGTAGTCGAGGAAGGCGTCGACGGAGGAATCGAGGGATCGTTTCATGGCGAGGATCGAGGGCCCGCCGAATCGCGGGAAGCGCGCGAAACCCAGTGCTTGACGCACCCCGGTCGACCTGATACCTTCTTGCGGTTCATTATTAGGAGGACTTCCGAATGCCACAACATAAATCGTGCGAGAAGCGGATCAAGCAGGACGTCAAGCGCACCGCCCGTAACCGCGCTGATCGTGGTAACTTGCGGACGGTGGTTCGCGCGTTTCGCGAGATGGAGGAGGGCAAGCGCCCCGCCAGCTACTCGGAGCTGCAGTCGATCCTGGATCGCGCCGTCAAGAAGGGCATCATTTCGAAGAACCGCGCCGCCCGCTTGAAGTCGCGCCTCGCGCCGAAGAAGGCCGCGTAACTCGCGCGTCGCAAGAGTTCAACGTTGGACGCCGTCCATCGAACGATGGGCGGCGTTTTTTCTTTGCGCGCTTCCTACCCAGTCGCCGACCAACAAACGAATGTCTTCCCACGGATCTTGCTCCCCAGCAGAAGCGCTCGGTGCAAGGGCGGTGTGAAGACCCAGACAGATCAAGAGGATCGCGAGACAACGCGTCATGGCACTTGGCGGTTAGACGGCGTAGTACTTGAGCACGGTGGGGACGACATCCTTGAGTGCCACGATCTCGGTCTTGTCGTCGAGGCGGTAGTAGATCTCGCAGTTCCCGTCCTTGAGGTTACGCTCGCCCAGCGTGACGCGGACCGGGACGCCGATCAGCTCCGCGTCCTTGAACTTCGGTCCCGGGCGCAGGTCGCGGTCGTCCAAGAGAACCTCGAGGCCGACGTTCGATAGCTCTTCATGCAGCCGCTCCATCGCAGTGGTGGTCGTTTCGTCGTTCAAGTTGAGCGGGGTCACGATGACCTGGAACGGCGCCAGCGATTTCGGCCAGCGAATTCCCTTCTCGTCGTAGTGCTGCTCGATGGCGGCCGCCACCGCGCGCGACACGCCGAAGCCGTAGCACCCCATGACGAAGGGTTTCTCTTGCCCGTCCTTGTCGAGAAACGTCGCCCGCATGGCCTTGCTGTATTTCGTATCCAGCTTGAAAATGTGCCCGATCTCGACCCCGCGCTGCAGCGCGAGCTCGCCTTGGCCGCAATTCGAGCAGCGGTCGCCCGCGACCGTCATGGAAATACGCGCCGTCTGCGCGGGAGTGAAATCGCGCCCCGACTTCACACCGCGCAGATGCGCATCCGCCTCGTTGGCGCCGACGATCATGCCGTCGTAGGCGCTCAATAACTCATCGGCGATGATGATCGCCTTCAACCCCACCGGCCCCGCAAACCCCACCGGCGCGCCCGTCAGCTTTTCGATTTCGTCCGCCGCCAGCGGTCGCGCGTCCGGGTCGTCGAGTGCTTTCGCGAGCTTGACCTCGTTCAACTCGCGGTCGCCCGGAATGAGCGCGGCAATATCGCGACCCTTGCTCTTATAGAGGAGCGTCTTCACCAAACGCTGCGGCGACACCTTGAAGAAACCACTCACCTCGTCGACGGTGTGCTGGCCCGGGGTCGCGATCTTTTCCGCTTTGGCCGACGGCTCCTTCTCGAGCGAGGCGGCACCCGCGCTGACTGCGCGCTCGTCGTTGGCCGCATACCCGCAGGTCGGACAGCGGAACATGACACTCTCGCCCGCGTCCGCCAGCACGATGAACTCGTGGTTGACATCGCCGCCGATCGCACCCGACTCCGCCTGCACCTGCACCGCTTCGAGACCGCAACGCTCGAGGATGCGCTGATAGGCCAGCGCCATCGCGTCGTAGGTCTCCTGCAGCGACTCGTTCGACGCGTGGAAGCTGTACGCGTCCTTCATCGTGAACTCGCGCGCGCGCATGACGCCGAAGCGCGGGCGAAACTCGTCTCGAAACTTGGTCTGAATCTGGTAGATGGTCTGCGGGAGTTGCTTATAGCTCTTGAGCTCGGCGCGCGCGATGTCGGTCACGACCTCTTCGTGGGTGGGCCCGAGCGCGAACAGGCGCGCCCGCCGGTCCTTCAACTGAAACAAGATTTCGCCGAAGTTCTTCAGGCGTCCGGTCTCTTCGTACAGCTCGCCCGGGTGCAGCACCGGCATCTGGACTTCCTGCGACCCGATGCGGTCCATTTCCTCGCGCACGATCTCTTCCACGCGTCGCAGCACGCGGTAGCCCAGCGGCAGGAACGAGTACACGCCCGAGGTCAGCATGCGAATCATCCCCGCGCGCAGCATGAGCTGGTGGCTCGGTATCTCCGCATCCTTCGGGACCTCTTTGTACGTCGGCAGGTATGACTTGGACCAGCGCATCGTGTCGCCCTTTACGTCTCTGATGGAGTGGAACGGCTAGTAATTGTAGCCAATGAATAGCTCGAAGCCGGTGTTGTTCGCTATCGTATCGAAATCCGTGGGCCATGTAAAGTTGACTCGCAGCACCGGCGCGTACCCCAGGTTGAGCTCGATACCCGCACCCAGACAGCCGAGCCACTCCGTGTCGAGGATCTCGAAGTCATTGCGGCTGGTCATACCGGCGTCGAAGAAGAGTGACCCGCGAAACATCGGGAACTCGATGGGCCCGAACGGCAGCACGATGCGAAGGCCGTCGAGGAGCGGAAAGCGAAGCTCGGTGTTGACCAATTGCACCGTACGGCCGAAGAACTGGTTGTACGGGTACCCGCGCAGCGTCCACGGACCGCCCAGGTAGAACACCTGCTTGTCGCCGCCCCAGGCGTTACGCGTGATGTAGCGCACCGCGAACGCGACCCGCGACGAGACCTTGAAGTAGCGCCGAAAGTCGAGCTGGAGGAGGGTGTTGTCGAATCCATTGCCCTGGAAATCCACCGTGTATCCGCCCGTCACGTAGTAGCGCCACCCCGTCAGCGGCCCGCCGATGGTCCACACCGAGTTGTCGCGCACGTAGCTCCCGAACAGCGACCCGGTGAAGCTCTGCTGCGCGGTCTCATCGAAGGCGAGGAAATCGGTACGCCGGATGGTGCGCAACACCACCGAACCTTCGACGCGCTCGAATTTGTTGAGCGGATAGCTCACGCCCAGCGCCCCGCCCACGCGCTTCTCGCGCTGCGACAGGATGCGCAGGTCCGAATAGGTGTTGAGGTGGAACAGGCTCAGCGAATAGTTCACGCGGTGCGAGAGGTTCAAGTACGCGAAGGCGGCGTTGAAGTCGTCCCAGAAATTACTGAAGTCCTCGGTCGTGGTACCGAACACGAACGAGAGCTGGTGGTTGCCCAGCACGTCGGTCATGATCAACTGACCGCCGTTGCCCACGTCGCCCGCTTCGGGGTCGATGGCCACACCGGCGCCGACGAAGTCGATCGCGAAGCGCGTCTCGTAGGGCTTGGTGACGAACGCCGAATCGGGCATGTCCGCGCGCGTCCACGGGACCACGAGGTCGTCGGGCGGTCGCGCGCTGGCAAGCACGGGCGTGTTCTCGCGCAGCGGGAAGTCGTAGAGGTGAAACTCGCCGGCCTCGTAGACCGAAGCGACGAACCCGCTCCCGTCGGGAAAGAACGAGGGCGTGTTCACACCCGTGACGACGTGGGTCTGCTGCACGACCGCGTCCCCCCTGCGCAAGTACACGTTGGGAACTCCGTCGCGATCGGAGACGAAAATGAACGATCTACCGTCCGGCGACCAGTCCGGGCTGGTGTCGCCGTACGTGCCGCCCTCGAGTGCGGTGATCTCGCGCGTCTCGAGGTCCATGCGATAGATGTGCGTGCGGTCCTTGCTCTGCCCCGCGCCGCGATCGGATGCGAACAGGATCACGTCGTCGTAGGGGTGGTAATCGGGGTCGTCTTCGCTGAAACCGTCTTCGGTCAGCCGCTCGAGGCGCCCGTCTTCCAAATGAACCAGGAATAGGTCCATCACGCCGCGTCCGTCGATCGCGCTGAACACCATCTTGGTGCGATCGCCCGACACCGTGGGCGACTGAATGATGGAGACACCCTCGAACTCGAAGTGGGCAATCTCTTCTTTCTCGCGCCCGCTCCAGAAATAAATGCGATCGCGGGGACCGCGCTTGGAGACGAACACGAGCGTGTCGCCGAGGACCTCGATCTTGCTTCGAAACGCGGGCAACGATTCCAGCTCGGGCGAGGTCCCTCCCTTCACCACCACGTCCTCGTGCCACGGCACATCGGCGATGGCGGTTACGCCGTCGACCCCGGGAGTCGCGGGCGTCACGCGCTGGCTCCCGCGCCCGCGCGTCACCACCACCACCCCGTCGCGACCGGTGAGCGAGTACACCACCTTCTCCTTCGGCTCGCCGTTTGCGCCGCCGTTGAATCCCCCCGCGGGTCGGCTGTGGAAGGTGTACGGCGGAGTCAAGCGCAGGCCCTCGTCGGAGGCAAATTTATGCGTGAGGACGGCCGGATAGTACCTTCGCTTCACGTATTTCATGAAGGCGTCGTTGAGCTCATAGAGGTCCATATTGATGGCATTGGCGAGCACGATCGTGAAGTCGGGCGACGTCCACCACGCCTCCAGGATTGCGACCACCGCGTCGGAACCGAAGTTGGTGGCGATGAAGTTCACCACTGCCTCGCCCTGCTTGTACATCATGAACGAACCATCGATACGCCAGATCTCGTCCAGGTCGTAGAGTCGCCCGTTCAAGAGCGCGTCGCGCACGAACATCTCGCCCTGCGCGCTTTGCGGCGAGTTTGCAAAATACTCCGCCATCCCCTCCACGAACCACAGCGGCGGCTGCGAGTAGGTGTACTTCCCCATCGCGTGCATGTGCACCTGGAGTTTTTCGAGCATGAAGGCGTGCACCATCTCGTGCCGCACCACGTGGCGCAAGTTGGCGTACGACCCGTTGAACGGCACCGCGATGCGGCCCTTCATCAGATCGGTGAAGCCGCCGGTGTACTCCGAGATCAAAACCGGCAGGATGTTGGTCTGCTGGAAGTCGTAGTGCGTGGCGTAGAAAACGAACGGCAGCCGTCCTCGAAACTCCACGCGGAACGTCGTCGTGAATTCGAGGAAGGTCTCTTCGATCAAAGGAGCGAGATACAGAATGAGCGTGGAGTCGGGTGCGTAGTGGTAGATGTCGACGTGCGGAGTTTCGAGGACCCGCCAGTCCTTTCCCTGATAAATGACCTTGTTCTTTCCGAACGGATACTGCGCGTGCGCGGTCGCCGCGAGACAGACCGCGATCGCGAACACTCCGAGCGTACACGGAGGTTTGGCCATCGAGGAAGCGATCAGACGTCGGCCCACCCGTGGAAGTTGATTGCGGCCGGGCCCTCGAGGGCCACGTTGGCCGCGCCGGTGGGGGCCAATTCAAAGGAAACGGTCAGCTCGTCGCCGCTGTGCTGGACGACCTTGGTGGGGCTCCCGAGCTTTCCATCGTGCGCGAAGCTCACCGATGACGCCACCGAACCGGTGCCGCACGCGAACGTCTCCGCCTCGACGCCCTTTTCGTAGGTGCGCAGGTGGATTCTGCCGTCGCTTCCGATCGATGCGAAATTGATATTGGCACCCTCGGGCGCGAAGGCGGGGTCGTTCCGAAGCGCGCGCCCGAGCTCGAAGACTTCCGCGCCCGTCATTTGTGGGGCGTCTTTGACCGGTACCACGGCGTGACGCGTTCCAACCGTCATGAAGTGCACGGTACCCAGCGGCGCTCTGACGCGTGTCTCGATGTCGCGCCGCATGCGCGCGGCGTCCATCATGCGCATCCACGCGCGCTCTCCGCGCACGCGCGCCTCGATAGGCCCGGAGCCGGTCATGAAGTCGAGCACGGTCTCGTGGCCGCTCTTCTTGCCCAGTCCCAAATCGGTGGCGAAGCGCGCCGAGCAGCGGGCCCCGTTGCCGCACATGACCTCTTCGGCACCGTTGCCGTTGTAGTATCGCATAAAGAAGTCGCGGCCCTGCTCCCCCGCCTCGATCAACACCAGGCCGTCCGCCCCCACGCCGCGCCGGCGGTCACACAAGTGGGCGATCTGCGCGCCCGAGAGCGCGATGTCGCCGCGGCGGTTGTCGACCATGATGAAGTCGTTCGCGGCGCCGTTCATTTTCACGAATTCGATCCTCATATCAGTCCTCGCGCCGCAAAACGAGTGTGCCCACCTTGAGCGTCGCACCGGGTGCTACCGTCACCGAATCCGGCAACGAGACCCGCGGCTCCCGACACGGTGACGCGGCCCCGCAATCGTAGTCGCCGCGCAGGGTGTCCGCGTTCATGTCGAGAAACGCCCACAATCGATAGCCTCCCGGCGCCACGCTCGCGAACGAGAAAGCGCCGGTGGTGTCGCAGCGTACCAAATAGCGTGCGCGCGTGCTGTCGCGAGTGGCGTACAACGCCACCGTCGCCAGCACGCTGTCGATGCCGGTCTGGTTGTCCACGTCACCCTGCACGATCCCGGGCTCGTTTTGGTCGATGAGGTTGAACTGGACCCCCGCGAATTCTTGCACCTGGGTCGTGAGCACGATGGTGTCCGGCAGCACGGCGAAGGGGTCCGTGGCTGCCTCGAAGGACCCGTTACCGTTCTTGTCCATGAACGCCATCAGGACGAAGCGCGCCTCGTTCGACGGTAAGTAGCGCAACGTAAAGGTGCCGTCGCGCGACGTCGCCGTCTCGCGGTCGGGGCGCGCGGCCTCGGCGCGAAACAGGGTGTCGCGCGGGACGCGAAACGCCCGCACAAACGACTTGCCCGACGGCTCGCGCTTGAACAGCACGGTGCCGCTGATGGTCGCGGTATCGAGCGACGCCCCGGTGGCAAACGCGAACTCGCGCCCCGCGGTCGCCGTGACGCCGTGGCGATCGCGATAGCCCGGCTTCAACCGCACGACGTAGGTCGTGTCGCGCTGCAATCCGCCGCGCGGCTCGATGATGAGCGTGTTGCCCTGCCACCCCACCTTTTCGATGGTAATGGGCGGTTGTACGGTAACCAGGCGTTCGATGCGAGCGCGTGTCATTCCCTCTCCGAACGAGATCGCGATGGAGCTGTTCGGATCGACACCGGTCGAATCGGCGGCCGGCGTCGTCGTGACCACACCCGGTGCATCGCGGTCTTCGGGCCCACCGGAGGGCGGTTCGCTCACCGCGCACGCGAGTGCCACCACCGCCATCGTCGACCAGAAGCACGCGGCGCGACTACGCACGCGGGTGCGCCTTCTTGTACACCTTGCGCAAGTGCTCGATCGACACGTGGGTGTAGATCTGCGTGGTCGAGAGACTTTCGTGACCCAACAGCTCCTGCACCGCGCGCAGGTCGGCGCCGTGGTCGAGCATGTGGGTCGCAAAGGCGTGGCGCAAGACGTGCGGAGAGGCCTTGGTCACCGAAGCGACGCGCCTCAAGTGTCGCCCCACCACGCGCTGCACGGTCCGACGACTCACGCGCGTTTCTTTTTCTCCATCCAAGCGCCCTGCGAACGCGGGCGCCGAAGCGTGCGATCGAAGCGAGGGGTCGGTGGCGTCCTTAACGCCGAAGCGCGACGCCCAGTACGCCAGCATGCTTTCGCGCGCGCGACCGGCGAACGGGACCACGCGCTTCTTGCTGCCCTTTCCGTGTACGACCACACGGTCGCCCAGCGGGAGAAAATCGCCGACCTTGAGTGCGACGAGTTCGCCCAAGCGAACTCCGGTGCCATAAAGAAACTCCAGGATCGCACGGTCGCGCGCCCCGGCCGCGGACGAGACATCGGGGAGGTCCATCATGAGCTCGAGGCGTTCCTCGCTGACGATGGTCGGCACCGAGCGGCGCGCGACGCGTTGCGCGAGGTGGAGGGTCGGATCGGCCGTGATCGCCCCGCGTTTCTCGAGGAAGCGAAAGAACGAGCGCATGGCTGAAACGCGCCGCATCATCGAGCGGCCCGACAATCCGCGCGTCATTTCCGCCGCGAGGTAGGCGCGAAGCGCGGTGGCGTCGACCTGGCCGGCTTCGATGCGGTCATTCCCCCGCTCGGCGAGGAAGGCCGCGAGCGACGCGAGGTCGCTGGCATAGGCCTCGACGGTACGCGGCGACAACCCGCGCTCGTGCGCGAGATGGGTCCGGAATCGCTCGATGGCGGCGTCCAAGAGCATAGAATTGGAAAGCCCGGCGGGGCGAGGGCCGGACGATGTCCCGAATATAAGGCCTGTGCTGAAAAGCGGTTAAGCGAAATCTGGAGACGCCTCGTAGCCTCGCGCGGGTCCTGTCGTTCAGCAGCCCACTTCGCCGGGCCTACCGCGCCTACGCACTAGTAGTCCCGGACTCGTGGGCGCCCGCTGAACGCCACCCGCGCTAGGCTACGCGAACAACCACGCGTTGTCGCGGCGGTAGGATTCCATCGCGCCGAGCGCGGCGTTCGCGGAGTCCTCATGGCGCGTCTGGCGCGAGCGACGACCGCCGGTGCCATTGGTCGGGAGCAAGCCGAAGTTCGCGTTCATGGGTTGGAAGTTCTTGCGCGGCGTGTGGACGTAGTTCATTAGCGAGCCGATCATCGTTTCTTTCGGGAGCGGCGGCATCTCGCGCATTTGTGAGGCGGCGGTGATCGACATTGCCACGATGATCGCGCTCATGATCGACTCGACGTAGCCTTCCACCCCGCAGATTTGCCCCGCGTAGTGGAGGCCGGTGCGCGTGCGATCGCGCAAGTACGGATCGCACAGCGTCGGAATGTCGAGGAAGATGTTGCGGTGGATGGTACCGAAGCGCAGCACCGAGACGTCCGAGCACCCCGGCAGCATGCGCAGCAATTCTTTTTGACACGCCCATGTCATGCGGGTTTGAAAGCCGACCAGCCCCATCAGGCTCCCCTCGCGGCTTTCCTTGCGAAGCTGCAGCACCGCATAGGGGTCGCGCCCGGTGCGCGGGTCCGGGAGTCCGCGCGGCTTCATGGGTCCGAAGCGAAGCGTGTCTTCGCCGCGGGCGACGAGTACCTCGATCGGCAAGCAGGCTTCGAAGTACTTCTCTTCTTCGAACGCGTGCGACTGCACGTACTCAGCACCCCGCACGAACTCGACCAGCTTCGTGTACGCCTCGCGGTCGAACGGCAGATTCAAATAGTCGGCTTCGCCCTTACCGTAACGGCTGGCCCAATAGCCGACCGACGGGTCCACGCTCTCGCCGTCGATGGAGGGTGCTATGGCGTCGTAGAAATACAGATGATCGCGCGTGCAGTGCGACACCAACGCCGACGACAGCGCCTCACCGGTGAGCGGGCCGGTGGCGATGACGACGGGGGTGGGAATGTCGAGCGAGTCGACGCGGCGTCGTTCGATGGTGATGTTGGGGTGCTTCGAGACCGCTTCGGTCACCGCGGCGGAAAAAAGCTCGCGGTCGATGCCGAGCGCGTGGCCCGCGGGGACGGAATTCTCGCGCGCGATCGCGAGCAACCGACAACCGAGCGCGTCCATCTCGGCCTTGAGAAGACCCGACGCGGTATCGAGTAGAGTCGACTTGAAGGAATTGGAGCAGACGATCTCGGCCAGGCGATCCGTCTTGTGCGCGCCCGTCGGTGTGTCGGGGCGCATTTCGAAGAGTCGAACATTGAAGCCGCGGTCAGCGAGTTGAAGTGCGGCTTCGCTACCCGCGAGTCCGCCACCGACGATTGTCACCGCACCCATGCTCGCCACCCCAGCGCGCGCTCACGCGCGCGTGTCTACTCGCTCGCCATTTCCTCTTTGCACTTCGGGCACTTGAGGAAGGTACCGCGCGTCTTGGAAGACTTGAACACCATGTAAGGGTTTCCGCAGGCCGAGCACTCTTCCGGGACCGGTTTGTCCCAACTGGCCCAGTCGCACCCCTGCTGCGTCTCTCCCTCTTTGACCGGGCGATAGTTGCTGCACCCGTAGAACGTCTTGCCACGCTGGGTGCGCTTCTCGACGATCTTGCCCCCGCACCCTTCGCGCGGGCACTTCATGCCGATCGGGAATGCTTCCGTGTGCTTACAATCCGGATAGCGCACGCACGCGACGAAGCGCCCGTAGCGACCGCTCTTCGCCACCAGCTGCGAGCCGCACTTGGGGCAGGCTCCTTCGACGGTGACGTTGGCGGCCGGATCCACGATGGGACGCGAGAACTTGCACTCCGGGTACGCCGGGCACGCCAGGAACTGGCCGTTGCGCCCCCACTTCTTGATCAGGTAGCGACCGCACTTCTCGCACTTGACGTCGGTCTCTTCCTGCAGCTCGCTCTTGAGCCGCGTTTTCTTCTCGTCGATGTGCTCGAGAGATTCCGCGAACGGCTGATAGAAATCCTTCACCACGTTCTGCCACTTGAACTCGCCGCCTTCGACCTTGTCGAGCTCCTGCTCCATTTGGGCGGTGAACGAGGTGTCGAAGACCTCCGGGAAGAAGCGCTCCAGCGTCTTCCACACCTGGCGGCCGAGTGTGGTCGGGTGCAGGCGGCCCTCCTCTTTCTCGACGTACTCGCGGTCCTGGATGATGGACACGATGTTCGCGTACGTGCTCGGGCGACCGATGCCCTTGTCTTCCAGATCCTTGATGAGGGTCGCCTCGGTGTACCGCGGCGGCGGCTCGGTGAAGTGCTGGATGCCGTCGATCGATTTGAGCGTGAGCGCGTCCTTCTCGTTGACCGGCGGCAGCTCGCCGCCCTCGTCGCCGAGGCTTTCCTCGTACACGGCGAGAAATCCCGGGAACGTCATCACGCGGCCGTTGGCCTTGAGCGTGTAGGCCCCCGCGCCCACCAACACCTCGGTGGTGTCGTAGCGCGCGCTCTCCATTTGCGAGGCGAGGAAGCGGCGCCAGATGAGATCGTAGAGCGCGTGCTGATCCTTGGTGAGGATACCCTTCAGCGAATCGGGTGTGCGCGCCACATCGGAGGGACGAATCGCTTCGTGCGCGTCCTGCGCCTTGGCGGCGGTCTTGTAAACCCGGTCTTTCTCCGGGCTGTAGTCTGCACCCCAGGTCTCTGTGATGTAGTCGCGGGCCGTTTCCTTGGCCTGGTCGCCCACACGCACCGAGTCGGTGCGCATATAGGTAATGAGGCCGACGCGATCGCCGTTGCCGACGTCGACGCCTTCGTACAGCTGCTGTGCCAGCATCATGATCTTCTTGGCCGAGTAGCGAAGCCGGCGCGCGGCGTCGCGCTGCATGGTGCTGGTGATGTAGGGCGGCTGCGGGTTGCGCTTGCGCTCTTTCTTTTCCACCGAGGTCACGGTGTACGAGGCCTTGCGCAGGTCCGCGAGTGCGGCGTCCGCTTGCTTCTGGTTATTCAGCTCGATCTTCTCGCCATTCTCCTCGACCAGCTTGACGGGCAGCTCGCCGCCGCTGGGCGTCGACAGGAGGCCTTCGACGGTCCAGTACTCGACCGCGACGAACGCTTCGATCTCTTCCTCGCGCTCGCACACCAAGCGCAGACCCACCGTCTGCACGCGCCCCGCGCTCAATCCATAATAGAAGATCTGCCACAGGATGGGGCTGATCTTGTAGCCCACCAAACGATCGAGGATGCGGCGCGCCTGCTGCGCGTCGACCTTGTTCATGTCGACGTCCATCGGGTCGTCGATGGCACTCTTGATGGCCTGTTTGGTGATCTCGTTGAAGATGATGCGCTTCACGTTGCGCTGCACGGGTGCGATGTACTCGCGGATGTGCCACGCAATTGCTTCGCCTTCGCGGTCCAAGTCGAGCGCCAAGTAGACTTCGTCGGCCGCCTTGGCGTCCTTCTTGATCTGGTCGAGGATCTTCTTCTTCCCCCGCGAGACCACGTACTCGGGTGAAAATCCGTTGTCGAGGTCCACGCCCAGGCGGTTGGTGGGCAGGTCCATCACGTGACCGACGGACGCCACCACCTTGAAGCCCTTCCCCAGGAACTTCTTGATGGTGTTCGCCTTGGCCGGCGATTCGACGATGACGAGTGCGTTGGTGGCCATAGTTTCCCTAAAAACAAAATCGCAAGATCGAGAATCTTGCGTCGCGGGAGGAGTCTGTCGGTCGCGCGTTTCGCTAGACCGGCGCGCCGTCGGTATCGAACCGATCGAACGCTTCCTCGTCGACGTCTCCCGCTTCGCGATTAAATATGACGGCGCACGCGATTCCCTTCACGTCGTCCACGTGCACCTTTTCCGAACCGACCGGGATGGCGCGGGCCAGAATGGTTTCGAACTGGCGCCCGTCGATGATCCCGAGGTTCTGGAGGCGGAACAAGTAGTCGTACGCCTCCGTGCTCAAACTCATGCGCTCGAACTCGCTCAAGACCCGCATCGTGCGGCTGGGTCGGGTTGTCACACGACTCGCTTCCGGTCGCGACGAGATCCAGAACACCGCGTGCTCGATCTCTTCGCTGGAATAGCCGCGGCGGGTCAGTTCCTTATCGAGCTCGACCGGCCGCCGGTCTGCACTGCGACTCATCTCCGCGACGAGCATGACCAAATCCATCAATCGAGTCCACATCGGGCTTGCCTCCGTTTGGGCGGCATGTGCAAGAGACGTGCACGCCTCGAAACGGGCCCTGAAACATAAACCCGCCTCGCCAAGACCGGCAACCACCAATTTAGCGAGGGTGTCAAGCGGAGGGCCGAAACCGGGAGCTAACTGCTTATTCCATGGCACTTTTTGTACTTCTTGCCGCTCCCGCACGGGCACGGATCGTTGCGGCCGACCTTCTCTTCGGTGCGGACCACCGGGGTGGTCGAAGGCGCCCCGCGGAGCACGCGGCTGGTCGCCTCCGTGGCACCCATGGGAGGTTGTCCAGCGCCAGCCGGACGGTTTGTAACCGGCGCCAGGGCAGGCTCACGAGGAGCGGGTGTTCCCAGGGGCGTCGTTGCCCCGCTCGGGGGAGGGGAGATCGCGGACGTCGCCTCACGATGCACGGCGCGAGCGCGGGATAGATCGGCCGCCGCACGCGGTGCCGCCGCCACCCGGGCGTGGAACATGGCGTAGAGCGCATCGCGGTCGATGCGCTCGTTCAAGTCGGCGAACAAGCCGAAGGCCTCGCGCTTGTATTCGACCAGCGGATCCTTCTGCGCGTAGGCGCGGTAGTGGATGCCTTCCTTCAGAGAATCGAGCTCGTGCAGGTGGTCCATCCACTTCTCGTCGATCACTTGCAAGAGCACGAACTTCTCGAACTCGCGCACCAGGTTCGGGTTGTTCATGTCGCGCGCGAGCAGGTCTTCGCGCGCGCGCAGTGCCTCGCGCGCGGTGGCCTTCGCGTGCTCGCGAACTTCATCCACCGTCTCCACACCCTGGGCGGGGAACGGGAACATGAACACGTTCTCGAGCTGTCCGAGTAGCTCGGAGCGCTGGGCGGCGTCGGGCACCTGCGACGGATCGAGCGTCTTCTCCATGGTGGTGTCGATGTAGTCGTCGATGATGTTCTCGATGACGCTCTTCAGGTCCTGGGCGTCCATCACTTCGTTGCGACGGCCGTAGATGACCTCGCGCTGTTTGTTCATCACGTCGTCGTACTCGATGAGGCGCTTGCGAATCTCGAAGTTGTAGTTTTCGACGCGCTTCTGCGAGCGCCCGATCGACTTGGTGACGAGCGGGTGCGTGATGACCTCGCCCTCCTTGACGCCCAGACGGTCCATCACACCCGCGATGCGCTCGGGCCGGAACAACCGCATGAGGTCGTCTTCGAGCGAGATGAAGAAGGCCGAGGCGCCGGGGTCGCCCTGGCGTCCGGCGCGACCGCGCAGCTGGCGGTCGATGCGCCGCGATTCGTGGCGCTCCGTGCCTATAATATGGAGGCCGCACGGAACATCCTTGGCGCACTCCAGGGTGTCGACCTTGCTGCCATCCTTGGTGGTCCATTCCTTCCGGCCCGAGCCGATGCCGCACTCGGTGCACTTCACGACCCACGGCTCGAGCTTGATGTCGGTGCCGCGGCCCGCCATGTTGGTCGCGATGGTGACGGCACCGGCGCGGCCCGCCTTGGCCACGATCTCCGCCTCCTGCTGGTGGAACTTCGCATTCAGCACGTTGTGCGCGATGCCTTTGCGCTTCAGCATGCGCGAAAGCGTCTCCGAAACCTCGACGCTGATGGTGCCCACCAGCACGGGGAGCTTCAGCTCGTGCAGGCGGGCCACCTCGTCGACGATCGCGTTGTACTTCTCGCGCTTGGTCTTGAAGACCAGGTCGTCGTAGTCGACGCGGCGCACCATCTCGTTGGTCGGAATCACCTGCACATCGAGCTTGTAGATCTTGTGGAACTCTTCCGCCTCGGTTTCCGCGGTACCGGTCATGCCGGCGAGCTTCTCGTACATGCGGAAGTAGTTTTGCAACGTGATGGTGGCGAGGGTTTGCGTCTCGCCTTCGATCTTGACCCCTTCCTTCGCCTCGAGCGCCTGGTGGAGCCCGTCCGAGAAGCGGCGCCCCGGCATCAAGCGCCCGGTGAACTCGTCGACGATCAGCACGCGGCCATCCTGGACCACGTACTCGTTGTCTTTTTGGAACAGCGTGTACGCGCGCAGGAGCTGGCTGAAGTTGTGGATCGCTTCCGACCGCTCGGCGTAGCCACGGTGCGCTTCGTCTTTGGCGCGCACGCGGTCGGCGGGCACCAGCGCTTCGTTGGCGTCGATCTCGGCCACCGCCTCGCTCAAGTCGGGCAGCACGAATTGCTCGCGGTCCTCGGGAGAGAGCGCCTCGCGCCCCTTCTCGGTCAGATTGATCGAGTTGCCCTTCTCGTCGACGGCGAAATAAAGCTCTTCGTCCAGATCGTGCAGCACCTTGTCGCGCATCAGCTCGACTTCCATGCGCTGGATCATGCGCTCGGTGCCGGGCTCCGCCATCAGCTTCATGAAGCGGTTGCTCTTGGGCGACCCGCGCTTGACCTTGAGCAGTCCGCGCGCGACTTCGTCGGCCTGCTCCGGGTCCTCCATGTTCTTCTCGGCAAACGCGAGCAACTCGTTGACCAAGCGCGTTTGCAGCGTCATCACGCGCTCGACCTTGGGCTTCAAGCGCGCGAACAGATCGGAGGATGTGCTGTGCGAAACGGGCCCGGAGATGATGAGCGGCGTGCGCGCTTCGTCGACCAAGACGCTATCGACTTCGTCGACGATGGCGTAGCTGTGCCCGCGCTGCACGCGATCTTCGGCGCGCGTCTTCATGTTGTCGCGCAGGTAGTCGAAGCCGAATTCGTTGTTGGTCCCGTACGTGATATCCCGGCCGTACATCTCCTTGCGCAACTGGTTGGACATGTCGGCTTGGATCACGCCGATGGACACACCCAAGAGCTCGAACAGCTTCCCCATCCACTCGGAGTCGCGTCGCGCGAGGTAATCGTTGACGGTGACGAGGTGCACGCCGCGACCGGCGAGCGCGTTCAAGTACAGCGGCATGGTGGCGACCAGGGTCTTGCCCTCGCCGGTCGCCATCTCGGCGATCTTGCCCTGGTGCAGCACGATACCGCCCGCCAATTGCACGTCGTACGGCACCATCTCCCACTTGGTGGGAATGCCGACGACGTCCCACGTCGAGCCGACGAGTGTCCGGCACGCCGCCTTGACGAGGCCGAACGCCTCCGGCAGCAAGTCGTCGAGTGTGGCGCCGTCTTGGATGCGTCGGCGGAGCTCTTCGGTCTTTGCTCGGAACTGTTCGGGGGTGAATCCGTCGCACTCGAGCGCGCGCTTCTTGACTTCTTCCAACAGCTCGCCGTGCCGCTGGAAGTCGCGCTGTGACTTCGGCTTGAACAATTTCTGTAAGAGACTCATAGAACTGAAAACCCTTCGTGAAATCCGATGCAAGGTAGCAAATCCGCGGCAACCGGCGCAAGTTGCGCCGTGGGAGGATGTTGAGCGGAGGGGAATCCCTCGGCGCGAAGCCCAAGCCGAACTACGAGTCGCGCAGATTGAGACAGAAGAAGCGCCCGCCGTTGTTCCCGAAGTAGACCCGGTCGCCGTCGACGATCGGCGAAGAGAAGATCGCTTGCTCGGTGCTGTAACGGTCCAGCAGCTCGCCGTTGTTTGCGTCGAGCGCGTACACCGAGCCGTCGTACGACGTCACCAGGACGCGATCGCCGTCGACGAAGGGGCGCGAGAGCACCGTGCCCGAGGTCTCGAAGCTCCAAACCAGCGTTCCCGTATTCGCGTCGAGACAGTACACGCGCTCGTCGCTGCTTCCCGCGTACACGCGATCATTGTGGATCAGCACCGCGGAGTTGACGGGGCCGCGGGTCGAAAAGGACCACAGACGTTTTCCGTCCGCGAGCGAGTGCGCAACGATGTTCCCCTTGGCGGTTCCAACCGCGACGCGCGCGTCGTCCGCGAACGGCGTCGACGCGACCGGGCCCCCCAATGCCACCGACCAACGCTTGCGACCGGTGTCGTCGGCGAGAGCGTACAAGCGCCCGTCGTGCGAGGGGACGAAAAAGGTCGCGTTCGCGTGCGTAATACCGCCCCGCACTTGCCCGCGGGTCGCGAACTTCCACAGCACGCGACCCGTTTCGAGAGAAAGCGCGTAGACGTTACCCCGCGTCGTTCCCACCGCGATGCGCTCGCCCGTCGACGACGGCGTGCTCACCACCTTTTCGCGCAGCTGACGCTTCCAGCCCACGCGCCCGTCCGCGCGCGAGAGGCGGTACACATTGCCCCCGTAGTCGGCGACCACCACCGCTTCCCCGCGCACCACGGGCGAGGCTCCCACACCGCCGACCGCGGCGTACGACCACATCTTCTCTCCTCCGTCGCGGTCGATCGCATACACGTGCCCGTCGCGCGAGCCGAACACCACGCCCTCTCCCATGAGGGAGGGCGACGAGGTCACCGGCTCCGAATACGCGCGCTCCCACGCGAGCGCGAAGCGTTCACCCTTCGATTCCACCGGCGCGCTGTCGGATGCAGTTACGACTTCGGGCCCGCGTTCCGCGACCGAGGTCTCGCGCGTCATCACCGGCGTAAGTCGCTCCTGCGTCGCGCGCCCCGCCAGATGGCCGCTTTCGTCCGCCGGCGCGCCGCTGTCGATCGACGCCCGCTCGAAGTCCACCCGCGAAGCCACCCATCCCACTCCCACTGCGACCGCGGCGATCATGCCGGCGGCCGCGACACCGCGCACCCACGTGCGAGCGGTGGTCGAGCGCAGCGCGTGCTTCGCGTCTGCGTCGCCGACCGTCCGCCTGCCGCGGAAGCGGAGGCACAACACGGTGCGCGCGATACGATCACTGACGAGCGCGCTCGCACTGCCGCTACGCCCGTCGAGCGCGTCGAGCGCGGCGGCCAAGTCGGTCGCCGACCCTCCCAGCAGGAGCTCGAGGTCGGCGCCGTCGCGCGGGCGCGGGATGCAAAACAAGCCCAGCGAATCCGGAAGCGTCTGCGCGAAGAGATCGTGCTGGTCGCGCGTCGTTTCGATCGGAATATCGAGCACTTGCCGGTGCGTGCGCGCCTCCATCGCGTGCATGGGGACGAAGACGCCGTTGACGCGAATGCGCGCCGGCGCGTCTCGCGCGTACAGCAAATAGAAAACGTCCGCTTCTTCGACCAAGAGGTAGAGGCCGAGCCCGCGAAAATCGTCGAGGCGCGTGTCGACCTGGATGGAGAGATCATCCAACGAACGGACGGCGCGGCGCAGAAAGGTGAGCGCGCGCTCCAACTGTGCGCTCGACTGGTAGCGCGCGATGGTGTCTCGGTACGCGGCGGCGAGAAAACCGGCGCGTTCGCCGTCCGCCCGCGCGGACACGTCCTGCATGAGGACGTGCAGGCTGCGGTCGCGGCTCACGCGTTCTTGGTAGACGAAGTCGCACGCGCGATCGGCCGGAGAGATCGTGATGGTCTCGTTCATGGCTCGTCGCGACGAGTGGGGCACCGCCCGTCGCCTGCGCTGAGCCTAGGCGCGCGTGTTTGGCACTGTCAAAGGTTTGTTTGGATAAAAGAGGCGTTATCGACGCGGCGGACGGCCCGTCGGCGGCTTGCGGGGAGCGGCGCCCGCTTTCGGCTTCTCGGCCGGCTTGCCCTTGAAAATCCCCAGTAGGTTGCCGACCATCGACTTGGCATCGCCGTTGGCGACCAGCTTGCCGTCCTTGCCGCTCTTCATGTAGCGGAGTGCCACCGGATGCTCGGGGTCCCACTTGAGCGCTTCCTCGAAGCATTCCATCGCCGTCTTCGACAGCCCCGCCTGCATGTACACGAAGCCCAAGTTGGCGTGGTAGTCGGCGTTGTAGAACTCCATCTCGAGCGCCTTCTTGCAGGAGTCGCGCGCCTCGTGGAGCTGGGTGCGCAAGACCCCGAGCGAGAATCCATACCAGCTCAAATACGCGGGATTAGAGTCGTCGTACTTGATGGCCGCCTTGAGCAGGACCGCGGCCTTGTCGTAGCGGTTCTGTCGCATGGCGGCGCGCGCCTGGTCGTACGAGAGCTGGGCGGAGCGCTTGTCGGCGTCGCGGCGCTCGGCGGGCGTCCCGGTCTTGCGCTTGAGCTTCTCGTCGAACTCGCGGCGCCGGGACGCGTCGCTCAATACGGAAAAAGCCTCGTTGATGAGCTTGAAGTCGACGCCATCTTTGCCGGCGGATTCGCCCACCACGTCGGGATGGTGGAGCTTGGCGAGCTTGAAGTACGCCTTCTTGATGGTGTCGTTGTCGGCCGTCGGCCAAACGCCCAACACCTCGTAGTAGTCGACAAACTTGACGTTCTGCTCCATGACTCGCCCTTGGGTAACGTGTTCCTGCGGCGGGCTCCCCTACCTGCCGAACTTTCCGCTGGTCACAGTCCGCAGCTCCTGCAACAGATTGTTGGCGAGCTGATTGTCGGGCTGGACCTTCAGCACGTGATCGATCTGGGCCTGCGACTCGTCGTAGCGCGTGTTCTCGTAGTACAGGAGCGCCAGGTTCAAGCGCGCCTTGGCGTAGTACGGATTGATCTTGAGTGCGACTTCGAACTCGTGCACCGCGTCGTCCATCATGGCGCTGTTGCCGTAGGCGATGCCGAGGTAGTTGTGCAGGTCGGGATAGTCGGGCTTGATCGCGATCGCCTTCTTCAGCTCGCGGATCGCTTCGTCCATGTTGCCGTTCTGGATGGCCTCGATCGCCAGCTCCTTGCTGATCTGCGCCGAGCTCGGGCGCTCCTCGATCATCTCGGAGAACAAGCGCGCGACGTCGTCGTCGTGGTTGGTGCGCATCGCCACCACCAACGCGTCGAGGTTCTCGCGATAGAAATTGGGACAGCTGTGCTTGGAAGCGACCGTCTCGCGGACAGCACCGTCCTTGTCGCCCAACTCGCGCAGGATCTTCGCGAGGAAGATGCGCGAGCGGAAGAATTTGTTGTTGATGTCGAGCGAGTTGCGGAAGCAGTTGCACGCGTCTTCGAGCCGGCTCTTGCGCACGTACAGCGACCCCAGTTTGTAGTGCAGGTCGGCGAACATGGGCTTGATGGAGACGGCGGCTTCCATCTCGCGGGTGGACGCGTCGAGGTCGCCGGCCTGGTCGAACTCCTTCGCCAACGCGACGTGCGCCTCGCACGTGTACAGGTCAAGCGTGGCGCGATCGACGTCGCCCGCCTGCCCCGCGACGGCTTGGATCTCCTGGAAACGCCCGAGCGCCTTCCGGTACTCCCCCGAGTTGAAAAGGTTCAGCGCCTTCGAGAACTCGTCTTTCGGAATGAACGCAAACAGTCGTTTGAGAAACATGGCCTACCCCTGCAGGAACCGAGCGGCGAGTTGCATCGCGATGCCGCTGAAAATCGGGACCCGCATGTTGTCGTCCAGTGGCGACGGCATCGCTTCCGCCAAGGTCGCGGTCAGCGCACCGATTACGGCGATCTCGGGCGACCGCAAGAGCGGCCATCCGAGCGCCAGGCAAACGACGAAGCACGCGATGCTGCCCTGCGGGCTCTTGCCCCAGTACAGCGGCTTCCCGAATCGCTTGCCCACGATCGCGGCCGCCGCATCACCGAGCACGAGGAACAAAAGCGCCGCGATGGCGATCTCGTGATCGAAGACGACGACGCTCAACAGCGCCGCGATCATGTAGTGCGTCGACCCTAGCAGGTGTTCCTCTTCGTGTCGCCGGATGAGCGGTCGAAACAACTGAAGGAAGAACCGCCGAAGTCGATGGTCGCTGAGCCGCATGAGGTCGACGGCGACCGTCGCAAAGGTAGCAATAATGAGGCCAAGGAGAGCCACATCGTGGCGTAGGAAGTACACCGCCACCGGAACGATGATCATGCCGAGATGAAACGACTTGCGCTGCAGCTCGTGCCGCATCGGCTTGGGTTCGGGAGCACCGCGAGGAGGAGCCTTCATGAGACGAGAATGGTAGCCGACGCGGTCGGGGTTGACCCAGGCCAATTCGCCCTATCGGACGCCCGTGCAAACTGCGACTAGCGGGGAGCGTTCTTGACGGCGGCATCTCCGAAGTAGAGCGCGTGGTAAACGTTCGCCGACTCGACCACGCGCTTCACGTAGCCGCGCGTCTCGCGGTAGTCGATCGACTCGACGGCCGCGATCGCGTCGTCGCCCGACACTCCCGGCTCGATCCAGCGCCGCGCCGCGCCGGGACCGGCGTTGTACGCGGCCAGCATCCACGCCGCGCTTCCGTCGCCCGCGCGCAGCAGGTCCGACGCGTACCAGGTACCGATGGAGACGTTGACGCTCGGGTCTTCCAGTCGAGCGTCGACATCGACGCCGAGCTCCCTTCGCTTCGCGATGCGGCGCGCGGTGTCCGGCATCAACTGCATGAGCCCGATGGCGCCCGCGCGCGAGACCGCGTCGGTCTCGAAGCGGCTCTCTTCGCGGATGATCGCGTACACCAGGTGCGCGGGAACTTCGCTTTGCAGAGCGGCGTCGAACACTTGCGCGGGGTACGGGAGCGGATACGTCAAATAGCGAAAGTCGTCCTCGAGCTCGCGGCGCGCTTCCCACGTGAAACCGACGCGCGCGCGCTCGAACACGCGCACGCTGCGCCACGGCATCGCGTACTCCTCATACGTCCGCGCCAGCACGAGCGCCAAGTCGGGCGCCATGCGGGGCCGCAGTCGCACCACCTCCAGCTCGCGCTCGCCCCAATCGCGAAAGCCCGCTTCGAGAAAACGCCGCCCACGCTCCAGCGCCGCGAGAGCTTCGGTGTCCTCGGTCGCGCGGTCGCGCTCGTGGTCCGCGGCCTCGACCACGCGCCGGTACGCGCGCTCGCGTTCACTCGCGGTGCCCGCCAGCCACGAAGAAAGCGAACCGGCCCCGTCGTGGGCGACGGTACCGGTCGCGTCGCGCAGCGGACCGCGCGCGAGATTTCCCACGTCGGGCGAAACGTAGAACGAGTACGGGTTGACGCTGCGCAATTCGCCCAGGAGCAACTCGGCGTTCCCGCTCAAGCTGTTCGATTGGTAGAGGCGCGATAGATAAAACAACGCGGCTTCGTCGGTGCGGCGCGAACGCGCGAGCCACTGCTCGAAGATGGCCGCCGCGGCGTCGACGTCGCCTCCCTTCTGGAGCTCGTGGGCGCGCTCCATGGCGGCGGCCCAGCCGTGGAACGACGAGGGGTAGGAGCGCCGCAATTGGTCGAGCAGGCGCGCGCCCTCGGCGCTCTGACCGCTTTGTTCGCGCAGCGACGCCGCGGCGTAGAGCGCTTCGGCGGCCAAAGAGTCGTTCGCGTACGTGTGCGCGAATTGCTCGTAGATGGTCGCGGCGTCGGCTTTTCTCCCCGCGCCTCGAAACGAGCGCGCCAACAGGAGCGTCGAGCGGCGCTTGAATTCACCGTCGGAGTAGGCCGGGCGCGCGAGTGCGATGGCCCGCGAGTAGTTCGCGTTGGCATAGTGGTATTCGCCCCACAGGAGCCGCAGATACTCCGCGTCTGTGCCAGCCAGTCCGCGATCGTCCAGCGCGCGGAGCACGCGCCGCGTGTCATCGGGTCGCGCGCGGGTCATGAAAACTTCGGCACACGCGAACAGAAGTCGTGTCGACGCACCCGCCATCGAACCGTCTCGCGTCACCCGTAACGCACAGGCCTCCGCTTCCGGGTATCCGCGCTGCTGTTCCAGCAGGGTGAATGCCGCACCAAAAGCCAGTGCGTCGTCGCCCGTTTCGCGCGCGACGTCGTAGCGTAGCGCCAGCAATCGCCGACGCTCGGCGGCGTCGATCGGGCGGTGGATGGCGAGGTCGAGAATCGCGAGCGCTTCCTGCGGGCGGCCGAGCGCGCGCAACACCTTCACGCGCTCTTCGTCGATGGGACCGGCGAGTGCTTCGGACATGGACGCACCGCGCGCGCGATCGAGCGCTTCGAAAGCGCCGGCCGCGTCGCCCTTTTTTCCCAGAGCCTGGGCGCGCACGAGCTCGAGGTAGGCGGAGAGCGGGTCCGATGGCGACGATTCGGTCGCGGCGAGAAGCTCGAGCGCGCGATCGGGGCGGCCGGCGTCGAGATTCAAACGCGCGCGACGCAGGTAGTACCACGACGCGGCGCGGTCGTTTCGCGGTGCGGACTCGCGCGCGAGTAGGCTTTCGGCTTGAGCAAATCGACCGAGCTCGGTCAGGAGTCGAACGGCGAGCGCAGCGTCGGCGTCGGTAACGGCGGAGCCGCCGGAACGGAGTGCGTCCCACGCGAGGCGCGGTTCGCCGTGGGTCGCGAGCAAGAGCGCTCGACGCGAAGGCGACTCTGCCTCGGTGTCGATTACCCCGAGGCACACGACGACCCCGGCCCAAATGACCCATCGATGGTGCATGGATCAATTATAGAGTGTCGTCGCGGAATACGGCAACCCGCGTGATACCCAACTTATTCCCACTCGATGGTACTGGGGGGCTTCGAGCTGACGTCGTAGACGACGCGGTTGACGTGCGGGACGCGATTTATGATTCGGTTCGAAACGTCGCGCAGGAATTCGGCCGGAAGCTCGGCCCAATCTGCCGTCATGCCGTCGGTGCTGGTCACGGCGCGGAGCACGATCGGGTACGCGTAGGTGCGCGCGTCGCCCATGACGCCCACACTCTTCACCGGCAAGAGCACCGCGAGCGCCTGCCACACCTGGTCGTAGAGTCCGAACTCGCGCAGCGCATCGATGAAGATCGCGTCGACCTGGCGCAGGACGGCGAGCTTCTCTTCCGTCACTTCGCCCAGCACTCGCACCGCCAGCCCCGGGCCAGGGAACGGATGCCGGCTCAGCTGGTCGCGCGGGAGCCCGAGCTCGGCACCCACCGCGCGCACTTCGTCTTTGAACAACAGTCCCAGCGGCTCGATGAGCTTGAAGCGCATGTTCTTGGGAAGACCGCCCACGTTATGGTGCGTCTTGATCGTCACCGACGGGCCGCCGGTCGAAAAACTCTCGATGCGATCGGGATACAACGTGCCCTGGGCGAGAAACTCGAACGGCCCGCGCTGGGTGCTGACCTCTTCGAATATCTCGATGAACAGATTGCCGATGCGCTTTCGCTTCTCTTCCGGATCGTCGACGCCTTGGAGACGTTGCAAGAAACGTGCGCGCGCATCGACCACGTCCAGGGGCGCCGAGAGGTGCGACCCCAAGAGTTGAACCACGCCCTCACGCTCGCCCGCGCGCAAGAGTCCATTGTCGACGAACACACAGTGGAGCTTTTTCCCGATCGCTTTGTCGACCAGACACGCGACCACGGAGCTGTCGACGCCGCCGCTCACCGCACAGATGACGCGACCGTCGCCGACCGTGTCGCGAATCTCGGTTACCATCTGCGAGACGATCGCTCCCGCCGACCAATTGCGCTCGGCCTTGCAGACTTCGAAGAGAAAATTCTCCAATATGGTGTCGCCGAAAGCGGTGTGATGGACTTCGGGGTGGAATTGAACCGCGTAGGCGTCTTTGGGCGCGATGTGAAACGCGGCCATCTCGCCTTCGTTCGAGGTAGCGAGAACTTCGAGCGCGGTCCCGCCGCCGCGCACGGTGTCGCCGTGGCTCATCCATACCGACTGCTCGGCCGGCGTGTTGCGAAACAGCGGGTGCTGCGGATTGGCGCGGATGCGCGTGTGCCCGTACTCGGCCTTGCCGGCGCGTTCGACCGCAAGCCCCAGGTCGCGCGCGACCAGCTGCATGCCGTAGCAGATCCCGAGCACGGGGCGTCCCCACGACCAAATGTCCTTGGGGATGGTGGGCGCTCCGGGCTCGAAAACGCTGGCGGGACCACCCGAGAGGATCACACCAGCGGGATCGTTGTGGAGAATGCGCTCGCGGGTCGCGTTCCAGGGCAGCACGACCGAGAAGACGCCCTTCGACCGGATGCGGCGCGCGATGAGCTGCGTGAATTGGGAGCCGAAGTCGAGTATGACGATTCCGCGCGCCGGCATGCTTACACGTGACGGAAGTGTCGCCTCCCGGTGAAGAGCATGGCCAGGCTGGCCTCGTCGGCGGCCGCAATCACTTCTTGGTCGCGAATGGATCCGCCGGGCTGTGCCAGCGCGGCGATACCGACCTTCGCGAGCTCCTGCACGCCGTCGGCGAAGGGAAAGAAAGCGTCGGAAGCGGCCACCGCGCCCTTGACGGGAAGGCGCGCTTTCTCCGCCTTGTGCGCGGCCAGGTGCGACGAATCGACGCGGCTCATCTGCCCCGCGCCGATGCCCACGGTGCCGTCGCCGTCGGCGATGACGATCGCGTTCGACTTGACGTGCTTGGCGACCATCCACGCCATGCGGAGTGCGATGCGCTCGCGCTCGTTCGGTTGGCGGCGCGTGACCGTCTGCGCGTTCTGCCACTCGGGAAACCCGGCGTCGTCGTCCTGCACCAGCGCGGCATCTTGCACCCACACGCCCATGAGCCCCGGCTTGCTCGCTTCCCAGTGCGCGGCCGGAATCGTGACCACGCGGACGTTCTTCTTCTTCTCGAGCGCACCCCGCGCCGCATCGTCGACGCTGCGCGCGATGATCACTTCGAGGAACAGCTGGCCCATCTCTTCCGCGAGTGTCGCCGTCACGGTGCCGTTGACCGCGACCACGCCCCCGAACGCGCTCACGGTGTCGGTCTTGAGTGCCCGCCGCCACGATGCGAGCACGTCGGAAAGCCACGCCACCCCACACGGGTTGTTGTGCTTGATGATGGCGACGCTGTTCGGTCCCAGATCACGAACCAGGCTGAACGCCCCCATGATGTCGAGATAGTTGTTGAACGACAGCTCCTTGCCCTGGAGCTGCGTCATATCGACCACCGGCGAATCGACCACCGTTCGATAAAGCGCTCCCCGCTGGTGTGGGTTCTCGCCATAACGGACGTCGGTGACCTTCGACAACCCGATCGGGAGCCGCTGCGGGAGCGTGTCGGTAGGGAGTGCCCCGCGGAACGTGTGCGCGATGGCGGCGTCGTAGGTCGCCGTGAGCGCGAACGCTTCCGCCGCTAGGCGCGCGCGCGTCTTGGCCGAGGTTGCGCCGGCCGACTTCAGCTCGGCGACCACGGCGGCGTACTGCGACGGGTGCGTCAGCACCGTGACGTGCTTGTGGTTCTTGGCGGCGGCACGGATCAACGTGATGCCGCCGATGTCGATGTATTCGATCAGTTGGTCGGGCGACAGTCCCGTGCGCGCCTTTTCTTCGAACGGGTAGAGATTCACCACCACCACGTCGATCGGCTGCGTCGCCTGGTCCTCGAGGGTTCGCACGTGCTCCGCGTTGTCGCGGTCGGCCAGAATGCCGCCGTGGATCTTGGGGTGCAACGTCTTCACGCGCCCGCCGAGTATCTCGGGGCTCTTCGTATAATCGGAGATCTCGCGCACCTCGACGCCCTTTTCTTCCAGGAAGGTCTTGGTCCCCGAGGACGCGATGATGGCGAGGCCCGCGTCGCGCAGCGCGAGGGCCAGCTCGGTGAGGCCCTCCTTGTCGGTCACACTCACCAACGCGGTGGCGGTGTGGGTCTTGGCGGTCTTGCTCACAGGTACCTCTCCACGTTTCGCTCGGGAAACAAGAGGTCGTGCGCCTCTTGGTAGCGCGCGATGGTGCGCTTGACCACGTCGGGCGGAAGCTCGGGTCCGGGCGGGTTGTGGTCCCACCCGCTGCGATCGAGATAGTCGCGCACGAATTGCTTGTCGAAGCTCTCCTGCGCGCGTCCGGGCGCGTACTTGTCCGCCGGCCAGAAGCGCGACGAATCGGGGGTGAGCATTTCGTCGATCAACTTGATCTCGCCGTCTATCAAGCCGAACTCGAACTTGGTGTCGGCCAGGATGATGCCGCATGTGCGCGCGTAATCGCGTCCGCGCCGGTACAGGTCGAGACTCTGGTCGCGAAGCGCTTCGGCATCGCGGCGCGGAACAATCTCGCACATTTGCTCGAAGGAGATGTTCTCGTCGTGTCCGCTGTCGGCTTTGGTGGCGGGGGTGAAGATGGGCTGGGGCAGCTCGGCCGACTCGGTGAGCCCGTCGGGCAGACGAATGCCGCACACTGAGCGGTTGCGCTGGTACTCCTTCCAACCCGAGCCGCTCAAGCAGCCGCGCACCACGCACTCGACGTCGAAGCGCTGCGCCTTCGCGACCAGCATGCTGCGACCCGCGAGTGCTTCGAGGCCGCGAAACGGTGCGGGATACTCGGAAACTTCGGCGGAGAGGAAGTGGGTGGCGAGCGAGCGGCCGAAGTGCTCGTACCAGCCCAGTGTGATCTGCGTCAAGAGGACGCCCTTGCCGGGCAGTCGCGTGGGAAGCACGACGTCGTACGCGCTCAAGCGGTCGGTGGAGACGATCAGCAGACGATTCCCCAGGTCGAAGACGTCGCGCACTTTTCCGGCGCGGTCGGGCTTCAATCCGAGCTCTTGCGTGCTGCCGATGACTGTGGTCATGGTTCCGTCCCCAACACCCTTCTGCCTTCGATCCGAAGGCTCCCGCGCGCGAACAATTCGACCGCGCGCGCCACGATGCGGTGCTCTTCCTCGAGAATGCGCGCGGAGAGCGACTCTGCGTCGTCGCCGTCGCGCACCGAAACCGCCGCCTGTAGAATGATGGGCCCGCCGTCGACCGACGCGTCGACGAAGTGCGCGGTGCACCCGGCGAGTTTGACGCCGTACTCGAACGCCTGACGCTGCGCGTGGAGTCCCTTGAAGCTCGGGAGCAGCGACGGGTGAATGTTGATCACCCGGCCGCTGAAACGATCCAGCAGCCCGCTCGCCCCGTCTCCGAGTATGCGCATGAAACCCGCGAGCAGTATCAAGTCGACGCGGGCCGATTCGCAACGCGCCACGATATCGGCTTCCGCTCCCGGCTGCAATCGGCCGCGTTTCTCGCCGGCGTCGACCCAGTGCCACGCGATACCGAGGGCCTCCGCGATTTCGACCGCGGCGGCGGATCGGTGGTCGGTAATGAGACAGGCCACTTGGGCCGGAAACATCGGGTCCTGGCAGCGCTCGGCGAGCGCCTTGAAGTTGCTTCCACGGCCGGAGGCCAGAACGGCCACGCGGCATCGTCCGGTGGTCACGGTCACCTTCCGCTTCTTTTGCGGCGCACTATAGCACCGCCGGTCGGTGCCGAGCGAAGCAAAAATGCGGCGCGCCGTGGGCCGCGTTGTCGGGCGCTATTTCGAACCTACGGCGAAGGAGAGAGCGATCCCTGCGACGGCGATTCCCCAGGCTAGTTTCCGCTTCGGAAATGCGCACGCGATGAGAGCAGCCGCGTAGTAGATCCCGGCGTGCGGGCGCGAAAACGCAACCGGGTCGGGTGCGATCGACCCTGCAGTGACGATGGCGGCGCGCGTGGTGCTCGATGCCCAGGTAAGTGCTGCTGCCAGCGCGCCGTCGGCACCGGCTGCGCCAAACGATGCCGCGAGTGCGATGACTTGCAGGATCGTCACGGGAAGCAGGAACACCACCGTCGCCAGCGGCCCGACCATACTGATGCGCCCGAAATGATGGAGTTGGAGCGGTGCTATGAAGACCTCGACCGCCACACTCACCCAGAACGCGGCCGCCACACTCTGCGCGCATCGCACCAGCGCTCGAGACCACGCGGGCCGGGCGGGCGCAGGTGCGCGCCGGAGTGCCACGGGCATCCGATCCAAAGCGAGGAAAACGGCGAGCGTGGCCGCGAAGGAGAGCTGCAACCCCACCGACAGAATCGCGACCGGCGAAGCGAGCAGCATGAGGAAGAGTGCTTTGCCCAGAGCGTCGATGGGACGCGGCGGCCGATTCAAAGCGCGCGCGGCAAGAATCAAGAGCGCCATGGTATAGGCCCGTGTCAACGAATCGACGTCTCCCACCACGCCCACATAGAGTGAGAGCGCGAGTGCCACCACCGCGGCGCGGCGCCGCGGTGTCCAATAGGTCGCGAATACGGCCAGCGCCGCGATCATCGTGAGGTGCATCCCGGAGAGTGCCAGCAGGTGTGCGATGCCCAACACCCGCACGGCTTCGTACGCGGGACGGTCAAGGCTGCCCCGCTCTCCCAGCAGCAATCCGACCGGCAGTGCCGCCTCCCCGCCCAGCATGCGCGCAAGATGCGTGCGCGCGGACCGGTGCATCGGCCATAGCAAGTGGCGCATGAGCGGGCATCCGCGCTCGCCGTCGGTGCGCCGCACGTCCTCGAAGCGTACGCGCGCTTCGCCCGCCACACCGCGCGAGGTGAGAAACGCGGACGGTACCCGAGAGGTCGTGGCGAATCGCGCGTCGACCTGGAGCGAATCGCCGTAGCAGAGGTCGAAACACCCCGCGCGCACCCAAACGCGCATCGGGCGTACATCGAGAACGGTCGCGAGGGCGAAGGTCGAACCGTAGCCACCCGACTGCGGGAACGACGCCACCCATCCCCGCAGGCGCACCTTCTGGCCGTTCGCGCGTTCCGCCGTGCGCAGGAAAACGCTGCGATCGGCGTCGGCGCGTTCGATGGCGGTCCAGCCGACGGCGCCGCCCGCGGCCGCGAGCAGCAAGGCAAGCCACGCGTGCCACGCGCGACACACGACCGCGCGCGCGAGTGCGACACCGGTTACGATTACGAGAAGAGAAAGAGAACGATAGACGCCGGCGATGATCGCCGCCGAGAAGAGCCACACCACCACCCACCACCACCCATTGACGCGCCGGCAAGCGGCGCGTCGTTAGCCGCTCGAGTACAGCACCACCTGATTCTTGCCGCGCTGCTTGGCGCGGTACATCGCTTCGTCGGCCTGCACGAACAATTGGTCGGCCGACTTGGCGGTATCCGGGTACACCGCCGCGCCCACGCTCACCGTGATCTCGCGCGTGTTGCCAATCGCGTCGTGAAAACCGCGGTGCTGCTGGATCACGCGCCGGAGTCGCTCGGCCGTGTGCACGGCCTCGAACTCCGGTGTACCCGGCAAGAGTATCACGATCTCTTCGCCGCCGTAGCGGAACGCGAGGTCGACCTTACGCAGGTTGCGCCGGATGATCTCGGCCACCGCCACCAGCGCCTCGTCGCCCTTCTTGTGCCCGAGCTCGTCGTTGATGCGCTTGAAGTCATCGAGGTCCAGCACCAGCATTGAGAGCGCGGTGCCGGAGCGCATCGCGCGCTCGATTTCGACCGGCATCTGGCGGTCGAAGAACTGCCGGTTGTAAATACCGGTGAGCGCATCGATGGAGGTGAGGCTCTCGAAATGGTGATTGAATTCGATGGCTTGTCGCACGACTCCGGCCGCGAGCTCGAGGTCGGCGTCCATGGTCTCGCGCGCGGCACCCGCGGGAAAAAAGACCGACAGTGCCCCCACGACACTGCCCAGCGCGAAGATGGGCGCGACGCCGAGTGCCTCCCAGCGGTTGGGCGCTCCCGGCTCGGGATCGAGGACCTCATGCCTGCGAACGACGCGCTGCGCACCCGATTCGGTCGCGCGCGCGATCGCGTCGTGCGCGTGCAGCTCTTCTTCGGTCACCGCGTGCACGCGCCGGCCCGCGGTGTCGCCGCCGATCAGCGCGTCTTCGATCAAATCGAGGCGGATGGCTGCGAAACTCATCCAGCGCTCGAGGGTCTCGAGGAGTATTTCGAGGCGCTCGCCGACCGGAATCGACCGGTCCGCGATGGTGAACGATCGAATGATGTCGGGAAGGAGCGTGGCGGCCGATTCCGAGCTGCGCGACGGCGGCTCGATGGGCTTCGCGACCGCCAAGGGTGGGTCGCGATCAAGGGGTCGATCGGCGCCGGAGAGGACGATTTCGGGCGCGCGCGGCTCGTCGTCCAAGTCTTCCCACTCGCTGCGCGGGAGTGCAACGCTCAATTGAAAGCGACCGCCGCGCTTTCGATAGCCGACCACGACCGTGCCGTCGTCGGAGCGCACGTCGGTGCGTTCGAAGTAGGATGTCTCGCACAACTCCTCGAGCGCGCGCACCGATTCGCGACGCAGGACCGCGGCATTGCCGCTTCGCAGGGCCCGCTCGACGTCGCGCCGGAGGTCCGGCGAAAGTCGGTGTTGTGGAACGAGGTTGACGAGAAGGTATCGGAAGTCCCTATCGTAGATGCGCATCGCGTCGGTACCTTCCGTCCCGATCGCTGGTTAGTTTTCTACCGCCTCCATTTTAGCGTATGCTTGTAGGTGGCTTCCAGGGCTTTCGTAAGCCAACTTCTCCCCCATGGAGTCCGGGTGGATTTTGGCTTGCAAGTTGCTGTCTTGAGACCCGATATTGCCCAGGTCATCTGCCCCCCTATTCCCGACTCCGAGGAGGCTCCGGTGCGTTCCAGAATCCAGATCCACGCCGCCGTCCTGATCGTGTGGGCCGTCCTCGCGGCCGGTTGCTCTTCCGATGGTCAGGGGCGCAGTGCTGCCCAACGCTCGATGAACAACGGCAACGTCGAAGCGCGTTCGGAATTCGGTCGCGACATCCGCGGTTTCAGCGCGCGCGTCAAGGTGTCGCGCGAGCTCTACGCCGACAACGAGATCACCGCGTTCATGTCCTCGCGCGACTCGCTGCTTTCCGACGTCAACGACTTCATTCGCGAGAACCCGCATGCCGAACAAGACCCGGACTTCGTGCGCTTGCTCAATTCACTGAGCGCGCTCGACACCCTCGGCGTCGATCAGGCGCGCGACCCGGAGTATTCCGCTGTCGACGATAGCCTCGCGCTGGAGGCGCGGCCGTGGCCCGAAGCCGACACCAGCCCCAAGGAGCAGGCGCGGCTGTACGCGCTCAGCGATTCGCTCTTCCCCGTCATCGAGAGCAATCGCGTCGACTTTTGGATCAGCTATTTCACCGGCCCGGGGCGCGAGCGCTTCGAGCGCGCGATGTATCGCATGGAGCTCCACCGCCCGACGGTGGAAGCGATCCTGGCCGAGAAGGGGCTGCCACAGGAATTGATCTGCATCGCGTTCATCGAGAGCGGCTTCGCCATGAAAGCGGTTTCGAGCGCGCGTGCGGTGGGACCGTGGCAATTCATCAATGGCACCGCGCGCCGTTACAACCTGCGCGTGAATTGGTGGTACGACGAACGCTGTGACATCGTCGCGTCGACGTACGCCGCCGCCAACTACCTCACGGATCTCTATGGCATCTGGGGCGATTGGTTCCTCGCCTTCGCCGCGTACAACTGCGGCGAGTACCGGGTCGCGCGCCAGGTCGCGCGCCAAAAGACGACCAACTTCTGGCAGCTCGATTTGCCGACCCAAACCGAGCGCTACGTGCCCAAGTTTCTCGCCGCCCTCTACATCATGCGCGAGCCCGAGAAGTTCGGCCTCAGGATCCCGAGTGTCGAGCCCAACCGCTTCGACCTCGTCACGGTCAGCGTGCCGACCGATCTCGACGTGATCGCGCGCTCGGCCGCGACCACGACCGAAGTGGTTCGCGACATGAATCCGCAGTTCAAGCGCGGCGCGACTCCTCCCATGATGGAAGTGTTCGTAAAGGTTCCGCAGGGTTCCGGCGAAGCGTGCGCGGAAGCACTCCAGAATCTCCCGCCCGAGGATCGCGTGGCGTGGACGGAGCACAAGGTCAAGCGCGGCGAGACGCTGTCGCACATCGCCGGCGAGTACGGCACCTCGGTGGAGGCACTGCGCGACACCAACGGGCTCAAGCGCTCGAGCATGCTCAAAATCGGCCAGATCATCGTGGTGCCGGTACCGGGCGGCAGCTACGCCGAAGCGGCCAGCTCGAAGCCGACCTACATGAACCCGCGCAAGTCCAGCGTCGATCGCGCCGGGCTCGAGCGCTACGCACAGCGAGCGTCTGCCATCCCGTCGGGCGAGAAGACGACCTATCGGGTGAAGAGCGGCGACACCTTGAGCGAGATCGCGGAGCGCTACGGGGTGGGCCTGTCGCAGCTGCGGTCGTGGAACAATCTAAGCCGTCGGCGTCACATCTACGCCGGACAGAAGCTCGCGATCTACACCCGGGGCGGGAGCAAGACCGAGGTCGCCGCCGAAGTCCCTGCCCCCGGCGACGACATGACCAAGCTCACGCACGTGGTGTCGCGCGGCGAGTCGCTGTTTTCGATCGGCAAGCAATACGACGTCGCGGTGCAGGATTTGATGGCGTGGAACAGCCGCGGCAGCTCGATGATCAAGGCCGGCGAGACATTGGTCATCTACAAGCCGCGCGGCGCCGGCACGGACGACGGCGCGCGTTAGATAAGCAAACCGATTCCCTAAAAGCTGGCGAGTAACGAAACGCGGTGGGTCGACTCGAACGCGTCGTGGTGCAGGTACGCGTAGTCGAGGCCAAACATCCCGAAGTAGAGCCCCGCTCCCGCGGTCGGATTCTCCGCGTCGAGCCCGCCGCGTAACATCACTTTTTCCTGGAAGCTCAACTCCACACCCAAGCGCAAATCCGCGCTGACCGTCTCGCTCCAGAATTGCGACGCGGTCTGGCGATCGTCGAAGAAGAAGTCGGCGTCGACCGCGAATAGCACCGAGCCGTTCAGCGACTCCGACTCGATCTCGTACGCGCTCCCGAGCTTCAGGGAAGGAACGATGAACTCGTTGGTGCCCGTGCTCCAGCTGATGTAGGTGCCGGTCGCGTCCGCGAGCTTCGCACCCAGTGCGAGATTTCGCGTCAAGAAATCGTGGCGTAGGAATCCCAAATCGATACCGATTCCCATGCTCGACTCGCCCGCGATCATGTCCTGGTAGATCAGTTTCAGCGTCCCGCCGATGCTCCCGGCTCCGGTCACGATCGCGAACGTCCCCAAGCCCGCGAAGCTGTTGTTGGACTCCTTGGGGATCGACTCGTAGGGGATGCGATTGCCATTATCGTCGACGAGGTATTGGCCGTTGGCGTCGCTCACCATGGTGTACTGATTCGTGACCAGTTGATCCGGATCGCCCAGGTGAATGAGCGCGAAACCGAACGCGGGCTTGCGCGCGGCGTCGACCAGCGTGGTCGGCTGGACGTACGCGCCAAAATTGTAGTTCAAGAGATCGCCGAACTGCTCGGCGTGCATGGCGAGGATCTGCCGCTGCTCCATGCCCGCGATGCCGGCCGGATTCCAGAACACGGCGGACGCGTCGGCCGCAACCGCGGCGAAGGCGCCTCCCATACCGAGCGCTCTCGCACCCCCGCCCGGGGCCATGAATTCCCCCGCCAACTTGGTGGCGTGGACGGGAGCCGCGACCAACAATCCCAGTGCACACAGACCGACGGTGCGAAAATGCATACCAATCCTTTAACCTGATCGGGGTAGGGAAAGTCGACGATACTTCATCGGATCGGGACCACAGGGGAGGGCTTCGGGGTCAATTATACGACGTTGGCCGCCCGGGCGACAACGCCCGAAATCGCGCTTTTTAGGGGCCTCAGGCCAGGCCGTACTCCTTGATCTTGCGGTACAGCGTGCGCTCCGAAATCCCGAGGTTGTCCGCTGCGCGCCGCCGGTTGCCTCCCGAACGGTTCAGCGCTTCCTTGATCGCCGTGCGCTCCATGTGATCGAGGCTCAAGCTCCGGGGAGCGCCCGCCCCCGTTTGCACTTCGCGTAGCCCTTCGAACGGACTCCGTTCGCCGACACCGCGCACGGTTCCCTCCTTGAGCAAATGCAGAATCTCGCGCACGTCGCGATGGAGGGCGAGGATCGAGGCGTACAGCATCTCGCGCTCGGCCTCTTCTCGGCTGCGCCCCAATGGAACCGGCAACAGCGGCGGGGCCCCGGCCGGCTCTCGCTCCGCAAGGTGGGCATCCACCAGGGCGCGCGTGATGCGAGGCCCCGGCGTCAGGACGACCAGCGTCTCGATCAGATTCTTGAGCTCGCGGATGTTCCCCGGCCACGCGTGCTCGACCAGGCGCCGCATCGCGTCGGCTTCGACACCGCGCACGGACTTCTGATGCGCGCGGTCGGCCTGCGCGATGAAGCGTTGCACCAGGATGGGGATGTCTTCGCGCCGCTCGCGCAGCGGAGGAAGATAGAGGCTCACACCCTTCAATCGGTAGAACAGATCCTGCCGGAAGGCACCGGAGCGCACCGCTTCCGTGAGATTACGATTGGTGGCCGCTATCACGCGCACGTCGACCTTGATGGGCGCGCCGCCTCCGACTCGCAGCACTTCTCCGGTTTCGAGCACGCGCAGCAAGCGCACTTGCATGTTGGCGCTCGTCTCCCCCACTTCGTCGAGGAAGATGGTGCCGGTGTGGGCGCGCTCGAACATCCCCGCGCGGCGCGCGACCGCGCCCGTGAACGCGCCCTTCTCGTGACCGAACAATTCGCTCTCGAGCACGCCTTCGGCCAGCGATCCGCAGTTGATGGCTTCGAACGGTTTGTCGCGCCGGCGACTCGCGTGGTGAATGGCACGCGCGACCACGTCCTTGCCGGTGCCGCTTTCTCCTTGGATGATGATGGGGACTTCGGTGGGAGCAACCAGGAGGACGGACTCGAGGAGCTCTTCGATCGACGGCGAGCGGCCCACGATGCCGGCGCCGGCCTTGAGTGCGATCAATGCGAAGCGGTGGTCGAGCGAGGCGCGCAGCGCTCCTACATCGAGCGGGCGCTCGAGGTAGAAGTCGATGCCGTCCTGGCGCTCGGCTTGTTTGACGGCGTCGGACTTGGGGCCGCCGACCACGGTGGCGTCAATGGCCGGGGCGGACTTGCGGATGCGCTTCACGAGACCGACGTAGGCCGGCTCGGACGCTTCGTCGATCAGGACCCCGGCGGTCGATTCGGTGAGCGCTTCGACCAGTCCCGAGGGCTCATCGACCGGGTCGACGCGCCAGCCCTCGCGCGGAAAGAGTCCCGCGAGGGCCTGGCGGATTGTCGCATCGAGCGAGAGGACGACGTAGTGTACCTGCTGTGAACTCAAGCGGTTTCACCGCAGGCAAGGGTAGTCCCCGCACTGTCAGACTGTCAACTCGATTCGGAATCTACCCCCACCAGCGACACTTGCGAGCGATAGTCGCGCAGCTTGTTGCGAAGGGTGCGAACACTGATGTCCAGCGACTCCGCGGAGCGCGTGCGATTCTGGTTCAGCTGTGCCAGCCGGTCCATGATCATCAGCTTTTCCATATCGCGAATGGAGCCGCGACGAAACACGCTGTCCACCAAGACGTCTCGGTCACGGGCACCAGCGTCGCTGCTCCGAGCATCCGTCGACGCGAAGCCCTTCAGCTGGTGAGGAACGCGATCCGCGAGTGCAGACAGTCGTTCCGGCGCCGTGTCGGCAACGTCGGGCCCTATCATCACGGTGTCGCACGGATTTCGCTCGAGAAACGCGAGCGCTTCGGCGACGCTCTCAACGGCGACGAACTTGAGATTTCCGTCCGACCGGGGCTGCACCCCTGCTTCGACCCCCGGGATTCCTACCAACAGCACTACCATTCTAATTCTCCTTCCTCCGCGACCAGCATGTGGACCGCGGTGCGATCGGATTCCCGCCGCCAACCGGCGACGGCACTCAGTAGCGGCGCGCACGCCGCGACGAACGCAAGCCCGAGACCGGCGTGGTCCGGTTTGGTCGTCACGAACGGACGCCACGCGTCGTTGGTGTCGAATGCACCGGAGGGGCCGGGGCCGTCGTCGGCGACACGAAGATGAAACACGCGCGTGGCTCCCACGCGACAGCCGTCGACGCGCACGCGCACGATCCCTCCACGTGTGCCCGCTTCGACGGCGTTACGGACGATCTGAAACACGGCCCGCCCCAAGAGCTCGGCACGTTGACGACACGTTCCGTGCGAGTGATCGTGGGTCTCGATCGTGCAATGCCCGAGGTCGGCGCAGCGCGAGGAGACGCGGGCCAGCAACTCGACCCATTCGACCCGGGTTGGGCGCTCGTTCGCGCACACGCGCAGCGCGCCGAAGCGCGCCGCGAATTCGTCCAAGTCGCGCGCGGACCGCTCGATCTTCGCGGCCCACAGCGACGCGTTGGCTTCGTGCGCGTAGCCGTCCGCGATCAGCGAGGCGTAGGCGCGAATGCTTCCGGTGGTGTGACGCGCGGCGCGTACGCACTGGGTGACCAGCGCGTCGACGTCGTTGACCCGCTGCAGGTCGTCGGGCGTGAGATCGGGCGCAGGGCGTATGCCCATTCGTCGCAAGCGATCCGCGAGCGTGTTTCGCAGCGCCACGCGGGCGACGCTGGTCGAAAAAGGTGATGGTGAATCGGCCATGCCGGAGCAAAAGGCAAGCGCCGTGCCCCGGACCGGCGCCCAGAGGTAACAATAAGTCGTTTAACTAGTTAGGTTGATTTAGGGGCGCAGGCCCCCCAAGCCGCGCGGCAAGAAATGCCCCGCTTCGGGAGGTCATCGACGATTCAAAGGGAATGAGACTGACCAGTTAACGCTGCGCGGCGGGTCCTGTCGTACGGCAGCCCACGGCGTCTCGTCGTCCGCGCCTTCGCACTAGACTCCTCGCCTTGTGGGCGCCCGCCGGACGTCACCCGCCGCGGGATGTGCACAGCATCTCGACGCGAGCCAACATCACCGGGCCGCGCGTTACGCCTCGTCGTGCGCGACGACGCCGCCGTGGAACGCTTTTAGCTTTTCGCGCAGCGTCTGCCGCGAGATGCCGAGGATCGCCGCTGCGCGAGACTTGTTGCCCCGCGTCTCTTCGAGCGTGCGTTCGATCTGGACGCGCTCGATGTCGCGCAGCGTTTTCGGGAAGAACGCGCCGCTCACGACCGCTGCTGCGGCAGCTCGTACGGTCGGGATCTCGTTTCCCGCTTGGCCGCGGATCTCCGACGGCAAGTGCGACACCAACAGATCGTCCTGGGCGTCGAGCAGCATCGCGCGCTCGATCACGTTGCGCATCTCGCGCACGTTGCCCGGCCAGTCGTAGCGCACCAGGAGCTCCATCACGTCTTCGGAGGGAACCGTGACCTGCTTGCCGAGCTCACGATTGAAGCGCTCGATGAAGTGACTCACGAGCAGAGGGATGTCCTCGCGACGCTCGCGCAGCGGCGGGATGTGGAGCGGAATCACCTTGAGGCGGTAATAGAGGTCCTCGCGGAACAGCTTGTCCTTGATGGCGGCACCCAAGTCGCGGTTGGTGGCCGAAACGATGCGTGTGTTCACCGTCAAGTCCTTGACACCGCCCACGCGACGAAACGTCTTGTTCTCGAGCACGCGCAACAGGCGCGACTGAAGCATGATCCCCATCTCGCCGATCTCGTCCAAAAACAGTGTCCCGCCCTCGGCCAGCTCGACCAGGCCTTTCTTGCGCGTCTTGGCGTCGGTGAACGCACCCTTCTCGTATCCGAACAATTCGCTCTCGAGCAGCGTCTCCGGTACCGAGGCGCAATTGATCTCCATGAAGGGGCGCGGGTCGTCGTAGCTGCAGGCGTGGATGGCGCGCGCGACCAATTCCTTCCCCGACCCGCTCTCGCCCGTGATGAGAATCGTGTTCGCTTTGCTGCGGCCGATCTTCTTGATCTTGTCGAAGATCTCGACCATGGCGGGGCTGCGGCCGATGAACTGCTTGAAGAACGCGTTGCCGGTCGAGCTCGAGCGCAGGTACGCGATCTCGTTCCTCAAGCGCTGGTTCTCGAGCGCGTTCGAGATGGTGACGCGCAGCTTGTCGACGGAATACGGCTTGGCGACGAAGTCGTACGCGCCGCTCTTCATCGCTTCTACCGCCGTCTCGACTTCGGCGTACGCGGTCATGATGACGACGGGGACGCTGGGGTCCTCGGCCTTGACCATCTTCAAGACGTCGAGCCCGGAGCCGTCGGGGAGCTTCATGTCGAGCAGCACCAAGTCGGGCGACGCGTCGCGGAACTTCGCGATGCCCTCCGCGGCCGTCTCGGCGTCGACGGTCTCGTAGCCGCCCGCGGCGATCGCTTCGGCCAGCGACCATCGAATCGTTTTTTCGTCGTCGATAATGAGGATCGTCTTCGGCATGAAGGGCTCCTTGTCCGTTAGATCATGAGCGAGCGCCGGCGACCGGCACCGGGAGCGCAGGCAAGCGCACCGTGAAGCGCGTTCCCTTCTCCAGGAACTCGCACGCGATGGTCCCGTGATGGTCGTCGACGATTTGCCGGCAAATCGCGAGGCCCAGGCCGGTGCCTTGGGTTTTCGTGGTGACGAACGGATCGAACAGCGTCGCGCGCACACCTTCGGCCACACCTACGCCGGTATCGGCGATCTCGATCGCCACCCAGTCGTTCTCGCGACGGGACGCGACCACGACGCGGTCGTCGCGCGCGCACGCTTGCACCGCGTTGAGCACGAGGTTCAACAGCACTTGCGTGAGCTGCGACGCATCGGCCAGGCACACCGCGTCTTCGTCGACCGCGGTCGAGACCAGCACACCGCGCGCGCTGGTCGCGTCGGCGGCAAGCGACACCACCCGCGTCACCACCTCGGCGACGTCGCAGCGCGACACCTGCGGTTTGGGCGGTCGCGCGAACGCGAGCAAGTTCTTCACGATTCCGTCCAGGCGCTGGATCTCGTCCAGCATGACGTGGATGTAGCGCACCTTGTCTTCGTCGCCCGCGAGCTTTTCTCCCAACACTTCGGCCGTGGTGGCGATACCAGCCAGGGGATTGCGAATCTCGTGCGCGACACCCGCCGACAACTGCCCCAGCGCGCGCAAGCGATCGTTGCGTCGCACCGCTTCTTCCATCCCCTTGAGCTCCGATAGATCGTCGAAGATCGCGACCAGAACGGTTCCGTTGACGTGGTCGTCGTGCATCTTGGTAACCCGCAGCCGGGCCGGAAACGGCGCGCGCCCGCCATGACACGTCACCTCGAACGCCTCGGCTCCGTCGGGTGCCTCCAGCAGGCGCCGGAACAGTCCCTCCGCGTGCGGGCCCTGTTGAAACAACTCATCCAAGTGCAGCGCGCCCGCAGCACCCTTGCCGCGCAAGCGCGGGCACATCTCCGCGGCCCACGCGTTGGCAAAGCGAATTGCGCCCTCCAAGTCGGTGGTGACGACGCCACTGCGCAGGTTGTCGAGCACCTTGTGATTGAAACGACTCAGTTGCCGGAGCTCGCTGATGTAGGACGCATTCGCGATCTCCTCGCCGAAGATGGTCTGCAGCGTGCTCAAGAAGTGGTAGTCGCCTTGGAAATCGCTGGCGCCGCGATAGGACTTGTCGAGGATGAGAAAACCGAGCGCGCGACCGCGGTGGCGGAGCGGGATCACGGTCGTGCGCCACGACGATGCCCGCTCCAAGCACGAGGTCGCGCGAGTCGATCCGTAGCTCTCGAGCGCGTGAATCTCGGCGCCGCGCGCGTGGCCACTCCATCCGTCGCGAAGGGTCTCGATGGAGCGCGCGACGTACTCGTCGTCGAGATGGAAGACGGCACGCGCGGAAAGCGATCGCTCGCGGTCGCTCAAAAGAAGGAGACCGGCTCCCTCCGCGTCCATGAAGTTCACGAGCGCCATCAAGAAGCGATCGAGTGCGTCGCTCCAGTTCTCGTCTTCGCCCAAATCTCGCCCCAGGTGATAGAGCGTCTTGAGCTGCGCGGCGAGCGGGCGCAGTCGTTCCGACTCGCGCGCGGTGTCGCCGACCGGCGCGGGCCGGGCAGACGGGCGAGGAGCCGGGCTCCGCGCGGTCACCGGGCGCGCCTCACGAACCCGGGGAGACGACGCCGACCCGGCCTTCTTCCCGGGCCTCACCGAAACCCGCGTCGTTCCTGCAATCTTTTTTTTCACAGTAGGTTATGGAGACTTCGCGCCGTCGACTGGCCAAAGGTGGTAACACGCTTACCACACGCTGCGAAAAGTGGGCAAACAAAAAAGTGGCCGACTTTCTGCCGGCCACCGAAAGGCTGGGAAGGGGTCGTCGACCGTGGCCTAGAACGGGACGTGTCGCAGGATATAGGACTCGAGTCGCTCGCGATCGGACTCGGAGATATCCGTGAAGTAGCACGCGACTTGGTAGTCGTCTTCGCCCGCGGTTTCGACTTCGGGCTCGGTTCGAACCACGACACCGTCGCACGTCACGTTGGAAGGGCTGGCACCATCCTCGGGAAGCTCGAGCATGATGCGCAACTTGGTGAGAAGCGGGATAAATGTAGGGGACGCGAAGTAGACGCCGTTTGCGCTCACGTTGAGGCTCTCGGTGCGCGCGTGTCCACCGCCCAACGTGATTTCCATCGCCAACCGCGCGGGCACGCGGGCTGCGGATCGACGTTCGGTTCGGGCCATCGCTTCTACCTTCCCTTGGCAGGCGACCGGCGCCCGCCTCCACGCGGTGGAAAAACGGCGCGGCGGTCTCCATGGACCGCCGCGCGCCGACTAACGGATTCTCTTCTTGTGGCGATTCTTCCGCAAGCGCTTCTTGCGCTTGTGCGTTCGAATCTTCTGGCGTTTGCGCTTACGTCCGCACGGCATTCCTACTCCTCTCCTCGTGCCACCGCTCGATCATGCACTGGAATCGTTGACCCGCGACTTCAACTCGTTGGATGCCTTGAAGAAAGGCACGAGTTTGGCGGGTACCTGCACGCCGTCCCCGGTCCGGGGGTTGCGCGCCTGGCGCGCACGGCGTTCCTTGACCTTGAAGCTGCCGAAGCCGCGCAACTCGACTTTGTCGCCTTCCGCGAGCGCCCGGCAGATATTGTTGATCACCTCATTGACGATGATGCTGGTGTCCTTCTTGTTGAGCCCGGTGATCCTCGAGATCTCCTCGACCAAGTCTGCTTTCGTCATGGCTCTCTCCCAGTTAGGAAACTCGAAGCGCGCCCGCGCCGGCGTTCGTTAGCCGAAGCGACTCACCGCGCCCGTGCTCTCGATAGGCGGAATCACGATCTCCTCGCGATGCCCGGTTTCGAGACGATCGTCGTGGAACCTAGCATAGGGCTGGAAGCGCTGTCAAATAAGAATTTAGGCGGTAGCGCGAGCTCTCGGTAGTGCCGCGGGCGGGGAAAAAAAGGCGCCGCCGCGCCGTGTGCTTGGTCTCGGGAAACGCAACGTCCTTGAGGGAATGGGCCCACGCCGAAGCAAGACACGGGCGAAGCAGCAACCTAGCCCGTGTAACATCAAGTGACGTGCCACCACCCAGCGCGCCGTGAGGCGCGCTTGACTAACCAACGCGGATAGCGCGGGTTGGACGTGCTTCGATCCAGCTCTCACGTTCGGCCTGCGGCCACATGGGATGCGGGTTCCGACGCACGTCGTGGAGCGCCTGTGAGCGTTGCGTGCGATGCGTGAATGAGTTAGCGCTCTGCGCGCGCATGGGCATTCGCGCGCGAGAGAAATGCTGAAAGTGTCCAAGAATGTCGAGTTGCACCGCGTCGCATCGCGTGATGCGTTCTTGTTACGCGTTCCGGCCGCTCTTCTCGACCATGTCGTGCACGCGGGCGAAGAGACGGCGATGGGCTTCGGTGAAGTCGACGCCGCGCCGCTTCATGGCGAGGGTGGCGGTGTGGACCGCTTTCTCGAGCTGGTACGGCACCATCTCGGAGCCGTGACCCCACGAAAAGCTGGGAACGAAAGCGCCCGGCATCTCGCTCGAATAGATGTTGCAGTTGAAGCCGACGACGGTGCCGGTGTTGAACACGGCGTTGATGCCGGTCTTGGCGTGGTCGCCCATGACGAGTCCCAGGAATTGGCGGTTCGATTCTCGTACGCGACCCGCGCACCACATGCGCACGGTGCCGTAGTTGTTCTTGAGATCGCTGTTGTTGGTCGCGGCGCCGATGTTGACCCATGACCCAACGTAGGAATGCCCCAGGAACCCGTCGTGCTGTTTGTTCGAGTAATCCGCGAAAACCGCTTCGTCCACTTCGCCGCCCACCTTGCACACGTTGCCGATCGACGTGCATCCGAGAACGCGGGCGCCCGCCCTGACGATCGACGCCGCGCCGATCGCAACCGGTCCCACGATGGTTGCGTTCGGCATCACCACCGTAAGCTCGCCGATCAGCACCGGCCCGTCGCTCGCGTCGATCACGGCCCCGGCTCGGATTTGCACCTTGGCGCCGATCGCGACCTGCTTCGGCTCCACGATGTGCGCCCCGGAATGAATGGTTGCGTCCTTGGCGTGACCGCGCGCGACGACGCGAACGGCGTCGTCGCGAATACACGCCGCATTGTGCTCGATGATCTCCCATGGAAAGTTGAGCAACCGCGCGTCGGTCCAGTCCACGCGACGCAAATTGCTGGCCGCGATTACGCGCGCGACATCCGCCGGCAGGCCGCGGCTGCACACGTCGTCGGTATCGGACGCCCCGGCGCCAGCGAGCGACTTCAAACGAGCGCACGCGGCATCCACCGCGTGGTCGGAAACTTGCGCGCGCAGCGCGTTCGCAAAATCGGCCGCCTTTGCCCTTCCCACCCGTGCGGCGACGACCGCCCCGTCTTGAATCGCGACCGTGTCGGCGTCCAGACGAGCGACGAAGCCCTCGCGTTCGGAATCGAAACAAAGCCAGCGCGCGTTGACGAAGAGCGTGTCCGCTTGCGTAGGCTCGTTCACGGACCGGCGCGGCGAACCGAGCCGCACGCACTCCGCAAGATAGTCGCGGCAGATCAACGAGACGCGGGCCTTCGCGGCCTCGTCGCGCCAACGTTCGGCAAGGGTCCCGGCTCCGACGCGAAGGTCGAACACCGGCTGCGCGAGGGAAAGCGGGAAAAAGTTGACGAAGGCGCCGTCTTCGAAGATGCAGATATCGCGGGACACGAAATCCTTGGGGCGGGCTACTTGTCGAAGCGCCCGCGCGGCATGCGCGGGCGACTCGCCGGTGGTTCGAATGCTGGGGGGTGTTTCAAAAGATGGTGGAGTTGACGGGGATCGAACCCGTGACCTCTTGACTGCCAGTCAAGTGCTCTCCCAGCTGAGCTACAACCCCGGCGCGTCATACCATAGCAGACGAGCTTCTCGGGTCAAGCGGAAACTCTGGACTCGAGCGCGCGAATGCGATACATAGTATGCGTTTGCACGCGTCGGGTGCCGGAGTGGTGAAACTGGTAGACGCACGGGACTCAAAATCCCGCGGAGGCAACTCCATGTCGGTTCGATTCCGACCTCCGGCACCAATTCACCCGCCCAAGTTGGTTCGACGAAAAAAATCAGGAAACCGTCTCGAGGTCTCGATCGAGGT